>BNJT01002308.1_pt1 | contig 520145 bp, 618 predicted proteins | sample 8540491 | NCBI WGS metagenome assembly BNJT01 (sample SAMD00202455, study PRJDB9452) | human saliva metagenome | host: Homo sapiens | reverse complement strand
GAAGACCTGTCCCAGCTACAGGAATTGGTTTTTGTAAAGGAAGTATGAAAAAGATATTTTGTATTTGACAATATGTATCATTAGTTATTGTAGTTTATAAAAGAGAAAAAAGCGAACAAGCTAGGCTTCTGAGTGTCAGAAAAGTAGTCTTGTTCGCTTTTATTATGTTAGTTAGTTTAGTTATACTCAATGAAAATCAAAGAGCAAACTAGGAAGCTAGCCGCAGGCTGTACTTGAGTACGGTAAGGCGACGCTGACGTGGTTTGAACTTGATTTTCGAAGAGTATTACTAGATCGCATTGACCAAGTCTTGAGCTTGTTTTTCAAGTGAGTTTAGGACTGTTTCTTCGAGAACCAATTTTCCGTCTGCCCAAGCAGAGTCATTAACACGTGCAGCAGTGAAATCACCAACGACTTGTGTACGGATAAATGGCAAGAGGTCTTTGTAGATAGCGAAGAGTTGATCGTGACCTGCATTGGCTACAGATGATACTGTGACAAACTTGTCTTGAAGGGCAGAAGCGCCACGTGTATCAGACAAGTCAAGGGCACGAGATAGCCAGTCAAGCAAGTTTTTCACTGTTCCAGGGATAGAGAAGTTGTAGACTGGAGAGAAGATCCAGATGGCATCAGCAGCGAGAACTGCTTCACGAGCAGCAGCTACAGCTGGATGAGTTGGAACTTCCAAATCTTGGCTGAAGAGAGGAAGGGCTGAATAATCAAGGTAGCTAACTTCTGCTTTACCAGCAAGTGCTTTCTCAGCTTCGAGAGCCATTTGGTGGTTGAAAGAACCTTGACGTAGTGATCCGACGATAAATAATACTTTTTTAGACATGATGTGTCTCCTTTTTTTCTTAAATTTTCGAGAACTCTCTCGTTGTTATAAAATATATTACAACAAAACAAAAAGGACTTGCAAGAAATTTGCTCAGAGTATAATTTGAAAAACTATAAAAATTGTAGAAACTCTAATCACTTTGCGACTGGAATCTGGTTTCATATTTGATTTTCGAAGAGTATTCTAACATTCTCTTGTAATATGATGACATAAGTGCTAAAATAAACAAGAAAACTCGCAATAGAAACCGTAGAACAGCTATTTTCCGGTATCATTTCATAAACAATTAAACGAAAATAATGGCATTGAAGAATGCTTCTAAAAAGGGGTGGAGATCATGTAAGGCACAGATTAACAAGTGACGGACAAAAGAAATAACAATACACTTGTTAAAGGAGAAAAGATGTTAATAAGAAATTATCGGAAAAATATTGGCCTGATGGCCGGAGTTGAGTTTTTTTGCATTTTTAGGGATTACCAGCTTTTGGATTCTCTTTCTCAGTCAAAACGGAATGTCTCTTTGGCAGATTGGACTTCTGGAGAGTATTTTTCATACTACCAGTCTTCTCTGTGAAATTCCATCTGGAATGTTAGCTGATCGTTATTCCTATAAGACCAACCTTTATTTAAGTCGAATAGCAGGGATTGTGTCTTCCATTCTCATGTTGGCTGGACAGGGAAATTTTTGGATTTATGCCTTAGCGATGGCGGTGAGTGCCTTGTCTTATAATTTTTGATTCAGGGAACAAGCGCAGCAATGGTCTATGACTCGGCTGTAGAGGCTGGACTAAAGGGAGCGTTATCTATCCATTTCAAGTTTCATATCAGGAGTGTCAGAAGGAACCCAGTCTTTGGGGACAGTGTTAGCAGGATTTTTTTGTCCATGGTCAATTGCACCTGACCTACTATATCATGATTGCCACTTCTATCATAGTTCTTTTCCTGATCTGGATGCTGAAAGAGCCCAGTGTCAAAGTAGAAAAAGCTGATAGTGTGACCATGAAACAGATTATTTGGACTGTTAAGGATGAGTTGAAGAGAAATCCCATGCTTTTAAACTGGATGATTTTATCTCAGATTGTCGGAACACTCATGTATATGTTTTATTTTTACTATCAAAATCAGTTGCCAGATTTAAGTAGTTGGCAAATTTCAGCAGTTATGCTACTTGGAAGTCTCTTGAATATCCTCGCAATCTATCTAGCGAGTAAGATTGGAAAGAAATATGCTGCCTTGAAGCTTTTTCCTATTCTCGTCCTGCTGACTGGAATCACCTATATGCTGTCCTACTTTGGAACACCTCTAATCTATATTCTGATTTATTTGATTAGTAATGCTCTGCATGCTCTTTTTAAGCCGATTTTTGACAATGATTTGCAAGGGCGCCTCCCAAGTGAAGTAAGGGCAACCATGCTGAGTGTCTATTCTATGATGTTTAGCCTAAGTATGATTGTGTTCTTTCCACTGACAGGCTGGTTGATTGACAATTTAGGCTTTGTAGTAGCATTTCTTTATCTAGGCTTCTTTTTAGTCATGATTAGCCTTCTACTGCCTATATTTTTAGGAAAAATGGCTAAAAGAATGGATGATAAAGTGATTCCATAAATCAAAAAAATTACGAAAACTTGAGTGCCAAGCTCAGGTTTTTTAATAGGTTGATTTTGGAGCAGTCTTTACTTTTCTTGTTCGGTTTTAACTAAGAAAAATCGGTTTGCTTTGAAGGAAGAAATAATATAGGTTTGTTCTTGCATTCACTTGTAATAAAGCCAGATAGATGGTAAAATAGACGAGTGAAAACTAAGACAGAAAAAAAGCAAAAAAATAATCTACTGTGACAGTATGGTCTAGGGATCGACGATTTTGCTCTGTAGTACTAGTCATGACGACTTCCTTTCCTGTATCTGATATCTCTCAGCATGAAACCCTATCAAGACAGCTAAAGAGTTGAAGGGAGAAAAAAACTAGCTCAAGCAGTATGCAGGATTGGAACAGGCAGATCAGGTTGATTTTATAATGGACTAGAAGGTTATTACAGCGTTCTTGGGACATAATAAAAAAGCAAGAAGCCACTTGCTGTCCTGATTGAAAAAGAATGACCATAAGATTTATGTTTATCAGCTTGATCAAAGGGTGATTTCTCAAGACAAGGCAGCAAGCGATTTCGAGGGAAAAAAAGGAGCTAGCGACATTGACAAGATCACCTTTGGTCGTTATCAGGACAAGCCGATTTGGGAAGTTAAGTCAGGAAACCAGTACTATCTGGTCGACTTTGAAACAGGAGCAGTGATCCAATAAGGAGGGCATATGAAACTATCCAAACGTGTACTAGAGATGGAAGAAAGCGTCACTCTAGCCAGTGATGCAAGAGCCAAAGCATTAAAAGCTCAGGGAAAAGATGTTCTTTTCTTAACCTTGGGACAGCCTGATTTTCATACTCCTGAAAACATTCAGGATGCAGCGATAGAAGCGATTCGAGATGGACGAGCTTCCGTCTATACAGTTGCTTCAGGCCTACCAGACTTAAAAGCGGCGGTTAATACCTATTTTGAACGCTACTATGGGTATTCCGTAGCAGCTAACGAGGTTACCTTTGCCACTGGTGCCAAGTTCTCTCTCTACACCTTCTTTATGGCTGTGGTCAATCCAGGTAATGAGGTCATCATCCCTACACCATACTGGGTCAGCTATGGAGATCAAGTCAAAATGGCAGAAGGAGTGCCAGTCTTTGTCCAGGCCAAGGAAGACAATCACTTTAAAGTAACAGTAGAGCAGCTAGAAGCTGCCCGAACAGATAAGACCAAGGTATTGGTTCTCAATTCGCCATCGAATCCGACCGGTATGATCTACTCTCGTGAGGAACTCTTGGCTATCGGAAATTGGGCGGTTGAACATGATGTCCTTATCCTAGCGGATGATATTTATGGTCGTCTGGTTTATAACGGGAACGAATTTGTTCCAATCTCTAGTCTGTCAGAAGCCATTCGCAAGCAAACCATCGTGATTAACGGTGTATCTAAGGCTTATGCTATGACTGGTTGGCGGGTAGGTTATGCTGTGGGAAATCCTGAAATTATTGCTGCCATGAGCAAGCTAACAGGACAAACAACCTCAAACCTGACTGCTGTATCACAATATGCAACCATTGAAGCCCTGACTGGACCACAAGACTCTGTCGAAACCATGCGCCAAGCTTTTGAGGAACGGTTGAATACCATTTATCCTCTCTTGTGCCAAGTACCAGGATTTGAAGTTGTCAAGCCCCAAGGAGCCTTCTATCTCTTCCCAAATGTTAAGAAAGCGATGGAGATGAAGGGCTATACCGATGTGACGGAGTTTACAACAGCTATCCTTGAAGAAGTCGGTCTTGCCTTGATTACAGGAGCAGGATTTGGGGCGCCAGAAAATGTTCGTCTCAGTTATGCCACTGACTTGGACACCTTGAAAGAAGCTATTCGTCGTTTGCATCAATTTATGGAAAACTAAAACTCAAAGTCTTCGTCTTCTTGGCGAAGATTTTTTGTAACGAAAATCTCGCGATTTTTCTCTAGTAGAACCTAGCTATCGCAGTCCATTTATGGTAAAATAGTGGGTAATGATGTCTTCGGACAAGTTAAACGAAAAAAGGAAGATAGATTATGACAAAACGTGTAACAATTATCGATGTAAAAGACTACGTTGGTCAAGAAGTGACCATCGGAGCCTGGGTTGCCAATAAATCAGGAAAAGGGAAAATTGCCTTCTTGCAATTGCGTGACGGAACAGCCTTCTTCCAAGGTGTAGCCTTTAAACCAAACTTTGTAGAAAAATTTGGTGAAGAAGTGGGACTTGAGAAGTTTGATGTCATCAAACGCTTGAGTCAAGAAACTTCTGTTTATGTGACAGGAATTGTCAAAGAAGACGAGCGTTCTAAGTTTGGCTATGAGCTCGATATCACAGACATCGAAGTGATCGGTGAATCTCAAGACTACCCAATCACTCCAAAAGAACACGGAACAGACTTCTTGATGGACAACCGTCACTTGTGGCTCCGTTCTCGTAAGCAAGTAGCGGTGATGCAAATCCGTAACGCCATCATCTATGCAACTTATGAGTTTTTCGACAAGAACGGCTTCATGAAATTTGATAGCCCAATTCTTCAGGAAATGCGGCAGAGGATTCAACAGAACTCTTTGAAACAGATTACTTCGGAACACCAGCCTACTTGAGTCAATCTGGTCAGCTTTACCTAGAAGCAGGGGCTATGGCTCTTGGTCGTGTATTTGACTTTGGTCCAGTATTCCGTGCTGAAAAATCAAAAACGCGCCGTCACTTGACTGAGTTCTGGATGATGGACGCAGAGTACTCTTACTTGACACACGATGAGTCACTTGACTTGCAAGAAGCTTATGTGAAAGCTCTTCTTCAAGGCGTTTTGGATCGTGCGCCTCAAGCCTTGGAAACCTTGGAACGTGATACAGAGCTTTTGAAACGCTACATTGCAGAGCCATTCAAACGCATTACTTACGATCAAGCCATTGACCTCTTGCAAGAGCATGAAAATGATGAAGATGCTGACTACGAGCATTTGGAACATGGCGATGACTTTGGTTCACCACATGAAACGTGGATCTCAAACCACTTTGGTGTGCCAACATTTGTCATGAACTACCCAGCAGCTATCAAGGCCTTCTACATGAAACCAGTTCCTGGAAATCCAGAGCGCGTACTTTGTGCAGACTTGCTTGCACCAGAAGGATATGGAGAAATCATCGGTGGTTCTATGCGTGAGGAAGACTACGATGCCCTTGTCGCTAAAATGGAAGAACTTGGAATGGATCGTACAGAATATGAGTTCTATCTTGACCTTCGTAAATACGGTACAGTACCACATGGTGGATTTGGTATCGGTATTGAACGTATGGTCACTTTCGCAGCAGGTACAAAACATATCCGTGAAGCCATTCCATTCCCACGTATGTTGCACCGTATCAAACCATAAACTAGTAAAAAAAGAAGATGATTTCATCTTCTTTTTTTCACTTTTTATCTTGCTATCTATCAGTTTTTCTAGTATAATAGTTTATTGTGAGCAAACCTCACTTACCCCTTGCAAAGACTAGGGGTCATTAGACCAAAAGGAGGAACATATCAATGGCTAAATACGAAATTCTTTATATCATTCGTCCAAACATTGAAGAAGAAGCGAAAAACGCTTTGGTAGCACGTTTTGACTCTATCTTGACTGACAACGGTGCAACTGTTGTTGAATCAAAATCATGGGAAAAACGTCGTCTTGCATACGAAATCCAAGATTTCCGTGAAGGACTTTACCACATCGTTAACGTTGAAGCAAACGACGACGCAGCTCTTAAAGAGTTTGACCGTCTTTCAAAAATCAACGCTGACATTCTTCGTCACATGATCGTCAAACTTGACGCGTAAGAAGGTAAATTATGATTAACAATGTTGTACTTGTAGGGCGTATGACACGTGACGCTGAGTTACGTTATACCCCATCAAATGTAGCAGTTGCGACTTTTACTCTTGCAGTAAACCGTACATTTAAGAGTCAAAATGGCGAACGTGAGGCTGATTTCATCAATGTCGTTATGTGGCGCCAACAGGCTGAAAATCTTGCTAACTGGGCTAAGAAAGGCTCTCTTATCGGGATCACAGGCCGTATCCAGACTCGTAGTTACGATAACCAGCAAGGACAACGTGTCTACGTAACAGAAGTCGTGGCTGAGAATTTCCAAATGTTGGAAAGCCGCGGAGTGCGTGAAGGACATACAGGTGGAGCTTATTCTGCACCAACTGCTGGTCAATCAGCACCTGCAAATCCAGTACCAGACTTTTCACGTTCTGAAAATCCCTTTGGAGCAACCAATCCATTGGACATTTCAGATGATGATTTACCATTCTAATGGACAATTAATACTATAAAGGAGAAAAAACATGGCTCAACAACGTCGTGGCGGATTCAAACGCCGTAAAAAAGTTGATTACATCGCAGCAAACAAAATTGAATATGTTGATTACAAAGATACTGAGCTTCTTAGCCGTTTCGTTTCAGAACGTGGGAAAATCCTTCCTCGTCGTGTAACAGGAACTTCAGCTAAAAACCAACGTAAAGTAACAACAGCTATCAAACGCGCTCGCGTAATGGCTTTGATGCCTTTCGTAAACGAAGATTAAAAAAGAGGTCCGGGGGACCTCTTTTTCAGACCCTTACGGGTCTTTTTTTCACGAGCATGGAAATAAGAAGGTGAGTTCGGTCTGAGTGGACCTCTTTTTCAGATTTTTATGGGACTTTGTTAGAAAGGTTTCCTGTTAACATAGTAAGATTCTTTTGTCTTACTAGATTTTTTCTTTTAATCTTTATTATCGTGCTATAATGGTAGGAGAAAGCTATAAAGGAGCATCTTATGAAGACGATATGTTCAATTAGAAAAATGCAAGAATCTGACATTAAAGATCTATCTCGAGGATTTATCAGCCAAGGTTGGCCGGGTAGAGAAGAAATTTTGGCTAGATATTTTCTTGAACAAGAATGTGGGGAGAGAGAAGTCTTAGTTGCAGAGGTTGAGGGTGCTTTAGCGGGTTATATCACAATTTTGCCCTGCGCTAAGCAGGGGCCTTTTGCAGAAATCTATCCAGAGCTCTCAGATTTCAATGTCTTTGAGCCCTTTCAAAATCAAGGTATTGGAAATCTCTTGCTGGAAGAAGCAGAAAAACGAGTTAGGCTCATATCGGATAAGGTGACCCTTGGTGTTGGGCTCCATTCAGGGTATGGACCTGTCCAGAGATTGTACATCAAACGAGGCTATATTCCAGATGGGACGGGTGTTTGGTATCAGAACCATCAACCGGCCATGAATGCGGTTTGTGAAGATATCGGAGAATTGGTCTTGTATCTGTCGAAAAATTTGTTTTAAGACAGATTTTATAAGGTTTAAATTTTAAATATAGTAAACAATCACAGTTCCTTTTTCATTCGAAAAAGGGATTTTTTGTTTGAAATTGTTTGATTTATTCCTCAAATTGGTAAAATATAATTGTTTGAAATATCAAGATAAAAAAATAAATATCGAAAAACATATAAGGTTTAGTTTTTTTAAAAAAACGGATTCTTTTGAAAAGTCTTAAAAATTTCCTAAAAATAAGGCTTTTTAAAGGTTGTAAATAATATTATTACAAAAAAGGTTACAAATTGTTAAAAATTAAATTAAATGCAATAATATAATTTGGAAAAAAATTTGACATATAAATTAATTGACGGTAAAATAATTAAGATAATCAAATTAATTGATTTGCGCAATAATTCGATATAAAGATTAATCTGATGTGTCAAATTTTTATTATAGTAGAAGGATAGCATAATGAAGAAACTGAAAGTGATGGTTGTTTTTGGGACACGACCAGAAGCTATTAAAATGGCCCCTTTAGTGTTAGAATTGCAAAAACATAGTGACAGCATTGAGACGATCACAGTTGTGACAGCTCAGCACCGTCAAATGCTAGATCAAGTTCTTGAAACTTTTAGCATCGAGCCACATTATGACCTGGATATTATGGGGAAAAATCAATCCCTTTTAGATATTACTGGAAAAATTTTAGAAAAGTTTGATCCAGTTGTTAAGCAAGAACTTCCAGATATAATTCTTGTTCATGGAGATACAACAACAACTTTTGCAGCAAGTTTAGTTGCTTTCTATAATCAGGTACGTATCGGCCACGTTGAAGCTGGTCTAAGGACATTTGATAAGTATTCTCCTTTCCCAGAAGAAATGAATCGTCAGATGACTGATAACCTAGCGGATCTTTATTTTGCTCCAACTAGTGAGAGTAAAGAAAATCTCCTCAAGGAAAATCACCCTGAGTCTGCTATTGTTATCACGGGGAATACAGCCATTGATGCCTTGAAACTAACCGTTCAATCGGATTACTATCATGAAGTTCTAGATCAATTAGATCCAGATAAGAAACTTGTATTGGTAACCATGCACCGTCGTGAGAATCAAGGTCAACCAATGAGAAATGTCTTTGCAGCTTTACGTGAGATGGTCGATCTTCATCAGGAAATTGAAGTTGTTTATCCTGTTCACCTTAGCCCTGCTGTGCAAGAAGCAGCAAACGATATCTTAGCTGGTCACGATCGTATTCACTTGATTGAGCCTTTAGATGTACTTGATTTTCATAATTTGGCTTCAAGAAGCTATTTTATCATGACTGACTCTGGAGGTGTTCAAGAAGAGGCGCCTTCTCTCGGCAAACCTGTCCTTGTCCTTCGTGACACGACGGAACGTCCAGAAGGAGTAAGAGCAGGTACGTTGAAGCTAGTTGGTACGGATCCAGTATGTGTGAAACAAGCAATGGCAGCACTCTTAACAGATGAAACTCTTTATAGACAAATGTCTCAGGCACCAAATCCTTATGGAGATGGAAGAGCCTCTGAACGAATCGTGCAATCCATTCAACAGTACTTTGGGGCAGCGACTTCTGTATCTGAATTCAAAGGGGGGGGAAATAAGATAAAATGAAAAATTGGAGTCAATTTAAAAACTGGCTTATGGCTTTGCTTGCTTGTGAGGTCATTCTTTTGGTGCTTTGTTTTTTGTATGCTCGAGCAATCATTTTAGAACAAATCTTGTTTTTAGCTTTAGCCTTGTTTGCAGTGTTGGTATTATCTGACCTTTGCTTACTTGGACCCTTATCTTAGCATTTGGTTTTGGACTTATCGTTTTGGTTGCGGGTGTGGTTTATATCCCAATCATTCAACTGATCTTCTTATTGATCAGTTTTCCACTTTTGATTGGGATTCTACTTAAGGTTCGTTATTATTTCTTCAAGGTGGCCTCAAAGGTCCAAGAACAGGAAGACGAAGCTCGAGCAGATTACCAAGCTATGGTCACTGAACAAAGTGATGTGACGGTACAGTCCTTATTGATTCATTGGGCACATGAAGATTTGTTCTTCCAGATTAAACCCAAAGAACATAACCAGATGCTCAGTCGAATTCAAGAGGTGATTGCTCAGGAATTGAGTTACAATGATAAGCTCTATTACGTTTCGGATGGTAATTTTCTCGTTCTATCGAGTAGTAACCAACATTCTTTGAAGGAACTTTATTTGAATGGTTTGCAGGAGAAACTGAGCAGTTTAGTTTTTCATGGAGAAGATGGCAATCAAGGAATTCAGTTCCAAACAGGCTATTTGGTGATTAACTCTGATAATAAAGATAAATACCAAGACTACGCGGATGTCGCCAGTCATCTCAAACGTCAATTAGAGACAGATGTAATTGTGGAATATTAGGAGGGAAACATGACTTTAACCGAACTATTTTTTGGTATTGCTTTGGGACTCAGTCTCGCCTTTGGCATTTGTTTTATCATACTATTTATTGCATACAATATTCTTTACCATCGAGTGAACAAAAATTTTAAGGCGGTGAATCATGATTAGTCAAATATTAATGATTTTTACCTTGCTTACAATTTGGATTTCTCTAGCTTGGGGCTTGGTAATTCTCTTTTCGGCAGTACACTTTTGGTTTAAACACAGTGATTTTCGTGTAGACACTTCGCCACTACCTTATTATCCTAAGGTTACCATTGTTGTTCCTGCTCATAATGAGGATGTGGTTATTGCCCAAACGGCAAAAGCTATCTTGGACATGAATTATCCTCACGACCGTGTGGAGTTGCTCTTGTTTGCGGATAACTGTTCGGACAATACCTATGCAGAATGTTTGTCTGTACAAGCCATGCCTGAATATGCAGGAAGAAATCTGACTATTATCGACCGTACTGGTACGGGAGGAAAAGCGGGCGTTCTAAACGATGCTTTGGAGATGGCAACAGGCGAATACATCTGTGTTTATGATGCGGATGCCATGCCTGAAAAGAACGCCCTTTATTTCCTTGTCAAAGAAGTGATGAAGGACCCAGAACGCCACGTGGCATCTTTCGGCCGCAACAAGACTCGAAATGCCAATCAAAATTTCTTGACTCGTTGTATCAACCAAGAAATCGTTGTTACCCAGCGGGTGCACCATGTTGGGATGTGGCATCTCTTTAAAATTGGTCGTATCCCAGGAACCAACTTTATCATTCAAACCGACTTTGTAAAGAGTATCGGTGGTTGGAAAAATGGTGCCTTGACTGAGGATACCGATATTTCCTTCAAAATCATGCAGAGTGGTAAATTGATCGCCCTTGCTTATAACTCAGAGGCTTTCCAACAAGAACCTGAGACTTTAAAGAGTTACTATATGCAACGAAAACGTTGGGCTAAAGGAAACTACGAAGTTGTTCTCTCAAACTTTAAGCATTTATTTGACAGAGCAAACTGGCGTGTCAAACTAGAGGTCTTTAACTATTCATGTGTCTTCTTTTGGTTTAACTTTGCCATTGTCCTCTCAGATTTGATTTTCCTAGCGAATGTGCTAGCAATCTGTCTTAACCTATTCTTCCCAGATATCAGGGTTCCGTTCGCTTTTGATGCGGACAATATCTATATTGCCCAGCTCATGCTCTTTAACTGGATTCTCATGATTGGTCTCTATTTGATGCAAATTATGACGGCGTTAGCAAGTCAGTTTGGACAAGCGACGACAAAACAAATCTGGTTAGCCTTGGCAGCCTATTTCTCTTATGCACAGATGTTTATCGTTGTATCCGTTGATTCCATTTCTTCAATCGTTCTGGACAAGGTACTCCGAAGAAAAGAAACCAAGTGGGTTAAAACCAAGCGATTTGCAGGATAGGAGGTTCTATGAAAACGAATAAATTAAAATATGTCTGGTTTGTGCTCATCCTTTCTATCTTTTGTTTAGCCTTGTTTTTAGCAAGAGGAAGGACTAAAATTGAGATGCGTAATCGAATTTACAGCCAATGGAGCCAACAGTTTCTCGTTACAAAAGGCGATCAGTCTTATGTTCGTACGACGAATGATTCTGAGGAAACAACAGTTTTATCAGAAGCCCAGAGTTACGGCATGCTCATAACGGTTTTAGCAGCCCAAAAAGGGCAAGCAAGTCAAGCAGATTATGAAAGCCTTTATCGCTATTACCAAAATCATCGTATCGAGGGAACGCAGTTGATGTCTTGGAAGCAAGTGATCACAAATGGTAGTGAAACGGTTGAGAAGCAGAACGCAACTGATGGGGATCTCTACATCGCTTATTCTTTGATTGAAGCTGCCAAGCAGTGGCCTGATAAAGCACAGGAATACCAAGCGCAAGCTAAAAAAATATTGGATGATATCCTTAAATACAATTACAATGACGAGACCGGTGTTTTAACAGTAGGAAACTGGGCAAACAAGGATTCCGATTATTATTACTTGATGCGGACATCTGATACTCTTCCTCACTATTTCCAGTCTTTCTATGACCTGACTGGAAACAAACAGTGGTTAGATGTTAAGGATAAGATGCTTGGGCAATTGGAGCAAATCAGTTCTCATTCTGATACGGGTCTCTTGCCAGACTTTATCTGGGCTGAGAAGTCAGGGGCTCGCCTTGTTGATGCCAACACTATCGAATCTCAATACGATGGGGCTTATTCTTATAATGCTTGTCGTTTGCCTTATCACCTGTCACAGAGCCAGGATGAAAGAAGCCAAAAACTCGTTCAAAAGATGATGGATTTCTTTATGAAAGAGCAGCGCATTTATGCTGGTTATGACTTGAACGGAACGGCCCTCAATCAATACCAGGCAGGTAGTTTCTTGGCACCGATTACCTATGCATCTGACAAGGGAGAAGGTTATCTGAAACTTCTTCAGCAAAATAAATACATTTTCACACAAGATTTACCTTTGGACAACTACTATGATGCAACGATGATTACCATGATTGCTCTAGAGATGTTCTAGGATGAAAAGAGAGGGCTAGTTATACTGGCTCTCTTTTTGATAGGATTTTCATCTTTTTTCAAAAAAGGAATTTCATCAGCTTTATGGTATAATGGAAAGAGTGATGGAAAAGAGGTAGAGAGATGGATGCGAAATTAAAATACAAGGCAAAAAAGATTAAAATCGTCTTTTTTGATATTGATGATACCTTGCGTACGTCAAAGACGGGCTTTATTCCGGCTACAATTCCCACTGTTTTTAAACAGTTGCGGGAGAAAGGGATTTTAACAGGTATTGCCTCTGGGCGCGGTATTTTTGGTGTTGTTCCAGAAATTCGAGCTTTGAAACCTGACTTTTTTGTAACCTTAAATGGAGCCTATATAGAAGATAAAAAAGGTCAGGTCATTTATCAGCATCAGATTGCCAAAGAAGATGTGGAAGAATACATCGCTTGGACAAACAAGAGGAGATTGAATATGGCTTAGTTGGCAGTCATGCTGCTAAACTCTCCACGCGAACAGAACTGATCAGTGAAGCTATTGATCCGATTTATCCAAACTTGGATGTGGATCCAGATTTTCATGAAAAAGCAGACATTTACCAGATGTGGACCTTTGAGGATAAAGGGGCTGATTTGCACCTACCGGATAGTCTCTCAGGTAAACTTCGAATGGTGCGTTGGCATGAACATTCATCAGATATCGTGCCGATTTCAGGTTCAAAAGCCACTGGTGTAGCCAAGGTGGTAGAGCACTTAGGCTTGAAACCAGAGAATGTTATGGTCTTTGGGGATGGGCTCAATGACTTGGAACTCTTTGATTATGCTGGAATCAGTATTGCCATGGGAGTTTCCCATGAAAAAATCAAAGAAAAAGCAGATTATATTACAAAAACAGTAGAAGAAGATGGCATTTTTGATGCCTTAGAAGGATTTGGTATGGTAGAAAAAGAATTGCATTTCCCACAAGTAGACATTGAAACAGCAGAAGGTCCTCTTGCGACCATTAAGACAAATCACGGAGACTTGCGTATCAAGCTCTTCCCTGAACATGCTCCCAAAACAGTAGCCAACTTTGTTGCTCTGTCAAAAGACGGTTACTATGATGGTGTGATTTTCCATCGCATTATCAAGGACTTTATGATCCAAGGTGGAGATCCAACTGGTACTGGTATGGGGGGGAGAATCAATCTACGGTGACTCTTTTGAAGATGAATTTTCTGAAGAACTTTATAATATCCGTGGTGCCCTTTCTATGGCCAATGCGGGTCCAAATACCAATGGTAGCCAGTTCTTTATCGTGCAAAACCAACATTTGCCATATTCTAAGAAAGAGATTGCGCGTGGTGGCTGGCCTGAACCAATTGCTGAGATTTATGCAGAACAAGGTGGAACTCCTCACCTTGACCGCCGCCATACTGTTTTTGGGCAATTGGTAGATGCAGAATCATTTGCGGTCTTGGATGCCATTGCAGCTGTTGAGACTGGTGCAATGGACAAACCGGTTGAAGATGTAGTAATTGAAACGATTGAAATTGAGGACTAGAATGAAAATTGGTGATAAGCTAACTGGGCGTATTACAGGAATTCAGCCCTATGGTGCCTTTGTCGAGTTAGAGACAGGGGTGACAGGGCTGATTCACATCTCGGAGATTCGGACGGGATTTATTGAAAATATCTATGACATTTTAAAAATTGGTGATGAAGTCCAAGTTCAGGTGGTGGATTTTGACGAATACACTGGGAAGGCCAGTCTTTCCATACGTACCTTGGAGGAAGAAAAACATCAATTGCCAAGACGGAGACGTTTTTCAAATGATCGTATCAAGCACGGTTTTGCTCCTCTTGCCCGAATGATGCCTGTTTGGACGCGTGAAGCATTAGAACATTTAAAGAAGAAGCCATAAGTACGATTATCTAAATCATTTGTAATATTAATATCGTTTGTTATAATAAAAGTATGAAAGAAGAACAATTATTAAAACCAGGAGAGCGAATCAACCAGCTCTTTTCGACAGATATCAAGATCATTCAAAATAGAGAGGTGTTTAGCTATTCGGTGGATAGTGTTCTTTTATCACGCTTTCCTCGCTTCCCTAAACGGGGGTTAATTGTGGACTTTTGTGCTGGAAATGGTGCAGTTGGACTTTTTGCTAGTTCACGTACTCAGGCGCGGATAATATCTGTAGAGATTCAGGAGCGCTTGGCGGATATGGCAGAGCGTTCGGTTCAGTTGAATGGCTTGGAAGAGCAGATGCAGGTCATCTGTGATGATTTGAAAAATATGCCTGTCCACATTCAGGGAAGTAAGGTGGATATGATCTTGTGTAATCCGCCTTATTTAAGGTGGATCCGCATTCCAATCTGAACGAGAGTGAACACTACCTTCTGGCCAGACACGAAATTACGACTAATCTAGAAGAGATCTGCCGAAGTGCTCAGAGTATTCTCAAGTCTAATGGCCGTTTGGCCATGGTCCATCGTCCAGATCGGCTCTTGGATATCTTAGACATGCTTCAACGCCACAATTTGGCACCCAAGCGTCTGCAATTTGTCTATCCGAAACGTGAGAAGGAGGCCAATATGCTCTTAATCGAAGCCATCAAGGATGGATCGACCAGTGGCTTCAAGGTCTTACCACCTCTCATCGTTCACAATGATGATGGTTCTTATACACCAGAAATTCAAGAGATTTACTATGGATCATAAGGCCTATATGTATGTGGTGGAGTGTCGCGACGGTTCTTACTATACTGGCTATACAACAGATGTGAAGAGGCGCCTTGCCGTTCATAATAGTGGTAAGGGAGCCAAGTATACCCGAGCTCGCTTGCCAGTCAAACTCATCTATGTAGAGGGGTTTGCCAGTAAGGAAGAAGCCATGTCTGCCGAAGCCCTCCTCAAACGCAAGAAACGTCCACAGAAAGAACGATTTTTATCTGAAAATCAAGAGAAGAATCTAGTCAACCATATTGATGTCTAACGAGGAGTCTTTTGACTCCTCTTACTTTTGTCAAAAGAGGAAAAAAGTGCTACAATAAGATGAATAAATTTAAAGAGGTATTATCATGTCTAAGATTCTAGTATTTGGTCACCAAAATCCAGACTCAGATGCCATCGGGTCATCTGTAGCCTTTGCTTACCTTGCAAAAGAAGCTTATGGATTGGACACAGAAGCAGTAGCACTTGGAACTCCTAATGAAGAAACAGCCTTCGTTTTGAACTATTTGGTGTAGAAGCACCACGCGTTATCACATCTGCTAAAGCAGAAGGTGCAGAGCAAGTCATCTTGACTGACCACAATGAATTCCAACAATCAGTGTCAGATATTGCTGAAGTAGAAGTTTACGGAGTTGTGGATCACCACCGTGTTGCTAACTTTGAAACTGCAAGCCCACTATACATGCGTTTGGAGCCAGTTGGTTCAGCGTCTTCAATCGTTTACCGTATGTTCAAAGAACATGGTGTAGCTGTGCCTAAAGAGATTGCAGGTTTGATGCTTTCAGGTTTGATTTCAGATACCCTTCTTTTGAAATCACCAACAACACACCCAACGGATAAAGTGATTGCTCCTGAATTGGCTGAATTGGCTGGTGTGAACTTGGAAGAATATGGTTTGGCTATGTTGAAAGCTGGTACAAACTTGGCTAGCAAATCTGCTGAAGAATTGATTGACATCGATGCTAAAACTTTTGAATTGAACGGAAATAATGTCCGTGTTGCTCAAGTAAACACAGTTGACATCGCTGAAGTTTTGGAACGTCAAGCAGAAATTGAAGCTGCAATGCAAGCTGCTAACGCAGCAAATGGTTACTCTGACTTTGTCTTGATGATTACAGATATCGTAAACTCAAACTCAGAAATTCTAGCACTTGGTGCGAACATGGATAAGGTTGAAGCGGCTTTCAACTTCAAACTTGACAACAACCATGCCTTCCTTGCTGGTGCCGTTTCACGTAAGAAACAAGTGGTACCTCAATTGACTGAAAGCTTTAATGCTTAAGATTTTGGGTGTTAATTCAAATTAGGAAAGGCTAGTTTGCCTTATATCGAAAGGAGTTTCGGCTCCTTTTTTTCTAGGAGTGAAGCATGTTAGAAACTGGTGATTTGATTTTTGTGAGAGATGAGTCGGACATGGGGCAGGCCATCCAAACTTCCACAGGTAACTATAGCCATGTTGCCATTTATTTGGATGGGATGATTTACCATGCTAGTGAACAGGCTGGTGTGGTTTGTCAAGAACCAGCAGACTTCTTTGAGTCCAATCATTTGTACGACATTTATGTCTATCCAGAATTAGATATCCAGTCTGTGAAGGAAAAAGCTTGCAAACATCTTGAGGCTCCCTACAATGCTTCTTTCTATCCAGATGGCGCTGGTTTTTACTGTTCCCAGTATATAGCAGAAATCCTACCGATTTTTGAAACTATTCCTATGAAATTTGGAGATGGGGAGCAGGACATTAGTGATTTTTGGAGAGAATATTACAGAGAACTAGGCCTGCCTGTTCCTCTGAACCAAGCTGGGACCAATCCTAGTCAGTTGGCAGCATCGCCTCTGTTAGAATGTAAAGAAAGGAATCTTCATGATTCAGATTTTTAATCCATCTCGTTTGACGAGACAGCCTTTTTTTGGAGAATTGATCCGCTATCTGGACCAGCATGATGATGTGATTTTAAGGGAAATCAAGGCTCAATTTCCAGATCTAGCAGTTGATAAACTCATGGAAGAGTATATAAAGGCTGGCTTGATTCTACGAGAAAATAAGCGCTATTATCTTAATCTTCCTATGCTTGAGTCCCTTGATAGTCTCAAACTGGACCAAGAGATTTTTGTTAGAGAAGATAGTCCGATCTATCAAGCCTTGTTGGAGCAGAGTTTTGAGACAGAATTGCGCAATCAAACTAATGCAGCTATTTTAGTTGAAAAGACGGATTTTGCGAGATCAAAAATGACCCTGTTCAATTATTTCTACAAGGTCAAACATCAGTATCCTTTGACAGAAAAACAGCAGGAGCTCTATGACATTTTGGGAGATGTCAATCCTGAGTATGCTCTTAAATATATGACGACTTTTTTGTTGAAATTTCTCAAAAAAGACCAGCTTATGCAGAAACGCCGTGATATCTTTGTGGACAGTTTAGTCGTTCTAGGCTATATTGTTCAAAATGAAGCGGGAAAGTATGAGTTGGCTGTTGAGTTTGACAAGGAGAGATTGTCTTTCTATTTACCTTAATTGCTTCATTTTGAGCAGATTGTTTGACTTTACTAAAGAATAAGCATAAACTGAATGTAAGCGATAACGTTTATCGTATTAAAAGCAAAGGAGACAGAGCTATGTCACTTGAAAATAAATTGGATCAAGCAACTGGTGCTATCAAAGAAGGATTTGGTAAAGTTACTGGCGATAGCAAGACAGAAGCAGAAGGCACTGTAGAAAAAACAGTTGCCAAAGCAAAAGAAGTAGTTGAAGATGCTAAAGGCGCTGTAGAAGGTGCCGTTGAAGGTCTTAAAAATTCATTTAAGAAAGAAGACTAAAAAAATCAAGGGAAACATTCCCTTGATTTTTTTATAGATAACGTTCTGCGATAGCTGCGTCTCCGGGATAGTCTTCTTTCTTTCCTTGGACGATCTGGTAGCAATCAGCTCCCTTACCAGCAATAATCACGGCATCGAGTTCTTGATTTGTGATGGCCATCGCTGCCTTGATGGCTTGTTCACGATCGGCAATCTTTTCAACAGGATGACTGATATAGCTGCTGATTTCTTCAGCAATGGCCATTGGATCTTCATAGTTGGGGTCATCAGCAGTCAGAAAGACTTGAATCTCAGGATGTTGATTGAGAAGGAGTCCAAAGTCTTTGCGACGACTTTCACCCTTGTTTCCAGTCGAACCGAGAACCAGGGCAATCTTTCCAGTTTGATGGGTTTCAACAACAGAAATCAGTTTTTTCAGACTATCACCATTGTGGGCATAGTCGATGAAGACCTTGGCTCCATTTTTCTGAGTGAGAACTTCCATACGTCCAGGAACGCGGGTTGCAGCGATTCCTTTTTTGATGTCCTCTAGACTTGCACCTAGACGAAGGCAGGCAAGTCCAGCAGCAACGGCATTTTCTTGATTAAAGTGACCGATGAGTTGGATATCATAATCGCCAGCGAGTTTTCCTGTAGCTGAGAAGCTAAAGGCTTTGGAGTTCTCGATTTGGTTGCTTGACTGGCTACCATAGAAGTCATGCTCTTGATCTTCTACTTGTTCTTTCAATACAGAAAAGTGGTCCATGTCGCTGTTAATGACAACTGCTCGGCTATTTTCCATCAAGAGACGCTTGTGGTAGAAGTAATCCTCAAAAGTCGGATGTTCAATCGGACCGATATGGTCAGGACTGATATTGAGAAACACTCCTACATCGAAAGTGAGGCCGTAGACTCGCTTAACCAAGTATGCTTGACTGGAGACTTCCATGATGAGATGGGTTCTTCCGTTATGAACAGCTTGAGCCATCATATCAAAGAGATCGATACTTTCAGGAGTTGTGAGTGCAGACTTAAAGAAGGTCTTACCATCTAAGGTTGTATTCATAGTAGACAACATAGCAGGGCGATGATGTTGAGCCAATATGTTATAGGCAAAGTAGGCTGCAGTTGTCTTTCCTTTGGTCCCTGTGAAAGCGAGAATTTTGAGTTTTTCTTGGGGATTTCCATAAAATTCCATTGCGATCAAACTCATGGCTTTTTTGATATCGTTCACAATGATGACGGGGATACCGACTTCGTAGTCCTTTTCTGCGACATACCAAGCTAATCCTTGCGTTATAGCGGATAGGAGGTATTCTTTTTTGAAAGAAGCTCCCTTAACAAAAAATAAGCTTCGCTCTTTAACTTTACGGCTGTCGTAACTGATACTATCAAAATCGACATCACTGTAATTGTAGTAGTAGCTTCCCTGATCGATAATCTCGCGGAAGAGACCATTTTTCTTTAAAATATCTAATACGGTTTCAATCTTTATCATACTTTCTATTGTAAACCGAAAGTCTGAATTTTACAAGTAACAAGGAAAAGTTTATAATGGAAGATAAGGAACTTTTCCTAGTTATCAAAATTGAATGAGGAAGCTATGTCTAACGAAACAATCACCAGCAAGCCCAGATGTTGCGAGGGACTGCTTGGCTAACAGCTAGTAACTTTATTAGTCGCCTCCTTGGTGCTATCTACATTATTCCCTGGTATATCTGGATGGGAACCTATGCTGCTAAGGCCAATGGTCTCTTTACCATGGGCTACAATATTTACGCCTGGTTCTTGCTGATTTCGACAGCGGGTATCCCAGTTGCGGTCGCCAAACAAGTGGCTAAGTACAATACCATGCGAGAAGAAGAGCATAGCTTTGCCTTGATTCGGAGTTTCCTAAGCTTTATGACAGGCTTGGGCTTGGTCTTTGCCTTGGTCTTGTATCTCTTTTCTCCCTGGTTAGCAGACTTGTCAGGTGTGGGGAAAGATCTGATTCCCATCATGCAGAGCTTGGCTTGGGCGGTCTTGATTTTCCCATCTATGAGTGTCATTCGAGGCTTCTTCCAAGGGATGAATAACCTGAAACCTTATGCCATGAGTCAAATCGCCGAGCAGGTGATCCGTGTTATCTGGATGTTGTTGGCAACCTTCTTCATTATGAAGATGGGTTCTGGTGACTACTTATCAGCCGTTACTCAGTCAACCTTTGCAGCCTTTGTGGGGATGGTGGCAAGTTTTGCAGTTTTGATTTATTTCCTTGCCCAAGAAGGTTTGCTTAAAAGAGTCTTTGAAACACGGGATAAAATCAATAGTAAGCGACTCTTAGTCGATACCATCAAGGAAGCCATTCCCTTTATCCTGACAGGATCAGCCATTCAACTCTTCCAAATCTTAGACCAGATGACCTTTATCAATAGTATGAAGTGGTTTACCAACTACAGCAATGAAGACTTGGTTGTCATGTTTTCTTATTTTTCAGCCAATCCTAATAAAATTACTATGATTTTAATCTCTGTGGGGGTTTCAATTGGGAGTGTCGGTTTGCCATTGTTGACGGAAAACTATGTAAAAGGTGACTTGCAGGCAGCGGCTCGCCTAGTCCAAGATAGCCTCACCATGCTTTTCTTATTTCTACTGCCGGCAACGGTTGGAGTGGTCATGGTAGGGGAGCCTCTTTATACAGTCTTTTACGGTAAGCCAGATAGTCTGGCCATGGGCTTATTTGTCTTTGCAGTTTTGCAGTCTACTATCCTAGGCTTGTATATGGTCTTGTCTCCTATGCTTCAGGCCATGTTCCGCAACCGCAAGGCAGTTCTTTACTTTATCTATGGTTCCATTGCTAAGATCGTCTTGCAATTGCCAACCATTGCTATTTCCACAGCTACGGTCCTTTGATTTCAACGACTATCGGCTTAATCATTCCGAATGTCTTGATGTACCGAGACATCTGCCAGGTAACGGGTGCTCGTCGAAAGATTATCTTGAAGCGAACCATTTTGATCACCATCTTGACCCTCGTCATGTTTATCCTAGTTGGCTTCTTGCAGTGGCTACTCGGTTTTGTCTTCCAACCAAGTGGACGTTTTTGGAGTTTCCTTTATGTGGCTCTCATCGGAGGGCTTGGAGGAGGTCTTTATGGTTTGATGAGCCTACGGACACGACTCTTGGACAAGATAATCGGCAAAGCTCAAGCAGACCGACTACGTACACGATTGAAAATATCGTAAAAAGATTTATAAATAAAAGTAATGAATTTAACCTTTCTTTAACAGAAAGGTTTTTATACTACATTTTTCTTAAAAAAAGAGAACTTTTTCTAAAATCAAGAGCAAAAAATATGTTTTTTTAAGTTTTTCTTTAGAAATTACTTGACTAAATAAAACTAAAGCTGTATAATAAGACAAAACTTTTAAACAGGAGGTTCTGGAAATGAAAAAGTCTAAGGCCAAGTATCTGACACTTGCAAGTGTCGTGTTAAGCGCAGGTATCTTACTGAGCGCATGTGGAAATTCAAGTAGCGCTTCTAAAACATACAACTATGTTTATTCGAGCGATCCATCTAGTTTGAACTATCTTGCTGAAAACCGTGCAACAACCAGCGACATCGTGACCAATTTGGTGGATGGGTTGATGGAAAATGATCAATATGGCAACTATGTTCCATCATTGGCAGAGGATTGGACTGTTTCTCAGGACGGTTTGACCTATACTTACAAATTGCGTAAGGATGCAAAATGGTATACTTATGAGGGTGAAGAATACGCCCCTGTAACGGCCCAAGACTTTGTGACAGGTTTGAAATATGCTGCTGATAAGAAATCCGAAGCCTTGTACCTGGTTCAAGACTCTGTAGTAGGTTTGGATGACTATATTAACGGTAAAACAACTGACTTTTCAACTGTCGGTGTTAAGGCGATTGACGACCAAACGGTTCAGTACACTTTGACACGTCCAGAATCTTATTGGAATTCTAAAACAACTTCAACCATTCTCTTCCCTGTCAATGCAGACTTCCTAAAATCAAAAGGTGATGATTTTGGTAAGGTAGATCCTTCTAGTATTTTGTACAATGGACCTTTCTTAATGAAATCGTTTGTTTCAAAATCTGTTATCGAATTCAAGAAAAATCCCAACTACTGGGATGAAAAAAATGTCTTTGTGGATGATGTGAAATTGGCCTATTATGATGGTAGTGACCAAGATGCACTAGCACGTAACTTTGTAGAAGGAGTCTATAGCTACGCGCGTCTCTATCCAAATAGCTCAAGCTTTGAAGGAATTAAAGAGAAGAACAAGGATAACATCATCTATAGTATGCAAAATGCAACTTCTTATTACTTGAACTTCAACTTGGACAGAAAATCTTATAACTTCACGTCTAAGTCCTCTGATATCGAAAAGAAATCAACCCAAGAAGCAGTTCTGAATAAACTTCCGTCAAGCCTTCAACTATGCTTATAACCGTACAGCCTATGGAGCACAATCTCAAGGGGAGGACGGAGCAACGAAGATTATTCGTAACTTGGTTGTACCTCCAACATTTGTAAGTATCAACGGAAAAGACTTTGGCGATGTTGTTTCAGAAAAGATGGTTAACTATGGCCAAGAATGGCAAGGAATCAATTTTGCAGATGCACAAGACCCATACTACAATCCTGACAAGGCTAAAGCTAAATTTGCAGAAGCTAAGAAAGAATTGGAAGCTAAGGGTGTGCAATTCCCAATCCACTTGGATGTATCAGTTGACCAATCAGCTAAAAAAGGTGTACTTGAAGCAAGTTCTTTGAAACAATCCATCGAATCTGTTCTAGGAGCTGAGAATGTGGTGATCGATATCCAACAATTATCAACAGACGATTACGATAATTCTGGCTACCTCGCTCAAACTGCAGCTCAAAAAGACTTTGATATCTATAATGGCGGTTGGAGTGCGGACTACTTGGACCCATCAAGTTATCTTGATATCTTAAATGTCAATAACGGTGGTATGTTGCAAAACATTGGTCTAGAACCAGGTGAGGTCAATGACAAGGCTAAGGCAGTTGGTCTGGATACTTACACTCAAATGTTAGAAGAAGCGAACAAGGAGCAAGATCCAGCAAAACGTTATGAAATATGCTGAAATTCAAGCTTGGCTCGTTGATAGCGCCCTTGCAATTCCAAACGTTTCTCAGGGTGGAACACCGACCTTGAGAAAGACAGTTCCATTCTCATCACCATTCTCACAAGCTGGAAATAAGGGTGTCGAATCATACAAATACCTCAAGTTGCAAGATAAGACTGTAACGACTGATGAGTATGAAAAAGCGAAAGAAAAATGGCTAAAAGAAAAAGAAGAATCAAATAAAAAAGCCCAAGAAGAACTGGCAAAACACGTTAAATAACCAGTCTATTCAACAGGAAAAACGATAGTTTCTAAAGGAGCTATCGTTTTTATATAGTTTGAAACTATAACTAGCTCTTGAAAACAAGAAAATGAGTTAGTGAAAATAAGTGGTACAATAGTTACTATAGATTTGGAGGTATTGTATGAGCAAAGAACTACACATCAACACAATTTTAGCCCAGGCGGGTATCAAGTCAGATAAGGCAACAGGTGCTTTAGTGACGCCACTTCATTTTTCAACCACTTATCAGCATCCGGAGTTCGGTCAGTCTACTGGATTTGACTATACGCGTACTAAAAACCCAACTCGCAGTAAGGCGGAGGAAGTCTTGGCGGCAATCGAATCAGCAGATTATGCCCTAGCGACAAGTTCAGGAATGGCTGCGATTGTACTGGCCTTTAGTGTTTTTCCAGTAGGAAGTAAAGTCTTGGCTGTTCGTGACCTTTATGGAGGCTCTTTCCGTTGGTTCAACCAAGTGGAGCAAGAAGGCCGTTTCCATTTTACCTATGCCAATACAGAAGAAGAGCTAATTGCTGAGTTAGAGAAAGATGTGGATGTTCTCTATATCGAAACACCAACCAATCCCTTGATGTTGGAATTTGATATTGCAAAACTTACAAAACTTGCTCATACCAAAGGTGCCAAGGTAGTGGTGGACAATACCTTCTACAGTCCAATTTACCAACGTCCGATTGAAGATGGTGCGGATATCGTTCTTCATTCTGCTACCAAGTATCTAGCAGGGCACAATGATGTTTTAGCTGGGGTGGTTGTGACTAATAGTTTAGAACTATATGAGCAACTTTTCTACAATTTGAATACGACTGGTGCGGTCTTGTCACCATTTGATAGTTATCAGTTGATTCGTGGTCTCAAAACTCTACCTCTTCGTATGGAACGTTCGACAGCCAATGCCCAAGAAGTGGTTGCTTTTTTGAAGGATTCACCTGCTGTTAAGGAAGTGCTCTATACAGGACGTGGGGGGATGATTTCCTTTAAAGTAGTGGATGAAAAACGTATTCCTCATATTTTAAATAGCCTCAAGGTCTTCTCTTTTGCTGAGAGTTTAGGTGGGGTGGAAAGCCTGATCACCTATCCGACGACTCAAACCCATGCGGATATTCCAGCAGAAGTGCGTCATTCCTATGGCTTAACAGATGACCTCTTGCGCTTGTCAATTGGGATTGAAGATGCTAGAGATTTGATTGCGGACTTGCGTCAAGCATTAGAAGGATAAGACAAATATGGGAAATATGATTTTACAAGCCTGCCCAATCGTTTTGGGCATCATACCTATAAATGGAAAGAGGCAGAAGTTGATCGAGAAATTCTACCAGCCTGGATAGCGGATATGGACTTTGTAGTCTTACCTGAGGTTCGACAGGCCGTACAAACCTATGCGGATCAGTTGGTCTATGGTTATACTTATGCAAGCGATGCTTTGATTGAGTCGGTTTTGGACTGGGAAGCCAGTCAGCACGGGTATCACTTTGACAAGGATGCTCTTGTCTTTATCGAGGGAGTGGTGCCAGCTATTTCAACAGCTATTCAAGCCTTTACAAAAGAAGGAGAGGCTGTTCTGATTAACACACCGGTCTATCCACCTTTTGCCCGCAGTGTCAAACTCAACAATCGCAGATTGATTACCAATTCTTTGGTGGAAAAGGACGGGCTGTTTGAGATTGACTTTGACCAGCTGGAGAAGGAATTGGTGGGAGAGGATGTCAAACTCTATATCCTTTGCAATCCTCACAATCCTGGTGGACGTGTTTGGGAAAAGGAAGTGTTAGAAAAGATTGGTCATCTCTGCCAAAAACACGGTGTTTTGCTTGTTTCAGATGAGATTCACCAAGATTTGGCCCTCTTTGGTCACAAACACCAGTCATTCAACACCATTGATCCCGCCTTTAAAGACTTCGCCCTTATCTTGAGCAGTGCCACTAAGACCTTTAATATTGCTGGGACCAAGAATTCCTATGCAGTTATTGAAAATCCCAAGCTTCGTGTTGCTTTCCAAAAACGCCAGTTGGCCAATAACCAGCATGAAATCTCAGGCTTGGGGTATTTGGCGACAGAAGCTGCCTACCGTTATGGCAAGGACTGGTTAGGAGAGTTAAAAGAAGTCATTGAGGACCACATTAACTATGTAGTGGATGTTTTGGGCAACGAAACCAAGATTAAGGTCATGAAACCGCAAGGTACCTACTTGATCTGGCTTGATTTTTCAGCCTATGACCTAACGGATGACCGCTTGCAAGAGCTTTTGAAGAATGAAGCCAAGGTTATCTTGAATCGAGGTTTGGACTTTGGAGAGGAGGGAACTCTTCATGCCCGCCTCAATGTGGCTATGCCGAAGTCAGTACTGGAAGAGGTTTGCCAACGCATCGTGACCACTTTTGCTACACTTTAAAAATCGAGCCTTCTAGGAGAAAAGTCTTCCTAGAAGGCTATTTTCGTAGGGGAAAATGTGGTATAATGAAAAGATAAGATAAAGGGGTAACTATGGCTAAATTGATTCCGGGAAAGTTGCGCATGGAGGGGGGTTGCACTCTATGAAACAGGCAACATTGAGATTATCAAGGAAAAAGGGAATCGCCTCTATACTCGTGTGGCGGGAGAAGACTTGCGCTACAGTTTAGAGGATGATCTGGTTTTTTGTGCTTGCGATTTTTTCCAAAAAAGAGGTTACTGTGTTCACCTCGCAGCGCTCGAGCATTATCTGAAGAACGACGAAGAAGGCCAGGTGATTTTACAAGCCTTAGAAAAAGGACATGAAGAGCAAGAAGAGGTCGAAACCAAGGTTGGTTTTGGTGGTAGTTTTTTGGAGCGGATCCAACCTCAGAAGAAAGAGCAAATCTACACTTTGTCGGCTCAAGGTCAGGTAGAAGCTGGAACCAATCGCCTCCTTTGGACTCTCCGAATCGGTTTAGTTGATAGTCAAAAATATTATGTCATTCGTGACATCCCTCTCTTTTTGAAGGTCTTGGTCCATCGAAAGCCATATATGATTGGGAAGCACTATGAAAATGACTTGTCTTGGGATGCTTTTGATACAGCTAGTCAAGAAGTTCTTACTTTTTTATGTGGCTTGATTGAGGAGGGACTGAGTCAAGAGCTCTTTTTCCCCAATCAAGGTCGTCACCTCTTTTTCCCTCTGACCTTTTTTGAGCAGGGAGTGGAGTTGCTGATGAATTTGGAAGATTTTCATTTCGAACACCAGATTATTAGTTATGAAAATCTTCTCTTTCATGATTTAGATCCAGAAGCAAACCTTTTCTCTTTTTCTGTGCAGGAGTATCCTGATTATTTTGAGATGGAAATCTCTGAGATTGAGCGGGTCAATGTATTCTATGGAGGAGCGGTTCTCTTTCTTAAGGGGAATCTTTATCTCTTAAATCCTAAACAAATCAGCCTTCTAAAGGAAATCAAGGAGCTTCCTCAGGAGGAAAGAGGGAGGAAATGCCTCCAGTTTGACAACAGTGATCGTGACCGTCTGGCAGCCTGTTTGCCTTTGTTTGGACAGCTGGGCACAGTTTCTGCTCCTGAGCGCTTGCAAACCAGACCCTTTTCACCAATCTTTTACTTTGATAGGGAGGATGACGGCCGCATTCGTTTGGATATTCAGTTTGACTATGGAGATGTTAAGGTGACTAGTCAGCAACAGCTGGAACAATTGCCATTTTCAAGCGATGCCGTCTTGGAAAACCAGTTATTTCAAGTTTGTTTAAGAGCTGGGTTTGAGGCTGATTTTCAGTCTTGGAGACAGGCTTTGAAGCCAGAGGCAGTTTATTCTTTCTTTCACCATACGATTCCAGCTTTTGAGAAGTTGGGTCAGGTTTTCTTGTCTGATGAGATAAATCAGCTCTACAGTGTCCAAGCTCCTCGGGTTCAGATTGAGTCCAAGGGAGGACTGTTGGAGATTCAGTTTGATTTCCAAGGGATTGCCCAAGAAGAGATTGATCAAGCTCTTAAAGCCCTGACCAGCAATCAGGATTTCTATATCAGTTCTTCTGATCAAGTGTACTTTTTTGATGAGGAAACCAAGCAGATTCGTCAAAACTTGCAGGAACTGGGGGTTGAGCTAAAAGATGGTTCTTTCCAAGTGCGAAAATCCCTAACTTATAGCCTTTCTCAGCTTTTTGAAGGTCGGGACAGGATTTCCTTCTCGGAAGAATTTCAGCATTTAGCTCATGATTTGACTCATCCAGAGGATTTTCCTTTGGGAGATATACGGGTTCAGGCGAGTTTAAGAGACTACCAGGAAAAGGGTGTTCGTTGGCTCCAGATGCTTCATCACTATGGTTTTGGTGGCATTCTGGCGGATGATATGGGACTGGGAAAAACATTGCAAACCATCGCTTTTTTGACTAATCAGGTGACAGAAGATAGTCGGGTCTTGATTTTAGCGCCGTCAGGTTTAATCTACAACTGGGCAGATGAATTCAGGAAATTTGCCCCACAGTTGGATTTGGCTGTCGTTCATGGTTTGAAAGCGAATCGAGAAGCAATTCTTTCTGAAAATCACCAAATCTATGTGACTAGCTATGCGAGCTTTCGTCAAGACAGTGACCTCTATCAAGAGATGGATTTTGATTTTCTCTTTTTAGATGAAGCCCAGGTCATGAAATGACCAGACCAAGATTGCTCAGAGTTTGCGCCAGTTTGTGGTGCCAGCAGTCTTTGCTTTGTCAGGTACGCCCATAGAAAATCATCTAGGAGAGTTGTGGTCTATCTTTCAAATTGTGCTTCCGGGGCTCTTGCCAAGTAAAAAGGAGTTTATGAAATTACCGGCTGACCGGGTTGCGCAGTTTATCAAGCCCTTTGTCATGAGGCGTAAGAAAGAAGAAGTCCTTACAGAACTACCTGACCTGATCGAAGTCGTCTATAAAAATGAACTGGAAGATCAGCAGAAGGCTATCTATCTCGCCCAGTTGCAACAGATGCGAGACCGTCTAGCCCAAGTGACAGATCAAGAACTCCAAAGAAGTCGGGTAGAAATCTTATCTGGCCTCATGCGATTGCGCCAGATTTGCGATACGCCAGCTCTCTTTATGGACGATTACCAAGGAGCCAGTGGTAAACTCGATAGTCTCCGAGATTTATTGCTACAAGTGGCTGATGGTGGGCATCGGGTCTTGATTTTCTCCCAGTTCAAAGGAATGTTGGAAAAAATCGAGCAAGAACTCCCAGACTTGGGCTTGACCTCCTTCAAAATCACAGGTTCAACTCCTGCTCATGACAGACAGGAGATGACCAAGGCCTTTAACCAAGGGGAGAGAGATGCCTTTCTCATCTCCCTTAAGGCGGGTGGTGTTGGTCTCAATCTAACGGGAGCTGATACAGTTATTTTGGTTGACCTCTGGTGGAATCCGGCTGTCGAAGCCCAGGCTATCGGACGAGCCCACCGCATGGGGCAGGAGCAGATGGTCGAGGTCTATCGTTTGATTACCAAGGGAACCATTGAAGAAAAGATCCAAGAACTTCAAGAACAAAAGAAACATTTGGTTTCCCAAGTTTTAGATGGTACGGAGTCGCGTGCGAGTCTCAGTCTGGCAGAAATTCGTGAAATTTTGGGAATTTCTGAAGCCAGCACTTGAAAAATCAAGACAATACGCTATAATGAAGTGTTGAAAGGAAATACAAAATGAAACAAGATCGATTTCCATTGGTGTCAGATGATGAGATCATGCTGACCAAAATGCCAGTCATGGACTTGTACGATGAGTCAGACTTTATTAGCAATATCAAAGGTGATTACCGCGATAAGAACTATTTGGAATGGTCTCCTATTAATGAAGAAGAAACCGTAGTTTCTCCAGTGGTTAATAAGGAGTCAAAACCAAGCCCAGAACCTAAAAAAGTTGAAAAAACCTATGCTGAATTGGCTCGAGAAGAGGCGCGTGCGGACTTGAAGAAGAAACGTTCAGCCAAGTATTTGACTCAGGATGTTAGTCATACTAGACGACACAATGGTTCAACACTTGTTCGTCAAGGAAACCAACCAACAGCACCATTTCAAAAGGAAAATCCAGATGAGTTTGCCAAATTTAGTAAAAACTTGAGCCAGTCTCACTATATCTTAGCTGAGGATGTTGGCCAAGTGGCGAATCCAACTCCGAAAAACCAAACGGAAAAAGCTAAAAAGAACAACTATGATTTTCTAAAGAAGAGTCAAATCTATAATAAAAAGAATAAGCAAACGGAACAGGAACGTCAGGTTGCCCAAGAGTTGAATCTGACAAGAATTACTGAATAGGGGAGAAAAGCATGTCAAAAACATATCATTTTATTGGAATCAAGGGATCAGGGATGAGTGCCTTGGCCTTGATGTTGCACCAAATGGGACATAAGGTTCAAGGCTCAGACGTTGAAAAATACTACTTTACTCAACGTGGACTAGAGCAGGCAGGGATTGCGATTCTTCCTTTTGATGAAAAGAACCTACAAGGTGATGTGGAGATTATCGCGGGGAATGCCTTCCGTCCAGATAACAACGTTGAAATCGCCTATGCAGATCAAAATGGTATCAGCTACAAACGTTACCATGAATTCCTAGGTAGCTTTATGCGCGATTTTGTCAGCATGGGAGTGGCAGGAGCACATGGAAAAACTTCAACAACAGGTATGCTGTCACACGTCTTGTCTCACATCACAGACACCAGCTTCTTGATTGGTGACGGGACAGGTCGCGGCTCAGCCAATGCCAAATATTTGTCTTTGAGTCAGACGAATATGAGCGCCATTTCATGCCTTATCATCCAGAATACTCTATCATCACCAACATTGACTTTGACCACCCAGACTACTTCACTAGTCTAGAAGATGTTTTCAATGCCTTTAATGACTATGCTAAACAAATCACGAAAGGTTTGTTTATCTACGGTGAGGATGCTGAGTTGCGTAAGATTACAGCCAATGCTCCAATCTATTACTATGGTTTTGAAGCTGAGGGCAATGACTTCGTAGCCAGTGATCTGCTTCGTTCAACGACTGGTTCAACCTTTACCGTTCATTTCCGTGGACAAGAGTTGGGTCAATTCCACATTCCAACCTTTGGTCGTCACAATATCATGAATGCAACAGCTGTGATTGGTTTGCTTTACACAGCAGGATTTGATTTGAACTTGGTTCGTGAACACTTGAAAACTTTTGCGGGTGTTAAGCGTCGTTTCACTGAGAAAATCGTTAATGACACGGTAATCATCGATGACTTTGCCCACCATCCAACAGAAATCATCGCGACCTTGGATGCAGCTCGTCAGAAATATCCAAGCAAGGAAATCGTGGCAATCTTCCAACCGCATACCTTTACAAGAACCATTGCCTTGTTGGACGAATTTGCCCATGCATTGAATCAAGCAGACGCCGTCTACCTAGCGCAAATCTATGGATCAGCTCGTGAAGTGGACCATGGTGATGTCAAAGTAGAAGACTTAGCCAATAAGATCAACAAGAAACACCAGGTTATCACTGTTGAAAATGTTTCACCACTCCTAGACCATGACAATGCTGTTTACGTCTTTATGGGTGCAGGAGACATCCAAACCTATGAATATTCATTTGAACGTCTCTTGTCTAACTTGACAAGCAACGTCCAATAAGGAAAACAGATGGAAATTCCAATCACAATAAGGCAAGCTACCTTATCAGATTTAGAAGAAATGTTGGCGATTGAAGAAGCCAATCCTTCGTTAGAAGAGGTATTTAGCCGCCAATCTTTAGAAGAGAGTATCCGCAAGACTGCGGGTACCTTTCTTGTAGCTGGGGATGAAAATCAGCTCCTAGGCTATGTTTTAGGAGAAACTCAGTATCTTCATCCCAAGTGGATAGAAATAAAATCATTGACCATTCATCCTGACCATTGGGGACAGGGGTTGGGAACTCTTCTTCTTGCGGCCTTGAAACAGGTGACAGTCGAACTAGATTACCAAGGTATTCTTTTGCAAAGTCCTGATGAGTTGCTATCATATTTTGAAATGAATGGCTTTGTTGAAGAAGAAATGACAGAAAGTCATTATGGCAGTGGTTCTGAATGGTATCTGACTTGGGCTAATCCCTTTTATCAGGAGGAAATATGAAAATCAGACAAGCAAGATTTTCGGATTTAGATCGGATTATAGAGATAGAGCTAGAGAATTTTTCCCTTGAAGAAGCTATTCCTCGTTCGGTCTTTGAGGCCCATTTGAGGGAAATTCAGACCAGTTTTCTGGTAGCTGAAAAGGAGGGGCGTATTCTTGGTTATATCGAAGGTCCAGTCGTTCCGCATCGCCATCTAGATGATCAGTCCTTTACAGAAAAAATAAAAGACTATAGCCATCAACCTGGAGGTTATATTTCTGTGACTTGCCTATCTATTGCCAAGGAAGCACAAACTTTGGGGCTAGGGAAAAGACTATTAAAGGCTCTGAAAGAAGTCGCTTTAGAACATGAACGAGAGGGCATTAATCTGACGTGTCATGATTATCTTATCTCCTATTACGAAAAGCACGGCTTTGTTAATGAAGGATTATCCCAGTCAAGCTTTGCTGGGGAAACATGGTATGATATGGTCTGGCAGCCTGAAAATCAATAAAACTAGCTAGGGAATGCCCTAGTTGGTTGCTTTTCTGCGACTTTTAAGATATAATATTAGGGATTGTCAACAAGGAGGTAATGCTTTTGACTGAAAAATCAAGAGAAGAAGAAAAATTAAGCTTTAAAGAGCAGATTCTACGTGATTTAGAAAGAGTAAAAGAACAAGATAAAAGAGAGAAAGAAGTAGAGATTCCAAATCTGACGGCTTCATCATCTCCAGCTAGTTCAGCAACTCCTTCAAATTTTGAACCAGAAACGTCAACAGAAGAGTTGATGGCTGATTCCCTATCTGTTGTCGATAAAATCCTAAAAAATGCACCAAGTGTTCCTCCACTTTCAAGTGCTAGAACTGATGAAACGGATGGACAAGAAGAGAAAGAGATTAGACAGCCAATCATTGACAAGATTGAAGTTGTAGAATCTGAAGAACCTCTAGTAGAGCCGATTCATATGGCTGAAGAACCTGTAGTGGAACCTGTTCAACCTAAGGTAGAACCAGTTGAGCTTAAATCTGAAGAAAAAGAATTTAACGATACTCCAACAAAGGTTGCCGTAACCTATAAAACAGAAGACAAGAAAGAGGAAATTACCCCAGGAATGCCTGAAAGAGTTGAGCCTGTTTCTACAGAATCTAGCAGTGGATTAGCTGATGCTCCACGTCGTAGTCGTCGTCAAGGTGCAACATCAACTAAGAAAAAATCAAAAGCCAAAGGTTGCCTAGTAACAGTTCTAGTTCTCCTAGTACTCGTTGCAGTTGGTGGTTATTTTGGTTATGGTTATGTGCAAGATTCCTTGAAACCTGTGGATGCGAGCTCTAAGGACTACGTAACGGTTCAAATCCCAGACGGTGCAAATGTTCAAGAAATTGGAAGCACCTTGGAAAAATCTGGTCTGGTTAAACATGGACTTATCTTTAGCCTTTATGCTAAATACTATAGCCATGCCAACTTGAAGTCAGGTTATTACAACTTGAAGAAGAGTATGAGTACGGATGAGTTGATTCAAGAATTGGAAAAAGGTGGGACTCCTGAAGCTCAGGCACCTGTTCTTGCAAACTTGACCATTCCAGAAGGCTATACATTAGAGCAAATCGCTCAAACAGTAGGACAACTTCAAGGTGAATTTAAAGAACCTCTTACTGCGGACGCTTTCTTGGCAAAAGCTCAAGATGAGACCTTTATCTCACAATTAGTAGCCAAGTATCCAAACCTACTTGGAAGTCTTCCAACAAAAGACAGTGGCGTTCGTTATCGTCTTGAAGGCTACCTTTTCCCAGCGACCTATACAATCAAAGACAGTACAACTGTTGAAAGTTTGATTGATGAGATGGTAGCTGCTATGGATAAGGCTATGTCACCATATTACGCTACGATCAAAGAAAAGAATCTGACGGTCAATGAATTGCTCAGCATTGCTTCTCTTGTCGAAAAAGAAGGTGCTAAAACCGAAGACCGCAAGATGATCGCAGGTGTCTTCTATAACCGCTTGAATGCTGGTATGCCACTTCAAAGTAATATCGCTATCCTATATGCTCAAGGAAACTTGGTCAAAAGATTAGTTTAGCAGATGACGCTGGAATTGATACAACGATTGATTCACCATACAATGTTTACACACACCTTGGCCTCATGCCTGGACCGGTTGATAGCCCAAGTTCGGATGCGATTGAAGCAAGTGTAAATCAGACAAAGAGTGAGTACTTGTACTTTGTAGCAAATGTTGAAGACGGTAAAGTATACTTTGCGACAACAAAAGAAGAACATGATCAAAACGTTGCAGAGCATATCAATAGCAAGTTACCTCAAGCAAGTAGTTCAAACTAAAATTATGTGGTTTTCCACATAATTTTGTTTTAAAAAAGTAAATAGAAAAGAAAGTTAAAAAAATGGCAGAAAAAACTTACCCAATGACCCTTGAAGAAAAGGAAAAACTAGAAAAAGAATTAGAGGAGTTGAAACTCGTTCGACGCCCTGAAGTCGTAGAGCGTATCAAGATTGCTCGTTCCTATGGAGACCTTTCAGAAAATAGTGAGTATGAAGCAGCGAAAGATGAACAAGCTTTTGTTGAAGGTCAAATTTCAAGTCTAGAAACAAAGATTCGCTATGCTGAAATTGTTAATAGCGATGCAGTTGCCCAAGATGAGGTAGCAATCGGTAAAACAGTAACAATCCAAGAAGTTGGTGAAGACGAAGAAGAGGTCTACATCATCGTCGGTTCTGCAGGTGCAGATGCTTTTGCTGGTAAAGTATCAAATGAAAGTCCGATTGGCCGTGCTTTGATTGGCAAGAAGACTGGCGATACTGCAACGATTGAAACACCAGTTGGTAGCTATGATGTCAAAATCTTAAAGGTTGAGAAAACAGCCTAAATAGGATGAAAAAGGAGTAGTGAAGGTTTTGCCTTGCTCAACTCCTTTTTGGTTTTTTGGATAAAAAGGAGACTATATGAGTGAAAATAAGAAGAAAAACAAAATGGAGCGTGGTTTAACCAATCGCCATGTTCAGGTGATGGCCATTGCAGGAACAATCGGAACTGGACTTTTCCTAGGTGCTGGTCGCTCTATCAGCCTTACAGGACCTTCTATCATCCTGATTTACATGATTACAGGAGCCTTTATGTTTTTGATGATGAGGGCTGTTGGAGAGATGCTGTATCAGGATCCAGAACAGCATACCTTTATCAACTTTATCACCCGTCATTTGGGGAAAGGCTGGGGATATTTCTCAGTTTGGTCTTATTGGTTGTCAGTTGTCTTTATCGGTATGGCAGAAATCACTGCCATCTCAGACTATGTCCGCTTCTGGTTTCCCACATGGCCTAGCTGGCTGATTCAGCTTGTCTTTTTAACAATTTTGGCTTTGGTCAATCTGATTGCAGTTAAGCTCTTTGGCGAAGTCGAGTTTTGGTTTGCTATGGTCAAGATTGTGGCGATTTTAGCCATGATTGCAACAGGAGTCTTTATGGTTTTGACAGGCTTTAAGACGCCGCATGGTGTTGCAAGTTTGGCAAATATCAGTGACCAGTTCTCTCTTTTTCCAAACGGAGTTATGAACTTTGTCATGGCCTTTCAAATGGTATTTTTTGCCTATCTAATGATTGAGTTTATCGGGGTGACAACTTCTGAAACAAAGAACCCTCGTCAGGTCTTGCCCAAAGCTGTTAAGGAAATTCCTCTCAGAATTATCTTCTTCTACGGGGGAGCTCTCATTGCGATTATGGCCATTATTCCTTGGTCTTATCTTAATTCTTCAGATTCTCCATTTGTAACGGTCTTTGAACTGGCAGGATCAAGTGGGCAGCGGCTCTAATCAACTTTGTTGTCTTGACCTCAGCAGCTTCTGCTCTTAACTCAACTCTCTACTCAACAGGGAGACACTTATATCAGATTGCCCATGATTCGCCCAATCGTTTCTTAAAGGCCATTAAGGTCGATACCCTTTCTCGCCACAATGTTCCACAAAATGCCATCATCGCCTCAGCGATCTTGATTGCTCTGGCTGCCTTTATCAATGTGTTGCCAGGTGTTTCAGATGCCTTTGCTTTGATTACGGCATCTTCATCAGGTGTTTACATCGCGATTTATATCTTGATTATGGTGGCCCATCTCAAATACCGCAAGTCACAAGACTTCATGGCTGATGGCTACCTTATGCCTCAGTATCGCTTGCTTAATCCCCTAACCATTCTCTTTTTTGTCTTTGTTTTCGTGACTCTCTTTTTGCAAGAGTCTACCTTCATGGGGGCAGTTGGTTCTGCCATCTGGATCCTTGTTTTTGGGATTTATAGTCAGTGGAAATTTAGAAAATAAATCATGAACTCATCAACCCTGTTTGGTGAGTTTTTCTAGTTTGACAGTCCATCGAAATAAGACTATAATCAAGCTGTAGTAGTTTATTAGGAGGTTTGGATGCACGTTAGATTGGAAAATAAGGAATCGCATAAAGCGCAAGAAATAGGGGATTTGATTCGTGCTTATAATCGTTCTAAAAGAGAAGAGGCTGAAAGCGAGCCACTGAACCTTTATGTTGAAGACGAAAAGGGCAATCTCATGGCGGGCTTAGTAGCTGAGACTTTCGGAAATTGGTTGGAAATCGAATATTTATTTGTGAGAGAGGAATTACGGGGACAAGGAATTGGTTCAAAACTATTGCAGCGAGCAGAAAATGAAGCCAAGAATCGAAACTGTCGTTTTGCTTTCGTGAATACTTACCAGTTTCAAGCGCCAGATTTTTATCTAAGTCATGGCTACAAGGAAGTCTTTACCTTGCAAGACTATCCCTACACAGGGCAAAGATTTTATTACCAAAAGAATTTGTGACCTAGACTTCTTTCTTTTGGAGAGAAACTTAGCTAAGTATCAAAAAAGAACGAATACTCTTTATCATGTAAGATGGTAGAGAGTTTTTTGTTAATAAAATTTTACAAAATGACATTTATATATTGCATTAAGTTAGATATATGGTATAATGTTTTTAAAAGAAGCGCAACTTTTTAAAAATGTGAAGGAGGACGCTAGTGGCTAAAAATTTAAAATTAAAATTGGCTCGTGTGGAGCTTGATTTAACACAAGGGGATTTGGCAGAAGCTGTAGGTGTTACTAGGCAGACTATAGGCTTGATTGAAGCTGGGAAATACAATCCTAGTCTCTCCCTCTGTCAGTCCATTTGCAGATGCTTAGGCAAAACTTTAGATCAATTATTTTGGGAGGAAGAAGATGAAAAATAGAAAAAAACTTGTGATCAAAGATGAACGTACGGAAAAATTGGACGGAAAGATTTCAGGAGAAATTCTTTTGGGAATGTGCCTATTTTTGGCACTGGAAATTTTTGCCAAAGTTTATATTTTCAATTTAACACTTTTGTCCTATTTACCAGAATTACTTTTATTGATTGGAGTCGGTTTGTATGCCATTATTCGCCGCATGTATGTAGGAATTGACATTCGAGATATTGTTGAGAATACTGGAAAAGAAAGAATTTTATCTGCTTTGGGATTTTCTATAGTGATTTTATTGATTGATATCGTAGGCAATCGCGAGGAACTGGTCAGTCTATTGACTTGGAAGTACTCCCTAAAAGTGCTTCTAGCAGTTATCATCTATCTCGTTGGGAGTTTTTCTATGGATAGAGTTATCCTATACTTGAATCGCAGAAATCAGCAAGTTTGGGAGGAAGAAGATGAAAAATAGATTTTTTTATTATCAATTATTAGACGAAAGAGAAGAACAACTGATTAACAAAGTTGGGACAGAGTCTTTTAATGTGTTTATCGGGCTCATCCTGCTAAGCTATCTGGTGGCTGTATTAGCACCTGCTCTTTTTAATCCTAATATTCTTCTGGTTACCCTTTTATTAGGAATTTTCTTCTTTTTCAATCGTGCACGAAAACTTGGAGTGACCTACTACAGTCGTTTTCATTTTACGATTGTAGGGTGTTTGCTGGTAACTCTCGCTATTACGACTCTCTTGATGTTGGAGAATTATCAATTCAATATCGAAATTTATCAGCACAATCCTCTCAACGTTAAATATTTGTCTGCTTGGGTTATTACTTATCTGATTTACCTTCCTTGGGTTTTTATCGGCAATCTCGGCCTTAAAAGTTATGGCGAATGGGCTCAAAAAAAGTTTGAGCAAGATATGGATGAACTGGAGAATGGAGAATAGCTTGTTAGCTTTTTATCAATCTCAGTAAAATGTGTTATAATAGTACTAATTTATCGGACGGTGTGAAAGTGGTAGAATACGTTCATACCTTTGTAAAGTAGGAAGAAGGAAAACAGATGTATCCAGATGATAGTTTGACATTGCACACGGACTTGTACCAGATTAACATGATGCAAGTTTACTTTGACCAAGGAATTCACAATAAGAAGGCGGTTTTTGAGGTTTACTTCCGCCAGCAACCGTTTAATAACGGCTATGCGGTTTTTGCTGGTTTGGAAAGAATTGTACATTATCTTAAAGACTTGCGCTTTTCAGATAGCGATATTGACTACTTGGAGTCGCTTGGTTATCATGGGGCGTTCTTAGACTACCTCCGCAATCTCAAGTTGGAGTTGACGGTTCGTTCTGCCCAGGAAGGGGACTTGGTTTTTGCTAATGAGCCGATTGTACAGGTGGAAGGTCCTCTAGCCCAATGTCAATTGGTCGAAACGGCTCTTTTAAACATCGTTAACTTTCAAACCTTGATAGCGACAAAGGCAGCACGTATTCGTTCAGTCATTGAAGAAGAGCCTTTGATGGAATTCGGAACACGTCGTGCGCAAGAAATGGATGCAGCTATCTGGGGAACACGCGCAGCTGTGATTGGTGGCGCCAACGGAACCAGCAACGTGCGAGCAGGGAAGCTCTTTGGGATTCCTGTCTTGGGTACTCATGCTCATGCCTTGGTACAGGTTTATGGAAACGACTATGAAGCCTTCAAGGCTTATGCGTCAACCCATCGTGACTGTGTCTTTCTAGTAGATACTTATGACACGTTGCGAATCGGTGTGCCAGCTGCTATTCAGGTAGCTCGTGAACTGGGAGACAAGATTAATTTTAAAGGCGTTCGTATTGATTCAGGGGATATAGCCTATATTTCCAAGAAAGTTCGTCAACAGTTAGATGAGGCTGGATACCCAGATGCCAAAATTTACGCTTCCAATGACCTCGATGAAAATACCATCCTTAACCTCAAAATGCAACACGCTAAGATTGACGTTTGGGGGGTGGGTACCAAGCTGATTACAGCCTATGATCAGCCAGCTCTTGGAGCAGTATATAAGATTGTAGCTATCGAAGATGAAACTGGTAAGATGCGCAATACCATCAAGCTTTCAAGCAATGCTGAAAAAGTATCGACCCCAGGTAAGAAGCAAGTATGGCGCATTACTAGTCGTGAAAAAGGTAAGTCAGAAGGTGACTACATCACCTATGACGGTGTGGATGTTGCCAGCATGACAGAAATCAAATGTTCCATCCGACCTATACTTACATCAAGAAGACCGTTCGAAACTTTGATGCTGTTCCTCTCTTGGTGGACATCTTCAAAGCAGGGAAATTAGTTTACGATTTGCCTAGTTTGACTGAGATTCAGGCCTATGCTCGTAAGGAATTCGACAAGCTATGGGATGAATACAAGCGCGTGCTTAATCCGCAACACTATCCAGTGGACTTGGCGCGTGATATTTGGCAAGATAAGATGGACTTGATTGATAAGATGCGCAAGGAAGCCCTTGGTGAAGGAGAAGAAGAATGAGTTTGCAAGAGACCATTATCCAGCAACTGGGTGTCAAGCCAGTGATTGACGCCCAGGAAGAAATTCGTCGTTCGATTGACTTCTTAAAAAAGATACTTGAAAAAAACATCCCTTCCTTAAAAACCTTTGTACTAGGGATTTCTGGGGGTCAGGATTCAACCTTGGCAGGGGCGCTTGGCGCAATTAGCTATGGAAGAAATGCGAGCAGAAACTGGAGATGACAGCTACAAATTTATCGCTGTTCGCCTACCTTATGGAGTCCAAGCTGACGAAGAGGATGCTCAAAAAGCCCTTTGCTTTCATCCAACCAGATGTCAGTGTGGTGGTGAATATCAAGGAATCAGCTGATGCTATGACAGTTGCGGTTGAAGCGACAGGTAGTCCAATGACGGATTTTAATAAAGGAAATATCAAGGCTCGTTGCCGTATGATTGCTCAATATGCTCTTGCGGGTTCCCATAGCGGAGCCGTCATTGGAACAGACCATGCTGCGGAAAATATCACAGGCTTTTTTACCAAGTTTGGTGACGGTGGTGCAGACATTCTCCCTCTTTATCGCCTCAATAAACGTCAAGGGAAACAACTCTTAAAGGAACTTGGTGCAGATCCAGCCCTTTATGAAAAAATCCCAACAGCAGATTTGGAAGAAGACAAACCTGGACTTGCAGACGAAGTAGCCTTGGGAGTCACTTACAATGAAATTGATGACTACCTTGAAGGCAAAACCATCAGTCCAGAAGCTCAAGCAAGGATCGAAAACTGGTGGCACAAAGGCCAACACAAACGCCACCTACCAATTACCGTCTTTGATGACTTTTGGGAGTAAAAAGGTCCGGGGGACCTTTTTAGCCCGAGTCTAGAAACGGGAAAACGAGGCATAATCGGTAACTCTAAGAGTTCGATTTTCCTTGTCTCACCCCCGCAACGATGACTAGGTTTGAAAAAGCTTGGTAAAGCGCATTTCAAACCAGACAGCGACTGCGTCAAGGGATTAGATAAAACACTTGTTTCCTAGCTATTAATGAGTTTAGTCTTTCTACCCTGAGCCTAGAAATGAGAAAGCGAGGAAGGCCCGGGGGACCTTTTTACCCTGAGCCTTAAGCTTAGAAAGCGAGGTAACATTATGAAAGCAATCGGTACGCAAATGTTACAGACAGAACGTTTGATTTTGAGAAGATTTGTGGAGAGTGATGCGGAAGCCATGTTTCAAAATTGGGCTTCGTCTGCTGAGAATCTGGCCTATGTCACCTGGGATCCTCATCCTGATGTTGAGGTGACTCGGAACTCGATTCGAAATTGGGTTGCCTCCTATGCAAATCCCAACTATTACAAATGGGCTATTTGTCTCAAAGAAGATCCTGAGCATGTGATAGGAGATATCAGTATCATTGAAATGCATGAGATTGACTCTAGCAGTGAGATTGGGTATGTTTTAGGAAAAGATTATTGGGGTCGTGGTATGATGACGGAGGCCTTGAAAGCTGTGTTAGATTTGTTTTACTCAAGCAGGCTTTCAAAAAGTCAGAGCTCGTTACGCTAGTCTCAATCTAGCTTCAGGCCGTGTTATGGAAAAAGCGGGAATGTCTTATCTAAAAACCATTGCCAATGGTGTGGAGAGAAAAGACTACGTTGCGGACCTTATTTATTACCAGATAAGTAGGGAAGACAGGTGATTCTCTTTTCTGTTTCGACCAAAGTCAGACCTTGTCTGGCTTTTTTTGTGCCAGATTTCTGAATAAACTGATTAAATTCCTATTTTTGCCTATCATTGTCCCTGTTTTTTCTGGAGTTTTGGAGCTATAATAGACCTATCAAATCAAAGAATGGAGGAAGGCAATGGACAATGTAATCTTTTTTATCAGTGTTTTTCTTGCTGGAATTCTTTCCTTCTTTTCTCCTTGCATCTTACCCTTGTTGCCAGTCTATGCAGGGATCTTGTTGGATGATAAGAATGATGCTCAGGCTTCTAGCGGAAAATTTTCAATCTCAGTTGTAAGTTTATTGCGAACTCTGGCCTTTATAGCGGGGATTTCCTTTGTTTTTATCTTACTGGGTTATGGAGCTGGTTTTTTAGGCAATTTGCTGTATGCTTCTTGGTTTCAGTATGTGACGGGTGCGATTATCATTCTCTTGGGCTTGCACCAGATGGAAGTCTTACATTTGCAGGGACTCTACAAGGAAAGAAGGCTACAATTAAAGAGACAAGGGCAAAAGGGTAACGGCTATAGTCAGGCATTTTTACTGGGGTTAACCTTTAGTTTTGCTTGGACGCCATGTGTGGGGCCGGTTCTGGGGTCTGTTTTGGCCTTGGCGGCTTCAGGTGGTTCAGGAGCTTGGCAGGGTGCTGGTCTCATGTTGATTTACACGCTGGGTTTGGCGCTACCATTTTTAGTTCTAGCTCTCGCCTCCAGCTATGTTTTGAAACATTTCCGAAAACTGCATCCTTACCTCGGAATCCTCAAAAAAGTGGGTGGTTTCCTCATTATCCTGATGGGAATCTTGGTGCTTTTGGGAAATGCTTCCATTTTGACTACATTATTTGAATAGAGAGGAAAAAGAAATGAAAAAATGGCAAACATGTCTCCTTGGAGTAGGCTCAATCTGTTGCTTGGCAGCCTGTTCGGCTAAAAACATGGCAGACGAGTCTACTATGAAGGAGCAAACCAAAACGGAACAAGTTAGTTCGAAAACTGCGACTAAAGGTCAGGAAGTCGCTGATTTTGAACTGATGGGAGTAGATGGTAAGACCTATCGTTTGTCTGATTACAAGGGCAAGAAAGTCTATCTCAAATTCTGGGCTTCTTGGTGTTCCATCTGTCTAGCCAGCCTTCCAGATACGGATGAAATTGCTAAAGAAGCTGGTGATGACTATGTGGTCTTGACAGTGGCCTCTCCTGGTCACAAGGGGGAGCAATCTGAAGCGGACTTTAAGAATTGGTACAAGGGCTTGGATTATAAAAATTTCCCAGTTCTAATTGATCCATCAGGCAAACTTTTGGAAAGTTATGGTGTCCGTTCTTACCCGACTCAAGCCTTTATAGACAAGGAAGGCAAGCTGGTCAAAACACAACCAGGTTTTATGGATAAGGATATGATTTTAAAAGAATTGAAAGAAATGGGGTAGAGAAAGGCTATGAATGATAAAGTAAAACTTTTTGTCTTGGCAGGGATCATTCTCCTAGCCATAACCGGTTTCTATTTCCTATTGATGCGAAATGCAGGGCAGACAGATAGCTCGCAAATTGAGAAAGCATCCGTTAGCCAAGGAGGAAAAACAGTGAAAAAAACAGAAGTGAGTAAAGACGCAGACTTGCACGAAATTTATCTAGCTGGGGGATGTTTCTGGGGAGTGGAGGAATACTTCTCACGCGTGCCTGGAGTAACCGATGCCGTTTCAGGCTATGCAAATGGTAGAGGGGAAACAACCAAGTACGAATTGATTAACCAAACAGGTCATGCGGAAACCGTCCATGTCACTTATGATGCTAATCAAATTTCCCTCAAGGAAATCCTGCTTCATTACTTCCGCATTATCAATCCAACCAGCAAAAATAAACAAGGAAATGATGTGGGGACCCAGTATCGTACTGGTGTCTATTACACAGATAAAGGATTTGGAAGTAATCAACCAAGTCTTTGATGAGGTGGCTAAGAAATACGATCAACCTCTGGCAGTTGAAAAGGAAAACTTGAAGAATTTTGTGGTGGCTGAGGATTACCACCAAGACTATCTCAAGAAAAATCCAAATGGCTACTGTCATATCAATGTCAATCAGGCAGCCTATCCTGTCATCGATGCCAGCAAATATCCTAAACCAAGCGATGAAGAATTGAAAAAGACCTTGTCACCTGAGGAGTATGCAGTTACCCAGAAAAATCAAACAGAACGAGCTTTTTCAAACCGCTACTGGGATAAATTTGAATCTGGTATCTATGTGGATGTGGCAACTGGTGAACCCCTCTTTTCATCAAAGGATAAGTTTGAGTCTGGTTGTGGCTGGCCTAGTTTTACCCAACCCATCAGTCCAGATGTTGCCACCTACAAGGAAGATAAGTCCTACAATATGACACGCATGGAAGTGAGAAGCCGAGTTGGAGATTCTCACCTTGGTCATGTCTTTACGGATGGACCACAGGACAAGGGTGGCTTGCGCTACTGTATCAATAGTCTTTCCATTCGCTTTATTCCTAAAGAACAAATGGAAGAAAAAGGTTATGCTTATTTACTAGATTATGTTGATTAAGAAGTCTTTCCTAAGCAGTTAGAGGAGAATTTTGCTATACTGATACTAGTAAGTGACAAAGGAGCAGAGCATGACCTACACAATCTTAATCGTAGAAGATGAGTATCTGGTAAGACAAGGTTTGACCAAACTGGTCAATGTAGCAGCCTACGATATGGAAATTATCGGTCAGGCTGAAAATGGAAGACAGGCTTGGGAATTGATTCAAAAGCAGGTGCCGGATATCATTTTAACCGATATCAACATGCCTCAGCTAAATGGCATCCAGTTGGCCAGTTTGGTACGAGAAACCTATCCTCAGGTGCATCTAGTTTTTTTGACAGGTTACGATGATTTTGATTATGCCTTGTCTGCTGTCAAACTCGGTGTCGATGACTATCTGCTCAAACCCTTTTCTCGTCAGGACATTGAGGAAATGTTGGGGAAAATCAAGCAAAAACTAGACAAGGAAGAAAAGGAAGAGCAGTTACAAGATTTACTGACCGATAAGTTTGAAGGAAATATGGCCCAGAAGATCCAGTCTCATCTAGCTGATAGCCAATTCAGTTTAAAGAGCTTGGCCAGTGACTTGGGTTTTAGCCCGACCTATCTGAGCTCCTTGATTAAGAAAGAGTTGGGCCTACCTTTTCAGGATTATTTGGTGCGAGAACGTGTCAAACAAGCCAAGCTCTTGCTCTTGACAACGGATTTAAAGATTTATGAGATCGCAGAGAAGGTTGGTTTTGAAGATATGAACTACTTACCCAACGCTTTAAACAGATTGCAGGTGTGACACCTCGTCAGTTTAAGAAGGGAGAAGACCTATGAAGCGTTCTTCTCTCCTAGTCAGAATGGTTATTTCCATCTTTCTGGTCTTTCTCATTCTCCTAGCTCTGGTTGGGACTTACTATTATCAATCTAGTTCAGCAGCCATTGAGGCCACTATTGAGGGCAATAGCCAAACGACCATTAGCCAAACTAGCCACTTTATTCAGTCTTATATCAAAAAATTAGAAACCACCTCTACCAGTTTGACCCAGCAGAAGGATGTCTTAGCCTATGCTGAGAATCCTAACCCAGTCCAAGCCAAGGGAATCCGAGATCTGTTTTTGACCATCTTAAAGGCAGACCAGGACTTGAAAACGGTGGTACTGGTCACCAAATCCGGTCAGGTTATTTCTACAGATGATAGTGTGCAGATGAAAACTTCCTCAGATATGATGGCTGAGGATTGGTACCAAAAGGCTATTCATCAGGGAGCTAAGCCAGTTTTAACTCCAGCTCGTAAATCAGATAGTCAGTGGGTTATTTCTGTCACTCAAGAACTTGTTGATACAGAGGGGGCCAATCTTGGTGTGCTTCGTTTGGATATTTCCTACGAAACTCTGGAAGCCTATCTCAACCAACTCCAGTTGGGCCAGCAGGGCTTTGCCTTTATCATCAATGAAAACCATGAATTTGTCTACCATCCTAAACACACTGTTTATAATTCGTCTAGCGAAATGGAGGCCATGAAACCCTATATTGAGACAGGGCAGGGTTATACTCCAGACCACCAATCCTATGTGAGTCAGGAACAGATTACAGGTACTGATTGGACGGTTATAGGTGTGTCTTCACTGGAGAAGTTAGACCAGGTTCGGAGTCAACTCATGTGGACCTTGCTTGCTGCTAGTGCCTTATCTCTTCTTGCCTGTCTCTGCTTGGTGTGGTTCAGTCTCAAACGCTGGATTGCCCCTTTGAAGGATCTAAGAGAAACCATGCTGGAAATTGCTTCTGGTACACAAAAATCTGCGTGCTAAGGAAGCTGGCGCCTATGAACTGAGAGAAGTGACTCGGCAGTTTAATGCCATGTTGGATCAGATTGACCAGTTGATGGCAGATGTGCGCAGGCAGGAAGAAGCGACCCGGCAGTATGAACTTCAAGCATTGTCGAGCCAGATTAACCCCCATTTCCTCTATAATACTTTGGACACTATCATCTGGATGGCTGAGTTTCAGGATAGTCAGCGAGTGGTTCAGGTGACCAAGTCTTTGGCAACCTATTTCCGCTTGGCGCTCAATCAAGGAAAGGATTTGATTTCTCTTTCTGATGAAATCAATCATGTCCGCCAGTACCTCTTTATACAGAAACAACGCTATGGAGATAAGCTGGAGTATGAGATTGCTGAAGATCCTGCTTTTGGTAACCTAGTCTTACCTAAGTTGGTGTTGCAACCTCTTGTAGAAAATGCTCTTTACCATGGTATTAAGGAGAAGGAAGGTCAGGGCCATATTAAAGTTTCTGTTCAGAAACAGGATACAGGGCTTGTCATCCGCATTGAGGATGATGGCGTTGGCTTCCGAAATCCTGACGATAGTAGTCAAAGTCAGCTCAAACGTGGGGGAGTTGGCCTTCAAAATGTCGACCAACGACTCAAACTTCATTTTGGAGACAATTACCAGATGAAGATCAATTCTGCACCCGAAAAAGGGACGACAGTTGAAATATGCATTAATAAAATAGCAATTAGCTAACTCCCAGTCTATTCTAGGAGTTTTGCTTTTAAAATTCAGAATGATTAGTTGGTCTTGATAAAATCAGTAAAAAAAGATATGATAGATAATGACAAAAGAGGTATCAAGTATGAAGGAAAAAGACATTCAAAGAGCAACAAGCCAGATTGTAGAAGATGTAATAGAAAAGGCTAATTTGAAGCAAGGGGCTATCTTTGTTTAGGCCTTTCTTCTAGTGAGGTGATAGGTGGTCAGATTGGCAAGGAATCCAGTCAAGAAATTGGGGAAATCATTGTGAAGACCATTCTAGTTATCCTAGAGGGAAAAGGGATTCATCTAGCTGTTCAAGGTTGTGAACATGTCAATCGAGCCCTCGTCGTTGAACGTCAGGTGGCAGAGCAGTTTGGTCTGGAAATCGTCAGCGTCCTTCCAACTCTTCATGCAGGAGGTTCGGGTCAATTGGCAGCCTTCAAGTTTATGAAGGATCCAGTTGAGGTTGAATTTATCAAGGCCCATGCTGGATTAGATATCGGAGATACCGCAATTGGCATGCATGTTAAGCATGTTCAAGTACCAATTCGCCCTGTACTGCGTGAAATTGGGCATGCCCATGTAACGGCTCTAGCTAGCCGTCCAAAACTCATTGGTGGTGCGCGTGCACAGTATCCAGAAGATTCTATCAGAAAGTCGTAAAATCATTCTGTAGTGACAGAAAAAAGCAAAAGACAGAGGAAATGACGGTATAGAAACCATGACTTCCTCTGTTCTTTTTTGTTGGATTTTTGTGCAAAGTGCTCCAAATAAGACCAGCTTTTACAAGAAGAAGGGGTGCTATCTGATAGAGAATTGTCAAAAGTAGAAAAAAGCAACTTAGAGAAGATTTTTCGTGATAGAAATCAGTAAACTAAGCTGGATTTAGCTGCTCTAGGTTGGCTTTTTTGTGCTATACTTAAGATATGCATAGAAAAACAGTGATTGATTTTAGAGCTTTGGGGGAGAGATACACCTTCACTCATCCTATCAAAGAATTAAAAACGAGAGATTTATCAGAAGTGGCAGATTTGCTGGCACAAGTGGAAAGCTACCAAGAGCAAGGTTATTATGTCGTGGGCTACGTCAGTTACGAGGCTGCACCTGCTTTTGAGGAAAAACTAGCAGTTCACAAGTCTCCTCTACTGGGCGAGTACTTGCTTTACTTTACCGTTCACGATAGGGTGGAAACATCCCCTATTCCTCTGACTTATGAGGAAGTAGATCTGCCTTCAAAGTGGCGGGAAGGAACATCTGCAGAGGACTATGAAAAGGCTATTGCTCAGATTCACCATCATTTGCGGCAGGGTGACACCTATCAGGTCAACTACACTGTCCAACTCAAGCAAGATTTAAGTGCCAATCCCTTTGCCACCTACAACCGTATGGTGGTAGAGCAGGAGGCGGGCTACAATGCCTATGTTGAACATGACGACATGGCAGTAATTTCTATGAGCCCAGAGCTCTTTTTTGAGCAAAATGACCGAGAATTAACGACTCGTCCAATGAAGGGAACAACCCAGCGGGGAGTGACTGACCAAGAAGACCTTGCCCAAGCTAGCTGGCTAGAACAGGATCCTAAAAATCGCTCTGAAAATATGATGATTGTGGATCTCTTGCGCAACGATATGAACCGTATTTCTGAAGTTGGAAGTGAGCATGTGGAGCGTCTGTGTCAGGTGGAGCAGTATTCGACCGTTTGGCAAATGACTTCGACTATCAAGAGTCGGTTGCGAGAGGATGTTGACCTTGTAGAAATATTCCGTTCTCTCTTTCCTTGCGGTTCCATAACGGGTGCACCTAAAATTGCGACTATGGAGATTATAAAGGACTTGGAGCCACAACCGCGTGGAGTCTACTGCGGAACCATTGGTCTCCTGCTTCCAAATGGACGACGGATTTTTAATGTCGCCATTCGGACCATTCAACTGCATCAAGGAAAAGCCATCTATGGAGTTGGCGGAGGTATTACATGGGATAGTACTTGGGAATCTGAATACCGTGAAGTTCATCAAAAGGCGGCTGTTCTCTATCGTAAACAAGCACGTTTCCAACTGATTACGACTGGGAAAATCAGCCAGAAAAACTTGTTGTTTGAAGATCAACATCTGGAAAGACTGACAAAGGCTAGTCGATATTTTGCCTATCCTTTTAATCCGGAAGACCTGAGACAAAGATAGAGGAAGAGTGCCAAGTTTGTGATGTTAATCAAGACTATCGCTTACGAGTTACCCTCAGCAAATCTGGAGAGATAGAACTCAGTCGCCAAATCTTAACACCCCTTAGTCCAAGTTTCTGTCAGGCTCAACTTTGTCTGCAAGAAGCAGATTTGAATCAAGCGTTTACCTACTTTAAAACAACTCATAGACCACACTTAAGTCTAGGGGAACAGGAAATCATCTATCACACTGCTGGTGGAAAATTGCTTGAAACCTCTATTGGAAATCTGGTCTTAAAAATTAATGGTAAACTCTACACACCGCCTACCAGTCAAGGAATTTTGCCAGGAATTTACCGTCAGCATTTGTTGGAAACAGGACAGGTAAAAGAGAAAATTATGACTTTGGCAGACTTGGACCAAGCAGAAGCTGTCTATGGCTGTAACGCGGTCAGAGGCTTGTATGAGTTGGAAGTGATATAATTATAAATTTTTTAATTAATTTTTAGATTTATTTGTTAATATTTAATATTTGATTTGAAAGCAAAATTAAAAATATGGTATACTAATAAGTATAAATCAATAAAAATAATGGAGATTTTTATGAAAAAATCAAAAAAAATTTTAGTAACCAGCTTAGCAACTGCAACACTGGGACTTATTGCATTATCAGATACAACTGGAGACTTTCCTTTTTCGGCTCAGCATGTTTCTGCTCAAGAAAAGGATGCATCTAAAAATGGTAAGGTTGTAAAAGAGAATACAACTTCGGCGTCAAATCAAGCTGAGAAATCAAAAACACCAGCGCAAAATCCTGCTGAGAAACCAAAAACACCAGCGCAAAATTCTGCTGAGAAACCAAAAACACCAGCACAAAAACCTGCTGAGAAACCAAAAACACCAGCGCAAAATTCTGCTGAGAAACCAAAAACACCAGCACAAAAACCTGCTGAGAAACCGAAAACACCAGCGCCGAAACCCGCTGAGAAACCGAAAACACCAGCTCAAAAACCTGCTGAGAAACCTAAAAATACAAGTCCTAAAGAGGATAAGTCCAAATCTACAGCTCAGTCTGGTTGGGTAGGCTCATCGTACTATGAAAATGGTACTAAAGTTACTAATAAGTGGATTTTTGATAAAAAAGCTAATTCTTATTTCTATCTAAATGCTTCGGGAAACTATGTCCAAAATGCTTGGGTAGGCAATTACTATCTTAAATCAGATGGTAAAATGGCTAAGAGTGAATGGATTTATGATAAAAACTATGGATCCTATTATTATCTAACCGCAGAAGGTAGCTACGCTCGAAACGCATGGGTAGGTAATTACTATCTCAAATCAAATGGGAAGAGAGCTAAAAATGAATGGATTTATGACAATAACTATGGGTCATACTATTATTTAACAGGAGAAGGCAGCTACGCTCGCAACACATGGGTAGGCAATTACTATCTAAAATCAGATGGTAAGATGGCTAAAGCTGAGTGGATTTATGACAAAAACTATGGATCCTATTATTATCTAACAGCAGAAGGCAGCTACGCTCGCAACAAATGGATAGGTAAATATTATCTCAAATCAGACGGGAAGATGGCCAAGAATGAATGGGTAGATGGCGGTCGTTACTATGTTGATTCTGAAGGTTATATGGTAACGGATAAATGGGTAGATGGTGGCCGTTACTATGTAGGCTACGATGGTGTCTGGCAACCAAAACCAGCAGACGGGAATCAATATGCAGCAGCTTTAAAGAAAGCACAAGGTTATAATAATATCCATTTGTCAAAAAAAGGAATTTATGATCTATTAATTTTTAAAGGTTTTAATAGTGACACTGCACAATATGCTATCAATCATTTGAAAGCAGACTATAAGGCGAATGCCTTAGCTACAGCAAGGGAACATTTAAAATATGGTAGTTCATCTAGGTCAGAAATATATAGAAAGCTGACCTCTCCTAGTATTGACAAATTTACCAAAGAAGAAGCCAACTATGCTATTCAAAAACTTAATCTACCATCAGAAGGCAACTATCCTCGCAATAAATGGGTAGGAGCTTATTATTATAAATCGGATGGTAAGATGGCCAAGAATGAATGGGTAGATGGCGGTCGTTACTATGTTGATTCTGAAGGCAAAATGGTAAGGGATAAATGGGTAGATGGTGGTCGTTACTATGTAGGATACGATGGTGTCTGGCAACCAAAACCAGCAGACGGGAATCAATATGCAGCAGCTTTAAAGAAAGCACAAGGTTATAATAATATCCATTTGTCAAAAAAAGGAATTTATGATCTATTAATTTTTAAAGGTTTTAATAGTGACACTGCACAATATGCTATCAATCATTTGAAAGCAGACTATAAGGCGAATGCCTTAGCTACAGCAAGGGAATACCGAAAATATAGCAATCTCTCAAAAACGCGAATTTATAACAGGCTAACTTCTCCTAGTATTGACAAATTTAGCAAAGAAGAAGCAAACTATGCCATTCAACATTTAGGTGACTAATTTTTACAAATAGTGAAGCAAATGAGATGTTTTAATTTTGGCTTGTAGCCTGCAAACCTTTGCACAAAAGAGACGATTTTGTTATACTATATCTGTAAGCATTTTCAATTAAAAAGGAGAAGACGATGAGTCAAAAGATTATTGGGATTGACCTTGGTGGAACATCTATCAAGTTTGCAATTTTAACTCAAGAGGGAGAAATCCAAGAAAAATGGTCTATCAAGACTAATATTTTGGATGAAGGAAGTCACATTGTAGATGATATGATCGAGTCTATTCAACATCGTTTGGACTTGCTTGGATTGTCTGCTACGGATTTCCGAGGCATTGGAATGGGATCACCTGGTGTGGTTGACCGTGAAAAAGGGACTGTTATCGGTGCCTACAACCTTAACTGGAAAACCCTTCAACCGATTAAAGAAAAGATTGAAAAAGCCTTGGGCATTCCATTCTTCATCGATAATGATGCCAACGTAGCTGCTCTTGGTGAGCGCTGGATGGGCGCTGGTGAAAACCAACCGGACGTTGTCTTTATGACACTTGGTACCGGTGTTGGTGGCGGTATCGTCGCTGAAGGCAAATTGCTTCACGGTGTTGCTGGTGCAGCAGGTGAGCTTGGTCACATCACTGTGGACTTTGACCAACCAATCTCTTGTACCTGTGGTAAAAAAGGCTGTCTTGAGACAGTTGCTTCTGCAACAGGGATTGTCAACTTGACTCGTCGCTATGCGGATGAATACGAAGGCGATGCGACTTTGAAACGCTTGATCGACGATGGAGAAGAAGTAACTGCTAAAACTGTTTTTGATCTTGCAAAAGAAGGAGACGACCTTGCCTTGATCGTTTACCGTAACTTCTCACGTTACTTGGGAATCGCTTGTGCCAATATCGGTTCCATCCTCAATCCTTCAACAATCGTTATCGGTGGTGGGGTGTCCGCTGCAGGAGAATTCCTTCTACAAGGTGTTCAAAAGGTTTATGACGAAAATACCTTCCCACAAGTACGCACATCAACTAAACTAGCTCTTGCAACTCTAGGAAATGACGCTGGAGTGATCGGGGCAGCATCACTTGTATTGCAATAAGATAATAAAAGGAGAAAAACACTACTTTAAAGCCAGTGATTTTCCTCCTTTCTTTTTTTATGCTATACTAGTTAAGACTATAAATGAGGTGAGAGTAAATGACAAAAGCAGATACGATTTTTAAAGAGAATATTGAACGAATCCTCAAAGACGGTGTTTTTCTGAACAAGCACGTCCCAAGTACAAGGATGGGACTGTTGCCAACTCCAAGTACATAACGGGTGCCTTTGCTGAGTACGACTTGGCCAAGGGAGAGTTTCCCATCACGACCTTGCGACCCATTGCAATTAAATCCGCCATCAAGGAAGTGCTCTGGATTTACCAAGATCAGTCTAATAGCCTAGAAGTGCTAAATAGCAAGTACAATGTTCACTACTGGAATGACTGGGAAGTGGGAGACACGGGAACCATCGGTGAGCGCTATGGGGCGGTCGTTAAGAAACACGACATCATTAACAAGATTCTCAAGCAGTTGGAAGCTAACCCTTGGAACCGCCGCAATATCATCTCGCTCTGGGACTACCAAGCATTTGAGGAGACAGACGGCCTCCTTCCATGCGCCTTTCAGACCATGTTTGATGTCCGTCGGGTTGATGGGGACATCTATCTGGATGCGACCTTGACCCAGCGTTCTAACGATATGTTGGTGGCCCACCACATTAACGCTATGCAGTACGTGGCTCTTCAAATGATGATTGCCAAGCATTTTGGATGGAAGGTTGGGAAGTTTTTCTACTTCATCAACAACCTTCATATCTATGATAATCAGTTTGAACAAGCTGAGGAATTGCTCCGTCGTGAGCCGTCAAACTGCCAACCACGCTTGGTTTTAAATGTTCCTGATAGGACTAATTTCTTTGATATCAAAGCGGAAGATTTTGAGTTGGTTGACTATGATCCTGTTAAGCCGCAGTTGAAGTTTGATTTGGCTATTTAAGAAAATAAAAAGAAGTTGAGATTTCTCAACTTCTTTTTTTGCTTAATGTGATACGCGACGGCGAGCCGCTTTTTTACGGTTTTCTTCGATGAAAGCTGCTTTTTGCTCTTCTGGCTCAATCACTTTCTTTAATTGCGTATACTGCACCTGCAACGGCAGCGACAGTTCCTGCGACACCTGTTACAAGACCTTTAGCGAATCCTTTAGCCATGAGTCTTCCTCCTTTATCTTCCCGATCAGCCAGGCTCCTCAAGTGGTAGCATTTTTCTGACTGACCTTTTTGTGATATAATAATAGTAACGAAAAAATGGAAATTTTTCAAGGAAAAAAGATGAAAACAAAAATAATTGTGATTGTTGGACCGACTGCTGTTGGGAAGACAGCCCTTGCTATCGAAGTGGCCAAGCTCTTTGATGGAGAGGTGGTCAGTGGTGACAGTCAGCAAGTATACAGAGGGTTGGATATTGGGACGGCCAAGGTTAGCCCAGAGGAGCAAGTAGCTGTTCCTCATCATTTGATTGATGTCAGAGAGGTGACCGAGTCTTACTCGGCTTTTGATTTTGTTTCAGAAGCTAAGAAGGCTATTGAGGATATTCAAAACCGTGGCAAGCTAGCCATTATCGCTGGAGGCACAGGCCTTTATATCCAGAGCTTGCTTGAAGGCTATCATCTAGGTGGGGAAACACCTCATGAGGAGATATTAGCCTATCGAGCTAGTTTAGAGCCTTTATCAGATAAAGAATTAGCCCATCTTGTGGAGCAAGCAGGCCTTGAAATTCCCCAGTTTAACCGTCGTCGTGCCATGCGCGCCTTGGAAATTGTCCATTTTGGTCAGGATTTGGAAAATCAGGAAAGTCCTTATGAACCTTTGATTATCTGCTTGGATGATGAACGCAGTCAGCTTTATGAACGGATTAACCATCGTGTGGATCTGATGTTTGAGGCTGGGCTTTTGGATGAGGCCAAGTGGCTCTTTGACCATTATCCAGATGTGCAGGCAGCCAAAGGCATTGGCTACAAGGAACTCTTTCCTTATTTCCGTGGGGAGCAAACTCTTGAGGAAGCAAGCGAGAGTCTCAAACAGGCGACGCGTCGCTTTGCCAAACGTCAGTTGACCTGGTTCCGTAATCGCATGCAGGTCACCTTTTATCAGATAGGAGAGCCTGGTGTGAAGGACCGTATTTTAAGCCAGATTGAGGAGTTTTTAAATGATTGAAACGGAGAAAAAAGAGGAACGTGTCCTGCTCATTGGTGTTGAACTGCAGGGCATGGATAATTTTGACCTCTCCATGGAAGAGTTGGCCAGTCTGGCTAAGACAGCTGGGGCAGTCGTAGTCGATAGCTACAGACAAAAACGTGAAAAATATGATTCCAAGACCTTTGTTGGCTCTGGTAAGTTGGAAGAGATTGCACTGATGGTAGATGCGGAAGAAATTAGCACTGTCATCGTCAATAATCGCTTGACTCCACGGCAAAATGTCAATTTGGAGGAAGTTCTCGGTGTTAAGGTGATTGACCGTATGCAGTTGATTTTGGATATCTTTGCCATGCGGGCTCGAAGCCATGAAGGTAAACTCCCAAGTGCATTTGGCCCAGCTTAAATATCTCTTGCCTCGCTTGGTTGGTCAAGGGATTATGCTCAGCCGTCAGGCAGGGGGAATTGGTTCCCGTGGACCTGGTGAAAGTCAGCTGGAACTGAACCGTCGTAGTGTTCGCAATCAAATCACAGATATCGAACGTCAACTCAAGGTGGTTGAGAAAAATCGAGCGACAGTTCGAGAAAAACGTTTGGAGTCAAGTACCTTTAAGATTGGTTTGATTGGTTACACCAATGCTGGGAAGTCAACTATTATGAATACTTTGACCAGCAAGACTCAGTATGAAGCGGATGAGCTTTTTGCAACTCTAGATGCAACAACTAAAAGCATCCATCTGGGGGGCAATCTACAGGTAACCTTGACAGATACCGTTGGATTTATCCAAGATCTACCGACAGAGTTGGTGTCAAGTTTCAAGTCTACCCTAGAAGAAAGCAAGCATGTTGATCTACTGGTTCATGTCATCAATGCTAGCAATCCTTATCATGAGGAACATGAAAAACGGTCCTCTCCATCATGAAAGACTTGGATATGGAGGATATTCCTCGCCTGACCCTTTATAATAAAGCGGATTTGGTGGAGGATTTCACGCCTACCCAAACGCCGTATGCCCTCATTTCTGCCAAGTCTGAGGATAGTCGTGAGCAGTTGCAGGCTTTGTTTTTAGAGAAAATCAAGGAAATTTTTGAAGCATTTACTCTACGGGTGTCCTTTTCGAAGTCTTACAAGATTCATGATTTAGAAAGTGTAGCGATTCTGGAAGAACGCGACTATCAAGAGGACGGGGAAATCATCACAGGCTATATTTCGAAGAAAAATAAATGGAGATTAGAGGAATTTTATGACTGATATCAAAACCTTAGCTCTAAAATATGGGGGTTATACCAGCCTCGATAAGGTCTATCTGGATCAGCTTCTAGCTGGTAAATCAGAGCAGGAGCAGTTAGCTCTCATCACCCCTCCACCTAGTGTCGTTAATGCCTACTTTGCTGAACTCTACCAGAAAAAGAGTCCTGAAGCTGCGACGGATTATTTTGCAGAACTCAGTCAGGAACTAGACCTCTATAATGCTGAGCCAAGTTTTACTCTAGAAAACAAGCCCTTTATTCGTCTTAATTTATCTGGCAAATCTTTTGGATTTTGCTATGAGAGTAAGGGCCTGGGGCGAATCTTCTCTGAAAATGAAGAGGTAATCTCGGATGACTTGCTCTTTGAGATTGCACAAATTTTCCCCCATCAGCTAGTCTTTGAGGAGTCTGGAAAGATTTACATGAAGGAGATTGGAGAGGAAAAAGTCATCTCTGTGGAGAGTCTCACAGCTTTGACTGATTTGGAAAGCTTGGCTGATGGTCGAAAACGTCTCAAAGGCTATAGCCAAGAGGATTTACTACAAGAAGCTAGAGCTTTTTCTGGCAAGCCTTATTTCCGCTCGGAAAATCGCACTGCCATGTTATATATTGATTAATTAGAAAGTATCAAATGGATATTCAATTTTTAGGAACGGGGGCTGGTCAGCCCTCTAAAGCCCGCAACGTTTCAAGTCTCGCCCTGAAACTTTTGGACGAGATTAACGAAGTCTGGCTTTTTGACTGTGGCGAAGGAACGCAAAATCGCATTCTGGAAACCACGATTCGACCCCGTAAGGTAAGCAAAATCTTCATCACTCACTTGCATGGAGACCATATCTTTGGATTGCCAGGATTTCTCTCTAGTCGTGCATTTCAGGCCAATGAAGAGCAGACAGATTTGGAAATTTATGGACCTCAAGGCATCAAGTCTTTCGTATTAACCAGTCTACGTGTGTCCGGTTCTCGTCTGCCTTACCGCATTCATTTCCATGAGTTTGACCAAGATTCTCTAGGAAAAATCCTTGAGACCGATAAATTCACTGTGTATGCAGAGGAGCTGGACCACACTATTTTCTGTGTTGGCTATCGTGTCATGCAAAAGGACTTAGAAGGTACCTTGGATGCTGAAAGACTTAAGGCTGCTGGTGTTCCATTTGGCCCGCTTTTTGGAAAAATCAAAAACGGTCAGGACGTTGTTCTAGAAGACGGAACTGAAATCAAGGCTGCTGACTATATCTCAGCGCCACGTCCAGGTAAGATTATCACCATTCTGGGTGATACCCGAAAAACCAATGCCAGTGTGCGTCTAGCTGTCAATGCCGATGTCCTTGTCCATGAATCGACTTATGGTAAGGGTGATGAGAAGATTGCCCGCAACCACGGTCACTCAACCAATATGCAGGCAGCACAAGTAGCAGCAGAAGCCGGTGCTAAACGCCTCTTGCTCAATCATATCAGTGCTCGTTTCCTCTCAAAAGATATCAGTCAGCTCAAGAAAGATGCAGCAACTGTTTTTGAAAATGTCCATGTGGTTAAAGACTTGGAAGAAGTGGAAATTTAAGTGCCACAGAAAGGAAGAAACATGCGAACGATTCTCATTACAGGTGCTAGCGGTGGCTTAGCCCAAGAAATGGTCAAACTCTTGCCAAATGACCAACTGATTCTACTTGGTAGAAATAAGGAAAAATTAGCTCAGCTCTACGGAAATCATTCTCACACAGAATTAGTTGAGATTGATATTACTGATGATTCAGCCCTAGAAACTTTAGTAGCTGATCTCTATCTCCGTTATGGCAAGATTGATGTCTTGATTAACAATGCTGGTTACGGAATATTTGAAGAATTTGATAAGATTTTTGACAAAGACATTCACCAGATGTTCGAAGTCAATACCTTTGCCCTGATGAATCTGTCTCGTCGCATTGGATGTCGAATGAAGGAAAATCGAAAAGGGCATATCATCAATATCGTTAGCATGGCAGGATTGATAGCTACTGGTAAGTCCAGTCTTTACTCAGCTACCAAGTTTGCGGCTATTGGTTTTTCCAACGCTCTAAGCCTTGAACTCATGCCCTATAGTGTCTATGTAACTACGGTCAATCCAGGACCGATTCGTACTCCCTTTTTTGACCAGGCTGACCCAGATGGGACCTATCTCAAGTCGGTTGACCGCTTTCTCTTAGAACCAGATGCGGTTGCTAAAAAGATTGTCAAAACCATAGGAAAAAATAAACGAGAACTCAATCTTCCTTTTTTGCTCAATTTAGCTCACATATTTTATACTCTCTTTCCTAAGCTAGCTGATAAGTTGTCAGGGGAGACTTTTAATTATAAGTGAGAGGCGATGGATATTTCTGATTCTTTTTAAGGTCTATGAAGCTTGCTTATCTATATCAAGTAACAAAACCTTGGCAATAAAGCAGTTCTTTATGAGCTGCTTTTTATATTTTCAGTTTTAGTTGAACACTTCAGACTTCTTTTGATATTCAAATTGATTGACAATTTTGGGATTTATTGTTAGAATAAAAGTATAGACCGACTGTCAGTCAAAAAGGAGCGACAAATGAAAAATAAAAAAGAACAGGTTTTAGATGTCTCATTTTCACTATTTTTAGAAAAGGGGTATGACGATACTTCTATTAGTGATATTTTAAAGAAATTGGATATCGCAAGGGGGACCTTGTATTATCATTTTGAGTCAAAAGAGGCGATTATGGATGCTATCATTGAACGCTCGGCAGGGAGTATAGTAGAGGAAGCTGAACGGATTGTCTTATATCAGGAACTTTCAGTATTTGAAAAGATTTTCTCACTTTTTTCTGTTATTAATATGGAGCACCTATCCGGGGGTGATCTGATGGTGGACTACCTGAATCGACCTCAGAATGCTCTTTTCCATGAAAAGAGTAATCGACTGTTGCTCCAAAAAATAACTCCTATATTTGGAAAAATCATTCAGGAAGGAGTTGAAAAAGGTATATTTGAGAATGCCTACCCATATGAAACTGCTGAACTTATCTTGGCTATGATTGTTGGAATTTTAAATCTTCGTGATGAGAAGATGAGCTCAGAGATTATGGAGCGACAAACTGAAAGTCTTTTGTACAATATCGAAAGGATCTTAGGAGCAGGCCAAGGTAGCTTTTCTTCGTTTAAGACCTTGCCCTTACATAAAAATGAGGTGGATTAGATGACAAAGGGTTATAAAAAATTTCTCCTCTTATGGGGAGCGAGTCTCATTTCGTCGAGCGGATCTGGTATGAGTTCCTTTGCTTTGGGGATTTATATCTATCAAACCACAGGTTTGTCTACCATGACAGGTTTGATGATTCTAGCGGGGTTCCTGCCAGGTCTAATCTTATCTCCGCTTGCAGGTGCGCTAGCGGATCGTCATGATCGTAGACTTTTGATGATGTTAGGAGATGGCTTGTCTATTATCGGTCTAGTCTGTATTCTATTGTCCTTACAATTTTTGCATGAATCATCTTTGCTTATTGGTGTCTTGCTTGGAGCAGCCATCAGCTCCAGTTTTTCTTCTCTCGTTGAACCAGCCTTTCGAGCGACAATCTCTGATTTGCTGGAAAAGGAGGAATATACAAAGGCAAGTGGTATGGTTCAGTTGATTCCTGCTTCTCGCTATCTCCTCTCTCCGATTCTATCTGGATTGGTTTTGAGTTTTGCAGGTATTCGAACAATCCTGCTTCTTGATATGCTTACGATTCTAATTACCCTCCCCATTACTTATCTTGTGAGGAAGGAAATGAAGGGAATACAAAAAGGTGATGTTGGTGAGCTAGGCGATGATTTAAGGTTAGGTTTTCGTATCATCCATGAGAAAAAAGGTATCTGGTTTCTTGTTCTTCTCGGTGTTTTAGTCTCTTTTTGTTTGGGAACTGCTCAGACTCTCATGATTCCCATGCTGCTTCCTGTTGGTGGCGAATCATTTGTTGGCTTTGCGACAACTACTTCAGCATTTGGTATGTTGGTGGGAGGTTTGCTAATCAGCAAGTTGAGTATCAAAAAGGGGTTCGCTGGTCTTCTACATGCAGCTCTTTTGGGAATGGGACTATTTATGACCGCATTTGCTTGGAGTGAGCTTACGATCCTTGTCCTAGTTTTTGGTTTCTGTCTCTTTCTAAGTTTACCATTTGCAAATACAGCTATGGATTATTTAGTAAGGATTACGATTCCTGTAGAACATCAGGGGAAGGCTTGGGGAACAATTGGTTTGATTTCTCAAGCGGGTTATGTTGGTGCCTACGCTTCTGTCGGATTAGTAGTTGATTTTTTGATTAAGCCTTTACTAGAAGACGAGGGCGGTCTAGCTCAGCTCATTCACGCATTGATCGGTAGAGGTGAGGGGAGAAGTGCGGCATTGATGATTATGGTAGCAGGAATCTTACTAATGATGACTGCTTTCATTCTTCCTAGTAGGAAGGAAATTAAAGAGTTGGAAAATGAGAGCTTATCAAAAAATGATGGGATAGAAATTTCATAAGTTGGTAAAAAAGATTTAGAACTATAAATAAAAAGGTTCCTTTTGTAAGGAACCTTTTTTTATAACATTTTACTGAGTGACGAGAAATGTTTGTTTTTGTTCTAAATCTACATTCACTTTTTTCGAATCTTCTACAAATTTTAGAAAAAACAATCAAAAATATGATTTTTTGTGTTTAGGGTATTGAAATTTCCTATATTATTTTATAAAATAAGGGTAAAAGGCTATGAAAAAGTAATACGCTTACAAATAAATGGAAGCGGTTACTAAAGGAGGATTTTATGGAAAAAGGCCATTGGAATCGTAAAAGAGTCTACAGCATTCGTAAGTTTGCCGTAGGAGCTTGCTCTGTCATGATTGGAACCTGTGCGGTTCTATTTGGAGGAAGTGTCATTGGAGAATCACCAGTTTTCGCGGATGAAACTCCTATCGCCCACACTGTAGAACAAGCAAAAGAGGAAAGTCCGGCAGTGGGGGAAAAAGAAAATCAAGCTGTAGCAGAGCACAAGGATGTTGCAAGTGTTGACCAAAGTCAAGCTGCTCCCATTGAAGCAAGCAAAGCCGAGAAGAAAGAAGAGGAACCTGTAGCTCCAAAAGAGGAGAAAGCATCTCTAAAACCTGAAGAAACTGCTCCAAAGGTAGAATCTCAAGCTTCAAGTCAAGAAAAGCCTGTCAAGGAAGAGTTGAAAGCTGCGACAAATGAAGAAGTGAATCAAATGATTGAAGATAGAAAAGTGAATTTTAATCAAAATTGGCACTTTAAACTCAATGCGAATCCTAAAGAAGCTGTGAAATCAGATGCAGATGTATCAACATGGCAAAAATTGGATCTCCCACACGACTGGAGTATCTTTAACGATTTTGACCATCAGTCACCTGCCCAAAACGAGGGTGGACAGCTCAATGGTGGTGAAGCTTGGTATCGCAAGACCTTTAAACTTGATGAAAAAGATCTCAAGAAAAATGTTCGAGTGACCTTTGATGGTGTCTATATGGACTCTCAAGTCTATGTCAATGGCCAGTTAGTGGGGCATTATCCAAATGGTTATAACCAGTTCTCATACGATATCACCAAATACCTTCACAAAGATGGTCGTGAGAATGTGATTGCTGTCCATGCTGTCAATAAACAGCCAAGTAGCCGTTGGTACTCAGGTAGTGGTATCTACCGTGATGTGACCTTGCAAGTGACTGATAAGGTTCATGTTGAAAAAAATGGAACAACTATCTTAACACCAAAACTAGAACAACAGCAACATGGTAAGGTTGAAACTCATGTAGCCAGCAAATCGTCAATACAGATGATAAAGACCATGAACTGGTGGCAGAATATCAAATCGTTGAACGTGGTGGTCAGGCTGTAACAGGCTTGGTTCGTACAGCGAGCCGTACCTTGAAAGCACATGAATCAACAAGCCTAGATGCGATTTTAGAAGTTGAACAACCAAAACTCTGGACCGTTTTAAATGACAAACCAGCCTTGTACGAATTGATTACGCGTGTATACCGTGATGGTCAGTTGGTTGATGCTAAGAAAGATTTGTTTGGTTACCGTTACTATCATTGGACTCCAAATGAAGGTTTCTCTTTGAATGGTGAACGCATTAAATTCCATGGTGTTTCCTTGCACCATGACCACGGAGCGCTTGGAGCAGAAGAAAACTATAAGGCAGAATACCGTCGTCTCAAACAAATGAAGGAGATGGGCGTTAACGCCATCCGTACAACTCATAACCCTGCAAGTCCACAGACCTTGCAAATCGCAGCAGAACTTGGTTTGCTGGTTCAGGAAGAGGCCTTTGATACTTGGTACGGTGGTAAGAAACCTTATGACTACGGACGTTTCTTTGAAAAAGACGCGACTCACCCGGAAGCTAGAAAAGGTGAAAAATGGTCTGACTATGATCTTCGTACCATGGTCGAAAGAGACAAATAACCCAGCTGTCTTCATGTGGTCTATCGGAAACGAAATCGGTGAAGCCGATGGTAACCCTCATTCTCTAGCAACTGTAAAACGTCTAGTCAAAGTTATCAAGGATGTTGATAAAACTCGTTACGTTACCATGGGAGCAGATAAGTTCCGCTTTGGTGATGGTAGTGGTGGACATGAGAAGATTGCAAATGAACTGGATGCAGTTGGTTTCAACTATTCAGAAGACAACTACAAGAAACTTCGTGCGAAACATCCAAACTGGTTGATTTATGGTTCAGAAACATCTTCAGCGACCCGTACACGCGGTAGCTATTATCGTCCTGAACAAGAATTGGTACATAGCAACCAAGCTTATCGTAACTATGAACAGTCAGATTATGGAAATGATCGTGTTGGTTGGGGTAAAACGGCAACCGCTTCATGGACCTTTGACCGTGACAACGCTGGCTATGCTGGACAGTTTATCTGGACAGGTACGGACTATATCGGTGAGCCTACACCATGGCACAACCAAAACCAAACTCCTGTTAAGAGCTCTTACTTTGGTATTGTAGATACAGCCGGTATTCCAAAAAATGACTTTTATCTCTACCAAAGCCAATGGGTTTCTGCCAAGAAGAAACCAATGGTGCACCTCCTTCCTCACTGGAACTGGGAAAATAGAGAATTGGCATCGAAAGTTGAAGATTCAGACGGAAAAATTCCAGTTCGTGCATACTCAAACGCTGCAAGCGTAGAATTATTCTTGAACGGTCAATCTCTTGGAGTTAAGAAGTTCAACAAGAAACAAACCAGTGATGGCCGCACTTACCAAGAAGGTGCCAATGCTAAGGAACTCTATCTTGAGTGGAAGGTTGCTTATCAACCAGGTACCTTAGAAGCTGTAGCTCGCGATGAAGCTGGAAAAGAAATTGCACGTGATAAGATCACGACGGCAGGCCAACCAGCAGGTGTTCGCCTCGTCAAGGAAGAACACGCAATCGCAGCAGATGGAAAGACTTAACCTACATCTACTACGAAATCGTAGATAGTGAAGGAAATGTGGTACCAACTGCCAATAATCTGGTTCGCTTCCAATTGCATGGACAAGGTCAACTGGTTGGTGTTGATAATGGGGAACAAGCCAGCCGTGAACGCTACAAGGCGCAACCAGATGGTTCTTGGATTCGCAGAGCCTTTAACGGTAAAGGGGTTGCCATTGTCAAATCAACTGAACAAGCAGGTAAATTCACTCTAACAGCCCATTCAGATCTCTTGAAATCTGGTCAAGTAACTGTCTTTACTGGTAAAAAAGAAGACCAAGAAAAGACCGTTCTCGGGACAGAAGTACCAAAAGTACGTACTGTTATTGAGAAAGAGCCAAAAATGCCGAAGACCGTCGCTTTTATCTACAGTGATGGCAGTCGTGAAAAACGTCCAGTAACTTGGTCTTCAGTTGATGTGAGCCAAGCAGGAGTTGTGACTGTTAAAGGTATGGCAGACGGACGCGAAGTTGAGGCCCGTGTCGAAATTCTAGCAATCGCAAATGAGCTTCCAACTGTTAAGCGTGTTGCTCCAGGAACAGACTTGAGAGCTGTTGACAAATACGTTTCTATTGCTGTTACGGATGGAAGCGTACAAGAATACGAAGTTGATAAGTGGGAGATTGCGGAAGCAGATAAAGCTAAACTGTCAGTTGCAGGATCACGTATTCAAATGACTGGTCAACTGGGTGGTGAGACTATTCACGCTACCCTTGTAGTAGAAGAAGGTAATCCTGTGGCACCTGCAGTACCAACTGTAACGGTTGGTGGCGAATCTGTCACTGGTCTTACTACTCAAAATCCAATGCAATATCGAACTCTTGCTTACGGTGCATCCTTGCCAGAAGTTGTAGCAAGTGCTGAAAATGCGGATGTTACTGTAGTCCAAGCAAGTGCAGCAAACGGCATGCGTGCAAGCATCTATGTTCAACCAAAAGATGGTGGACCTCTTCAAACCTATGCAATTCAATTCCTTGAAGAAGCACCGAAAATTGACCACTTGAGCCTACAAGTAGAGCAAGCTGACGGTCTTAAAGAAGACCAAACAGTGAAATTGTCTGTACTCGCTCACTATCAAGACGGAACACAAGCAGTTTTACCAGCTGATAAAGTAACCTTCTCTACAAGTGGTGAAGGGGAAGTCGCGGTTCGTAAAGGAATGCTTGAGTTACATAAGCCAGGAGCAGTCACTCTGAAAGCAGAATATGAGGGGGCTAGAGGTCAAATCGATCTCACGATCCAGGCCAATACTGAGAAGAAGGTTGCGCAATCTATCCGTCCAGTAAATGTAGTGACAGACTTGCATCAAGAACCTACTCTTCCAACAACAGTAACGGTTGAGTATGACAAAGGTTTCCCTAAAACTCATAAAGTCACTTGGCAAGCTATTCCGAAAGAAAAACTTGACTCCTATCAAACATTTGAAGTACTAGGTAAAGTTGAAGGAATTGACCTTGAAGCGCGTGCTAAAGTCTCTGTAGAAGGTATTGTTTCGGTTGAAGAAGTTAGTGTGACAACACCAATTGCAGAAGCGCCACAATTACCAGAAAGTGTTCGTACCTACGATTCAAATGGCCACGTTTCATCAGCTAAGGTTACTTGGGACGCGATTCGTCCAGACCAATACGCCAAGGAAGGTGTCTTTACAGTTAATGGTCGCCTAGAAGGTACGCAATTAACAACTAAACTTCATGTTCGCGTATCTGCTCAAACTGAGAAGGGAGCAAATATTTCTGACCAATGGACCGGTTCAGAATTGCCACTTGCCTTTGCTTCAGACTCAAATCCAACTGATCCTGTTTCAAACGTCAACGATAAATTGATTTCCTTTAATGACCGCCCAGCTAACCGTTGGACAAACTGGAACCGTACTAATCCAGAAGCTTCAGTTGGTGTCCTATTCGGAGACTCAGGTATTTTGAGCAAACGTTCAGTTGATAATCTAAGTGTCGGATTCCACGAAGACCACGGAGTTGGTGTACCGAAGTCTTATGTGATTGAATATTATGTCGGTAAGACCGTTCCAACAGCCCCTAAAAACCCTAGCTTTGTAGGTGAGGAAAACCATGCCTTTAATGATCCTGCAAACTGGAAAGAGGTAAGCAATCTCAAAGCACCAGCTCAATTAAAAGCTGGAGAAATGAATCATTTCAGCTTTGATAAAGTTGAGACCTATGCGGTTCGCATTCGTATGGTTCGACTTGATAGCAAGAAGGGAACGTCTATCACAGAAGTACAAATTTTTGCGAAACAAGTTGCGGCAGCTAAACAAGGACAAACGAGAATCCAAGTTGACGGTAAAGACTTAGCAAACTTTAACCCAGATTTGACAGACTACTATCTTGAGTCTGTAGATGGAAAAGTTCCTGCAGTAACAGCAAGTGTTAGCAACAATGGTCTCGCTACCGTAGTTCCAAGTGTTCGTGAAGGAGAGCCAGTTCGTGTTATCGCGAAGGCTGAAATGGCGACATCCTAGGAGAATACCGTCTACACTTTACAAGCAATAAAGACTTTCTCTCTCGTAAACCAGTTGCCGCGGTCAAACAAGCTCGCTTGCTACAAGTGGGGCAACCACTTGAATTGCCAACTAAGGTTCCTGTTTACTTCACAGGTAAAGACGGTTACGAAACAAAAGACTTGGCAGTTGAATGGGATGAAGTTCCAGCAGAAAATCTGACAAAAGCAGGTCAATTTACTGTTCGAGGTCGTGTCCTTGGTAGTGATCTTGTTGCTGAGTTCACTGTACGAGTGACAGACAAACTTGGTGAAGCTCTTTCAAATAATCCAGAGTATGATGAAAATAGTAACCGCGCCTTTGCTTCAGCCACTAACGACATTGATAGAAACTCCCATGACCGTGTGGACTATCTCAATGACGGAAATCATTCAGAAAATCGTCGTTGGACAAACTGGTCTCCAACACCATCTTCTAACCCAGAGGTATCAGCGGGTGTGATTTTCCGTGAAAATGGTAAGATTGTAGAACGGACTGTTGCGCAAGCCAAACTTCATTTCTTTGCAGATAGTGGTACGGATGCCCCATCTAAACTCGTTTTGGAACGCTATATTGGCCCAGACTTTGAAGTACCTACCTACTATTCAAACTATCAAGCCTACGATGCAGCTCATCCATTTAACAATCCAGAAAATTGGGAAGCTGTGCCTTATCGTGCGGATAAAGACATCGCAGCTGGTGATGAAATCAACGTAACATTTAAAGCTGTCAAAGCCAAAGCCATGAGATGGCGTATGGAGCGTAAAGCAGACAAGAGCGGTGTTGCGATGATTGAGATGACCTTCCTTGCACCGAGTGAATTGCCTCAAGAAAGTACCCAATCAAAAATTCTTGTAGATGGAAAAGAACTTCCTGACTTCGCTGAAGATCGTCAAGACTACCAAATCACCTATAAAGGTCAACGTCCAAAAGTCTCAGTCGAAGAAAGTAATCAAGTAGCTTCAACAGTTGTAGATAGCGGAGACGATAGCCTTCCAGTACTTGTTCGCCTTGTTTCAGAAAGTGGAAAACAAGTCAAGGAATACCGTATCCAGTTGACCAAGGAAAAACCAGTTTCTGAGAAGACTGTTGCTGCTGTACAAGAAGATCTTCCAAAACTCGAATTTGTTGAAAACGATTTGGCCTACAAGACAGTTGAGAAAAAGGATTCAACACTGTATCTAGGTGAAACTCGTGTAGAACAAGAAGGAAAAGTTGGTAAGGAACGGATCTTCACAGCGGTTAATCCTAGTGGAAGTAAGGAAGAAAAACTCCGTGAAGTGGTAGAGGCACCGACAGACCGCATCGTCTTGGTTGGAACCAAACCAGGAACCTCCCTTCCAGAAGATGAAGTGAAAAACCTTGTCCTTAACAGACCAGAACTTGTAATCGAAGAAGAAACAATTGATTTTAAGGTTCAGGAACAAAAGAATGATCAGCTTCCAGTGGGTCAAACTCGTGTTCTCCAAGAAGGAAGACAAGGTATCCGTGTTCACTTGATCGAAGTTGAAAATGGTAAGCGAACTGAAAAGGATAGTTATAATAAAGTTATGGCTCAGGATCGCATCGTAGAAGTCGGTACAGCTAGTGAAACAACTAAGCCAGTACCACAAGAATCTACAAAACCAAAAGTATCAGAAAAAACAGATACAAAAGAAATTTCTTCAAATGAAGCTAGTCAAGCTCAAAGAACAGTTACCAAATACAGGAAGTGCAGAAAGTCAAGCAGCTCTAGCAGCAGGTTTAGCTCTTCTTGGTTTGAGTGCAGGTCTAGTGGCCACTAAAGGTAGAAAAGAAGACTAGAATGAATCAGTATTTCTTCTAATTGTATCTCAGAAAGACCAGGGAAACCTGGTCTTTTTAATAGGTAGAAGCATTCTCTCTAGAGAAATTTAACGTTTATGAAATTAGATAACCAAAATGATAAAATCACTATCTGGTATCGAAAACGAGATGAACTTATTTTTTAAAAAATGGCGGTAAAATATACCAGATTCTGTTTTGATGATAGGAGAAGAAAAGGTATAAAGCGGTTAATATACGGATGTGAAAAAGTCGATTTCAAACGATAAGAAAAAATTGGATTTTTTTTATAAAAATTTGCTTGATAGTTCTAGCCTTTTTCTTCATAGCATGATAAAATGTGGATGTAATGTGGCTAATAATTTTCGCTTGAAAAAGGAGAATGGTGATTAGTTGGGGACAATCAGTTAGTTTACTATTACATTGTACATTTACAACTGAATATTATAAGAAAGGAAGATTAAATGAACAAGAAAATAAGATCTTGGATTCAGATCCTTATTCTTTGTTTGGGAGTTATTCTCCAATCATTTGCCCCTCTGACGCAAGTACATGCGACAGAGTATAATGATGTGATCACTAGTGTAGGTGTTGAGAACAAATCTGGTGAAGTATTAACGCAAGGATTGGATATTTGGCAAGAATTCCGTCTTACGGCAGATTTCGTGTTGCCAGATAATACGGTGCATGAAGGTGATACAACAACACTTCAATTGCCATCAGAGATTGCATTTTCAAACTCTTCAGACATTGAATTACGAGATGCTTCTAACAATCTTGTAGCTACTGGACATCTAGATGCCACTAGCAAAACGATTACTCTAACTTACACAAAGTTTGTTGAGAATAATTCTGGCGTTAGGGGGAAATTCTTTGTCTATGTTCGAGTTGACCATGACGTTGTTTCAGAAGAAAAAGACATTGATGTCAATATCACTGTAGGACATAGAGTTCTATCTGCAGGGAAAATCCGTTATAACGGCCCTCCAGGGAAATACGACTCTAAAATTGAAAAGAGTTCCTTCCAGTACAAGGATGACGAGAAAAATGTTATTCGATACAATATTACTGTAAACCGAAATATGGCGAACTACAGTGATATTACTATCAAAGATGCATTTTCATCTCCAAATATGACATTCCTACCAGATACTTTCCGTATTTACAAAGTAGATTGGAGTTGGAATAACGGAGACTGGAAATGGACTAATGCTCAGGATATGACCGAAACCTTTAAAAATCAACTAGTGGTAAATCCAAATGGGGACGGTTTTACTCTCCCACTTGGGGATGCTAATGGCTTTGGTTATATGATTGAATATCGAGCTAAAGCTAATTACGATCTTGTTGATGGTGAGGAAATTACGAACGTAGCTAACATGAGTTACAACGGTAGTGAGAATGAGCAATCAACTAGTACACGTGTCTACCAGCTTGCAGGTGGTGTTGCTGAAGGATATGTTTTTACTATTAAAATTCATAAGGTAGATGAAGCTGGTCAACCTTTGAAAGGTGCAGTTTTTGAAGTTATTCGTGATCGAAACCAAGCTGTTGTTGGAAGATTAACAACTGATTCGGACGGTAACGCTAGCGTAGGTAGATTGCTACGAGATAACTATACGATTCGTGAAGTCACCGCTCCTTCTGGCTATGATAAATTAACTGAAGACATTAAAATATCTCCAGATGAATTTGGTTCTGACAAATCCGTAGAACGTCGAATTGAAAAATAAGAAGACTCCGACTAAGAAACCATCTGAAAAAAAGAAATTACTTTCAAAAAAAGGTGGATCCAAATGGGAAAGAAATCCCAGGTGCGGAACTTAAAATCTATAGCGGAGATCGTGTAAGACAAGAAGATCCACCCGTTGCGGATTGGACTACAGAAGCTAATACTTCTAATATAATCAAACTAGCTCCAGGGACATACGCTCTAAAAGAAAAACTTTGCTCCAGAGGGATATCAGTACGTTGGAGATATCACCTTCACAGTCAATGCTGATGGTTCTATCACTATTGATAAAAAAGGAGCAGATGATATTGTCGAAGTAACTGGTTCTGTTCTGACTATCACTGATAAGGAAGACACTACTCCAAAAGAGATTACCTTCAGCAATGTTAGCCTTGGTGGAACAGAAATCGCAGGTGCTCAAATCAAGATCTACAAGGGCGATAAGGCAGAAGGTACAGCTGTAGAAAGCTGGACTTCAGAAGCTGGTAAGCCTAAAGATCTCAACTTGGCCCCAGGTACTTACACCTTCCATGAGGAAGCAGCTCCAACCGGTTACCTCAAAGTAACGGACATCACTTTCCAAGTCAAACATGACGGCACAGTGGAAGTGACAAATGTTGGTGAGAAAGACTCTAAGGGTGAAGAAAACAAAGTTGCCACAAACGGTTCAACTGTAACTGTAACCGATAAAGACGATGACCTACCACGTAAGATTACCTTCAGCAAGGTAAATCTAGCGGGTGAAGAAATCGCGGGCGCAAAAATCCAAATTTTCCGTGGAGAAAAAGTTGCAGGTAATCCTGTGGCTGAATGGACTTCAAAAGCCAAACAATCACATGTACTTGATTTGACTCCGGGAGTATATACTTTCCATGAAGAGGCCGCTCCAACTGGATACTTAGCAGTAACAGATATTACATTCCAAGTTAACTACGACGGAACTGTAACAGTGGTAAATGCTAGTGGAAATCAGGTTGAGTTTAAGGATGGTAAGTTAGTAGTAACGGACCAAACTGAACCAGAAATCCTAACCTACCAAACACTGGAAGCGAATCTGGACAAGCTGCATTAGCAGCAGGTTTAGCTCTTCTAGCTTTAGGTGCAGGTCTTGTAGCAACTAAACGAAGAAAAGAAGACTAATCTCATTTAGTAGCCAATAAGTACAATAAAGAAAGATCAGGGATAACCCCCTGGTCTTTTTTTATGGTTCAGAATAATGAAATATGCTAAATTAAACTATTTATCAGTATGGTGTATGACTATTGATAGATTTCTTCTGAGTTTTACTTATATAAAATAGTTTGGATAATTATTAAGGCATATCAAACTTATAAATAAATGGAATGTTTTGTGCAATGTTTCTTTCTGTTTGTTTAAAAGAGAAGTTGTTCGTAAGTGTACACTATACTTAAAGAAACTTCAGTCTGATGAAAGAATTAGTTTTTATGGCAGTAATTTTACACTGTGTCAATATTTTCAAAAGGCAATAACCTCATAATATTACAAAAAAAGTTAATTTTGTTTTATAATGAAATTAAAGGAGGTTTCTATATTAAAAATAGAACAAATATGATAAATAATGCACTCACATATAGTTATGAAACATGTTAATATGATGTAACTTATTCAATAACCCTCATGGATTTCAACGAATTCGAAAGGAGATGAGTGTTGAGGTTTTATAATCATAGTTTGTCGTTTTAATGTTTTCGGTAATTTAGAAAGGAAGATTATGAAGAACAAGAAATTTTGGTTACCCATCCTAACTTCTCTGGCCTGTTTGCTAGGGATAATCTTTGCTCCAAATTCAGTTCAAGCAAAGGAACTGAAGAACGTTATCAGTAATATTGGAATTTGGGAGGTTGATAATGGTAAGTTTATAAAACCAGATGCGAATGGTGTTTATACACTTTCTCCTGAACATCATAACTATTCAAATTATAAATTCACTGTTGATTACGATTTGAGCGCCTATGATGGTAAATTAGAGGACGGTGATACCTTTACCTTTACTGTTCCGAGCCCTTTAACTGTTAGAAATGAAACTTTTGATTTAAAAGATAAGGAAACAGATCTCGTTATCGGAGAAACTCAAATTGTATCAAACGGGGATAATAATGGTGGTAAGGCGACTATTACATTAAAAAATCTGAAAACCTATCTTGAGAAAAAAGGTGGCTATCAAGTCCAAAACGTTAAAGGAAATTTCTTTGTTGGTTTTAGTTCTAAAAATGAATTAAGCAATGAAACGCTCCGTTTTGATAAAACGGAAACCATAAATGAAATCACCCATCAAATCAAGGTTAAAAAAGGTGATACGGCTGATTATTCTGAAGGAATCGGTCGAGCTAATTTCAATAAATATCATGGTTTGATTTACAAAGAGGATTGGACATCCCAGGCTCTAAATAAGAGTGGAAAATACTTACACAGCTGGTATGTTCGTGTTAATCCGAAACAAGCAGCCTATAATAAAATTGAAATTCATGACTGGGTAGATCCAAACGCTTCGCCAATGCAGATGATCCCTGAAACATTTAGCGTCACGGCAGGTTGGTATGATCAATATTATTACTTTAAAGATGAGGTTGTCTTAGAAGCTGGTAAGGATTACCAAGTAAAATGGAATGATTCTTACACAGAATTTACTTTAACAATTAACAATGCATCTTCAATTCTTGCGAAGAACGGTAAACCAGCAGCATTTCGAATTCATTATAAAACAAGTGCTCCAGCTGATGGCACGCAAGTCCAAAACAATGCTGAAATGAAGGGTGATGACCAGATTCTAACATATGATGACTATAGTAATAAGACAGTCGTTAAGCAAATCGGAAACTCAGTCGTTGCTTCTGGCGGTACAATTCAGTTAGAAACAGGTTACCGTATCATTCTTTACAAGGTCGACGAGCTGACTCATGACCGTCTAAAAGGAGCAAAATTTAAGATTACTCCTCCAGCAGGAGCTACGGCTAAAGAGGAAATTGTAACGACAAATGATGACGGAATTGCTGAGTCATCTATTTACTCAGAAAGTGATATCAAGAAAGGGAACTTTACAGTAACCGAGATTGAGGCTCCTGAGGGATATGAGTTAAATCCTACTCCATTTGAGATGACTGTTGGACAAGATGGAGCGATCAAAACAGTTACAAATAAACGTAGCAAAGCTAAAGTTAAGATTAAGGCTAATAAAAAACTTACAGGACGTGAGTTGAAGGCTGAAGAGTTTGAATTCACTTTAACAGACCAAGATGGTAAGGTGAAAGAAACTGTGAAGAATGACAAAGACGGAAACATTGCTTTCTCAGAATTGGAATTCGACAAAGCAGGGACTTATACCTTTAAAATTGCTGAAAAAGCTGGCAGTGATACAAACATCAAGTACGACACTAAAACTGTCACGGCTACAGTTACTGTAGTAGATAAGGGCAAAGGTGCACTTGAAGCAACTGTTTCTTACGATGATGAAAAAGCTTTCGAGAATACTTACACTCCAGCAAAAACGGAAGTTCCTGTGAAGAAAGTATGGAAGGACGAGAACAACCAAGACGGTAAACGTCCAACTTCTGTCACAGTTAAATTGCTTGCAGATGGTCAAGATACTGGTAAAACACTTGAATTGACTGAAGCAAATGGTTGGGCTGGAAGCTTCAAAGACCTTGATGCTGATAAAGGCGGCACACCTATCCAGTACACGGTAGTAGAAGTAACTGTTGCTGGTTACACTTCTAAGGTTACTGGTGACGCTGCATCAGGATTCACTATCACAAATAGCTATTCACCAGAAACAGTTGATGTAAAGCAACTAAGAACTGGGATGACGCGAACAACCAAGACGGTAAACGTCCAACCAAGATTACAATCAATCTTTTAGCAGACGGTCAGAAAGTTGATTCGAAAGAAGTTCAAGCAGCCACAGACGGAACTTGGACTGTCGAATTCACGAAATTAGCAAAATATAAAGATGGTAAAGAAATTAAATACACTGTAACAGAAGATGCCGTAGCAGAATACGAATCTACGATTACAGACTTTACGATCACAAACAAATATGCTCCTAAAGCAATCGACTACAAGGTAACAAAAGTATGGAAGGACGCGAACAACCAAGACGGTAAACGTCCTGAGTCCGTAACGGTTCAACTTTATAAATCAGTTGATGGAGCAACTCCAGTAGCCGTTGAAGGTAAGAAATTGACCTTGACAGCTAAGGATAAGACAGATGCTAATACTTGGGTAGCATCCTTCACCAATCTTCCACAATACGAAGCTGGAAAAGAAATCACCTATTCTATCAAGGAAGTGGATGTACCAGCTGGTTACGAAGCCTCTGTGACTGGTCAAGTAGTGACAAACACCTATAACCCAGAAACAGTTGTTCTTTCAGGAACTAAGGTTTGGAAAGATAACAACAACCAAGACGGTAAACGTACAACATCTGTGAAAGTTCAAATTCTTAACGGCGAAAAAGTTGTTCAAGAAATTGAAGTTTCAGAAAAAACTGGCTGGAAGTTCGAATCTAAAAAACTTCCTAAGTATGAGAATGGTAAAGAAATCAAGTACACTGTCAAAGAAGTAGCTGTGAAAGAATATACCTCAACAGTTACTACGGACAAAGATGGTAAGTACACAGTTACCAATACACATGCTCCAGAGAAAACATCTGTAAAAGGTCATAAGATCTGGAAAGATGAAGAGAACAAAGACGGTATCCGTCCAGCATCTATCACAGTGAAACTTCTTGCAGATGGCAAGGAAACTGGTCAGACAGCTACAGTGTCAGAAACAAGTGGCTGGACTTATGAGTTTACAGGTCTTGATCGTTATCAAGAAGGTAAGGAGATTGCCTACACTGTTGAAGAAGTGAATGTTCCAGATGGTTATACAGCTTCAGTAGAAGGTTACAACATTACAAATACACACACTCCTGAAAAACCAACACCTGGCAAACCAAATGAACCAGGTAAGCCTAAAAAAGGTGGGGAATTGCCTAATACAGGAAGCGAGTCTAACCAAGTGGCTCTAGTAGCTGGGATCGCACTTCTTGGATTGGGAACAGGATTCTTGGCAAGACGCAAAAAAGAAGATTAAGTTTTTTAAACGGTATCTTTCACGAAATTTTGCAACACAGTTTAAAAGTAGAAACAAGTGTCAATGGAAATTGGCACTTGTTCTTTTGTACCTGACCCTGATTCTACTACCAGATACAAGTGGATAGTTGCCACTTACTGAAAAGCTATTGTTTGCTACGAAATCCTCTATAATAGGTGACAAATAGAAAAGGAGATGTTGCATATGATTGAAACAAGATTACAAGATAAATTGAAGTCAGGTTTAGAGGTAGAAAATTTTCAAAAAGATGGGGCTATCTATCTGTCTCTTAATCCTGATTATCTATCTGGAGATAATGCTAAATACATGACCATGTATAACCGTATGGCTCGTTGGTATGATATGAGTGAGAAATGGATAGGACCACTTCTCCATGGCAAGGCAATTGATAAGTTGAGAAGGGATCTGATGGAGGAAATAGAATGGAAAGATAATTTATCTGTTCTTTATGTCTCTATCGGGACTGGTCAAGACCTACGTTATATTCCTGAGACAATTGACCTGAAAAGTTTAGACTTTGTAGGGGTAGATATTTCTATCAGTATGCTAGAAAAATGCCAGAAATCTTGCGCTAAAAAGACTAATTTGCAACTTTTCCATGCTTGCGCGGAGGATCTACCCTTTGCGGATAATAGTTTTGACATTGTCTATCATATTGGCGGAATCAATTTTTTCAATGATAAGGCCAAGGCTATGCAGGAAATGCTACGAGTAGCGAAGCCAGGAACCAAGCTTTTAATCGCAGATGAGACGGCTGACTATGTGGATCAGCAATATAAGAAAAATCATTTTAGTAAGGATTATTTTAAAGACGCTACTGTTGATTTGAGTGAAATTGAGAATGCTGTTCCAAGCGAAATTAAGGAAAAGGAAATGAAACTTCTTTGGGATGGTAAATTCTACGCCTTGACATTTAGGAAATAAGAAAAAGTATTTTGGTAGAGCTTAGAAAGTAAGTATGAAGATAAAAACATTCCCTTAGACAGCTGTCTGAGGGAATGTTTTTTTATGGGAGCATCATCAATTCGACAATCATAGCTATATAGATGATTAAGGTAAGGAGAAAACCGGCTCTCCAGAAGAATTTGATGAATTTAGGGTAATAAAAACTTCGTTTTTTGACAAGGAAAAAGATTACAAGGAGGATTGCTAGGAGAGAAAGTGCGACACCAAGTCGCGGTAGAAAGTTGTGGGTAAAGGCTTTAGCAGTAATCAGATAGTACTCAAATACCAACAGTGGAAAAGCTAGATCCGCGAAATTAAATCCTATTTTCCTAAGTCCGAAAAGCTTGGTGACAATAAAGCAAACCACCAAGGTTAATATCAATAATAAAATAGATGCTATTTTCATTAAAATCATACCCATATTGTATCATAAAAAAACGCTAAAGGAAATGAGAAACAAGGGAATTTGTTGGAAAGTCAGGCTTTTGAGATTGTAGGTGTTTTTTGTTATAATGAAAGTTATGAAATCTTATAATACCTTGAATGATTATTATCGAAAACTCTTTGGAGAGAAGACTTTCAAAGTTCCTATTGATGCGGGATTTGACTGTCCAAATCGGGATGGAACTGTAGCTCATGGTGGTTGTACTTTTTGTACGGTTTCAGGTTCTGGAGATGCCATCGTGGCACCGGATGCTCCTATTCGTGAGCAATTTTATATGGAAATTGACTTTATGCACCGCAAATGGCCAGATGTTCAGAAGTACTTGGTTTATTTCCAAAACTTTACCAACACCCATGAAAAGGTGGAAGTGATTCGGGAGCGATATGAGCAGGCTATCAACGAGCCAGGTGTAGTAGGGATCAATATCGGAACACGGCCAGACTGTCTGCCAGATGAAACCATCGAATATTTGGCTGAGTTATCGGAACGCATGCATGTGACGGTAGAATTGGGCTTACAGACAACCTTTGAAGCAACCTCTGACCTGATTAACCGTGCCCATTCTTATGAATTGTATGTTGAAACAGTAAAACGCCTGAGGAAATATCCCAAGATTGAGATTGTTTCCCATTTGATCAATGGTTTGCCCGGTGAGACTCATGAGATGATGATTGAAAATGTCCGTCGCTGTGTAACGGACAATGATATTCAAGGAATTAAACTGCACTTGCTTCACCTCATGACCAATACACGGATGCAGCGAGATTACCACGAAGGACGTTTGCAACTGATGAGTCAGGACGAGTATGTCAAGGTCATTTGTGACCAGTTGGAAATCATTCCCAAGCATATTGTCATCCATCGAATCACGGGAGATGCACCTAGAGATATGCTGATTGGTCCCATGTGGAGCCTCAATAAATGGGAAGTGCTGAATGCTATTGAAACTGAGATGCGACGTCGTGGAAGTGTGCAAGGATGCAAGGCTATAAAACAGGAGTTTAAAAATGAAAAGACCACTTGAGATGGCACATGATTTTTTAGCTGAAGTCGTGACAAAAGAAGATATTGTTGTGGATGCGACCATGGGTAATGGGCATGATACCCTTTTTCTAGCCAAGCTAGCCAAGCAAGTCTATGCCTTTGATGTCCAGGAGCAGGCTTTGGAGAAGACGCGAGACCGTTTGGATCAGGCTGGAATGACAAATGCCCAGTTAATCTTGCAAGGTCACGAGACGCTGGACCAATTTGTGACAGAAGCTAAGGCAGGGATTTTTAATCTGGGTTATCTGCCTTCTGCTGACAAATCCGTCATCACCCAACCTCAGACTACTATCGAAGCATTAGAAAAGCTGTGTCATTTGCTTGTCAAAGGGGGACGGATTGCGATCATGATCTACTATGGTCATGAAGGAGGAGACACCGAGAGGGATGCTGTATTGGATTTTGTTAGCCAGTTGAACCAACAAGAGTATACAGCTGCCATTTATCGGACACTCAACCAAGTTAATAATCCACCGTTTTTAGTTATGATTGAAAAATTAGAAAGGTATAGACATGGATAAACAATACCTTCGTGAGAAGCTTGAGGCAATGCGCCAAAATTTTGTCGAGTCAACGCATCACGAGCGAGCAGTCGGGGTGCTCGACGAAGCACATATGAGCAAGAAAATGCTTAAAATTAAGAAAAAATTAGTGGCTCTTGAAATGGAACGATGCCAGAAAAAAATTGAGCACAAAGACTGTTCTAAGATTGATCAGAAAATCCAAGAGCAAAAGGAGATTTTTGAATCTTGTTGTAAAAAAGATTAAGGAGGAATTGTGTGGAATTACTTATTTACTTGATTCTATTTTTATTTGTCTTAATCATTTCAACTACGACCAATAAACTTCTCCCTTTTTTGCCCCTTCCTCTTGTACAAATTCTTTTGGGGATTGGGATTGGCTTATTTGTTCCTGATGCGGACTTTCATCTCAATACAGAGCTGTTTCTGGCCATGGTTATTGGTCCATTACTTTTCCGGGAGGCAGAAGAAGCGGATATTACGTCCATTTTGAAGCACTGGCGGATTGTTGTCTTTCTGATCTTTCCTGTGATTTTTATCTCGACCTTAAGCTTGGGGGGCATGGCTCACTTCCTTTGGATGACTCTTCCTTTGGCTGCCTGTTTAGCAGTTGGAGCGGCACTTGGGCCAACAGATTTGGTTGCCTTCGCATCTCTTTCTGAACGTTTTCGTTTTCCCAAACGGGTTTCTAATATTCTAAAAGGGGAAGGACTCTTAAATGATGCTTCTGGTTTGGTTGCCTTTCAGATGGCTCTGGCTGCTTGGACAACAGGAACCTTTTCTCTCAGCCAAGCTGGAACTTCTCTAGCACTTTCTATCCTTGGTGGTTTTGTAGTCGGTTTTGTGACGGCTATGGTCAATCGTTTCTTGCATAGCTTTTTACTGAGTGTACGAGCGATAGATATAGCCAGTGAACTATTGCTAGAGCTAAGTTTGCCACTCATGACCTTTTTCATCGCAGAAGAGTTTCATGTTTCAGGGATTATCGCAGTAGTGGTTGCAGGTATTTTGAAGGCCAGTCGCTTTAAGAAAATTACGCTCCTTGAGGCTCAGGTAGACACCGTGACGGAGACCGTCTGGCACACCGTGACCTTTTATGCTAAAATGGATCAGTCTTTGTTCTCTTGGGAATGGAATTAGAGTTGATAGCAGAGCCGATCTTGTCTAATTCTCTCTACAATCCCCTTCTTTTACTGCTTTCAGTTGTCGTTCTGACCTTCTTACTCTTTGCGATCCGCTTTGTCATGATTGCTGGTTTTTACTTTGTGAGGACGCGTCGACTTAAGAAAAAAATTCATAAGTACATGAAAGATATGCTTCTTTTGACCTTCTCTGGTGTCAAAGGGACAGTATCTATCGCGACCATTCTCCTCATACCAAGTCATTTGGAGCAGGAATATCCTTTGTTGCTCTTTCTTGTAGCAGGCGTTACACTGTTGAGCTTTTTAACGGGTTTACTGATTCTCCCTCACTTATCTGAGGAACAAGAGGAAAGCAAGGACCATTTGATGCATATTGCGATTTTGAATGATGTAGCGGCAGAATTAGAAAAAGAACTGAACCATCACAAGAACAAACTTCCTCTTTATGCAGCTATTGATAATTATCATGGTCGGATTGAAAACCTCATCCTTAGTCTGGAAAATAAGAGAGTCCAAGAGGACTGGGAGTCCCTCAAACTTCTTATCTTGAGTATTGAGAGTGATGGTTTGGAGCAAGCCTACGAGGAAAATAGAATCAGTGAGCGTGGCTATCGAGTTTACCAACGTTACCTAAAAAACATGGAACAGAGTATCAATCGGAATTTCGCTTCTAGAGTGACTTATTACTTCCTAGTTTCCTTACGGATACTGCGCTTTCTACTCCATGAAATGTTTACCTTTGGTAAGAGCTTTCGCAGTTGGATGAATGAAGAATCTCGTAAACTACTAGCAGTTGACTATGATCAGATTTCAGAGTTGTATTTGGAAAATACAGAGCTGATTATCGAGAGTTTGGAAAACCTCAAGGGGGTTTACAAGAGTTCTTTGATTAGTTTTATGCAAGAGTCTCGTCTACGCGAGACGGCCATTATCGGAAGTGGTGCCTTTGTTGAGCGGGTTATCAATCGCATCAAGCCAAACAATATCGATGAAATGCTACGAGGCTACTATCTCGAACGTAAGGCAATCTTTGAATACGAAGAAGCTAAACTGATAACAGCCAAGTATGCCAAAAAACTACGCCAAAATGTTAATAATTTAGAGAATTATTCTCTGAAAGAGGCTGCAAATACCTTGCCATATGATATGCTAGATTTAATCAGAAGAACTTAAATGATGAAGAAAATGACGGAGGATGGAACATGAAAAAGTGGTGGAAAGAGCTGATGGACAGGCCTTTATTGAAAGCTTTTTTGCATTATTATCAAGCATCTGATAGCGAGTTGACCAGTGTTGCGGTTGCCTACTATTGGTTGATTTCAATCTTTCCTTTACTAATGATAATGGTCAATATTTTGCCTTATTTTCAGATTCCGGTCTCAAATTTCTTACTGACAATCAAGGAATTCTTGCCTGATACGGTGTATGATGTGGTCGCCAAGATTGTACGAGAAGTTCTGACTCAACCATCAACTGGTTTGTTGAGTTTTGCCGTTTTATCTGCACTCTGGACCTTTTCGAAATCAATGGATTTCCTCCAAAAAGCCTTTAATAAAGCCTATGGAGTGACCAAGAGTCGAGGAATCATCTCCCATCAGTTGATGAGTCTACTTGTTAGTTTTGGCCTGCAGATTCTTTTTGCCTTGGCCTTGTTTTTGAGTATGTTTGGTCGTATGTTGCTCAACCTCCTCAAAACTTACTGGCAATCAGATAGTCCGCTATTTTCCTACCTGCAAGATTTTACAGGCCCTCTGGTCTATGCCTTGATCTTTGCCATTCTAGTTATGATTTATTACTTCCTTCCAAAAGTAAAAGCACCACGAATCCGCTATGTTTTACCAGGAAGTGTCTTTGTCTTGCTAACTCTTATCTTTTTATTGAATATCTTTTCTGTCTACGTCAATAGTTATGTCAATCATCTGGTTGACGTTCGATTTTTCAGTTCCATTATCGTGGTAGTCATGATGTTCTGGTTTATTCTCATTGCAAAGATTTTGATTATCGGAGCAGTTATCAATGCCAGTGTTCAGAGTTTGAAAGATCCAAAGTTTAGTATGGAATCATTAAAAAATCCCCATTAGGTTTCCTAATAGGGATTTTCTTAATAGATAAACATGGCATCTCCAAAACTGAAGAAGCGGTAGTGTTCTTGGATGGCATGGTGATAAGCATCTAGGACTAAGTCACGACCAGCAAAGGCAGAAACTAGCATAACAAGAGTTGACTTGGGTAGGTGGAAGTTGGTTGAGAAGGCGTCTACAACCTTCCAGTCGTAGCCTGGTTTGATAAAGATATTGGTCCAGCCAGAATCTGCTTGGATTTGCCCATTAAACTTGGAACCGATGGTTTCCAGTGTGCGGATCGAAGTGGTTCCAACAGCGATGACGCGACCTCCATTTTCCTTGACAGTTCGAAGGGTGGCAGCTGCTTCATCAGAAAGTTGGTAGAACTCCGAGTGCATTTCATGTTCGTCCAGATTGTCAACAGAAACAGGTCTAAAGGTTCCTAAACCAACGTGGAGGGTCAAATAAACCAAATGGACACCCTTGGCTTGGATTTCTGCTAGCAGTTCTTTGGTGAAGTGCAATCCAGCAGTCGGTGCTGCAGCAGAGCCACTTTCCTTGGCGTAGACGGTTTGATAACGTTCACGGTCATCCAATTTTTCGTGGATATACGGTGGCAGCGGCATTTCTCCCAGACTTTCCAAGACTTCTAGGAAAATTCCTTGGTATTCAAAGCGGACAATACGGCCCCCGTGGGTTAGTTCTTCTGTAACGACAGCGCTGAGACGACCATCACCAAAGCTGACGCGAGTACCGACCTTGAGGCGTTTGGCAGGTTTAGCCAGCACTTCCCACTCATCTCCAGCAGTGTTTTTAGGAGGAGAAGTTCCACATGGCCTCCTGTCTCCTCTTTTTGACCATAGAGACGAGCAGGGAGAACACGGGTGTCATTCATAACAAGAGCATCACCTGGTTCCAGCATATCAATAATAGAGTGGAAGTGCTTATCCTGCATTTCTCCCGTCTCACGGTTGACAATGAGGAGTTTAGAGGCATCCCGTTTTTCAAGGGGGGTTTGGGCAATCAATTCCTCAGGTAAGTGGAAATCAAAATCAGCTGTTTTCATATATCTCTTCATTCTTTCTAAGTTCTAATCTTATCCATTATAACATGTTTCAAGTTTGGGCGCTCTTTTTTTAGAAATTAAATCGTTTTCACTTGACAAAAATTGGTCTATACCATATAATAAATATAGATTAAAATGGAGGATGAAAAGATGAAAGTTATTAAAGTTGAAAACCAAGTCGAAGGTGGAAAAGTTGCTTTTGAGATTTTGAAGGAAAAATTAGCCAATGGCGCTCAAACATTGGGACTTGCGACAGGAAGTAGTCCACTTGAGTTTTACAAAGAAATCGTTGAGAGTGACCTTGATTTTTCAAATCTAACCAGTGTGAACCTTGATGAGTATGTAGGGCTTGATGGGGACAATCCACAATCTTACCGTTACTTCATGCAAGAAAACCTGTTTAACCAAAAACCATTTAAAGAAAGTTTCTTGCCACGTGGTGTTAAGGATAATGCTGAAGAAGAAGTAGAACGCTACAATCAAATTTTAGCTGACCATCCTGTTGATTTGCAAATCTTGGGGATTGGTCGCAATGGACATATCGGCTTTAATGAGCCTGGCACTCCATTTGATAGCCAAACGCATCTAGTAGAACTTGATCAATCTACCATCGAAGCTAATGCTCGCTTTTTTGACAAGATTGAAGACGTTCCAACTCAAGCCATTTCAATGGGAATTAAAAACATCTTGGATGCCAAGTCAATTATTCTTTTTGCTTACGGTGAGTCAAAAGCAGAAGCTATTGCTGGAACAGTATCTGGCCCAGTGACTGAGAACCTCCCAGCAAGTAGTCTACAAAACCACCCTGATGTGACTATTATCGCTGATGCAGAAGCGCTCAGCTTACTTGAAAAAAATAAAAATTACACGAACCACTTGCTCTTTGGAGTGAGTGGTTCTTATACTTCAAATGTTCACTATTCTGCTAAAAAGAAATTTTTTTCTGTAAAAACACTGTAACAGTTGTCGATATTTCATATAAAAAGGCATCCAATAGAAAAATTCTTAAATGTCTGTAAACTTTGATATAATCGTATTGACTATTTTTTTTGATACTATACGATTTTTTTATTAAGACAGTCGATAGTTGTTGATGCTGGAAACTATGATATAACTGGCAATTCCTGACATGTGAAGAAAGGTTGAAATCCAACCTGTTATATTTGGTAGAAGCATGGTGAGAGATAGAACGATTAAAAAAAGATATAAAAATAGTTTTAATCCTAAATTGAAATTTTTTTCCATATACTAAACATACTCATCACCCCACCCGTTACAAAAGCATAGCCAATAGCAGAGATACCCGATGCCTGAATTTCTTGATTCTGTGTTAATAGATGGAATACAATTGAAGATATTACCATAGAAGTAATAAAAACTAAAAATACATATTTTGATCCCTTTTTATACTCCAATAGCCCACCAAAAGGAAGTAACATTAAAGTATTTAAAACTAAATGAAACCATATAAACCATACTGGTGCTTCTTTACTTCCATGCATAAATGTACCACTAAAGTATTGCCAACAATAAATTGGCTTTGAATGAAATGCAAATAAGTCATACATTACACTTCCCAAAAAGGTAGTAAGAATCCCTAGCAATAAACAAATTACAACTAAAATACTGACCACAGGGCAAATTTTTATGATTCTTTTCATGTTATAGATTCACTTCTAAATAATACTAATTTTTGCTAATCAATATGTGCTACTATTATATCATTTCCATCTGTAAATGTTAATCAATTTTAACAAGATTAAAAAGATTAAAATTGAAGATATTATAAGTTTATGGCAGTTTTTTCTTGACAATTATTCCTTTTACGTGTAAAATAGAACAGATCTTGAACTTGAAGGGAGTGAAAAAAATGTCTAAAACAGTAGTACGTAAGAATGAATCTCTTGACGATGCACTTCGTCGTTTCAAACGTGCGGTTACTAAAGCTGGTACTCTTCAAGAAACACGCAAACGTGAATTCTATGAAAAACCTTCTGTAAAACGTAAACGTAAATCAGAAGCAGCTCGTAAACGTAAAAAATTCTAATTTGAAATGAAAGGCTAGACTTGTCTAGTCTTTTTATTTTCAAATAAATACTGTAAATCCTGCAAAAAAAGGAAACTTCCACCTACAATCTGATATAATAGTAGGGAGAACTCGATTGAAGGAGGAAATTATGTCGGTTTTAGTAAGAGATGTCATTGAAAAACTCAGACTAGATATTGTCTATGGTGAAGGCGAATTACTTGAAAAAGAAATCAATACTGCAGACATTATGAGACCTGGTCTTGAAATGACGGGCTATTTTGATTACTATACACCAGAACGGATTCAGCTGTTAGGGATGAAGGAGTGGTCCTATTTAGTTGCTATGCCTGCCCAGAACCGTTATCAAGTTTTGAAGAAAATGTTTCTACCTGAAACACCTGCGGTTATCGTTGCTCGTGGTTTGGTAGTGCCAGAGGAAATGTTGAGGGCTGCTAGAGAATGTAAGATTGCGATTTTAACCAGTCGAACAGCAACCAGTCGTTTATCTGGAGAACTTTCTAGCTACCTTGATTCCCGTTTGGCTAAACGTACCAGTGTGCACGGTGTCTTGATGGATATCTATGGCATGGGTGTCTTGATCCAAGGAGATAGCGGTATCGGTAAGAGCGAGACAGGTCTTGAACTTGTGAAGCGTGGACACCGTCTAGTAGCAGACGATCGTGTAGATATTTATTCTAAGGATGAGATGACTCTTTGGGGCGAACCTGCTGAAATCTTGAAGCATTTACTTGAGATTCGTGGAGTTGGGATTATCGATATCATGAGTCTCTATGGCGCAAGTGCTGTAAAAGATTCTTCACAAGTTCAGCTAGCAGTTTATCTAGAAAATTACGATACGCATAAGACCTTTGACCGTCTAGGAAACAATGCCGAAGAACTCGAAGTTTCTGGTGTAACGATTCCGCGTATCCGCATCCCAGTAAAAACAGGACGCAATATCTCCGTTGTCATTGAGGCGGCTGCCATGAACTACCGTGCTAAAGAAATGGGCTTTGATGCGACGCGTTTATTTGAAGAACGCTTGACAAATCTAATCGCTCAAAATGAGGTGAAACATGATTAATCCAGTCGCATTTGAAATTGGTCCCTTTGCAATTCGTTGGTATGCTTTGTGTATTGTAGCTGGTTTGGTTCTGGCAGTTTATCTTGCCATGAAAGAAGCTCCTAAAAAGAAAATTCTATCAGATGATATTTTGGATTTTATCCTGATTGCTTTTCCGGTAGCTATTTTAGGTGCTAGACTATACTACGTACTCTTTCGCTTAGATTATTATCTGCAAAATCCAGGTGAAATCATCGCCATTTGGAATGGTGGTTTGGCCATTTATGGAGGTTTGATAGCAGGGGCTATTGTCCTTTATATCTTTGCAGATAGAAAGCTGATTAATACTTGGGATTTCTTAGATATTGCAGCACCGAGCGTCATGGTTGCCCAGAGTTTAGGGCGCTGGGGGAACTTCTTTAACCAAGAAGCCTACGGTGCAGCAGTAGATAGTTTGGATTATTTGCCGGGCTTCATTCGTGACCAGATGTACATTGATGGTAGCTACCGTCAGCCGACCTTCTTATATGAGTCGGTTTGGAATCTGATTGGATTTGCTTTGATTCTGATTTTTAGACGAAAATTGAAGGGAATCAGACGTGGTCATATCACTGCTTTTTACTTGATTTGGTATGGCTTTGGTCGTATGATTATCGAAGGGATGCGGACAGACAGCCTCATGTTCTTTGGCCTACGAGTTTCCCAATGGTTATCAGTTGTCCTTATCGGACTCGGTATTTTTATCATACTTTATCAAAATCGAAAGAAAGCCCCTTTCTATCATACAGAGGAGGAAAAATAAATGTTAGAAGTTGCATATATACTTGTTGCGATTGCTTTGATTGTCTGTTTAGTCTATTTGACAATCACGATTCAAAAAGCCGGTCGTATGATTGATGAAACAGAGAAAACCATCAAAACGTTGAGCTCAGATGTGAACGTTACCTTGCATCAGACCAATGAATTGTTGGCTAAGGTCAATGTGTTAGCAGACGATATCAATATCAAAGTTGCGACGATTGATCCACTCTTTACGGCGGTGGCTGACTTGTCTGAGTCAGTATCTGATCTCAATCAACATGCACGTGTTTTAGGCAAAAAAGCTTCATCTGCTGGTTCAAAGACCATTAAAACAGGTGCAGGATTGTCTGCTCTTCGTGTCGCAAGTAAATTTTTCAAAAAATAAAAAAGGAGAAATCTTATGGGAAAACTATCCTCTATCCTTTTAGGAACAGTTTCAGGTGCAGCTCTTGCTTTGTTTTTGACGAGTGACAAGGGTAAGCAAGTTTGTAGTCAAGCTCAGGATTTTCTAGATGATTTGAGAGAAGATCCAGAATATGCTAGAGAGCAAGTCTGTGAGAAATTAACAGAAGTGAAGGAACAAGCAACGGACTTTGTGTTGAAAACAAAGGAACAAGTAGAATCTGGTGAAATCACTTTTGATAGTGTCCTTGACCAAGCTAAAACCTGTGCTCGACAAGCGACGGAAGCATCGAAGGAAACCTTTAACAATCTCAAGGAGCAATGGCAAGAACAGTCAACAACTCCAGACGTCGCTGAAGACCAAGAAGAAATCATTATCGATATTACTGAAGTATAATGCATCACCATCTCTGGTTTTTGGAGATGGTGATTTTTATCTGCAAGCCTGTCTTTGTGGTATAATAAATACTATGCAGAAAAAACCAACGTCCGCCTACGTGCATATTCCCTTTTGCACACAGATTTGTTATTATTGTGACTTTTCAAAAGTATTTATCAAGAATCAACCAGTAGATAGTTACCTGGAGCATCTGCTAGAGGAGTTTCGTTCTTATGATATCCAAAAGTTACGAACTCTCTATATTGGAGGTGGGACGCCAACGGCTTTGTCCGCTCCGCAATTAGAAGTGCTCTTGGATGGCTTGACTAAAAATCTAGACTTGTCAGTTTTGGAAGAGTTGACTATTGAGGCCAACCCAGGAGACTTGGACGCAGATAAGATTGCAGTTTTGAAACAGTCGCCAGTCAATCGTGTTTCCTTAGGTGTGCAGACCTTTGATGATAAAATGCTGAAAAAGATTGGGCGCAGTCATTTGGAGAAGGATATTTATGAAAATATCGACCGCCTCAAACTGGCTGGTTTTGACAATATCTCCATTGATCTAATCTATGCTCTTCCAGGTCAAACTATGGCTCAGGTCAAGGACAATGTAGCTAAGGCTATCTCGCTTGATATTCCTCATATGAGCCTTTATAGCTTGATTTTGGAAAATCATACGGTCTTTATGAACCGCATGAGACGTGGGAAATTGCCCCTACCCAAGGAAGAGTTAGAAGCGGAGATGTTTGAGTACATCATCGCGGAACTTGAGCGAGCTGGTTTTGAGCATTATGAGATTTCCAATTTCTCTAAACCCGGATTTGAAAGTCGCCACAATCTCATGTACTGGGATAATGCCGAGTATTATGGTATCGGTGCGGGTGCTTCAGGTTATGTGAACGGGGTACGTTATAAAAACCACGGTCCTATCCGCCACTATCTCAATGCGGTAGAGGCAGGAAATGCTCGGATAACAGAAGAACACCTGAGTCAAAGGGAGCAGATGGAAGAAGAAATGTTTCTGGGACTCCGCAAGAAATCTGGGGTTTCTATGGCGCGATTTGAGGAAAAAAATTTGGACGGTCCTTTGATGGACTTTATGGCGAAATCATCAGAGACTTGGTTCAACAAGGTCTCATGCAGATCGACGGTGATCGTGTCCGAATGACAAAGAGAGGTCTCTTTTTAGGAGACACTGTAGCAGAACGATTTATTTTGGAGTAGAACAATGGGCTTAACTTATCAAATGAAAAATGAAAAATTCCTTTTGATATGGCGGACATGAACGGTCATATCAAACTTCCAGATGTGATTTTGCTGTCCTTGCAAGTATCCGGTATGCAGTCAATTGAGCTGGGAGTTAGCGACAAAGATGTGCTAGAACGTTACAATCTGGTCTGGATTATTACAGATTATGCGATTGACGTGGTTCGCTTGCCTCGCTTTGCTGAAGAGATTACGATTGAAACGGAAGCATTGACTTACAATCGTCTTTTTTGCTACCGCCGTTTCACTATCTATGATGAAGCAGGTCAAGAAATCATTCGCATGGTAGCAACCTTTGTTCTCATGGACAGAGATAGTCGTAAAGTTCATGCTGTCGAACCGGAGATTGTTGCGCCTTACCAGTCTGAGTTTGATAAAAAACTCATCCGAGGGCCAAAGTATGCAAATCTAGAAGATCCGATCAGTAAAGACTACCATGTTCGTTTTTACGACTTGGATATGAATGGTCATGTTAATAACAGCAAATACCTGGATTGGATTTTTGAGGTTATGGGAGCAGACTTTTTGACCAAGTATATTCCAAAGAAAATCAATCTCAAATATGTCAAAGAAGTGCGACCAGGTGGTATGATTGCTTCAGCTTATGAACTCAAGGGACTAGAAAGCAAGCATGAGATTATCAGTGATGGCGAGATCAATGCCCAAGCTATGATTACTTGGCAAGAAATTGAAGCGAATTAGAAAGGACGATATGGCTTATAAAGGTTATTTAATTGATTTAGACGGGACCATTTACAAGGGGAAAGACCGGATTCCGGCTGGTGAGGCTTTTGTCCATGAGTTGCAAAAGCGTGAAATTCCTTATCTCTTTGTAACCAACAATACAACTCGTACTCCTGAGAGTGTACAAGAGATGTTGGCTCAGAATTTTAACATTAATGCCCCTCTATCAACTGTCTATACAGCAACCTTGGCAACCATCGACTATATGAATGACTTAGGACTGGAAAAGACAGTCTATGTCATCGGCGAAGCAGGACTCAAGGATGCCATTCAGGCGGCTGGTTATGTCGAAGACAAGGAAAATCCTGCCTATGTGGTAGTTGGACTGGACTGGCAAGTCGACTATGAAATTTGCGACGGCGACTCTAGCCATTCAAAAGGGAGCCCACTTTATAGGAACCAATCCTGACCTCAATATCCCAACAGAGCGTGGTCTCTTGCCTGGTGCTGGTTCACTAATTACACTTCTTGAAGTAGCAACACGGGTAAAACCAGTTTATATCGGGAAACCAAATGCTATCATTATGGATAAGGCAGTTGAGCACTTAGGTTTGAAAAGAGAAGAATTGCTCATGGTTGGGGACAACTACCTGACAGATATCCGAGCAGGGATTGACAATGGCATTCCAACGCTCTTGGTGACAACAGGTTTTACCAAGGCAGAAGAAGTGGCTGACCTGCCAATCGCACCAACTCATGTAGTTTCTAGCCTTGCGGAGTGGAATTTTGATGAAAACTAAACTGACCTTTTGGGGAAGTATGCTCTTTCTCCTCTCCCTGTCTATTCTCTTAACCATTTATCTGGCATGGATTTTCTATCCTTTGGAAATTGAGTGGCTGAACTTAGCGAGTCGAGTCTATCTAAAGCCCGAAACCATTCAGTACAACTTTCATATCTTGATGAATTACCTGACCAATCCCTTTAGTCAGGTCTTAGAGATGCCGGATTTTCGTTCATCAGCTGCAGGTCTACACCATTTTGCGGTGGTGAAGAATCTCTTTCACCTAGTTCAGCTAGTTGCCCTAGTGACGCTACCAAGTTTCTATTTCTTTGTTAGAAAGATTGTGAAAAAAGGCTTTTTGCCCCTATATCGTAAAAGTATCTTGACTTTATTAGCCTTGCCTTTGGTCATTGGGCTTGTGGGAGTGTTGATTGGTTTTGAGCAATTCTTTACACTTTTCCATCAGATTCTCTTTGTGGGAGACGATACCTGGCTTTTTGATCCAGCAAAGGATCCCGTTATTTGGATTTTGCCAGAGATTTTCTTCCTCCATGCCTTTTTGCTTTTTTTTGCTTTGTATGAAGGAATATTCGGTTTCCTTCTTGTCAAAGCTTTAAGGAAATAGTAGATAACATTTCGTATTTTTAATAAAAAATGAGAGAATATGCCTTACTCCCCATTTATTGATAGGTTATCCTAGAGATAAACTTGCAAAGTAGGAGATTTTTGCAGAAAACAGTCTATTTTCTATGAAAAAATAGGCTTTTTTTCTAAAAATACCTAGTCAAGCGCTTTATTTTTTTGTATAATAGAAATAGCAAGTATAGATAAAAGAAGAGAAAAGCATGATTACACTATTTTTATCACCGAGTTGTACATCATGTCGTAAGGCAAAGGCTTGGTTAGAGACGCATAAAGTGCCCTTTCAAGAGCATAATATTATGACTAGTCCTTTAACAAGAAAAGAATTACAACATATTCTTTCCTTGACCGAAAATGGTACTGATGACATCATTTCAACTCGTTCAAAAATTTTTCAAAAATTGGATATTGATGTAGAGAGTATCTCGGTATCGGAGTTGCTTCAGTTGATTGAGCAATATCCTAGTCTTTTGCGTCGCCCAATTATTATAGATACCAAACGCATGCAGATCGGTTTTAATGAAGATGAGATTCGTGCTTTTCTCCCTCGTAGTTACCGTAAACAAGAATTGAAAGAAGCAACATTGAGAGCTGGTATAGGATAGATGAACAAACAGTATAGTTACCCACTAGATTTGTCGTGGAGCACTGAAGAACTTGCTTCAGTGCTTTCTTTTTTTAATGATGTTGAAGCTGCTTATGAAGATAAGGTAGAAGCAAAAAAGCTGCTAGATTCCTATAAGGAATTTAAGTCTGTCGTCCCGAGCAAAAGTGAAGAAAAGCGCCTAGGTCGCGAATTTGAGACGGCTAGCGGTTATTCCTTCTATCATGCAGTTCAATTAGCAAAAGAAAAAAGAGAAGGGAAGATTTCTCTTGGAAACTAAATTTGAATTTGCCAAACAGATTGTGCAAGAAGCTGCAGATTACATTTTGGCCCACATGCAAGAAGATTTGAAGGTCGAGCGAAAGTCTTCCCCTACTGACTTGGTGACGCGTTTGGATAAGGAGGTTCAGGATCTTTTGGTTGGTAGAATTTTAGCATCTTATCCAGAAGACTTGATTTGTGCGGAAGAGGGCTGTTTGCGTGCTGGAGTAGGTCAAGGTTCCGTTTGGGTGATTGATCCCATTGACGGTACCAATAACTTTGTCGCCCAGCAGGAAGATTTTGCTGTGATGTTGGCTTATTTTGAGGATGGTGTGGGCAAATTTGGTGTCATCTATGATGTCATGAAAGGCGATTGTTACCATGGTGGTGGTGCCTTTCCTCCTTGCCGCAATAATGAGCCCTTACCGCCTTTTAGAAAGAAACCTCTTCAAGAATTTTTAGTTGCTGGTAACTCAGGTATGTTTGAAAGCAATGAGTGGGGTTTGGGTGATTTGGGTCGAGCAGCGTTGGGAGTCCGTGTCTACGGCAGTGCGGCCATTAGTTTTGCCAAGGTTTTGTCTGGTCGTCTGCTGACTTATATTACCTACCTACAGCCATGGGATTATGCTGCGGCTAGTATCTTAGGGGAAAGTCTGGGTTATCGTCTTCTTACGGTATCAGGTGAGCCTGTTGATTTTCAAACACGCCAGCCTGTCATGATGGTGCCAATCGAGATGCAAGAAGAGATTCAGTCTTATATCTACGAAAGGAAAGAGAACTAAATGCAATTTCCAGAAGGATTTGTTGAAATATGAAGCGATACTAGAAGATGAGGCAAGAGACTTTCTTGCCTCTTTTAAACAAGAAGCAGTTTCGGCTTTTCGGGTCAATCCCATAAAAGAAAGTCAGTTATCGTTTGCAGATGCTATTCCCCATACACCTTGGGGGTATTATGGTAAGATTTCTGGGAAGTCACCAGAGCACGTGACGGGTCTCGTGTATTCGCAAGAGCCTGCAGCCCAAATGGTAGCCCAGGTGGCTCAACCAAATCCTGGCATGAAGGTCTTGGATTTGGCGGCAGCACCAGGTGGAAAATCCACTCAACTAGCAGCTTATCTGGCTAATCAAGGAGTCCTTGTCTCCAACGAAATTTCAAGTAAGCGTTCTAAGATTTTAGTGGAAAATATGGAGCGATTTGGAGCGACAAACGTTGTCGTGACCAATGAATCTGCTGACCGCTTGGCCAAGGTTTTTAAAGGTTACTTTGATGTGATTGTCCTTGATGCACCTTGCTCGGGTGAAGGGATGTTTCGTAAGCAGCCAGAGGCCATGGATTATTGGAGTACCGATTATCCTAGCCAATGTGCCAGTCTCCAAAGAGAAATTTTAGAAGATGCAGTGACCATGCTTGCTGAAGGTGGCCGTTTGGTCTACTCGACCTGTACTTGGGCACCTGAGGAAAATGAAGAAATCGTCCACTGGTTGCTGGATACTTATGATTTTGAACTGCTTCCAGTCGAGCATGTGAACGGTATGGTAGAAGGAATGGGCCTTCCTGAAACGGCGCGGATGTACCCTCATCATTTCAAGGGAGAAGGTCAGTTTGTTGCCCACTTGCAGTTTAAGGGACAAAATCCAGCACCTAAATTCAAAGCTAGCAAGAGCAATCTCAGTCGGGAGCAACTGGCTTTGTGGCAAGAATTTGCCCAAAAACACTTGCGAGTCAATCTAACTGGTATCTTGCAGACTTTTGGAGATCAGCTCTATCTCCTGCCTGAGATGCTACCTGATCTAGGAAAACTCAAAATTGCCCGAAATGGACTTCATCTGGGTACTTTTAAGAAGAAACGTTTTGAACCAAGCTTTGCTCTCGGTTTAGCCTTGAAACCAAGTCAAGTACTTCAAAGTGTCGAAATCAATGGTGAGGACTTTGTAAAATATGTGACTGGTGAGACTGTTCAATTGTCTGAAGCTCGACCAAATGGTTGGTATCAAGTTGTGGTTCAAGGAAACGGACTAGGCTTTGCCAAGGTAACGGGAAATGTTTTGAAAAATTATTATCCAAAAGGACTCAGATTCAGGTGAAAAAGCTAGTCAAAGAACCTATTCTATGTTATAGTGGAAGTATGAGTTTTTTCTGATAGTCTTTCATTATTACTTATATTATACGATGGAATTTCCCGCTCCGAAGAATGACTAGATAAAATAAAGTGGGACAATCATTGATGATTATTGGATGATCAGGACAAACGGAAGAAATCAGAACATTTATCATTATGTTCAAGGAGAATAACAGTGAAAAAAAGAAAAAAGCTCGTCATGTCTCTTGCAGCTCTTTTGATGGCAGGTTCTCTTGCAGGATGTGCTAGCTGGATTGATCGTGGAGAATCCATGACAGCCGTTGGTTCAACTGCTCTTCAGCCTCTTGTCGAAGCGGCAGCAGATGAATTTGGTTCTAGAAACATCGGAAAAACAGTCAATGTTCAAGGTGGTGGATCGGGTACAGGCCTATCCCAAGTCCAGTCTGGAGCAGTTGACATCGGGAACTCTGACGTCTTTGCAGAGGAAAAAGAAGGAATCGATGCTTCAGCCTTAGTAGACCACAAGGTTGCAGTGGCTGGTCTTGCAGTGATTGTAAACAAGGAAGTGGATGTTGAAAATCTCACAACCGAGCAACTTCGCAAAATCTTTACAGGTGAAGTGACCAACTGGAAAGAAGTTGGGGGCAAGGACTTGGCAATTTCAATCATCAACCGAGCAGCAAGTTCTGGTTCACGAGCGACGTTTGATACGGTGATTATGAATGGCCAATCGGCAATGCAGAGTCAAGAACAGGATTCTAACGGGATGGTCAAGTCCATTGTATCCCAAACGCCTGGAGCCATTTCTTACCTGGCTTTTGCCTATGTAGATGACTCCGTGAAAAGCATGAAACTGAATGGGTATGAACCTACGTCTGAAAATGTAACGACCAACAACTGGCCTTTGTGGTCTTATGAACATATGTACACACTTGGTCAGCCTAATGAGTTAGCTGCTGAATTCCTGAATTTCGTCCTCTCAGATGAAGCCCAAAATGGAATTGTTAAGGGCATGGGCTATATCTCTATCAATGAAATGAAAGTCCAAAAGGATGCTTCAGGTACCGTTACAGCAGTAGAAGGAGGTCAATAATGAATCAAGAAGAATTATCTAAAAAATTACTCTCTCCTTCAAAGAACTCTCGCCTTGAGAAGTTTGGTAAAGGTTTGACCTTCACCTGCCTTTCTTTGATTGTCATCATTGTGGCAATGATTTTGATTTTTGTAGCCCAAAAAGGCTTATCGACCTTCTTTGTCAATGGGGTCAACATCTTTGATTTCCTCTTTGGACAAACTTGGAATCCTTCTGGGAAACAATTTGGTGCCCTTCCGATGATTTTGGGTTCCTTTATTGTGACAATTTTATCAGCCCTCATCGCAACACCCTTTGCTATTGGTGCGGCAGTCTTTATGACAGAAGTCTCACCAAAGGGTGCAAAGATTTTGCAACCAGCCATTGAACTTCTCGTCGGTATTCCTTCAGTCGTCTATGGATTTATCGGTTGCAAGTTGTGGTGCCTTTTGTCCGTAGCGTCTTTGGTGGAACTGGTTTTGGGATCTTGTCAGGGATTTTCGTTCTCTTTGTCATGATCCTACCAACTGTAACCTTTATGACAACAGACAGCTTGCGTGCTGTTCCTCGTCATTACCGTGAAGCCAGTTTAGCTATGGGAGCCACTCGTTGGCAAACCATCTGGCGTGTGACCTTGAAAGCAGCACGTTCAGGTATTTTCACTGCAGTGGTCTTTGGGATGGCGCGTGCCTTTGGTGAAGCCCTTGCTATTCAGATGGTTGTCGGAAACTCAGCAGTTATCCCAACCTCGCTAACAACACCAGCTGCGACCTTAACATCTGTATTGACTATGGGAATTGGGAATACCGTCATGGGAACGGTTGATAATAACGTTCTCTGGTCACTGGCTTTAGTCTTGCTCTTGATGAGTTTGGCCTTTAACAGTGTGATTAAATTGATTACGAAAGAAAGAGGAAAGAAAAACTATGCACGCTAAGAAATTAGATAAACTTGCAACAGCTGTCCTCTATACCATCGCGGGTATCATCGTTGCCATCTTGGCATCCTTGATTCTCTATATCTTGGTGAGAGGGTTACCGCATATCTCTTGGTCCTTCTTGACAGGGAAATCTTCCTCTTATCAAGCAGGTGGGGGTATCGGGATTCAGCTCTACAATTCCTTCTTCCTTTTGGTTATTACTTTGATCATTTCTGTTCCCCTGTCTATGGGAGCTGGCGTTTTCCTCGCTGAGTATGCCAAAAAAGGACCTGTGACCAATTTTATTCGTACCTGTATTGAGATCTTGTCTTCTCTACCATCAGTCGTTGTGGGTCTCTTTGGTTACTTGATCTTTGTAGTCCAGTTTGAGTATGGATTTTCAATCATTTCAGGTGCCTTGGCCTTGACAGTCTTTAACCTCCCTCAGATGACTCGAAATGTTGAAGACAGTTTAAAACACGTTCACCATACGCAACGCGAGGCTGGTCTGGCTCTTGGTATCTCTCGTTGGGAGACTGTAGTTCATGTTGTCATTCCAGAAGCTCTTCCAGGTATCGTAACGGGTGTTGTTTTGGCATCTGGTCGTATCTTTGGTGAGGCCGCCGCTCTTATCTATACAGCAGGACAATCCGCTCCAGCCCTTGACTGGTCTAACTGGAATATCCTCAGTGTTACCAGCCCTATCTCAATCTTCCGACAAGCAGAAACCTTGGCGGTCCACATTTGGAAAGTCAACAGTGAAGGAACCATTCCTGATGCTACCATTGTATCTGCTGGTTCTGCCGCCGTGCTCCTCATCTTTATCTTGATTTTTAACTTTGGAGCACGCAAACTCGGAAGCTACCTACACAAGAAATTAACCGCTGCCTAAAGGAGAAGCCATGTCAAAATATAACTGGGATGAAAAGCATATCATCACTTTCCCTGAAGAAAAAGTGGCCCTCTCTACCAAGGATTTACATGTTTACTACGGTAAAAATGAATCCATCAAGGGCATCGATATGCAATTTGAAAAAAATAAAATTACAGCCTTGATTGGTCCTTCTGGATCAGGGAAATCTACTTATCTTCGCAGTCTCAATCGGATGAATGATACCATTGATATTGCCAAGGTCACAGGCCAAATCCTCTACCGAGGGATTGACGTTAATCGTCCAGAAATCAACGTCTATGAGATGCGCAAGCATATCGGAATGGTCTTTCAACGTCCAAATCCATTTGCCAAGTCTATTTACCACAACATCACTTTGCTCATGAACGTGCAGGTGTTAAGGACAAGAAAGTACTTGATGAAATTGTAGAAACCTCTCTAAGACAGGCTGCCCTTTGGGATCAGGTCAAAGACGACCTCCACAAATCAGCCTTAATGCTTTCTGGAGGTCAGCAACAACGTCTCTGTATCGCTCGCGCTATCTCTGTCAAGCCAGATATCCTCTTGATGGATGAACCGGCGTCAGCCTTGGATCCGATTGCGACAGCCCAACTGGAAGAAACCATGTTGGAATTGAAGAAGGACTTTACCATCATCATCGTTACCCACAGTATGCAGCAGGCTGCGCGTGCAAGTGACTACACAGGATTTTTCTACTTGGGTGATTTGATTGAGTATGATAAGACATCCAATATTTTCCAAAATGCTAAGTTACAGTCAACCAATGACTATGTAACGGGACACTTTGGTTAGAAAGGAAACGGTATGTCAGAAGCGATTTTACAGGTGTCAGACCTGTCCGTTTATTACAATAAAAAGAAGGCCTTGAATAGTGTTTCCCTTTCTTTCCAACCTAAGAAAATAACAGCCTTGATTGGTCCTTCTGGATCAGGAAAGTCCACCCTGCTCAAAGCCATCAACCGCATGGGCGATCTAAATCCTGAGGTGACAACAACTGGATCAGTAGTCTATAATGGTCACAATATCTACAGTCCCCGCACCGATACGGTTGAATTGCGTAAGGAAATCGGTATGGTCTTTCAACAGCCCAATCCCTTCCCTATGTCTATCTACGAAAATGTTGTCTATGGTCTGCGTATCAATGGGGTTAAGGATAAGCAAGTTCTTGATGAAGCAGTAGAAAAGGCCTTGCAACGTGCTTCTATCTGGGATGAAGTAAAGGATCGTTTGCATGATTCGGCCATTGGTCTCTCAGGTGGACAACAACAACGTGTTTGTGTTGCTCGTGTCTTAGCAACCAGTCCAAAAAAATCATCCTCTTAGATGAACCAACTTCAGCTTTGGATCCTATTTCTGCAGGTAAGATTGAGGAAACCTTGTATGGTCTGAAGGATAAATACACCATGCTCTTGGTAACGCGTTCGATGCAACAAGCCTCACGTATCTCTGATAAAAACAGGATTTTTTTCCTAGATGGGGGATTTAATCGAGTTTAACGATACGAAGAAGATGTTCCTAGACCCGCAAAACAAGGAAACAGAAGATTATATTACAGGAAAAATTTGGATAAGGAGTTGAATGATGTTACGATCTCAATTTGAAGAAGATTTAGAGAAATTGCACAACCAGTTCTATGCCATGGGACAAGAAGTGCTCTCGCAGATCAATCGTACAGTGCGTGCCTTTGTTACGCATGACCGTGATTTGGCAAAAGAAGTCATCGAAGACGATGCAGAAGTAAATGAATATGAAGTGAAGTTGGAAAAGAAATCATTTGAAATGATCGCCCTCCAACAACCTGTTTCGCAAGACCTTCGTACCGTCTTGACCGTTCTCAAGGCAGTGTCAGACGTGGAACGCATGGGAGATCATGCAGTGTCTATCGCTGAGGCGACCATTCGTATGAAGGGGGAGCAACGTATCCCTTCTGTTGAAGAAGAAATCAAAAAGATGGGACGCGACGTGAAAAACTTCGTTGAAGCAGCTCTAGATCTCTATCTCAACGGTTCTGTGGATCAAGCCTACGAAGTAGCAGCGATGGATGAAAAAATCAACCATTACTTTGATAGCATCCGAGATTTGGCTACAGAAGAAATTAGGAAAAATCCTGAAGCCATCGTTACAGGCCGTGATTACTTCCAGGTCATTTCTTTCTTAGAACGTATCGGAGACTACGCAAAAAATATCTGTGAATGGGTTGTTTACTTTGAAACAGGTAAGATTGTCGAACTATAAGAAACGGTTTAAATATACAGAAGAAAAGGCTGATTAAAATAAATCAGTCTTCTTTTTTTATGAAAAGAATTGTTTTACAATCAAAATCCCTAAAAGGGTTGACAACTATTTTTAAAAGAGTTATAATTATTCAGAATTAACAGAAAGGTCGTTTATTTATGAAATTTAAGAAATGGATATTAGTTGTGTGTAGCATGCTTGCCAGCATGGTTTTAGTAGCTTGCCAGTCAGGAACAGATAGTTCTCAGTCTGCTGTGGACGCTATTAAACAAAAAGGAAAGCTAGTCGTTGCGACTAGTCCAGACTATGCGCCATTTGAATTCCAAGCCTTGGTAGATGGTAAAAACCAAGTGGTTGGTGCAGATATTGATATGGCTCAAGCGATTGCGGACGAGCTTGGGGTTAAACTTGAAATCTCTAGCATGAGTTTTGACAATGTCTTGACCAGTCTTCAAACTGGAAAGGCTGACTTGGCCATTGCAGGAATTAGTGCTACAGATGAGAGAAAGGAAGTCTTTGACTTTTCAATCCCTTACTATGAAAATAAGATGAGTTTCTTGGTTAGAAAAGCCGATTTAGACAAATACAAGGATCTTACAAGCCTCGCAAGTGCCAATATCGCAGCTCAAAAGGGAACTGTGCCAGAAACCATGGTCAAGGAACAATTGCCAAATGCCCAGTTGACATCCTTGACCAATATTGGAGAAGCAGTCAATGAATTGCAGGCTGGAAAAGTGGATGCTGTTCATATGGATGAACCAGTTGCTCTTAGCTACGCAGGTAAAAACTCAGATCTTGTCGTTGCATCTGTTAACTTGACGATGAAAGATGGCGAAGCCAATGCTGTTGCTATCAAGAAGGATCAATCAGACTTGAAAGCAGTAGTAGATAAGGTTATCCAAAAACTGAAAGATGACGGAACCTATCAAAACTATCTTGAAAAAGCAGCGAAACTAACAGAAGTTGAACAATAAGAAAAAGCTGAGTTGGACTTTAATCCGACTCTGCTTTTATGTATTCTAATAGCTCTTCTAGATTTTCAAGAGAGACTTTGGCGAACTGATAAGGACAGACATCCAAATAAGCCTTCTCAAAAAAGTCTAATTTGAGTGAGCTGTGTTTCAAACTGGCAATCTTAGGATAGTGTCTCAAATCAAGCAAAAGACCATCGTGTAGAGGATAGTGGGGCAAGGGACAGGTGTTTTTTTCAAGCACTTTCTTTATCTGAGCCTGATAGTTCTCTTGAAGGGTCAATCGAGCCAGTCGGTTTTTTTCAAATAACTGGCTATCGATGTAAAGAGAAAGAGCCTTTTGCATGATGAGATTGCTGTCATAGTCCAGGATATTTTTGTAGGAAACAAAGGCCTCTTTTAGGGCATTTGGGAGAATGAGAGCGGTAATACGAAGGGCTGGAAAGAGACTGGTTGAGAAGGATTTGATATAAATGACCCGATCCTCAGTATCCAGATAGTGGAAGGTTTGTCCCTTTTTAGAGTCTAAGTCACCTAGATAATCATCCTCGACGATATATACACCATACTGGTTTGCTAGATCCAGAATAGCCCTTTTTTCCTGATCAGAGTAGGAATGACCTAGGGGATAGTGGAAGCGAGGAATGGTATAGAAAAACTTGATTTTCCCAGATTTAAACTGTTCTTCCAGTTCTTCAAGGTCAATGCCATCAATACGGCGTTCAATGGTCTGGTAGGCTAATCCTTGAGCGACCAAGAGACGGTTCATCCGGTGGTAAGTCGGCTGTTCAACTAGAATCTCCGCTCCCTTGCTCGGGAAGTCAATCTGAGAAAGGATAAAAAGAGCTTGCTGGGTACCAGATGTTAGAACCAGTTGATCGGGTTTGCAGTAGAGGGCTTGGTCAAAGAGGAGTTGATGGACAGATTGTCTGAGTTCCTCAAGGCCTTCTTGGTTGTCATAGTAGTTGAAGAGGTAGTTTTCTCGGCCTATCAGGGTTTCATTGACACAGAGTCGGAAGTCGTCATAGGCACTGGCATGTTCGTCAGTGACTTCGATTTCCAAGTCCTGATGCTGTCCTTGCTCCAGAACATAGTAGCCACTTTGGGGTTTGGCATAGAGGTATTGTTCATGGCGTAATTCCAGTAGGGCTCGTTGGATAGTGTCCTTGCTACAGTGGAAGTCTTGGCTCAATTGACGGATGGAGGGAAGCCGGCTACCTGTTGGAAATTTTCCTGATTCGATCCCCTTTTTTAGAAAGGAAACGACTGCTTGGTATTTACTTTCTTTCTTCATTCCAGACCTCCGTTGATTTTGTTACATTGTACCTTTTTTTTGCCTCCTTTGCAATGGGAAAAGCATTTCTCCCTTTCACAACTAGGAGCAAATGTGGTATACTTAGAAAGTATAATGATTCATTGAAAAGAAGATAAGAAAGAGAATGGATAGAAAAGTGCAGAAACCGGTAAAATTATTTCAATACAATACTTTAGGAGCTCTAATGGCAGGTCTCTATGGTGGAACCATGACAGTGGGAGAATTGCTGGAACATGGTGACCTCGGCTTGGGAACTTTGGATTCGATTGATGGGGAGTTGATTGTCCTTGATGGCAAGGCTTATCAAGCCAAGGGATCTGGTCAAACGCCTGAAATCGTTGAAGTGGCAGCGGATGCCCTTATTCCCTATGCCGCAGTGGTTCCTCATCAGGCAGAAGTGATTTTTCGTCAGCGCTTTGAGATGACGGACAAGGAATTGGAAAAGCGAATTGAGTCCTACTATGATGGGGAAAATCTTTTTCGTTCCATCAAGATTCATGGCGAATTTTCACAAATGCACGTACGGATGATTCCTAAATCCACTCCTGATACCAAGTTTGCTGATGTAGCGACTCACCAACCTGAATATAGCCGTGAAAATGTATCGGGAACCATCGTTGGTTTTTGGACACCAGAGATTTTCCATGGGGTGAGTGTTGCAGGCTACCATTTGCATTTTATCTCAGATGATTTGACCTTTGGTGGGCATGTGATGGACTTTGTTATCAAAGAAGGAATGATTGAGGTTGGGGCAGTCGATCAGTTGGACCAACGTTTTCCAGTCCAAGATCGCCAGTATTTATTTGCCAAATTTAACGTTGACGAGATGAAGAAAGATATTGATAAGTCAGAATAGGAGAAAAAGATGACAGTACATATTATCCTTACCATGATCGCTTTGGTTCTCATTCTAGTAAGTGGGACTTGGTATGCCAAAAAACGGTTTAAAATCTCTCTTGCAGTGATGGGCTTGGGGGCAATCGCATTTTTTGTTTCTTCTCAAGTGTTAGAGAAGATGGTTCACCTTCTGATACTCCATCCGCAAAAAGATGGAACCATTCCGCTTATGCAGGAGCAGCCTTTCTTATACGTCCTTTATGGGATCGCTATGGCAGCCCTCTTTGAGGAAACAGCTCGCCTTGTCTTTTTTAAATGGTTGGAGAAAAAGAGAAAGCTAGAAGATCGAGATGCTTTGGCTTATGGTTTGGGACATGGGGGCTTGGAGATGCTCTATCTCGGAATGGGGAGCTTGATCAGTCTTTTGATTCTCTTTTCACTCATCCAGTCTTCAAATACTGATGTAGCCAATCTTCTTCCAAAATCTACGCTCGAAACGGTCCAGTCTCTTTCTGTATGGCAGGTTTATTTACTAGGAGTTGAGCGTGTTCTTGCCTTGGTTCTGCAAATTGGTCTCTCTATCTGGGTCTATCAAAGTGTTAGCCAAAAGAAATGGATCTACCTCCTTGCTGCTTATGGTTTGCATGCCTTGTTTGACTTGGCTCCAGCCTTATCTCAGGTGGGATGGATTGCAAATCCGCTTCTAGTTGAGTTTATTCTCCTCGTAGAACTTTTAGTCTTTATCTGGCTAACCAAATCTACATTTTGGAAAAAATCATAAAAAGAGGGGTGACCTCTTTTTTTATGTAAAGATAAAACAAGCTCTTTTTATGGGTCGTCAAATGTCTCTAAAAATGGTATAATGGAATGAATTTTGAAAAAGGAAGAGTGACATGTCAGTAAAAGAAAAAATGCTTGAAATCCTAGAAGGAATCGATATTCGTTTTAAGGAACCTTTGAAGACCTATACCTATACCAAGGTTGGAGGTCGAGCAGATTACCTAGTTTTACCGCGCAATCGCTATGAGATGGCGCGTGTTGTTCAATTTGCCAATCAAGAGAATATTCCTTGGATGGTGCTAGGAAATGCCAGCAATATCATTGTTCGTGAAGGTGGAATCCGTGGTTTTGTCATCTTGTGCGATAAGCTCAATAACGTTTCGGTTGATGGCTATACCATCGAAGCAGAAGCAGGAGCCAACTTGATCGAAACGACACGTATTGCTCTCCGTCATAGTTTGACTGGTTTTGAGTTTGCTTGTGGGATTCCTGGAAGCATCGGTGGAGCTGTCTTTATGAATGCGGGTGCCTATGGAGGAGAGATTGCTCATATCTTGCAGTCTTGTCAAATTTTGACCAAGGAAGGGGAAATCGAGACCTTATCTGCCAAGGACTTGGCTTTTGGTTACCGCCATTCAGCTATTCAGGATTCTGGGGCTGTTGTTTTGTCAGCTAAATTTGCCCTAGCTCCAGGGAATCATCAGGTTATCAAGCAAGAAATGGACCGCTTGACGCACCTACGTGAACTCAAACAACCTCTAGAATACCCATCATGTGGGTCAGTCTTTAAGCGTCCAGTTGGGCATTTTGCAGGACAGCTGATTTCAGAAGCTGGCCTGAAGGGCTATCGAATCGGTGGTGTGGAAGTATCTGAAAAGCATGCCGGTTTTATGATCAATGTTGCTGACGGAACGGCCAAAGACTATGAAGACTTGATCCAATCTGTTATTGAAAAAGTCAAGGAACACTCAGGTGTCACTCTTGAAAGAGAAGTCCGAATCTTGGGTGAGAAAGAATAAGGTTGGGGTAGAAAAGTTGCTGCTATAACCATTTAAAGGGGGTGAAAGCCTATCGTTAGTGAAGATGTATGTAGGCAGTTTAATCTCCTACACGAGGTGGTAGCGGCCTGACAGAGCCCTGATCTGTTAATTTATGAAAAAGAAGGAATTTATGACAATTGAAAAAACCAATTATTGAATTCAAAAACGTCTCTAAAGTTTTTGAAGACAGCAACACCAAGGTTCTCAAAGACATCAATTTTGAGTTGGAAGAAGGGAAATTTTACACTCTTTTGGGTGCATCTGGTTCAGGAAAATCAACCATTCTAAACATCATTGCAGGTTTACTGGATGCGACGACAGGGGATATTTTACTGGATGGGGTGCGGATCAATGACATCCCAACTAATAAACGAGATGTCCATACCGTCTTCCAATCCTATGCCTTGTTTCCACATATGAATGTGTTTGAAAATGTTGCCTTTCCACTCCGCTTGCGTAAAGTCGACAAGAAAGAAATCGAACAACGTGTTGCGGAAGTTCTCAAGATGGTTCAGTTGGAAGGTTATGAGAAACGTTCTATCCGTAAACTTTCTGGAGGACAACGTCAGCGTGTGGCCATTGCCCGTGCCATTATCAACCAGCCCCGTGTGGTCTTGCTGGACGAGCCTTTGTCAGCGCTGGACTTGAAATTGCGAACAGACATGCAGTATGAACTGCGTGAATTGCAACAACGATTGGGAATTACCTTTGTCTTTGTCACTCATGATCAGGAAGAAGCCCTGGCTATGAGTGACTGGATTTTCGTTATGAACGATGGCGAGATTGTTCAGTCTGGAACGCCGGTGGACATCTACGATGAGCCGATCAACCACTTTGTTGCCACCTTTATCGGTGAGTCCAACATCTTGCCAGGAACCATGATTGAGGACTACTTGGTCGAGTTTAATGGCAAACGCTTTGAAGCGGTCGATGGGGGGATGAAGCCAAATGAGCCTGTTGAGGTTGTCATTCGTCCAGAGGACTTGCGCATCACTCTTCCTGAAGAAGGCAAGCTCCAAGTCAAGGTTGATACCCAGCTTTTCCGTGGAGTTCACTATGAGATTATTGCCTATGATGAGCTCGGAAATGAATGGATGATCCACTCGACCCGTAAGGCCATCGTTGGAGAGGAAATCGGTCTGGACTTTGAACCAGAAGACATCCACATCATGCGTCTCAACGAAACCGAAGAAGAGTTCGATGCTCGAATCGAGGAGTACGTAGAAATCGAAGAGCAAGAAGCAGGTCTGATTAACGCGATCGAGGAGGAAAGAGATGAAGAAAACAACCTCTAAACTCTTTGTAGTGCCCTATATGCTCTGGATTGCCCTCTTTGTTCTCGCACCCTTGGTCTTGATTTTTGGACAATCCTTTTTCAACATCGAAGGGCAGTTTAGTTTAGAAAACTATAAATCTTACTTTGCGTCACAAAACTTGACCTATCTCAAAATGAGCTTCAACTCTGTGCTTTATGCAGGGATTGTGACCATGGTAACGCTACTCATCAGTTATCCAACAGCCCTCTTTTTGACCCGTCTCAAGCACCGTCAACTCTGGCTCATGCTGATTATCCTGCCGACTTGGATTAACCTGCTCCTTAAGGCCTATGCCTTTATCGGGATTTTTGGTCAAATGGCTCTATTAATCAATTTTTGGAATTTATCGGAATCGGTTCGCAACAGTTGCTCTTTACCGATTTCTCCTTTATCTTTGTCGCAAGCTACATCGAGCTTCCATTTATGATTTTGCCCATCTTCAATGTCTTGGATGATATGGATAACAATCTTATCAATGCCAGTTATGACCTCGGTGCGACCAAGTGGGAAACTTTCCGCCACGTTATCTTCCCTCTATCAATGAATGGAGTGAGAAGTGGGGTTCAGTCGGTCTTTATCCCCAGCTTGAGTCTCTTCATGCTGACACGTTTGATTGGTGGGAACCGCGTTATCACACTGGGAACGGCTATTGAGCAGAACTTCCTTACAAATGACAACTATGGAATGGGTTCTACCATCGGTGTGATCCTCATCCTGACCATGTTTCTCACCATGTGGGTGACCAAGGAAAGGAGAGAACGATGAAAAAATTTGCTAATCTCTACCTAGCCTTTGTCTTCATCATCCTATATTTGCCAATCTTTTACTTGATTGGCTATGCCTTTAATGCTGGCGATGATATGAACAGCTTTACTGGTTTTAGCTTGAGCCATTTTAAAACCATGTTTGGTGATGGCCGTCTCATGTTGATCCTCACCCAAACCTTTTTCTTGGCCTTTCTATCAGCCTTGATAGCGACCATTATCGGGACTTTCGGTGCCATTTACATCTACCAGTCTCGTAAGAAATACCAAGAAGCCTTTTTATCACTCAATAATATCCTCATGGTTGCGCCTGACGTTATGATTGGTGCTAGCTTCTTGATTCTCTTTACCCAGCTTAAGTTTTCACTTGGCTTTTTGACAGTTCTATCTAGTCACGTGGCCTTCTCCATCCCAATCGTGGTCTTGATGGTCTTGCCTCGTCTCAAGGAGATGAATGATGATATGATTCACGCGGCTTATGACCTTGGTGCTAGTCAGTTCCAAATGTTCAAGGAAATTATGCTCCCTTATCTGACGCCGTCTATCATTGCAGGTTATTTCATGGCCTTCACCTATTCGCTGGATGATTTTGCCGTGACCTTCTTTGTGACGGGAAATGGCTTTTCAACCCTGTCAGTCGAGATTTACTCTCGAGCTCGCAAGGGAATTTCGCTGGAAATCAATGCCCTGTCTGCCCTTGTCTTTCTCTTTAGTATTATCCTAGTGGTTGGATATTACTTTATTTCACGTGAGAAGGAGGAGCAAGCATGAAAAAACTCTATTCATTTTTAGCAGGAATTGCAGCAATTATCCTTGTCTTGTGGGGGATTGCGACTCATCTAGACAGTAAAATCAACAGTCGAGATAGTCAGAAATTGGTTATTTACAACTGGGGGGACTATATCGATCCAGAACTCTTGGAGAAATTCACAGAAGAAACAGGAATCCAAGTACAGTACGAGACCTTTGACTCCAACGAGGCCATGTATACCAAGATCAAGCAGGGTGGAACGACCTACGACATTGCCATCCCAAGTGAATACATGATCAACAAGATGAAGGACGAAGACCTCTTAGTTCCGCTTGATTATTCAAAAATTGAAGGAATCGAAAATATCGGACCTGAGTTCCTCAACCAGTCATTTGACCCGGGCAATAAATTCTCCATCCCATACTTCTGGGGGACCTTGGGAATTGTTTACAATGAAACCATGATAGATGAGGCGCCTGAGCATTGGGATGACCTCTGGAAACCAGAATACAAGGATTCTATCATGCTCTTTGATGGGGCGCGTGAGGTGCTGGGACTCGGGCTTAACTCACTCGGTTACAGCCTCAACTCCAAGGATCCTCAACAGTTGGAAGAAACGGTAGACAAGCTCTACAAACTGACTCCAAATATCAAGGCCATTGTAGCGGATGAGATGAAGGGTTACATGATCCAGAACAACGCTGCTATCGGTGTGACTTTCTCTGGGGAAGCCAGCCAGATGTTAGAGAAAAATCCTAACCTCAAGTATGTCGTTCCGACTGAGGCCAGCAATCTCTGGTTTGATAACATGGTCATTCCAAAAACCGTGAAAAATCAAGATGCCGCCTATGCCTTTATCAACTTTATGTTGAAACCCGAAAATGCTCTGAAAAATGCGGAGTATGTGGGCTATTCAACCCCAAACCTACCAGCCAAGGAAATGCTCCCAGAGGAGACCAAGGAAGACAAATCCTTCTATCCAGACGCTGATACCATGAAACACCTAGAAGTTTATGAGAAGTTTGACCATAAATGGACAGGAAAATATAGCGACCTCTTCCTACAGTTTAAAATGTATCGGAAGTAGGAGATATGCTTTCTTGTCAGCTTTTCCAGTTGACGCAGAACCCAAAAAACGATATAATAAGAAAGTTGAGAATTGATTTTCTGTCATCTTAGCCCAGAGAAATGGCGGTGCTGCGAGCCATCTAAGGTAGGAAGTCATGCTACTCAATCAGACAATTGCATAAGAATAAGAGAATGACAAGTTCATTGAATGAAGGTGGTACCGCGGTTTTTCGCCCTTCGTGATATGAGCTTGTCTTTTGATTTTTGGAGGTGTTTATGAAGACATTTCTCGTGAAACAAAAGTTTCGTCTTGGGGCGAACGTTTTGATATCAAGGATGACAGAGGAGTAGTGAACTATCAAGTGGAGGGATCTTTCTTCCAAATTCCTAAGACCTTTACCATCTATGACGCCTATGGTGAGCAGGTCAGTGAAATCAGTAAAGAATTTTTCACCTTACTTCCTCGCTTTACTATTCAGCTAAGAAACGGTTCAAATTTCGTTATTCGTAAGAAGTTGACCTTCTTTCGAGATAAATATGAGTTTGATGATCTAGGGCTTCGTATCGAGGGCAATATCTGGGATTTGAATTTCAAATTGTTGGATGACCGCGACCAAGTGATTGCCGAGATTCGGAAAGAGATTTTCCATTTAACCTCAACTTACACCGTAACCGTCTATGAAGACTCTTATGCAGACCTAGTCATTTCCCTCTGTGTCGCAATTGACTATGTGGAAATGCTGGAAAGCCAATCAAATTAAACAAGTAAATAAGGAGATATTATGAAACAACTATCTAGTGCTCAAGTTCGCCAAATGTGGCTTGATTTCTGGGCAAGCAAAGGTCACTCTGTAGAACCATCAGTTAGCTTGGTTCCAGTAAATGACCCAACTCTTTTGTGGATCAACTCTGGGGTAGCAACGCTTAAGAAATACTTTGACGGAACCATTATCCCTGAAAACCCACGTATTACCAATGCGCAAAAAGCTATCCGTACCAATGACATCGAAAATGTCGGAAAAACGGCTCGCCACCATACTATGTTTGAAATGTTAGGGAACTTCTCTATCGGAGATTACTTCCGTGATGAGGCTATCACATGGGCTTATGAGCTTTTGACAAGTCCTGAATGGTTTGATTTCCCAGCTGAAAAACTTTATATGACCTACTATCCTGAAGATAAGGATTCTTACAACCGCTGGATTGAAGTAGGAGTGGACCCAAGTCACTTGATTCCAATCGAAGATAACTTCTGGGAAATTGGTGCGGGACCTTCTGGACCAGATACAGAGATTTTCTTTGACCGTGGAGAAGCCTTTGACCCAGAAAACATCGGTATTCGCCTACTTGCAGAAGATATCGAAACGACCGTTACATCGAAATCTGGAACATCGTTTTGTCACAATTTAACGCGGATCCTGCTATTCCTCGTAGCGAGTATAAGGAATTGCCACACAAGAACATTGATACGGGCGCTGGTTTGGAGCGTTTGGTGGCGGTTATCCAAGGAGCCAAGACAAACTTTGAAACAGACCTCTTCATGCCGATCATCCGTGAAGTTGAGAAATTGTCTGGTAAGGTCTACGACCAAGATGGCGACAACATGAGTTTCAAGGTTATCGCGGACCATATTCGTTCTCTTTCATTTGCCATCGGTGATGGTGCCCTTCCTGGAAATGAAGGCCGTGGCTATGTCCTTCGTCGTCTCCTCCGTCGCGCTTCTATGCATGGTCAAAAATTGGGTATCAACGAGCCTTTCCTATACAAACTCGTTCCAACTGTTGGAAAAATCATGGAAAGCTACTACCCAGAAGTGCTTGAAAAACGTGACTTTATCGAGAAAATCGTTAAGAGCGAGGAAGAGTCATTTGCCCGTACCCTTCACTCAGGTCAACACTTTGCAGAAACCATTGTAGCTGATTTGAAAGCGAAAGGTCAAAACGTTATCGCGGGGCAAGATGTCTTCAAACTCTACGACACTTACGGATTCCCAGTTGAATTGACAGAAGAAATCGCTGAAGAAGCTGGGATGACTGTAGACCGTGAAGGTTTTGAAGCAGCCATGAAAGAACAGCAAGAACGTGCGCGTGCGTCTGCTGTTAAGGGGGGCTCAATGGGAATGCAAAATGAAACCCTTCAAAATATCACAGTGGAAAGTGTCTTCAACTACAATGCCAGCCAATTGCCTTCTAAGTTGGTGGCTATCGTGTCTGACAATGCAGAAGTAGAAGCTGTTTCAGAAGGAACTGCCTCTCTCATCTTTGCAGAGACTCCGTTCTACGCGGAAATGGGTGGACAAGTAGCTGACCACGGTCAAATCTTGGATGCTGCAGGAAACCTTGTTGCTACTGTGACAGATGTTCAAAAAGCACCAAATGGACAACCACTCCATACCGTTGAAGTTCTTGCCCCTCTTGCTTTGAATCAAGAATATACCTTGGCAATCGATACTAATCGTCGTCATCGTGTCATGAAAAACCACACAGCCACTCACTTGCTCCATGCGGCCCTTCATAATATCCTTGGCCACCATGCGACACAAGCAGGATCTCTGAACGAAGTAGAATTCCTTCGCTTTGACTTCACACACTTCCAAGCCGTAACTCCTGAAGAATTGCGTGCTATTGAACAGCAAGTTAATGAGAAATCTGGGAAGCAATTGCTGTAGAAACTGTTGAGACAGATATTGACACGGCTAAAGAAATGGGAGCTATGGCCCTCTTTGGTGAGAAATACGGTAAGGAAGTCCGTGTTGTGACCATCGGTGATTACTCAGTTGAGCTTTGTGGTGGTACCCACGTAGGCAATACTTCTGAGATTGGTCTCTTCAAGATCGTCAAAGAAGAAGGAATCGGATCAGGAACTCGCCGTATCTTGGCAGTGACTGGTAAGGAAGCCTTTGAAGCCTACCGCGAACAAGAAGACACTTTGAAAGCTGTCGCCGCAACCTTGAAAGCACCTCAACTCAAGGAAGTACCTCATAAAGTTGAAGGACTTCAAGAACAGGTTCGTCATTTGCAAAAAGAAAATGCTGAGTTGAAAGAAAAAGCCGCCGCCGCAGCTGCAGGTGATGTCTTCAAGGATGTGAAGGAAGCAAACGGACACCGTTACATTGCTAGCCAAGTTTCTGTGTCAGACGCAGGTGCCCTTCGTACCTTTGCGGATAACTGGAAACAAAAAGACTATTCTGATGTGCTTGTCTTAGTCGCAGCTATTGGCGACAAAGTCAATGTCCTTGTAGCAAGCAAGTCAAAAGACCTTCATGCAGGAAACCTTGTCAAAGAATTGGCTCCAATCGTCGATGGACGTGGTGGTGGTAAACCAGATATGGCCATGGCAGGAGGAAGCAACCAAGCGAAAATCCAAGAACTCTTGGATGCAGTAGCAGGTAAATTGTAATCAAGCAAAGATCTATCCATTAGGGTAGGTCTTTTTGTGCATCTTGAATTTTGAAAAATTTTTAGTAGAAAACTTACTATAAATATTGGAATATAAAGAAACCCTGAAAAATGTTTTACGAATATAAAATATAACGCTTGACAAACGTATAACATAATGGTAGAATATAGAAAATATAGAAAGGAGGAATTTAAAATGCGTTTACTTGAGTTACAAAAGAAGTCTACAAAAGTATCAACAAATTCATTTGCTAGCCTAATCAGTTGTGTATGTAGCACTTCATAATTGTTATTAAAGACAGCAACCCTCTGTTTTAAAAAATTTGATGGTGCTGTCTTTAATAGTTTAAAAAAGTTATATCTAAGAAAGGGTAAGATATGTATTTATTTGATAATAAATATAATGTTTTTTTATACAGAATAACATCATTGAAATTGGTAATTTCCTACAGGTCAGTTTTAATAATGTTCCTGATAGTGGATGGAAGATACATATTTCATGTATTGAAAAAAATTATAATGAAATTTTAAATACTGTCAGTGAATATTGTATTAGTAATAAAAATCACTTTCAAAGTTGTAAAAAGATATTAATTTATATTTAAGTAATGGTTGGAAAAAAATGGTGATAGAACTAGTTATGGAAAAATTTATTACAGTTTATCCTGAAAAATGAAATGATGTTTGTCAAATATATAGAAGAATTATATTTATTATTGAAAGGATATGAAGGGCCATATATTTTAACAGATAAACGGTATAAGGATTGTAAATGTTTATATTATAGATATGGGAGTAATAAATTACAAAGTATTTATGATAATGAAGGTACAGCTATAAGAATAATTAAGTATAATAACATCGAATATCAAGATATACCAGTAGGTTATTATAATACACCTGATTTTATTCAGGAGCCATTTGAATTATCAACTGATGAAGATCTAAGCAACCAATTAATGATAAAATATGATATTAAAGATGGGCTTTCATTTTCTCCTATTGGAGGAATTTATAAAGCACAAAGCAAAAACAGTCCACAGTTATGGTGTATTGTAAAAGAATTTTATCCTCATACAAGCATTATTAATTCAAATGTAGATTCATTTGTTTTGTTTGGAAATGAAGTGAATAATTTAAAAGAATTACAAAAATTTTCTTTCGTACCAAGATTTATCGAAAGTTTTAAAGATTGGGAGAATTACTATCTAATTGAGGAGTTTATTGAAGGTGATACTTTGGAGGAGTATGTAGCTGAGAATAATAAAATAGTTTTGGGAAGTGATATAAAAACAACGAAAGATTATATTTTAAGAATTTTAAAGATTTTTCTGAAATTAATTGATAATATGGTAAGCTTATACCAGTGCAATTATATGTTAACAGATATTTCTCCGGATAATATAATAATTAATAAAGGAGAAGTTTATTTTGTTGATTTGGAAAGTGTTCGAAAAAAATTAATGAAGAAAATGAAATTATAAGTTATACTTTGAATTTTTTTACGATATTAATAAATCTGTTGAACAAAAATATCAAACTATCTATATGTAATCTATTACTATATTGCTTTAATAAAAAGTCGGCCTTATTTAACGTATTTAGTCCTGAGCAAGTTCTTGAGCCAATTATAAGGAGATATCCTTTAGTTAATGAAATATTAGAAGTAATTAATCAGATCAATGAACCGAATGTTAAGATTAGTGATATAAAAGGGATTTTCAAAAATACTTGGGAAAAGATAGAAAAGATAGAAAAATTAGAAGTAACAGACAATAGTTTTATTAGAGTAGAAGATTATAAAGTATTACCAGACATGATAAATTGTGATGGTTTTGTTTTTGATGCATTAAAAAATAAGAATTCATTAGCTTTTGGGACTTTAGGACAATTTTTAGCTTGTAATTATATATTTGACAAAAAATATAAATTAGCGGATTTTGAAAATTACATATCTGACTATAGAACTACATCATTTTTTTGGGGACACTCAGGTCTTTTTATATTTGTTAGACTTGAACAATATTGATAGTCAAGAAGTGCTTTTTGAAAAATATTGAAAAAATATCAATTATAAAGATATCTCGCTTAAAAACAGGAATTGCTGGAATTGGAATTTCATTATTGTATCACTATTCAATGAAGAAAGATAAATCTATTATTGGAATAATTGAGAATATAAGAGAATGTTTAAGAAAAAGTACCAATCGATAAATTTGACAATTCCCTTGAAAAATGGTAAATTAGGAATAGCTCTATTTTTACATATACGACTATTATGTTTTGAGTAAGGAAATTTCTTTACAAAAAAATCTATTGAGTATCTTGAGAATGTTATTTTAGAGTTAGATAGTAATAGATATAAAAAAACGTTGAAAAAAAGGCTTGGATTTTTGAATTCTATGAATATTATATAGCAAATGGAATTTGTGGTTTGATTATGGTACTAATAGAATTTACAACAAAGACTGGAAATGATATTTATATTGATAAAATTAAGTATTTTTTTAAAGATGTGTTTTTGGAATATACAGTATTTCGCCAAGTTATTTTTACAGGCAATGCAGGCTTTCTCTATACATTTTTTTAAGGCTTCAAAAAAATATAAAATTAAGTCCGGATATAAAAAAACAAGTTTTAAATCAGATTGAGTATTTCTATTTGGATATTATGAATACTATTACAGAAGGAACTATTTATGATTCCAATTTTAAAAATTATGAAAAACACTTCTTAGGAGGAAGAGAAGGGGTATTGACTATCATTGATGTTGTCAACAAGGATGTAGATGATAAGAAAATTTTCCCATTTATTTTATAGTTCACGAAATGAGATGTTGTATGAAAAAAGAAATTAATTATTTTAATGAGGCATTGCTATTAGCTACGAGAATTTGTAATTGGGAAGAAAAAACAGATTCAGATTTACCGATAAATTATCAAAAATATGGACTGTCAAAAGAACAGATTGATCTTGAACATCAAGATCTGATTTCTTTCTATAACAATATTAGGCGGGAAGGTAGAAGCATTTTAAACGAATTTCCTGAAATAGAAATCTTCTTTAAAAATTATAGAAACGAGAAAACTCCTGAAATTCTTTATTTCTTGACATATTCCAGATTGCAGAAAACTATTAAATACTATTCTAATAGTGATTTGCTTGCTGTTATAAAATCAGAGTTTATTAAGAATATGCTATCTTTAGGATACGAACTTTCTCCAGAGTTTCACTTTCATGAAATTGATAATTTAAAACTATTTAATGAACAGCAAAGGTATCTAATTTATAAACTATTACATAATATAAATCATACGTCTGATCAGTTATATCAATTCATTTTATTAATGGAACAAGTAATTAAGAATCAGGAGCATTTAATACTTAGTAGGCTTGATGAAATTTATAATGAGATAGGATCTGAGAAACTCATAAGTGAAGAATTAGAGTCTACGATAGATTCTCTAAGTAAAAATCATACTATTGTTGATGTTGAATATACGTTGTTTATTCAATTCCCTCAACCTTTTGGACTTAGTTTATTTTTGGAGGATGAATTAACAAAAGGATTTTGTTACTTTGGTCTGGTGCCCTGTTTATTAGAGGGACAACCAAAATCAATTGAAGAAAAAAAAGAGGATATGATCCAAAAAATATCTCTTATTTCGGATCCTACTCGTTTTAATATTATTTTAATGTTATCAAAAAAATCTATGTATGGACGCGAAATTTCAGAAGAATTATCTATCTCAACAGGAACCATTAGTCACCACTTATCTCATTTGTTAAAAGTAAATTTGATTCAATCAGAAATGAAAGGGAAAAGAATCTATTATAGAGTGAACCAATCAGAAATCAATCAGATAGGAAGTTTCTTGCTTCAATTAGGAGGTGAAAAAATTGAGTAATATCCTACTCTTTAGCATCTTAAAGAAAAATTGGAAAGATACTCTTATTGCTATTACTTTTAAAATATTATTTGCGATATCTATCACAATTATGTCTTATTCATTAACATTTCTGTTTGATAGTTATAAACTCGGTCAAGATAGATTCTTTCGTGCTATATGTATTCTTGGTTTCATTATTTCACTAACAGTGCTTCTCTCATTTCTCTCCGATTATTTTAAAGCAAGATATTTAAAAAGTTCAAATATCTTGTTGAAAACACAAATCACAGATAATATCGTGGGAAATTCATCTGATTTAATTGCGGAACGCGATACAGGAAAAGCTATTTCTTGGTTTATTAACGATGCAAAACAGATAGAAACTCAGGCTTTTGAAAATATATTGACTTTTATTTATATGTTATCTCTTGTAATTAGCGCTTTTATTTCAATTTTCATATTACATTGGTCAATTGCATTGGTATCAGTAGCATTTCTTTTAATATCACTCGTTATTCCCAATTTATCACAAAAATATGTTGTAATAGCACAAGAAAAGTATACGAGAGCAAATGAAGAGTATACAGAGGCGGTGAGAGACAATATGGAGGGACTGAGCCTGTTTTTCCTCGGAGATGCGTTAGCAAGTTTTATTTCAAGGATGAACAGTGCTTCAACAACAAAAGAAGAACATCAATTTAGATTTTCTATGACGCAAGCAAAGGTTGGAAGTGTAGTATTGTTGGTTTCGCTTTTTTCACAAATAGGCTTAATCATTTTTACTCTTTATATTTCTAGTATAGGGTTAGCGACAGTTGGTAGTGTATTTAGTATAGCTTCTTTATCTGGTAATTTATTTAACGGTATTCAGGGTTTGACTTCTTCCATTACAATCTTTAAGTCATCAGATGTTTTATTACAGAAATTTCAGACGAAAACAGTTAATGAAACTATTGAAGTTGATTCGAGGATAAATAATATTTCCTTGGCTAATATTTCTTTTCAGTATGATAATCATGTGATTTTTGACGATTTTTCTCAGACCTTTATTAAAGGGAGAAAATATGCCATTGTTGGGGAGTCCGGAAGTGGGAAATCAACTCTTTTACAGTTATTATTAGGATTGAAACAGGCCAAATCAGGGGGTATCTTTATCAACGGTTATGATCTTAATGCAATTAATCTAAAAAGTTACTACAAGCGTGTGGCCTATATTGATCAATCTATTTATTTAATAAATGGTTCAATTAGAGAAAATATTACTTTAGGTAAGTCAATTTCAGATCAGGAACTGGCTGAAGTGGTTAAAAAAACTCAATTGAGTTCTTTTGTTGGTGAAAATTTATCTGGTTTAGATAGAGAACTTGTATCGAACGGTTCAGCTTTATCAGGTGGAGAAAAACAGAGAATTGCTCTGGCACGGGCGATTGTTAAGGATGTTGACTTTATTATCATTGATGAAACAACTTCACAGCTCGATAAAGAAATAGACTGGCCATTGAAGAGACGATGTTAGGATTACAGGATATTGGTGTTATCTATATCAGCCATAATACAGAATCTAAGGTCCTTGAACTATTTGATGAGGTTTTAGATAGTCGATGCTTTAAGTAATATGTTTTACAAAGATAGTTGTAGTTAACAAAGATATAGGAAGATGTCCTTTAATAGATAATAGGTGGGTTAAAAACTTTATCTGGAAGTAATCCCCTAAGTCAGGCTATAATAAAATGTATAATATCAGTTTTTTGAATACCTGATATTATGCGTTTTTTAATTTCAAAAACTTTTTACACAGCCTTACTGCTGAAATCAGATGTCCTTATAAGAAGTTCTCACTTTTGCATCTTGAATATACAATACAAGACAAGTGCACAATAAAAACTCATAAGATTTTCTAGTAAAATAGATTGAACGAACTAGTTACGAAAGGAAATCTTATGAGCTACCATCATTTTACCATAGATGAGCGTGAAAGAATTCTCATTTACCGTATGCAAGGTCTAAATGCTAAGTTGCTCCATCGTCACCCTTCCAGCATTAGTCGGGAATGGAAGCGACATCTAAGAGAATATTTTCCAAAAGGAAGTGATCTAACATTGGTTGATGAACAAACCATTTAGCTGTGGGAGAACAAACTTAATAGTAGAATAGGTCACGAAAATGTCTTAACTGAGGAACTCCTTATGAAGTTTTCTATGAAGAAAATGTGCACTTAATTTGATAATTCAAGATATTTAAAAAAGCCAAATCCGGTTGGATCTGGCTTGTAACTGATAGGTTTATTTTGCTGCCCAGACACTGACTGAACCCGCTGCTACTGGAAATTCTCCATAACCTTCAGCATTGATTGTAACTTGTGTTGGATGATTTTCAAGGAGATCAACAAAGGTTTGGTTAGTCCATTCTTGGCCGACAAACATAGATTTGCTGTTTTCTTGGTCATTTGAGATAAGGACAGCGATTGGAGATTGATGTTCAGCACCTGAACGAACCCAACCGATACAGTTAGCATCGTCAAAGTAGTCTGTTTGCTTTCCATAAGCCCTGTCTTTTCGGATGGCTAGGAGACGATCAAGAACTTCTCTGAAATCTTGTTGTGCAAATTGCCCTGAGATACCGTAATAGTCTCCGTAAAAGACACATGGAAGGCCATCTTGGCGTAATAGAATGAGGGCATAGGCTGCTGGCTTGAACCATTCTTCAACAGTAGACTCAAGGGCTTGTCCTCGTTGAGTATCATGGTTGTCAACAAAGGTTACAGCCTTGCCAGGCTTGAGTTCAACCAAGCTATCTGTGAAAATGTTACGAAGGTCGTAGCTTGCTCCAGCATGGCTAGCTTCAAAGAGGTTTTGGTGGAGGCGAACATCGACAAGGTCAAAGCGTTCTTCTGTTTTTTCAAGATAGTCTAGGTTGGCTTCTTTGTCAGGGTTCCAAAATTCTCCGAAAACGTAGAAATCTTGACCGTATTTTTCCTTCATATCACGGATGAAATTGCCCATAAAGAAGGAGTCGATGTGCTTAACGGCATCCAAGCGGAAACCTGCCACTCCAGTCGTTTCCATGAACCAGTCAGCCCAGTCATAGATATTTTGGATGACTTCAGGATGCTTAAAGTCTAGGTCAGCATACATGAGGTAGTCGTAGTTACCGTTTTCGTTATCGACCAATTCCTCATTTGCCCAACCTTTATTGTCTCCTTGGATCAGGTAAATGCCAGACTTACGGCGTTTGGCATCGTAGTCTGTACCTGTAAAGTGGTACCAGTGCCAGTGGAAGTCATTGTAGGTGTCTTGGCGACCATCGAAGGTGAAGTGAGTCCAGCCATTGATAGTAAAGGGCTCGCTTAGTTGAACGGTACGGTCCTCAGGGTCCACTTCAATAACCTGAAAGGCTTCCATATGATCGGCAGCAGCCTTGTGATTGAGCACCACATCGGCCATAGGTTGAATTCCCTGTGCCTTTAGGGCTTGAATGGCTTGAAGATAGTCTTCTTTAAACCCATACTTGGTACGGACAGTCCCTTTTTGGTGAAATTCGCCTAGGTCAAAAAGATCGTAAACACCATAGCCGACATCTTTTTCGTTGGTTGCCTTGAAGGCAGGTGGCATCCAGACATGGCTGATACCAAGGTTTGCTAGGTGCTCTGCATCATTTGTCAGTCGCGTCCAGTGTTGGCCGTTGTGAGGCAAATACCATTCAAAGTATTGCATGAGTGTCTGATTTTGCATTGTTTTTCCTCTTGCTTATCAATGTTGTGTTTTATTCTACCATAAAGTTTAGAACTAGGCAAACGTTTGCGTAAGTTTCTATACTCATTTCTGAAATTGTCTATTTTTAGCGATTAAAATCTCTCTTTCCATTATAGGGGAAAGGATGTTTTGGTGAAAAAGTAAATGGAATAAACTTATTTTAACAAAAATGACACTCAGTAAACTAAAGTACATATGGTTAAACGGTTTCTTTTTTGAGAATTGTCACAAAATTTGCTATAATAGTAGCTATGAATAGAATCAGGGTCAGCAGACGCGTTGAAAAAAAGCTAGCTAAGGGTCTAGTTCTTTTGGAAGCAAGTGATTTAACAGATATTGAACTGACGGATCAGGCAGTAGAAGTTCTTAGTCAAGACGGGAAGTTTTTAGGGAGCGCCTATCTTTCTCAACAGAATAAGGGAATCGGTTGGTTCATCAGCAAGGAAAAGGTTCGTTTCAATCAAACCTTTTTTGAAATTCTGTTTCGTAAGGCTAAGGAAGCTAGAAAGCCTTATTATCAGGATGACTTGACTACTGCCTTTCGCCTTTTTAACCAAGAGGGGGATGGTTTTGGTGGTCTGACTATTGATCTCTATGGAGATTATGCTGTTTTTTCTTGGTACAACTCCTTTGTTTACCAGATTCGTGAGCTGATCGTAAAGGCTTTTAAGGAAGTTTTCCCTGAGGTCTTGGGGGCTTATGAAAAGATTCGTTTTAAAGGTCTAGACTACGAGTCTGCCTATGTTTATGGTGAGGAAGCGCCAGACTATTTTACTGTTCTTGAGAATGGCGTGCTCTATCAAGTCTTTATGAATGATGGTTTGATGACAGGGATTTTCCTAGACCAGCATGAGGTTCGTGGGAGTCTGGTTTACGGTCTAGCCATGGGCAAATCCTTGCTCAATATGTTTTCCTATACGGCTGCCTTTTCTGTTGCTGCAGCTATGGGAGGCGCGAGTGAGACGACTTCTGTCGACTTGGCCAAACGGTCTAGAGAGCTGTCAGAAGCCCATTTTCAGGCAAATGGACTCAGCACGGACAATCACCGTTTTATCGTCATGGATGTCTTTGAGTACTTCAAGTACGCCAAGCGAAAAGGCTTGACCTATGATGTGATTGTTCTTGATCCGCCGAGCTTTGCCCGCAATAAAAAACAAACATTCTCTGTAGCTAAGGACTATCACATGTTGATTTCCCAGAGTCTAGAGATTTTAAATCCGGGAGGGATTATCATTGCCAGTACCAATGCTGCCAATGTTTCCCGCCAGAAATTTACAGAACAAATTGATAAAGGTTTTGCAGGAAGAAGGTATCAGATCTTGAACCAATATGGTCTTCCAGCAGACTTTGCCTATAATAAAAAAGATGAAAGCAGTAATTACCTCAAGGTGATTAGTATGAAGGTTAGTAGATGAAATTAATCGTTTCAGTGATGCCAAGAAGTTTAGAAGAAGCGCAAGAACTGGATGCCACTAGGTATGAAGATGCCGATATCATTGAGTGGCGTGCGGACTTTCTTACAAAGGACGCTATTTTACAGGTAGCACCCGCTATCTTTGAGAAATTTGCAGGACGCGAACTTGTCTTTACCCTTCGGACTCGCGCTGAGGGAGGAGAAATCGAACTTTCCTCAGAAGAGTATGTTCAAATCATCAAGGAAGTTACTCAGCTCTATCAGCCGGATTATGTAGATTTTGAGTATTTCAGCTACAAGGACGTTTTTGAGGAAATGTTGGATTTTCCAAATCTGGTTTTGAGTTACCATAATTTCCAGGAGACACCTGAAAACATGATGGAGATTTTGTCTGAGTTGACCAGTCTCTCTCCGAAAGTGGTCAAGGTATCTGTCATGGCCCACACGGAGCAGGATGTTTTAGACCTGATGAATTACACTCGAGGATTTAAAACACTCAACCCTGAGCAAGAGTACGTGACCATTTCCATGGGGAAAATGGGCAAGGTATCCCGTATCACTTCAGATGTGACGGGTTCAAGTTGGTCATTTGCTAGTCTGGATGAAGCGAGTGCCCCAGGTCAGATTTCTCTATCAAACATGAAGAAAATCAGGGAGATTTTGGATGAAGCTTGATGGCTATACACGTTTAGCTGCAGTTGTTGCAAATCCCATTAAACACTCTATTTCACCCTTTATCCATAATAGGGCATTTGAGGCGACAGCTACCAATGGTGTCTATGTAGCTTGGGAGATTGAAGCGGGTGATTTGGCAGAAACAGTCGCCAATATTCGCCGTTACCAGATGTTTGGCATCAACCTGTCTATGCCTTACAAGGAGCAGGTCATTCCTTATCTGGATGAGTTGAGTGATGAGGCTCGTTTGATTGGGGCAGTCAATACTGTAGTCAATCATAATGGCACTTTAATTGGATATAATACAGATGGCAAGGGATTCTTTAAGAGCTTGCCTTCTTTTACAATCTCGGATAAGAAAATGACCATTCTGGGCGCAGGTGGTGCAGGCAAATCAATCTTGGCACAAGCCATTTTGGATGGCGTCAGTCAGATTTCAGTTTTTGTTCGTTCAGTTTCCATAGAAAAAACAAGACCTTACCTAGACAAGTTGCAGGACCAAACAGGATTTAAAGTGGACTTGTATGCTTTAGAAGATATTTCTGAGCTGCAAGAAAAGATTGCCAAGTCGGACCTGCTCGTCAATGCGACCAGTGTGGGCATGGATGGTCAGTCGTCCCCGGTTCCTGAAAGCATCAATTTGCCAGAAACTCTCTTGGTGGCAGATATCATTTACCAACCTTTTGAGACGCCGTTTTTGAAATGGGCTAGAAGTCAGGGCAATCCAGCCGTCAATGGTCTGGGAATGTTGCTCTATCAAGCTGCTGAAGCTTTTCAACTGTGGACAGGTAAAGAAATGCCGACAGAAGAGATTTGGCAGTCCTTAACAGAGAAATATAAATAGTGAAAAGGAGACCCTACTATGAAAATCAGAATCGATATTCCGCATCATCCTTATGATATTCAGATTGAAAAAGGTTGTCTGGCTCAGGCTGGTCAATGGTTGCGAGAACTCTGGCAACCACAAAAAGTGGTTATCGTAACCGACAACCATGTAGCTTCTCTCTATGCAGAGAAGGTTAAACTCAGCCTAGAAGATGCTGGTTTTCAGGTAGCTGTTTTTGACTTTTTAGAAGGCGAAGAACGAAAAAATTTAACAACTGTTCAGAAAGTCTATGAATTTCTAGTCAAGCAAGGGTTGACTCGTAGCGATGGAATCGTGGCTCTTGGTGGTGGTGTCGTTGGGGACCTAGCTGGTTTCGTAGCCTCTACCTATATGCGAGGCATTCACTTTGTTCAGATTCCGACTAGTTTGACAGCCCAGGTTGATTCTTCTATCGGTGGAAAGACGGGCGTCAATACTCCATTTGCTAAGAATATGGTTGGGACTTTTGCCCAACCAGATGGAGTCCTGATTGATCCGCTTGTCCTTGAAACTCTTGGGAAAAGAGAGTTGATAGAAGGGATGGGTGAGGTTATCAAGTATGGCTTGATTGAGGATCCAGAACTTTGGGCTCTCTTGACGGAGCTGGATGGTTCTGTAGAGAGCATTCTGGAGCATGCAGAGACTTTGATTGAACATTCTTGTCAGGTGAAGCGCAAGATGGTGGTTGAGGATGAGTTGGATAACGGTGTTCGGCTTTACCTCAACTTTGGACACACTATTGGCCATGCTATTGAAGCGACTGCTGGTTATGGCAGGGTCATGCATGGTGAGGCTGTGGCTATGGGCATGGTTCAGATTTCCAAGGTTGCTGAGGGAAAAGGCCTCATGCCAGCTGGTATTACCCAATCTATCACAGAGATGTGCCAGAAATTTGGTTTGCCTGTTGACTATGAGAACTGGGATGTTGACAAGCTTTATCAGGCTTTGACTCATGACAAGAAAGCGCGTGGGAACACCTTGAAATTGGTTTTGGTACCAGAGCTTGGTTCAGCGACCATTCACCCAGTTTCTCTGGAAGAGATGAAAGACTACTTGGTAAAATAAGGAGAACGTATGAGATATTTAACTGCAGGAGAATCACACGGCCCTCGTCTGACGGCTATTATTGAAGGAATTCCAGCGGGACTTCCTTTGACAGCTGAGGATATTAATGGGGACCTTAAACGCCGTCAGGATGGCTACGGTCGTGGTGGCCGTATGAAAATTGAGAGTGATCAGGTTATCTTTACTTCTGGTGTTCGTCACGGGAAGACGACAGGGGCTCCCATTACTATGGATGTTATCAATAAGGACCACCAGAAATGGCTGGATATCATGTCTGCGGAGGACATTGAAGACCGCCTTAAAAGCAAACGAAAAATTACCCATCCTCGCCCAGGTCATGCCGACTTGGTAGGGGGGATCAAGTACCGTTTTGATGATTTACGAAATTCCTTGGAACGTTCATCAGCTCGAGAAACAACCATGCGAGTTGCAGTAGGAGCAGTAGCCAAACGTCTCTTAGCTGAACTGGATATGGAGATTGCCAACCATGTCGTGGTCTTTGGTGGTAAGGAAATCGATGTACCTGAAATCTAACAGTCGCTGAGATTAAGGAACGAGCTGCCCAGTCAGAAGTTTCTATTGTCAACCAAGAGCGGGAACAGGAAATCAAGGACTATATTGACCAAATCAAGCGTGACGGTGATACCATTGGTGGGGTTGTGGAGACAGTCGTCGGAGGTGTTCCAGTTGGTCTTGGTTCCTATGTTCAATGGGACAGAAAATTGGATGCGCGATTGGCTCAGGCAGTTGTCTCTATCAATGCCTTTAAAGGGGTGGAATTTGGTCTTGGCTTTGAAGCTGGTTACCGCAAAGGTAGCAAAGTTATGGATGAAATTCTCTGGTCTAAAGAAGACGGCTATACTCGTCGTACCAATAATCTAGGTGGTTTCGAAGGTGGCATGACCAATGGGCAACCCATTGTTGTTCGTGGTGTTATGAAACCCATTCCTACTCTTTATAAACCACTCATGAGTGTGGATATCGAAACCCACGAACCTTACAAGGCAACCGTGGAGAGAAGTGATCCGACCGCCCTGCCAGCAGCAGGTGTAGTCATGGAAGCTGTTGTAGCAACGGTTCTGGCACAAGAAATTCTTGAAAAATTCTCATCGGACAACCTAGAGGAATTAAAAGAAGCAGTAGCCAAACATCGAGACTATACAAAGAACTATTAAGGAGTCCTTATGGCAAAAACCATCTATATCGCAGGTCTCGGTTTGATTGGTGCTTCGATGGCACTCGGTATCAAGCGCGACCATCCTGATTATGAAATTTTGGGTTATAATCGCAGTCAGGCTTCGAGAGACATTGCCTTGGAGCGAGGAATGATAGACCGTGCGACAGATGATTTTGCTAGTTTCGCTCCCCTAGCAGATGTCATCATCTTGACCTTGCCAATCAAACAGACCATTGCTTTTATTGAGGAACTGCCAGATTTAGATTTGAAGGAAGGTGTCATTATCTCGGATGCGGGCTCAACCAAGTCAGCCATTGTGGAAGCAGCGGAGCAGTATTTAGCTGGCAAGCCTGTTCGCTTTATCGGGGCTCATCCCATGGCTGGTAGCCACAAGACAGGGGCTGCCTCTGCGGATGTTAATCTCTTTGAAAATGCCTACTATATCTTCACACCTTCGAGCCTGACAAGTCCTGACACACTTGAGGAAATGAAAGATCTGCTTTCTGGTCTTCATGCTCGTTTTATCGAGATTGATGCCAAGGAACATGATCGGGTGACTTCTCAGATTAGCCATTTTCCTCATATTCTGGCTTCCAGTCTCATGGAGCAGACAGCGGTCTATGCACAAGAACATGAGATGGCAAGGCGCTTTGCGGCGGGTGGTTTTCGAGATATGACTCGCATTGCGGAAAGCGAGCCAGGTATGTGGACTTCCATTCTCTTGTCCAATCGTGAGACTATTCTAGATCGGATTGAGGATTTCAAGGAGCGCCTAGATGAGGTTGGACAAGCCATCAGCAGGGGAGATGAAGAGCAAATCTGGAACTTTTTCAACCAAGCACGTGAGCAACGTCAGGCCATGGAAATCCATAAGCGTGGTGGTGTGGATAGCTCTTACGACCTCTATGTCGATGTTCCCGATGAAGAAGATGTCATCTTGCGGATTTTGGAATTGCTACGTGGGACTTCCTTGGTCAACATTCACATCAACGAAGAAAACCGTGAGGATATTCACGGGATTCTACAAATTTCCTTTAAAAATGCTCAGGATCTGGAACGAGCTGAGCGCTTAATTACAGAAAATACGGACTATACAGTCGTCATCAAATAAGGAGAAACCATGTCAAATATTTACGATAGTGCAAATGAACTTAGTCGCGGGTTACGCGAATTACCAGAATACAAGACTGTTAAAGCAGCCAAAGATGCCATCCAAGCTGATGAACAAGCTAGCAAGATTTTTGCAGACTACCTCGCTTTCCAACAAGAAATCCAAGTCATGGCGCAAACGGGACAAATGCCAGACGCCTCTTTCCAAGAAAAGATGCAGTCTTTCAGCAAACAAATCCAAGAGAACGCTCTTTTGTCAGATTTCTTTACCAAACAGCAACAATTGTCCATTTACCTTTCAGACATTGAAAAAATTATCTTTGAACCTGTTTCAGAATTATTGAAATAGTATTTTATCTGTATAAAAGCCAGAAATTTCAGGAATTTCTGGCTTTTTTGTGATAAAATAAGAAAAAGTATTGCAAGTATGAGGTCAACTATGAAACTAAAAACAAACATTCGCCACTTACATGGCAGTATTCGGGTTCCAGGTGACAAGTCTATCAGCCACCGTTCGATTATTTTTGGAAGTTTGGCTGAGGGCGAGACTAAGGTTTATGATATTCTGCGTGGAGAGGATGTGCTCTCAACCATACAGGTTTTTCGTGACCTTGGTGTTGAAATTGAGGACAAAGATGGGATTATTACCATTCAAGGTGTTGGAATGGATGGCTTAAAAGCTCCGCAAAATGCCTTGGATATGGGGAATTCTGGTACCTCGATTCGCCTGATTTCAGGTGTCCTTGCTGGTGCAGATTTTGAAGTAGAGATGTTTGGAGATGATAGTCTTTCTAAACGTCCTATGGATCGCGTGACGATTCCACTGAAAAAAATGGGCGTTAGCATCTCAGGGCAAACTGAGCGAGACCTGCCCCCTCTTCGCCTAAAAGGGACGAAAAATTTAAAACCGATTCACTATGAGTTGCCAATCGCCTCTGCACAAGTCAAGTCTGCCTTGATATTTGCAGCCTTGCAGGCTCAGGGGGAGTCCGTTATTATCGAGAAAGAATGTACTCGTAACCACACCGAAGATATGTTGCAACAATTTGGTGGCCATTTAAGTGTTAATGGCAAGGAAATCACAGTTCAAGGACCACAAAAACTTACAGGACAAAAGGTAGTTGTGCCAGGAGATATTTCTAGTGCAGCCTTTTGGTTGGTCGCTGGTTTGATTGTTCCAAACTCTCGTGTAGTACTGCAGAATGTGGGCATCAATGAAACGCGTACTGGTATTATTGATGTCATTCGCGCCATGGGTGGAAAATTGGAAATAACTGAAATCGATCCAGTCGCTAAATCTGCTACCTTAATTGTCGAGTCTTCAGACCTGAAAGGAACGGAGATAGGTGGAGCCTTGATTCCACGTTTGATTGATGAATTGCCTATTATTGCTCTTCTCGCGACACAAGCACAAGGTGTAACGGTCATTAAGGATGCTGAGGAACTCAAGGTCAAGGAAACCGACCGCATTCAGGTGGTGGCTGACGCTTTAAATAGCATGGGGGCGGATATCACTCCTACAGCAGACGGGATGATTATCAAAGGGAAATCAAGACTTCATGGCGCTAGAGTCAATACGTTTGGTGATCATCGAATAGGAATGATGACAGCTATTGCAGCTCTCTTGGTTGCTGATGGAGAAGTGGAACTTGACCGTGCTGAAGCCATCAATACCAGCTATCCTAGCTTCTTTGATGATTTGGAGAGCTTGATTCATGGCTAAGGTATTACTCGGATTTATGGGGGCAGGCAAGTCGACAATCGCTAGAGGATTGGACCCAGACTACATCGATATGGATGCCTTAATCGAGGAACGTTTAGGCATGTCCATTGCGAATTTCTTCGCTGAAAAAGGAGAAGTGGCCTTTCGTCAAGTAGAGTCAGAAGTCCTAGCTGACTTACTAAAAACGGACCGAGTTGTGTCAACTGGCGGAGGAGTTGTCATTTCTCAGCGAAATCGTGACTTGCTCAAAACCAATCCTGATAACATCTACCTAAAAGCAGATTTTGAAACCCTCTACCAACGTATCGCAGCTGATAAGGACAATCAGCGCCCGCTGTTTCTAAATAATAGTAAGGAAGAACTAGCAGCTATTTTCCATGAAAGACAAGCTTGGTATGAGGAAGTAGCCAGTCGGGTTCTGGATGTGACCAAGTTAAGCCCAGAGGAAATTATAGAGGAACTGAGATGAAAATTGCCTATCTAGGTCCCAAGGGATCTTTCGCATCATGTTGTGCAGACAGCCTTTCCCAAAGAGGAATTGCATGCCTTTGCCAATATCACAGATGTTATCAAGGCCTATGAACAGGGCTTGGTGGACTATTCTGTGGTACCAGTTGAAAACTCCATTGAAGGTAGTGTCCATGAAAGTTTGGATTACCTTTTTCACCAGGCTCGCATCCAAGCAGTGGCAGAAATCGTTCAACCCATTCACCAGCAGTTGATGGCAGTTCCTGGTCATACTAAGATTGAGAAGATTTTTTCCCATCCTCAGGCTTTGGCTCAGGGAAAAAAATTCATCGATGAACACTATCCAGAGGCTCAAATCGAGGTAACCGCCAGTACCGCCTATGCAGCTCGCTTTATTTCAGAACATCCAGATCAGCCTTATGCAGCTATTGCTCCTAAAAGTTCAGCTGAAGAATATGGCTTGGAATTGATTGCAGAGGATATTCAGGAAATGGAAGCCAATTTCACACGTTTTTGGGTGTTAGGGGCAGAGATACCGAAGATTCCTTTGAACTCACAAGCTGAAAAAATGAGTTTGGCCTTGACCTTACCAGACAACCTACCTGGTGCTCTTTACAAGGCACTTTCGACCTTTGCTTGGAGAGGGATTGACTTAACAAAGATTGAAAGTCGCCCCCTTAAAACAGCCTTGGGAGAATACTTTTTCATTATCGATGTAGACTATAGTGACAAAGAACTGGTTCATTTTGCAAGACAAGAACTAGAAGCTATTGGAATCCAGCATAAGATTCTGGGGACCTACCCGATTTTTACCATAACTGATTTAGAAAAGGAGAGTCAATGAGCAAAGAAAATCCTTTAAGTCATCACGAGCAGTTACGTTATGACTATCTCTTCAAAAATATTCATTACCTCAACGACCGTGAACGGAGGGAGTTTGATTATCTGCAACAGAAAATGGCAGGTCCCAAGTCTGAAGTTCACCATTTCCACCAAGAAGAAAAAGAAGAAACTTGGGGTAGAGATATTGATCTTCCGACTTATGGCAGTAGAAGCCGGTCTAAGAAACGTGAAAAGGTAGCTCCTCAACCTAAAGTCAAAAAGAAAAAGAGAAGAATTCGCTTCAAACGAATACTGACTTGGTTCTTGCTGTTGATTACCTGTGTGCTTGTAGGGATGATTTTTATGTTTCTTCGAGGGTTCCAGTCAGCAGCCAATCCAACAAATAAGCCAGCTGACGCCAAGGCAGCTCAAGTAGAGGTCTTTAACGGTCAGGATACCAAAGATGGTGTGAATATTTTAGTCATGGGGACAGATGGCCGTATCGGTCAAAATAGTGCGGAGACCCGTACTGACACAATCATGGTACTGAATGTCAGTGGATCGGATAAGAAGATCAAACTAGTCAGCTTTATGCGTGACAACTTAGTTTATATCAACGGGTACAGTAAGATTGTAAATGGCCAGAAACAGACGGATAACAAACTAAATGTTGCCTATGAACTTGGGGAACAAGAAGGGCAAAAAGGGGCTGAAATGGTCCGCAAGGTTCTAAAAGACAACTTTGATTTGGATATTAAGTACTATGCCCTGGTCGACTTCCAGGCTTTTGCAACAGCTATCGATACCCTCTTCCCTGACGGAGTAACGATTGATGCTCAATTCTCAACATTGAATGGTCAACCTTTGACAGAAGCCACAGTTGGAGATGACCTTCATGCAACAGAGACAGAGTCCCCAACTCAAACCATCAAAGTTGGGAAACAGCAGATGAATGGCTCCACCTTGCTGAACTACGCTCGCTTCCGTGATGATGATGAGGGAGACTATGGCCGTACCAAACGTCAGCAACAAGTCATGTCAGCTGTTCTTGAGCAGATCAAAGATCCAACCAAACTCTTTACAGGATCTGAGGCACTTGGAAAAGTCTTTGCGATGACTTCAACAAATCTACCATATAGCTTCTTGTTGACCAATGGTTTATCTGTTATAGAAGGCGCTCAGAATGGTATCGAAAGATTAACTGTTCCCGAACTTGGTGACTGGGTAGACGCTTATGATGTCTATGGTGGGCAAGGTCTTCTAGTCGATCAAAATAAATACCAGACCAAACTCGCCCAAATGGGAATGAGATAGAATACTATAAAAAAATCAAAGTTTGAATCACTAGTAAAAAAGTGGTTTAGGCTTTGATTTTTCTTAGTATCTGATGGATTTTTAGGGCTTTTTTATGGTATAATAAAACGATATAACTCGTTATTGGACAGAAGAGGAGAGACATGAGTGATTTGAAAGCGATTCAGGCTCGTAGTCTGGAAATGGCTGAATATTTCGTTGCATTTTGTAAAGAACATGATTTATTGTGCTATCTCTGTGGTGGAGGAGCCATTGGTGCCCTTCGTAACAAGGGCTTTATTCCTTGGGATGATGACCTAGACTTTTTCATGCCTCGCAAGGACTATGAAAAGTTAGCTCAACTATGGCCTCGTTATGCAGATGAGCGTTATTTCTTGTCAAAGAGTAACAAGGACTTTGTAGACCGTAACCTTTTTATTACCATTCGAGACAAGGAAACCACTTGTATCAAGCCTTATCAAAAGGATTTGGATTTGCCACACGGTTTGGCCTTGGATGTGTTGCCTTTGGATTATTATCCTAAAAATCCAGCTGAGCGTAAGAAACAGGTTCGTTGGGCCTTGATTTATTCACTCTTTTGCGCCCAAACTATCCCAGAAAAGCATGGTGCCATCATGAAATGGGGAAGTCGCATCTTACTCGGCCTGACTCCAAAATCTCTACGTTATCGCATTTGGAAAAAAGCCGAGAAAGAAATGACCAAGTACAGTCTAGCTGAGAGCGATGGAATTACGGAATTATGCTCAGGTCCTGGCTACATGCGAAACAAATACCCGATCGCATCCTTTGAAGACAATCTTTTCTTGCCATTTGAAGGAACTGAGATGCCTATTCCAGTTGGCTACGATGCTTATCTCAGCACTGCTTTGGGGACTATATGACACCGCCACCAGCAGACAAGCAAGTACCGCATCATGATGCTATTATAGCGGACATGGACAAGAGCTACACAGAGTACAAGGGAGAATATGGAGCATGATGGGAGAAAAAATAAGCGTTATCGTTCCGGTCTACAATGTGGAAGCCTATCTGGAGCGATGTGTGGAGTCGATTCTTCAACAGACTTATGCCCATTTTGAGTTAATCCTAATCAACGATGGTTCTACTGATTCTAGTGGACAGATCTGTGATCACTTAGCATCTCAGTATGAGAATATCAAGGTTTATCATATCGAAAATGCTGGTGTTTCAAATGCTAGAAACATGGGAATTCAGCTAGCGACGGGTTCTTGGGTTACCTTTATTGATAGCGATGATTTCGTTACCCAGGATTACCTAGCTACTTTAGCAAGTGCAGTTGAAGGGGTGAATGTAGGCTTTGTAATTGCTTCTCTGCACCATATCAAAAACGGCATTGTAACTGATATACCTTCACATTCAGGAAAAACAGAACTCTGGTCAACAGAAGAAACCATGAAGGAACTACTGATGACTACCAGAACGTCATTTTTTCCAGTTGCAAAACTGTTTAAGAGAGACCTGCTAGCGGATGAAAAGTTTAATACAAATTATCACCTAGCTGAAGATGCTCTATTTTTAACTGAATTGCTACTAAAGACAAGATGCAGTTGCGTATTTATTGACAAACCTGTTTATTATTATGATCATCGTGAGGGAAGTGCAACGACATCTGTTAATCGATATGTATTTGACACAATAGAAGTTTATAAGCAAATAATTGCTCAAGTTTCACAAGCCTTTCCTAATTTGAAATACGAATTAAAAAATAGAGAATGTTGGTCGTACATCACAGTTTACGATAAAATTATCTTTACTTCACGTGAAGAGTATCAAAAGGAGAAAGCCGAGCTGAGAACTTGGATTGTTCAGCACCGACGTGAAATATGGAAGGATGCTTATTTCACTACTTTTCGCAAGGTAGCGATCCTTTCACTTGTCATTTCTCCATGGCTATATAAGAAAATTGTTGGATTAAAAAACTAATATCATGAGAAGGAGTTGAAAATGAATTTTTCAAAAATGGATGAATACTTTGAAAAATCAAAACTATGGATTGCCTATCTATTTGTTTTCATTTCGATTTTAAGTATGAGTTCACTGGTTTATAAGATAGCAAATCCCCTCTACAAGGGATTATCAGCGATTGTAGTGCTTTATATTTGCTATACCTTATTGTTTAAGTGGAAAGAAATCACAGCAGATCGCAAATTTCTATCCTTATTTGGACTCTTAGCTGGAAGTCATCTGCTATCAGCTATTTTCAATCGCTCTGGACATCTGATTGGAAATGTGATTGAAATCCTCTTCATGGTAACCTATGTTTTATTATTTACCATGTTACAATCAGGGCAACTTAAAAAATTATTTGACTGGATTGCCTATACGGTTCAAATTGTATCTTTTTCTTCAGCAATTTTTGCGTTTGGTTTATTGGTAAGTAGAGTCCTTATCCTATTTAAGATTGGCGAACAATCTTATTACTATGGTGTCATGAATGGCCGTCTGTGGGGGATTGTCAATCCAAATGCTAGTGCGATATTTTCATACATTAGCATTATTTTGGCCATGTATTTGATCCATAAAGGAAGTAAATATTCTGTTTATCTTAAACTGAACAATGTGATTCAATTAGTTTACTTCGCTACGATGCAAAGTCGAGGAGCCTTACTTTCTTTACTTCTCATGATTGGACTCTATAGTTTCTTTGCTACTAGAGGAAGTATCGTTAAACGATTCCTCACTTTTATAGTTGTTGGTTTGCTGATTACTGCAACTAATATTGGATTAAGTTATGTAACTTCAATCTATATCTCATCTGAAACTGCGACTGTCTTAGATTTAAACAAAGGACAATCCTATGCTGAGACAGATTCGTCTGTTACTAAGAAGAACGGTGAGCTCCATCTGATTGAAACAACACCAAGTGGTAGAACCTATATCTGGAAAAATGCCATCAAGATGGGAAGTGCCAAACCAATTTTTGGTTATGGTGTACGAAATGTTCCAGATTACTACACAGAATATTTCAGTAAATTTGAGATTCAAAACTCCCTTATCGGTGGGAATTTCCATAACATTTTTGTGACCATATTTGTCAGTTCGGGAGTTCTAGGTTTGGTATCCTTCCTTCTTGTACTGGCTTATGTCATCAAGCGCTTTTTAACGTATTTGATTGTTTCCAAGAAACATACTGATAAATTGATCATGATCCTTTTCTTTGGTATCTTGTTTGGTCAATTATTTGAAAGTCAGATTATGTATTCAACCAACTTTATTAATATCATCTTCTGGCTAGCGATTGGCTATGGACTCGTAGTCTGCAAACGCGATGAAGGAGTTCGGTACCAAGAAGTAACAGATGTCAATGAAATTCAACAGATGGAACTTGGAATCATGGAGTATATTCATGAAGTTTGTCAGAAAATTGGGGTTAAGTATTTCTTAGCATATGGAAGTCTAATTGGTGCGGTTCGCCATCAAGGATTTATCCCTTGGGATGATGACATGGATATCTGCATGTTACGAGAAGATTATGAAAAGTTGCAAGACTACCTTATCGCTAACCCTGATGAACGTTACGAGGTCATGTCTTATAAAAATAATCTCAACTATGTCTATCCCTTCATGAAAGTGCAGGATAACCATACTTACTTGCTGGAAGAAGATGTTCGCATCGATTCGAATATGGGAATCTATGTCGATATTTTCCCTGTAGATGGCTACGAGGATGACGTAGAATTTAAAAACAAGATGACGAAACTGATAAAGAAACGTCAATTGAGTTGCTACACCTTTAAAGGCATTACTAATACGAAAAGTGTACTGAATTCACTGCTACGTTATGTGTCAGTTATTATTTTCTATTTCACCAATACGAACAAATACGTTGCCCAGATTGAAGAGCTTGCAAAATCCCGTAAAGTCTCAGATTATGAGCAAGTGGATTATCTTATCTACAAGGATATGAACAAACCAGTGTGGAGACGTGAATGGTTGGAACAAGTTACTACTGGAACATTTGAAGGTAAGGAATTTACCATTCCGAAAAATTATCATGAAATTTTGACCTCAGACTACGGAGACTATATGCAATTGCCGCCGGTTGAACAAAGAGTATCTCATCATGATTTTAAATTATGGAAGATTGTTAAAAGGTCTAAATGACGGGATTGGGATTAAGAAACGTTTAAAAATATAGTCAAATTTAGGAGAATAGAACCTATGTCTGAAAGAACTTTAACTCTTGAAGAAATCAAGCAAGTAGAATTGGATATTTTAAAGTATCTACATGAGCTTTGTGAACAACATCAAATCAAATACTTTATTGATTTTGGAACCTTACTAGGAGCTGTACGCCATAAAGGATTTATCCCTTGGGATGATGATACAGATATTTCCTTGGCGCGTGATGAATTTGAAAAACTGTATAAGGTTTTACAAATGAAAATCATCCCTACTACAAATTGATTTCATTCAGAGAAACAAAGGGATATCCATACAGTTATATGAGAGTCTATGATGTAAGGACTCGTCGAGATGCTAACCTCGTAGACCCAACGGTCGTATTGGGGACTTGCGTTGACATTTTTCCATATGATGGTGTCGTAACACAGGAAAGTGACCGTAAGAAAATGAAGCTCTACAAATATTTCATTCGCCTTTCTTCTTTGAATTTTAAAGGGATCAAGTCTGAGAATGGTGGACTTAAAAACCTCCCTCGTTATATGGGATCAGCTATTTTCCGCTTAACTTCCCCACAGCTATGGAATCAAAAATTAGAGAGCCTTGCTTTGAAGTATAGTGTAGATCAAGCAACGGATCTAACTTGTACTATCTATGACCCTTATTATCCAAATGGTATAAAAAAAGAATGGCTCTATGATTTGATTGATATGCCTTATGAAAACATAGTGGTCAAGGTTCCTAAAAAATACCATGAAATACTTGTCTACGAATTTGGAGAAAACTATATGACTCCACCACCTATTGAGCAACAAGTCCCAGGAGGGGATAAAAACTACTGGATTGATTAGATTAGTAAAAGTTGCTTATTGTTAAGAAAAAGGAGTTTTCAAGGTGAAAAATAAATGGTTATTAAAATCAGTTAGATATAGTGTTCTCGCATTCTTTCTATTACTGATTCAGTTATCGCAAGGAGTAGATGCAGATACCATCTCTGCAGGTTCAGGCAATCGTATCCATTTCATAAATACTAAAGCAAATCTGGGAGTGATGCCATCCTTCTGGAAAGTAATGGTCATTATGCTTTGATTGATATGGGAGAAGACTATGATTTCCCTGATGGGAGTGACCCACGCTATCCAAGCCGCTGGGGAATTTCCATGAGAAATTATCAAGTATTGGAGGATCGATTGATTCGCCATTTGGATCAAATAGGTGTAAAAAAATTAGATTTTATTATAGGAACTCATGTCCATAGTGACCATATTGGTGGAGCAGACGAAATACTCAATCGATATCAAGTCGGTAAGTTTTATTTGAAAAAATATTCAGATGATCGGATCACAGCAAACTGGGGACTATGGGATAATCTTTTCAATTATGATAATGCTTTGAGAGCAGCTCAAAAACGAGGAGTTACGCTTATCCAGAATATTTCAGATGAGGATAGTCATCTAAAATTAGGTGACATGGATATCCAACTCTATAACTATAAGAATGAATATGATGCTGAAGGGAATCTGAAAAAAGTTCGAGATGATAACTCTAACTCCATTGTTTCAGTAGTGACTGTGGCAGGAAAGAGAATCTATCTTGGTGGAGATTTGGATAATGCCGAGGGAGCAGAAGATAAGTTAGGTCCAGTTATCGGCAAGGTTGATATGATGAAATGGAACCACCATTATGATGCGACAATTTCAAATACGATTAATTTCCTTGAAAACTTATCACCAAAAATGATTATTCAGACAACTGGTGGAGATATTAATGTTGCTTCAACCAGAGAATACCTTCAGAAGAAAAATATTCAGGTTCTTCATGCTGCGAGCCAAACTCAAGACGCTACCGTTTTTGATATTAGCGATAAAGGATTTGCTAATGTTTCAAATACCTTCCCTGATATCCCTGTAGTTGACGAAAAATGGTATCAAGAAGATGGCTATTGGAAATATCGTTTGACTGATGGAGAAATGGCTATCGGCTGGAGAGAGATCGGCGGAGCCACTTACTTCTTTAATGGAAAAGGACAAATGCAAGCAGGTCGCTGGCTTCACCTTAACGACGACTGGGGAGAAAACGCCAAAGGGAACGATTACTATTTGAACCAAAATGGTAAAATGCAAACTGGTGGTTGGTTCAAACTAGATGACTCTTGGTATTATATCCAATCAAATGGTGCTAGACGATTTAGCGAGCTCTCTGAAATTGGAGGGAAAAAGTATCTCTTTGCGGCAGATGGGAAGATGCTAACAGGACATCAAGTCTATAATGGCAAGAAGATGTTCTTTACCGAAAGTGGTGCACTCCAAACAGCAGGTAAGCCTTCAACATGGCAAAAGATTGATTCAAATTGGTATTTTTATGATGAGGATGGGCTAAAGACCGTCGGTAAAAAGAATATCAATGGAATCACGTACTATTTTAATCAAGAAGGTGTCATGCAAACTGGCTGGGCCTTTGTTGATGGTCACTGGAACTATTTTGCAAGTTCTGGAGCTATGAAAACCGGTTGGGTCAAGGATCAGGAAACATGGTATTATCTGGATAAAGATGGCAACATGTTAACTGGCAGACAAGATATAAATGGTGCTCGTTACTATTTGAATGCTAGTGGTGCAATGCAGACTGGCTGGAAGTGGCAAGACAATAGCTGGTACTTCTATACGAACTCAGGTGCTATGAAAACTGGTTGGTTGAAAGATAAAGAATCATGGTATTATTTGGATCCAGAAACTGGTATCATGGCTGTAGGATCTAAAGAGATTGACGGTAAAAACTATTTCTTCAGCTCTGCAGGTACTATGCAAGTTGGATGGCAGTGGTCAAATGATTCTTGGCATTACTACGCTACGTCTGGCGCACTCCAAACTGGTTGGTTGAAAGATGGTGATGCCTGGTATTATCTTGAAGGTAAAGAAGGAATTATGTTAATCGGCCTCCATCAAGTAGATGGTAAGCAATATTACTTTAGCAAATCTGGTGCCATGCAAACTGGCTGGAAATGGTTTGATAATCATTACCGTTACTTTGAATCAAATGGAGCCATGAAAACTGGTTGGATAAAAGACAAAGGTGTCTGGTATTATCTAAATCCTGAAGATGGTATCATGTTGGTTGGCCTTCATAAAGTAAATGGTGATCATTATTACTTTGATGAATCAGGAGCAATGCAGACAGGTTGGAAACAGCTTGATGGTAATTGGTACTATTTCCAAGCTGATGGTTCTTTGTTGAAGAACGCAACAACACCTGATGGTTACAAAGTAAACGAAGAAGGTATCTGGAAACAGGCTGTTGTTGCTGTAAATAGCGATGCAGTCAAGCCAGAACAGAAACAAGAAGCTAATTCCTCTATTGTTGAACAACCTAAACAAGATTCAAATCTAGAAGCCAACGCTTCTGAAAAGAAAGAAAAAGAATAAAGAAGAAATCCCCTACTGGCAACTAATTTATCAGTAGGGGATTTTTTTAATTTCGTTTTAATTTAGCAAGTACAAGGTTCAGTGCATAGTGGAGTGTTTTATCTTTGGCGATAAAGAGTGTCAAGAGATAATAGATACCACAAGCCGCAACAGTCGAGAGAACCATGAGAATCATATTGAAGTTTACTGTGTAAGAATTGATTTGGAAAATCATCTTGAAAATATAGAAGATTGGGATAAAACCAAGGGATATAATGCTATAACGTGTTAAGGTTATAAAAATTTCTTTTAAACTAATCAGTTGGTGTTTCTTGATAAAATGAATTTCAAGTAAAACGACGATAGTTTCTGCGATAATGGTCGTAGCGATGTAATACTCAGGTGCAAAAATATTATTGAAATACAGGATGCTATTTAATAGGATATTGGCACCACCACCAAGGAAGTAGAAGGCAGTTAAGCGATTTTCATGGTCGTTGATAAAGATAATCTGTTTACCCAGAATCAACTCAATAGCCCAAATGAGGGTACGAAAGGCGAAGACGCTGGTTACGATACCCGCTTCAAGATATTTTTCAGAAGAATAAATAACAGTTGCGTACCGTCCCAATATCATAATCCCGATACTAGTTGGAACCATAAGAAAATAGAATAAGGATGCCGCTTGATTCACGAGATAATTATAGGACTTGTAATCCTTTTTACCGAGATAGTAGCCAAGGCGCGGAATACTGACGTTGATAGCTCCACTCAAGACACTGGCAATCAACATGACGATACTATAGGCAATTGTATAATAAGAAATATAGTTTTCATCTGGTCCCTTGGTGATAAACATTCTATCTAGCAAGGTGTAAAGCATATTAGCGTTTGCTAAGAGAAGCATAGTGAAAAGCGGTTTAGAAGCTTTGACTAATTCGACGAATCCAATTTTAACAAAGAAACTTCTCTCTTAATCCAAAGAAAACTGAGCAGGTAGTTGAGGATAGTGGTTGCTGTCATAACGATGGCATAAGGAACAATATCATCTGCCGTTTTAACGAAGGCGAAGATTGCGACCAGCATGGTAATTCGAATAATTAATGTTTTATAGAGGATGAAGGCATAGTTTTCATAAGCCTCGTTCATCCATTCGATATTGAGAAATTGGAAGAGTGCTTGGGCCCCTAGGATGTAGTAGAGGACTTTCAGATTCTCAATGCTGGTGTCAAAGAAGATAATGAGGAAGTAGATACCTGTCGTCAGGAGAGAGGTAAAAACCGAGATATAAAACAACTTAGAAAAGACGTAGTTGATTTTATTCTTGTCATCCTTGACCTTACTAATAGCTCGAATCCCGTAGTTGTATATTCCAAAGGCAGCTAGTGGAATAACGAAACTTGCCCAAGTATTGGCCGTATTGAAATAACCGTAATTGGATTTGCTGAGAATCCGTGTCAGATAAGGATTGGTTATCAGTGGAAAAACGATATTGAGAATATTGACCAGCAAGCTGGCCAAGGCATTTACTTTTATATTTTTCATTGAACTTTCTTTCTTAAATCTAAAATCATATCTAGTATTATATCACATTCTCGCTTCATTCTTTTGATAAAATCGTAAAAATCTAGTATAATAGATAGACTGAAAGTATGAGGTTACTAGATATGAAGATGAAACAAATTAGTGATACAACACTGAAAATCACAATGACTTTAGATGATTTGATGGACCGAGGAATGGAGATTGCAGACTTTCTCGTTCCTCAGGAAAAAACCGAAGAGTTTTTCTATGCTATTTTAGATGAGTTAGAGATGCCAGACAATTTCTTGGATAGTGGCATGCTAAGTTTCCGCGTGACGCCAAAACCTGATAAGGTCGACGTCTTTGTGACCAAGTCCAAGATTGACCAAAATTTGGATTTTGAAGATTTGACGGATTTACCAGACATGGAAGAATTAGCCCAAATGTCGCCGGATGAATTTCTCAAAACCTTGGAAAAGAGCATTGCAGATAAGACCAAGGACGATATTGAAGCTATCCAATCTCTAGAGCAGGTCGAAGCAAAGGAAGAAGAGCAAGAGCAGGCAGACAAGGAGACGGAGAATAAGAAAGAACCTTACATCTACTACATCCTGCGCTTTGCAAGCCTTGCTGACTTGGTTGCTTTTGCAAAGACGGTTAACTACCAGATGGAAACATCTGAACTCTATAAGATGAATGGGCACTACTATTTGACAATCTTAGTCGATGTAGAAAATCATCCTAGTCCATATCCAGCCTGGCTCTTGGCTCGTATGCGTGAGTTTGCAGACGACAGTGACATCAGTCGTTCAGTCTTGCAAGAGTATGGGCAAATATTGATTAACCATGACGCAGTTCTCGGTCTGCAAAAGATTCGTTCATAATTTTTAAAATCAATTTTCATTTATCAGGAAAGACGAATCATGGGATTCGTTTTTTCTTTACCAGACTGAAATAGTGATTTACTATAATAGGAATTTTCACAAAATTCTGTTATAATGGCTATATCAGAAAATTTCTAGGAGACAAACATGACAGTTAAAATTGCTTTACTTGGATTTGGTACCGTTGCAAGTGGTGTGCCATTCCTCCTAAAGGAAAATGGAGAAAAAATCGTTCAGTCAGCTCATTCAGAGATTGAAGTAGCCAAGGTATTGGTCAAGGATGAAGATGAAAAGAACCGCTTGCTTGCAGCAGGAAATGACTTTAACTTTGTAACCAATGTAGACGATATTTTATCAGACAAGGACATTACTATCGTAGTGGAATTGATGGGGCGTATCGAACCAGCTAAAACCTTTATCACTCGTGCCTTAGAAGCTGGGAAACACGTTGTTACTGCCAACAAGGACCTTTTGGCTGTCCATGGTGCAGAATTGTTAGAAATCGCTAAAGAGCATAATGTAGCACTATACTACGAAGCAGCAGTAGCTGGTGGGATTCCAATTCTTCGTACTCTAGCAAATTCGTTGGCTTCTGATAAAATCACGCGCGTTCTTGGTGTCGTTAACGGAACTTCTAACTTCATGATGACCAAGATGGTGGAAGAAGGCTGGTCTTATGATGATGCTCTGGCTGAAGCTCAAAGACTAGGTTTTGCCGAAAGCGACCCTACAAATGACGTGGATGGGATTGACGCAGCCTACAAGATGGTGATTTTGAGCCAGTTTGCTTTGGGTATGAAGGTTGCCTTTGACGATGTAGCCCACAAGGGAATCCGCAACATCACACCAGAAGATGTAGCTGTAGCCCAAGACCTTGGCTATGTAGTGAAATTGGTTGGTTCTATCGAGGAAACTCCTTCAGGTATTGCTGCAGAAGTGACTCCAACCTTCCTACCTAAAGCACATCCACTTGCCAGTGTGAATGGGGTAATGAACGCTGTTTTTGTAGAATCTATCGGTATCGGTGAGTCTATGTATTACGGACCAGGTGCGGGTCAAAAACCAACTGCAACAAGTGTTGTAGCGGACATTGTCCGTATCGTTCGTCGCTTGAATGATGGTACCATTGGTAAAGACTTCAACGAATATAGCCGTGAATTGGTCTTGGCTAATCCAGAAGATGTCAAAGCTAATTACTACTTCTCAATCTTGGCTCCAGACTCAAAAGGTCAGGTCTTGAAATTGGCTGAGATTTTCAACGCTCAAGATATTTCCTTCAAGCAAATCCTCCAAGATGGCAAAGAGGGTGACAAGGCGCGTGTAGTGATTATCACTCATAAGATTAATAAAGCACAACTTGAGAATGTTTCAGCAGAGTTGGCCAAAGCTTCAGAATTTGACCTCTTGAATACCTTCAAGGTGTTAGGAGAATAAGATGAAGATTATTGTACCTGCAACCAGTGCCAATATCGGGCCAGGTTTTGATTCGGTCGGTGTAGCTGTAACCAAGTATCTTCAAATTGAGGTTTGTGAAGAACGGGATGAGTGGTTGATTGAACACCAGATTGGCAAATGGATTCCCCATGACGAGCGTAATCTCTTGCTTAAGATTGCCTTGCAAATTGCGCCTGACTTACAACCAAGACGCTTGAAAATGACCAGTGATGTTCCCTTGGCGCGTGGTTTGGGTTCTTCTAGCTCGGTTATCGTTGCTGGGATTGAACTGGCCAACCAACTGGGCAAGCTCAACTTATCTAACCACGAAAAATTGCAGCTGGCGACCAAGATTGAAGGGCATCCTGACAATGTGGCTCCAGCTATCTATGGAAATCTTGTTGTTGCGAGTTCCGTTGAAGGTCACGTTTCAGCAATCGTGGCTGACTTCCCAGAGTGTGATTTTCTAGCTTACATTCCTAACTATGAATTGCGCACTCGCGACAGCCGTGGTGTCCTTCTAAGAAATTGTCCTACAAGGAAGCTGTTGCAGCTAGTTCTATCGCCAATGTGGCCGTTGCAGCCTTGTTAGCAGGAGATATGGTGACAGCTGGTCAAGCAATCGAGGGGGACCTCTTCCACGAGCGTTATCGTCAAAGTCTGGTTCGTGAATTTGCGACGATTAAGCAAGTAGCTAAAGAGAATGGTGCCTATGCAACCTATCTCTCTGGTGCCGGACCGACAGTGATGGTCTTGGCTTCTCACGACAAGATGCCAGCGATTAAGGCAGAATTGCAAAAGCAGTCTTTCAAAGGCAAACTGCATGACTTGAAGGTTGATACCCAAGGTGTCCGTGTCGAAACAAAGTAAAGAAATAGAGGATAGGATGGGGAAACTCTCGACCAGAGGGCTTCCTATCCTTTTTTTGAAAAGAAGTTGATACTCAATGGAAATCAAAGAGCAAACTAGGAAGCTAGCCGCAGGTTGCTCAAAACATGGTTTTGAGGTTGCAGATGTAAGCTGACGAAGTTAGCTCAAAATACTGTTTTGAGGTTGCAGATGTAAGCTGACGTGGTTTGAAGAGATTTTCGAAGAGTATTAGTTAAAAACTTGATAAAGGAGAAATAAAGATGGCAGAAATTTATCTAGCAGGTGGTTGTTTTTGGGGCCTAGAGGAGTATTTTTCACGAATTTCAGGCGTATTAGCAACCAGTGTTGGCTACGCTAATGGCCAAGTCGAAACGACCAATTATCAACTAATCAAGGAAACAGACCATGCAGAGACTGTTCAAGTGATTTATGATGAGAAAGTAGTGTCACTCAGAGAGATTTTGCTTTATTATTTCCGTGTCATTGATCCCTTGTCTATTAACCAGCAGGGGAATGACCGTGGTCGCCAATATCGTACTGGTATTTATTACCAAGATGAAGCAGACTTGCCAGCTATCTACACAGTGGTGCAGGAGCAGGAACGCATGCTTGGTCGAAAGATTGCAGTAGAAGTGGAGAAACTTCGCCACTACATTTTGGCTGAAGACTACCACCAAGACTATCTCAAGAAAAATCCTTCCGGTTATTGTCATATCGATGTGACCGATGCTGAGAAGCCATTGATTGACGCATCTAACTATGAAAAGCCTAGTCAAGAGGTGTTAAAGGAAAGTTTAACTGAGGAGTCTTACCGTGTTACGCAAGAAGCTGCTACAGAGGCTCCATTTAGTAATGCTTATGACCAGACCTTTGAAGAAGGGATTTATGTAGACATCACGACGGGTGAACCGCTTTTTTTCGCTAAGGATAAGTTTGCCTCAGGTTGTGGTTGGCCAAGTTTTAGTCGTCCGATTTCTAAGGAATTGATTCATTACTACAAGGACCTGAGTCATGGAATGGAGCGAATCGAGGTTCGTTCTCGGTCAGGAAATGCTCACTTGGGTCATGTTTTCACAGATGGACCTCAGGAATTAGGAGGCCTGCGTTACTGTATTAATTCTGCATCCTTGCGCTTTGTGTCTAAGGATGAGATGGAAGAAGCAGGATACGGCTATCTATTACCTTACTTAAACAAATAAAACTGAGAGGGTGGGGCTTCCCACTTTCTTCATTTCCAGAATAAGAATAGAAGGGATCTATGAAACACTTACTATCTTACTTCAAACCCTATATCAAAGAATCCATTTTAGCCCCCCTTGTTCAAGTTGCTAGAAGCTGTTTTTGAGCTCTTAGTTCCCATGGTGATTGCTGGGATTGTTGACCAATCCTTGCCCCAGAGAGATCAAGGGCATCTCTGGATGCAGATTGGCCTGCTCCTTATCTTTGCAGTGATTGGCGTTTTAGTGGCCTTGGTAGCCCAGTTTTACTCAGCTAAGGCTGCGGTGGGTTTTGCCACAGAACTGACAGACGACCTTTATCGTCATATTCTTTCCTTACCCAAGGACAGCAGAGATCGTTTGACAACTTCTAGCTTGGTGACTCGCTTGACTTCGGATACTTACCAGATTCAGACTGGTATCAATCAATTCCTGCGCCTCTTTTTGAGAGCGCCTATTATCGTTTTTGGAGCCATTTTTATGGCCTATCGCATCTCGGCTGAGCTGACTTTCTGGTTCTTAGTTATGGTTGTCATTTTGACGATTGTCATTGTCGGTCTCTCTCGACTGGTCAATCCTCTCTACAGCAGTCTCAGAAAGAAAACGGATCAGCTGGTTCAGGAAACGCGCCAGCAATTACAAGGCATGCGAGTTATTCGTGCTTTTGGTCAGGAAAAACGAGAGTTACAGATTTTTCAAACCCTTAACCAAGTTTATGCTAGATTGCAAGAAAAGACGGGTTTCTGGTCTAGTTTGTTAACACCTCTGACTTATCTGATTGTCAATGGAACTCTTCTCGTCATCATCTGGCAGGGATATATTTCAATTCAAGGAGGTTTACTCAGTCAAGGTGCCCTGATTGCTCTTATCAACTACCTCTTGCAGATTTTGGTGGAATTGGTTAAGCTCGCCATGCTGATCAATTCCCTCAATCAATCCTATATCTCAGCCAAGCGAATTGAGGAAGTTTTTACCGAAGCTCCAGAAGATATTTTTTCAGAATTAGAAGAAAGCAAGCTACCGGTAATCGGGTTTTGCAAGTCCAAGAATTAACCTTTACCTATCCTGATGCGGCACAGCCTTCTCTAAGAAACATTTCCTTTGATATGAAGCAAGGGCAAATTCTTGGTATCATCGGGGGAACTGGTTCAGGTAAATCAAGCTTGGTGCAAGTCTTACTTGGTCTTTATCCAGCAGATAAGGGAAGTATTGACCTTTATCGAGATGGGCGTAGTCCTCGTAATTTGGAGCAGTGGCGGTCTTGGATTGCCTATGTACCTCAAAAAGTCGAACTTTTTAAAGGAACTATTCGTTCCAACTTGACTCTAGGTTTCAATCAAGAAGTATCTGACCAGCAACTATGGAAGGCCTTGAAGATTGCGCAAGCTAAGGATTTTGTCAGTGAAAAGGAAGGACTCTTGGATGCCCTAGTTGAGGCAGGAGGGCGAAATTTCTCAGGCGGACAAAAACAAAGGCTGTCTATTGCACGTGCAGTCTTGCGTCAAGCTCCATTTCTCATCCTAGATGATGCGACCTCGGCCCTCGATACCATCACAGAGTCCAAGCTCCTGAAAGCTATCCGAGAAAATTTGCCAAACACGAGTTTAATCTTGATTTCTCAACGGACTTCGACACTTCGTATGGCTGACCAGATTCTCCTCTTGGAAAAAGGGGAGCTCCTAGCTGTTGGCAAGCACGAGGAATTGATGCAAACTAGTCAAGTCTATCGCGAAATCAATGCATCCCAACATGGAAAGGAGGACTAGCATGAAACGACAAACTGCAAACCAAACTCTCAAGCGTTTGGCCATAGATTTAGCAAACCATCCTTTCCTCCTTTTCCTTGCCTTTCTAGGAACTATTGCCCAAGTTGCTTTATCGATCTACCTACCTATCTTGATTGGGCAGGTCATTGACCAGGTCCTCGTAACTGGTTCTTCACCAGTTTTTTGGCAGATTTCATCCAGATGATCATGGTGGTCATAGGAAATACACTGGTACAATGGGCCAATCCCCTTCTTTATAATCGTCTAATCTTCTCTTATACCAGAGACTTGCGAGAGCGAATCATTCATAAGCTCCATCGGTTACCGATTGCTTTTGTGGATCGACAGGGTAGTGGAGAGATGGTTAGTCGTGTGACTACAGACATAGAACAGCTGGCAGCCGGCTTGACCATGATTTTTAACCAATTTTTCATTGGTGTTTTGATGATTTTGGTTAGTATTCTAGCCATGCTCCAAATTCATCTCCTCATGACCCTCATGGTCTTGTTGTTGACGCCACTGTCCATGGTGATTTCACGCTTTATTGCCAAACGGTCCTATCATCTCTTTCAGAAGCAAACAGAGACCAGGGGGATTCAGACTCAGTTGATTGAAGAATCGCTTAGCCAGCAGACTATTATCCAGTCCTTCAATGCTCAAACAGAGTTTATCCAAAGACTGCACGAGGCGAATGCCAACTACGCAGGTTATTCTCAGTCAGCTATCTTTTATTCTTCAACGGTTAATCCTTCGACTCGCTTTGTTAATGCACTCATCTATGCTCTTCTTGCTGGAGTGGGAGCCTATCGTATCATGATGGGTTCAACCTTAACCATTGGGCGTTTAGTAACTTTTTTGAACTATGTTCAGCAGTATACCAAGCCCTTTAACGATATTTCTTCAGTGCTAGCTGAGTTGCAAAGTGCTCTTGCTTGCGCAGAGCGTGTCTATGCTGTCTTAGAAAGTCCAGAGGTAGCTGATACAGGCAAGGAAATCTTAACCAGTGACCAAGTGAAGGGAGCTATTTCCTTTAAGCATGTTTCTTTTGGATACCATCCTGAAAAGATTTTGATTAAGGACTTATCCATCGATATCCCAGCTGGTAGCAAGGTAGCCATCGTTGGTCCGACAGGTGCTGGAAAATCAACTATTATCAATCTCCTCATGCGTTTTTATCCTATTAATTCAGGAGATATCTTGTTAGATGCTCATTCCATTTACAATTATACCCGAGCGTCATTGAGACAGCAGTTTGGGATGGTTCTCCAAGAAACCTGGCTCAAGCAAGGAACCATCCATGACAATATTGCCTTTGGAAATCCTGATGCTAGTCGGGAGCAGGTGATTGCTGCTGCAAAGGCAGCCAATGCAGACTTTTTCATCCAACAGTTGCCACAGGGATACGATACCAAGTTGGAAAATGCAGGAGAATCCCTCTCTGTCGGGCAAGCCCAGCTCTTGACCATCGCCCGAGTCTTTCTAGCTATCCCAAAGATTCTTATCTTAGACGAAGCGACTTCTTCCATCGATACACGGACAGAGGTGCTAGTACAGGATGCCTTTGCCAAACTCATGAAGGGGCGCACAAGCTTTATCATTGCTCACCGTTTGTCAACCATTCAGGATGCGGATTTGATTCTTGTCTTGATAGATGGCGAAATTGTTGAGTATGGGAACCATCATGACCTCATGGCTAGAAAGGGCAAGTATTACCAAATGCAAAAAGCTTCAGCTTTTAGCTCTGAATAATCCTTTCTATTTTAAAATCTTATGAACGAAAAAAGTTGCCTTCGGGTGACTTTTTTGTTACAATAGCTAGAAAAATCAGGGTCTTAGAAGGAGAAAACAATGAAAGTCTATCAGCATGTAAATATCGTGACTTGTGACAAAGATTTCCATGTTTATTTGGATGGTGTCTTAGCCGTTAAGGACTCTCAAATTGTCTATGTCGGCCAAGAGGAGCCAGATATTTTAGAGCAAGCTGAGCAGATTATAGACTATCAGGGAGCCTGGATCATGCCTGGTTTGGTTAATTGCCATACCCATTCTGCCATGACAGGTTTGCGAGGGATTCGGGATGACAGCAATCTCCACGAATGGCTCAATGACTATATCTGGCCAGCTGAAGCAGGATTTACTCCCGACATGACTACCAAGGCGGTCAAAGAAGCTCTGACAGAAATGCTCCAGTCAGGGACAACAACCTTCAACGATATGTATAATCCCAATGGTGTGGATATTGAGCAAATTTATCAGGCAGCCAAGGCATCTAAGATGCGTTGTTATTTCTCACCGACCCTCTTTTCTTCAGAGATAGAAACAACTGCTGAGACCATAAGCAGAACACGATCCATTATAGAAGAAATCTTAGGATATGAAAACCCAAATTTCAAGGTTATGGTAGCCCCTCATTCTCCCTACAGCTGTAGTAAAGATTTACTGGCAGAAAGCTTAGAACTGGCAAAAGAGCTGGACATTCCTATCCATATTCATGTGGCGGAGACTAAGGAGGAATCAGGAATTATCCTCAAACGCTATGGCAAACGCGCCCTCGCCTTTCTAGAAGAACTAGGTTACTTAGATCATCCGTCTGTCTTTGCTCACGGGGTCGAATTAAACGAGAGAGAAATTGAACGCTTGGCGACTTCTCAAGTGGCTATCGCCCACAATCCTATTAGTAATCTCAAACTGGCCTCAGGGATCGCTCCAATCATCCAACTCCAAAAAGCAGGAGTAGCAGTGGGGATTGCGACAGACTCGGTTGCTTCCAATAACAATCTAGATATGTTTGAGGAAGGACGGACAGCAGCCCTTCTTCAAAAGATGAAAAGTGGAGATGCCAGCCAATTTCCTATTGAAACAGCCCTCAAAGCTCTGACGATAGAGGGTGCTAAGGTTCTTGGAATGGAAGGACAGATAGGAAGCCTAGAAGTCGGCAAACAGGCAGATTTTCTGGTCATTCAACCACAAGGAAAAATCCATCTTCAACCTCAGGAAAATATGCTCTCTCATCTGGTTTATGCTGTCAAATCCAGTGATGTCAATGATGTTTATATCGCTGGAGAACAGGTGGTTAAGCAAGGCAAAGTTTTGACAGTAGAGATTTAAAAAAATTTAAAAAAAGTTTGCAAAAATCTTGCATTCTTTTTTTGTCTATGCTATACTTATATACGGTTTGAAAAAACTGCCTAAGACAGTAGGGGAGCTCGACTCATAAAGATCCTACCGAGGACAAAACGTATCATGTAAAAAGAAGCGTATTGTACTTTCGTGTCTAGGTTTGGGCGCGTTTTTCTTTTGGAAAAATTCCCCAAGCAAATAATTACGGAGGTGAACACACTAATGAGTGAAGCAATTATTGCTAAAAAAGCGGAACTAGTTGACGTAGTAGCTGAAAAAATGAAAGCTGCTGCATCTATCGTCGTTGTAGATGCTCGTGGTTTGACAGTTGAGCAAGATACAGTTCTTCGTCGTGAGCTTCGTGGAAGCGAAGTTGAGTATAAAGTCATTAAAAACTCAATCTTGCGTCGTGCAGCTGAAAAAGCTGGTCTTGAAGATCTTGCATCAGTATTTGTTGGACCATCTGCAGTAGCATTTTCTAACGAAGATGTTATCGCACCAGCGAAAATCTTGAACGATTTTGCTAAAAACGCTGAAGCACTTGAAATCAAAGGTGGTGCAATCGAAGGCGCTGTCGCATCTAAAGAAGAAATCGTTGCTCTTGCAACTCTTCCAAACCGCGAAGGACTTCTTTCTATGCTCCTTTCTGTACTTCAAGCGCCAGTGCGCAACGTTGCTCTTGCAGTCAAAGCGGTTGCAGACAACAAAGAAGACGCAGCTTAATCTTAAGCTACGCAGCGTAGCTTAGCTACGAAAAAAACTATTATAAAATTAAAAACTTATTTGGAGGAAATAACAATGGCATTGAACATTGAAAACATTATTGCTGAAATTAAAGAAGCTTCAATCCTTGAATTGAACGACCTTGTAAAAGCTATCGAAGAAGAATTTGGTGTAACTGCAGCTGCTCCTGTAGCTGTTGCTGCAGCTGGTGCTGCTGACGCTGGTGCTGCTAAAGACTCATTTGACGTTGAGTTGACAGCTGCTGGTGACAAAAAAGTTGGCGTTATCAAAGTTGTACGTGAAATCACTGGTCTTGGACTTAAAGAAGCTAAAGAACTTGTTGATGGTGCACCAGGTGTCATCAAAGAAGGCGTTCCAACTGCAGAAGCTGAAGAAATCAAAGCTAAATTGGAAGAAGCTGGAGCTTCAGTTACTCTTAAATAATAGAGCAACTACATTAGTAGCTTAAAAAACATATAAAACCGTTATTCTTAAGAGTAGCGGTTTTTCTTTTTGTCTGTCATGGGGCACAAATGGGGCAAACTAATCATATAGTTTATCTAGGAGGCAAACAAGTTTTGAATAATAGGCTTTCCATAAAAAATGATACAAGTTTTTACCCTTCAGGATTTATTTTTTTCTAGTATCATCATTCCTATGAACAGTAGAAAAGTAGGTTTTTAATTTATTGATACTCTGGATATTATAATCTCAGTATTAAAGAACTTTATTGAAGGTAATTTTCGAACGGTTTGAGGTAATTTCAATGAAATTTTAATAGATATTTTAATTTTCTTCTTGACCCTGACCTTAGGTAAGGGATTATACTAATAATAGATAAGAAAGGAGATTATTATGCAAATCAATATGATTCGTTCAGATAAAGTTTACCAAGAGATGCTCGAGCTTCCTTTAGAAAAAAGAGAAGGTTGCTTTCGAGCTAAAATATTAGCACCTTTTGCAATGAAATACCAAACGCAACACATTCCTCTGAAAGCAAAGTATCCTGGAGGATTTGATGCTCTTTTCCTACTTGGCTTTATGAATCAGTTACCCTCAACTCTCTCAGAAAAGGATAGACCAGCTATCGACTCTCTGAGCTCTGATCAACTCTGGCAGGACTGCCAGGATACCATCAAAAGGAGTATTGGGCTTTTTGAGCAGGCTGGCTATGACTTAGATGTTGAGGATTACCATTTTACTATTTTATTGGGTAATCCAGAAAAACCTATGCTACAGCTCAATAAGGGTTACAGCGGAGATGGAGGAATTCCAGGCTACCTCATGCTTAGTTTACTACCAAATGACTATACTTACCCCGTGTGCAGGCAGCGTTAGCCCATGAGTGCAATCACAATGTCCGCTTTCAATTTGTCAAATGGAACCAGCAGACGACACTAGCAGACTGGGTAGTCAGTGAAGGATTGGCAGAGTCTTTTGCGGCTGAGCTCTATGGTAAGGATCTCATTGGGCCTTGGGTTACTTCAACCAGTCCAGAGCAGTTAGAAGAGATTAAGCCCATCATCTCAAGTCAGCTTCAGCTAATAGGAATGGCGGAAATGGCTCCTTATCTTTACGGTGATGAAATTGCTGAGATTCAAGGTCAAATACCGGTTGGTATGCCTTATGCTGCAGGCTATGCTTATGGCTATCATCTGATACAAGCCTATCTGAAAAAGACTGGCAAGAGCATTATTGAGGCCACAGTAACACCGACAGAAGAAATTTTAGAGGCGACTAAAGACTTTTGGAAATGACACTTTTACTTGAAAATCTGTCAAAACTTGATATAATGTAGGTGATTTCTGGAGGTATCAGTATGCACTATAAAAGAGTTGAATTAAAAGTCACAAATCAAGGTATCCATGAGCACAAGATTTTTCAAGGTGTTAAGATTTTCAGTCGTAGCAAGTTATCCAAAGATCGGAAAAGCATTCTAACACAGAAGCTTTACCTGACACCGAAGCAGAACATCGTTTACTATCAACGTACAGATGTCAACTATGACCAGAACTGGCATCATCATAAGGACTATTACGAATTAGCTTATGGTCAGATGGATAGAGAGACGATTTTTAAGGTTTGCCAAGATTTTGACGAACTAAGTCCTTTTCTGGAGAACGAGCTGCTGGAGAAGCTAAAAGAAAAGCAGTCAACAGGCAAATTTTTTGAAAAATTAGATATATAAAAATCCGGCTGCTTTTATAAGCAGTCGGATTTCTTCTAGTGTGATAGTGCTGAAACAATACCTTTACTATCATAGCCTTAGCTACATTTTTAAAAGTTGTTTTAGCTGTCTTGAGGAGCTTGATACTGATGTCCTCGAGTCGACCAGAGTATACTAATATCTATTCATTTGATAAGAGGGATTTTATCATCCAGATATTCATAGCTGGATGGCCGGCGGCGTTAGAAAGTGGTTCTTGCAGTGATGTAAAACCATAGTGTTGATAGATGGCCACGGCCGTAGCCAGTTCAGTAGAGGTTTCTAGATAAAGTTGTTCATAACCTGCTAGGCGGGCTTCATGGAATATCCACTTTATCAACCTGCTGGAATAACCTTTGCCACGGCTATTTAGTGACATACAGTTTTTGTAATTCAGCAATCTTATCGGACACAGGTGCAAAGCCACCACAGCCAACCAGCTGACTTTCATCTTCCAGAATAAAGTAAGCTGCTCTCTCTTGCTGTTGATAGTAGTCGGCCAAATGATCTAGATGAGAATCAAAGTAGACAGTTCCAGGTTTGTCAAGCCCGAATTCTTCAAGACTAGCTCGAATGAGCTGCGCTACAGCTGGATTATCTCTTACTTCCATTGGCCGTAAGTTCATCATTTGTCCTCCGATAGGATGTATCGACTAATTAAACAATACCTTGTGCAATCATAGCGTTTGCTACGTTTTCGAAGGCAGCGATATTTGCTCCTGCAAGGTAGTCAGTACCAAGACCGTATGTTTCAGCAGTTGTTTTAGCTGTATTGAAGATGTTTGTCATGATGTCTTTGAGGCGTCCATCAACTTCTTCACGTGTCCATGAGAGGCGAAGGCTGTTTTGGCTCATTTCAAGCGCTGATACAGCTACACCACCAGCGTTAGCAGCTTTGGCAGGTCCGTAAAGGATTCCGTTTTCTTTGTAGACTTTAATCGCATCAAGGTCACTAGGCATGTTAGCACCTTCAGATACACAGATAACGCCTTGAGCAACCAAACGTTTAGCTGCGTCACCATTGATTTCGTTTTGAGTCGCACATGGAAGAGCGATGTCGTAGTTACCAGCGTAAGTCCATACAGAACCTTCATGGTAAGTAGCAGTTGCTTTCTCAGCTGCATACTCAGTCAAACGAGCACGGCGTTTTTCTTTAACATCAACCAAAAGATCGAAGTCAATACCATTTTCATCGATGACATAACCGTTTGAGTCAGATACAGAGATAACAGTTGCACCAAGTTCAGTCGCTTTTTGAAGAGCGTATTGAGCCACATTACCAGAACCTGAAATAACGACTTTCTTACCAGCAAAGCTATTACCGTTAGCTTTAAGCATTTCTTCGGTGTAGTAAACCAAACCGTAACCAGTTGCTTCTGGACGAATCAAGCTACCACCAAAACCAAGAGGTTTACCAGTCAAGACACCCGCATCAAATTGGTTAAGGCGTTTGTATTGACCGTAAAGATAACCAATCTCACGTCCACCAACACCGATATCACCAGCAGGTACGTCAAGAGATGGTCCGATGTATTTTTGTAATTCTGTCATAAAGCTTTGGCAGAAGCGCATCACTTCAGCATCAGTCTTCCCTTTAGGATCGAAGTCTGATCCACCTTTACCTCCACCGATTGGAAGTCCAGTCAAAACGTTTTTAAAGATTTGTTCGAAGCCGAGGAATTTCAAAATCCCTTGGTTTACAGTTGGGTGGAAACGAAGTCCGCCTTTATATGGTCCAACAGCTGAGTTGAATTGAACACGGTAACCACGGTTCACTTGGACTTTTCCATCACGGTCAACCCAAGGAACTCGGAAAGAAATTACGCGCTCAGGCTCAGTGATACGTGCCAAGATGTTTTCTTCGATATACTCGGGATGTTTTTCAAATACAGGTTCCAAAGTGCTGAAGAATTCTTCAACCGCCTGGAGAAATTCAGCCTCATGCCCATTACGAGCTTTCACAGTTGCAAACACGCTTTGGATATAGTCTTTAGCAGATGTCATATCGTTCTCCTTTTGTTGTTATATTTTATTACATGAGCCATTATAGCAGAATTTTTTTTGAGTGTAAAGAAAAAAACAGAAATTTTCTAAAAATTCTTTCAATTTACAAAACCGAACATTTTATATAGAAATTAGTTTCTCAAAGAGAAAATCTTAAAGTATGGTATAATATTAGAAATAAAAGGAATCTGGAGGATCAGAATCATGGTATCAACGAAAACACAAATAGCTGGCTTTGAGTTTGACAATTGCTTGATGAATGCGGCGGGTGTTGCTTGTATGACGATAGAAGAGCTTGAAGGGGTCAAAAACTCAGTGGCTGGTACTTTTGTCACAAAGACAGCGACCTTGGACTTTCGTCAGGGAAATCCTGAACCGCGTTACCAAGATGTTCCACTTGGTTCCATCAACTCTATGGGCTTGCCAAACAATGGTTTAGACTATTATCTGGACTATCTTTTGGACTTGCAGGAAAAAGAGCCAAACCGTACTTTCTTCCTATCTTTAGTTGGCATGTCTCCAGAAGAAACACATACCATCTTGAAAAAAGTTCAAGAGAGTGAATTCAAAGGACTGACAGAGCTTAATCTATCTTGTCCAAATGTTCCAGGAAAACCTCAGATCGCCTATGATTTCGAGACAACAGACCGTATCTTGGCAGAAGTTTTTGCCTACTTTACCAAACCTCTTGGAATTAAGCTCCCACCATATTTTGACATTGTTCACTTTGACCAAGCGGCAGCTATTTTCAACAAATATCCGCTCAAGTTTGTCAACTGCGTTAACTCTATCGGAAACGGCCTCTATATAGAAGATGAATCTGTCGTTATTCGGCCTAAGAATGGTTTTGGAGGGATTGGTGGAGAGTATATCAAACCGACTGCTCTAGCCAATGTGCACGCCTTTTACCAACGTCTCAATCCGCAAATCCAAATCATCGGAACGGGTGGCGTTCTAAACGGTCGTGATGCCTTTGAACACATCCTCTGTGGAGCCAGCATGGTGCAGGTGGGAACCACCCTTCACAAGGAAGGCATCGGTGCTTTTGAGCGCATTACCGATGAACTAAAAGCAATCATGGCAGAAAAAGGGTACGAAAACCTAGAAGATTTCCGTGGGAAATTGCGCTATATTGACTAAATGAACTCGAAAATCAAGAAGAAAGGAAAGAAGATGCTAGCCGTAGAAGAGAGTCAGACATTATCTTTATCAAACTTATCTAGCCTGACCTTATTTACTGGTTCAGACCAAGGTCAGTTTGAAATTATGAAGGATCAGGTGCTGAAACAGATCGGCTTTGATCCAGCTGATCTCAACTTTGCTTACTTTGATATGAAAGAAGTAGACTATAAGGATGTGGAACTGGAGCTGGTTAGTCTTCCTTTCTTTGCGGATGAGAAAATCGTGATATTAGACCATTTTGTCGATATCACAACAGCTAAGAAACGTTTTTTAACAGATGATGAGCTCAAGTCATTTGAGGAATACCTTGACAATCCTTCTCCAACGACTAAACTCTTGCTATTTGCTGAAGGAAAGTTAGATAGTAAAAGACGGCTGGTCAAATTGCTCAAACGAGATGCGACTGTATTTGATGCTATTGAACCCAAGGAACAAGAGCTCCGCCAGTATTTCCAAAAATGGAGTCAGACACAAGGTCTGCAGTTTGCAGAAAAGTCTTTTGAAAATCTACTTCTCAAATCTGGTTTTCAATTTAGTGAAATTCAGAAAAATCTCCTTTTTTTGCAGTCTTATAAGTCAGACGGCGTGATTGAGGAGAAGGATATTGTCGAGGCTATTCCAAAGACTCTGCAGGACAATATTTTTGATTTGACTCAGCTTATTTTAGCTAAGAAGATCGACCTGGCCCGTGACCTGGTTAGAGACTTGACCTTGCAAGGGGAGGATGAAATCAAGCTTATAGCTGTCATGTTAGGACAGTTTCGTACCTTTACCCAAGTGAAGATTTTATCAGAAGCTGGTCAGACGGAATCGCAGATTGCAAGCAGTCTGGGAACTTACTTGGGGCGCAATCCTAATCCTTATCAAATCAAGTTTGCATTAAGAGATTCGAGAGGGATTTCCTTGGGTTTTCTCAAACGAGCGATTTCTTATTTGATTGAAACAGACTACCAGATTAAGACAGGTGTCTATGAAAAAGGATACCTGTTTGAAAAGGCACTTTTGCAGATCGCGGCTGAAGCAAATTGAGCAAAAAACTTGAAAAAAGAGAATGATTGCGTTATCATTTTCATATAGAAAGAAAAAGAGGTATTAAAGATGGCTATTATCTTACCAGACCTTCCATACGCATATGACGCTTTGGAACCATACATCGATGCAGAAACAATGCACTTGCACCATGACAAGCACCATCAAACCTACGTCAACAATGCGAATGTTGCTCTTGAAAAACACCCTGAAATCGGGGAAGACCTTGAAGCTTTGCTTGCTGATGTAGAATCTATCCCAGCTGATATTCGCCAAGCGCTTATCAACAACGGTGGTGGACACTTGAACCACGCTCTTTTCTGGGAATTGATGACTCCTGAAAAAACAGCTCCTTCAGCAGAACTAGCAGCAGCAATCGATGCAACATTTGGTTCATTTGAAGAGTTCCAAGCAGCCTTTACAGCAGCAGCTACAACTCGCTTCGGTTCTGGATGGGCTTGGTTGGTTGTTAACAAAGAAGGGAAGCTTGAAGTGACTTCTACAGCAAATCAAGATACCCCAATCTCAGAAGGTAAAAAACCAATCTTGGGCTTGGATGTTTGGGAACATGCTTATTACGTGAAATACCGCAACGTGCGTCCTGACTACATCAAAGCTTTCTTCTCAGTGATTAACTGGAACAAAGTAGATGAGCTATACGCAGCAGCTAAATAATAAAATATGGAGGGAAGAGTCAATCTTCTCTTTTTAAGGTTATAAAGCAGAAGTCTGACAGAATCGTCAGACTTTTTTCATTTAAAGGATATTCGTGCCAACTTGTAGAAAATATGGTAAAATAGAGTGTTAAGTAATCATGGAAAAGGAAGACTATGCGTAAAGAAATTGCACCTGAATTATACAATTATAACAAGTTTCCTGGCCCAGAATTTCAGGTAAATGGGGATAAGGTTGAGACTGAAGGGATTGCTTTTACCTTGGTTGAAAATATCAAGAATGCATTCGATGTGACAGTCTTTAATCAGCGCTTCTCAGAAGTGTTGACCAAGTTTGATTATGTCGTGGGGGACTGGAGCAATGAACAGCTTCGCCTACGCGGTTTTTACAAAGACGAACGTACTGAGGAAAAAATTGAAAAGATTAGTCGCTTACAAGATTATCTTTTGGAGTACTGTAGTTATGGTTGTGCTTATTTTGTCTTAGAAAACCAAGCACCTAAGCGTGCGTCATTTGATAAGAAAATGCGTAAAAAAGAAGAGGAAAACCTTCCTAGAAGAGGCAAGAAACCTTCGCAAAACAAGAGAAAACCAAATGCGGATAAGAGAAATAGACGTCGTCATAAGGATCAAAAGTCTCAGAAAGAGGACAAGGGACAGCGCCATTTTGTCATTCGTCAGAAATAGATAGAGAATAAGGAGAAGAGATGAAACCGTCTATTTATAGTTTAACACGTCAAACCATGCAAGAATGGGTATTAGAACAAGGGGAAAAGAAATTCCGTGCAGGTCAAATCTGGGAATGGCTCTACCGTAAACGTGTCCAGTCATTTGAAGAAATGACCAACCTTTCCAAGGATTTGATTGCCAAGCTCAATGATCAGTTTGTGGTAAATCCTTTGAAACAACGGATTGTACAAGAGTCAGCTGACGGTACCGTTAAGTATCTTTTCGAGTTGCCAGATGGCATGTTGATTGAGACAGTACTGATGCGTCAACATTACGGGCTGTCAGTCTGTGTGACAACTCAGGTCGGCTGTAATATTGGTTGTACCTTCTGTGCTTCTGGTTTGATTAAGAAGCAACGTGACCTTAATAACGGGGAAATCGTAGCGCAAATCATGCTAGTTCAGAAATACTTTGATGAACGTGGCCAAGATGAACGTGTCAGCCATATCGTTGTTATGGGAATTGGTGAACCATTTGATAACTACAATAATGTTTTGAATTTCGTTCGTACCATTAATGATGACAAGGGGATGGCAATCGGTGCTCGTCACATCACAGTTTCAACTTCAGGTTTGGCCCACAAAATTCGTGACTTTGCTAATGAAGGCGTACAGGTCAATCTGGCTGTGTCCCTTCACGCACCCAATAATGAATTGCGCTCAAGCATCATGAAGATTAACCGTGCCTTTCCGATTGAAAAGCTCTTTGCAGCTATTGAGTACTATATCGAAACAACCAATCGCCGTGTGACCTTTGAATATATCATGCTGAATGAAGTCAATGACGGTGTTGAACAAGCCTTGGGAGTTGGCTGAATTGCTCAAGAACATCAAGAAATTGTCTTATGTGAACTTGATTCCCTATAACCCAGTTAGTGAACATGACCAATATAGCCGAAGTCCTAAAGAGCGCGTGATGGCTTTCTATGATACTCTCAAGAAAAAAGGGATTAACTGTGTCGTCCGTCAGGAACATGGTACAGATATTGATGCAGCTTGTGGACAATTGCGCTCCAATACAATGAAACGTGACCGCCAGAAGGCAGTCGCAGCGGTAAATCCATAAAATGACTAGAAAAAGAGAATTAATCTTAAGATTGGGAGTGGCTGTTTATAGTCTATGCATTGTCTGTTTTTGTTTTACTCCCCAGCCTCAACTTCCTACAGGAGTGGAAACTCCAGGTATTCAAACTTTTGGACGCCTGGTTTTTCTTTTGACGCCTTTTAACTCCTTTTGGAAACTGGGTGAAGTGACTAGCCTTCTGCAGCTATTCTGGATATTTTTGCAAAATGCCTTAAATATCCTCTTGCTCTTCCCGCTGGTATTTCAACTGCTCTACCTCTATCAAAACTTGCGACAAACCAAAAAAATCATCCTTCTAAGCTTTCTACTGAGCCTAGGAATCGAATGTACGCAGCTGGTCTTAGACTTTTTCTTTGATTTTAATAGGGTCTTTGAGATTGATGATTTGTGGACCAATACCTTGGGTGGTTATCTGGCTTGGCTCCTCTATAAAGGACTACATAAAAACAAGATAAGGAATTAGAATGAGTATTTTAGAAGTTAAAAATTTGAGTCACGGTTTTGGTGACCGTGCAATTTTTGAAGATGTCTCCTTCCGTCTCCTCAAGGGAGAACACATCGGTCTTGTCGGTGCCAACGGTGAAGGAAAATCAACCTTTATGAGTATCGTGACTGGTAAAATGCTACCAGATGAAGGGAAAGTGGAGTGGTCTAAATATGTGACTGCTGGCTATCTAGACCAGCACGCTGTACTAAAAGAAGGCCAAACTGTACGTGATGTTTTGCGTACAGCCTTTGATGAGCTTTTTAAAGCAGAAGCTCGTATCAATGACCTCTACATGGAAATGGCAGAAGAAGGAGCAGATATCGACGCGCTGATGGAAGAAGTCGGGGAGCTCCAAGATCGTTTGGAGAGTCGTGATTTATACTTTAGATGCCAAGATTGATGAGGTAGCGCGTGCCCTCGGTGTCATGGACTATGGTATGGATACAGACGTAACAGCCTTGTCAGGTGGACAAAGAACAAAGGTACTTTTAGCTAAACTCCTCCTTGAAAAGCCAGATATCTTGCTCTTGGACGAGCCAACCAACTACTTGGATGCTGAACATATTGACTGGCTCAAGCGTTATCTCCAAAACTATGAGAATGCTTTTGTCCTTATTTCACATGATATTCCTTTCCTCAACGACGTGATCAATATTGTCTACCATGTGGAGAATCAACAATTGACTCGCTATTCTGGAGACTACTACCAGTTCCAAGAAGTCTATGCTATGAAGAAATCTCAGCTGGAGGCAGCCTACGAACGTCAGCAGAAAGAGATTGCTGACCTTAAGGACTTTGTTGCGCGAAATAAAGCGCGAGTTGCAACACGAAACATGGCCATGTCCCGTCAAAAGAAATTGGATAAGATGGACATTATCGAACTTCAAAGCGAGAAGCCAAAACCATCCTTTGATTTCAAACCAGCTCGTACGCCTGGGCGCTTTATCTTCCAAGCCAAGGACTTGCAGATTGGTTATGACCGTCCACTTACCAAACCCTTAAACCTCACATTTGAACGCAATCAAAAGGTTGCCATTATCGGGGCAAATGGTATTGGGAAAACAACCCTCTTGAAGTCTCTCTTGGGAATTATTCCACCAATCGCTGGAGAAGTTGAACGTGGTGACTATCTTGAACTTGGTTACTTTGAACAAGAAGTAGAAGGTGGTAATCGCCAAACACCGCTTGAAGCTGTATGGAATGCCTTTCCTGCACTCAATCAGGCAGAAGTTCGTGCAGCCCTTGCTCGTTGTGGTTTGACGACTAAGCACATCGAAAGTCAGATTCAGGTCTTATCAGGTGGGGAACAGGCCAAGGTGCGTTTCTGTCTCTTGATGAATCGTGAAAACAACGTCTTAGTGCTGGACGAGCCGACCAACCACTTGGATGTGGATGCCAAGGATGAACTCAAACGGGCTCTCAAAGAGTACAGAGGAAGTATCCTCATGGTTTGCCACGAGCCAGACTTCTATGAAGGCTGGATGGACCAAATCTGGGATTTTAATAAGCTAACATAAATAGTTATAAAAAATCCAAGTCGACGAGACTTGGATTTTTGACTAATTTAGTTGCTTAAGACTATCTTATTCCAAGTAACTCTTACCATTTTCAACAACCATAGTGATGTTGACGTCGGTATATTTACCGTCAGATAAAGTGCTAAAAGTGAATTTATAGATACCATCTGATAGAGTTCCGACTGGAAGTGATGTTAATTTATCTTTTAAGTAGTCTACACGATTATCATTTTTATAATTTTGTCTATCCTCGATTATACTGAAATTTAAGTACTTGATAGAAATAATTAGAGATTTATTTTTGATATGTTTGTTAATATCGATATTGTAAAATCCTGCAATATCTGTATCTCCATTTTCTCTATTTTTTACAGCCTCTTTAATAAGAATACTATCAAATTTTCTTTTGTCAGCTGGTGTAATCTCGACAGAATTATTCTCTAGTAATTTGAAACCAACTGCCTCATTAAGTTTAGTCACTATATCTTCTTTTAGTTTTAGATCTCTTATTCTTTCTTCGTAGACATTTAAGACAAATTCAAATTGTTCAAGTGTAACTTTATCAAATAACTCCCTTTCCGCATCGTTTTCAAGATAGGAACGAATTTCTTCCTTGGCCTTTTCATCTAATGTTGTCACGTGTGTTCCATTATGAACATCAGAAACATAAATATAATCGATAAAATTTTCTCCGTTCGATAAAGTCTCTTTATAGAATAAAGTAGTAAGAGTTCCGTTATAAGGCTCATTTAAATGTTCTTTCTCATATACTTCGACTTTTCCTTTTAAGCCAAAGTCTTTAAAGTCTTGTACATATTGAACAGTCGAGCCCCATAACGAAACTTTGCTATTGGAGATTAACAATAAATTACATAACAAAAAGACTATAGTTCCAAAAACAAAACTTGATTTGTTAGAAGACTTGTTATCTTGATTGAGCTTCGTTTTTTGAAAGTTTCCAATAAAGAAGATAACAGAGTATAGGAGACTAACGGTAAACAACATTAGGAAATTATAAATATAATTGATTGACCACAAACTTAGATATACTATATTTGATAATTGTAAGCAGACTCCTATAGTCGCTAAAATTACTTGTATATTACTAGTCTTTTGGACTAGCTGATTATCTTTAAAGCTTGATTTTAATTTCAGAGGATCTCTGAAGGCAAAAAAATTACCTAAAAGGATTAAAGCTATTGCTAAAAAGAATACAGGTGGTAGAATGACAATAGCATAACCTGATGAATAGAAGGGAGCAAAAAAAACGAGATTATAGAGTAAATATCCTAACAAGACCAAGCAAAGTCGTATCAAGCTTATTTTATATGGTTTCATAGGAGAACCTCCTTATTACTGTTAACTGTATTATATCATAAGTGGAGAAGAAAATAGAGCGCTTATATGGAAAGATCAATTAAAAAAGATAGACCCTATGACCTATCCTTTTTAATAGTTTAGATATTGTTCCATTTCAGATTTCTCAATTTCTTTTCCGTAGTGACAAATCGGGCAAGAAACGAAATAAGTTTTGCCGTAAGGAAAAGTGGAATCCAGTAGAGTGTGAACTTGCGTCCAGTTTCCACAATTTCCCAAGTGTCAGTATTGTTGCAGTGTCCGCACTCAATAGAACTTTGTGTATGTCCTAATTCTTTTACATAACCTTTAGAACCCCAAAATAGAATCATATCCTTATCTCCTCCTATTTAAATTGTTTATTTTTTGCTGAAGTCGTAGTCTTTCACCACTTCGATACTATCAATGGTGATAGCAGACGTTGGTTTGTCTTTCTCATCTTTATCAGCTTTGGCAATCTTGTCAACAACGTCCATACCATCGATGACTTGACCAAAGACAGGGTGTTTGCCGTCTAGACTTGGATTTCCACCCTCTTTATAGGCTTCGATGATTTTCTTTGGATACTTGCTGGTAGGGAGTTTAGCAGAAATATCTGTCGAGTTTTGGTTGATGAAGAACTGACTACCGTTGGTGTTTGGTTGACCAGTGTTAGCCATAGCAAGGGCTCCTCGGATATTGTATAGGTAAGGAGAGATTTCATTTTTGAAACCAGTTCCCTTGTCCTTTGTTTTATCCTTATCATGCCAGATGGATTGGCCACCTGTACCATCTCCCTTAGGATCCCCAGTTTGTACCATAAAACCATCGATGACACGGTGGAAGGTGATGCCGTTATAGTAGCCTTCCTTAGCGTGAGTAAGGAAGTTTTCAACTGCTAGAGGTGCTAGTTTTGGAAAGAGTTTGATGCGTACATCGCCTTGATTTGTGTGTAAAATGACTTCTGCTTCATCTTCGGCAACTTCTTTAGAAAGTTGAGGGAAGTTGGCATTTTCATTAGTTAGTGCGTCATTCAAATCTTTGGCAGCCTGAGCAGCTGCTTTTGAGCTTTCTTCTGCTGAGATACTAGAGTCGACATACTCATCACCACGGAGACCACGTTGGATACTAGTACATCCAGCAAGGGCTACCGTTGATAGTAAAAGAAGGGTTGCTAGTTTTTTCATTGTTAACCTCTCAAAAATTCATTTCTACTATTGTACCTTAAAAGGAAGGTGATTTCAAATGTAAAAGATTTTACTAAAAATTTCTAGTAGTAAAAAAAAAATTAAAACTCTGTCAAGTTTTTTTCTTGACACCTGTCAGAAATCTGCTATAATAGAACATGTGCTAAATAGCTCAGCTATTTCACCGAAATAAAAAATAAGAAAAGAGACATTAAAAAATGGCAGTTAAAATCCGTTTGACTCGTATGGGTTCTAAGAAAAAACCTTTCTACCGTATCAACGTAGCAGACTCACGTTCACCACGTGACGGACGTTTTATCGAAACAGTTGGGACTTACAACCCACTTGTTGCTGAAAACCAAGTAACTTTGAAAGAAGACCGCGTTCTTGCATGGTTGGCTGATGGAGCTCAACCTTCAGATACAGTTCGCAATATCCTTTCAAAAGAAGGCGTATTGAAAAAATTCCACGATTCTAAATTCTCAAAATAAGTTTAAAGTAGGTTGACAGATGGATACGATTGAAAATCTCATTATTGCGATTGTGAAACCTTTGATTTCACAACCTGATGCCTTAACTATCAAGATTGAAGACACACCAGAGTTTTTGGAGTATCACTTGGATCTTGACCAAAGCGATGTCGGTCGTGTTATCGGTCGTAAGGGTCGCACTATCTCAGCGATAAGAACGATTGTCTACTCTGTCCCAACTGAAGACAAAAAAGTAAGAATCGTTATCGATGAAAAATAAAGAAAGCGGGACAAATGTCTCGTTTTTTTGTGAGGAGGAGAAGATGAAGGATTTAACCTTTAGACAATTACAAGCTTACTTACTCGAACATTACCAACAGTCTCGAACTGAGGAAGGCCTCTTTATCAAGCTAGTGGAGGAAGTCGGAGAAGTAGCTGAGGTCTTGAATGGGCGCTCTGGTCGAAAAGAGGGTGTCCAGGACTCAAATGAGGAACTAGCCAAAGAACTGGCAGATATTATTCACTACACTGTCGCAATTGCGGCTATTAATGACATAGATCTAACCAAAACCATCTTTGACAAAGATAAGAAAGCTGCCATTAAGTATCAGCATGAAAGAGATTTGGAAGGATTTTTGGATAACTTCTAAGAGAACTAGGAGTAATCTCTTTTCACTAATATGAAAGGTTTCTCCTAGCTTACGCTAGCTAGTAAGAAAGAATGAGAAAGCAATGAAACCAGAGGACTATGCATGGAATGAGTTTGAACGAACTGCCTATAAGACTAAAATGAATCACCTACCCAGTCCTTACAAAGTTGCCATTTGGGACGACTCTGAGAAAAGATTGGAACTAGAACAAATACTGGATAGACTTCCTCAGAAATAACTAGCTCGATGGGCATTAGAGAACTCGCGAAATTTCTTATCTTTAATTGACATCGGTGATGAAGGTGAGAAAAATAAAATAATTCGGCAAGCTTATGAGGCTTTTGATGCACGATTGAGAAATGAGTTCTCACCTCATGAGTTGAGAAAAGCAGGTTTCGCAGCAAATCTCCTCTCTAAAAATGCCCAAAATCAAATCGCTAAGTACGCTGCCAGAGTCTTTGTACAAGCTATTTCAACAGCCCATATGAGAGGACACGCCATCGTTTCCGCGGATTATGCTATCAAAGTAAGGAATCTCCAAGAGGCAGACAAGTTAGAACTTGTGAGACAAGAACGAGAAAAGCAGATCAGACTGGCTGAATCCTTTTTAGCTAATGTAATAGATAAACGGTGAAAGAAGGAATAAAATACCAATCCTAGAAATAGCATCTAGGATTTTACTATGCTAAAATGGATAGACAGCCTCAAAGAATTCTAGTCAATCAATCTTGAGAATAGCTATTTTTAAAGGGAGTAACAGTCTATGAACGAGAAAACAAAAGCTTACCTAGCAGCCTTATCCTTTTCAGCAATCATTGGTTTTTCTTTTTTATTTATTAAGATTGCTTTGAGCTATACCAGTCCTCTCACCAACTTAGCACATCGCTATACAATCGCAGCTTTAGTATTGGTCGTCCTTCATCAAACCAAACTTATCAAAGTGAGTTTAAGTAGAAAAGGTATCCTTTCTATTCTCCCTATGAGCCTTTTCTATCCACTCCTCTTTTTTATTTTCCAATCCTTTGCTCTACAGTATATATCGTCTTCTGAAGCGGGAATTTTACAAGCGCTTGTTCCGATTTTTACTCTCCTTTTAGCATCAGTCTTTCTCAAGGAAAAGACAAGCTTGCTTCAAAAGTTCTTTTTAATTTTATCCGTATCAGGAGTAGTTTTCATCTTCTTTAGCAAAGGAGCAAACTTTAGCACGGAAACTGCTAGCTTAGGCTTTCTCTTGATGTTGGGATCTGTTCTCGCCAATGCGATAAACAATATTCTCAGCAAGGCTAAAGGAGGTCGCTATCGGGCCATGGATATGACAGCTGTTGTGATATTTGTTGGCTTCTTCATCTTTAATGCGCTGAGTCTGACCTCCCACTATCTAGAGGGGAACATATTAGCTTACTTTTGTGCCACTTGGAAAGCTACCCTATCTGCTTTCCATCCTCTATTTGGGAAATTTTTAGCCTCTATAGTTACTGGTAGTCTCTCTATCTATGCTATCGTTCGCCTTGGGGCATCAACAGTCAGTGTCTTTGGCAATCTTGGAACAGTTTTGACTATTCTAGCTGGGGCTCTTATCCTCCACGAACCAATTTATAGTTACCATGTGATAGGAGCTGCTCTGATTATTGCTGGAATTTTAGGCATGAATCTGATGAGAAAAAAAGTAAAGATTGCTTAGCAGTCTTTTTTTCTTTATCTAAATGATGCAGAAAAATTCAAAAATTTTTTTAATGAAATTAAGTTTAAAAAAACGATGATTTTAATATAGCATGTTAAAAATAGATAAAAAGAATAATACTAGGATAAAGAGGAGCGAATGTAAAAATGAAGCAAAATGATATAGCTGAAGCTATTGCTTTTTATAACAGAGAACACGAGATGTTGGAACGTCACCTTATAGCAGTCGTAGATTGTGATTTGGTTGTTTATCATCGTCCTGGAAACGCAAGTAAAGGACACATTATTTTTTATCATGGAGCTTGTGGACGGAGTCAGATGTGGGCCCACCAGTATGATGCTTTTGAGGGATTTGACCTCTATTTTGTCAATGTTCGAGGGCAGGGGGAATCACCTATGAAAGTTGGTCTACCTGACTTAGAAGGTGCTGTTCAAGATGTAGATGCTATTTTGTCCTATTTCCAGCTAGATAAGGTGATATTGGTTGGTCATTCTTGGGGAGGAAATCCACTTCAAGAGTACACCTATCGCCATCCAGAAAGAGTCCTAGCCTTGGTCATGGTAGATAGTTGGGGACAGCATCGTTACCTATCAGATAAAGAAAGAGGTCGAATCAAATATAGTTCTCTTATGTATAAAACGATTCCTTGGAAGGTGATTGCAGATAAGAACTCAAAAATGTGTACAGATAATCCTATCACAAGAGAATTGGTCAAGACGGCCATTATAGAAACTGGACGAGATGTTTTCTTGAATCTTGGAATCACAGGTTTCTTGGCAGTCCATGAGATAGAAGGATATAAAGGAAATCCTCCCATGCTATTAGTAAGAGGCGAAAATGATTTTCCCAAACACCTAAAAATGACCTATGATGGTATCATTGCTCTAAATCCCAATGCGCGTCAAGTAACAATTTCAGAGAGCAAACACCAACCGATGAATGACCATCCTCAAGAGTTTAATCAGATAGTTGGTGATTTTTTTGAAGAAGTAGTAGCCTTGTAAGATAGGACTTATCCAACTTGTGAAAATCCCTGGAACGTGATAAAATAAAGGATAAGGATTTTTAATAATTCATTATATAGAATGAGTGGATTTCTTTATGAAGAGGATTGAAGTATCTACAGAAATTGGTAGTCTCTCTGTTACTTATCAAAAGCAAAAGAAAGTGCTAGTTTGTTTAAGTGGCGCAGGTTTGCTACCAAGTTATGAAAATTTTTCACTTATACTTGAAAAACTTCCTCCTACAATTGGTTATTTGACAATTGATTTTCCGAACACAGGTAGGAGTTCGATTCATGACCAATCTGGAAAAAATCTAGATAATCTTGCAGATGCGGTTTATGAAGTACTTGAAGAATTAGGGATTTCTGAATATATACTTTGTGCACATAGTTTGAGTGGAATTTTAGCTTGCAAATTACTCAAGAAACCAATTAAGTGTCAGGCTTTACTTGCAATTGAACCGACAACTAAAAACGTCATGTTTGCTGATTTTTCAGAAAATCCTTATCCAGAAATGGAAGAGCAGATGAGGCTGATTGACGAGTGTGGTCCTGAACTTTATTTTAAGAACTTAACTCAAGCAACATTTAGCCCTAAAATTAATAAAGAAATCTGGGAAATAATGCAAGAAAAAGGCTCAGAATTGGAAAATCAAGATCCAGGATTTCAGATATCTGGAGAGATTACTGAGGAAGATTTTGAGAATGTATCTATAGAATCTTATATCCCTGTGTTTATTTTTTGTCAGGCTTATAGAGAAAAAGAGTACAGAGAATCAGAATATTGGACTTCCAATACTAAACTCATTTTAGGAGGGAATCACCATTATTTACAATGGTCAGAATCAGAAAAAATTGCGACTATTATTCGAGAACTGTCAGAATAAGATGGATAGAAATAGATACAGGAGACAAGATGAACTACTTTAATGTTGGGAAAATCGTCAATACGCAGGGTCTGCAGGGTGAGATGCGAGTCTTGTCTGTGACGGATTTTGCAGAAGATCGATTTAAAAAGGGAGCAGAGCTGGCTTTATTCGATGAAAAAGATCAGTTTGTTCAAATAGTGACCATCGCTAGCCACCGTAAGCATAAGAATTTTGACATTATCAAATTCAAAGACATGTACCATATCAATGCGATTGAAAAATACAAGGGGTATAGTCTCAAGGTCGCTGAGGAAGATTTGAACGATTTAGATGATGGTGAATTTTACTATCACGAGATTATTGGTTTGGAAGTTTACGAGGGAGACAACTTGATTGGAACTATCAAGGAGATTCTGCAACCAGGAGCAAACGATGTCTGGGTGGTCAAGCGAAAAGGTAAGCGAGATTTGCTTTTACCCTACATTCCGCCAGTAGTTCTCCATGTTGATATTCCAAACAAACGGGTTGATGTGGACATCTTAGAAGGGTTAGATGATGAAGATTGATATTTTAACCCTCTTTCCTGAGATGTTTTCTCCGCTGGAGCACTCGATTGTTGGAAAGGCTCGAGAAAAAGGGCTCTTGGATATCCAGTACCATAATTTCAGAGAATACGCTGAAAAAGCCCGTCATGTTGACGATGAGCCCTACGGAGGCGGTCAAGGAATGTTGCTCCGTGCCCAACCTATTTTCGATGCCTTTGATGCCATTGAAAAGAATAATCCCCGCGTCATTCTTCTCGATCCTGCTGGGAAACAGTTCGATCAAGCTTACGCTGAGGATTTGGCTCAGGAAGAGGAACTAATCTTTATCTGTGGTCACTATGAAGGGTATGACGAGCGTATCAAGACCTTGGTAACTGATGAAATTTCCCTAGGAGATTATGTCCTGACTGGTGGTGAGTTGGCAGCCATGACCATGATTGATGCTACGGTTCGCTTGATTCCAGAAGTGATTGGCAAGGAGTCTAGTCACCAAGATGATAGTTTTTCTTCAGGACTTCTCGAATATCCTCAATACACTCGCCCTTATGACTATCGAGGCATGGTCGTGCCAGATGTGCTCATGAGTGGGCACCATGAAAAGATTCGCCAGTGGCGACTGTATGAGAGTCTAAAGAAAACCTACAAGCGCAGACCTGACCTGCTAGAAAACTATCAACTGACAGCCGAAGAAGAAAAGATGCTGGCTGAAATCAGAGAAAACAAAGAATAAAGGAGAACCTTATGCAAGTAATCAAACGTAACGGAGAAGTTGCCGACTTTGATCCAGATAAAATTTACCAAGCTGTCCTAAAAGCAGCTCAGACAGTTTATGTTTTGACAGATGATCTACGTCAAAACCTAGCTCAAGTTACTAAAAAAGTAGTCTTGGACTTGGAAGAAGCAAAAGTAGAACGTGCCACTATCAGCATGATCCAATCAATGGTTGAGCACCGCTTACTTGGAGCTGGCTACATTACCATTGCAGAACACTATATCTCTTATCGCCTGCAACGCGATTTGGAGAGAAGTGGTTATGGCGACCATATCGCAGTTCACCTTCATTTTGAACAAATCCGTTAAGAAAAAGAGTGGGATGCATAGAACATCTCACTCTTTCTTAAATAGACTTTTCTGAGCTTTTTGTACAGTTGAGGGCACAAAACGAAGTCGTTTAATATCACTGATACGAATGATACGTGTCACATTTCTAGTGAAATTTTTGACAATAATCTGTTGTCGGCTGACATCATATTTGACAATATCACCCGTAAAACTTGTCTCAGCGAGTATGACATGAACAGCAGATTTTTTCTGGATAGCCTGCTCGATTGTAGCTATTAGGGAGTTGTCTTCGGTTTGATGAGATTCATCATTCCCATTGAGAAAAACCTGTAGTTTATCTAGTACAAGTTTAAATGTTTGTCTCATAAGATCCTCCCTTCTTATCTATCCATATTATATAAAAATTTCCTAAAATCCACAAGATTTTTACGAATAGACTATAGAAAGCATATCACATAAAGGAGTTAAAAATGGCAGAATTTACATTTGAAATCGAAGAACACTTACTGACCTTGTCCGAAAATGACAAAGGCTGGACAAAAGAACTAAATCGCGTTAGCTTTAATGGTGCCCCTGCAAAGTTTGACATTCGTTCTTGGAGTCCTGACCATACCAAAATGGGCAAAGGAATCACGCTTTCCAATGAAGAATTTCAGGTAATGGTTGATGCCTTTAAAGGGGGACAATAAAAGATCTTGAGTGCAGCTCAAGATTCTTTTTTTAGGACACGATATAATCACATAGAGAAGTCTTAGCTAGCTGGATGAAAGTTTCCCTGAATTCCTTAGGCGGTATTGGATTTTCTTTGCGAATCCAGACCTCGATGAATGAAATTGCCATGGTTGTAATGATATAGGCGATGTCTTCTTTGCTAAAATTATATTTCAGTTGGTAATTAACATTTTTTAGTACCCATCCTGAGTATATCTCACGCAGAAACTCCTTCCAACATGGGTCGACTTGTGTGGTATACAAGATGTTAATAATTTCTTTTTTTTCGTATATGAGCGGAAGTATATAGTCTGCTAAAAAAGAAATAGGATCTCCATCATTGTTAGGGCTGTACTTATTAAAGACGTTAAAAATATGCTGATTGGTCTCTTCGTGAATATACTCAATAATATCTTCAAAATTGTTAAAATGCTTTTGATAAATCGCTTGTCGTGAAATACCAGCTTCAGCAGCAATTTCAGTCATTGTAAAGGAGCTACGCTGAGGATTTTTCTTAGCTAGTGTGATGAGTGAACTAATAATTAAGTCACGAGTATTCTTTGGCATGATTTCACCTTTCTATTTATAATTATTTAAATATGCATATTGAATACTCTTTTATCATTTGATTAACCACAAATAAACAAAAAATATTACTATATACAATTCTAAATAATTTACAATTTTTTTCTGATTCCATTATAACATAAATTTACTATAAAGACTAGGTTGGATTGTGAAAAGCTCTTTTCTGGAAATTCTTGTCATAGCAATATTTTTAGACAATTCTCATATGTGTGCCCTATTGTTTGAGATATAAAAACATTACATCGCGAAGGTTTACAGTGTGTAAATAAATACCTTGAAATATTAAAAAATATGCTTGAAAATATTTGACGATATGTAGTATAATGGTTGTGGATAATATTTTGCTATATTTCCATCTGATCATGAGTAGTGATACTCCTGCTAAAGATTGAATTTAATATTTTGAATAATGCTAACAGTATATTCTTTACCCAAGCAAAATTACATAGTATAAGGCTCATAAATATGTAATTAATCTACGCGATTGAAAGGGGTGTTGCTTACTGGGAGAAGACGATGCACTATTCAATTAATTTCAATCATTTAGAAAGGAATATTATGAAACAGAAAAATTTCAAAAAAATATTTTTAACATTTCTTTTTCCTCTGATGCTCTTGGGGGTGTTTGCTAAAACAACTCAAGTCGAAGCAGCAGACATCACCGATAGAGTTGTCTTTTCAGACGTTAAAATCCTTGCTGAGGATACAGGAAATGCTGATGAAATTTTCTGGCATGCTAAGGGAAGCACTTACAAAGGTGTTTTATTTAATGGGAAGTTTGCTTTTCCTGGCTTAGCTGCCGGAGATATTAAAGGAGGGGATTACTTTACAATCAAAGTTCCAGATGGTTTGTCTCTTAAAGATGCCACTTTGGATTTGATTGATACCTCAAGTAATAAAGTCCTGGGTAAAGTAGTAGCCGACAGCGTAACAGGTGTTATAACTTTTACTTTTAGTAAAGAAGTTGAAGATAAACAAAATGTAAAAGGAACCTTTAACGTTTCGTCAATTGCAACGACGACGGGCACGGAAAACACGGTAACCTATAACCTCCCCGGGGGTACACAAACCATTACCTTTAAACCTTATAAGGATGAAGATGCCGTTGGTGTTGAAGGTGAGATTGTTTTCAAAGGTGGCTGGTCGAACGGTACGAATAATTATGTGACGTGGTGGATGCGTGTCAACCGTGCGGCTGAAGATTTAACAGGCAAGACTGTTATTATTAAAGATGCTATTGATAAAGATGGCGGTTCCTTGGCTACCTTCATCGCAGACAGCTTTGTTCTTAAGGCCGTTACTTATGAATCAACGGATACTTCAAAGGCAGAAAAAACTGGTGAGTTGGAAACTTATCAAGTAACAACCGATCCTGCTGCTTATAAGGCTGATTCAGATCACAAAGCTCTTTTGAAGATTACAAACAGTGGTTTTGGTTACGAACTGCTCTTGCCAACCAACACGGGAACAAAGGCTTTCCATCTCGAATATCACACAACTACCCCAGCTGATGGCACAAAAGTTAAAAACTCAGCTGGTATCACTGTAAATGGAGAAGCTCGTCCAACATGGAAATCATGGAATGGTACTACAAACACCAAAACAGTGCAATCAACTGAAGTTTTGTCTGTTAAATCGGTAGGTGCGACAGTTTCGGTTGACCTTGCTGGTAAAGTTAAAATCGTTAAATATGATGAAGGCGATGCTAATGTTAAATTGAAAGACGTTGAATTCGATATTGTCAATAAAGACGACAAATCGAAGAAATACACTATCAGGACAGATGAAAACGGTGTTGCCATCACACCTGTATTGTCAAACGGAACTTACGTTGTTACAGAAGTTCGCACTAAAGACGGATATATTCTAGATAAACAGAACGTGAAGTTAATATGACTGGTGAACCTGTTATCTTGAACATTCCGAACAAACGTAAAACAGTTGACTTTACAGCTACTAAAAAATGGACTAAGGGTAACGCAGGAGACTACAAACAAGTAAGTGTAGGTCTTTATGCTCGTAAAGAAAGTGAAGCAGAAACAGACGCTAAACCTGTCACTGGTTCTTACACACCAACTATAACTGAAAATGATGGTGTCTACACTTATGAGTGGAGAGACCAATTACCGGAACTTGATACAGATGGCAGCAAATTAGTTTACTCTGTTCGTGAGTTGGAAGACGGAACAGGTATCCCACTTGCTGAAGGTGCTACTATTAATGGTGCTAGTGGTGCAACTTATACTGTTAAGTATAACACTAACGGCAAAGAAATCACTAACGAAGGCCCAACGCCAGTAAATGCTCAAATCCAAGCAATTAAAAAATTGACTGGTCGTGTTATGAAAGCTGGTGAGTTTGAATTTGACTTGTTCGATGACAAGACAGGTAAAGTTGTTGAAACAGTAACAAATGATGCGGATGGTAATATCAACTTTGCCGAATTAACATTTGACAAAGCTGGTACATACAACTACCACATTGTTGAGAAAAAAGCGAACACAACTGAAAAAGGTGTTACTTACGATGCCAACCCTGTTAACGTAACAGTTACTGTATCAGCAGATGCTGAAGGCAATTTATCTGCAGCTGTCGCATACGAAAACGATGATAAGACTTTTGAAAACACTTACGCTGCTGAGAAAACGTCAGCTCCTATTGAAGTAACAAAAGTTCTCTCAGGTCGTACCTTGAAAGCTGATGAGTTTGAGTTTGTCTTGAAGAATGACGAAGATGGCTCAGAAGTTCAAAAAGTGAAGAACACTGCTGATGGTAAGGTCGCATTTGCACCAATCGAATACACTAAAGCTGGCACTTACAAGTACACTATCGTTGAAACAAACGCTGGACAAACTATTGACGGTGTAACATACGATAGTCTCGAAGTTAAAGTCACTGTAGAAGTTACAGACGATGGTGAAGGAAATCTTACTGCCAACGTAACATACCCAGCGGACAAAGAATTCAACAACAGCTACGGAGCTTCAAAAACTCCAGCTACTCTTGCCGTTAAGAAAACACTTACTGGTCGTGAGTTAAAGCTGATGAGTTTGAATTTACTTTGACAGACCAAGATGGTAACGTGAAAGAAACAGTCAAGAATGACAAAGATGGAAACGTTAAGTTCTCAGTCTTGGAATTCGATAAAGCTGGAACTTTCACTTACAAGATTGCTGAAAAAGCTGGAACTGCTACAGGCATCACGTACGACTCAAAAACAATCACTGCTACAGTTACTGTAGCGGACAACGGTCAAGGTGCCCTTAAAGCAACTGTTACTTACGATGATGAAAAAGCTTTCGAGAATACTTACACTCCAGCCGGGGCTACAAGTGTAACTCTTGGAGCTAAGAAAGTTCTTGAAGGTAAAGACCTTGAAGCTGGTAAATACAGCTTTGAACTGAAGAAAGCAGACGGAACTGTTGTTGAAACAGTGACAAACGCCGCTGATGGAACAGTGACCTTCTCACCAATCTCATATGATGAGAGCCAAGTGGGAACTCACAAGTACACTATCTCTGAAGTTGCTGGAACTGAAACAGGAATCACTTACGATAAGACAGTTCAAGAAGTTGAAGTAACGGTTGAGAAAGTAAGTGCAACTGAATTGAAAGCAACAGCTTCAAAAGAAGCGAACGATCTTGTATTTACAAACACTTACACTCCAGCGAAAACTGAAGTTCCTGTGAAGAAAGTATGGAAGGACGAGAACAACCAAGATGGTAAACGTCCATCTTCTGTCACAGTTAAATTGCTTGCGGATGGTCAAGATACTGGTAAGACACTTGAGCTTAACGCCGCAAACAACTGGGCTGGAAGCTTCACAAACCTTGATGCTGATAAAGGCGGCACACCTATTAAGTACACAGTAGTAGAAGTAACTGTTGCTGGTTACACTTCAGAAGTTACTGGTGACGCTGCATCAGGATTCACCATCACAAATAGCTATTCACCAGAAACAGTTGATGTAAAAGCAACTAAGAACTGGGATGATGCTAATAACCAAGACGGCAAACGTCCAACTAAGATTACAATCAATCTTTTAGCAGACGGTCAGAAAGTTGATTCGAAAGAAGTTCAAGCAGCCGCAGACGGAACTTGGACTGTCGAATTCACGAAATTAGCAAAATATAAAGCTGGTAAAGAAATCAAATACACTGTAACAGAAGAAGCCGTAGCAGAATACGAATCAACTATTACAGACTTTACCATCACAAACAAATATGCTCCAAAAGCAATCGACTACAAGGTAACAAAAGTATGGAACGATGCGAACAACCAAGACGGCAAACGTCCTGAGTCCGTAACGGTTCAACTTTATAAAAAAGTAGGAGATGCAGATCCAGTAGCTGTTGAAGGTAAGAAATTGACCTTAACAGCTAAGGATAAGACAGACGCTAACACTTGGGTAGCATCCTTCACAAATCTTCCACAATACGAAGCTGGTAAAGAAATCACTTACTCTATCAAGGAAGTAGACGTACCAGCTGGTTATGAAGCCTCTGTAACTGGTCAGGTCGTGACAAACACTCACACACCAGAAACAGTCGTTCTTTCAGGAACTAAGGTTTGGAAAGATAACAACAACCAAGACGGCAAACGTGCAGATAAAGTGAAAGTTCAAATTCTTAACGGCGACAAAGTTGTTCAAGAAATTGAAGTTTCAGAAACAACTGGCTGGAAGTTCGAATCAAAAGCACTTCCTAAGTATGAAAATGGTAAAGAAATCAAGTACACTGTCAAAGAAGTAGCTGTGAAAGAATATACCTCAACAGTTACTACGGACAAAGATGGTAAGTACACAGTTACCAATACACATGCTCCAGAGAAAACATCTGTAAAAGGTCATAAGATCTGGAAAGATGAAGAGAACAAAGACGGTATCCGTCCAGCATCTATCACCGTAAAACTTCTTGCCGATGGTCAAGACACTGGTAAGACTGCGGTAGCCTCAGAAGCAACTGGTTGGACTTATGAGTTCACAGACCTTGATCGTTATAAAGACGGTCAAGCAATCGAATACTCTGTAGTAGAAGTTCCAGTTGAAGGTTATTCATCTAAAGTAGAAGGCTTCAATATCACAAATACACACACTCCAGAAAAACCAACACCAGGTAAACCAAATGAACCAGGAAAACCAGGACAAAAACCTCAACTTCCTAATACTGGTGAAAAAGCATCTAGCGCAGCAGTAGTTGCAGGACTTGCTTTGATGGCAGTGACTGGTGGATTGTACTTTGTAAGCCGTAAAAATAAATAATCTCTATAAGAGAGTTAATTTTCAGTTAGTTCTTAGGAAGTAATTGGAAAGGAAATAGTCCAGAACAAATGTTCTGGACTATTTTTTATCTTGAAAAATAAGTAAGGCTTTTCAATCGTTCTAGTAGGGGGCGACCAATGAAACTAATGGCAATGATCTTACCAAGGTCAGGGAGGATAAAGGGAAGGACACCTACTGTAAGAGCCTTATCAAATGCCATCCCAGCAAGGAAGTGGAGGCTGAGAATGCCTCCGACAAAGACGAGGGAGTCACCCAAGAGGTTGGCTAGGAAAATGCGAATGTAGCCACTATTTTGATGGATGAGATAAGATGTAAGTCCAGCATAGACAAGGTCGAACCAAAGATAGCCTGCACTTGGGCCGACTAAAACGTGAAATCCAGCTCCTCCCCCTGCAAAAACAGGTAAACCAATGGCGCCCAGCAGGAGATAGAGAGCTACAGATAGGACGGCTTCGCTAGGTCTAAAAACAGTAGCAATCAGACCGATTGCAAAGTTTTGCAGAGTGAAGGGGACAGGACCGATAGGAAGACTAATTTGTGCCAATACGGCGATGAGAGCAGCACCGATAGCAGGGATAGCATAGATATGAGCTTTTTTCAAAACTGTTAACCTCTTTTCAAAAATATAGTAACTATTATACTAATTCAGAAAGAAAAGTCAACCTATTTTTGAAATAAAGGTAACAATTTTGTAACGGCCGATTTTACAAGTAAAAAGAGACCTCAAGAGGTCTCTTACAATAATTAACGCATGGTTACAAATTCTTCTGAGGCGGTTGGGTGGATAGCTACTGTAGCATCAAAGTCCGCCTTGGTTGCTCCCATCTTGATGGCAACAGCGAATCCTTGAATCATCTCATCCACTCCGTAACCAAGTCCGTGAAGTCCAACAACTTTTTCGTCATCACCGGCGGTGATGAGTTTGAGCGAGACTCTTGACGATGGCTTGTAACGGCTGAGTACATAGATGCAAAGCTTGACTTGTAGACTTTAATGTGATCTTGGCCGTATTCTTTGATAGCTTGATCTTCAGTTAAACCGACTGTTCCGATTGCTGGGTGGGAGAAGACAACAGTAGGGATAGTCGTGTAGTCCATCTTGGCACTTTTTTTCCCATTAAAGAGACGTTCAGATAGGGTACGTCCAGCCTTGATGGCTACTGGAGTTAGTTCCTTCTCACCAGTAACGTCTCCAAGGGCATAGATACCATCTACAACAGTATTTTGATACTCATCCACTTGGATAAACCCACGTTGGTTGAGTGTAACTCCAGCCTTTTCTAACTCCAACCCGTCTACATTTGGACGGCGGCCGGTAGCCCAGATAACTTGGCTGGCAGTGTGATTAGAACCATCTTCAAAATGAATCGTAATGCCTTGCTCAGTTTCTTCGAGCTTGACGGGTACCTTATGGGTGTGCAAAGGAAGGCCTGTTTTTTCCATTTCATTGACAAGACCTTCAACGATATAGCTGTCAAAACCACGCAAGGGACGATCACGACGGACAAACAAATCCGTTTTTACTCCTAGCGCGTGGAGAACACCTGCTAATTCAACGGCGATATAGCCAGCTCCAAGAATCGCAACGGATTCAGGAAGTTGCTCCCAAGCAAAGACATCGTCTGAGCTACCACCAAGTTCAGCTCCAGGGATAGTTGGAATGCTTGGACGAGCGCCAGTCGCAATCACGATATGTTTGGCACGAATCAATTCACCATTAACGCTGACCGTATGAGCATCAACGAAATGAGCACGACCTTCAATCAAATCAACTCCGTTGCGTTTGAAACTTCCATCATAAGATGAACGAGCGCGATCGATATAGGCTTCACGATTTTGACGAAGTTTTGCGAAATCAAATTGAACATTTGAACTCGTAAACCCATAGTCAGGACCGTAGTGGTGGAAGCTTTCAGCGATTTGTGCTCCATACCACATGATTTTTTTAGGAACACAGCCGACATTGACACAAGTTCCGCCTAATTTTTTTTTCTTCGATAACAGCTGCTTTAGCGCCGTGTTCACCAGCTCGGTTCATAGTGGCGATGCCACCGCTCCCTCCACCAATGGCGATGATATCATATTCTCTCATAGAAAACTCCTTATAGCTTTGATAGTCATATTCTATCGTTTTTATTTTTTGAATGCAAAAATCTGCTACGATAAAAAAAATTATAAAAACGCTTGCCAAATTCAAAAAGATATTGTATTATATATCTAGCACAATAATCCAATAAACGAATACCGAACGAAATAATGGTCCTGAATTGTCATTGTTTCCATCTGAACTGTCATTGTTTGGGCTTGGTATTTCTGATATAATGGTTTTTGTAAGGCAAAAGAATAAAGGAGCTTAAAAATGAAAAGAAATAAGAAGGCAAAAAAATGGCAATTATACACAGCGATTGGTGTTACCAGTGCTATTGTTATCGGTGCTGCGGGGATTTTGATTTTTAGACAACCTTCCCAGTCAGCAGTCAAGGAGGAAACCCCTCATATCGTTACTGCTAAGGAAGGTTCTGTTGCTTCATCGGTTCTCTTATCAGGTACGGTTACAGCAAAAAATGAACAATACGTTTATTTTGATGCTAGTAAGGGAGATTTAGATGAAATTCTCGTTTCGGTTGGGGACAAGGTCGAAGAAGGGCAAGCTTTGGTCAAATACAGCAGTGCAGATGCTCAAGCTGCCTATGATGCGGCTGATCGTGCAGTTGCAAAGGCAGACCGTCATATCGAGGAGTTAAACAAGGCTCGTGAAATGCATCAGCTACACCAGCTTCTCCACAGGTTCCAACAGAAGCTGGACTCCCAGAACAAGCGCAAGCAGCAACTTCTTCCGTATCCTCTATTGATTCTCAAATCAGTGATGCCAAGGATAACCGTGCAGATGCTGTGGCTCAGCTCAACAAGGCTCAAGCACAGCTAGATGCCGCAACTGTCCTCAGTACACTTGAAGGGACTGTAGTTGAAGTTAATCGTAATGTTTCCAAATCACCAACGGGTAACAGCCAAGTGGTAGTTCATGTTGTAAGTAATGAAAACTTGCAGGTCAAAGGGGAGTTGTCTGAATACAACCTTGCTAACCTTTCTGTAGGCCAAGAAGTTACCTTTACTTCGAAGGTTTACCAAGATAAGAGCTGGACAGGAAAAATCAGCTATATTTCTGATTATCCTAAAAACAATGGAGAAGCAGCAAATGCAGCCCTTGGAGGAAATACTGGATCTAAGTACCCTTATACTGTTGATGTGACTAGCGATATCGGTGAGTTGAAACAAGGCTTCTCTGTCAGTGTGGAAGTCAAAAACAAGAGTAAGGCCATCCTTGTTCCTTTGACAAGTGTTGTTACCGAAAATGACAAAAACTATGTCTGGATCGTTGACGACCAGAAAAAAGCGAAGAAGGTAGAAGTTACTTTGGGGAATGCGGACGCAGACAACCAAGAAATTACTTCAGGTTTGACAGACGGTGCCAAGGTCATCAGTAATCCAACATCTTCCTTGGAAGAAGGAAAAGAGGTGAAGGCTGATGAAGAAACTAATTAGTCTCAAAAATATCTGTAGAAGTTATCGAAATGGTGACCAAGAACTGCAGGTCCTTAAAAATATCAGTCTAGAAGTTCATGAAGGTGAGTTTGTTGCCATTATGGGACCATCTGGTTCTGGTAAGTCTACCTTGATGAATACCATCGGAATGTTGGATACACCAACCAGTGGAGAGTACTACCTTGAAGGTAAAGAAGTTGCAGGTCTTGGAGAGAAACAACTGGCCAAGGTCCGCAACCAGCAAATCGGCTTTGTCTTTCAGCAGTTCTTTCTCTTGTCTAAGCTCAATGCGCTTCAAAACGTCGAATTGCCCTTGATTTACGCTGGAGTTTCGGCTTCTAAACGTCGGAAATTGGCTGAGGAATTTCTGGAAAAGGTTGAGCTGACGGAGCGCAGTCATCATTTGCCTTCCGAGTTATCAGGTGGTCAAAAGCAACGTGTAGCGATTGCCCGTGCATTGGTAAATAATCCTTCTATCATCCTAGCAGACGAACCTACAGGAGCCTTGGATACCAAGACGGGAAATCAAATCATGCAGCTGTTGGTGGAGTTAAACAAGGAAGGGAAAACCATTATCATGGTCACGCATGAGCCTGAGATTGCTGCCTATGCCAAACGCCAAATTGTCATTCGTGATGGTGTTATCTCATCAGACAGTGCCCTAGAAAAGGAGGAAAACTAAGATGCAGAATCTGAAATTTGCCTTTTCATCCATCATGGCTCACAAGATGCGTTCCTTCCTCACCATGATTGGGATTATCATCGGAGTTTCGTCTGTCGTTGTCATCATGGCTCTTGGCGACTCTATGTCTCGTCAGGTCAATAAAAACATGACCAAATCGCAGAAGGATATCCATGTATTTTTCTCTCCTATCAAGAGCAAGGATGGCTCCTTTACTCAGCGTCAGTCAGCTTTGACAGTCAGCGGGAAAGAAGAGGATGTTCATGTTGAACCACCAAAACCACTAGAATCTTGGGTCAAGGAGGCTGCCAAACTCAAAGGAGTAGACAGTTACTATGTCACCAACTCGACCAACGTTACCTTATCTTATAAGGATAAGAAGGTTGAACGAGCGAATCTGACAGGCGGAAATAGCACCTACATGAACGCAGTTGAAAATGAAATCGTTGCGGGTAGAAGTCTAAGACCGCAAGACTACAAGGAATTTGCCAGTGTGATTTTGCTGGACGAAGAACTAGCCAAGAGTTTGTTTGATAGTCCCGAAGCTGCGGTTAATCAAATCATCTCTGTTAATGAATTTAGTTACCGTGTGATTGGCGTTTATACTAGCAATGAAGCTAAAACTGCTAAGCCTTTGGGATTGGTGGTCTTCCAATTACGACTAATATCTCTCTCGCAGCCAATTTTAATACTGATGAAATCTCGAATATCGTCTTTCGTGTCAATGATACTAGTCTAACGCAGACCTTGGGACCAGAGTTGGCTCGAAAACTGACCGAGATTGCTGGTCTTCAGCAAGGAGAGTACCAAGTTGCGGACGCAACTGCCGCCTTCCAAGAAGTACAACAACTCTTTGGTTTTATGACCACCATTATCAGTGCCATCGCAGGAATCTCTCTCTTTGTCGGGGGAACCGGTGTTATGAATATCATGCTGGTTTCGGTGACAGAACGCACGCGTGAGATTGGTCTGCGGAAAGCTCTCGGAGCTACTCGGGCTAATATCTTGGTACAGTTTTTGATTGAATCCATGATCTTAACCTTGCTAGGTGGTGTCATCGGTCTTGGGATTGCTGCTGGAATGACCATGTTAGCTGGAGTATTGCTTCAAAACATGATTGCAGGTATCGAAGTTGGGGTTTCTCTCCCAATTGCCCTCTTTAGCTTAGCTGTGTCAGCCAGTGTTGGTATGATCTTTGGCGTCTTGCCAGCCAATAAAGCCTCTAAACTTGATCCAATAGAAGCCCTTCGCTATGAGTAATCTAAACAAGAAGTAAAACAGGATGGATATTTGTCTATCTTGTTTTTGTATGGATTTCTCTATCGAATATCACCGAAAATATGATATAATGAAGTGTTAGAAAAACAGGTTTCATTTGCCTGGAAAGGAAAAATTATGTCTGAAAAGAATTTTTATATTACAACACCGATTTACTATCCATCTGGTAAACTTCACATCGGTTCTGCCTACACAACCATTGCTTGTGATGTTTTAGCACGTTACAAACGCCTTATGGGCTACGATGTCTTTTATCTAACAGGTTTAGATGAGCATGGTCAAAAGATTCAGCAAAAAGCAGAAGAAGCAGGGATTACACCACAAGCCTATGTTGATGGGATGGCAGTTGGCGTCAAAGAACTCTGGAATTTACTCGATATCTCATACGATAAATTTATCCGTACAACTGATGACTACCATGAAAGTAGTGGCTCAGGTCTTTGAACGCTTGCTTGCTCAAGATGATATCTACTTGGGTGAATACTCTGGTTGGTATTCAGTTTCAGATGAGGAATTCTTTACAGAAAGCCAGCTTGCGGAAGTTTTCCGTGATGAAGCTGGAAATGTAACGGGCGGTATCGCTCCATCAGGACATGAAGTGGAGTGGGTTTCAGAAGAGTCTTACTTCCTTCGCCTCAGTAAATACCAAGACCGCTTGGTAGAATTTTTCAAATCGCACCCTGACTTCATCACTCCAGATGGTCGCCTCAATGAAATGCTTCGCAACTTCATCGAGCCAGGTTTGGAAGACTTAGCGGTTTCTCGTACAACCTTTACCTGGGGAGTACCAGTCCCATCAAATCCAAAACACGTTGTCTACGTTTGGATTGATGCCCTTCTTAACTATGCGACAGCTCTTGGATACGGTCAAGAGGATCATGCTAACTATGATAAATTCTGGAATGGAACAGTCTTCCACATGGTCGGAAAGACATTCTTCGTTTCCACTCCATCTACTGGCCAATCCTTCTCATGATGTTGGATATGAAATTGCCTGACCGCTTGATTGCCCACGGTTGGTTCGTCATGAAAGACGGCAAGATGTCTAAGTCTAAAGGGAATGTCGTTTACCCTGAAATGCTAGTAGAACGTTATGGACTGGATCCACTTCGTTACTACCTCATGCGTAGCCTTCCAGTCGGTTCAGATGGAACCTTCACTCCAGAAGACTATGTCGGCCGTATCAACTATGAATTAGCCAATGACCTCGGGAACCTCCTCAACCGTACGGTTTCCATGATTAACAAGTATTTTGATGGGCAAATCCCTGCCTATGTAGAAGGTGTGACAGAGTTTGACAATGCTCTTGCTCAAGTAGCAGAGCAATCTATCTCTGACTACCATACACACATGGATGCAGTTGAATATCCACGTGCCCTAGAAGCAGTATGGACGCTTATCTCACGTACCAACAAATACATCGATGAGACAGCTCCATGGGTCTTGGCTAAGGATGAAGCCCTTCGTGACCAATTGGCAAGTGTGATGAGCCGCTTGGCAGCCAGCCTTCGTGTCGTAGCTCATATGATTGAGCCATTTATGATGGAAACTAGTCGCGCTGTATTGGCACAACTTGGTCTAGCAGAAGTTTCTAGCCTAGAAAACTTGAGCTTGGCAGATTTCCCTGCAGATGTGACTGTTGTTGCCAAAGGAACACCAATCTTCCCACGTCTGGACATGGAAGAAGAGATTGCCTATATCAAGGAACAAATGGAAGGCAACAAACCAGCAGTCGAAAAAGAATGGAATCCAGATGAAGTTGAACTCAAACTAAACAAGGATGAAATCAAGTTTGAAGATTTTGATAAGGTTGAAATCCGTGTCGCAGAAGTAAAAGAAGTTTCTAAAGTAGAAGGTTCTGATAAGTTGCTTCAATTCCGCCTCGATGCAGGTGATGGCGAAGACCGTCAAATCCTCTCAGGAATTGCCAAATACTATCCAAACGAACAAGAATTGGTCGGCAAGAAGATCCAAATCGTTGCCAACCTCAAACCACGCAAGATGATGAAAAAATATGTCAGTCAAGGAATGATCCTCTCAGCTGAACATGAAGGCAAATTAACCCTTCTCACAGTTGATCCAGCTGTACCAAACGGAAGTGTGATTGGCTAATAGCAAAAAACCAACGTTAGGCACGTTGGTTTTTCTTGTTATGCGCGAGATTTTCTAAGAAGTAATCCATCTCCTTTTGCGACCGGAGGACAATTACTTTCTCAGGGTAGGTTTCTTGAACCCGTTGATAGCGTTCTTTAGCATGTTTTGTCCGCCCATCCCAGAGAATCCATCGGATAAAATCCCAGTCAAAGCGTTCAGGACAGCCTGCTGCCATACTTTCTCTGACTTTACCTCGGTATGTGAGATACCGTTTAAAGGCTCGAAAGAGACAAGTCCATGGGGAAAAGTTGAGAAAGATGATTTGGTCAGCTTCCAGCATTCTTTCTTCATAGCAACACCAAGAGTAGTTGCCGTCGATGACCCAAGCTTCGTGCTTTGTGAGAAAGTTTTTCATCTCGGTCAACATCCATTCGCGGTCACTGTCTTGCCAACCAGGTTGAAATTGAAGTGTATCCATATGCAGTTTGGGGATGGAGTAGTAGTTTGACAACTTTTCAGCTAGAGTTGACTTGCCAGCTCCAGAATATCCTATGATTGCGATTTTCATTTTCTACCTTTTCTGATTAGAGGACAAAAAAACAGCCTCTATGGACTGTTTCTTATTTAGCAAGTTTAGCTGAAAGACGAGCTTTATCGCGGCTTGCTTTGTTTTTATGAATCAAACCTTTAGTTTCTGCTTTGTCGATAGCTGAGCTAGCAGCACGGAAAAGTTCTTCAGAAGGGTTTGCTTCGAAAGCTTTGATAGCAGTACGCATAGCTGATTTTTGAGCTGAGTTTTTTTCGTTTTGTTTAACGTTCAATTCAGCGCGTTTGATAGCTGATTTAATGTTTGCCAATGTTCTTACCTCCATATTTACTAACTATACTATTATATCTGAAAACTTATGTTTTGACAAGGGGAAATTATTTTTTTAGGTAAATTTCATCGATTTCATGGTTTTTAGTCTTGTGGAGAATAACCTCTGCCCGATTCCTTGTTGGTTCGATATAGTTTTGTAGATTTGTGAGATTAATGCTGGTCCAAACCTGGTGAGCAAATGCTTCAACTTCTCCAATTGGCATTTGAGTAAAACGGTGGTAGTAGCTGTTGGAATCATTTTGGGCAAAGCTGAGCAGCTTTAAGAAACGATCCAGATACCAGCTTTCAATGTCCTCGACAGCAGCATCCACATAGATGGAGAAATCAAAGAAATCAGTAATGTAAAGGCGCTCATTTTGAGGGTTTTGAAATACATTGATGCCTTCGACAATGACAAAATCAGCAGCTTTGACACGTTGTTTCTCTCCAGGAACGATGTCATACACTTCATGAGAATAGACAGGAATATCGACATCTTGGCCATTTTTTAGGCGATCAAGAAAATTCAGCAAGGCTTCCATATCATAACTTTCAGGAAAACCTTTGCGATTTAAGATATCTTGGTCAATCAAGGTTTGATTGGGATAGAGAAAACCGTCAGTTGTCACCAATTCTACAGTAGCATCCGGGAGAGTACGTGACAGAAGAATCTGAAGTAAGCGACTAGTAGTCGATTTCCCGACAGCAACACTTCCAGAAACCCCAATGATAAAAGGTTGGGATTTGCTTTCACGTTGGAGGAAAATTCCTTTTGAAAATGCCAAATCATCCTTAGTGCGCTTGTAAATATGGATAAGATGAACAAGGGGAAGATAGACGTCCGTTACGTCCTGTAGACTAATCTGGTCATTGAAACTCTTGATGGATTCTAACTCTTCCTCTGTCAAGGGAGGGGTTGTTTTGCGATGCAATGATTGCCAAGTCTGGCGACTGATTTTTCTCAAAATGTAAAAAAATTCGTTGGTCATTTGTTTTCCCCTAGATATTTTGTTTATCATACCATAAAAAAAGCTAAAAAGATAAAGCGGTTTCTTGATGGTAGTAAGTCAATATCGTATAATAGAGGTAGATGGAGGTTGAATAATTTAATGATGAGATAGAGAATGGTTTCTGAAGACTTATCAGTTATTGAAAGTGGGCTTTGTGGTTCACAACTTATAGGAGGTGTGTCATGAAAATCTTAAAAAGTTATATATTGGAACTCTGTTTTATTTTAAGTTTTGCCTTACCTTTTATAAGGGGAGCGAATGCGGATAATGGTAGACGCTTTGTAGAAACCTATTACGGTTTTACCTTCTTAATGGATCATCTCCTTGTAACAGTTATCTTTATCTGTTCACTCTTGATTGCTTGGCTAGTAAAAAAGCAGTGGACAAAATGGCTTGCTGCTGGTAGTTATCTATTTTTGATTTTGTGGATTGCTACAGAAGGATATCTATTCCGTATGTCACTAGAAGATTTGATACGACTTTGGACAAGTTTGGAAATCTTGACACAAACTTATCAGTTGGGTTTTTATCTAAACATCATATTGGGAATCTTGTTGATAATAAAGTATTTTAAGGTTAAGAAATAGTAATAAAAATGCGCCCGATTGCAGACGAACTGTTTTTTCCTGACTATGATAATTTGTAGTTCCTGATAGATTGTAATGTATTTCTAATAATTGAAAGAGATTGAAGAAAAGGTTTTTTGACTAGGATTCTTCAGTCTTTTTCATTTGATCATCACTTTGTAAACGATTTACAATTCAAGCCAAATTATGGTAAAATAGTTTTATGAGTAAAATGTATTATGCAGAAAATCCTGATGCTGCTCACGACATTCATGAGTTGAGAGTGGAGTTGTTGGGAGAAAACATGACCTTTTTGACGGATGCGGGTGTTTTTAGCAAGAAAATGGTTGACTTTGGGAGTCAGCTTTTATTGAAGTGTCTAGAGGTTAACAAAGGAGAAACGGTCCTTGATGTAGGCTGTGGATACGGGCCATTGGGTTTGTCATTGGCCAAGGCTTATGGTGTTCAGGCGACCATGGTCGATATCAATAATCGTGCCTTGGACCTAGCGCGACAAAATGCTGAACGTAATAAAGTAGAAGCAACGATTTTCCAATCCAATATCTATGAACAAGTTGAAGGGAAGTTTGACCATGTTATTTCCAATCCGCCGATCCGAGCGGGCAAACAGGTTGTTCATGAGATTATCGAAAAGAGCAGAGATTTCTTGAAAGACGGAGGAGATTTAACCATTGTCATTCAGAAAAAACAAGGAGCTCCAAGTGCTAAAAGTAAGATGGAAGACGTTTTTGGTAATTGTGAAATCGTAAAGAAAGATAAGGGATACTATATCCTTAGAAGTGTGAAAGAATGAGAGCAGTTGATTTAATCCAAAAGAAACGAGATGGTCAAGAACTGACTGCAGCTGAAATTAAATGGCTGGTAGAAAGCTATGTGGCTGGAACTGTTCCAGACTATCAGATGTCTGCTTTTTCTATGGCTGTTTATTTTAAAGGAATGACCACACGTGAGATTTCTGATCTGACGATGAATATGGTTAAACAGGTCAGGAGTTTGATTTGTCAGCTATTGAGGGGGTTAAAGTTGATAAGCATTCAACTGGTGGTGTAGGTGATAAGGTGACCTTAATCTTGGCTCCACTTGTTGCGAGTTTCGGCGTGCCCGTTGCTAAGATGAGTGGTCGAGGTCTCGGCCATACTGGTGGGACAATTGATAAATTGGAGTCCATTAAGGGCTATCAAGTCGAGCGAAGTCAAGAGGATTTCATTCGTCAGGTACAGGATATTGGTGTATCTGTCATTGGGCAGTCCGATCAGCTGGTTAAAGCAGATAAACTTCTCTATGCCCTCCGAGATGTGACAGCAACTGTAGACACGATTCCTTTGATTGCTAGTTCGGTGATGAGCAAGAAAATTGCTGCAGGAGCGGATGCCATTTTGCTAGACGTAACGGTCGGTGAGGGTGCCTTCATGAAGACGGTTGATGAGGCGCGTGAATTGGCTCAAACCATGGTGGATCTTGGTAAGGCAGTTGGTCGAAAGACGGTAGCAGTCATTACCGATATGAGCCAACCCTTGGGAAAAGCCATTGGCAATCGTCTCGAAATCCTTGAGGCAATCGAGATTCTTCAAGGAAAAGGCCGAGAAGATATTAGTCACTTTATCTGCGAGCTAGCTCAGATTATGCTTGGCTTGGCTGATGTTGAGAAAACGATCAAGGAAATCCGTCAACACCTGGAAAATGGCCAAGCACTGGCTAAGTTTGAAGAAATGGTAGCAGCACAAGGTGGCGATTTAGAAGATCTCTATCGCCCAGTCAAAGTTGCCCATGTGGTGGAAATCCATGCTCAAGAAACAGGTGTTATTTCAGCCCTTCCTGCAATGGAATTTGGACTCTATGCCATGAGACTAGGAGCTGGTCGTGCAGTCAAGTCTGATGACTTGGACTATGAAACAGGGATTGTTTTTGAAAAGAAAGTTGGAGACTCCGTTCAAAAGGGTGAAATTGTTGCAAAAGTTTATACAAATGGAAAAATTTCTTCTGAACTAGTTACAGAATTTCAAAAATATGTTAAAATAAATGATGGAGTGCAAAGTTTACGAGAAATTATAGAAATTATCTCATAAAACCAGGGAGAATCCGAATATGAAGTTAAATAAATATATTGATCATACGCTTTTAAAGCAAGATGCAAGCCAAGAACAAATTGATTGTTTGCTATCTGAAGCGCGTGAGTATGACTTTGCCAGTGTTTGTGTCAATCCCACATGGGTTAAACATGCGAAAACAGTGCTTGAAAGCTCAGATGTAAAGGTTTGTACAGTAGTAGGTTTTCCTTTGGGAGCAACAACTTCAGCTGTGAAAGCTTTTGAAACAAAAGAAGCTGTTCAAAACGGTGCGGATGAGATTGATATGGTTATCAATGTTGGTGCCCTCAAATCAGGAAATCTGGATTTGGTTGAATCGGACATCCGTGCTGTCGTAGAAGCAAGTGGTGACAAGTTGGTTAAGGTCATTATTGAAGCTTGCTTGTTGACAGACGATGAAAAGGTTGTGGCCTGCCAATTATCCCAGAAAGCAGGCGCTGACTTTGTCAAAACATCAACTGGATTTTCAACAGGTGGTGCCACTATTGAGGATGTTCAGTTGATGCGTGAAACAGTCGGGCCAGATATGGGAGTTAAGGCGGCTGGTGGAGCTCGTTCATATGCAGATGCTGTCGCTTTTGTGGAAGCAGGCGCTACCCGTATCGGAACATCTGCTGGTGTAACAATCTTAAAAGGAGAATTAGCAGATGGCGACTACTGAGTTGATTGAACTAGCAATTGAAACCAGCAAACAAGCCTATGTCCCCTATTCTCACTTTCCTATCGGAGCTGTTTTAGTTGCCAAGGATGGTAGCATTTATACGGGTGTCAATATCGAGAATGCTAGTTATCCCTTGACTAATTGTGGAGAACGTACTGCTATTTTTAAAGCAGTTTCGGAGGGGCAACGGGAGTTTTCAGAGTTGATTGTCTACGGACAAACTGAAAAACCCATCTCGCCATGTGGTGCTTGTCGCCAGGTCATGGTTGAATTTTTTGAACAAGATCTAAAAGTGACTTTAGTCGCTAAAGATAAATCGACGGTCGAGATGACGGTCGGGGAGTTACTTCCATACTCATTTACAGACTTAAATTAGTCTGGGCCACTCTTGTAGTGGCTGTGGTCCTTGTGACCAACCAATCCATACTTGCAACATCGTTGCACATCTTATTTAGGAGGTTCAGTAATGAACAAGAAACAATGGCTAGGCCTTGGTCTAGTTGCAGTAGCAGCAGTTGGACTTGCTGCATGTGGTAACCGCTCTTCTCGTAACGCAGCTTCATCTTCATCAGAAATGAAGACCAAAGCAGCAATCGTAACAGATACTGGTGGTGTTGATGATAAATCATTTAACCAATCAGCTTGGGAAGGTTTGCAAGACTGGGGTAAAGAACACAATCTTTCTAAAGATAAAGGTTATACTTACTTCCAATCAACAAGCGAAGCAGACTATGCTAACAACTTGCAACAAGCGGCTGGAAGTTACAACCTGATCTTCGGTGTTGGTTTTGCCCTTCACAATGCAGTTGAGGAAGCAGCAAAAGACCACTCTGACCTAAACTATGTCTTGATTGATGATGTGATTGAAGGTCAAAAGAATGTTGCGAGCGTAAGATTTGCAGATAATGAAGCAGCTTACCTTGCTGGTGTTGCAGCAGCGAAAACTACGAAAACAAAACAAGTTGGTTTTGTAGGTGGTATTGAATCTGAAGTTATTTCACGTTTTGCAGCTGGATTCAAAGCTGGTGTTGAATCAGTAGACCCATCTATCAAAGTCCAAGTTGACTATGCTGGTTCATTTGGTGATGCTGCTAAAGGTAAAACAATTGCAGCAGCTCAATATGCTGCCGGTGCAGACGTTGTCTACCAAGCAGCTGGTGGTACAGGTGCTGGTGTCTTTGCTGAAGCAAAATCATTGAACGAAAACAAAAATGAAAACGAAAAAGTTTGGGTTATCGGTGTAGACCGTGACCAAGCAGCAGAAGGTAAATACACTTCTAAAGATGGTAAAGAATCTAACTTCGTTCTTGTATCTACATTGAAACAAGTTGGTACAACTGTAAAAGATATTGCCAACAAAACAGAAAAAGGTGAATTCCCTGGTGGACAAGTGATTGTTTACTCATTGAAAGATAAAGGGGTTGAGCTAGCAGTAACAAACCTTTCAGAAGAAGGTAAAAAAGCTGTTGAAGATGCAAAAGCTAAAATCCTTGACGGAAGCGTAAAAGTTCCTGAAAAATAATGGATAAAAGTCATTTCTTAGGAAGCGGCCATTGGTCGCTTCTTTAAGAATTGAGGCAATTTTTGTCTCAATAGAGCTTGTTAATGTGATTAGCAGGTTTATTGAAATAAAATAAACCTCTGAAAGGAAGAGCATATGGCACACGAAAATGTCATTGAGATGCGGGATATTACCAAGGTGTTTGGTGAATTTGTAGCAAACGACAAAATCAACTTGCAACTGCGAAAAGGTGAAATCCATGCACTTTTAGGAGAAAATGGAGCGGGTAAATCCACTCTGATGAATATGCTGGCAGGACTTCTTGAACCAACGAGTGGTGAAATTGTGGTGAATGGTCAGGTTGTAAAACTAGACTCACCATCTAAAGCCGCTGGTCTTGGAATTGGGATGGTTCACCAACATTTTATGTTGGTTGAAGCTTTTACAGTAGCTGAGAATATCATTTTAGGGAGTGAAATCACTAAAAATGGTGTTCTAGATATAGCTGGTGCTACTAAAGAAATCAAGGCTCTTTCTGAACGTTATGGTTTGGCAGTGGATCCAGCTGCTAAGGTGGCGGATATTTCCGTTGGTGCCCAACAACGTGTAGAGATCTTGAAAACACTCTATCGTGGTGCTGATATCCTTATCTTTGACGAACCTACAGCCGTATTGACTCCTTCAGAGATTGATGAGTTGATGGCAATCATGAAAAACCTTGTCAAAGAAGGGAAGTCCATTATTTTGATTACCCACAAGTTAGATGAGATTCGTGCGGTATCGAATCGAGTGACAGTTATCCGTCGTGGGAAATCAATCCAGACAGTTGAAATCGCAGGAGCAACCAATGCGGACTTGGCAGAAATGATGGTTGGACGCTCAGTCTCCTTTAAAACGGAAAAACAGGCACCGCAACCCAAAGAAGTGGTCTTGTCTATCAAAGACTTGGTTGTCAATGAAAACCGCGGTGTACCAGCTGTGAAGAATCTTTCTTTGGATGTTCGTGCTGGTGAAATTGTCGGTATAGCAGGTATTGATGGCAATGGTCAATCTGAACTCATTCAAGCCATTACAGGCCTTCGTAAAGTTGAGTCAGGTAGCGTTGAATTAAAAGGCAAATCAATCGTGGGGATGCATCCTCGACAAATTACAGAACTAAGCGTGGGACACGTTCCTGAGGACCGTCACCGGGATGGCTTGATTTTGGAGATGATGATTTCAGAAAATATCGCTCTTCAAACCTACTACAAAGAACCACTCAGCAAAAATGGCATCTTGAACTATGCCAATATCACTTCACATGCCAAGAAATTGATGGAAGAATTTGACGTCCGTGCGGCAAGCGAATTTGTTCCAGCAGCAGCTCTTTCAGGAGGAAATCAACAAAAAGCGATTATCGCTCGTGAGATTGATCGAGATCCTGATCTCCTTATCGTCAGCCAGCCAACTCGTGGTTTGGATGTCGGTGCCATTGAATATATCCACAAACGTTTGATTGAAGAACGTGATAATGGGAAGGCAGTCCTTGTTGTCAGCTTTGAATTGGATGAGATTTTAAATGTTTCAGACCGAATTGCTGTTATTCACGATGGTAAGATTCAAGGCATTGTATCGCCAGAAACGACTAATAAACAAGAACTTGGTGTCTTGATGGCAGGTGGAAACTTGGGAAAGGAGAAGAGTGATGTCTAAAAAATTACAACAAATTTCGGTTCCCTTGATTTCCGTATTCTTAGGAATCTTGCTCGGAGCCATTGTCATGTGGATCTTCGGATATGATGCTATCTGGGGTTATGAGGAGTTGTTCTATACAGCTTTTGGTAGCCTCCGTGGAATTGGAGAAATTTTTCCGTGCCATGGGTCCTCTTGTCTTGATAGGTCTTGGTTTCGCAGTTGCCAGTCGAGCAGGTTTCTTTAACGTTGGACTTCCTGGTCAAGCACTTGCAGGCTGGATTCTCAGTGGTTGGTTTGCCTTGTCAAATCCAGATATGCCTCGTCTCGTTTTGATTCCATTGACAGTGATCATTGCTTTGATTGCAGGTGGAATTGTTGGAGCAATTCCAGGTATCCTCAGAGCCTATCTCGGTACGTCAGAGGTTATCGTGACCATCATGATGAACTACATTGTATTGTATGTGGGAAATGCCTTTATTCATGCCTTTCCTAAAGATATTATGCAAAGTACAGACTCAACGATTCGTGTTAGTGCCAATGCTACATACCAGACACCATGGTTATCAGAGTTGACTGGAAATTCCCGTATGAATATCGGAATCTTCTTTGCAATCATTGCTGTAGCTGTGATTTGGTTCTTGCTCAAGAAAACGACTCTCGGTTTTGAAATTCGTGCAGTTGGTCTTAATCCCCATGCTTCAGAGTACGCTGGTATTTCAGCAAAACGTACAATCATTCTATCAATGATTATCTCTGGTGCCTTGGCTGGTCTTGGTGGAGCGGTCGAAGGTCTTGGAACTTTCCAAAACGTTTACGTTCAGGGATCATCATTAGCTGTCGGATTTAACGGGATGGCAGTTAGTTTGCTTGCTGGAAATTCACCAATTGGAATTCTCTTTGCAGCCTTCTTATTTGGAGTTTTGCAAGTAGGAGCACCGGGTATGAACGCTGCGCAAGTTCCGTCTGAGCTTGTCAGCATTGTAACAGCGTCTATTATCTTCTTTGTCAGCGTTCACTATATTATCGAACGCTTTGTCAAACCTAAAAAACAAGTTAAAGGAGGTAAGTAAGGATGTCTATTACAACATTACTCACCCTCTTGGTCTCTTCTATGCTGATTTACTCAGCACCACTTATTTTTACGAGTATCGGAGGAGTTTTCTCTGAACGTGGTGGTGTCGTTAACGTCGGTCTTGAAGGAATTATGGTTATGGGAGCCTTTTCTGGGGTTGTCTTTAACCTTGAATTTGCAGAACAACTTGGAGCAGCGACCCCTTGGATTTCCTTGTTAGTTGCTGGTATCGTGGGAGCTATTTTCTCCCTCATCCATGCCGTCGCTACAGTTCATTTCCGTGCGGACCATGTTGTCAGTGGTACAGTATTGAACTTGATGGCTCCTGCCCTAGCGGTTTTCTTGGTTAAAGTTCTTTATAACAAAGGGCAAACGGATAACTTAAGCCAGACTTTTGGACGTTTTGATTTCCCAGTTTGGCTGATATCCCAGTGATTGGAGATATCTTCTTCAAGTCAACCAGTCTGCTAGGTTATATCGCGATTGCCTTCTCTTTCCTTGCTTGGTTTATCCTCTTCAAGACCCGCTTTGGTCTTCGTCTTCGCTCTGTTGGTGAACACCCTCAAGCAGCGGATACCTTGGGGATCAATGTCTACAAGATGCGATATCTTGGAGTTATCATATCAGGTTTCCTAGGGGGAATTGGGGGAGCGATTTATGCTCAATCCATCTCAGTTAACTTCTCAGTAACGACTATTGTCGGTCCTGGATTTATCGCTCTTGCGGCAATGATCTTTGGTAAATGGAACCCAATCGGTGCTATGCTTTCTAGTCTTTTCTTTGGACTTTCACAAAGTTTGGCAGTTATCGGTTCTCAATTACCTTTCCTACAAGGAGTGCCAGCGGTTTACCTTCAAATCGCGCCTTATGTCTTGACTATCCTTGTCTTGGCAGCCTTCTTTGGAAAAGCAGTTGCACCTAAGGCAGACGGTATCAACTACATCAAGTCAAAATAAGCATACAAAAAAACGTCAGTTTCAAACTGGCGTTTTATTTTTTAGGATTTTGATGTGTCAAGTTTAGTCCCCAAGGAACGAGATTTTCAGTTTTATTTTTGATACGTGTGATATTATCCTTGTGACGAATGATAATCAAGCTAGCAAGTGCTAGGATAATCAAAATGAAGAGAGGGTCATAGCTGTTCAGGATAAATCCAAATAGTGGAAATAGGAGAACTCCAATAACGGCTGCGATAGAAGCAGTAACGCTAGACAGTGAAATCATACTACCTAGATAGAGGCTTCCAAAGAATACGATTGCTAGATAGAGACAGAAAACAGGCGCAAATCCGAAAATCACTCCAGCACTGGTTGCGACAGCCTTACCACCTTTAAATCCTGCAAAGATAGGGAAAGTATGTCCAATTACAGCCAAAAGTCCAAATACAAGAGGTGATACACCTTGAAGGTGGAAAAGAATAGGAAGGAGAGTGGCCAAGGTTCCTTTAAAGAAGTCAATCACAAAGGTTGCCATACCCGCTTTCTTACCTAAAATACGGAAAGTATTGGTTGTTCCGGTGTTTCCAGAACCATGTTCACGCAGATTTGTTTGAAAGAAGATTTGTCCAATCCAAAGACCAGATGGAATCGAACCTAGCAGATAAGCTAAAATTAATAATACAAATGTCATCATAGAACTATTATACCATGAAATGGTATAGAAAGTCAGAGAATATCCTGTGAAATTGTGACAGCTGAAAGGGAAAAGCTTTGCAAAATCGCTAGAAAACCTGTAAAATAGAAAAGATGAACAAATAGGAGGTTCCTTGTGTCAAAAAAGGAAATCAATATTAATAACTACAATGATGACGCCATTCAGGTGCTAGAAGGGTTGGATGCGGTCCGTAAACGTCCAGGGATGTATATTGGATCGACTGACGGTGCTGGTCTCCATCACCTAGTCTGGGAAATTGTGGACAATGCAGTCGATGAGGCTTTGTCTGGATTTGGTGACCGCATTGATGTGACCATCAATAAAGACGGCAGTCTAACGGTTCAAGACCATGGTCGAGGGATGCCGACTGGGATGCACGCCATGGGAATTCCAACTGTTGAGGTTATCTTTACCATTCTCCACGCTGGAGGAAAATTCGGCCAAGGGGGTTATAAGACATCTGGTGGTCTCCACGGGGTGGGATCTTCAGTCGTTAATGCCCTATCAAGCTGGCTAGAAGTTGAAATTACTCGTGACGGTACAGTCTACAAGCAACGTTTTGAAAATGGCGGGAAACCCGTCACAACCTTGAAGAAAATTGGTACAGCGCCCAAGTCTAAGACCGGTACCAAAGTCACTTTCATGCCTGACGCGACGATTTTCTCTACGACTGACTTCAAATACAATACCATTTCAGAACGACTCAATGAGTCAGCCTTTCTCTTAAAAAATGTGACCTTGTCTTTGACAGATAAGCGAACAGATGAAGCAATCGAATTCCATTATGAGAACGGGGTACAAGACTTTGTTTCTTACCTCAATGAAGACAAGGAAACCTTGACGCCAGTCCTATACTTTGAAGGCGAAGACAATGGTTTCCAAGTGGAAGTTGCCCTCCAGTACAATGATGGATTTTCAGATAACATTCTATCCTTTGTCAATAACGTTCGCACCAAGGATGGTGGAACTCATGAGACAGGACTCAAGTCAGCCATTACCAAGGTCATGAATGACTACGCTCGTAAGACAGGGCTCCTCAAGGAAAAAGATAAAAACCTAGAAGGTTCAGATTATCGCGAGGGATTAGCAGCCGTTCTTTCTATTCTAGTTCCGGAAGAACACCTCCAGTTTGAAGGTCAGACCAAGGATAAACTAGGAAGCCCTCTGGCTCGTCCTGTTGTGGATGGGATTGTGGCTGATAAGTTGACCTTCTTCCTTATGGAAAATGGTGAATTGGCATCCAATCTTATTCGCAAGGCTATCAAGGCGCGTGATGCTCGTGAAGCAGCACGAAAGGCGCGTGATGAGAGCCGAAATGGTAAGAAAAACAAGAAAGACAAGGGCTTGTTGTCTGGAAAATTGACCCCAGCCCAGTCTAAAAATCCTTCTAAGAACGAACTCTATCTGGTCGAGGGGGACTCTGCCGGTGGTTCTGCCAAGCAAGGTCGTGACCGTAAGTTCCAGGCTATCTTGCCCCTTCGAGGTAAGGTCATTAATACAGCCAAGGCCAAGATGGCGGATATCCTCAAAAATGAAGAAATCAATACCATGATTTATACCATCGGAGCGGGTGTCGGAGCAGACTTCTCTATTGAAGATGCCAACTATGACAAGATTATTATCATGACCGATGCGGATACAGATGGTGCCCATATTCAGACCTTGCTCTTGACATTTTTCTATCGTTACATGCGTCCCCTAGTTGAGGCAGGCCATGTCTATATCGCCCTTCCGCCTCTTTACAAGATGTCCAAAGGCAAAGGCAAGAAAGAAGAAGTAGCTTATGCTTGGACGGACGGAGAGCTAGAAGAACTCCGTAAGCAATTTGGCAAAGGAACCACTCTCCAACGCTACAAAGGTCTTGGTGAGATGAATGCGGACCAACTCTGGGAGACGACTATGAATCCTGAAACCCGTACCCTCATCCGTGTCACCATCGAAGACCTAGCACGCGCTGAACGCCGTGTCAATGTCCTCATGGGAGACAAGGTTGAACCACGCCGCAAGTGGATTGAGGATAATGTCAAGTTTACGCTAGAAGAAGCGACAGTGTTTTAAGGAGCATGAATAATGGTTGATTCAGGACATTCTATTTTTGGTAGTTACTTGGGTTTGATTTTCTTAGTTTCTTTACCCTCAGCTATTCTTGCATGCTACATCAATAGCCGAAAAAAAAGTTTCCAAGGATTATATGCACCGATTGTATTTACTTTATTTATGATCTTGATGCTTTTATTCAATATGGATTCCTCAGAATCCAGTGCTTTAGTGGCGTCTGCTATCATGCTTTTTATTGGTTTTCCTTTGATAGCAGGAGCCTTAGTATACACACTGATTCGATTGTGTTACGTCTATCCGGAGAAACGGTGGAAGGCTTTTTTGATTTTCCTATCTTATGTTTTAGGTCCTCTATCTGTGGGTATTCTGGGATGGTATGTGGTAAATTTAGTTCAGATCCATCTGTTGACATTCTTGGTAATGATTTTGATGATTCTAGTTTCCTATCTTCCTCCTCTCTATCACCATTACACCAAACGAAATCAGTAAGCAAAGGGGGAGTGAATAGTGAACAGTTATTTAATAATGATATTTTTCTTTCTCGAAATTATTGTTATTGCTGGGATAATTCTTGATGCAATCTCCAATAAAGAGAAAATAGAATATTCAAGCTCCTTAAGTTCCCTAGTATTTATGGCTTGTAATATAGGAATGTTTGTAGTGTTCAATCCATTTTTAGATGAACCCTACTTAGGAGTATTTGTACGGGTATTTTCTTTATATACTCATGCACCTCTGTGCATAACGTATGCGATTACTAGTCTTTATAAGAGTATCAAGCACGTCAAGTATTTCCCTAGTAAGTTTGCACGAATCTTAATATCTAACGTTGCACTTATATTTCTACTCTCAATTGTAAATGTTTTAGTATTATTTAGAGGGATTAAAGAAATCTATATACTTATTTTCTTGCAAGGCCTTTTTTCAGGAATTCAATTCCTACTTTGGATGCTTGAAAGAAAAAGAGTTCGAAAACTACAACAACAAAAGAAAGAAGATGCTCCTTTTACTAACCATGTTTCAGATGAGGATGAACCACATGAGAACTGACCAGGAAATGTTTGACCTGATTTTAGGAACAGTTAAAACTTTAAAAGTTGACACTGGTTTGAACTACGAGTAACTCTTCGTGAATAATCTAACGGAAAATATCACTCAGGCCTGTTTCTTTAGGGGACGTTTTATACTACTTGAGGGATAATGTTTTTACTATACAGGAAAGTTGCATCGTTCAAGTAAAAATGATTGTCACATTTGTTGTGTAAATAATATGTAGAACTAATGGAGGTTCAGTAATGAGTAGTGAATCTATAATTTCTATTTTCGTTGTTGTCATAGTAATTTTTGGAATTATAAGTAATTTAATCTCCAACTTGGGGAGAAAAGAGTATGCTCGTTCAATATCCCTGTTTTTACTGTCCATTTTAACTATTGGTGTCTGTCTATCAAATATACCAGTGGAAGGTAACTATTACTATGGGTTAAGATTTATTGGGTTAAAATTTATTTTGTTTTATCATGACTATTTCGCTCCCTTGATGATTGTTTATTCATTTTATACTCTATATAAGAGCGTAATCCATTGTAGGCATTTTAAGAGCAAATTTGCTATAGTACTTCGATTGAATGCCACCTTCATTTTTCTCCTTTCATTGGTAAATATATTTGTTCTATGGGAAATGATAGTAAAACACCAAAGAAGTAACATAATATCTATTTGTTATATTTTTATTTTTTTAGGGATTTGCTCAACTATCCAATTCATTGTAGGAGAACTTGAGAAGAAAAGAATACGAGTCCTTCAGAAACAAGAGGAGCTAGATAGTTATGAAAAATAACTCTGTAAAAGATAGGTGCAGAAAATATAGAAGTCAAGAGCAAATGCTGAGATTGATTTTACAAACAGCTAAAACTTTACAAGTTGAGGCTGTCGCCATGTCTGGTTCACGGACAAATCCAAAGGCTCCAAAAGACGAGTTTCAAGACTATGATGTTGTTTATGTCGTGGACGACTTAGATAATCTGACGAGTGACCTTGCTTGGTTGGACCAGTTTGGCAAACGTATTATCGAGCAGCATGTCTTGCTTGGTCACCGTCGCCTCTATCTCATGCTCTTTGAAGATGGCAATCGGATTGATTTGACCCTCTGCCCCAAAGATCATATCCAAGAATGGGTGGATAGTGAGGCTGGGTTCACCGTTTTAGAAGATGAGAAGGGATTATTTGAACCTTATTCCCCGAGTCCTCAACGTTTTTGGACAAGCCCAGCTAGTGCGATTGATTTTGAAAAAACTTGTAATGAATTTTGGTGGGTGTCAGCTTACGTGGTCAAGGGAATCTGTCGCAAGCAAGTCATTTATGCCACGGACCATCTCTACGGAATTTGTCAACAAGAACTCTTGAAGGTATTGGCTTGGCAGGTGGCAAGTGATAGGGGCACGGTTGATGTTGGCAAGAACTACAAGTATCTCTTTAACTATTTACCTGCTGAGAAAGAGAAAGAATTCTCAGCTCTACTTGATTTTTCAAGTGTAGAGAAACTTACTCAGTCATTGTTTGCTACGATACAACTTTCCACCAAGAAGCTCAATTCCTTGCTCACAATATGGGATTTGACTATGATATGAAAGTAGCTGAGAAGATGATTCAGTATGCTGAGGTGAGGTTGAGCTAGTATGCTAGATTATGTATTTGCTATATTTTTCATGGGGTTCCCAGGAGTACAAATTTTAGTATTAGTGTCTTCTATATTTCTAGCAATTAATAGAAATAAGTTACATAAAAGGGTGTATGGATTATTTTTCCCCATCATTATAACGATGTGTAATATTTGGCTTATTTCAATAGATCGCACAGAGCTTTTTGATGATGCTTTAAGATTTTCGTTCTTTCTAATTTCTTTTTGTTTAGCTATGCTTATTTCTTCCACGATCTATCACTCCATACGCTTATATTATGTATACAAATCAATCAAGTGGAGAGTCTTCCCTATCAGTATCTGTTATTTATTCGGTTTAATTTTTCATTATCTTAATACAATGCATTGGGAGGAGCTATTTCGATGGCAAAAGTTTATGTTTAATATCTTGCTGATATCAACTGCTATAGTTTCTTATTTACCTTGTCAATATTTGTACACACTTCAAAGAAGAAAGAATAATCCATAGGAAATAGTTGCCTTTGCTTAATCTAAATAAGTGTTGTGAATGACTTAAATAGTATCTAAGAATATTTTTCTCAAGTACCAATTTTAATGTAAAACCTACTCTACATTCTTTGAAAGGAGTTGAACACGCCCTAAATGTTGTGTGAAAAAGATAAATTCTCTTGTGAGCATCGCTCACTGCAATAATTTACTATTTTCACTTTGCATTTTACGGGCTTTGTATCCTATATGAGTAACATTCAAAACATGTCCCTTGAGGACATCATGGGAGAGCGCTTTGGTCGCTACTCCAAGTACATCATTCAAGACCGGGCTTTGCCAGATATTCGTGATGGATTGAAGCCGGTTCAGCGTCGTATTCTTTATTCGATGAATAAGGATGGCAATACTTTTGACAAGAGCTACCGCAAGTCTGCTAAGTCTGTCGGGAACATCATGGGGAATTTCCACCCACACGGGGATTCTTCTATCTATGATGCCATGGTTCGTATGTCTCAGGATTGGAAAAATCGTGAAATTCTAGTTGAAATGCACGGTAATAACGGTTCCATGGACGGGGATCCACCTGCGGCTATGCGTTATACAGAGGCTCGTTTGTCTGAGATTGCTGGTTATCTTCTTCAAGATATCGAGAAAAAGACAGTTCCTTTTGCTTGGAACTTTGACGATACCGAGAAAGAACCTACTGTCTTGCCAGCAGCCTTTCCAAACCTCTTGGTCAATGGATCTACTGGGATTTCGGCTGGTTATGCCACAGATATTCCACCGCATAATTTGGCTGAGGTCATTGATGCGACGGTTTACATGATTGATCACCCAACAGCCAAGGTGGACAAGCTCATGGAATTCTTACCTGGTCCAGACTTCCCTACAGGGGCTATCATCCAGGGTCGTGATGAAATCAAGAAAGCCTATGAAACTGGGAAAGGACGCGTAGTTGTTCGTTCTAAGACGGAGATTGAAAAGCTAAAAGGCGGTAAGGAGCAAATCGTTATCACTGAGATTCCTTATGAAATCAATAAAGCCAATCTCGTCAAGAAAATCGATGATGTTCGTGTCAATAACAAGGTAGCTGGTATTGCTGAGGTTCGTGATGAGTCTGACCGTGACGGTCTTCGTATCGCTATTGAGCTCAAGAAAGATGCTAATACCGAGCTCGTACTCAACTATCTCTTCAAATACACTGACCTTCAAATCAACTACAACTTCAACATGGTGGCGATTGACAATTTCACACCTCGTCAGGTTGGGATTGTCCCAATTTTGTCTAGCTATATCGCCCACCGTCGTGAAGTGATTCTGGCGCGTTCCCGCTTTGACAAGGAAAAGGCTGAGAAACGTCTGCATATCGTTGAAGGTTTGATCCGCGTGATTTCGATTTTGGACGAAGTCATTGCCCTTATCCGCGCTTCTGAGAACAAGGCTGACGCTAAGGAAACCTCAAGGTCAGCTATGAGTTTACTGAGGAGCAGGCTGAAGCCATCGTGACCTTACAACTTTACCGTTTGACCAATACAGACGTGGTTGTCTTGCAGGAAGAAGAAGCAGAACTTCGTGAAAAGATTGCCATGCTTGCGGCTATCATCGGTGATGAACGGACCATGTACAATCTCATGAAGAAAGAACTTCGTGAGGTCAAGAAGAAATTTGCGACACCACGTTTGAGTACTTTGGAAGATACAGCAAAAGTGATTGAGATTGATACAGCTAGTCTTATTGCTGAAGAAGATACTTACATCAGCGTAACCAAGGCAGGCTATATCAAGCGTACTAGCCCACGTTCCTTTGCGGCATCCACTCTGGAAGAAATTGGCAAACGTGATGATGATCGTTTGATCTTTGTGCAAACTGCCAAGACAACCCAGCACCTCTTGATGTTCACTACTCTTGGAAATGTCATTTATCGACCAATCCATGAATTGGCAGATATTCGTTGGAAGGATATCGGAGAGCATCTGAGCCAGACCATTACAAACTTTGAAACTAACGAAGAAATCCTCTATGCAGAAGTAGTAGATCAGTTTGATGATGCGACAACTTATTTTGCAGCGACTCGCCTTGGTCAAATCAAGCGTGTAGAACGCAAAGAGTTCTCTCCATGGCGGACCTACAAGTCTAAATCTGTCAAGTACGCTAAGCTCAAAGACGAGGCAGACCAGATTGTAGCAGTGGCTCCGATTAAATTAGATGATGTTCTCTTGATTAGTCAAAACGGTTATGCCCTTCGTTTCAATATCGAAGAGGTTCCAGTTGTTGGTGCCAAGGCGGCAGGGGTCAAGGCTATGAACCTAAAGCAGATGATGCGCTTCAGGCAGCCTTTATCTGTAACACCTCATCCTTCTACCTCTTGACCCAACGTGGAAGCTTGAAACGCGTTTCCATTGAGGAAATTCCAGCAACCAGTCGTGCCAAACGAGGCCTACAAGTCTTGCGTGAGTTGAAAAACAAACCGCACCGTGTCTTCTTGGCTGGAGCAGTTGCAGAGCAAGGTTTCGTTGGTGATCTTTTTAGTACAGAAGTAGAAGAAAACGACCAAACGCTCCTTGTCCAATCTAACAAGGGACCAATCTATGAGTGTCGATTGCAAGACCTCAACTTGTCAGAACGTACTAGCAATGGAAGCTTTATTTCAGACACGATTTCAGATGAGGAAGTTTTCGATGCTTACCTCAAAGAAGTCTTTAAAGAGGACAAAACAAATTCGTAAAAAGAATCAGTCCAGAGGGCTGATTTCTTTATGTTGAAAAAATTTTCAGAAAATTACAAATAATACTTGAAATTTTACTAGAAAAGTGTAGAATAGAACACATAGTTTGAATAGTATAAAGGAGAAACACATGACAGTTGCAATTGATTGGGAAAATCTGGGTTTTGCTTATATGAAATTACCTTATCGTTATATCGCTCACTACAAAAATGGTCAATGGGATCAAGGAGAATTGACAGAGGATGCGACCTTGCATATTTCAGAGTCTTCTCCAAGTCTCCACTATGGACAGCAAGCATTTGAGGGATTGAAAGCCTATCGTACCAAGGACGGCAGTGTTCAATTGTTCCGTCCTGACGAAAATGCTAAGCGTTTGCAACGTACTTGTGACCGTCTTTTGATGCCACAAGTTCCAACAGAAATGTTTGTAGAAGCTTGTAAAGCAGTTGTGCGTGCAAATGAAGAATACGTACCACCATATGGAACAGGTGGAACTCTTTATCTTCGTCCACTATTAATTGGTGTTGGGGATATTATTGGGGTTAAACCTGCAGAAGAGTATATTTTCACCATCTTTGCTATGCCAGTTGGTAACTACTTCAAAGGTGGCTTGGTTCCAACGAATTTCTTGATTCAAGATGAATTTGACCGTGCAGCTCCAAATGGTACAGGAGCTGCCAAGGTAGGCGGTAACTACGCTGCCAGTCTTCTACCAGGAAAAATGGCAAAATCACGTAATTTTTCAGATGTTATCTACTTAGACCCATCTACACATACAAAGATTGAAGAAGTCGGATCAGCCAACTTCTTTGGAATCACGGGAGACAATGAATTTGTTACACCATTGAGTCCATCCATTTTGCCATCCATTACCAAGTACTCTTTGCTTTACTTGGCAGAACACCGCTTGGGCTTGACTCCGATTGAAGGTGATGTCCCAATCGATAATTTGGAGCGTTTTGTAGAGGCTGGTGCTTGTGGTACAGCAGCGGTTATTTCGCCAATTGGAGGTATCCAACATGGAGATGATTTCCATGTTTTCTATAGTGAAACAGAAGTAGGTCCTGTTACACGTAAACTCTATGATGAATTGACCGGTATTCAATTTGGTGATGTAGAAGCGCCTGAGGGATGGATTGTCAAAGTGGACTAAAAGACATGAAGTAAAGAAGAACTCCATAGCAGCTGTAAGGACTGAAATGGAGTTTTTTCTTGCTAGTTTGAGCATTTTCTTGTACAATAGAAAAAGTGAAAAGAGGTACAGTATGAGTAAAAAAGATAAGAAAATTGAAATTCAATTAATGGATGCAAAAGTGACTGTTGGAAAAGACAGCTATGAAGGATACGTTTTGACGATCGGGAAAAAGGTTATTGGGGAAATTGCCGAATTAGATAGCCAATTTGCCATCATAAAGAATGGAAATGTCGATAGTTTTTATAAAAAACTTGAAAAAGCTGTGGAAATTTTGATTGAAAACTATAATTTGACAAAATAATACTTGTTTTATTGAAAATTTCATGATATAATAGTTCTCGTTAAACATTGGAGAGATAGCGAAGAGGCTAAACGCGGCGGACTGTAAATCCGCTCCTTCGGGTTCGGGGGTTCGAATCCCTCTCTCTCCATTCATCAATGGGGTATAGCCAAGCGGTAAGGCAAGGGACTTTGACTCCCTCATGCGTTGGTTCGAATCCAGCTACCCCAGTTCTTAGGTAATAAATTCAAGATAAAAAGAAAAATATCTTAGGGTATTTTATTTTTATAATTGAAAGACGTGAACGATATGAACATGTCTTTGCGGGTGCTTAGGAAAAAAATTATAAGTATGTCAAGTTTGGAAAAACTTGATTGTTGGAGGATTTTTTAGATGAACGAATTTGAAGATTTGCTAAATAGCGTTAGCCAAGTTGAGCCTGGTGATGTTGTTAGTGCTGAAGTATTGACAGTTGATGCGACTCAAGCTAACGTTGCAATCTCTGGGACTGGTGTTGAAGGTGTCTTGACTCTTCGCGAATTGACAAACGATCGCGATGCAGATATCAATGACTTTGTGAAAGTAGGAGAAGTATTGGATGTTCTTGTACTTCGTCAAGTAGTTGGTAAAGATACTGATACAGTTACATACCTTGTATCTAAAAAACGCCTTGAAGCTCGCAAAGCATGGGACAAACTTGTAGGACGCGAAGAAGAAGTTGTTACTGTTAAAGGAACTCGTGCCGTTAAAGGTGGACTTTCAGTAGAATTTGAAGGTGTTCGTGGATTTATCCCAGCTTCAATGTTGGATACTCGTTTCGTACGTAACACTGAGCGTTTCGTAGGTCAAGAATTTGATGCTAAAATCAAAGAAGTTGATCCTAAAGAAAACCGCTTCATCCTTTCACGTCGTGAAGTTGTTGAAGCAGCTACTGCAGCGGCTCGTGCTGAAGTATTCGGTAAATTGGCTGTTGGTGATGTCGTAACTGGTAAAGTTGCTCGTATCACTAGCTTTGGTGCTTTCATCGACCTTGGTGGAGTTGACGGATTGGTTCACTTGACTGAATTGTCACACGAACGTAACGTATCACCTAAATCAGTTGTAACTGTTGGTGAAGAAATCGAAGTGAAGATCCTTGATCTTAACGAAGAAGAAGGACGCGTATCACTTTCACTTAAAGCGACAACACCTGGACCATGGGATGGCGTTGAGCAAAAATTGGCTAAAGGTGATGTAGTAGAAGGAACAGTTAAACGTTTGACTGACTTCGGTGCATTTGTTGAAGTATTGCCAGGTATCGATGGACTTGTTCATGTATCACAAATTTCACACAAACGTATCGAAAATCCAAAAGAAGCTCTTACTGTTGGTCAAGAAGTTACTGTTAAAGTCCTTGATGTTAACGCTGACGCAGAACGTGTATCACTTTCTATCAAAGCTCTTGAAGAACGTCCAGCTCAAGAAGAAGGACAAAAAGAAGAAAAACGTGCTGCTCGTCCACGTCGTCCAAAACGTCAAGAAAAACGTGATTTCGAACTTCCAGAAACACAAACAGGATTCTCAATGGCTGACTTGTTCGGTGATATCGAACTTTAATCAAATTGATAATCACAAAATCCTTTGTTTAAAACAAGGGATTTTTCTTTTGTCTCTTTCCCATTTTTGATATAATAGTTCTATGTTAGATTCAGAAAAACAATCACAATATCAATTGTTAAATGAGGAACTCTCTTATTTACTTGAAGGTGAGAGCAATGTTCTTGCCAATCTTTCGAATGCTAGTGCCCTCCTAAAATCTCGCTTTCCAAATACTGTATTTGCAGGGTTTTATCTGTTTGATGGTAGCGAGTTGGTTTTAGGGCCTTTTCAGGGTGGTGTTTCTTGTATTCGCATTCCGCTTGGGAAAGGCGTTTGTGGAGAAGCTGCTGAGTTTCAAGAGACTGTTTTGGTTGGCGATGTGAGCACCTATCCAAACTACATTTCTTGTGATAGTATGGCCAAGAGTGAAATCGTGGTTCCCATGCTCAAGAATGGTCGATTGCTGGGTGTCTTAGACTTGGATTCTTCACTTATTGATGATTACAATGCCGTTGACCGTGATTACTTGGAACAATTTGTCGCTATTTTGCTTGAGAAGACAGAATGGGACTTTACGATGTTTGAGGAGAAAGCCTAATGTATCAAGCACTTTATCGAAAATATAGGAGTCAAACTTTTTCACAATTGGTCGGACAAGAGGTTGTGGCTAAAACCCTAAAACAAGCGGTCGAGCAGGAAAAGATTAGTCATGCCTATCTTTTCTCAGGCCCTCGTGGGACTGGGAAGACCAGTGTAGCCAAGATTTTTGCCAAGGCTATGAACTGTCCGAACCAAGTGGACGGAGAACCATGTAATAACTGCTATATCTGCCAAGCAGTGACAGAAGGTAGCTTAGAAGATGTTATCGAAATGGATGCGGCTTCGAATAACGGAGTTGATGAAATCCGAGAAATTCGGGATAAATCTACCTATGCTCCTAGTTTGGCACGTTATAAGGTCTATATCATAGACGAGGTTCATATGTTGTCTACAGGGGCTTTTAATGCGCTTTTAAAGACGCTAGAAGAACCAACTCAAAACGTTGTCTTTATCTTGGCGACCACCGAATTGCACAAGATTCCAGCAACTATTTTATCGCGTGTCCAACGTTTTGAGTTTAAGTCGATTCGAACTCAAGATATCACGGCACATATTCATCATATTTTAGAAAAAGAAAATATCAGTTCTGAACCAGATGCTGTAGAAATCATTGCCAGACGAGCTGAAGGTGGAATGCGGGATGCCTTGTCTATTCTGGACCAAGCCTTGAGTTTGACACAGGGAAATGAGCTCACGACTGCTATCTCTGAGGAGATTACAGGCACCATTAGTCTATCAGCACTAGATGACTATGTAGCTGCCTTATCTCAGCAGGATGTTTCAAAAGCGCTTGATTCTTTGAATCTTTTGTTTGAAAATGGCAAGAGCATGACTCGTTTTGTGACGGATCTCTTGCAGTATTTGCGTGATTTACTAGTTGTTCAGACAGGTGGCGAAAATACTCATCATAGTCCAGTTTATGGACAATCTAGCTCTTTCTCAGGAAAGTCTCTTTGAAATGATTCGAATAGCAACTGTGAGCTTGCCAGATATGAAAGCTAGCCTGCAACCTAAGATTTATGCTGAGATGATGACCATTCGTTTAGCTGAGACTAAGCCTGAACCAGTGCTTTCAGAAGCTGTCGAGAGTGAAATTTCTACACTAAGACAGGAAGTCGCTCGTCTCAAGCAAGAACTTGCTAATGTTGGAACGGTGCCTAAACAAGTGGCGCCAGTCCCTAGCCGTCCAGCAACTTCCAAGACTGTCTATCGAGTAGACCGTAATAAAGTTCAGGCTATCCTACAAGAAGCTGTTGAAAATCCTGAATTGGCACGGCAAAACTTGATTCGCCTCCAGAATGCATGGGGAGAAGTAATCGAAAGCTTAGCTGGTCCTGATAAGGCTCTGCTTGTTGGTTCTCAACCAGTTGCAGCCAACGAACACCATGCTATTTTAGCTTTTGAATCTAATTTCAATGCTGGACAAACCATGAAACGGGACAACCTCAATACCATGTTTGGCAATATTCTTAGCCAAGCGGCTGGATTTTCACCTGAAATCCTGGCAATTTCCCTAGAGGAATGGAAAGAGGTTCGTGCAGCATTTTCAGCTAAAAACAAGTCTTCTCAAGCAGATCAAGAGGTAGAAGAAGAAAGTCTAATTCCAGAGGGATTTGAATTTCTAGCTGATAAAGTCATGGTCGAAGAAGACTAAAAGTGGATTTCATGGTACAATAATCCTATGACTAGACAACAATTTATCGTGATAGCACTATTTACCGCTGCTGAGACTTATTTTTTCAATGAAGCTTGGATGACTGGTCGCTATTTCATGGCAGCCTTTTGGGCCATTCTACTTTTTCGAAATTTTAGGTTAAGTTATGTAATGGGGAAAATAGTAGATGCCATTGATCAGCACCTAAACCGCAAGGATTAGTCACTAGCTTCTAAACAAAATCAAAGCCTTTTAGGCTTTTTTTTGTTATACTAGTAGAGTATATTTATGGACCTTTTCTTGTATTTTTTAGAGAAATGTAAGTGATTTCTCTAATGATAAAGGAAGTAGGCCAGAAAAAGAAAGGAACTATCATGTCAGTATTAGAGATCAAAGATCTTCACGTTGAGATTGAAGGAAAAGAAATTTTGAAGGGGGTCAATCTGACTCTGAAAACAGGAGAAATCGCAGCTATCATGGGACCAAATGGTACTGGTAAATCGACTCTTTCTGCCGCTATCATGGGGAACCCTAACTATGAAGTTACCAAAGGTGAGGTCTTGTTTGATGGCGTAAATATTCTTGAGTTGGAAGTGGACGAGCGTGCGCGTATGGGACTTTTCCTGGCTATGCAATACCCATCTGAAATTCCAGGAATTACCAACGCTGAATTTCTTCGTGCAGCTATGAATGCTGGTAAAGAAGATGATGAAAAGATTTCAGTTCGTGAGTTTATCACTAAACTAGACGAGAAAATGGAATTGCTCAACATGAAAGAAGAAATGGCAGAGCGTTACCTCAACGAAGGATTCTCTGGTGGTGAGAAAAAACGTAATGAAATTCTTCAGCTTTTGATGTTGGAACCAACTTTTGCCCTTTTGGATGAGATTGACTCAGGTCTTGATATTGACGCCCTTAAAGTTGTATCGAAAGGTGTGAATGCTATGCGTGGCGAGGGATTTGGTGCTATGATTATCACTCACTACCAACGTCTTTTGAACTACATCACACCAGACGTGGTACACGTGATGATGGAAGGTCGTGTGGTCCTTTCTGGTGGTCCAGAATTGGCTGCCCGTTTGGAACGTGAAGGATACGCAAAACTAGCTGAAGAACTTGGCTACGACTACAAGGAAGAATTGTAATTCCCTCGTATCTTTTAGGAGAAGTAAATGACTAAAGAGAATATTAAACTTTTTTCAGAAATGCACGCTGAACCAAGCTGGTTGGCTGACCTCCGTCAAAAAGCTTTTGATAAGATTGAGAGTTTGGAATTACCAGTTATTGAGCGTGTCAAATTTCATCGTTGGAATCTGGGAGATGGAACCATTACAGAAAGCGAGCCTTCAGCAAATGTTCCTGACTTCACTGCTTTAGATAACCATTTGAAGTTGGTGCAAGTAGGAACGCAGACTGTTTTTGAACAAACTCCAGTTGAGTTAGCTGAACAAGGTGTTGTCTTTACAGACTTTCACTCAGCTTTAGAAGAAATTCCAGAACTTATCGAGGAATTCTTCATGTCATCTGTTAAGTATGACGATGACAAGTTGGCAGCCTACCATACAGCTTACTTTAACAGTGGTGCTGTCCTCTACATTCCTGATAATGTTGTGATTACAGAGCCAATCGAAGGAATTTTCTACCAAGACAGTGATAGCGATGTGCCATTTAACAAGCATATTATGATTATCGCTGGTAAAAATTCTAAGATTAGTTATCTTGAACGTTTAGAGTCTCGTGGCGAAGGTAGTGCCAAGGCAACTGCCAATATCACGGTCGAAGTGATTGCTCGCTCTGGTGCGCAAGTGAAATTTGCTGCTATTGACCGTTTAGGTGAAAATGTCACTGCCTACATTAGCCGCCGTGGTAAACTAGGCAACGATGCAAGCATTGACTGGGCAATCGGTGTCATGAACGAAGGAAATGTCGTTGCGGACTTTGATAGTGACTTGATTGGAAATGGTAGCCATGCTGACCTGAAAGTCGTAGCTCTTTCAAGTGGCCGTCAGGTGCAAGGGATTGACACTCGAGTGACTAACTATGGATGTAACTCAATCGGAAATATCCTCCAACATGGGGTTATCCTTGAAAAAGCTACCTTGACCTTCAATGGTATTGGCCACATTATCAAGGGTGCTAAGGGAGCAGATGCGCAGCAAGAGAGTCGTGTTCTCATGCTTTCAGACCAAGCACGTTCAGATGCCAACCCAATTCTTTTGATTGATGAAAATGACGTAACTGCAGGTCACGCGGCTTCTATCGGTCAGGTGGATCCAGAAGATATGTACTACCTCATGAGCCGTGGCTTGGATAAGGCGACTGCTGAGCGTTTGGTTGTTCGCGGTTTCCTTGGCTCCGTAATTGTTGAGATTCCAGTCAAAGAAGTTCGTGATGAAATGATTGCAACCATCGAAGAAAAATTGTCAAAACGCTAAGGGGAAGCCTATGTTAGATGTAGAAGCGATTCGCAAGGATTTTCCAATTTTAGACCAGATTGTCAATGATGAACCTCTGGTCTATCTGGACAATGCTGCGACGACACAAAAACCACTAGCAGTTCTTGAAACAATCAACCGCTATTATGAGCAGGAAAATGCCAATGTTCACCGTGGTGTCCATACTTTAGCTGAGCGAGCAACAGCTTCTTATGAAGCTGCTCGTGAAACCATTCGTAAGTTTATCAATGCAAGCTCTACAAAGGAAGTACTCTTTACCAGAGGAACGACGACCAGTCTTAACTGGGTGGCACGTTTCGCTGAGGAAATCCTGACTGAGGGAGACCAGGTCTTGATCTCTGTCATGGAACACCATTCCAATATCATTCCATGGCAGGAAGCTTGTCGCAAGACTGGGGCAGAGCTTGTCTATGTTTATCTCAAGGACGGAGCTCTGGATATGGATGACTTGCGCGCTAAATTGACTGATAAAGTCAAGTTTGTCTCCCTAGCTCACGCCTCAAATGTTCTTGGTGTGGTCAATCCTATCAAGGAAATCACGCAATTAGCCCACCAAGTTGGAGCTATCATGGTGGTGGATGGTGCTCAATCTACACCTCATATGAAGATTGATGTCCAGGACTTGGATGTGGACTTCTTTGCCTTTTCGGGTCACAAGATGGCTGGTCCGACTGGTATCGGTGTACTTTACGGCAAAGAGAAGTATCTGGAACAAATGTCACCAGTAGAATTTGGTGGTGAGATGATCGATTTTGTCTATGAGCAATCTGCTAGCTGGAAGGAATTGCCTTGGAAATTTGAGGCTGGAACGCCAAATATGGCAGGTGCTATCGGACTTGCTGCAGCAGTGGATTATCTAGAAAAGATTGGTATGGATGCCATTGAATCTCATGAACAGGAATTGATTGCATACGTCTATCCCAAATTGCAGGCCATTGAAGGTTTGACCATTTATGGTTCGCAGGACTTGGCTCAACGGTCAGGTGTCATTGCCTTCAACCTAGGGGATCTTCATCCTCATGATCTTGCTACAGCATTAGATTATGAAGGAGTGGCTGTTCGTGCTGGTCACCATTGCGCCCAACCTTTGCTTCAGTATTTGGAAGTCCCAGCAACAGCTCGTGTAAGTTTTTATATCTACAATACCAAGGCAGATTGTGACAAACTAGTCGATGCTTTACAAAAGACAAAGGAGTTTTTCAATGGCACTTTCTAAACTAGATAGCCTTTATATGGCAGTGGTAGCAGACCATTCGAAAAATCCACATCACCAAGGGAAGCTGGAAGATGCTGAGCAAATCAGCCTCAATAATCCAACCTGTGGGGATGTCATCAACCTCTCTGTCAAGTTTGACGCAGAGGACCGTTTGGAAGATATTGCTTTTCTAAATTCAGGATGCACGATTTCAACTGCCTCTGCTAGTATGATGACAGATGCAGTTTTAGGCAAGACCAAACAAGAAATTCTAGAACTTGCGACCATTTTTTCAGAAATGGTTCAAGGGCAAAAAGATGAGCGTCAAGACCAACTTGGAGACGCGGCTTTCTTATCAGGTGTTGCCAAATTCCCACAACGGATTAAGTGTGCAACCCTGGCTTGGAATGCCCTTAAGAAAACAATTGAAAATCAAGATAACAAGTAAGACAAGTTTCTTTTGTCTTATGAATCAGTAGAAATGAAGAATGAAAGAAAGGATATTATGGCTGAAGAAAGAGTAGAACCAAAACCAATTGACCTTGGTGAATATAAATTTGGTTTCCATGACGATGTAGAGCCTGTCCTATCGACAGGAAAAGGATTGAACGAAGAAGTCATTCGCGAATTATCAGCTGCTAAGGGAGAACCTGAGTGGATGTTAGAATTCCGTTTGAAGTCTTATGAAACCTTCAAAAAAATGCCCATGCAAACCTGGGGAGCAGACTTGTCAGAGATTGACTTTGATGACTTGATCTACTACCAAAAACCTTCTGATAAACCTGCCCGTTCTTGGGATGAAGTTCCTGAAAAAATCAAAGAAACCTTTGAACGTATCGGAATTCCAGAAGCTGAGCGTGCTTATCTAGCAGGAGCTTCTGCCCAGTACGAGTCAGAAGTGGTTTATCATAACATGAAGGAAGAGTTCCAGAAATTGGGGATTATCTTTACAGATACAGATTCTGCCCTCAAGGAATACCCAGACTTGTTTAAACAATACTTCGCTAAGTTGGTACCGCCAACAGATAACAAATTGGCTGCCCTCAACTCAGCAGTATGGTCTGGTGGAACCTTTATCTACGTGCCAAAAGGTGTCAAGGTAGATATTCCACTTCAAACCTACTTCCGTATCAACAACGAAAATACAGGTCAGTTCGAACGTACCTTGATTATTGTTGATGAAGGAGCAAGCGTCCATTACGTAGAAGGATGTACAGCACCAACTTATTCTAGCAACAGCTTGCACGCTGCCATTGTAGAAATCTTTGCCTTGGACGGAGCTTATATGCGTTATACAACCATCCAAAACTGGTCTGATAATGTCTATAACTTGGTAACAAAACGTGCCAAAGCTTTGAAAGATGCTACTGTTGAGTGGATTGATGGAAACTTAGGTGCCAAAACAACTATGAAATACCCATCTGTTTACCTAGATGGAGAAGGAGCACGTGGTACCATGCTTTCAATCGCCTTTGCTAATGCAGGGCAACACCAAGATACGGGTGCTAAGATGATCCACAACGCTCCACATACAAGCTCGTCTATCGTGTCCAAATCTATCGCAAAAGGCGGAGGAAAGGTGGACTACCGTGGACAAGTAACCTTTAACAAGAACTCTAAGAAATCTGTTTCTCACATCGAGTGTGATACCATTATCATGGATGACTTGTCAGCATCAGATACCATTCCGTTTAATGAAATTCACAACTCGCAAGTTGCTTTGGAGCACGAAGCCAAAGTATCTAAGATTTCAGAGGAACAACTCTATTACCTCATGAGCCGTGGTTTGTCAGAATCTGAGGCAACTGAGATGATCGTTATGGGATTTGTAGAGCCCTTCACAAAAGAACTTCCAATGGAATACGCAGTTGAGTTGAACCGCTTGATTAGTTATGAAATGGAAGGTTCAGTCGGATAAATCCAAAAAGGAGAAGCAAATGGGATTTTTAAAAAAATTATTTGGTAATGTTGAAAAAGCGAATAAAGGTGAAATTCCTGTCGAGGAAATTGTTCCACCTTTTACAATTGATTTAGCAGAAGAAGCAGATGATTATTGGAGACAAATGGAACAAAACCTCTTGATAAACGCTGTAAAAGCTGCTGGTGGTCCTGAGGCAGTAGAACGTGCTTTTGTTCTTACTAATTTCAAAGAAAATCAAGAAACCTTTGAGCTCTTTTATCAGGTAAATGGTCAACTTCTTTCATGGAGAGAGATGGATGCGACTGTTGTCGATAAAATCAGCAATCAACTCCTTCCACAAGCATCAGGTGTGGCACGTGCAGTGAATGAGAATTATGAAGAAGCGAAGGTTCCAGTAATCGAGTACGCTATGCTTCAGTTTGAAACTGCAACTATGGCTTGGTTTGGCCGGAAGCTGACAACAGCTTCTCCAGAAGCACAACTGACTTTTGAAGAATTGGTATCTGGTTGGCGTGCTATCTTGGAACAAGAAGTTCCAAATCGTCCTTTAGATAGTGACCGTCCCTTCCCTTACTTTGAAGTTTAAAATCCCGAATCCCCAAACCTTTCAATGGAGTGTACTGTTGAGCTTAATCGCTTGATAAGTAACTAATTGAAACAATCAGTGGGTAAAAATGCAAATTCTGAACAGGAATCCTTTCTGTTCAGAATTTTTTTCAAATAAGTACCTAATAAATATTCACAAAAATACTTTTATATGGTAAAATAAAACAATTACATTTAGTGGAGATGAAGTATGAATATTTTTAGAACCAAGGATGTTAGTCTGAGACAGACAGAGATGCATCGCCATTTGAAATTGTGGGATTTGATTCTTCTAGGGATTGGGGCCATGGTGGGGACAGGGGTTTTCACCATTACAGGAACAGCAGCGGCTACCCTAGCTGGTCCAGCACTAGTGATTTCCATTGTGATTTCTGCCCTGTGTGTTTCTTTATCAGCCCTCTTTTTCGCAGAATTTGCCTCTCGTGTTCCTGCAACTGGTGGCGCTTATAGTTATCTCTATGCAATTTTAGGAGAATTGCCAGCCTGGATTGCTGGCTGGTTGACCATTATGGAATTCATGACGGCTGTTTCAGGTGTGGCGTCTGGCTGGGCAGCTTACTTTAAGGGATTGCTCAGTAATTATGGTATCTCCATGCCGCAAGCCTTGAATGGAACCTTTAATCCTGAACAGGGAACCTATATCGATCTTCTGCCTATTTTAGTACTTACGTTGGTAACGGGATTGGTTTTATTAAATTCTAAGGCAGCTTTGAGATTTAATTCGCTTTTAGTGGTCTTGAAATTCTCAGCTCTAGCCTTATTTATCCTAGTTGGTATTTGGTACATCAAGCCAGAAAATTGGACGAATTTTGCTCCATTTGGTTTTGGTCAACTATATGGTGGAAGTACTGGTATTATGGCGGGTGCATCTTTGATGTTCTTTGGATTTCTCGGATTTGAGTCTATTTCCATGGCAGTTGATGAAATTCAAAGTCCGCAAAAAAATATTCCCCGCGGAATCGTCCTTTCTCTGACAATCGTCACCATTCTCTATGCTTTGGTAACCTTAGTATTGACAGGGATTGTTCACTACAGTAAGCTCAATGTGGACGATGCAGTAGCATTTTCATTACGGAGTATTGGTATCGGCTGGGCGGCAAATTATGTTTCGCTTGTAGCCATTCTAACCCTGATAACCGTATGTATCTCCATGACTTACGCTTTGTCTCGGATGATTTATAGTTTAGCACGTGATGGATTTTTACCCCAAAGTTTCAAACAATTAAGCAAGACTAGTCGTGTTCCTAAAAATGCAACCCTCTTAACAGGAGTTGCTTCAGCTATTGCTGCAGGAGTGTTTCCTCTAGCTAGTATTGCAGCCTTCTTAAATATTTGTACGCTAGCTTATCTGATTTTGTTAGCCTACGGAATAATAAAACTCAGAAAGGATAAGGGTATGCCAAAAGAGGGAGAGTTTAAAACTCCCTTGGTGCCACTTTTACCAATTCTTTCCATTCTTATCTGTGTTTCCTTTATGCTTCAATATAGTCTAGATACCTGGATTGCCTTTGGCATTGCTCTTTTAGTTGGTCTAGTCATTTACTTTACTTACGGGTTCCGCCATTCAACCCTCGCAGAAGAAGAATAAAAGCTGGGAATTCCCAGCTTTTTTAATCTTTCACATAAGTAAATCCTTCACCCAGAATTTCATGAGCCTCAGTGATGGTGATAAAGGCTTGAGGGTCAATTTTGTGAATCATATCTTTCATTTTAACGATTTCGTTTCGACCGACGATACAGTAGATAATTTTTAAATCCTTTTTGCTGTAGTAGCCTTGACCAGATATAAAGGTAACGCCACGTCCGAGTTCATCGTTAATCTCTTTGGCCAATTGATCAGGATATTGGGTAATAATCATAAATCCTTTACCAGCATAACCTCCTTCGCCTATCAAGTCGATAACACGAGCGATGATAAAGTCAAACAAGAGGGTATAGGTAACTAGACGAAGGTCCTGGAAGATAATCAAAATCAACATTAGGATAAAAAGTCAATCCCAAAAAGCAATTTCCCAATCGAAATATTGGTGTATTTGTTGAGGATACGGGCAACGATATCAGAGCCACCAGTGGTTCCACCAGCATTAAAGATAATTCCTAAACCAACTCCTAGTAAGACACCTGAGACTAAAGCGACAATGATGAGATCCCCTTGCAAGTCGATGTGCAAAGGAATGCGCTCAAAGATTGCTAGCCAAACGGAAAGTGAAATAGATCCTAGAAGGCTGGAGTAGAGGGTCTTAGGTCCAAATATCTTCCAAGCCAGGATAAATAAAGGGATATTAATCAAGAGGTTCATCAATGAGACAGGGATTTTAAAAAGATAGTAGGTAATCAAGGTAATACCTGTCGCCCCTCCCTCAAATAAATGATAAGGAACAACAAAGTAAGTAAGACCGAAGGCATAGATAGCAGCTCCAAAAATAATAGTGATAATCGGTTGAAGTTTTCGAATCATGGCTGTTCCTCACTTTTCTATAGATAAATTATACCAAAAATTCAGTTCTTTTCATCGGATCACTTATGATTTTTTATCATTTTTTTGATATAATAAAGGAGAAAATCCCAATCCTATCGAGAAGAATAGAAAGATTGAATTATGACACAAGTAAAAATTGTAACGGACTCTTCTGTTACTATCGAACCAGAAGTAGTTAAAGAATTAAATATCACCGTTGTTCCTCTATCAGTTATGATTGATAGTGTGCTTTATTCGGATGCAGATTTGAAAGAGGGAGAATTCCTTCATCTTATGCAACAAAGTAAGAATCTGCCTAAAACAAGCCAGCCCCCTGTAGGAGTGTTTGCTGAGGTCTTTGAAGAACTAGGTAAAGATGGAAGTCAAATTATCGCCATTCACATGTCCCATGCCTTGTCTGGAACTGTGGAAGCTGCTCGCCAAGGGGCCAGCCTCTCAACTGCTGATGTAACGGTTATTGATAGTTCTTTTACAGATCAAGCAATGAAGTTCCAAGTTGTTGAAGCCGCAAAACTTGCTAAAGAAGGTAAAGATTTAGAAACGATCTTGGCTCATGTAGAGGACGTAAAAAATCATACAGAACTCTATATCGGTGTTTCGACGCTAGAAAACTTAGTTAAGGGTGGTCGTATTGGACGTGTGACAGGCTTACTAAGCTCACTCTTGAATATTCGTGTAGTAATGCAGATGAAAAACCACGAACTCCAACCAATCGCCAAAGGACGTGGAGCGAAAACTTTCAAAAAGTGGCTTGAGGAATTAACCAATACTCTTTCCCAAAAATCAGTTGCAGAAATTGGAATTTCCTATGCTGGAACGAATGAATTGGCGAATGAGATGAAGGCATTATTGCAACCTTATGTTGAGAAACCAATCTCTGTATTGGAAACTGGCTCTATTATTCAAACTCATACTGGAGAGAATGCTTGGGCGATTCTAATTCGCTACAATTCCTAAAAAAATAGAGAAAAAATGGTTAAAATAGTGTTTTTGACTTGACCTATAGTCGATTTAGGATATGATTATATTTGTTAATTAGAAATTATTTGGAGGATTTGTTAACATGGCAAACAAACAAGATTTGATCGCTAAAGTAGCAGAAGCTACAGAATTGACTAAGAAAGATTCAGCAGCAGCAGTTGACGCTGTATTTGCAGCAGTAACTGAATACCTTGCAGCTGGTGAAAAAGTTCAATTGATCGGTTTCGGTAACTTTGAAGTTCGTGAGCGTGCTGCACGTAAAGGTCGCAACCCACAAACTGGTAAAGAAATCAAAATCGCAGCTTCTAAAGTTCCAGCATTCAAAGCTGGTAAAGCTCTTAAAGACGCTGTTAAATAATGAATTTTCAAAAAGCCTGTCATATCAAGCATTCGAGCTTGTCTGACAGGCTTTTTTTATTGTTTATTTGAAAAGTTGAGTTATGATTTTGTGCAAAAAGAAAAAGGTTCCCATGTTTGAGAACCTTCTTTTCATTAGTTTTTAGAAGCTGCTTGGAATTCAGGGTTTTTCCATGCTTCATCAATGATAGCTTGCAATTCCTTAGCAGATGCTTGCATTTTTTGAGTTTCAGCATCGTTCAATGGGATATTTACTGGACGAACAATACCGTGTGCACCAACAACAGCTGGTTGACCGATAAAGACGTTTTTAACACCGTATTGACCTTCTTGGAAGACTGAAAGTGGAAGTACTGCATTTTCGTCATCAAGGATTGCTTTTGTGATACGAGCAAGCGCTACAGCGATACCGTAGTATGTAGCTCCTTTTTTGTTGATGATTGTGTAGGCAGCGTCACGAACACCTTCGAACAATTCAATCAATTCAGCTTCTTGAACGTTTTGAGTGTCTTTAAGGAATTCTTCAAGGTTTACACCAGCGATGTTAGCGTGTGACCAAACCGCAAATTCAGAATCTCCGTGTTCACCCATGATGTAGGCGTGAACTGAACGAGCATCAACATCCAATTTTTCAGCAAGTGCTTGACGGAAACGTGCTGAGTCAAGTGAAGTACCTGAACCGATAACACGTTCTTTAGGGAATCCAGAGAATTTCCAAGTTGAGTAAGTCAAAACGTCAACTGGGTTAGCTGCAACAAGGAAGATACCATCGAAACCTGATTCAACAACTTGTGTTACGATTGATTTGTTGATAGCCAAGTTTTTACCTACAAGGTCAAGGCGAGTTTCACCCGGTTTTTGAGGAGCACCTGCAGTGATAACAACAAGGTCAGCGTCTGCACAGTCAGAGTATTGAGCAGCGTAGATTTTTTTAGGTGAAGTGAAGGCAAGGGCGTGGCTAAGGTCAAGCGCATCACCAACAGCTTTTTCGTGTAATTGTGGAATTTCGATAATTCCAAGCTCTTGTGCAATTCCTTGGTTAACAAGTGCGAAAGCGTAAGATGAACCTACGGCACCGTCACCAACAAGGATCACTTTTTTGTGTTGTTTAGTTGAAGTCATTATCTAAACATCTCCTTCATTTTTTTTAGGGGAATCCCCAGACACTTTCATTCTATCACTTTTAAAAAGCTTTGTCACGAATATTCTATTCGGTTATTGATGTAAACGTTTTAGTGGTTTTCAAAGACTGAAATGAAGGACAAATTATGGTATAATATATCTAGTTACTAATAGTGAAATGAGGCATTTATGAATGCAGGATAGAAATTTAGTGAATGTCAATCTGACAAAGGAGATGAAGACCAGCTTTATCGACTACGCCATGAGCGTTATCGTTGCGCGGGCCCTTCCTGATGTTCGAGATGGCTTAAAACCTGTTCACCGTCGTATTCTATACGGAATGAATGAACTAGGTGTTACACCAGACAAACCTCATAAAAAGTCAGCCCGTATTACAGGGGATGTTATGGGTAAATACCACCCACACGGTGATTCCTCAATTTACGAAGCCATGGTTCGTATGGCCCAGTGGTGGAGCTACCGTTACATGCTTGTTGATGGGCATGGAAACTTTGGTTCTATGGACGGGGACGGTGCTGCCGCGCAGCGGTACACTGAGGCACGTATGAGCAAGATTGCTCTTGAAATGCTTCGTGATATCAATAAAAACACCGTTGATTTCGTAGACAACTACGATGCTAACGAACGTGAACCCTTGGTCTTGCCAGCTCGTTTTCCAAACCTTTTGGTCAATGGAGCAACGGGTATCGCTGTTGGGATGGCAACCAATATTCCACCTCACAACTTGGGTGAAACCATTGATGCAGTGAAGTTGGTTATGGATAATCCTGAAGTGACGACTAAGGACTTGATGGAAGTCTTGCCTGGTCCAGATTTTCCAACCGGTGCCCTTGTCATGGGGAAATCAGGTATTCATAAGGCTTATGAGACTGGTAAAGGTTCCATTGTCCTTCGTTCTCGTACAGAGATTGAAACCACTAAGACGGGTCGTGAGCGTATCGTTGTAACGGAATTCCCTTATATGGTTAATAAAACCAAGGTACATGAGCATATTGTTCGCTTGGTTCAGGAAAAACGAATTGAGGGCATTACAGCCGTACGTGATGAGTCCAACCGTGAAGGCGTTCGCTTTGTAATCGAGGTTAAACGCGACGCGTCTGCCAACGTTATCCTTAACAACCTCTTCAAGATGACCCAGATGCAAACCAACTTTGGTTTCAACATGTTGGCGATTCAAAATGGCGTGCCAAAAATCTTGTCCCTTCGTCAAATTTTGGATGCTTATATCGAGCACCAAAAAGAAGTGGTTGTTCGCCGTACTCGTTTTGACAAGGAAAAGGCGGAGGCGCGTGCGCACATCTTAGAAGGTCTTTTAATTGCACTTGACCATATCGACGAAGTGATTCGTATCATTCGTGCCAGTGAAACAGATGCGGAAGCGCAAGCTGAGTTGATGAGCAAATTCAAGCTTTCTGAACGTCAAAGTCAAGCTATCCTTGATATGCGTCTTCGTCGTTTGACAGGATTGGAACGTGATAAGATTCAGTCTGAATATGATGAATTGATTGCCTTGATTGCAGATTTGGCTGATATTCTTGCCAACCTGAGCGCGTGGCGCAAATCATCAAAGAGGAATTGGACGAAGTCAAACGCAAGTTTGGTGACAAGCGTCGTACGGAGTTGATGATCGGAGAAGTCTTAACTCTTGAAGATGAAGATTTGATTGAAGAAACGGATGTCTTGATTACCCTATCTAACAAGGGCTATATCAAACGTTTGGACCAAGGTGAGTTCACTGCTCAAAAACGTGGAGGCCGTGGAGTTCAAGGTACGGGAGTTAAGGATGATGACTTTGTGCGTGAGTTGGTTTCAACCAGCACCCATGATCATTTGCTCTTCTTTACTAATAAAGGACGCGTATACCGACTGAAAGGTTATGAAATCCCTGAATACGGTCGTACTGCTAAGGGCTTGCCAGTTGTCAATCTATTGAAGTTGGACGAAGGAGAGAGCATTCAGACCATCATCAACGTTGAGTCTGAACGTAGTGATGACGCTTATCTCTTCTTTACAACTCGTCATGGTGTCGTGAAGAGAACCAGTGTCAAAGAGTTCGCTAATATTCGTCAAAATGGACTTAAAGCTTTGAATCTTAAGGATGAAGACGAATTGATTAATGTCTTGCTGACAGAAGAAGATACGGATATTATCATAGGTACCAAGTTTGGTTACGCCGTTCGCTTTAATCAATCAGCTGTTCGTGGCATGAGCCGTATCGCGACAGGTGTCCGAGGAGTCAATCTTCGTGAGGGTGACACAGTAGTTGGTGCTAGCGTGATTACAAACCAAGACGAAGTTCTTATCATTACTGAAAAAGGATATGGTAAACGTACACTTGCTACTGAATATCCTACTAAAGGCCGTGGTGGTAAAGGGATGAAGACTGCCAATGTTGCTGAGAAGAATGGTCCTCTGGCAGGTCTTCTTACTGTTAAAGGAGATGAAGACCTGATGATTATCACAGATACAGGTGTCATGATCCGTACAAATGTTGCCAATATTTCACAAACGGGACGCTCAACTATGGGAGTTAAGGTGATGCGTCTAGATCAGGATGCTAAGATTGTGACCTTTACAACGGTTGCTGCGGCAGAAAAAGAAGAAGTTGGGACTGAAATTGAAACAGAAGGTGAAGCATAATGTCTCATAAAAAAACGAAAAATAAAAAGAGTAAGAAAAATAAGCGCAGAAATCTATTTATCAATATTTTAGCGGGTTTCTTAATTCTTTTATCGCTAGCTTTAATTTTTAATTCAAAGATTCGTGATCTCTTTTTGGTATGGAATACCAATAAATACCAAGTCAATCAAGTCACTAAGGAAAATATAGATGAAAATCTAAAAACAGAAGGAAATTTTGATTTTGACTCTGTTAAGTCTATTTCATCTGAAGCTGTGTTGGCTTCACAATGGGATGCTCAGAAACTTCCAGTTATTGGAGGTATTGCTATCCCAGAAGTGGAGATTAACCTTCCTATTTTCAAAGGGTTGGATAATGTAAACCTGTTCTATGGAGCAGGGACCATGAAACCAGACCAAAAAATGGGAGAAGGCAACTATTCTCTAGCCAGTCACCATATCTTTACTGCTGAAAATGCCAGTCAAATGCTCTTCTCACCTTTGGTCAATGCCAAAGCCGGTATGAAAATTTATCTGACGGATAAGGATAAAGTTTATACTTATGAGATTACAGAAGTAAAACGTGTTACACCAGACCGTGTAGATGAAATCGAAGATCGTGACGGCGTAAAAGAGATTACTTTGGTTACCTGTGTTGATTATAATGCGACCGAGCGTATAATCGTCAAAGGAATCTTTAAAGAATCAAAGGCTTATTCTGAGACTTCTGAGGATATTTTGAAGGCCTTTAATCAACCGTATAGACAACGTTATTAAGAATGAATGAACCAGTGAAGTGCTATTTCACTGGTTTTTTATTTCAACAAATAGAATCAAAATAGTTCCTATGAAAAAGATAAGAAGGCTTAGGATAAAGATTTTTAAGATAAATATTTTAGAATTTCACAGAAAACGCTTTCTAGAAAACAAGAATTATGTTATAATTATCACAAATAAAAGTTTAGGAGTTTTTTATGGTCTCTTCAGAATTTATTTCAAAGATTGAATTTGCTTGCAAGAAGAAAGAAAGTCTTTATAGCCAAAGCAAGTTTAAGTATGCGATTCGTTCCATGTTTGCAGGTGCCTTTCTAACATTTAGTACGGCTGCGGGTGCAGTTGGGGCTGACTTGATTAATAAAATCGCACCTGGTAGTGGACGTTTCCTCTTCCCATTCGTTTTTGCTTGGGGCTTGGCCTACATTGTTTTCTTGAATGCTGAGCTGGTAACTTCAAATATGATGTTTTTGACAGCTGGTAGTTTCTTGAAAAAAATTTCATGGAGAAAAACAGCTGAGATTTTACTTTACTGTACCTTGTTCAACCTTATCGGAGCTTTGATAGCAGGTTGGGGCTTTGCCCACTCAGCAGCCTATGCAAATCTGACACATGATAGCTTCATTTCAGGGGTTGTAGAGATGAAGTTAGGCCGTTCCAATGAGCTAGTCTTGCTTGAAGGTATTTTAGCCAATATCTTTGTAAACATTGCCATTCTTTCATTTGTTTTGGTGAAAGACGGAGGCGCCAAACTTTGGCTTGTCTTATCAGCAATTTACATGTTTGTATTCTTAACAAACGAACACATTGCTGCGAACTTTGCTTCTTTTGCGATTGTTAAGTTTAGTGTTGCAGCAGATTCAATTGCTAACTTTGACATACCTAATATTCTTCGTCACTGGGGTGTAACCTTTGTCGGAAACTTTATCGGAGGAGGTCTCTTGATGGGCTTGCCATACGCTTTCCTCAATAAAAACGAAGATACTTATGTCGATTAAAAAACGGGCACGAGTTAATCGTGCTTTTTTGTTTGATGTGTAAGACTAGTCATAGTTGTTCCTTATATCAAAATATAGAAAAACGGTATTGGAAAAGACTAGCACAAGATGATACAATATCCCTAATGAAGCTATTTGGAGGTCGTCATATGACTCGTGATTTTAAATTTGAAACCCTACAATTACATGCTGGGCAAGTAGTTGATCCAGCAACTAAGTCTCGTGCAGTACCGATTTATCAAACAACATCCTTCGTTTTTGATGACACGCAAGAAGGTGCCGATTTGTTTGCCTTGAGAAAACCAGGGAACATTTATACTCGTATCACAAACCCTACAACAGCAGCCTTTGAGGAAAGAATTGCTGCTCTTGAAGGTGGTGTTGGAGCGCTAGCGACAGCATCAGGTATGGCTGCTGTAACCTACACTATTTTGGCGCTTGCTCACGCAGGTGACCATGTGGTGGCTGCGTCGACTATTTACGGTGGGACCTTCAACCTCTTGAAGGAAACCCTTCCTCGTTATGGGATCACAACAACCTTTGTGGATGTGGATAATTTGGAAGAAGTGGAAGCAGCTATCAATGACAATACAAAGCTTGTCTTGATTGAAACCTTGGGGAATCCCTTGATTAACATTCCTGACTTGGAAAAATTGGCTGAGATTGCGCATAAACACCAGATTCCTCTCGTTTCTGACAACACTTTTGCCACACCATATTTGATTAACGTCTTCTCTCACGGTGTAGATATTTCCATTCACTCAGCAACTAAGTTTATCGGTGGGCATGGTACGACTATTGGAGGAGTGATTGTCGATAGCGGTTGTTTTGACTGGGCAGCTTCAGGGAAGTTCCCTCAATTTGTTGAGGAAGACCCAAGTTACCATAACTTGAGCTATACTCGTGATGTGGGTGCAGCAGCCTTTATTATCGCTGTTCGTGTTCAATTGCTCCGTGATACAGGTGCTGCCTTGTCACCATTTAATGCCTTTCTCTTGCTCCAAGGGCTTGAAACTCTTTCTCTTCGTGTTGAACGTCATGTGCAAAATGCAGAGAAAATTGTTGATTTCCTTGTCAACCATCCTAAGGTAGAGAAGGTAAATTATCCAAAACTAGCTGACAGTCCTTATCATGCCTTGGCTGAGAAATATTTGCCAAAAGGTGTTGGTTCAATCTTTACCTTCCATGTTAAAGGCGGAGAGGCAGAAGCTCGCAAGGTAATTGATAATTTGGAAATCTTCTCTGACCTTGCAAACGTGGCAGATGCCAAATCTCTTGTTGTCCATCCTGCGACAACCACTCACGGTCAGTTGTCAGAAAAAGATCTAGAAGCAGCAGGTGTCACACCAAACCAAATCCGCTTGTCGATCGGTCTTGAAAATGTAGAGGATTTGATTGAAGATTTACGCTTGGCCTTGGAAAAAATTTAAAGTAACAGATATAAACAGTGGGTTTCGACTCGCTGTTTTTGATTTTCCCTCAGGCATGATATAATGGTTACAGAAGTCTAGAAAGAGGAAAGTTATGAACGAAATCAAATGTCCCAACTGTGGGGAAGTCTTTACAGTAAATGAGAGTCAGTATGCAGAACTCTTATCCCAAGTGAGAACGACTGAGTTTGATAAGGAACTGCACGATCGAATGAAGCAGGAGCTGGCCTTGGCTGAGCAAAAGGCCATGAATGAGCAACAGTCCAAACTGGCTCAGAAGGATCAAGAAATCGCTCAATTGCAGAGTCAAATCCAAAACTTTGATACAGAGAAAGAGCTGGCCAAGAAAGAGGTTGAACAGACAAGCCATGAGGCTTTATTGGCCAAGGACAAGGAAGTACAGGCCTTGGAAAACCAATTGGCTACCTTGCGTTTGGAGCATGAAAATCAACTGCAAAAGACTCTCTCTGACCTAGAAAGAGAGCGTGATCAGGTCAAAAATCAGCTCCTCTTGCAAGAAAAGGAAAATGAGTTATCTCTAGCTTCCCTCAAGCAAAATTACGAAGCCCAGCTCAAGGCAGCCAGTGAACAGGTCGAGTTCTATAAGAATTTCAAAGCCCAACAATCAACCAAGGCAATTGGGGAAAGTTTGGAACAGTATGCAGAGAGTGAGTTTAACAAGGTTCGTAGTTTTGCCTTTCCAAATGCCTACTTTGAGAAGGATAATAAGGTCTCTGCGCGTGGGTCTAAAGGGGACTTTATCTTCCGTGATTTTGATGAAAATGGTCTAGAATTCATTTCCATCATGTTTGAAATGAAATGAAGCGGATGGAACAGAGAAGAAGCACAAGAATGCGGACTTCTACAAGGAATTGGACAAGGACCGTCGGGAGAAAAACTGCGAATATGCGGTTCTGGTGACCATGCTAGAAGCAGATAACGACTACTTTAATACAGGGATTGTTGATGTCAGCCACGAGTATGAAAAGATGTATGTGGTTCGTCCTCAGTTCTTTATCCAGTTGATTGGTCTCTTGCGAAATGCGGCGCTTAATTCCCTAAAATACAAACAAGAATTGGCCTTGGTTCGAGAGCAAAATATCGATATTACACATTTTGAGGAAGATTTGGATGCCTTTAAACTAGCCTTTGCCAAGAACTACAACTCTGCTTCGACCAACTTTGGTAAAGCAATTGATGAAATCGACAAAGCCATTAAGCGTATGGAAGAGGTTAAGAAATTTCTAACCACATCCGAAAACCAACTCCGCCTCGCTAATAACAAATTGGAAGATGTTTCAGTTAAAAAATTGACCCGAAAAAACCCAACTATGAAAGCCAAGTTTGATGCGCTGAAGGGGGAGTGAGGAAGAAAATAATGTTTTACTCTTCGAAAAATAAGGTCCTTCAACTAGATCAAAAAAACATGGATTATGTGACCTTTGGTAAAGGAAAGAAGTCTCTCGTTATCATACCAGGGTTGGGGGATGGATTACAGACAGTTAAGGGCATGGCTCAAATGCTAGCTTTAACTTACCGAGAATTTGCCAAGGTTTATAAAGTTTATGTTTTTAGTCGCATCAATAAGTTGCCAGAAAATTATACAACACGAAATATGGCTGCTGATGTAGCGGAAGCTATGGATGTATTGAATTTAAAAAGTTCTGTCGTCATGGGGATTTCCCAAGGTGGTATGATTGCTCAATGGGTAGCTGTAGATTTTCCAGAAAAGGTTGAAAGTTTGATTTTGGCTGTTACTACTGCAAAACTAAGTGAGCTTGGTAGGGAGCGGATTAGACGCTGGCTGAGCCTGAGTCAAATAGGGACTTATAAAGAACTGATGGTTGATATTGCTAGTCACTCTTACACAACTAAATCCTTCGGAAAATTCAAATACCTTTATCGAATAATGGGAATTTTTGGCCGTATTAAAGATAAACAACGCATTGCTATTCAGGCTGTATCTTGTTTGAAACACGATAGCCTAACCATTTTGGAAAAAATAAACTGTTCTACGCTAATCATTGGAGCAGAAAAGGATGATGTTCTAGGCGTAGAAGCTTCACTTGAATTGCATCAGCATATCAAAGATAGCCAGCTCACTATTTTGCCAGAGTGTGGCCATGCACTTTATGAGCAGAATAAGGATTTCCAAAAGAGAGTTTTAGTATTTTTAGAAAGTTAATGAATGAACGGTATTATCAACTTAAAAAAAGAAGCGGGGATGACCTCGCATGATGCGGTTTTTAAGCTGCGTAGGATTTTGGGAACCAAGAAAATTGGTCATGGTGGGACCTTGGATCCAGATGTGGTGGGTGTTTTGCCGATTGCGGTTGGTAAGGCGACCCGCATGGTCGAGTTTATGCAGGACGAGGGCAAGGTCTATGAGGGAGAAATCACTCTCGGTTATTCAACGACGACTGAGGATGCCAGCGGAGAAGTGGTCGCAGAGTCCCCTGTTTTGTCGCCCTTGGATGAAACCATTGTTGACGAAGCGATTGCGAGTCTGACTGGGCCTATTACTCAGATTCCGCCTATGTACTCGGCTGTCAAGGTCAATGGTCGTAAGCTCTATGAGTATGCGCGTGCAGGTCAGGAAGTGGAGCGTCCAGAACGTCAGGTAACTATTTATAGCTTTGAGCGGACCAGTCCCATCTCTTATGAAAACAATCTTGCACGCTTTACTTTTCGTGTAAAATGCAGTAAGGGAACTTATATCCGTACCTTATCGTTTGACTTGGGAGGAAAGCTGGGGTATGCGGCTCATATGTCCCATCTGACTCGAACCAGTGCTGCTGGTTTGCAACTTGAGGATGCTCTTACCTTGGATGAAATTGCTACAAAAGTGGAGGCTGGTCAGCTGGACTTTCTTCATCCTTTAGAGATTGGGACAGGGGACCTTGTCAAAGTTATCCTAACTCCAGAAGAGGCTACAGAAGTGCGCTTTGGTCGTTTTATCGAGCTAGACCAAACAGACCAAGAATTGGCTGCCTTTGAGGGAGATACATTGCTAGCTATTCTAGAAAAACGGGGCAATCTCTACAAACCAAGGAAGGTTTTTAGCTAGTATAATTGGGGTGTAGGAATTGGAATTGTTTCCCCTAGACTATCCAAATCAGACTATAAATTTTGAAAAAAATATGATAGAATAGACGACGGATAAAAAAACGGAGGATAGCATGCAAAATAGACCAATCATTATCGGAGTGACAGGTGGTTCTGGTGGTGGTAAGACCAGTGTTTCGAGAGCCATTTTATCGCATTTTCCTGATGAAAAGATTTCCATGATTGAGCACGATTCATACTACAAGGATCAGTCTCACTTGACTTTTGAAGAGCGTGTCAAAACCAACTACGACCACCCTTTGCCTTTGATACAGACTTGATGATCGAGCAGATTAAGGAATTATTAGCGGGACGTCCGGTTGACATTCCAACTTATGACTATACAGCGCATACACGGAGTAGCAAGACCTATCGTCAGGAGCCTCAGGATGTCTTTATCGTTGAGGGGATTTTGGTCTTGGAGGACAAGCGTCTGCGTGATTTGATGGATATCAAGATTTTTGTGGATACAGATGATGATGTGCGTATTATTCGTCGTATCAAGCGAGATATGGAGGAGCGTGGTCGTAGTCTGGATAGCGTGATTGAACAATATCTAGGTGTGGTAAAACCTATGTACCACCAGTTTATTGAGCCAACCAAGCGTTATGCTGATATTGTCATTCCTGAAGGAGTCAGCAATACCGTTGCTATCGACCTTTTGACGACCAAGATTGCAAAGATTTTGGAAGAAGCGCGAAACAGTAAATAATCAGATGAGGAGGCCTGGCCTCCTTTTTCTATTTTATGTGACTATTAGTCTGTCTCGCTCCGCAAGGTGCGAGACAAATAAACCACCCGCTATGCGGGTGCGCATCGAAGGTTATACCAAAAAACTCCAAACGCGATACAATAAAGGTGTTCAAGCCAATTGTAAAGCGAAAGGAGAAAAATATGGCACAAAAGGCACATAGTTTATCACACACAAAGTGGATGTGTAAATATCACATTGTGTTCACCCCTAAGTATAGACGAAAAGTAATTTATAATCAATATCGAAGCAGTTTGGGAGAAATATTCCATCGATTATGTAGTTATAAAGGTGTTGAGATTATCGAAGGACACTTAATGCCTGATCATGTACATATGTTAGTAAGTATTCCACCAAGGATAAGTGTTTCAAGTTTCATGGGTTATTTAAAAGGCAAAAGTGCACTCATGATGTTTGACAAACACGCCAACCTCAAGTACAAGTTTGGTAACCGGCATTTTTGGGCAGAAGGTTACTACGTGAGTACAGTAGACTTAATGAAGCCACAATTAGGAAATATATCCAAGAACAGGAAAAACATGATATAGCATTAGATAAATTAAGTGTAAAAGAATATGAGGATCTCTTTAGGGATAGTGGTAAGTAATACTAAAGCCTCTTTAAGAGGCAATTGACGAGTCAAGAGCAATGAGGCTTGAACAACGTGAAAGCCAGCGTCTTTAGGCGCTGGCTGGTGATTTGGGCTTATAGCCCTGGTGCAAACCACCCGTTAGACGGGTGGTCATGATTTTTCCTTTAGTTTCAGTAGGAAAAAGGTGATTTTTAAGCATGTTTTTGGTATAATAATACCCATGGAAAAGCAAGAAAATGAATAGTAGGTGGAGATGGAAAAGTATTTATCGGTAACAACTTTGACCAAGTATCTGAAAATGAAATTCGATAAAGACCCTTACTTGGAACGGGTCTATTTAACTGGTCAAGTTTCCAACTTTCGTAAACGACCTACTCACCAATATTTCTCTTTAAAAGATGACCATGCAGTTATTCAAGCAACCATCTGGTCAGGGATTTATCAAAAATTAGGTTTCGACCTGGAAGAAGGAATGAAGATCAATGTAATTGGGCATGTGCAGGTCTATGAACCAAGCGGTAGCTACTCTATCATCATTGAAAAAGCTGAGCCTGATGGGGTTGGGGCGCTAGCGATTCAGTTTGAACAACTCAGGAAAAAACTAACCGAGGAAGGCCTGTTTCAAGAACGTTTCAAGCAACCTCTTCCCCAGTTTGCTAAGCGAATCGGTGTGGTAACCAGTCGCAGTGGAGCTGTTATTCGAGATATTATCACGACCGTCAGCAGACGTTTTCCTGGTGTCGATATCCTTCTCTATCCGACCAAGGTGCAAGGTGATGGAGCTGCGGAGGAAATTGCTCGAAATATTGCGCGTGCTAATCAACGTGACGATTTGGACTTGCTGATTATTGGTCGTGGTGGAGGTTCCATCGAGGATCTCTGGGCCTTTAACGAAGAAATTGTGGTACGAGCGATTTTTGAATCTCGTTTGCCAGTTATTTCTAGTGTGGGGCATGAAACGGATGTGACCTTGGCAGATTTTGTGGCAGATCGTCGTGCTGCGACGCCAACAGCTGCAGCTGAACTGGCAACACCTGTAGCAAAGTTGGATCTCTTGACCCATTTTCAAAATCAAGAAAAGCGGATGGCAACAGCAGTTCAGAATGTCCTGTCAAGAAAAAAAGAAGTTCTGAAAAAATGCAGTCAGTCAGTTATCTTTAGACAGCCAGAGCGCTTGTATGATGGTTATTTGCAACGGTTAGATCAACTGCAACTGCGATTAAAACAAAGTTTGCGAACACGGATTTCTGATAACAAACAGCTAGTCCAAGCAAGGACGCATCAACTAGTCCAATTATCACCTATAACCAAAATCCAACGCTATCAAGATCGCTTAAGCCAGTTGGATAAGCTCTTACGTAGCCAAATGGCGCTGGTTTATGATGCCAAGGTCGCTGAAGTGAAGCGACTTTCAGAAGCCTTGTTGATGTTGGATACCAGTCGAATAGTTGCGCGTGGCTATGCAATTGTCAAAAAAGAAGAGTCAGTTGTGGATTCGGTTGAGAAGTTGAAGAAAAAAGACCAAGTGACGCTTTTGATGCGAGATGGTCAAGTAGAATTAGAGGTTAAAGATGTCAAAACAAAAGAAATTTGAGGATAATCTAGCAGAACTTGAGTCCATTGTCCAAAGTTTAGAAAATGGCGAAATCGCTCTAGAAGATGCGATTGCGGCCTTTCAAAAGGGCATGGTCTTGTCAAAAGAACTCCAAGCGACTTTGGACAAGGCTGAAAAGACCTTGGTCAAGGTCATGCAAGAAGACGGAACAGAAAGTGATTTTGAATGAAGAAGCAAGAAAAATTAGCTCTTGTTGAGTCGGCTTTGGAAAATTTTTATGGAGACCAGCAGTTTGCCTCTAGTTTGCGAGAGTCCGTTCTCTATTCCATTCATGCTGGTGGCAAGCGTATTCGGCCTTTTCTCTTGTTAGAAGTTCTGGAAGCCTTGCAAGTCGCTATTAGACCAGCGCATGCACAGGTAGCTGCTGCCTTGGAAATGATTCATACAGGGAGCTTGATTCACGATGACCTTCCTGCCATGGATGATGATGATTACCGTCGGGGACGCTTGACCAATCACAAGAAATTTGGCGAAGCGATGGCAATATTGGCGGGAGATGCCTTATTCCTAGATCCCTATGCCTTGATAGCGCAGGTAGATTTGCCAAATCAGATTAAGGTGAATTTGATTGCCAACTTATCCCTTGCTTCAGGTAGTCTAGGCATGGTGGCAGGTCAGGTTTTAGATATGGAAGGCGAACACCAGCATTTGTCTTTGGAAGAACTTCAGACCATTCATGCCAATAAAACTGGAAAATTACTAGCCTATCCTTTCCAAGCCGCCGCTATCATAGCAGAATTAGCACCAGAAATCCAAGCAAAACTGAAAACTGTGGGTGAATTGATTGGCCTCGCCTTTCAAGTTCGAGATGATGTACTGGATGTGACGGCTAGTTTTGAGGAAATCGGTAAGACACCGCAAAAGGACTTGCAGGCAGAAAAGTCAACCTATCCTGCCTTGTTGGGCTTGGAAGAGGCCATCGCCTTTTGTAACCAAACTCTGGATCAAGCCGAGGCTAAATTAGAAGAAATTGCCCAGCAGGTTCCCTTTGAAACAGAATCGATTGTGAAAGTAGTAGAAAGTTTGAGAATCAATGGCTAAGGAAAGAGTGGATGTACTAGCTTATAAACAGGGCTTGTTTGAAACGCGAGAACAGGCCAAGCGCGGTGTCATGGCAGGTCTAGTCGTAGCAGTCCTTAATGGAGAACGCTTTGACAAACCAGGAGAGAAAATCCCAGATGATACTGAACTAAAACTCAAGGGTGAAAAACTCAAGTATGTCAGTCGAGGTGGTCTAAAACTAGAGAAGGCCTTGCAGGTCTTTGATTTATCAGTGGATGGCGCAACCACGATTGATATTGGGGCTTCCACTGGAGGATTTACTGATGTCATGTTGCAAAATGGTGCTGAGTTGGTCTTTGCAGTCGATGTTGGCACCAATCAGTTAGCTTGGAAATTACGTCAAGACCCACGGGTTGTCAGCATGGAGCAGTTCAATTTCCGCTATGCTGAAAAGACTGATTTCGAGCAGGAACCAAGCTTTGCCAGTATTGATGTGAGTTTCATTTCGCTCAGTCTGATTTTGCCTTCCTTGCACCGTGTCTTGGCTGATCAAGGTCAGGTCGTGGCTCTGGTTAAGCCCCAGTTTGAAGCAGGTCGTGAGCAGATTGGAAAGAATGGAATCATTCGCGATGCCAAGGTTCATCAACATGTCCTTGAATCTGTCACTGCTATGGCAGTTGAACAAGGTTTTTCAGTGCTTGGATTAGACTATTCACCAATCCAAGGAGGACATGGAAACATCGAATTTCTGGCATATTTGAAAAAGGAAGATGGAGCAAGTAACCAAGTTGCTCCTGAAATAGAAAAAGTTGTAGAGAGAGCACATAGAGAATTTAAAGATGAATAAAAAAGAGAGACTTGAAAAAATTAGAAGATTTGTTACAGATTATCAAATTGGGACTCAGGAAGAAATCGTTGAGCACTTAAAGGAAGCAGGTATTTCTGCTACGCAAGCCACTGTCTCAAGGGACATCAAGGAGCTTGGGATTGTTAAAATTCCTTTGAAGAACAACACATATATCTATGAGTTGCCAAAATCAGTCGTCAAAAGTTTGCAGTTGGCTGAGGACAATATTGTGAGTTCTGAGTTAATGGGAAATATGATCAACCTTGCTGTCATTCCTGGAAATACTATTTTTGTGAAGAGTCAGTTGGTTGAAGCATTTTCTGAACAGATTTTTAGCTGTCTAGCAGATGATGATTCTATCTTAATTGTAGCTAGAACAGCAGAGGCAGCTGAAGAAATTGTTGAACAAGTCAAAAAAATGGTAGGTCAGTATGTTACTTGAAATTTCGATAAAAAAACTTTGCCATTATTGAAGCGATTTCCCTCAATTTTGAAAAGGGTATGACTGTTTTGACTGGGGAAACGGGTGCTGGAAAGTCTATTATTATCGACGCTATGAATCTCATGTTGGGGGCTCGTGCAACGACAGACGTTATTCGTCACGGTGCGCCAAAGGCAGAGATTGAGGGACTTTTCTCAGTTGAAAATAGTCGCCTTTTACAGGAACTTTTTGATGAGCAAGGTTTAGAATTGGGAGATGAGATCATCATCCGCCGGGAAATTTTGCAAAACGGTCGTAGTGTTAGTCGTGTGAATGGTCAGATGGTCAATCTTTCTGTCTTGCGTGCTATTGGGCAACACCTTGTGGATATCCATGGTCAGCATGACCAAGAGGAGTTAATGCGTCCTCAACTGCACATCCAGATGTTGGATGAGTTTGGTGATGCAGCTTTCTTGGACTTGAAGGAGACCTATCAGACGAGTTTTGACGCCTATCGCAAAATGCGTAAGCAGGTTCTAGAAGTCAAGAAAAACCAGCAGGAACATAAGGCTCGTATTGAGATGTTGGAATTTCAAATGGCAGAGATTGAGGCTGCAAACTTGCAGGCTGGTGAAGACTTGGCTCTCAACCAAGAACGAGATAAGCTTCTCAATCATAAGAACATTGCGGATACGCTAACCAATGCCTATAGTATGTTGGACAATGAGGAATTCTCCAGTCTTGCTAATGTCCGTTCAGCTATGAATGACATGGAAAGTGTCGAAGAATATGACCCTGAATACCGTGAAATTTCAAGTTCTCTATCAGAGACCTACTATGTTTTAGAAGATATTACAAAGCGTTTGGAAGATATTATTGAGGACTTGGATTTTGATGGCAATCGCCTGATGCAGGTTGAGAATCGCCTGGATCTTCTGAATACTATTACCCGCAAGTATGGTGGAACTGTGGATGATGTCCTGCTTTATTTTGCTAAGATTACGGATGAGTACAATCTCTTGACGGGTAATAACCTTTCTTCCGAAGACATGGAAGCAGAACTCAAGAAATTGGAAGTTAATCTTGTCGACTTGGCAGGTCAGCTTGCATCTGCTCGCCATGATTTGGCCCAGCAGCTTGAGGCAGAGATTAAACAAGAACTGCAAGATCTCTATATGGAGAAGGCTCAATTTCAAGTTCGCTTTAGCAAGGGCAAATTCAGTCGGGAGGGGAATGAAATGGTCGAGTTTTGCATTTCTACCAACCCTGGTGAAGACTTTAAACCCTTGGTCAAGGTTGCATCTGGTGGGGAATTATCCCGTCTCATGTTGGCTATCAAGTCAGCCTTTTCTCGTAAGGAAGGGAAGACCAGTATTGTCTTTGATGAGGTGGATACGGGAGTTTCAGGTCGTGTAGCCCAAGCTATTGCTCAGAAGATTCACAAGATTGGCCAACATGGTCAGGTTTTAGCTATTTCTCACCTACCACAAGTAATTGCGATTGCAGATTACCAATTCTTTATTGAAAAGATTAGCGACGAGCACTCAACGGTGTCGACGGTTCACCTTTTGACTTTAGAAGAGCGAGTAGAGGAAGTAGCTAAAATGTTGGCTGGGGAAAATGTAACAGAAGCTGCCCTTACTCAAGCCAGAGAATTATTGCAAACGAGGGAGAAATAAATGACAGACTATTATGTAATTGGAGACGTCCATGGAAAAGCAGGTATGCTAGAAGATCTGCTCAAGACCTGGGATGGTCAAACTCAGTTGCTTTCTAGGGGATTTGATTGACCGTGGTGAAGACAGTCGCCGTGTTCTAGAAATGGTCAAAGACTTGGTCGACAATCAAGGGGCTATCTGTCTATCAGGAAACCACGAGTATATGTTTCTGACTTGGCTCGATGACCCAGAAGAAAGCTATGACCATTATCGTCGCAATGGTGGAGATACAACTATTAACTCAATTTTAGGTCGTCCCTTGGATGCACCAGTTGATGGCGTAGAAGATGCCAAGCGTGTTGCGACTGAAGCGACAGACTTGGTCGAATTTATTCGCAAGATGCCATTTGTAGTAGAGACAGACAAGTATATCTTTGTTCATGCTGGTATTGATTTGACCTTGGATGATTGGCATGAAACGACTGATTACAAGAAAGTCTGGCTCAGAAAACCATTCCACGAAGCGGCTAATCATACTGGAAAAACGATTGTCTTTGGGCATACACCGGTTTATGGTTTGCTGAAGCAAGACCGAGGTACTGCTGAGCTTTGGATGACAGAAGATGGCAAGATTGGCATGGATGGAGGAGCTGTCTATGGAGGTGTCCTTCATGGAATCGTCTTTACAGACCAAGGAATGACAGAACACCACTTTATCGAAAATGATGGCTTTATTGCCGAAGATTAGTACTCCTAGCAGGGTATGGTCTTGTCAAAATGTTAAAAACAATTTATAATTAATAGATACCCTGAAAGGAAGAGCATCATGAACTTAGAAGAATTGAAGAAACGACAGGAGAAGATTCGAAACTTCTCTATTATCGCCCATATTGACCATGGGAAATCAACCCTAGCAGACCGCATTTTGGAAAAAACGGAGACCGTTTCTAGTCGTGAAATGCAAGCCCAGCTTTGGATAGTATGGATCTTGAGCGTGAACGTGGGATTACCATTAAACTCAATGCCATCGAGCTCAATTACACTGCGAAAGATGGGGAGACTTATATTTTCCACTTGATTGACACACCTGGGCACGTGGACTTTACCTATGAAGTGTCGCGTTCCTTAGCTGCCTGTGAAGGGGCGATTTTGGTAGTCGATGCTGCACAAGGGATTGAAGCGCAAACTCTTGCCAACGTTTATCTAGCCTTGGACAACGATTTGGAAATTCTTCCAGTTATTAACAAGATTGACCTACCAGCAGCCGATCCTGAGCGCGTTCGTACAGAGATTGAGGATGTCATTGGTTTAGATGCTAGTGAAGCAGTCTTAGCTTCTGCCAAAGCTGGTATTGGTATCGAAGAGATTCTTGAGCAAATTGTTGAAAAAGTACCAGCTCCAACTGGTGATGTTTCAGCTCCATTAAAAGCCTTGATTTTCGACTCGGTCTATGATGCCTACCGTGGTGTTATTCTCCAAGTGCGTGTCATGGATGGAGTTGTCAAACCTGGCGATAAGATTCAACTCATGAGCAATGGCAAGACCTTTGATGTGACGGAAGTTGGTATTTTCACGCCGAAAGCAGTAGGCCGCGATTTCCTCGCGACTGGTGATGTTGGTTATATTGCGGCTTCCATCAAGACGGTTCAAGACACTCGTGTGGGTGATACAGTGACCCTAGCAAGCAATCCTGCCGCAGCACCACTAGACGGCTACAAGCAGATGAACCCTATGGTCTTTGCAGGTCTTTATCCAATTGAATCAAACAAGTACAATGACCTTCGTGAAGCCCTTGAAATTGCAGCTCAACGATGCCAGCTTGCAGTTCGAACCAGAAACATCTCAGGCGCTTGGATTTGGTTTCCGTTGTGGATTCCTTGGGCTTCTCCATATGGATGTTATCCAAGAGCGTTTAGAACGTGAGTTCAACATTGATCTCATCATGACAGCTCCGTCTGTTATCTACAAGGTTAACCAAACTGATGGTGAATCTATGGATGTGTCTAACCCCTCTGAATTTCCAGACCCAACCAAGATCGCGACCATTGAAGAGCCGTATGTCAAGGCTCAGATTATGGTACCACAGGAGTTTGTTGGAGCAGTGATGGAACTGGCTCAGCGCAAGCGTGGGGATTTTGTGACCATGGACTATATTGATGACAATCGTGTCAATGTTATCTATCAAATTCCGCTTGCTGAAATTGTCTTTGACTTTTTTGATAAGCTCAAGTCTTCGACGCGTGGTTATGCAAGCTTTGACTACGAATTGTCAGAGTATCGCCCATCTAAGCTGGTCAAAATGGATATCCTTCTCAATGGGGATAAGGTGGATGCCCTCAGCTTTATCGTTCACAAGGACTTTGCCTACGAACGTGGGAAACTCATCGTTGATAAGCTCAAGAAAATCATCCCTCGTCAACAGTTTGAGGTGCCAATTCAGGCAGCTATTGGACACAAAATTGTGGCTCGTACAGATATCAAGGCCCTTCGTAAAAACGTTCTTGCCAAGTGTTATGGTGGTGACGTTTCTCGTAAACGCAAACTTCTTGAAAAACAAAAAGCTGGTAAGAAGCGCATGAAGGCTATCGGATCAGTAGAGGTTCCCCAAGAAGCTTTCCTCAGCGTCTTGAGTATGGATGAAGAGTAGAAATAGAAAACTAAACTCTTGAAGATTTTTCAAGAGTTTTTGCTATTTTTGATAAACGCAAGCCATCAAATACGAAAGTTGAATAAATGCAAAATTCAGATTTTCATGTCTTCTTTTTATTTTTTTTAACGAATAGATAGATGAGTAGAAAAAGAAATGGAGTTGTATATGAAGATCACAAACTATGAGATTTACAAATTGAGAAAAGCTGGGCTGACCAATCAACAAATTTTAACTGTACTTGAATATGACGAGACTGTAGATCAGGAGCTCTTGCTAGGTGATATTGCGGAACTATCGGGGTGCCGTAATCCTGCAGTCTTTATGGAACGCTATTTCCAGATAGATGATGCACAGTTGGAGAAGGAGTTTCAGAAATTCCCATCCTTCTCGATTCTAGATGACTGTTATCCTTGGGATTTGAGTGAGATTTATGACCCTCCAGCACTTTTGTTTTATAAAGGGAATCTGGATTTATTGAAATTTCCAAAGGTTGCTCTTGTAGGGAGTCGTTCTTGTTCGAGCCAAGGTGCTAAGTCGGTTCAGAAAATTATCCAAGGTTTGGAAAACGAGTTAATTGTGGTTAGTGGTTTGGCCAAAGGAATTGATACCGCTGCCCATATGGCTGCACTCCAGAATGGAGGAAGAACGATTGCCGTCATTGGAACAGGCTTGGATGTTTTTTATCCCCGATCCAATAAACGTTTGCAGGAACACATTGGTAATCACCATTTGGTACTTAGCGAATACGGACCTGGTGAGGAACCCTTGAAATTTCACTTTCCAGCTCGTAATCGCATCATTGCTGGCCTTTGCCGTGGTGTGATCGTTGCAGAGGCAAGGATGCGTTCTGGTAGTCTTATTACCTGTGAGCGAGCTATGGAAGAAGGACGCGATGTTTTTGCTATTCCAGGAAACATTTTAGATGGCCATTCAGATGGTTGCCACCATCTGATCCAAGAGGGAGCGAAACTGGTCACAAGTGGTCAAGATGTGCTAGCTGAGTTTGAATTTTAAGGAGAAATGGATTATTCAGATAAACTTTTCTTCTATATATAGGAGTTAAGTCTTGACAGCTATAGAAAAATGGTTTACACTTTATAAAGTTTATTACTTTGAAAAGGTGTGATAGTGTGGCTACGGCAACAAAGAAGAAAAAATCAACAGTTAAAAAAAATTTAGTCATCGTGGAGTCGCCTGCTAAGGCGAAAACGATTGAGAAATATCTAGGACGAAATTACAAGGTTCTAGCCAGTGTCGGGCATATCCGTGATTTGAAGAAATCCAGTATGTCAGTCGACATTGAAAATAACTATGAACCGCAGTATATCAATATCCGAGGCAAAGGCCCTCTCATCAATGATCTGAAAAAAGAAGCCAAAAAGGCCAATAAAGTCTTTCTGGCGAGTGACCCGGACCGTGAAGGAGAAGCGATTTCCTGGCATTTGGCTCACATTCTCAACTTGGATGAAAATGATGCCAACCGTGTGGTCTTTAATGAGATCACCAAGGACGCAGTAAAAAATGCCTTTAAAGAACCTCGCAAGATTGACATGGATTTGGTCGACGCCCAACAAGCTCGTCGTGTCTTGGACCGTTTGGTAGGTTATTCGATTTCGCCAATTTTGTGGAAAAAGGTTAAGAAGGGCTTATCAGCAGGCGCGTGCAGTCGGTTGCCCTTAAGCTCATCATTGACCGTGAAAATGAAATCAATGCCTTCCAACCAGAAGAATACTGGACAATTGATGGTGTCTTTAAGAAGGGAACCAAGCAATTTCAAGCTTCATTCTATGGTATGAATGGCAAAAAGATGAAATTGACCACCAATGAAGAGGTCAAGGAAGTCTTGTCTCATTTGACTAGTAAAGATTTCACAGTGGATCAGGTAGATAAGAAGGAGCGCAAACGCAATGCGCCACTACCTTATACGACCTCAACCATGCAAATGGATGCTGCCAACAAAATCAATTTCCGTACTCGTAAGACCATGATGGTTGCCCAACAGCTTTATGAAGGGATCAATATCGGATCGGGCGTGCAAGGTTTGATTACCTATATGCGTACAGACTCGACTCGTATCAGTCCTGTGGCTCAGAATGAAGCAGCAAGCTACATTAACGACCGTTTTGGTAGCAAGTATTCTAAGCATGGTAGCAAGGTCAAGAATGCCTCAGGAGCTCAAGATGCCCACGAAGCCATTCGTCCATCTAGCGTCTTTAATACACCCGAGAGCATCGCTAAGTACTTGGACAAAGACCAGCTCAAGCTCTATACCCTTATCTGGAACCGTTTTGTGGCCAGCCAGATGACGGGCGCTATCTTTGATACCATGGCTGTTAAGCTCTCTCAAAATGGGGTTCAGTTTGCGGCAAATGGAAGTCAAGTTAAGTTTGATGGGTATCTTGCTATCTACAATGACTCTGACAAGAACAAGATGTTGCCAGATATGGCAGTAGGAGATGTGGTCAAGCAGGTCAATAGCAAGCCAGAACAACATTTCACCCAACCGCCAGCTCGCTATTCAGAAGCGACCCTTATCAAGACCTTGGAAGAAAATGGAGTTGGACGTCCGTCAACCTATGCTCCAACAATTGAAACTATCCAAAAACGCTACTACGTTCGTCTGGCAGCTAAACGCTTTGAACCAACAGAGTTGGGAGAAATTGTTAATAAACTCATTGTTGAATATTTCCCAGATATTGTCAATGTGACCTTCACAGCTGAGATGGAAGGAAAACTGGATGATGTCGAAGTTGGTAAAGAGCAGTGGCAACGGGTCATTGACGCCTTTTACAAACCATTCTCTAAAGAAGTGGCCAAGGCTGAGTCCGAAATGGAAAAAATTCAGATTAAGGATGAGCCAGCTGGATTTGACTGTGAGGTTTGTGGCAGTCCGATGGTGATTAAGCTCGGTCGTTTTGGTAAATTCTATGCTTGTAGTAATTTCCCAGACTGCCGTCATACACAAGCGATTGTCAAAGAGATTGGTGTCGAGTGTCCAAGCTGTCATCAAGGACAAATCATCGAACGCAAAACCAAGCGCAATCGTATCTTCTATGGTTGCAATCGTTACCCAGAATGTGAATTTACTTCCTGGGACAAACCAATTGGCCGTGACTGTCCAAAATGCGGACACTTCCTAGTGGAGAAAAAAGTTCGTGGTGGTGGCAAGCAGGTTGTATGTAGTAATGGCGACTACGAAGAAGAGAAAATTAAATAAAATGCAGAGTCCTGAAAATGAATTTCAGGCTCTTTTTTGTTGAGGCTTGACAAATTTCCCCCTTGTATGCGAAACTAGAGGAAGAGTAATTTATCTAGGAGAAATCATGCGTCTCATTTACCTCAGTATTGGCTTTATTTCACTGGCTTTAGCTGTTATTGGAGTTGTCCTACCACTTTTACCAACAACCCCCTTTCTTTTGTTAGCTATCGCTTGCTTTTCAAAATCTTCTAAGCGTTTTGAAGACTGGCTTTATCACACCAAGCTCTATCAGACATATGTAGCTGACTTTCGCGAGACCAAGTCTATCACGCGTGAACGTAAGAAAAAAATCATCGTATCTATCTATATCTTGATGGGGATCTCTATTTATTTTGCCCCTCTCTTACCTGTCAAAATTGGTTTGGGAGCCCTAACCATCTTTATCACCTACTATCTCTTTAAAGTCATTCCTGACAAAGAATAGTTAAAATAGTAGTTATTTGCCTTGATAAAAATGAAAGTATATTTAAAATAATATGATATAATAAATTCAAAGAAAACATCAAGGAGAATCAAATGATTTACGAATTTTGTGCTGAAAATGTGACCTTGCTAGAAAAAGCGATGCAGGCTGGAGCTCGTCGAATCGAACTTTGTGACAATCTAGCAGTGGGAGGAACAACACCTAGCTATGGAGTGACCAAGGTAGCGGTTGAACTGGCAACTAACTACGACACCACCATCATGACCATGATTCGTCCCCGTGGTGGCGACTTTGTCTATACTGATCTTGAAATAACGATCATGCTAGAAGACATTCGTTTGACTGCTCAGGCTGGAAGTCAAGGGGTTGTATTTGGGGCTTTAACTGCTGATAAAGTTGGATAAGGCTAATCTTGAGAAGTTGATTGCCGCATCTAAAGGAATGGAAATTGTCTTTCACATGGCCTTTGATGAATTGAGTGATGAAGACCAGTTGGAAGCCATTGACTGGCTCAGCCAAGCTGGTGTCACTCGTATCTTAACTCGAGCGGGTGTGTCTGGGGACTCGCTAGAAGAACGTTTTGCTCACTATCACAGAATTTTGGAACATGCAGCTGGTAAAATTGAAATCTTACCAGGTGGGGGAATTGACTTGGACAACCGTCAAACCTTTATCGACCAGCTGGGTGTGACACAATTGCATGGAACCAAGGTTGTCTTTTAAAAAATAGAAAGGAACTGCTAGCTTTTGGTAGCAGTTTTCACTTATGTTTGAAATTTTTAAATCCTATCAGTTTAATAAAGAAAAAGCTCATGCCTATGGTTTTGTAGAAAATGGAGAGGTCTGGAACTATAGTTGCCAGATTTTGCAGGGTGAATTTTTCATGACAGTCTCTATCACACCTGATAATGTGAGCTTTCAGGTCTTTGATCAGGAAACGGGTGACCTCTATCCTCAAGTACACATGGAAAGTATGCGGGGAAGTTTTGTCGGAAGTGTCCGTGAGGCTTGTTTGGAGATTCTTTACCAGATTCGGAAGGCTTGCTTTGATGTGCAGGATTTTATCTGTCCTCAGACTAAGCGTATCATGGCTCAAGTTCAGGAAAAGTATGGTAATCAATTGGAGTATTTGTGGGAAAAATCGCCTGATACAGCTGTATTGCGCCATGAAGACAATCAAAAGTGGTATGCTGTTTTGATGAGAATCCCATGGGATAAGCTGGAAAAGGGCAGAGAAGGGCTGGTCGAAGCAGTCAACATCAAACACGACCAAGTAGCGGATTTACTTTCACAAAAGGGCATTTATCCAGCCTTTCATATGAACAAACGCTACTGGCTTAGTCTGGTCCTTGATGATAGTTTGCAAGATGAAAAAGTGGTAGAACTCATCGAAAAAAGTTGGAACTTGACTGTGAAAAAATAGGGAAATTCGCTTGAGTTTTCAAATACTTTCAATTAACAAAATATTCTTTACTGAAGAAATTTTCAGAAAATAATGGATTTTTTCTTGACAAGTGTTTTTAGCTATGCTAAAATACTAAACAAGATATCAAACGAAGGAGAAAGTCAAACATGAAAACAGCTAAGTTTAATCAATTTGCTTTGTTGTTGAGGTACTCGGGCTAGTGCAAAAGCATTAGTCCTGTTTGGCTTACCAAGCGGGAGTAAATCAACATCTCGCTTGGGCTTCTGAGCGAGATGTTTTTTTAAAACCACATATGGAAAAGGGGAAATCTTATGCGTAAAGTTGAATTTTTTGATACAAGCCTTCGTGATGGGGAACAAACACCTGGTGTTAACTTCTCAATAAAGGAAAAAGTTTCCATTGCAAGACAGCTGGAGAAATGGGGAATTTCTGTAATTGAAGCTGGTTTTCCAGCTGCTAGTCCAGATTCATTTATAGCCGTTCAAGAAATTGCTAGAGCCATGAAAAAAACAGCAGTGACAGGATTAGCTCGTTCTGTAAAATCTGATATTGATGCGTGTTATGAGGCTCTTAAGGATGCCAAGTATCCACAAATTCATGTCTTTATCGCTACTAGTCCGATTCACCGCAAGTATAAGCTCAATAAGAGCAAGGAAGAGATTTTAGAAGCTATCAAGGAACATGTTTCTTACGCACGTTCTAAGTTTGAAATCGTCGAATTCTCTCCTGAAGATGCGACTAGAACAGAGTTGGATTTCCTCTTGCAAGTCGTTCAAACAGCGGTTGATGCAGGTGCATCTTATATCAATATCCCTGACACAGTTGGCTTTACGACTCCAGAAGAGTTTGCACGTATCTTTGATTACTTGACTGAAAATATTAAATCAGCTCATAAAGTTGTCTTTGGTGTCCACTGTCACGATGATCTCGGTATGGCAACTGCAAATACTTTGACAGCAATTAAACACGGTGCTGGACGCGTCCAGGGAACTATTAATGGTATCGGTGAACGCGCAGGTAATGTTGCTCTTGAAGAAGTAGCTGTTGCTTTGAAGATTCGTGAGGATTTCTTCCAAGCAACTAGTGATATTGTTTTGGATGAAACAATGAATACGTCTGAAATGGTTTCTCGCTTCTCTGGTATTCCAGTTCCTAAAAACAAGGCTGTCGTTGGTGGCAATGCCTTCTCTCATGAATCGGGCATTCACCAAGATGGAGTCCTTAAAAATCCTCTCACTTATGAAATCATCACACCTGAATTGGTCGGTGTTAAGAGTAATAGTCTTCCGCTTGGTAAATTGTCAGGTCGCCATGCCTTTGTTGAAAAACTAAGAGAACTGGCCCTAGATTTTACAGAAGAGGATATCAAACCACTCTTCGCTAAGTTCAAGGCACTAGCGGACAAGAAACAAGAAATCACAGATGCAGATATTCGAGCTCTGGTAGCTGGAACCATGGTTGAAATCCAGAAGGCTTCCACTTTGATGATTTACAACTTCAAACCCATGCAGATAATGAGATTGAAGCGCTCGTTAGCCTAGCCAATATGGATGGTGAGAAAGTCGAATTTAATGCAACAGGGCAAGGTTCCGTTGAAGCGATCTTTAACGCTATCGATAAGTTCTTTAACCAATCTGTCCGCTTGGTGTCCTATACCATTGATGCTGTGACAGATGGAATTGATGCTCAAGCTCGTGTCTTGGTTACTGTTGAAAACAGAGATACAGAAACCATCTTTAACGCAGCAGGTCTCGATTTCGATGTATTGAAGGCTTCGGCTATTGCTTATATCAATGCTAATACTTTTGTTCAAAAAGAGAATGCAGGTGAGATGGGGCATAGCGTTTCCTACCGAGACATGCCTAGTGTGTAAAGGAGAAGGCTATGACAAAGAAAATAGTAGCTCTAGCAGGGGATGGAATCGGTCCAGAAATTATGGAAGCTGGTTTGGCGGTTCTGGAAGCTCTAGCTTCAAAAACAGGTTTTGACTATGAGATTGATAGACGACCTTTTGGAGGTGCAGGTATTGATGCTGCAGGGTATCCCTTACCTGATGAAACCCTCAAGTCATGTAGAGAAGCAGACGCTATTCTCCTTGCGGCTATCGGTAGTCCTCAGTATGATGGGGCAGCGATTCGGCCTGAACAAGGCTTGCTAGCTCTTCGTAAGGAACTCAATCTCTATGCCAATATTCGCCCCGTAAAAATCTTTGACAGTCTCAAGCATTTGTCACCACTCAAACCGGAACGAATTGCCGGTGTTGACTTTGTCGTGGTGCGTGAATTGACAGGTGGTATCTACTTTGGGGATCATATCCTTGAAGAGCGCAAAGCGCGTGATATCAACGACTACAGCTATGAGGAAGTAAAGCGGATCATTCGCAAGGCATTTGAAATCGCAAGAAGTCGGAGAAAAATCGTTACTAGTATCGATAAGCAAAATGTTCTAGCGACTTCAAAACTCTGGCGGAGAGTAGCTGAGGAAGTCGCTCAGGATTTCCCAGATGTAACCTTGGAACACCAGTTGGTGGACTCAGCTGCCATGATTATGATTACCAATCCTGCCAAGTTTGATGTCATCGTGACGGAAAATCTTTTCGGAGATATCTTATCTGATGAATCAAGCGTTCTATCAGGCACACTTGGTGTCATGCCATCAGCTAGTCATTCTGAAAAAGGTCCAAGTCTTTATGAACCTATTCATGGTTCGGCACCTGATATTGCAGGTCAAGGAATTGCTAATCCTATTTCCATGATTTTGTCAGTGGCCATGATGTTGAGAGATAGCTTTGGACGTTATGAGGATACAGAGCGTATCGAGCGTGCTGTTGAAGCTAGTTTAGCGGCTGGCATTTTAACAAGAGATATTGGAGGACAGGCTTTGACCAAGGAAATGACAGAAGCCATCATTGAAAGATTATGAAGATAAATGAAGGAATCACGCTTACCCTCTTGATTTGGAATTTGCTGGTTTTCTTGATTTATGGCATTGACAAATCCAAGGCAAGAAGAGGTGCTTGGCGCGTCCCAGAGAAAATCTTACTCATTTTAGCCCTTACTTGTGGTGGTTTTGGTGCCTGGTTGGCAGGAATCACCTTTCACCACAAGACTAGAAAATGGTATTTTAAAACAGTTTGGTTTCTCGGGATGGTAACTACACTAGTAGCCTTATATTTTATTTGGAGGTAATGGATGGCAGGAAAAACGATTTTTGATAAATTATGGGACCGTCATGTCATCACAGGAGAAGAAGGGCAACCCCAACTCATGTATGTGGACCAGCACTATATTCATGAAGTGACTAGTCCCCAAGCATTTCAAGGATTACGAGATGCAGGCCGCAGATTGAGACGACCAGACTTGACATTTGGGACCTTTGACCACAATGTACCAACGGTCAACATCTATGATATTCGAGATGTCATTTCCAAGGCTCAAATTGATAAGCTTGCTGAAAATGTTGAGGAGTTTGGGATTGAACATGCTGCTCATGGTTCTGAAAAGCAGGGAATCGTTCACATGGTAGGTCCAGAAACAGGACGGACTCAACCAGGAAAATTCATCGTCTGTGGAGATAGCCACACAGCTACTCACGGAGCTTTCGGAGCTATCGCCTTTGGGATTGGGACCAGTGAGGTCGAGCATGTCTTTGCTACCCAGACCCTCTGGCAGGTCAAACCCAAGAAATGCTGGTAGAATTCACTGGTGTTCCTCAAAAAGGAGTTTATTCTAAGGATTACATTCTCGCCTTAATTGCCAAGTACGGCGTTGCCTGTGGGGTAGGATATGTGGTGGAATATCGTGGGCAAGCAATTGATGCATTGACCATGGAAGAGCGCATGACCATCTGCAATATGTCTATTGAGTTTGGCTCCAAGATGGGAATTATGAATCCAGACCAGATTACCTATGACTATCTCAAGGGACGGGAATGTGTTCCCGAAGATTTCGAGGAGGCTGTTGCTGACTGGAAGACGCTTGTCAGCGATGAGGATGCTGTTTACGATAAGGTTATCCGGATGGATGTCTCAGACTTGGCTCCCATGGTGACCTGGGGAACCAATCCTGCTATGGGCGTCGACTTTGACAGCAGTTTCCCAGAAATTAAGGATATGAACGATGAACGTGCTTATCATTACATGAACTTGGAGCCTGGTCAAAAGCCAGCGGATATTGAGCTAGGCTATATTTTTATCGGGTCTTGTACCAATGCTCGGCTCAGTGACTTGCAACTGGCTGCGCGATTTGTAAAAGGGAAGAAGATTGCTCCCAATCTAACAGCAATTGTAGTGCCAGGATCGCGTCCTGTCAAACGAGCTGCGGAGAAGTTGGGCTTGGATAAGGTCTTCTTAGATGCTGGCTTTGAGTGGCGAGACCCAGGTTGCTCTATGTGCCTAGTATGAATCCCGACAAGGTTCCTGATGGGGTTCACTGTGCCTCAACCAGTAACCGCAACTTTGAGGACAGACAAGGATTTGGTGCTAAAACCCATCTTTGCAGTCCAGCCATGGCAGCTGCGGCGGCTATTGCAGGCCGTTTCGTAGATGTTCGGCAAATGCCAGAGGCCCAGTAAGGAGAGGATATGGAGAAATTTACAGTTTATACGGGAACGACCGTTCCTCTTATGAATGATAACATCGACACCGACCAAATACTCCCCAAGCAGTTTCTCAAGTTAATTGATAAAAAAGGCTTTGGTAAGTATCTCATGTATGCTTGGCGTTATCTGGACGATAACTATACTGAGGATCCAGACTTTGTCTTTAACCGACCTGAATATCGTAAAGCTAGTATTCTCATCTCGGGGGATAACTTTGGTGCGGGGTCTTCGAGGGAACACGCAGCTTGGGCTCTAGCTGACTATGGTTTTAAGGTCGTGATTGCAGGATCTTTCGGGGACATTCATTACAATAATGAACTCAATAATGGCATGTTGCCCATTGTTCAGCCTAGGGAGGTTAGAGAAAAACTAGCCCAGCTACAACCAACTGACCAGGTAACTGTGGACTTGGAACAACAAAAAATCATCTCACCAGTTGGAGAATTCACTTTCGAAATCGATAGTGAATGGAAACACAAGCTCTTAAATGGTTTGGATGATATCGGTATTACTTTGCAGTATGAAGACTTGATTGCTGCCTATGAAAAAAAACGTCCAGCCTATTGGCAGGAATAGATAAATAGAAAAGGAACTATAGAACTATGACAAAACACATTCAATGGAACGGAACACTTTCACAAGAAGGCTATGACATTTTAAAGTGAGGGCGGATGTATTGTTTGCCCTACAAAAGTTGGTTACATTATCATGACTAGCGATAAGGCAGGTCTTGAACGCAAATTTGAAGCTAAAGAGCGTAACCGTAACAAACCAGGTGTTGTACTTTGTGGTAGCATGGACGAGCTTCGCTCTTTAGCACAACTCAACCCAGAAATTGAAGCCTTCTACCAAAAACATTGGGACGAAGATATTCTCCTCGGTTGTATCCTTCCATGGAAACCAGAAGCTTTTGACAAACTCAAAGCATATGGTGATGGCCGTGAAGAACTCATGACAGACGTTCGTGGTACTAGCTGTTTTGTCATCAAGTTTGGTAAAGCTGGTGAACAACTGGCTGCTAAACTTTGGGAAGAAGGTAAAATGGTCTATGCCTCATCAGCCAACCCATCTGGTAAAGGAAACCGTGGTAAGGTGGAAGGTATCGGTCAACGTATCGAAGGAGCAGTGGACCTTGTCATCGAAGCAGATGACTACGTTGCTTCAATCCAACCAGACAAAACTATTGAAACTCGCTACGAGCAAGGTGTGATGGTTTCTATGGTCGATAAGGACGGAAAACTCATCCCAGAACAAGGAGGAGATCGTTCAATCTCACCAGCACCAGTTGTGATTCGTAAAGGGCTTGACATTGATAAAATCATGATGCATTTGTCAGATACCTTTAACTCATGGGATTACCGCCAGGGTGAGTATTACTAAAATAAAAAAAGAAGTCTAGTGTTATGAGGGAATAAAGCTCTCTACACTGGGCTTTTTCTTTAGAATTTCTTTTCTTTTTTATATAGATATGATATTCTATATATGAAATAGGGTTTTGAAATATTAAATACTAATTAGCCTATAATATGGAAATGGAGCTACAAAATGGAAGAAAAATTAAATTATTGGATGATAATTGCAGGAGGGGGTGGAAAAGTTTGGTCTTTATTTAAAGAAGAGAATATAGCTTGTATAGATTTTGATTCTAATTTATCTAATATTTTAGATTACAATAATCCTGAAGAATTGAAGCAAGGAAAGCAGAGAAATTTATTTATTTGGAAGTTTGCACATGACATAAAAATAAATGATTATATAATAGCTACCTCAGGATTAAACAAAATTTTAGGTATTGGACAATGTGAGAAAACATATTACTTTGATGAAACAAAAACAGAGTTTAAACATTGTATTGGTGTTAATTGGTTGAAAGTAGATGGTGGATGGGAATACCAAAGAAAAAAAGGTACAAGACAAACCATCAACTGGGATAGAAATTCAGAACGTATCAATTTATATAAATCCATTCTAAATGGTACATACAGAAAAAATATAGAGAAAGTTGTTATGAATAAAAATATTGACGATTATTTAGATAAATTAAAAAAATCCAAAAACCTCATCCTTCGTGGTGCACCAGGGACAGGGAAAACTTATCTTGCTAAAGAAATTGCTCTGGAATTAACGGGTGGCAACGAAGACCAAATCGAATTTGTACAGTTTCACCCTTCCTATGATTATACGGATTTTGTAGAGGGGTTGAGACCAATTCTGGGGGATGATGGGCAGATTAACTTTGGCTTGCAGGACGGTATTTTTAAGAAGTTCTGTCAGAAGGCTAAAGAAGCTCAGAAAACTGGAGGACAAGATAATTTTGATGAATCTTGGGATCTTTATCTTGAGTATGTTAATAGTAGAGATGAAAAAGAATATTTGACAAAATTTTCCTATCTCACAGTAAATAGTCGAAATAATTTTAATATCAATTATGAAACTAAAGCCAAAGGAACTGTCTTAACAAAATCTTATGTTTATGAACTGTATAAAGATGAAAAATATCTGAAAAAGCCCTATTATCGTAACCAAGGAAAAAAAGTCCTTGAAACTTTAAAGAAAAGATTTGGTTTGAAAGACTATATCTCTCCAACAGAGATCAAGACAGACAAGAATTTTATCTTCATCATCGATGAGATTAATCGTGGGGAGATTTCTAAGATTTTTGGGGAACTCTTTTTCTCTATCGACCCTGGTTATCGTGGTGAAAGCGGGAGTGTTTCCACCCAGTATGCCAATCTACACGAAACTGATGAGAAGTTTTATATCCCCGAAAATGTTTACATCATCGGAACAATGAATGATATTGACCGCTCGGTGGACACCTTTGATTTTGCTATGCGTCGTCGTTTTCGTTTTGTTGAAGTTACTGCCGAGAGTCAAGTTGGTATGCTTGATGAGGTGCTTGGTGATAAAGCCGAAGAAGCTAAAATTCGTCTAAGAAACTTGAATGCTGAAATCGAAAACGTTCAGGAGCTAAATAGTCATTATCATATCGGTCCAAGTTATTTCCTTAAATTGAAGGAAGTGGATTTTGACTATGAGTTACTCTGGTCTGATTACCTCAAACCTCTATTGGAAGATTACTTACGTGGTTCTTATGAGGAGGCCGAAACTCTAGATACATTGAAAAAAGCATTTGATCTGACAAATAACGAGCAAACAGTTCAGCAAGATACTGGTGATGATAATGCGGATAACTGATAATCATTACAAAATTGCTAGAGAAGATTTTGTCGCAGAATTTCCCAACCTAAGTCAAGCCCTTCTTGATAGAACACTGGATAACCTTTCTATAGAGGACAGTATCTTTATTTTCCCAAATGATTTAAAGAATTCTTCTGACTTAGAAAGGGATCAAAAAATCTTTGAAACGTTCAATCAGGAAATTAAGACTGGGAATGTGATTGGTTTTCTTGGATATGGTCAGGAAAGATTAACAATTGCCTCTCGTTTTTCTGATGAAAGTAATGACCATTTTTTGCATTATCTTTTACAAAAGGTTCTCAATATCAATCTGACTAGTTTGGATGTCGGTCTATCTCCTGAAGATAAACTCTATCAACTCTTTGTTTACCTCTTTCCTAAGTATCTGCAAGCTGCTCTCCGAAAAGGTCTTTATAAGGAATACCAGAGATTTTTCTATAACGATAGTCATGTAAAGGGTGTACTAGATGTTGGAAATCAACTGAAAAAAAATCTCCCTTTTACGGGAAGCATTGCCTATACCACTAGGGAGTTTACCTATGATAATCCACTCATGCAGTTGATTCGGCATACAATTGAGTACATTAAGAATCAGAAAAGTTTCGGAGTTCTGCTCGATAGTAATCGTGAAAATATGACAGAAATTACTCGTGCAACTCCAGCTTATAAACTAGCTGATCGTGACAAGATTATCAGAATGAATAAAATCAAACCCATCCGACACGCCTATTTCAGAGAGTATAGAAAATTACAGGAACTCTGCTTGATGATTCTGAGTAGAGAAAAGCATGGTCTTGGACCCCAAGCCCAAAGGGTACATGGTATTCTCTTTGATGTTGCCTGGCTTTGGGAAGAGTATGTCTACACCTTGTTGCCAAAATGTTTTGTACATCCCAGAAATAAGGATAAGACGGATGGAATTTCAGTATTTTCTGTTGGGAAACGAAAAGTATATCCAGATTTTTATGACAGAGAACGAAAGATTGTTCTAGATGCAAAATATAAAAAACTGGAGTTCACTGAAAAAGGAATTAACCGCGAGGACTTGTTCCAGCTGATTTCCTATTCATATATTTTAAAAGCTGAGAAAGCTGGACTGATTTTTCCTAGTATGGAGCAGTCAGTAAATAGTGAAATAGGAAAAGTAGTTGGCTATGGAGCTCAATTGAAGAAGTGGTCTATCCAAATCCCTCAGAATGCCTCATCCTATAGTGCATTTTGTAAAATGATGGAAAATTCAGAAGAAAATTTTAAAGCGATTATTGATGAAGAAGAGGAGAGAATCTAATCTCTCTTTTTCTCTTTCTATTTCCGAAGCAATTCCCGAACAATATAATTTGATTATTGAAATTATTTGACAAAAACTGTACTTTGGTTTATAATTAATTAAGGAAACGTCGGAAAAAGGCGTAGAGATGCGCAAGCATAGGTAGGTCATTACAAAAGAAACGAGACATCGATATGTTAAATGAATTTCCAATTTTTGATTACGAAGATATTCAGTTGATCCCAAATAAATGTGTCATTAAAAGCCGTGCAGAAGCAGACACGAGTGTCACACTTGGAAATCACACTTTCAAACTACCTGTTGTACCAGCAAATATGCAGACGATTTTGGATGAGAACGTAGCAGAACAACTGGCTAAAGGTGGCTACTTCTACATTATGCATCGTTTTGATGAGGCTGGGCGCATTCCTTTTATCAAACGCATGCACGATCAAGGACTCATTGCTTCTATTTCAGTCGGTGTCAAGGATTATGAGTATGATTTTGTTAGCCAACTCAAGGCTGATGCTCCTGAGTATATCACGATTGACATTGCTCATGGTCATGCGGATAGTGTGATTTCTATGATTCAACACATCAAGAAAGAATTACCAGACACTTTTGTCATTGCTGGTAACGTAGGAACACCAGAAGCTGTGCGTGAATTGGAAAATGCCGGTGCGGATGCTACTAAGGTTGGAATCGGTCCTGGTAAGGTTTGTATCACCAAAGTCAAGACAGGTTTTGGTACAGGTGGCTGGCAATTGGCTGCCCTACGTTGGTGTGCTAAGGCTGCGCGTAAACCGATCATTGCTGATGGTGGTATTCGTACTCATGGTGATATAGCCAAGTCTATCCGTTTCGGTGCCAGCATGGTCATGATTGGTTCCCTTTTTGCAGGACATATCGAAAGCCCAGGAAAAACGATTGAAGTTGACGGTGAACAATTCAAAGAATACTATGGTTCAGCTTCTCAATACCAAAAAGGAGCATATAAAAATGTGGAAGGTAAGCGCATCTTACTGCCTGCTAAAGGGCATTTGCAAGACACCCTTACTGAGATGGAGCAGGACTTGCAAAGTGCTATTTCCTACGCAGGTGGACGCAAGGTTGCTGACCTCAAACACGTTGATTATGTTATCGTGAAAAACTCTATCTGGAACGGGGATGCTTCACACTAACGGACGCTTAGTCTACCCATAAAAAACTTGTTATTAGAGCAAATTTCTGTTATAATAAGACAAGTTTCCACCCTTAGTGTAATGGATATCACGTAAGATTCCGGTTCTTGAGATGGGGGTTCGATTCCCTCAGGGTGGATGTAAATAGCCTATGAAAGCCTTAAATAAGGCTTTTTTCTTTATACTGTTCCTAAAATTGAAAATTGTCTTCTAAAAAATGCTCAATTCCCCTCTAGTCCCGTTTTAAAGTGACTCAGGGGGCTTTTTTTGATATAATAAGAAGGACTGTGATCAGTTAGAAAGAGGTTGGTATGAAAGAATTACAAACTGTACTAAAGAAGCGTTTTGCAATCGAATTTGCAGACAAAAATTTACTGGAAACGGCCTTTACTCATACGAGTTATGCCAATGAGCACCGCCTCTTAAAAATTTCACACAATGAGCGCTTGGAATTTTTAGGAGACGCTGTTCTGCAATTATTGATTTCAGAATATCTTTATAAAAAATATCCTAAGAAACCAGAGGGAGATTTGTCTAAACTCCGTGCTATGATTGTCCGTGAGGAGAGTTTGGCTGGTTTTGCGCGTGATTGCCAGTTTGATCAGTTTATCAAGCTAGGAAAAGGGGAAGAAAGTCTGGTGGGCGCAATCGTGACACCATTCTTGGAGATGCATTTGAAGCCTTTTTGGGAGCATTGCTTTTGGACAAGGATGTTGCTAGAGTAAAAGAGTTCATCTATCAGGTCATGATTCCCAAGGTTGAAGCAGGTGACTTTGAAATGATTAAGGATTACAAGACACACCTGCAAGAACTGCTCCAGGTCAATGGAGATGTCGATATTCGTTACCAGGTGACCTCTGAAACGGGACCTGCCCATGATAAGGTTTTTGATGTAGAAGTTCTTGTTGAGGGCAAGAGTATCGGAAAAGGTCAAGGCCGTTCTAAAAAATTGGCAGAACAAGAGGCCGCCAAAAATGCAGTTGAGAAAGGGCTGGATTCATGTATTTAAAGGAGATTGAGATTCAGGGATTCAAGTCCTTTGCTGACAAGACCAAGGTCGTCTTTGACCAAGGTGTGACAGCTGTCGTTGGGCCCAATGGTTCTGGGAAGTCAAATATCACAGAAAGTTTGCGATGGGCCTTGGGAGAGTCTAGTGTCAAGAGTCTTCGTGGAGGCAAGATGCCCGACGTTATCTTTGCTGGAACTGAAAGTCGCAAACCACTCAATTATGCCTCTGTTATCGTGACCTTGGACAATGAAGATGGCTTCATCAAGGATGCAGGGCAAGTCATTAAGGTAGAACGCCATATCTATCGTAGTGGAGATAGCGAGTATCGAATTGATGGCAAGAAAGTGCGCTTGCGTGATATTCATGACCTCTTCTTGGATACAGGTTTGGGACGGGATTCCTTCTCCATCATTTCCCAAGGGAAGGTTGAGGAGATTTTTAATTCCAAGCCAGAGGAACGCCGAGCTATTTTTGAAGAAGCTGCTGGAGTTTTAAAATACAAGACTCGTCGAAAAGAAACAGAAAGCAAACTGCAACAAACTCAAGACAATCTAGACCGGCTTGAAGACATTATCTACGAGTTGGACAATCAAATCAAGCCTCTTGCAAAACAAGCCGAGAATGCTCGTAAGTTTCTAGACCTGGATGGTCAACGCAAGGCGATTTACTTGGATGTTTTGGTCGCTCAGATTAAGGAAAACAAGGCTGAACTAGAGCTGACAGAAGAAGAGCTAACGCAAGTTCAGGAACTTTTGACTAGCTATTACCAAAAGCGTGAAGAGTTAGAAGAGGAAAATCAAACTCTTAAAGAAACGCCAAGATCTCCAAGCTGAAATGGCTAAAGACCAAGGAAGCTTAATGGATTTGACTAGTTTGATCAGTGACTTAGAGCGAAAACTAGCCCTATCCAAACTGGAATCTGAGCAAGTTGCCCTTAATCAACAAGAAGCGCAAGTCCGTTTGGCGACTTTGGAAGATAAGAGAAAGGCTCTAAGTAAGGAAAAGGCTGAAAAAGAAGAAAATCTGGAACAGTTAGAGGAAAGTCTAGCTGAAAACAACAAGGAACTCAATCGTTTAGAAGCGGAGTTGTTGGCATTTTCAGATGATCCTGACCAGATGATTGAGCTCCTGCGTGAACGTTTTGTGGCTCTTTTACAAGAAGAAGCGGATGTCTCAAACCAGTTGACACGAATAGAGAATGAGTTGGAGAACAGCCGTCAGCTGTCTCAAAAACAAGCTGATCAACTTGAGAAATTGAAAGAACAACTGGCTACAGCTAAAGAGAAGGCCAGTCAACAGCAGGCTGAGCTTGAAACTGCCAAGGAGCAAGTTCAGAAATTATTGGCAGACTACCAAGCTAGTGCCAAGGAACAAGAGGAGCAGAAAGTTTCTTTCCAAGCCCAGCAGAGCCAACTCTTTGACCGTCTGGACAGTCTCAAAAACAAGCAGGCTCGAGCCCAAAGTTTGGAAAATATCCTAAGAAATCATAGTAATTTTTATGCGGGTGTTAAGAGTGTTCTTCAAGAAAAAGCCCGTCTTGGTGGGATCATTGGTGCAGTCAGTGAACATTTGACCTTTGATGTTCATTATCAAACTGCCCTAGAAATTGCGCTTGGAGCTAGCAGTCAACATATCATTGTAGAAGATGAAAACGCGGCAACAAAGGCGATTGATTTCCTAAAACGTAACAGAGCTGGTCGTGCAACTTTTCTTCCATTGACGACTATCAAGGCGCGTACGATTTCTAGTCAGAATCAAGATGCTATCGCAGCAAGTCCAGGCTTTCTGGGCATGGCAGATGAGTTGGTTACTTTTGATACTAGACTAGAAGCTATTTTCAAGAATTTGCTCGCTACGACGGCTATCTTTGACACTGTAGAACATGCGCGTACGGCAGCTCGACAAGTTCGCTATCAGGTTCGTATGGTGACACTGGATGGGACAGAGTTGCGTACAGGTGGTTCCTACGCGGGTGGTGCCAATCGTCAAAATAACAGTATCTTCATCAAGCCAGAACTAGAGCAATTACAAAAAGAAATTGCTGAGGAAGAAGCTAACTTGCGGTCAGAAGAAGCGAGTTTGAAGACCTTGCAAGATGAGATGGCGGTATTGGCAGAAAGATTAGAAGCTATCAAATCTCAGGGGGAGCAAGCTCGTATTCAGGAGCAAGGCTTGTACCTTGCTTATCAACAAACCAATCAGCAGGTCGAAGAACTGGAAACGCTTTGGAAACTTCAAGAAGAGGAATTAAATCGCCTTACTGAAGGAGATTGGCAAGCGGATAAGGAAAAATGCCAAGAGCGCCTTGCTACTATCGCCAGTGAAAAGCAAAATCTGGAAGCTGAGATTGAAGAGATTAAGTCTAACAAAAACGCTATTCAAGAACGCTATCAAAACTTGCAGGAACAGATTTCTCAAGCACGCTTGCTTAAGTCAGAACTGCAAGGACAAAAGCGGTACGAAGTGACTGATATTGAACGCTTAGGCAAGGAACTGGATAATCTGGATATCGAGCAAGAGGAGACTCAGCGTCTCCTCCAAGAAAGGTTGATAATCTTGAGAAGGTTGATACGGATTTGCTAAGTCAGCAGGTGGAAGAGGCCAAAACTCAGAAAACAAACCTCCAACAAGGTTTGATTCGTAAGCAGTTTGAGTTGGATGATATCGAAGGCCAGCTGGATGATATTGCCAGCCATTTGGATCAGGCTCGTCAGCAGAATGAGGAGTGGATTCGTAAACAAACACGTGCTGAAGCCAAAAAGGAAAAGGTCAGCGAACGCTTGCGCTATCTACAAGCTCAATTAACTGACCAGTACCAGATCAGCTACACTGAGGCTCTAGAAAAAGCACATGAGTTGGAAGATCTCAATCTGGCAGAGCAAGAAGTTAAAGATCTTGAGAAGGCTATTCGCTCACTCGGTCCAGTCAATTTGGATGCTATTGACCAGTACGAAGAAGTTCACAATCGTTTGGATTTCCTAAATAGCCAACGAGATGATATTTTGTCTGCTAAAAACCTACTCCTTGAAACCATCACAGAGATGAATGATGAGGTTAAGGAACGCTTTAAATCAACCTTTGAGGCTATTCGTGAGTCCTTTAAAGTGACCTTTAGACAGATGTTTGGTGGAGGTCAGGCAGACTTGATATTGACTGAGGGCGACCTTTTAACAGCTGGTGTGGAGATTTCTGTTCAACCACCAGGTAAGAAATCCAATCACTCAACCTCATGAGTGGTGGTGAAAAAGCCCTATCTGCTCTTGCCTTGTTGTTCTCTATCATTCGCGTCAAGACTATTCCTTTTGTTATCTTGGACGAGGTAGAGGCAGCGCTAGACGAAGCCAATGTAAAACGTTTCGGAGATTACCTCAACCGCTTTGACAAGGATAGTCAGTTTATCGTCGTGACTCACCGTAAAGGAACCATGGCGGCAGCGGATTCTATCTATGGAGTTACCATGCAAGAATCAGGTGTTTCTAAGATAGTTTCGGTTAAGTTAAAAGATTTAGAAGAAACAGTAGATTAGTTACCAAACGATAGCATCTCTTAGGAGGTGCTATTTTTAAAATTCATACCTTAAATTGTCTATCAAGGTCAGTTCAGGCGCAAAAAACGACATTTGGGATTTCCTCTTAGCGAAAAGGCTTTCTCTATGATATAATAGTTTCATGATTACAACAGTACCTATTAAGAACGAAAAAGATATTGCAGTACCGGGTAAAACAGTCCTTGTACTAGGTTATTTTGATGGCATCCACAAGGGGCATCAGAAACTCTTTGAAGTGGCCAGTAAGGCTTCAATGAAGGACTATCTGCCAGTTGTCGTGATGACTTTTACAGAGTCGCCAAAACTTGCCTTACAACCTTACCAACCTGAGCTCATGCTTCATATCGTCAATCATGAGGAACGGGAGCACAAGATGAAGTGGCACGGAGTAGAGGCTCTTTTCTTACTGGACTTCAGTAGCAAATTTGCTAGTTTAACGGGTCAAGAATTCTTTGATACCTATGTTAGAGCTTTAAAACCAGCCATTATCGTAGCGGGATTTGATTACACCTTTGGCTCAGATAAGAAAACCGCGGATGACCTGAAGAGCTATTTTGATGGAGAGATTATCATTGTTCCTCCGGTCGAGGACGAAAAGGGCAAGATCAGCTCCACACGGATTCGCCAAGCTATTCTTGATGGAGATGTCAAGGAAGTCAACCATCTACTAGGCACACCTCTCCCAACCCGTGGGATGGTCGTTCACGGAAATGCTCGTGGGCGTACTATCGGTTATCCAACAGCCAATTTGGTCCTCAGAGATCGAACCTATATGCCGGCAGATGGTGTCTATGTAGTCGATGTCGAGGTGCAACGTCAAAGATATCGTGGCATGGCGAGCGTTGGCAAAAATGTTACCTTTGATGGAGAAGAACCACGTTTTGAAGTCAATATTTTCGACTTTTCAGACGATATTTACGGTGAGACAGTCATGGTCTACTGGCTGGACCGTGTTCGCGATATGGTCAAATTTGACTCCGTAGAGGAACTGGTAGACCAACTCCAGAAAGACGAAGAGATTGCTCGAAACTGGAAGGATGGAGAATCTGTCATTCATGGGTCTCAGGTATAGAAAATGTCTGAAAAAGCTACTAGGAGGATTAGTTTTTTTTAGTAGTTTTGAAAGTGTGATATAATGCACTTTCAGTCCTCTTAGTTACCTATTTTAGTAACTATTTATGTCCAAATTATAGACGAGGCTTTATTATGCAAACGCAAGAAGAAATGAATGTTCTGGTACCTAAAAAATTAGCAGAAATTGAGCGTGATTACGATGTCACAGTTTTGTGGGCTATCGAGTCTGGTAGTCGTGCCTGGGGTTTTGAGTCTCCCGATAGTGACTTTGATGTACGATTTATCTACAAACACAAGCAAGATTTTTATCTCCGTTTGAATGAACAGCGCGATGTTATCGAGCTACCAATTGACGATACTTGGGACGTGAGTGGCTGGGATTTAGACAAGACTTTAAAACTCCTTTATAAGTCAAATCCAACACTATTTGAATGGTTACAGTCTCCAATTGTTTATCAACAAACGGATTTTATTGAGCGCATACGTCCACTTGCAAACCAGTATTTTTCTGAGAAAAAAATGCTCCACCATTACTTGAACACTGCAAGAACTCAAACAAATAAGCATCTTTCTGGAGACAAGGTCAAACCTAAAAAGTATTTCTATGCGCTTCGTCCTATTTTAGCCTGTCGTTGGATCGAAAAATACCATTCAGTCCCTCCAATTTTGTTTGATGATTTGGTCAAAGAATTACTTCCGTCTCAAATGCAGGAGCATGTATCAAGATTGCTAGACATTAAGATAAATGGGCCTGAAGGTATGGAAATTGATCCGATAATGCCAATTCAAGATTATATTTTAGCTAACATCCAAGAGCTGGATACATACGTTCAAAGTGTTAGAGAGGAAAAGAAAGACTGGAAAGCTCTCAATCAATTTTTCCTTGAAGAATTAGGCATGACTGAGGTTGTTTATGGGTAAATGGACATGTAAATGCGGGCAAGCAATGAACAACCATAGAGCGCCTGATCCAAATGCTTATTCAGTTTATTCGGATGAGTTGTTTGAAGAAATCATAAATAAAGCTGACGACCATAATAAAATTTCTTATGAAGACATTTCAGAAGCTTCTTTTTATATGTGGAAGTGCCCTGAGTGTGGCAGTTTCATGGTTTTTGGCGAAGACGGGGATGGAGATCACTTTACTTTTTATGAGCGCCAAGAAGTAGAAAAGGTAGAGCCTCTCTTTGATCCAGATCAAGAGTTAAATCTTGTTGTGGTTGAGTTTCAGGAGGGAGGGAATGGTTATACTTATATTTGTGATGATCCAAATATCCATATAGGACACGCTGTTATTGTCCCAGTCGGGAAGGAAAATACTGAAAAAACTGCTTTAGTTGTACAGAAGTATCATGCCCTACCAAAGGATATCACTTTTCCTGTTGAAAAGTTAAAACATGTCATCCGTAGGTATTCACATTTCGACCCAATCACTTCGAAAAACGTTTTTAGAAATTTAAAAAAGCTGGGAAGAATTCTTGATGTTTCCTCTAAAAACGCTAACCTCAACTCTCAGCAAACATATTATAGTATCAAAACTCCTTTAGGCTATTTCTGGTTAGAATTAAATGGTGTTCCGATTCCAATGAAAATCACACAGATTCAAGTCAAAGATAAAAAGTACCAAGTTGATAGCGCCCTTTATATCAAGCCTTCAGAGATTAACTGTAGAAGATTCTATGAACTGGAATTATGTGCAGATTTTGATATTGATGCCTCGAGATGGATCGATGTTCTCTCTGATGAAAATGTTTGGGGCAATAGCTGGGAACTAAATGGTCTTCAATTTGGTATTACTGCAGGGGAGTCGCCAGAATTTGAAGACGAAGTTGTAGCAAGAAAGTATAGTCGTATCCCACTTTATTATGACTGGCACCCTGAATTTGAAGATTATTATGGCTTCAGTTTAGTCTGGAAAAAATACGAGTCTGATAGCGATTTGTCGATAGATTTCTATACAACATAAGATGCAGGAGAAAATGTATGAATCAAGCATGGGATTTATTGTTTGAGGGCAAGATTGAAGAGGCTAAAAAATTAGTTGAAGCTGATTTTTCATTGGAAACTTGCACGGATTTTAGTTTGTTAAATTTGATGGGGTATATTTATCTTGAAGAGCAAAAATACAACGAGTGCTTAAATATCTATCAGCGTTACATTGACTTAGCACGAACTAAAAGCGACCCAGAAAATGAACATATAGGCTATCATCAGTTAGCCATGGTTTACCGTGAAATGAATGAATTTCAAACAGCCCTTTTCTATATCGAAAGAGAGCAAAAAAGTCATTGAAGAAGCTTTTACAGAGGATACCCTCAAATCTTCTGTTAACAATTATGAGCAAGGTTATTTACGATTAAAGCTAGGAAAAGTAGCAGAGGCATTCATGTATATGGAACAGTCCTTAAAACAAGCTTTGCAAACAGATGATTTAATTGCCCAAGCTTGTGCCTATAGAGGTTTAGGAGAGATTGGTTCGATACAAAATCCTGAAGAATCACATGAAAATTTTTTACAAGCTATCGCTCTTTTTGAAAAGGCAGGCGATCAGATTGGTGCTCAAGAGGTTAGAAAATTTCTAGATAATAAAAAGTAGCCTGAAAAGGCTACTTTTTATTAAAACACACGATAGACATAAGGATTTTCTGGTTTGTCTACTTTTGTGAAACTCTCAACTTCCAGTGTTGGGAGTTTTTGTTTGAGTTCTTTATGGTAGTGGAGAGTCAGAGTTCCTCTAGCGGTTATCCAAGCATTGTCAGGATACTGGCGTGAGTTTCCCTTGGTCAGGAGTCCATATACTCCAGAGTCTGCGATACAGTGGATGATCCCAAAGCGAAAGAGGAACTGGCTATCTGGATGTCTAGGATCGTTATAGACAAAGCCTGTAAATTCGATTTTCTTTCCTTCAAACTCCTGAGGATAGTCATAGAGAACTTCCATGACCTCCATATAGTTTTCATCTGTAACCTGAATGGTTGATTGGGAGAGGTATTTATCAGCTGTAGACCTCATTTCCTTTTCATAAGCAGATTTGGAAATAGGTGCTGGTATCGGGTTTGAGGTATTGACTGGATGTTCCTTCGCTTGCCTGAATGGCTGTGTTGATTCCCTCAGCAAGTGGGAAATGGTATCCCTTAGCAGATACGGTTCTCGAGTCCAAACTTACTGTAGGAAAGGCAACTCCAATCAATAGAGGTAGTGACAGTAACAGGATGCTGATTCGTCTAGTTCGACGGCTTTCCAAATGGCTGGGAGAATTGATTTTTTTGATCCAGATGTAGAATTGGACCAGAGCCAACAGAAGAGAAAGGACCATGGAGATATAGACTAGATAGGAATAGTGGAGGTTGATGTAGTGACTGAGCTTGCCAGATAGCTGCAGATACAGAGTTAGGGCAAAATAACCCAGTAAAATGAAAAATCGGATCATAGCATCACTCCTATCATGTAAGAATAAAGCAAGACAAGCACTGTCACGATGCCCATGAATTGCCAGATGAAGCGTGCTTTGAGATAGTGTTTCATCATGAGGAGATTTTTGATATCAAGCATAGGGCCAATGACCAGAAAAGCAAGGACTGGCGCTAGGCCGAAGCTCGAGAGGAGAGAAGCACCGATAAAGGCGTCTGCCTCGCTACAAAGAGAGAGGAGAAAGGCTAGAAACATGAGCAAGAGAATCGCAAGGACTGGAGTTGCGCTGATAGAGGTCAAGATCCGAGTCGGGACATAGACCTGCACGATAGCCGCAAAGAGACAGCCAAAGACCAAGTAACGCCCCATATCGAAAAACTCATCAATAGCCTGTATAAAGACCTGAAAGACTTTTCTAGCGGGATCCAAGTGTGAAAAGTCATGTTCGTGACAAGTGATAGGATTCTCTTTTTGAATGGGTTCCTTCCAGAAAAATCCTAGGAAAATTCCAAGCACCAAAGCAATCACAATAGCTCCCAGCGCTCGCAAGAAAGCAAGTTTTATTGAATTGCCAAAGGCAGAGTATGTGGCGAAAAGAACGATAGGATTGATGATGGGAGCAGTCACCAGAAAAGGAACGGCCGTGTAGCTGGGCACTTTCTTTTCCAGAAAACGATTGATAATCGGAACGATACCACACTCGCAGGATGGAAAGAGAAAGCCAATGAAGGTGCCAAAAAAGATCCTCCCCCAACGATTGCGAGGAAGAAACTCATAAACTTTATCAGGTGTGATATAGACCTCAATCAACCCCGAAATCAGACTCCCAATCAGGACAAAAGGAAGGGCTTCAATCATGATGGAGAGAAAAATAGCCCCCGCTTGTAATACACTAGGAGGAAGAGATTGGAAAATCGTCATCTATTTTTTCTTCTCAGCTTTTTCTTTTTTGTCTTTGTCATCTGGGAAAGTGACTTGTGTTAAGTCAGGAAGTTTGGCGAATTCTTCAAACATCTTATCCAAGTCGTCGGTTTTTGTAAATTTAACAGCCATAGGCCTACCTCTTTTCTACATTCTATCTCTATTATACTATTATTTTGTGGAAAAGGGATTATTTTTATTTTGATAATCAAAGATGCAAAAATAGGTAAGGCAAAACAAGAGCTGTTCCCTTATGGTATAATAGGTATATGGACAAAAAATATGAAAAAATCTCCCAAGATTTGGGAGTAACCTTAAAGCAAATCGATACTGTTCTAAGTTTGACAGCAGAAGGGGCGACGATTCCCTTCATCGCGCGTTACCGGAAGGACATGACTGGTAGTCTGGATGAGGTGGCGATTAAGGCCATTATTGACTTGGATAAAAGTCTGACAAATCTCAATGATCGTAAGGAAGCTGTCTTGTCTAAGATTCAAGAACAAGGCAAGCTAACCAAGGAATTGGAAGAAGCTATCCTGGCAGCTGAAAAATTAGCAGACGTTGAAGAACTCTATCTTCCTTATAAGGAAAAACGTCGAACCAAGGCAACCATTGCCCGTGAAGCTGGACTCTTTCCTCTCGCCCGCTTGATTTTGCAAAATGTAACTGGCTTAGAGAAAGAGGCCGAGAAGTTTGTCTGTGAAGGATTTGCGACCGGTCAAGAAGCTTTGGCTGGTGCAGTTGATATCTTGGTAGAAGCCTTATCGGAAGATGTCAATCTACGTGCTAGGACCTATCAGGAAGTGTTGAGACACTCTAAAATCACTTCACAAGTTAAGGATGAAAGTCTTGATGAAAAGCAAGTTTTCCAGATTTATTATGATTTTTCAGAGACAGTTGGCAACATGCAGGGTTATCGTACCTTGGCTCTCAACCGTGGGGAAAAATTAGGCATCTTGAAAGTTGGTTTTGAACATGCGACAGATCGTATCTTAGCTTTCTTTGCTGCTCGTTTCAAGGTGAAAAACGCCTATATAGATGAAGTGATTCAGCAGTCAGTTAAGAAAAAGGTCTTGCCTGCTATCGAGCGACGCATTCGGACAGAATTAACTGAGAAGGCAGAGGAAGGAGCTATCCAACTTTTTTCTGACAATCTGCGCAATCTCCTCTTGGTTGCTCCATTGAAAGGGCGCGTGGTTCTAGGGTTTGACCCTGCCTTTCGTACAGGTGCCAAGCTGGCTGTCGTTGATGCGACGGGGAAAATGCTGACGACCCAAGTCATTTATCCCGTTAAACCAGCATCAGCTCGTCAGATTGAAGAAGCAAACGAGAATTAGCCGACTTGATTGGTCAGTATGGCGTAGAAATTATTGCTATCGGAAATGGAACTGCCAGTCGTGAAAGTGAAGCCTTTGTAGCGGAAGTTCTGAAAGATTTTCCTGAGGTCAGCTATGTCATCGTCAATGAAAGTGGCGCTTCTGTCTACTCTGCCAGCGAACTTGCTCGTCAGGAGTTTCCAGGATTAACTGTTGAAAAACGCTCTGCTATCTCTATCGCTCGACGTTTGCAAGATCCGCTTGCTGAATTGGTCAAAATCGATCCCAAGTCAATCGGTGTCGGCCAGTACCAGCACGATGTCAGTCAGAAGAAACTGTCTGAAAGTCTGGACTTTGTCGTTGATACGGTGGTTAACCAGGTCGGTGTCAATGTCAATACAGCCAGCCCAGCACTTCTCTCCCATGTAGCCGGACTCAATAAAACTATCTCTGAAAATATCGTCAAATACCGTGAAGAAGAAGGAAAAATCACTTCACGCGCTCAAATTAAGAAAGTTCCTCGCCTGGGAGCTAAAGCCTTTGAGCAGGCTGCAGGTTTCCTCCGTATCCCGGAAAGTAGCAATATCCTTGATAATACAGGAGTTCACCCAGAAAACTATGCTGCGGTTAAGGAGCTCTTCAAACGCTTGGATATCAAGGACTTGAATGAAGAAGCACAAAATAAGCTTAAGTCCCTATCAGTCAAGGAGATGGCGCAAGAACTGGATCTTGGACCAGAAACGCTTAAAGATATCATTGCCGACCTTCTCAAACCAGGTCGTGATTTCGTGACTCTTTTGATGCACCTGTTCTCCGTCAAGATGTACTGGATATCAAGGACTTAAAAGTCGGCCAGAAGCTAGAAGGTGTGGTGCGTAATGTTGTTGATTTCGGTGCATTCGTTGATATTGGGATTCACGAGGACGGTTTAATTCATATTTCTCATATGAGTCGTAAATTTATCAAACATCCTAGTCAAGTGGTATCAGTCGGAGATTTGGTAACGGTTTGGGTCAAGAAAATCGATACCGAACGTGAAAAAGTCAATCTGTCGCTCTTAGCTCCAGATGAAACTGACTGAGTACGTTCAGTCTGTTTCCCTCGAAGACTTTGGTAGACCTTTTACCCACCAAGCCCAGTGGAATTCTCGTCTGCGAACGACAGGTGGACGATTTTTCCCCAAGGATGGGCATTTGGACTTTAATCCCAAGGTTTATAATGAACTAGGTTTGGAAGTCTTTCGCAAAATCGTGCGCCATGAACTCTGTCACTATCACCTTTATTTTCAGAAAAAGGGTTATCGACATAAGGACCGAGATTTTAAAGAACTTTTGAAAGAAGTGGATGGACTGCGCTTTGTTCCCCATTTGAAAGACCAAAGTAATTTCCTGGTCTATCAGTGCCAATACTGCCAGCAACGCTATCAACGCAAGAGGAAGGTTGATACAAACGCTATCGCTGTGGCGTCTGCCGTGGCAAACTCGTCATCTTAAATCGGCCTAAGGACTGATGTTTGTGAACCTGTTTCATGCTATACTACTTGTAAGAATACCGAAAGAGGAAACAATCATGAATACAAAATTTTATAAAATGAGACGAAATCGTATGGTGTCAGGAGTTTTAGCTGGGCTATCAGACAAGTGGAATTTTGATGTAACCCTAGTCCGCTTTCTCTTCGCCATTTTTACCGTAGCAAATTTTGGAATTGGTGTGATAATCTACATCATCCTTGCCTCTATCCTGCCAACTAAGGAAGAAATCGAAGCCGAAATGTACGGAACAGGACCACGCAAACGTAAGGAAGCCGAGGCCATTGATGAAAATGATGGCTGGTTTTGGTGAGATTTACCAGGGAAAATTTATTATTTGCACTATGTTACTTAAAAGAAGCAGCATAAATGACTGAAAATCCCTTGTGGTTATTTAGCCACAAGGGATTTTGATGTTTAAGTATATTCTTTTCCATCTTGAGAGAGATGAATTACCTGATCAGCCATTTTCCAAATACTAGGATTGTGAGTTGCGATGATAATTGTTCTATTAGCATTACGAAGTTCAAGGAGAATTTCCATAATTTCCTTGGAATTTTTTGGATCTAGCGAGGCGGTAGGCTCATCAGCTAAAATTAAAGGAGGATTTTTCAGGATAATCTTAGCAAGCGCTACGCGTTGAGCTTCACCACCAGATAATTCATAGATTTTTTGGTTGAGACTTAGATAATCTAGTCTGACAGCTTGTAGTGCTTGAAGAAGAAGTCTCTCTTTTTCTTGTTTCTTGTTCTGTTTTTTGCCAATCAGTCCCAGCTCAAGGTTTTCTCGAATGGTCTGACTTTCTAATAGTCCGAAGTTCTGGAAGAGATAACCTAGCTCGTTACGATAGAATTCCTCATTTTTTAGAGAAGTCAAAGACTTTCCTTTATAAATGATTTCTCCTTTGTCGAAAGTCTCTAGTTTTGCAAGCATATTGAGCAAAGTGGTTTTTCCACAACCACTGTCTCCTATCAAAGCATATACCATACCACTTTGAAAATTCAGATTCAAGTCTGAAAAAATAATACGAGAACCAAATTGTTTCCAAATATGTTGCAATTCAATCATACTATCCTCCTTTGATGATGCTAGCATAGGTTTTACTTTCCTTCTTATCACAAATCTTCAATAGAAGAACGGCTAAACTTGAAAAGCTGAAAAATAGGCTCAGGGTAATCCAGATATTCTTAGAAATAATGAAAGCTAGACCACTTCCGAGAAAGAGAGCTATTATTTGAGAAGTGATATATCTACTGTGTAATTCAAAGAAATAATAGCCTGCTATTTTTTTCAAGAATATGGTTTTGCGAAAGGCTTCAAAATAGAGCAGATTTAAACTTGTAAACAGCAAAATTGAAGTCAAAATAGCAAACATAGCACTCGCTAAGTTACTAAAAATTTCGATTTTAATTTTTTGATTTAACTGGAGATAGGTTTCCCTAGCAGACGATAGCCCTGAGACCATTTGATCAAGTTGATAGTGTTTTAAAAGTTCTTGTGTCTGGTGGAGGTCTGTAAAATAGAGATATTCTAGATTTGTAAACCAGAAGATGGAGGAAGCCTTACCAAGTGCTTTAGGAGAAAGCACAAGAAAGATGGGATTTGATAACCATTGATCATAAGCGATATGGGTGGTATTATAGAGAAATACATCATTATTTTTATTGGTATAAGCTATACTAATTTCGACAGTTTGATTAGACTTGCTACTGTATAATCGGTTGGTTAACTCTTGTTGCAAGGTTGATTTTATATCTTTTTCATTTTTTTGTAGTTCTTCTGGGAGTATGGCAAGGATCTGTCCATCTTTGAGGGTGTTGATTTTTTGAAAGGTTTCTGATGATAAGTCCATATCTTCCTTTTGGAAGTAGCTGGGCGTGACGTAGAGAATATTTTTTCCTTCCACACCATAAGGGTTATTTTCAGTTTCATTATGATTTGAGGTAGCTTGCTTAAGAGCTTGCTCAACTAGATTATGTTTAATAAGGAAGGCATTCTCATTATCTATAGCATGCTGAATAAAGTCAAACCATTTATCAGCATTTGTCTGCAGTTCATCTAAATTTTTCATCTGACTGGAACGCCCTGTTTGAAGAGTAACAACATTGGAGCGTTGTTCCCAAGTAGCTTGTCCAGCCTCATTTTTCTCAAGTATATGATAGTAAGTAGACATACGTCCAAATCCTACAATAACCAGTAGAATGGCAAGTACCTGACCAAAGTAGAGAGTGCGTAGGATTGACTTGATTGGTAATTTTCCTTTGATGATAGAGAGGAGATGAACTTTTTTCAAAGAAATGGTAAAAAGAAGGGCAATTAGGAGGCTAAGTAAGAAAAGTAGGCTATTGTAAAGAATAAAAAGTATTCCTAAAAAAGTTTGAACCTCATAAGGATATCCTAGGGAAATGAGCAAGACACTTGCTATCAGCAAAGCAGGTAGACCAAAAAAAAGGATATCAAGTCCGTCTCTTGCGAGAGAACGAAAGAAGAGATGGCTCAGTTGTTCTCCAGAAATCAATCGAATCCCTGACTGAGAGAGAGATTGAATTTGGCCAATAACAATCAAAGCTAAGAAAGTCAGCAAAAAGATTAACATACTGGTAAGCTGATTAGGTTGGGTAAAGAGGGCAAGTACAAAGGATACTCTGTCATTTTCAAATGCATTCGCTTTTTCTAGTCCAAGTTCTTTCAGATGAGTGGCCAATTCTTGACTAGTTAGGGATCCGCTGATAATATTGTAGTTGTTGAGAAGATCGCTCTTGTGAATGCTTTCTTGACTTGCTGGAGGCATCCAGTCTGGGAGTTTCCCATCTCCAAAAACTTCGTAGTAAGTTTGTGATTTTCCATCACTATCTACTTCCCAAATGGTTCTTGCGATAAGACTATTATGTTCTTTAGCAAGACTATTTAATTCTTCTTTAACGGTAGAATAATCTGCTTGCCCACTTAATACTGCTGCACCCGGGAACAGGATTTGTGGAAGAGAGTCTTTCCAAAAGGACAGAGTGGCAATGAGAAAGAAAGTTAAAAGAAGATTGCTGATAAAGAGAAAAACACGTTTCATAGGAACCTCTTTCTAAAAAAGAGGGGCTGAACCTCCCTCCTTATAGCAGTGATACGAATGATAGTTTAGCACTTTTTAAAGATAATTAGCAGAAAGCCTTTTTCATAATTTAATTTTACTATTATTTTTAAGAATAAAAACAAGCAATGACAGGACTTCTTATAGTAGCTATTTTCAAAAAATTCTTCAATCTTACAAAAAAATGTAAGATTAAAGTCTCTTTTGTAAGGTTAGGTTATGGCAAGACCTCTTTTTTTGCGATAAACTAGACTCATAAAGAACAAAGGAGTAAAACCATGAAAAGAATTTTACAAAAGAAAACAAGAAAACCAAGTCAAAAAGATATCGAGCGTGTTCAACTAGGATGCGCTATGATGCAAGCACAGTTTCAATTGATGGGATATTAAGAAGGGGAAAATCATGACACTTTTAGATGTAAAACACGTTCAAAAAATCTACAAAACACGTTTCCAAGGCAACCAAGTTGAGGCCCTCAAGGATATTCACTTTACCGTAGAGAAGGGTGACTACGTTGCCATCATGGGTGAGTCTGGTTCTGGGAAATCAACCCTGCTCAACATCCTAGCTATGCTGGATAAACCAACTCGAGGTCAGGTTTACTTAAACGGAACAGACACAGCCACTATTAAAAATTCACAGGCTTCGAGTTTCCGTCGTGAGAAGTTGGGATTTGTCTTTCAGGACTTTAACTTGCTAGATACCCTGTCTGTTAAGGACAATATCTTGCTTCCGTTAGTTCTATCACGAAAACCTATCACAGAGATGATGAAGAAATTGGTAGTGACAGCTGAAAATTTGGGCATCAACCAATTGCAAGAGAAGTACCCTTACGAGATCTCAGGTGGTCAAAAGCAGCGGGTAGCAGTAGCACGCGCCATCATCACTGAACCTGAAATTCTCCTTGCGGATGAGCCAACAGGGGCACTTGACTCCAAGTCATCTGCAGCCTTACTTGATGTATTTGATGAAATCAATGAACGCGGCCAAACCATTCTGATGGTAACTCACTCAACGGCAGCAGCCAGCAGGGCCAAGCGCGTTCTCTTTATCAAAGACGGCATTCTTTACAACCAAATCTACCGCGGAGACAAGACAGAGCGTCAGATGTTCCAAGAAATCTCTGATACTTTGACTGTTATGGCAAGCGAGGTGAATTAGTATGTTCCGATTAACCAATAAGTTAGCGGTATCCAACTTAATCAAAAACCGCAAACTCTACTATCCCTTTGCTTTAGCTGTTCTCTTAGCAGTGACCATCACCTATCTCTTTTACTCACTGTCACTTAACCCTAATATTGGCAAGATCCGAGGGGGAGAAACTATCTCTATGACCTTGGCTCTCGGTATGGTGGTTGTTACTATCGCTTCTGGAATTATTGTACTTTATGCCAATAGTTTTGTCATGAAGAACCGCTCCAAGGAGCTGGGTGTATATGGTATGCTGGGGCTTGAAAAGCGCCATTTGATCAGTATGGTTTTTAAGGAGCTTCTTATTTTTGGTTCCTTAACCTTGACAGCTGGTCTCGGCCTAGGAGCTCTCTTTGATAAGCTAATCTTTGCCCTTCTTCTGAAGCTGATGAAAATGAAAGTGGAGCTCGTTTCGACTTTCCAACCAATTGTCTTCATCCTAGTTCTCATTGTCTTTGGAGCTATCTTCCTAGGTCTAATTTTTATCAATGCCTTTCGCATCGCACGCATGAATGCCCTTCAGCTCTCTCGTGAAAAAGCCAGTGGTGAGAAAAAAGGACGTTTCTTAGGTTCCCAAACCATCCTAGGTCTGATTAGTTTGGGAGCAGGTTACTATCTAGCAGTAACAGTTGAAAATCCACTTTCTGCTGTTCTGATTTTCTTCGTAGCAGTCTTGTTGGTAATTTTGGGAACTTATCTTCTCTTCAATGCAGGGATTACAGTTTTCTTACAAATCTTAAAGAAAAACAAGACTTACTATTACCAACCCAACAACATGATTTCCGTATCTAATCTCATTTTCCGTATGAAGAAAAATGCGGTTGGTTTGGCTACGATTGCCATTCTTTCAACCATGGTCTTGGTGACTATGTCTGCTGCAACAAGCATTTTTAAGGCTTCAGAAAACTTCAAGAAGGTCATGAATCCACATGATTTTGGGATTACAGGACAGAATGTTGAAAAAAAGAAGACATCGAAAAAAACTCTTGAACAAGTATGCTAGTGATAAAGGATTGACTGTCACAAAGAAAGAAGTTCTTACATACAGTAACTTTGGTGTGGCAAATCAAGAAGGTACGAAATTGACAATCTTTGAGAAAGGTCAAAATCGTGTTCAACCGAAAAACTATTTTTTTATGGTCTTTGACCAAAAAGACTATGAGAATATGACAGGACAGAAACTTGGACTTTCAGGTAAGGAAGTTGGATTGTTTGCTCAAAACAAGGAACTTCAAGGGCAGAAAGAACTGACTCTGAATAACCAGACCTACACGATCAAAGAAGAAATCAAAAAAGATTTTATTCTTGAACATGTCCCAAATCAGTACAATATTCTAACTTCGGACTATAACTATTTGGTTGTTCCTGACTTACAAGCCTTTCTTGAACAGCATCCTAACTCTTCCATCTTTAATCAATACTATGGGGGAATGAATGTAACAGCTAATGAGGACGAGCAACTTAAAATTGCAGATAACTATTCAAAATTCGTTAACAACTTTAATAGAGAAATAAACAAAGAAGGAAGCTATGTTTACGGAAGCAATCTGGCTGATAGTAGTGCGCAGATGAGTGCTCTCTTTGGTGGAGTTTTCTTCATCGGTATCTTTCTCTCTATCATCTTTATGGTGGGAACAGTTCTTGTTATCTACTACAAACAAATCTCTGAAGGCTATGAAGATCGTGAACGCTTTATCATTTTGCAAAAAGTCGGTCTCGATCAAAAGCAAATCAAGCAAACTATCAACAAACAGGTGCTAACTGTATTCTTCCTTCCTTTGCTATTTGCCTTCCTACACCTTGCCTTTGCCTATCATATGCTTAGCCTCATCCTAAAAGTAATTGGGGTGCTAGATGCGACCATGATGTTGACAGTCACTCTGTCCATCTGTGCTATATTCCTCATTGTCTATGTCTTAATCTTTATGATTACCTCAAGAAGCTATCGTAAGATTGTGCAAATGTAAAAAAGATACCTCGATGTTTATCGAGGTATTTCTTTTATCTTAAATGCTAAAGAGTTGTCCCAAGAGGAAGGTTACGCCCATGGTCAGAAGTCCGATACAGAGGTTGCGGATCATAGCTGTTTTCGTAGGAGCCTTGCCTAATTTAGCACTAGTATAGCCCGTAATAAGAAGGGAGAGGGCTACGATAATAACAGTAGCTGGAATCCGAAAGTCACTTGGAAAGACGATGATCGACAGCATGGGAGGAAGACTTCCTAATACAAAGGCGATAAAGCTAGAGATAGCAGCATGCCAAGGATTGGTAAACTCTTCGTACTCGATTCCATACTTTTCTTCGACCAAGGCTTTAAGTGGATTTTTTAAAAAGGCCTTATTGGTCAAGAGTTGGGCAGACGTTTCACACTCACCGTTTTGAAGGTAAGCAGCATAGAGGGATTGTTTAGCAGATTCGATGTCTTTATCCAAGAGTAATTGCTCTCTAGCAACAGCGGCTTCTTCTGTGTCTTTTTGAGTGGATACAGAGACATATTCGCCACCTGCCATAGAAAAAGCACCAGCGAGGATAGCTGCCAAACCTGATAAAAAGATAATCCAGATATTGCTTGTCGCACTGGCAACACCGATAACGACTCCAGCAATGGAAATAATTCCATCATTGGCTCCTAGAACACCTGCGCGTAGGATATTGAGTCGGCCTGCAAAGTTAGCATCAATTTCATGTTTTATTTCTGTCATAGTCATCTCCTTTCTCTCCATTATAGAGAAAAGGGTAGGGGAATACAAACTTTTTAAACTATCTGAAAAAAGTTCTACGATTCTAATTTTTAAGCCCTTTTCGACTTTACCGAAAAAGCACGGCAATACAGTTGCCAATCCTACTGTACAAGTCCTTTTTTAGCTTATCTATGGTATAATAGAAGGTAGATTTATCAATTGGAGAATGAAGGATTTTATGATTAAACTTGTAGCAACCGATATGGATGGAACCTTTCTAGATGGAGAGGGTCGGTTTGATATGAAACGCCTCAAAAACGTACTTGTTTCCTACAAGGAAAAGGGGATTTATTTTGCTGTGGCTTCAGGTCGCGGTATCTTGTCCCTGAAAAAGTTGTTTGCGGATGTGCGTGATGAAGTGATTTTTATAGCTGAAAATGGGAGCTATGTTGAGTTTCATGGCGAGGATATGTATGAGGCTACTATGTCTCGGGATTTTTACTTGAGCACTTTTGAAGCTTTAAAGAAATCGCCCTATTTTGATGAAAGAAAAATGCTCTTGACTGGGAAAAAAGCTTGTTATGTATTGGATACAGTGGATGAGATCTATCTGATGTTTAGTCGTCACTACAATGAAAACATTCAAAAAGTAGCGAGTTTAGAAGATATCACGGATGAGATTTTTAAATTCACCACCAACTTCACAGAAGAAACGATAGAAGTTGGTGAGGCCTGGGTCAACGAAAATGTTCCTGGTGTGAAAGCCATGACAACTGGTTTTGAATCCATTGATATTGTCTTGGACTATGTTGATAAGGGTGTAGCTATTGTTGAGCTGGCAAAAAAACTTGGTCTGACCATGGATCAGGTTATGGCTTTTGGCGATAATCTCAATGACCTTCACATGATGCAGGTAGTGGGGCACCCCATCGCTCCTGAAAATGCGCGACCAGAAATTTTAGAATTAGCAGAAGCAGTGATTGGCCACCATAAGGACCAATCAGTGATGGCTTATATGGAGGGTTTGTAATGGCAGATATTAAATTGATTGCACTTGATTTGGATGGCACCTTGCTGACAACGGATAAAAACTGACAGATCGTACCAAGGAGGTCCTCAAAGCTGCGCGTGACCGTGGCATCAAGGTCGTTCTGACAACAGGTCGTCCTTTGAAGGCTATGGATTTCTTTCTCCATGAGCTAGGGACTGATGGTCAGGAGGACGAGTACACCATCACCTTTAATGGTGGTCTAGTGCAAAAAAACACAGGAGAGATTCTCGATAAAACCGTCTTTTCAATCAACGATGTAGCACGATTGTACGAGGAAACTGAAAAACTCGGACTTCCGTTAGATGCTATTTCAGAAGGAACAGTCTATCAAATCCAGTCAGACCAAGAAAGTCTCTATGCTAAGTTTAATCCAGCTCTGACTTTCGTGCCAGTCGCTTTTGAGGATCTATCTAGTCAGATGACGTATAATAAATGTGTGACGGCCTTTGCCCAAGAACCCTTGGATGCAGCGATTCAACAGATTTCTCCAGAATTATTTGACCAATATGAAATCTTTAAATCGCGTGAACTCTTATTAGAATGGTCGCCGAAAAACGTCCACAAGGCAACAGGTTTAGCGAAATTAATCAAACACCTAGGAATCGACCAAAGCCAGGTCATGGCTTGTGGGGACGAGGCCAATGACCTTTCTATGATTGAGTGGGCAGGTCTGGGAGTTGCCATGCAAAATGCAGTTCCTGCAGTTAAGGAAGTTGCCAATGTCATTACCCCCATGACCAACGACGAGGAAGCCGTTGCTTGGGCTATCGAAGAATACGTGCTAAAGGAGAACTAAAATATGGGATTATTTGACCGTCTATTCGGGAAAAAAGAAGAGCCGAAAATCGAAGATATTGTTAAAGAAGCTCTGGAAAATCTTGATTTGTCAGAAGAGGTTGAAGAAAACCAAACGGCAGTCGAAGAAACTGCTCAGAAAGAGACAGCAAGAGACAAAGTGGAAGAAACCCCTCAGGTCTTGACAGAAGAAGTTATTGAACCAGAAGCAGTCGAGGAAACCAATCAGGAAGAGCTTGAGCTAGAATCTGATGAATTGGAACAACTCCAAGAGCCTGAAGAAGTTTTAGAAGAAGAGAGCCAAGAAACTGAAGAAGAACTAGCGTCAGAAGTAGTAGAAGAAGAACTTCCTCAGGTTGAAGAAACCGTGCAGGAAAAATATGACCGCAGTCTCAAGAAAACGCGTACGGGATTCGGAGCTCGTTTGAATGCTTTCTTTGCCAACTTCCGTTCTGTCGATGAAGAATTCTTCGAAGAATTGGAAGAACTGCTCATCTTGAGCGACGTCGGTGTGCAGGTCGCTTCAAACTTAACAGAAGAACTACGTTATGAAGCCAAACTCGAAAATGCTAAGAAGCCTGATGCGCTCCGTCGTGTCATTATCGAGAAATTGGTCGAGCTCTACGAAAAGGATGGCAACTACGATGAACAAATCCATTTCCAAGATGGTTTGACAGTCATGCTCTTTGTCGGAGTCAATGGTGTTGGGAAACAACTTCTATCGGGAAATTAGCTCATCGTTACAAGCAAGCTGGCAAGAAAGTCATGCTGGTTGCTGCGGATACCTTCCGTGCGGGAGCTGTGGCCCAGCTAGCTGAATGGGGCCGTCGTGTTGATGTTCCTGTTGTGACGGGCCCTGAAAAAGCTGATCCAGCAAGTGTGGTCTTTGATGGGATGGAACGTGCTGTAGCAGAAGGAATTGATATTCTCATGATTGATACAGCAGGGCGTCTGCAAAACAAGGACAACCTCATGGCCGAGTTGGAAAAGATTGGTCGTATTATCAAACGTGTCGTTCCAGAGGCACCTCATGAAACCTTCCTGGCACTCGATGCTTCAACTGGACAGAACGCCTTGGTACAAGCTAAGGAATTTTCTAAGATAACACCATTGACTGGAATTGTTTTGACAAAAATTGACGGAACTGCCCGAGGTGGTGTTGTACTGGCAATTCGAGAAGAACTCAATATCCCTGTAAAATTGATCGGTTTCGGTGAAAAGATCGATGATATCGGAGAATTTAACTCAGAAAACTTTATGAAGGGTCTCTTAGAAGGCTTGATTTAATACAAAATAAATATCCTGCAAGATTGACTTGCAGGATATTTTTGCTATTCTAAACGGCCATCTTCACGATAAGCGATATCTGGTTGCCAGGTCCATTTGGCTCCATACTTTTCAAGTAAGTCAAAACTTGCTTGAGGTCCCATACTTCCGGCTTTATAGTCATGAAGTGGGGCACCATTTTCAGCCCAGAGCTCTTCGATACGGTCAATCAATTTCCACGAAGCACTTACCTCATCCCAGTGGCTAAATTGGTTGAGTTGTTGTTCAAGACATCGTAGATTAATTTCTCGTATGGATCTGGTGAGGCTCCAGTAGCAGTAGCATCTGTACGGTAATCCAGAGAGCTTGGTGCCAGGTTAAATTCTTCACCGACTTGCTTACCATTGAGGCTAAGAGAGAATCCTTCGATTGGTTGGATATAGATGGTCAAGATATTTGGCGCCAAAGGCTCGCCGAAGATTGAGTCCATTTGCTTAAAGACGATATTGACATGAGTTCCTTTTTCAGTCAGACGTTTACCAGTACGGAAGAAGAAGGGAACACCACGGAAACGGTCGCTATCTACAAAGAAGGCGCCAGATGCAAAGGTTTCTGTTGTAGATTCAGGATCGACATTTGGCTCGCTACGATAGGAAATGTATTTCATACCATCGATTTTACCAGAGCGATATTGACCACGGATAAACTGTTCTTTCAGTTCTTCCTCAGTTGGATGATAGAGGTTTTTAAAGACCTTTATCTTTTCAGCGCGAATCTCATCCTTTGTAAAGCTAGCTGGTTTGTCCATGGCTAGAAGAGAGAGGAGTTGGAGAGTATGGTTTTGCACCATATCACGAAGGGCACCAGATTGATCATAGTAGCCACCGCGTTCTTCAACACCCAAGCGTTCCGCAAAGGTAATTTGAATATTATCGATGTGTTCGCGGTTCCAAACATTCTCAAAGATCATGTTGGCAAAACGAACAGCAAAGATACTCTGAATCATCTCTTTACCTAGGTAATGGTCGATACGGTAGATTTGCTCCTCGTCAAAGGTAGCCAAGAGTTCATCGTTTAGTTTGCTTGCTGTTTCGTAGTCTGTACCAAATGGTTTCTCAACGATCAAGCGCTCAAAACCTTTGCCATCAACAATGTTTTCAGATTTGAGGTGCTTGGCAATGGTTCCAAAGAACTGAGGTGCCATAGACAAGAAGAAGAGCTTATTGTGTTCAGCTTGGTATTTTTCGTTAAGTTCAGCTTGTAATTGGCGCAAAGCAATATAATGTTCCGTATCATTCACATCATGGCTTTGATAGTAGAAGTGGCTAGCAAATTCCTGAGCTTGCTCGGTACTATCTGCCAAATCAAGGATAGACTCGACAACTACAGATTCAAAATATTCCTTACTCCAAGGTCTACGAGCTGTTCCGATAACAGCAAAATGCTCAGAGAGATTGCCTGATTTATAGAGTCTGAAAAGGGAAGGGTAGAGTTTGCGTTTAGCTAAATCTCCACTCGCACCGAAAATTGTAACAATAACCTTTGATGACATCTAGCTACCTAATTTCTATATTTTTTCCTAGTTGGACTAGGGATGAGATTTCCTCATTATCATAGTTTTTATTTTATCATAATTTTCAAAAAAAACAAAAAATCCAATACGCAATTAAAAACTGTAAGGAGAACCTTACAGTTTTGTTTTATACATTTAGGACCTTATCCAAGAACTCTTTTAGACGAGGGTGTTGCGGGTTGTCGAAGATTTGATCTGGTGTCCCATCTTCCAGGAATTCGCCATCAGCCGTAAAGATAACACGGTTGGCTACCTGACGAGCAAATCCCATCTCATGGGTTACGATAATCATGGTCATGCCTTGTTCTGCTAATTCCTTCATAACATTCAGTACATCTCCGACCATCTCAGGGTCAAGAGCGGAAGTTGGCTCATCAAAGAGCATGATATCAGGATTCATGGCAAGTCCACGAGCGATAGCTACACGCTGTTTCTGACCACCTGAAAGGCTATCTGGGTTGGCATTAGCTTTATCTGCTAGTCCTACCTTTTCGAGCAACTCCATCCCCAATTTTTCAGCTTCTTCTTTGGTCATCCGTTTGTGTTCAATAGGTGCAAAAGTGATATTTTCTAGGACGGACATGTGAGGGAAGAGGTTGAAGTGTTGGAATACCATTCCGACGTTTTCGCGAACATGGTCGACATTGGTTGATTTTTCAGTCAAATCATAGCCATTCACTGTGATGTGGCCACTCGTTACCTCCTCGAGAAGGTTAAGGCTACGGAGGAAAGTGGATTTACCAGAACCAGAAGGACCGATGATACAAACAACATCTCCTTCATAGAATTTAGTCGTAATCCCTTTTAAAACTTCGTTTTTTCCATAATACTTATGCAAATCATTTACATCAATTTTTAGTTTTGCCATTAACGAATCCTCTTTTCTAAGCGTTTCGCTAGTCTAGTCAAAAGCGTGATAATTACAAGATAGAAGATAGCAAGGATTGCATACATCTTGAAACTTTGGTAGTTACGGGCAATGATGATCTTACCAGTTTGGAAAAGTTCAACCAAACCGATAGCAGACACGATGGTTGTATCTTTAAGAGCGATAACGAATTGGTTGACAAAGTTTGGCAACATCAATTTAGTTGCTTGTGGCAAGATAATCTTACGCATGGTTTTTCCATAAGAGATACCAAGACTGCGGCTGGCTTCCATTTGCCCAACTGGAACAGCTTGGATACCACCACGAACAATTTCAGCGATATAAGCTGCCGCATTGAGTGAGAGGGCGATAGTACCAGCTACAAAGTCATTGATTGGACTTTGTTGGCCTGTAATGGACTCGATGAAGTTTGGAATTCCCCAGAAGATAAAGGCTGCAAGAATCATCAAGGGAATTCCACGGATAACGTCAACGAAATCTCAGAAATCAGACGAAGAGATTTGTATGGACTAACGCTAAACATACCAAAGATAATACCGATGACAATGGCAATTGCAAATGAAATAAGCGCTAGAGCAAGAGTGATTCCAAGTCCACTAAGAAGTTGTTTGTAGTTGTTTTGAAGCAAGCCCCAGATAGTTGTTTCGTCAACCGTACTTGTAGAGTTAGTTGAAGATTCGCTAGCTAAATACTTGTCAAGAATCTTTTGGAATTCTCCGTTAGCTTTGAGGTTCGCAAGTCCATTATTGAACATCTGGATCAATTCAGGGTTTGTTCCTTTTTTAACGGCAAAGGCAGTTTCACCGATTGGAGTTCCAGCGATTGGTGTTTTCAATTTTTGACCTTGGCTGATAGAATATTTGAGAACAGGCTCATCATCCATCACAGCATCGATAGATCCAGTATTCAGACTGTCATACATTGATGCGCCATCTGCAAAGGTTTTAATCTTATAGCCGTACTTGTTTTGATTTTCAGTAAGGAACGTTTGAGAGGCAGTTCCGTTTTTAACACCGACAGTTTTATCCTTGAGGTCTTCATAAGAAGCGATGGTGCTAGATTCTTTCACACCGAGAATCGTATTTGCTGTGTAGTATGATTCTGAGAAGTCGAAGGTTTCCTTACGAGCATCTGTTACAGACATACCAGCAATGATACCATCTGCTTGTCCTGCTTGAACAGCACTAATGGCTGCGTCAAATCCTGGATTGGTAATTTCAATTTCAAAACCTTGGTCTTTGGCAATGGCCTTGATGAGGTCCATATCAATACCGGTATATTGATTGCTTGAATTTTGAAAGACGAATGGGGCGAAAGATGAGTCGCTGGCAATAATGTACTTGCTTTCACTGGAGTAGCTTTTTGTCCAGCAGCAGTAGTTGTCGTTGGGCTTGCCGTAGTTGTAGAAGCTGTCCATTTTTGGATGATTTGCTCCAAGCTACCATCTTTCTTCATTTGTGCTAGGGCTTCATTAAACTCGGTAACCAAGTGTTCATACTTGCTCCCTTTCTTGACACCAAAGGCAAAGCTTCCAACAGCATCACCATCCATATTGATGCTGAGATCTTGTCCTTGGTTAATCGCATACTCAATAACAGGTTTATCATCCATGATGGCATTTACAGCACCAGCACTTAGACTGTTATTCATCAAATCACCTGTATCAAATGTTTTGATAGAGAAACCGTATTTATCTTTGATACTTTCGAGGAAACGTTGAGCGGCAGTTCCGTTCTTAACACCAACTGTTTTTCCGCTAAGTTCCTCATATTTGGTGATTTTATTTGCCTTTGTGGTAGCAATGACAACTTTTGTATCATAATAAGTATCAGACATGGTAAAGAAATTTTCACGTTCTTTTGTTTTTGTCATACCTGCCATAATAGCATCTGCTTGACCTGACTGCACTGCATTTACAGCTGCATCAAAGCCAGGATAAGACATTTGGATGTTCCATCCTTTGATTTCTGCGACTTTATTGATAATATCAACATCAATCCCTTTATAGGTTTGATCTGAATCTTTAAACTCAAAAGGTGCGTAAGCTGTATCAGACACAATCTTAACAGTATCAGCTTTTGCCATACCTAGTGAGAAAATGGGAAATAAAATGAGCAAACATGCTAGTATTTTTTCTTCATTTTTAGTCTCCTTTTTCGAATATTTTCCCATTATATCAGAAAATGAATGAAAAGGCAAATTTTATGGATTTTATGTAAGGAAATCTAACATGAATTACTCGCTCTTATCAACTTAGAGAAGAGTCTGAAAAGTAAATTTATGGTAAAATAGAAAGATAGAAAAATGCAGATGAGGCAATCATGATTAATAGAATTACAGATAATAAATTTAAACTAGTATCAAAATATGAACCTTCAGGTGATCAACCCCAAGCGATTGAGCAGTTGGTTGACAATATCGAGGGTGGAGAGAAGGCTCAGATTCTGATGGGGGCGACGGGTACAGGGAAGACCTACACCATGAGTCAGGTCATTTCCAAAGTTAATAAACCAACTCTGGTCATTGCCCATAACAAAACCCTAGCTGGTCAGCTCTATGGGGAGTTCAAGGAATTTTTCCCTGAAAATGCTGTTGAGTACTTTGTGTCCTACTATGATTATTACCAACCTGAGGCCTATGTCCCTTCTAGTGATACCTATATTGAAAAGGATAGCTCGGTCAATGATGAGATTGACAAGCTCCGTCACTCAGCGACTTCAGCCCTTCTGGAGCGCAACGATGTCATCGTAGTGGCTTCAGTCTCTTGTATCTATGGTTTGGGTTCGCCAAAGGAATATGCTGACAGTGTTGTTAGTCTCCGTCCAGGTCTGGAGATTTCTCGTGATAAACTCTTGAATGATTTGGTGGATATCCAGTTTGAACGTAATGATATTGATTTCCAACGGGGAAGATTTCGCGTTCGCGGGGATGTGGTGGAGATTTTCCCAGCTTCCCGTGATGAACACGCTTTTCGAGTAGAGTTTTTCGGGGATGAGATTGATCGTATCCGTGAAGTTGAGACTTTGACAGGTCAGGTATTGGGAGAAGTGGATCATTTGGCGATTTTCCCTGCCACTCACTTTGTGACCAATGACGACCACATGGAGGTTGCGATTGCTAAGATTCAGGCAGAGTTGGAGGAGCAGTTGGCTGTCTTTGAAAAGGAAGGCAAACTGCTAGAAGCACAACGCTTGAAACAACGGACAGAGTACGATATCGAAATGCTGCGTGAGATGGGTTATACCAACGGTGTTGAAAACTATTCTCGTCACATGGATGGTCGTAGCGAAGGAGAGCCTCCTTATACGCTTCTTGATTTCTTCCCAGATGATTTCTTAATCATGATTGATGAAAGTCACATGACCATGGGGCAGATTAAGGGCATGTACAATGGTGACCGTTCTCGTAAGGAAATGTTGGTCAATTATGGTTTCCGTTTGCCGTCTGCCTTAGATAATCGTCCTCTCCGTCGGGAGGAGTTTGAGAGTCATGTGCATCAGATTGTTTATGTTTCAGCGACACCTGGTGACTATGAAAATGAACAGACTGAGACAGTGATTGAGCAAATCATTCGTCCGACAGGGCTTCTAGACCCAGAGGTGGAAGTTCGTCCGACTATGGGACAGATTGATGACCTCCTAGGTGAAATCAATGCCCGTGTTGAAAAGAACGAACGAACCTTTATTACCACCTTGACCAAGAAAATGGCAGAAGACCTGACTGACTACTTCAAGGAAATGGGCATCAAGGTCAAGTATATGCACTCGGACATCAAGACCTTGGAGCGGACGGAGATTATCCGCGACCTACGCTTGGGTGTCTTTGATGTCTTGGTCGGGATCAACCTGCTCCGCGAAGGGATTGACGTTCCCGAGGTAAGCTTGGTTGCTATTCTCGATGCTGACAAGGAAGGTTTCCTTCGTAACGAACGTGGCCTCATCCAGACCATTGGACGTGCTGCCCGTAATAGCGAAGGACATGTCATCATGTATGCGGACACGATGACTCAGTCTATGCAACGTGCCATAGATGAAACGGCCCGTCGTCGGAAAATCCAGATGGCTTATAATGAAGAGCATGGTATCGTCCCACAAACCATTAAGAAAGAAATTCGTGATCTTATTGCCGTGACCAAGGCAGTTTCTAAGGAAGAGGACAAGGAAGTCGATATCAATAGCCTCAACAAACAAGAACGCAAAGAACTCGTCAAGAAACTGGAAAAACAAATGCAAGAAGCCGTCGAAGTGCTTGACTTTGAACTCGCAGCTCAGATTCGTGATATGATGTTGGAAGTCAAGGCGATGGGGTAGATGAAAGGAGAGGCATGAAATGGATATACTGGATGCTTACAAAAATGGGGCTTACGATATTGAGTTGGAAAATATTATACAGTCGTTAGGAGATTTAGATAGTAAGGTAGAGAATATTCATGGCATAATGGAAGCTTTTTTTCAATTTTCTCCAAAAGAAAAATGGGAAAAATTAGAAACAACTTTATATATATTATTAGAATTTAGTAATCTAGTCGATATAACGATTTTTTTAAGAAAGTTTTTATTAGAGGCAGAATCATTATTTAAAGAAAATAATGAAGAGTTTATTTTTAATGAGGATATTCTATATAATTACTTTCGCTCTTTAAGCAAATATTTTTGAAAAAGAATGTCGGAATTGAAGATTGCCAAGATTTTTTTATATGATAATAGCATTTTATTTATAATTCTCAAACGTATCAAAAAAATCTTAATTTAAACGGTATTGATGAATTTGTTTGTTATGGCATACTTAATATAATGCTGACAATTTTTTTGAGAGAGGTGAAGATTTTTGAAAGAGTAAAAAGAAAAAAATAAAAACAAGATTTGGAATCTATTATTGATATGGTTCTTTTAAAAATTTTTTTAAATTCTTCTTTGATTCTTTGCTATTTTAATATTGATTCTCTTGAAAATATTTTTTTAAGCCGGAACATTTAGATTTAATTAATAGTTTCTATAAAAATTAATCCTGATGATCTAAGTGTAAGATTTTATTTATTGTGGATAGAGACAAAAGACCCTGATATTATCAAAGAATCTATAGAAACACTTAAAACTATACAAAAATATACTGACTCAGATATTCTAAAAAATAAAATTTTTAGCTTATTGGAGAAAGCAAATGAAATAAAGGATGAAGATGTAGTAACTATACAAGATGTTCATGAAGATGTTTTGGAAGAATTTGCAAATACCCTTATTGATAAAATTCGCTTTCACTTAACAATCAAAGCCCGAGATCTTGAGAATAGTGAAGAATTTGGTCATTATACTAGAATTGAAACTTTAACGAACCACTTAATTAAAACGATAAAATCTGGCGATTCAAGTGAACCTGCGTATTTAAGATTAACAAATTCTAAACAATTAAATGATCCTATGGAAGGAAGAGCCATCTATGACTATTTGGAAATAGAAAGTTCCTCGGACTGCTATCAGAGTTCCAATGTCTTCTTATCATCAATGACAACTATATCAGATAGTCTTCCAATGTGGAAAGAATATGCAGAAGAATCTAGAGGTGCATTTTTACAGTACGACAAGAAGTATTTAAAAAAAATAATTGAACATGACTCTTTAGAGTTTGTGAGAATATTCTATTTAAACAGTACAAGGGAAGATGATTCTGATATTATACAAAAACTTAATGACTTAAAAGAGCTAATTCAAGAATTAAAGGCTAGACATACTGAAGAAAGTAGGAAGGTACAGTCAAATATCTTTAAAAATTTAGCGAAAATATCCTATCTTTTTAAGGTATCTGATTATGAATATGAGAATGAGTATCGTATTCTAATCAACTTTGATGATTCTGAAATAGAGCGACGACTAAATCCAAAACTCAAAACTGAAGATAAAATCGAACTTGAAGAAATAAAAGTTTTATCATGTAGTATTGGACTCAGTGAAAATGAGGAATCTGGTTATGATGATTTTAGGAAATATATTCACTTAGAATCAAGGGAGGATGGACGATATGCTTTATTTGTATATATCAATTTACTTCCTTTGAAATACTCAAAAGTAATCCTAGGTCCAAAGGTTACGGATGCAGACTATATTGCTCCTTATCTTAAACTTGCCAATCCTGATATAGAGATAGAAAGTTCAAAAATCCCTTATCGTTAAGTTGAGGATGACATAAAGCAGAAGGTGGTTTGCAAGAGTTTATCAAGAGTGGAATAGATAATGCAAACTTAATTGGGCAATCTTTTATAAAACAAGAATCTTTAAATGGCGCTATCTCATATTTCAATTTATAAGCCCTTTTTAACTATTCTTACATGGCTGTACCTATTCTTAGAATTGTCCGTTATACCCAATTCCTCTATTGCTATTAGTATAGCTTATCAAGTAGAGGGGCAAGAACTTATCATTGACAGAGGAGGTCTACATACTAGCTATTGTGAGTATCATGACTTAGTAAATTCCTTTATCATGAAGTCAGAAGTAGAATACAACGAAGATATATTTTAATAACTTAGAAAGCGAGCGAGTCCATGTCTCGAGCACAAGCAACCATTTTAACCAACATCTGTCTAATCGAAGATCTAGAAAATAAGCGAGTAGTCATGCAATATCGCTCTCCTGAAAACAATCGCTGGTCTGGCTATGCCTTTCCAGGAGGTCATGTTGAGAACGGAGAGGCCTTTGCCGAGTCTGTCATTCGTGAGATTTATGAAGAAACAGGTCTAACCATTCAGAATCCACAACTAGTCGGCATTAAAAACTGGCCCTTAGATACAGGTGGGCGCTACATCGTCGTTTGCTATAAAGCGACAGAGTTTACTGGAAATCTCCAATCTTCAGAAGAAGGAGAAGTATGTTGGGTGCAAAAAGACCAGATTCCAAATTTGGAACTGGCCTATGATATGTTGCCTTTGATGGAAATGATGGAAGCACCTGACAAGTCTGAGTTCTTCTATCGCCACCGTACAGAGGACGGCTGGGAAAGAAATTTTCTAGTCTTTTACTAAATAACCTAACTGATCCAAGGCCTCCTCGATATAGTGGAGGTCTTGTTGTGTCTCGGCTTCAACAAGGTGGTAATGGATGCCGTCTGTCAATTCAGAAAGGGGTCTAAAGTCTGAATTCTCGACTTGTTCCAGAAAGTGCTGGACATCTCGGCGGCAAGTGAGTTTGAGTAGGGTTTCAATTTCGCCATAAACGGGATGATCGATTAAGATATTTTGAACACGACCGCCATTATCTACAATGGCTAGTAGTTCCTGTCCGATTTCTTCCAGTTCATGTTTCACTTTAAAGAGTTTGTGGACGTAGGGGCTGGCATCATTTTCTTTGTAGATATAACCACGATTGGTGGATAGGATAGGAGCTCCATCTGCTCGGAGAATAGCAATGTCCTGTACAATGACCTGGCGCGTAACATGGAAGTGTTCAGCCAAGGTTTGACCATTGAGAGCTTTTGGCGCCTCTTTTAACAGTTTGAGAAGAGCTTGTTTGCGATCCTTTGTCATAGTTTTTCCTTTTAGCGACGTTTTCGAAGCACTTTATAGACAGCTAGTGCTAATGTATAGTCTACCATACTATGGACGATTGTGCCAAAACCAACTAGGACAAAGAGAACATAAAACATATTTTCAACATTTGTCCCTGAAGTAGCATAGAAGATGATACAAGCTATTACTTCAGCGATAGCATGAACAACACCCAAAACAAAGTTAAAAATCCAAGATGCCTTTGGTTTATCCAAGGTTTCAGGGAATTTCTTTAAGTACAAAGCCCCCAAAGTACCAAACAATGTGAGAGAAGGCACGAAGTACAATAACAGGCGGATAACCTGCCATCAGGAAACCAAGACTAGAAGCAATAATCACAAAAGCAGCCATCAAAGGCGAAAGAAACATGGCGATAAAGATGGGGATATGACTTCCCAAGGTGTAAGAAGCCGGTGGGATAACGATTTTAAAAGGCATAATGATTGGAATCAAAATCGCTATTGCAGTGAGTAGGGCAGTCATAGTCATAAACTGCGTTTTTTTCCGTATATCCATAAGAACCTCCATTTATCTGTATATACACAAGTATAGTACAATAAATCACCAATCAAGTCAAGAAGCATTATTGATTTTTCAGGAAAATTTGGTTAAAATGTGGTAAAGAATAATAGGAACTGAGGAGAAAATGTGATGATACTTTTTGTTTACCTAATCGTGGTAATCGTGATGATGTCAAAACAGAAAAGTGAAGGGAAAGTAGTCTCAGGTTGGACTCGTTTCCTAGTTTATAGTTTATTGGTCCTTTCGCTACTCTCTCTATTAGCAAGCAGTCTGGCTGTTTCACTCTTTAGCCTTCCTTTATTAGGTTTTCTTTTGATGGCAGCAATACTAGAAATTGCTTATTTCGTCAGATTGGTGATTGCATTTGGTTTGGTTTTACTATCTCTAACCCTATACTTGGATAGCCAGAAAAGCCAGCAACCTACACCTCTTTCGTATCAGCTCCTGCGCTTTGGCTTTCACATTCTATTGATGTTTCTCATGTTTTAAATGCTAAACTCCACCTTCAGGATGAAAGTGGAGTTGTTTTTTTATTTCTTCAAAGTTTCGAGACGGGGAACAATTGCTACTGTTAGAATGGCAGAGATGACAAGCTCGGCAATTGAGTTTGTAGAAATAACGGTTGCCAGGAGTTTTTGGATATTGCCGTCGAAGACATTTCCAAAAAGGAAGAAGATTCCCCCCAAGGACAAAGACGGTGTTGGTAAGGGAACCGAGAGCACCAGCAAAGATGAGACCCGTTTTGTTTTTTAATAATTTATAAACCAAGTAAGGTGTCAGACCAATCAAAACGCGAGGGACAATAGCGATAATCGCAGAATAGATGTTTCCGTTTGGTACGAAAGGTGAGAAAAGGTAGCTGGTTGGAAGGATGGTAATCGTGTTTACCGTTAAGCTCAATAGCCCCATAAGAAAACCAAGTGTAACCCCAACTCGAGGGCCATAGATGATACTAGCAATAATGACTGGAATATGAACGATAGTTGGTTTAATTGGAAATGGGAAAAGGTTAAATAGGAGAGAACTCAAAAAGTGGATAACGAGCATAACTGCAAAAAAGATAGCAATCGGTGCAATGTTAGAGCGTTTGTTCATTGAGGGTTTCCTTTATTCTTTCTAAAATAGTATTCAGGTCAGCTAGGGCGCCTTGCCGTGATCGCCACAGGCTAGTAGAGATTCTTTTGGAGAGATGATCTGATAACCATAGGTCTTTAATGTTTTTAGATTAGCCTGAGTTGCCGGATGGTCATACATCTTTGTATTCATGGCTGGTGCGACTAACTTTTTGACGTGGTCTGGCAAGGCAAGTGCTGTACTTGTCACCATGTTGTCAGCAAATCCGTGTGCTAGTTTGGCAATGGTATTAGCAGTAGCAGGAACAACAATAAAAAGGTCAGTCCTTTTGCCTAGTTCGATATGATTGACTTGATCAGGAGCTGGTTCCTTCATGACATCAAGGTGGACAGGATTTTGAGAGAGGACCTGTAGTGTCAACGGTTGGATAAACTCTCTCGCTGCCTCAGTCATTAAGACAGTGACCTGATGGCCTTGTTTCTTCAAGGAACTGACTAGGTCAGCTGCTTTATAGGAGGCAATGGAACCTGTCACTGCGATGAGAATATTTGCCATGGCTTTCCTTTCTATGAATCGTATGCTTGAATTTTTTCAAGGAGGAGGTTTGCTATTTCCTCTTTGGTTTGAACGGTTTGGAGTTCCTCTTTCTCAACAAAGATTGCTTGATGCTGGTTTGCTGAAATTTGAGTGAGGTCATTTGCAATGATTAAGTCTGCTTGGTTCTTGATAAGACTCTTTCGTGCGATCTCAATGAGATAATCCTCAGAGACATCAACCAGCAATTTAAACCCAATCAGATGAATAGCAGGATTCCATTCCTTGACTAGAGAGATGATTTTTGGAGTTTTTTTCAGGAATAAAACCTGAACTTCATCAGTTGATGAAATCTTAGCTTGATGATTCTGCTTGCTTAAATTCTTCTAAATTAGAGCTAGCCTGAACTTCCTCAAGTCCCGTCATATAAACAGGTGTGTAGTCAGACACAGCCATTGAGTGGATTAAGACCTGATATTCCTTAACAAGTTCTTGCATCGCAACTAGAAGGTCGTTGGTATTATCAATTTCTCGAATGCTTAGATTGGGATGAGCTTCTGGCTTCAGAGCTCGTTTTGTCGTTATCAAACAAACTTCATGCCCTGCAGCAAGCAAGGTTTCTGTGATGATTTTTCCCAAGCGACCTGTAGAATGGTTAGTAATAGAGCGGACACTATCAATAGCTTCACTGGTACCGCCCGATGTGACTAAAATTTTCATAGCACTATTGTACACAAAAATGATATGCAAGTCAAAGAAAGCATTTAAAAGAAAAATATATTATTATTGACATTTATAGTAATAAATAAGATAATGAATCTAAGTAAATTAAAAGGGGTATATTATGGATTTTTTTAAATTTGCAGACAACATTGCAAAGGAAGCTGGTAAAGTATTGAATGATGTCGGTTCTGCTACTAGCGAAGCTTTAAATGAAGCGAGTAAATTTACTGGAGAAGTTATTACTGAATCTGTAAAAACTATAGGTGAAGTATCAAGCCAAGTTGGTAATGTTGTCTCAGACGTCTCAGAGAAAGCTGTTGGAGTTGCCGGAGATGTAGCACATCAGATAACTAATGTGACTTCTGAAACATTTAACGAAGCTGGGAAAATAGCGAATAATACAAAAGAACAAATTGAATCGGTAGACCTTTTTAATTCTAAACTAAGACAAGAAGCTCTTGATGGATATAATGAAGCTATTAGTTGTTATAATGAGGAAGCTAATAGCTTGGCTAATAAATCAATAGAGCTTTATCAGGTTAGGGATAAAGCTATCAAAGTTGTAAAAATTGTTGAAGAAAGAATTAACAAACTAGCAAATAAACCAAAAGAGTTTGAAACAAAATTAGAAGCAATTGATGTTGAAATTCAAAATTTTGAAGATAAGCAAATTGCTATTTCACAGTCAATTAAGGAAGCTGAATTAGCAAGTGGTAGCACAGCGGCTACGGCTTCACTTAGCGCATTAGGAGTAACAGTTGCAACTTTAGGGCCTACTGCCGCTATGGGTGTTGCAACTACATTTGGTGTTGCATCAACAGGTACTGCAATTTCAAGTTTGTCAGGTGCTGCAGCAAATAGCGCCGCTCTGGCTTGGTTAGGTGGTGGAAGTGTAGCAGCTGGTGGCGGTGGAGTGGCAGCCGGTAACGCATTTTTAGCATTGGCTGGTCCTGTCGGTTGGGGAATTGCAGGCGCTATGTTGACCGCTTCTATAGGCGCTGGTGTAGTAGCTAATAGGAAAAATGAAGAAGTTGCAAAAGAGGCTATAGAGGAACAGAAAAAGGTAGAATTGTTGGCTAGACAACTTAAAGAAAAAGTAATAGAAGTTACGGAATTAATAGAACTAACTGAAAAACAAACAGAAGGAATTTATTTAGCCAATTTATCTTTAACTGGAATGGACTATAGCTTATTTACTGATGACGAAAAATATCAAGCAGGTGCTTTAGTGAATTCAACTCTATCATTGACTGCTATGGTAAATAAGGAAATTAGAATAAATGAGTAACCAGATTATTAATCAAGCTTTTAACCAAGGTATTGGTGCATATGTTAATTGTTTAAATAATTTAAGGATTCAGGACTTACAAATTGCTATGAAAATCATAGAGGATGAAGCACGCAAAGTCATCTTAAACAAGGACAAAGCCTCAAAGATTTTAAACTATACGAGAGACAAAATTGAAGACGTTATTCTAAAGAAGCGTGGAGGAGATTATGGTGGTCACGGCTTTATCGCTGAATTTGCAGAAGCAGGGATTGTAAATGCGAGGAGAGCCATTGAAGGGTTAAATCCTATTGTCAAAGTATTGAATGATAATGGACCAGCCGATTTATTAATTGGTAGAAATACCATTCAAATGAAGTTTTATGGTAATTTACGTGATGAACTAGCTCAATCGTTTCATTACAGTTCAAAAATGAAAATGATGTTTCCAAAAGATCACGTTAAAGTATTTGAAAAAATAATGGCTGGAGCAAAAGAAGTTGAATTGAATGGCAAGAGATTATCCATTAAGCAAATTACGGATATACGCCAAATGATTAATGATATCACTGAAAGCAAGGGACTTACTTCATACAAATATTGGATGAAATCCTCTGCTCTAGATTATAAAGATGCTCAAAAAAATTCAATTCATTCTCTTATAGATTCTGAAGAGAAGAATATTCGTAAAACAGTCAGACTAAAACAACAAGAATTAAATAAAAAAAGATTAGTTGCCCAAAAACATGCATTACCAAATTTAAAAGAAGCTAACAAGGTTGCAAGAAACGCAGCTTTTTTACAGGGTGGTTTAGCATTAATGTCGACTGTGTATGGGAAATACAAAGAAGGAAAAAATATTTGAATTCGAACAATCAGATTGGTTAGATTGTGGATTGGACACAGCTGAAGGAGTTGTAAAGGGGGCAATATCTGGTTATTCAATTTACGGATTAACAAATGTCTTTGGTATTAGTGCTCCAAATGCTAGTGCTTTAGTTATGGCAACTTATGGAATGATAGACATTATTCTAAAGTATAGATCTACAGAAATAACCCAAGATGAATTTATGAATCTTTTGACATTAAATGTAATGGATGCTTCCTTTGCAACAATTGGTGCTTGTATTGGTCAAGCAATGATTCCTATACCAGTTCTAGGTTCTATAGTAGGTTCAATAACTAGTTCAATAATTTGGGAGATAGGCAAGGGGATTTTAAACGAAAGAGAACAAAACATAATTCAAGATTACAGGGAAAATCTGAATAGTTACATAAAAACTTTAGACGAAAATTATCTTGTCATTTACAACGAAATTATAGAAAAGTATAAAAAATTGGGCGAAATACAAGCATATTCGTTTGATTTGTCAATAAATACTAAACTTAGGTTTGAGTACTCTATTGATTTGGCAGAAAGTTTAGAAATTGAAGATAATAAAATTCTCCATGATTTGTCTGAAATTGATAATTTTTTTCTTGACTAGATTATTTTCACATTCTTTATAGTCTAAAACTATAAAAGCATATAAAAATTTAAAAATCGCTATTATACCCCCTAGAATATTGATATTTACGAACGTTTAGAGAGTTTATGGATGTTAAAAATCTTGTTTTGTGTTATAATGAATTATCACATTAGAGGTTAGAGGAGTTTGCTATGAAAACAGATATTGAAATCGCACAGAGTATTGAGTTGAAACCAATCGTTGATGTTGTTGAGAAATTGGGGATTTCTTACGATGATTTGGAATTGTATGGAAAGTACAAGGCTAAGCTCAGCTTTGATAAAATTCGTGCAGTTGACAGCAATCCAGTTGGGAAATTGATCTTGGTTACTGCCATCAATCCAACACCAGCAGGTGAAGGGAAATCAACTATTACCATTGGTCTTGCGGATGCCTTGAACAAGATTGGTAAGAAAACCATGATTGCTATTCGCGAACCGTCTCTTGGCCCAGTAATGGGGATTAAGGGTGGTGCAGCCGGTGGTGGTTATGCCCAAGTGTTGCCAATGGAAGACATCAACCTTCACTTTACCGGGGATATGCATGCCATTACAACTGCTAACAACGCTCTTTCTGCCTTGATTGACAACCACTTACACCAAGGAAATGAGCTCGGAATCGACCAACGTCGTATTCTTTGGAAACGTGTTGTGGACTTGAATGACCGTTCCCTTCGTCATGTGACCGTTGGACTTGGTGGTCCTCTAAATGGTATTCCTCGTGAGGATGGCTTTGATATTACAGTTGCTTCAGAAATCATGGCCATTCTTTGCTTGGCTACGGATATTGAAGACTTGAAACGTCGTTTGGCGAATATCGTTATCGGCTATCGTTACGATCGTACGCCAGTTTCTGTTGGTGATTTGCAGGTTGAGGGGGCTTTAGCATTGATTTTGAAAGATGCTATCAAACCGAACTTGGTTCAGACAATTTACGGTACACCTGCCTTTGTACATGGTGGTCCATTTGCCAATATCGCTCATGGATGTAACTCTGTTTTGGCAACGACTACAGCCCTTCACTTAGCGGACTACACAGTTACTGAAGCTGGTTTTGGTGCGGACCTTGGTGCTGAGAAATTCCTTGACATTAAGACACCAAACTTGCCAACTTCTCCAGATGCGGTAGTCATTGTTGCAACCCTCCGTGCCCTTAAGATGAATGGTGGTGTGGCCAAAGATGCTTTGACAGAAGAAAACGTTGAAGCGGTTCGTGCAGGTTTTGCTAACTTGAAACGCCACGTTGAGAACATCCGTAAGTTCGGTATTCCAGCAGTTGTAGCTATCAATGAATTTGTTTCTGATACAGAGGCTGAAATCGCAGCCTTGAAGGAACTTTGTGCCTCAATCGATGTACCAGTAGAATTGGCTAGTGTCTGGGCTGATGGCGCAGAAGGTGGTGTAGCACTTGCCGAAACACTTGTCAAGACAATCTCTGAAAATCCAGCCAACTATACTCGTCTTTATGACAACGACCTTTCTGTCCAAGAAAAGATCGAAAAGATTGTTACTGAAATCTATCGCGGTACAAAAGTCAACTTTGAGAAGAAAGCTCAAACACAAATCGCTCAAATCGTTCAAAATGGTTGGGATAAATTGCCAATCTGTATGGCGAAAACTCAATACAGTTTCTCAGACAATCCAAATGCACTTGGAGCGCCAGAAAACTTTGAAATTACCATTCGTGAATTGGTACCAAAATTAGGAGCTGGCTTCATTGTTGCCCTGACTGGTGATGTCATGACCATGCCAGGACTTCCAAAACGACCTGCAGCTCTCAATATGGATGTTGAAAGTGACGGAACCGTTTTAGGCTTGTTCTAGTGATATAGATTATTTTAAATGAGTTTGGAAAATCTTTCCAAGCTCATTTTTTTATCTAGATTTAAGGAGTTGTCTTCAGCTGATAATAGAGTTACTTTCTAGACGCAATCAGTCTAGGTAAAGATATTTTCCCTGATTTTTGATATAATAGAAACATTGACTTCAAGAGTAAGGAAGAGAAAATGAACGCATTATTGAATGGAATGAATGACCGTCAAGCCGAGGCGGTGCAAACAACAGAAGGTCCATTATTGATCATGGCTGGAGCTGGTTCTGGAAAGACTCGAGTTTTGACTCACCGTATTGCTTATTTGATTGATGAGAAGATGGTCAATCCTTGGAATATCTTGGCCATTACCTTTACCAATAAGGCGGCGCGTGAGATGAAGGAGCGTGCCTATGGCCTCAATCCAGCTACTCAGGACTGTCTGATTGCGACCTTTCACTCCATGTGTGTTCGTATTCTACGTCGTGATGCGGATCATATTGGCTACAACCGGAATTTTACTATTGTGGATCCTGGTGAACAGCGAACCCTCATGAAACGCATTCTCAAGCAATTAAACTTGGATCCTAAAAAATGGAATGAACGGACTATTTTGGGAACCATTTCCAATGCTAAGAATGACCAAATTGATGATGTGGCATATGCTGCCCAAGCTGGAGATATGTACACACAAATCGTGGTTCAGTGTTACACAGCCTATCAAAAAGAGCTTCGTCAGTCTGAGTCCCTTGACTTTGACGACTTAATCATGCTGACCCTACGTCTCTTTGATCAAAATCCTGACGTCTTGACTTACTATCAGCAGAAGTTCCAGTACATTCATGTTGATGAGTACCAAGATACCAACCATGCCCAGTATCAATTGGTCAAACTCTTGGCTTCACGCTTTAAAAATATCTGCGTAGTCGGTGATGCTGACCAGTCTATTTACGGTTGGCGTGGGGCTGATATGCAGAATATCTTGGATTTTGAGAAAGATTACCCTAACGCCAAGGTAGTTTTGCTAGAAGAAAATTACCGTTCAACCAAAACCATTCTCCAAGCTGCCAATGACGTCATCAAACAATAAAAATCGTCGTCCTAAGAATCTCTGGACTCAGAATGCGGATGGAGAGCAGATTATTTACTATCGCGCAAATGACGAACAGGATGAGGCTGTTTTTGTAGCAAAAACCATCGATGAACTTGGTCGTAGTCAAAACTTCCTCCACAAGGATTTTGCAGTTCTTTATCGGACTAATGCGCAATCCCGTACCATTGAGGAAGCCCTGCTCAAGTCCAATATTCCTTATACCATGGTTGGTGGGACTAAGTTCTACAGCCGTAAGGAAATCCGTGATATTATTGCTTATCTGAATCTTATTTCTAATTTAAGTGACAATATCAGTTTTGAGCGCATTATCAACGAGCCTAAGCGCGGAATCGGGCCAGGTACTGTTGAGAAAATTCGCGACTTTGCTAACCTACAAGAGATGTCCATGCTGGATGCTTCAGCCAATATCATGCTGTCTGGCATCAAAGGAAAAGCAGCCCAGTCTATATGGGATTTTGCCAATATGATTTTGGATTTGCGAGAGCAACTGGATCAATTAAGCATTACAGAGTTAGTTGAAGCGGTTCTTGAAAAAACAGGTTATGTGGAAATTCTTAATGCCCAAGCGACCTTGGAAAGCAAGGCGCGGGTTGAAAATATTGAAGAGTTCCTATCTGTTACCAAGAACTTTGATGACAATCCTGATAGTCAGGAAGAGGAAACAGGTTTAGATAAACTCAGTCGTTTCTTGAATGACTTAGCCTTGATTGCGGATACGGATTCAGGCAGTCAGGAGACATCTGAAGTAACCTTGATGACCCTCCATGCAGCGAAAGGACTAGAGTTCCCAGTTGTCTTTATCATTGGGATGGAGGAAAATGTATTTCCGCTTAGCCGTGCGGCTGAAGATCCAGATGAGCTAGAAGAAGAACGCCGTTTGGCCTATGTCGGTATCACGCGCGCTGAGAAGATCCTCTATCTGACCAATGCAAATTCTCGTCTGCTTTTTGGTCGTACCAATTATAATCGTCCAACTCGTTTTATCAATGAAATCAGTTCGGACTTACTTGACTATCAAGGCTTGGCTCGTCCAGCGAATACTAGCTTTAAGGCATCTTATAGCAGTGGTGGGATTGCTTTCGGTCAAGGTATGAGCTTAGCTCAAGCCCTTCAAGAACGGAAACGCAATGCCGCACCAAGCTCTATCCAGTCAAGTGGTCTCCCATTTGGACAATTTGCAGCCGGAAATAAAAAAGATTCGACTGATACAAGTTGGTCCATTGGGGACATTGCTCTTCACAAGAAATGGGGAGAGGGAACGGTCCTAGAAGTTTCGGGTAGTGGCGATACTCAGGAATTGAAAATCAATTTCCCAGAAGTGGGGCTGAAAAAACTCTTAGCCAGTGTTGCCCCAATTGAGAAAAAAATCTAATTTTCCATCCTTCTCACGAATAATAAAGTGAGGAGGATTTTTATGTACAGTATTTCATTCCAAGAAGATTCACTTTTGCCTAGAGAAAGACTAGTTAAAGAAGGAGTAGAGGCTCTGAGTAATCAAGAATTACTAGCTATTCTGCTTAGAACCGGAACACGTCAGGCTAATGTATTTGAAATTGCTCAGAAAGTCTTGGATAGTCTTAACAGTCTAACTGATTTAAAGAAAATGACCCTGCAGGAATTGCAGAGTCTGTCTGGTATTGGACGGATTAAAGCCATTGAACTACAAGCAGTGATTGAACTGGGGCATCGTATTCATAAACATGAAACCCTTGAGATGGAAAGCATTCTCAGCAGTCAAAAGCTAGCCAAGAAAATGCAACAGGAACTTGGTGATAAAAAACAAGAGCACCTAGTGGCGCTCTATCTCAATACTCAAAATCAAATCATTCATCAGCAGACCATTTTCATCGGCTCTGCGACACGTAGTATTGCTGAACCGAGAGAAATCCTTCACTATGCATTGAAGCATATGGCAACCTCTGTGATTCTCGTTCACAATCATCCATCTGGTTCTGTATCTCCTAGTCGAAATGATGATCATGTCACTAAGCTAGTCAAGGAAGCCTGCGAACTGATGGGTATCGTTTTCTTGGACCATCTGATTGTCTCTCACTCGGATTACTTTAGTTACCGTGAAAAGACGAATCTAATTTAGAGTTCATTAACAACATAGTCAAATAGCGTTTTATCTTTGGGGCGATTTTCAAAGAGAAATTCAGGATGCCATTGGACACCAAGATAAGGAAAACCGTCCGTAGTTGTCACAGCCTCAATGATTCCATCTTTAGGATCATGTGCTACAACCCTAAGATTTGAAGCTAGATCTTTAATGCTCTGGTGGTGGAAGGAGTTGATATGAGAGATTTCTCCATAGATTTCTCGGAGAATGGTATCAGGTTCTGTTACGAGGCGTTGGGTCGTGTATTCGGCTGAACAGTCCTGCCAATGATCCTCGATATCTTGGTATAGCGTGCCTCCCATGGCGACATTGAAAAGTTGAGTACCCCGACAAACAGAGAAAATTGGTTTCTTTTGCTTAATCGCTTCTTTGATAAGTGCTAGTTCAAAAATATCTCTTTGAAGGTGATAGTCATCACTATCAATAGTCTTTGGTTCACCATAGTATTTTGGATCAACATTTTGCCCACCCGTTAGGATGAGCTTATCAATGATACTGATGTAATAGGCAGCCATTTCTTGATCACCAATCGGTAGGATGATTGGAATTCCGCCAGCGTCCTTGACTCCTTCAACAAAGCCCTTCGCTGCATAGCTCATCATGATGTCATCATCTGGATGAGCTTTTTCATTTCCTGTAATCCCAATAACTGGTTTTTTCATAAATGCTTTCGCTTTCTAATCCTCTTTACGCATAAAATAGAGGAGGGTTTGGAGTTCGCTTGTCAAATCGACATACTGAACGACCACATCTTTTGGGAGGTGAAGGTGAACAGGGGAAAAGCTGAGAATACCTTTTATACCTGCATCAACTAAAAGATTGGCAACTTCTTGTGATTTAACACTTGGAACTGTTAGGATAGCAGTTTTGACATCTGCTTCTTTGATTTTTCTTTAATCTGAGAGATACCATAGATTGGAATTCCATCAGGTGTCTGGCTTCCGACTTCTGGATGATCATCTAGGTCAAAGGCCATGATAATTTTCATCTTGTTACGCTCGTGGAAGCGGTAGTGGAGAAGGGCGTGTCCCATATTTCCGATTCCAACCAACATAACATTTGTAATGGAGTTATCATTTAGGAGGTCAGCAAAAAAATTCATCAATTTTTTGACATCGTAACCAAAACCACGACGACCTAGTTCACCAAAATAGGAAAAATCCCGACGAACGGTTGCAGAATCGATACCGATAGCCTCTGCAATTTGCTTGGAGTTGGCACGTTCGATTTTTTCTGCATGAAATCTCTTGAAAATTCGATAGTAAAGAGAGAGTCTTTTTGCTGTTGCTTTTGGAATAGCAGACTGTTTATCTTTCACAAAATCACAACCTTTCTATTCTTCTATTTTATAGAAACATTGTGAAAAAATCAACAAAAACAAGAAAAAACTAAGAAATTTCTTAGTTTTTATCTGAAAAATGAGCTTGTGATAGAAAACGGTAGAGATCGCCAACCAATCCTTGATAAATCACCTTATCATTCAGCGTTAAGGAGCTGATTAGGAGAGTATCAGGTAGGGTCACACAGCCTGATAGAGATAACATAAGCTCTTCGTAATCCTTGTATTCAAGTGTACGTTCTACGTCATAGTTATCTTGATAGGTAAGTCGATACATAGTCAATTATCTTTCTTCTTTAGTGAAGATACCGCGTTCTACAAGGCTGTCCATGAGGAAGTAGAATTTTTCCTGATGAATGTGGTGGTCTTCTGATTTAAAGATATTCACCAAACGAAGGCCAGACTTGTCAGTGATGTTGAGTTTAGCACCTGTAAGGTCTTTGTTGATGATGATTTTTAGCTTGAAACCTTCACCACTGTTGGGTACTTTTTCAAGTAGACGAGTCAGTTCGAAGTTTCCAACCTTTGTTTCAAAGAAAGTATTATCTTTCAGTGTGAACTTTTTGACAGTAGGGCTAAGTGTATAGTCGTAGCGGCAGTTTTGTAGTTTAATGGTTTTTTCGAATGCCATTAGATTAATCTCCAATAATATTTTTTAAGGTTTGTGCGAGTTGTTTCAGTTCTTCCTTAGTGTTAAGAGGAGAAAGACTGATACGGACAGATTCTTTCAATCGATGTGAATCTGGTCCATAAAATGCTTTAAGCACATGACTGGTTTGCACAATACCAGCAGTACAAGCTGAACCGGTAGAAATTGAAATTCCTTCAAGATCTAACCGAAGTAAAAGTAAATCATTTTTCTGACCAGGGAAGCCAATGTTGACAACATAAGGTAGTTGGTGGTTACTTTCATTGAGATAGTAGTCTAAATCGGAAATCTCTTTTAGAAAAACTGTTTTAAGGGAACTTAGTTTTTGGTAGTGCTCAACTTGGTCATTTAAATCCTCTTTGAGAGCAGCGACCATGCCTACAATGGCAGCGAGGTTTTCTGTTCCAGCCCGTTTCTTTTGTTCTTGGTCCCCACCGTGAAGGTAGGAATCAAAATCCGCGGAAGAAGCGTAAAGAAAGCCGACACCTTTTGGTCCATGGAATTTGTGGGCAGAAGCACTGAGGAAATCAATTCCTAATTCCTCAGGATGGATAGGAATTTTTCCGATAGCTTGAACTGCATCAACATGATAAGCAGCAGGATGATCTTTTAAACACGTCCAATCTCAGCGATAGGTAAGAGGCTACCTGTTTCATTATTAGCATACATGGTGGAAACGAGAATGGTATCGTCACGTAAGGCTTCTTGAATTTGCTGGGCAGTTATTTCTTGATTTACTGGTTGGATGATGGTCGCTTCAAAACCAAAATGTTGTACCAGATAATCGATAGTCTCAAGCACAGAATGGTGTTCAATAGCTGTCGTGATGATATGTTTTCCACGATTTTGATGACGGAGACAATAGCCGATAATGGCTGTATTGTTACTTTCTGTACCGCCAGATGTAAAAAAGATATGTTGAGGTTTGGTTCCTAGTAAGAGGGCTAAGTCCTGACGAGCTTCTCGCAAGAGTTTGCCAGCCTGCCGACCATGACTATGAATACTAGAAGGATTACCATGAGTTTCTTGCATGACCTTGGTCATTTCTGCAATAGCTACTGCTGACATAGGAGTCGTAGCAGCATTGTCCAAATAAATCAAAGAATCACCTTATTTCTTTTTGTTGTAAGCAAAGAGTGGGCTGACTGGTTTTCTTTCATGGATGCGGACGATAGCATCTCCGATTAATTCGCTAGCAGTAATGTAACATACATTTTCTGGAGTTCTTTCTTTGGTTGCTACTGAGTCCGTCACGAGGATTTCTTTGATGTTTGTAGCGTCAAGAAGATCTGCTGCACCTTCAACAAATAAACCGTGACTGGATACTGCATAAATCTCAGTTGCGCCTTCACGTTCAACGATTTGCTGCTTCAGAGAAAGTACGACCAGTATTTAGGATGTCGTCAATCAAGATAGCTTTCTTGCCTTCAACATCCCCAATGATATAGCCTTCGTTACGATCAGAATCGTCTTGGGCGTAGTCAATGATAGCGATAGGAGCATCAAGGTATTCAGCCAAACTACGAGCACGTTTAACACCAGAGTTCTTTGGACTAACAACAACAACATCAGAGCCAAGAAGTCCTTTATCACAGTAGTGCTTAGCAAATAGAGGAACAGTATAAAGATTATCTACAGGAATATCAAAGAAACCTTGGACTTGAACAGCGTGGAGGTCAAGCGTTAGAACACGACTTACACCAGCTTTGACAAGCATATTGGCAACTAGTTTTGCAGTGAGGGGTTCGCGAGAAGAAGCGATACGATCCTGACGAGCATAACCAAAGTAAGGGAGGACAACGTTGATACTATGAGCACTTGCACGTACACAAGCATCAACCATGATTAATAATTCCATCAAGTGGTTGCTAACGGGGTAGCTGGTTGACTGGATGATGTAAACATCGTAACCACGGACACTTTCTTCGATGTTGACCTGGATTTCTCCGTCAGAAAATTGACGAGAGGATAATTTCCCGAGAGGTACACCAACTGTATCCGCAATCTTTTGAGCGATTTCATGGTTAGAGTTTAGGGTGAAAAGTTTCATGTTGTTTCTATCTGACATTATAGACCGTCCTCTGTAAACTTTGCGAATCTTCTCTGAGAAAGTTTTGTTTTTCAAAGCCAGATTCTTTTATTTTTATCTTTTCTATTTTACCAAAAAAAGGAGATTATTTCAGCTTTTTTTCATGCTTTTAATAAAACGAATTAATTTTGATGGAGCTTTCTGATAAGTAATCTGATTTTCATCTAAAAATCTCTGAAAATCTTCTTTCCCTTTTTCATGATCGGTGACTTCAAGCTCGAGTTCATAGTCCGTCTGGTCAAAGTAGTGACTTTCATCTAAGGCCATTAAGCCAATTTCAGTTTTCATTTCATAACGTAGAGTGGAAAGACAGCCTAGAACAAACCAGTCATGGCTTTCGATGCCAATCTTAGAGAGCTTCACTAGAACGAGACCCTGAGGTAGTTTTTGTTTTTCTAGGTATGATTCAGCTTCTGGAAGAGTTAGTTTCTGGTTGTATTCCATATTTCCTACAGTTTGAGGTACTTTTAAGGTCAATTCCGCCCAATCTGAAAAGGTGCGAATGCGCATGGCAACCTTCTTTTCACGCAATTGGAAATCTGGCGTGTCAATGTAGTAGTTCTTCTGAAGAACGGGTTGGATATGGGAAAACTGTTTTTTTAGATGATCATATTCCTCTTTTTTCAGAAGTGTTTTCAATTCTATTTCTAAATGTTTCATTTTTTCAACCTTTTCTATATCTTTGAAAGCGATTTATGGTATAATGGACAATGTATTTATTGTATACGAATGTACTGAAAAAATCAAAGATTTTCGACAGAGCAATCAAACATTACAAGGGAGAGAGTATGACCATAGAATGGGAAGAATTTTTAGATCCTTACATTCAGGCTGTTGGTGAATTGAAGATTAAACTTCGGGGAATTCGCAAACAGTATCGTAAGCAAAACAAGCATTCTCCGATTGAGTTTGTAACGGGTCGTGTCAAACCAATTGAAAGTATTAAAGAAAAATGGCTCGTCGAGGAATTACATATGCAAGTCTGGAACATGATCTGCAAGACATTGCTGGTTTACGTGTCATGGTTCAGTTTGTTGATGACGTTAAAGAAGTAGTTGAGATTCTACGTAAACGCCAAGATATGAGAGTCGTTCAGGAACGAGACTATATCACTCATCGTAAGGCTTCGGGCTATCGTTCTTATCACGTGGTTGTTGAGTACACGGTTGATACGATCAACGGAGCTAAGACGATTTTGGCGGAAATTCAAATACGGACGTTAGCCATGAATTTCTGGGCTACGATTGAACACTCGCTCAATTATAAGTATCAGGGTGATTTTCCAGAAGAAATCAGGAAAAGACTGGAAATTACAGCGAAAATAGCCTATCAATTGGATGAAGAAATGGGTAAGATTCGTGATGATATCCAGGAAGCGCAGGCTCTCTTTGATCCATTGAGCAGAAAATTAAACGATGGTGTAGGAAATAGTGACGATACAGATGAAGAATACAGGTAAACGAGTTGACCTCATAGCAAATAGAAAGCCACAAAGTCAGAAGGTCTTGCATGAGCTGAGGGAAAAACTCAAGAAACAACATTTTATACTGAACGATACCAATCCCGACATCGTCATTTCGATTGGTGGTGACGGGATGCTTTTGTCTGCCTTTCACAAGTATGAGAATCAGTTAGACAAGGTTCGATTTGTAGGTGTTCATACAGGGCATTTGGGATTTTACACAGATTATCGTGATTTTGAGTTGGATCAGTTGGTGACCAATCTTTTACTAGATACGGGTGCCAAAGTTTCTTATCCAGTCTTGAATGTTAAGGTAACGCTTGAAAATGGAGAAGTGAAATCTTCCGGGCCTTAAATGAAGCCAGCATCCGTCGATCAGATCGCACCATGGTTGCGGATATCATCATTAACCATGTTCCGTTCGAGAGATTTCGTGGAGATGGAGTGACTGTTTCAACGCCGACGGGAAGTACTGCCTACAACAAGTCCTTGGGTGGAGCTGTCTTGCATCCGACCATTGAAGCCTTGCAGTTGACGGAGATAGCGAGTCTTAACAACCGAGTCTATCGTACTTTGGGATCATCGATCATTATTCCCAAAAAAGATAAGATTGAACTTTTGCCGACACGCAATGATTACCATACGATATCAGTTGATAACAGCGTCTTTTCCTTCCGTAATATCGAACGGATTGAGTATCAAATCGACCATCACAAGATTCACTTCGTAGCGACACCAAGCCACACTAGTTTTTGGAATCGTGTCAAAGATGCCTTTATCGGCGAGGTGGATGAATGAGGTTCGAATTTCTCGCAGATGAGCACGTCAAAGTCAAAACCTTCCTCAAGAAACACGAGGTTTCCAAGGGACTTTTGGCTAAGATTAAGTTTCGAGGCGGGGCTATTCTGGTCAATGGCCAACCTCAAAATGCGACTTATCTCTTAGATATTGGAGACAGGGTAACTATTGACATTCCAGCAGAGGAAGGATTTGAGAGCCTTGAAGCTATTGATAGACCACTCGATATCTTGTATGAGGATGATCATTTTCTGGTTTTGAATAAGCCTTATGGAGTAGCTTCCATCCCCAGTGTTAATCATTCCAATACCATTGCCAATTTTATCAAGGGCTACTATGTCAAACAAGAATATGAAAACCAGCAAGTTCACATCGTGACTAGGCTTGATAGAGATACATCTGGTTTGATGCTTTTTGCCAAACACGGCTACGCTCATGCACGTTTAGACAAGCAACTGCAACGAAAGTCTATCGAGAAACGCTACTTTGCTTTGGTTAAAGGAGCTGGTGTCTTGGAGCCTGAAGGGGAGATTATTGCGCCGATTGCGCGTGATGAAGATTCTATTATCACAAGACGGGTTGCCAAAGGTGGCAAATACGCCCATACGTCTTACAAAGTTGTAGCGTCTTATGGAAATATTCACCTAGTCGATATTCGCCTGCATACTGGACGAACTCATCAGATACGAGTGCATTTTTCTCATATCGGTTTTCCTCTTTTAGGAGACGATTTGTATAGTGGTAGTCTAGATGACGGTATCCAACGTCAGGCTCTGCATTGTCATTATTTATCTTTTTATCATCCCTTTCTAGAGCAAGATTTGCAACTAGAAAGCCCCTTGCCGGATGATTTCAGCAATCTAATTACTCAGTTATCAACTAATACTCTTTAAAATCTATTTGGAGTATAATTTATTTTCTTAAAGGAGAAAACTCATGGAAGTTTTTGAAAGTCTCAAAGCCAACCTGGTTGGCAAAAATGCTCGTATCGTTCTCCCTGAAGGGGAAGAGCCTCGTATTCTTCAAGCGACAAAACGCTTGGTAAAGAAACAGAAGTAATTCCTGTTTTGCTCGGAAACCCTGAAAAAATTAAAATTTATCTTGAAATCGAAGGGATCATGGATGGTTATGAAGTAATTGATCCTCAACATTATCCTCAATTCGAAGAAATAGTTGCTGCCTTGGTAGAGCGTCGTAAGGGTAAAATGACTGAAGAAGAAGCGCGCAAAGTTTTGGTTGAAGATGTCAACTACTTTGGTGTGATGCTAGTCTACTTGGGCTTGGTTGACGGTATGGTATCTGGTGCGATTCACTCAACTGCCTCAACAGTTCGCCCAGCCCTACAAATCATTAAAACTCGTCCAAATGTAACTCGTACTTCAGGTGCCTTCCTCATGGTACGTGGTACGGAACGTTACCTATTTGGAGACTGTGCCATTAATATCAATCCAGATGCAGAAGCTTTGGCCGAAATTGCGATCAATTCAGCAATCACAGCTAAGATGTTTGGTATTGAACCTAAAATTGCCATGCTAAGCTATTCTACTAAAGGTTCAGGTTTTGGTGAAAGTGTTGATAAGGTAGTGGAAGCTACTAAAATTGCTCACGACTTGCGTCCTGATCTTGAGATTGATGGTGAATTGCAATTTGATGCTGCCTTTGTTCCTGAAACTGCAGCTCTAAAAGCTCCAGGAAGTAATGTAGCTGGTCAAGCAAATGTCTTTATCTTCCCAGGTATCGAAGCCGGAAATATCGGTTACAAGATGGCTGAACGTCTCGGTGGTTTTGCGGCTGTCGGACCTGTTTTGCAAGGTTTGAACAAACCTGTTAACGACCTTTCTCGTGGATGTAATGCAGATGATGTGTACAAGTTGACCCTTATCACAGCAGCTCAAGCAGTTCATCAATAAGATTTAGTCCTCTTTCCCATGGGAAGAGGCTTTTTAGTACTGAGAAAAGGACAGTTAGAAGCTTCTATGTTATACTAGATATATGTTAGATTTGAAAGAATACGGTGTTGACATGTGGCCAGAGGAGAAGATTTCCTCTTTCCGTGAGAAACTCCTCAACTGGTATGATGAAAACAAGCGAGATCTACCTTGGCGGAGAAGTAAAAATCCTTATCACATCTGGGTATCTGAAATCATGCTCCAGCAGACCAGGGTGGATACAGTTATTCCCTACTATGAACGATTCTTGGACTGGTTTCCAACTGTTGAAAGTCTGGCGAATGCTCCTGAAGAGCGTCTGCTGAAGGCTTGGGAGGGACTGGGTTATTATTCTCGAGTGCGCAATATGCAGGCTGCAGCTCAGCAGATTATGACTGACTTTGGGGGGCAATTTCCAAATACTTATGAAGGAATTTCTAGTTTAAAAGGGATTGGCCCTTATACTGCGGGAGCTATTTCCAGTATCGCTTTTAATTTGCCTGAGCCAGCGGTTGATGGCAATGTCATGCGGGTTTTGGCACGCTTGTTTGAGGTTAATCATGATATCGGAGTTCCCAACAATCGCAAGATTTTCCAAGCCATGATGGAAATCTTGATTGACCCGAAACGACCAGGAGACTTTAACCAAGCTCTGATGGATTTAGGGTCAGATATAGAGGCTCCAGTTAACCCTCGACCAGAAGAAAGCCCTGTTAAGGACTTTAGCGCAGCGTATCAGAATGGCACCATGGGTCGTTATCCGATTAAAGAACCCAAGAAAAAGCCTCTCCCAATTTATCTCAAGGCCTTAGTTGTACGCAATGACTGTGGTCAATATCTACTTGAAAAAAATGAAAGCGAGAAACTACTAGCCGGTTTTTGGCACTTCCCCTTGATCGAAGTTGATGATTTCTCAAGTGATGACGATCAGCTAGATCTCTTTTCACAAGTCAAAGAGGAAAGCAGAGCATTTGGACCAAGCCCTCAAGAAAACTTTGAGCAGGATTATGATTTAGAAGTGAATTGGTCCCATCAAGTATTTGACCAGGTCAAGCATGTATTTAGTCATCGGAAATGGCATATTCAAATCCTAGCTGGTCAGGTGACAGAAACAAAACAGTTTTCGGACAGAGAAGTTCGTTGGGTTTCTCCTCAGGAGTTTTCTATTTATCCAATTGCGAAACCTCAACAAAAAATTTGGCAGGCTTATAAAACAAGTCTTGAAGATGAAGGCCTATAGTAGCCATTTGTGCCTTCTTTGCATTTTTTTGTTATAATAGATAGAGAAAAGGTGATAAAATGAAAAAAATATTAATTGTAGATGATGAGAAACCAATCTCAGATATTATTAAGTTTAATATGGCCAAGGAAGGTTATGAAGTCGTTACAGCCTTCAATGGTCGTGAGGCAATCGAGCTATTTGAAGCTGAGCAACCAGATATTATTATCCTTGACTTGATGCTACCTGAAATCGATGGTTTAGAAGTTGCTAAAGCTATTCGTAAGACTAGTAGCGTGCCGATTATCATGCTATCAGCTAAGGATAGCGAGTTTGACAAGGTTATTGGTTTAGAGTTAGGTGCTGACGATTATGTTACAAAACCTTTCTCAAACCGTGAGTTGCAGGCTCGTGTTAAGGCCCTCCTTCGTCGTACAGACCTAGTTTCTGTGGATAGCCAAGAGTCTGATGAGAAGAAGACGCAGCCTTTACAAATTGGTGATTTGGAAATTGTTCCAGATGCTTACGTGGCTAAGAAATATGGTGAGGAATTAGATTTAACCCACCGTGAGTTTGAACTCTTGTATCACTTGGCATCTCATATTGGACAAGTGATTACACGTGAACACTTGCTTGAGACTGTATGGGGTTATGACTATTTTGGTGATGTTCGTACAGTGGACGTGACCATTAGACGCTTGCGTGAGAAAATCGAAGATACTCCAAGTCGTCCAGAGTACATTCTCACACGTCGTGGTGTTGGATACTATATGAGAAATAATGATTGAAGATATTAGACAAACTATTCTGACCAGCGATTTTATCTTTATCCTGATTTTACTTGGATTTATCCTAGTCGTGACCTTGTTGTTATTGGAAAATCGTCGGGATAATATCCGTCTAAAGGAGATAAATCAAAAGGTTAAGGACTTGATTGCAGGTGATTATTCTCAAGTTTTGGACTTGCAAGGGAGTACAGAAATCACCAATATCACCAATAATCTGAACGATTTGTCAGAAGTTATTCGTTTGACCCAAGAAAATCTGGAACAAGAGAGTAAACGATTGAACAGTATTCTTTCTTACATGACAGATGGCGTTCTTGCGACCAATCGCCGTGGCCAGATTACCATGATCAACGATATGGCCAAGAAACAGCTCGGTGTGCAGAAAGAAGATGTTCTGAATAAAAGCATCCTCGAATTGCTTAAGATAGAAGATGAGTATGAGCTGCGTGACCTGATTACACAGATTCCTGAGTTGACGATTGACTCCCAGGATGTAAATGGTGAATACCTGAGCCTTCGTGTCCGTTTTGCCCTTGTCCGCCGTGAGTCTGGATTCATCTCTGGTTTGGTTGCCGTTTTACATGATACGACCGAGCAGGAGAAGGAAGAACGTGAGCGAAGACTCTTTGTTTCGAACGTGAGTCACGAGTTGCGAACTCCTTTGACCAGTGTTAAATCTTATCTTGAAGCCTTGGACGAGGGAGCTCTGTATGATCCTGTTGCTCCTGATTTTATCAAGGTTTCACTCGATGAAACCAACCGTATGATGCGGATGGTGACAGATCTCTTACATCTCTCTCGTATTGATAATGCGACAAGTCAGCTAGATGTGGAATTGATTAATTTTACAGCCTTCATCACCTTTATTCTCAACCGCTTCGATAAGATGAGAAGTCAGGATGACGAGAAAAAATATGAGCTTGTCAGAGATTACCCTATTAATTCAGTTTGGATCGAGATTGATACCGATAAAATGACCCAGGTGATTGATAATATTCTCAACAATGCTATCAAGTACTCACCAGATGGTGGGAAAATCACTGTCAGCATGAAAACCACTGATGACCAGATGATTTTATCCATCAAAGACCAAGGTCTAGGGATTCCAAAACAAGATTTGCCGAAAATATTTGATCGTTTCTACCGTGTGGATCGTGCAAGAAGTCGTGCACAAGGTGGAACTGGGCTAGGTCTAGCCATCGCCAAAGAAATCATCAAACAACACAATGGCTTTATTTGGGCCAAAAGTGAATACGGTAAGGAATCAACCTTTACCATCGTGCTCCCTTATGATAAGGATGCCGTAAAAGAAGAAATATGGGAGGACGAAATAGAAGACTAGAATGAGTGAAAAAGGCTTTAAATACAGTATTTTAGCATCAGGATCCAGTGGAAATTCCTTTTATCTAGAAACCCCAAAAAAGAAAATCCTAATAGATGCGGGCTTGTCTGGTAAAAAAATTACTAGCCTGCTAGCTGAAATCAATCGCAAACCTGAAGATCTGGATGCGATTCTGATTACGCATGAGCACTCAGACCATATCCATGGAGTCGGTGTCTTGGCTCGTAAATATGGCATGGATCTTTACGCCAATGAAAAGACCTGGCAGGCTATGGAAAATAGTAAGTATCTTGGCAAGGTTGATTCTTCGCAAAAGCATATCTTTGAAATGGGCAAAATCAAAACCTTTGGTGATATCGACATTGAAAGTTTTGGTGTTAGTCATGATGCGGCAGCGCCACAGTTTTACCGCTTTATGAAAGACGACAAGAGCTTCGTCATGCTGACCGATACAGGTTATGTTAGTGATCGTATGGCTGGAATAGTCGAAAATGCAGACGGTTACCTCATCGAGTCCAATCACGATGTAGAGATTTTGCGAGCAGGATCTTATGCTTGGCGACTCAAACAGCGAATTCTATCAGATCTCGGTCACCTTTCTAACGAAGACGGTGCTGAGGCTATGATTCGTGCAATGGGAAATCGAACCAAGAAAATTTACCTTGGGCATTTGTCCAAAGAGAACAATATCAAGGAGCTGGCTCATATGACCATGGTCAATCAGCTAGCCCAAGCTGATCTGGGAGTAGGAGTAGACTTTAAGGTTTACGACACCTCTCCAGATACCGCAACACCATTAACAGATATATAAAAAAGAAGGCGAGAGCCTTCTTTTATTCTGTGTTTTATCAGGAATTTAGTGTGGTATAATGATTAAAAAAACTAAAGGAGTAGCAGTATGAAGAGAAAATGGATATTAAAGGATTACTATGACACGACGATTATCATACTTGCATTGATATCTGTTGTCCTTGTTTTGCTTGGATTTGCTGAGATGATTGATTTGGATAATCCACCCTACAGTATTATTGATTTACTAATTTGGTTTGTTTTTGTGGTAGATTATGGTTGGCGGTTCTTTTCAAGTAAAGAAAAATGGAGATTTATACTTGAAAATATCTTCGACTTGCTAGCTATCCTTCCTTTAAATACTATTTTTACAGTATTTCGATTAGGACGTATCTTCCGCTTAGCAAGGCTGACAAAATTACTGAAACTAACTCGTCTTTTAAGAATCGTTGGATTGACTGGCAAGTTGGAAAAGAAGGTTGGAAAACTCTTACGAACAAATGGCTTACTTTATATTTTCTATCTCAATTCCTTTATTGTACTGGTAGGTAGTTCAATTTTATCAGTTGTTGAAGAAAAATCTTTCTCAGATAGTCTTTGGTGGGCGCTTGTAACTGTAACGACTGTTGGTTATGGAGATATTGTTCCTGCGTCGATTTTTGGGAAGTGGTTAGCTGTTTTACTAATGCTTGTTGGTATTGGTACAATAGGGATGTTAACAAGTGCTTTGACAAACTTTTTTGTAAAGGATAATCCAGATGAGCAGATAAAACTTGATAAACTTCAAGATGAATTATCCAGTCAGAGAATACTACTTGAGAAACAATCTGAGAAGATAGAAGAACTGCATAGAATGATACAAGACTTGCTTGAAAAAAAGTAATTTAGACTATACAAAAACCACTCGACGAGTGGTTTTTTACAATCCAGCAAATTCCTGATTTCTTGTGCTGACATGGAAGAGTCGCAACGGACATTGATTTGGCCATCTGCAATGTGAACAAATCCTGGTACGGTTGGAATTCCATAGCGTGAACGGAATTCTTGTAACTTATTGAGTTGGCTTGGTTCTTCACTGTTGATGAAGTAGATGTGGGCTTTGGTTTCATCTACGACACCTGCCAATGTGCCTGCAAATTTACGGCAGTAAGGGCAAGTTTTACGGCCAATAAAGAAGGTTGCTGTTTCTTTATTATCGAGTGTTTCTTGTGCACGCGCAACTGTAGTGACTTCAAGGTCTTTGATGTTTTCTAAAAATTGTTCCATGAGATTACCTCGCTTTCATTGATAAGTCTAGTATGCCATAAAGTTTCTAAAAATGCTTAGATTTGATACGAAAAAAAGATGAGATTGGTTGGTCTCATCTTTTATAATTTCTTATTTAACAAAAGCATTGATTTCTGCTTCGATGTTGGCAATCTTAGCTTGTGAATCTTCATTACTTTCACCCACAACGGCAATGTAGAATTTGATTTTTGGTTCAGTACCAGAAGGGCGAACAGCAATCCATGAACCGTCAGCAAGTGTATATTTCAATACATCACTTGGAGGAGTTGTCAAGTTTGTAACAGTACCATCAGCAGCAGTAGCAGTTTGAGCCTTGAAGTCTTCTACGACAGTGATAGCTGTTGCGTTCCATTCTTTTGGAGCATTGTTACGGAACTTAGCCATGATTTCCTTGATTTGTTCTGCACCATCAACACCAGAAAGGGTCACAGAGATGGTCTTTTCAGCGTAGTATCCGTATTCTTTGTAGATTTCTTCGATACCGTCTGCAAGTGTCAAACCACGTGAACGGTAGTAGGCAGCAAGTTCAGCAACGACAAGAACAGCTTGGATAGCGTCTTTATCACGCACGAACGGTTTGATCAAGTAACCGAAGCTTTCTTCAAATCCCATCATGTAGGTGTGGTTGTGCTTTTCTTCGAATTCTTGAATCTTTTCAGCGATAAATTTGAAACCAGTCAAGACGTTGAACATAGTTGCGCCGTAGCTCTCAGCAATCTTCGTTACCAAGTCAGTTGATACGATTGATTTGCAGAGGGCTGCATTTTCAGGAAGAGTTCCAGCGTTTTTGTGGGCTTCCAAGATGTATTTAGCCATGATAGCACCGATTTGGTTACCTGAGAGGTTGAGGTAGCTGCCATCTTTTTGAAGAACTTCAACACCAACACGGTCAGCGTCAGGGTCAGTCGCGACAAGAACGTCTGCACCAACTTGACGACCAAGTTCTTCAGCAAGGGCAAAGGCTGCCTGGCTTTCTGGGTTTGGAGACTTAACAGTTGAGAAGTCAGGGTCAGCTGTTGCTTGCGCTTCAACGACTTGAACTGAGTCAAATCCTGCTTGGGCAAGAGCACGACGAGCCAACATTTCACCCGTACCATGAAGTGGTGTGTAGACAATCTTCATGTCTTTACCGAATTCTTCAATCAATGTTGGGTTGATGTTTACGTCCTTAACTTCTTTAAGATATTCAACATCGACAGCTTCGCCAATGACTTCAATCAAACCAGAAGCTTTCTGCTTCGACATCAGCAACTTCCACAGCGAATGGATTTTCGATTGCACGAATGTAAGTTGTCAAAGCATCTGCATCATGTGGAGGCATTTGTCCACCGTCTTCTCCATAAACCTTGTAACCGTTAAATGGAGCAGGGTTATGGCTAGCAGTAATCATGATACCTGCAAAACAGTTGAGGTGACGAACAGCGAATGAGAGTTCTGGAGTTGGACGGAGGCTTTCAAATACGTAAGATTTGATACCGTGTTTAGCAAGAACTGCCGCAGATTCAAAGGCAAACTCAGGTGAGAAGTGACGGCTATCGTAGGCAATTGCCACACCACGTTCTTTTTCATTTCCACCTTTTGATTCAATCAAACGAGCCAAACCTTCGGTAGCTTGACGAACAACGTAGATGTTGATGCGGTTTGTACCAGCACCGATCAAACCACGCATACCAGCAGTACCAAATTCAAGATTGGTATAAAAGGCATCTTCCTTAGTTTTTTCGTCCATATTTTCCAAATCTTGGCGAAGGTAGTCTGGAAGGTCAGCAAAATCGACCCATTTTTGATAATTTTCTTGGTAAGTCATAGAGTGTCTCCTTTGTTTATTTGCTTTAATCGCTTTCATTATATCACGATTTGACATTTTAGTAAAACGTTAGCATAACTTAAAATGTAGGAAATTAATTTTTGCACTTTAGCGGGAAAATGGTGGGGACTGTGCTTACTTATACTAAGTTAGGGATGAAAATTAATTATTAGATACTTTATAACATGAAAGTTTATAATTCATTTTGTAGGTTTGTTGAAGAAAAAAATCAAAAATATTGTTATATTCTATTCTTTTTATAAAGAATCCTTTAATGTCTCAAACGAACATATAGAAAAATTTAATGTAAAACTCTATAAATTTAAGATATTTTGAAAATATCTGGTTTCTGTTTTGATTTTTATTCTGCGTATGGTAAAATATAGTAAATCATTAAAGGAGAATCCATTATGAAAAAAATTCTTAAGCATTCTGCTTTGCTTTTGTCAGCTTTAGCACTTGTTGCCTGTGGAGCTCAAAAAAAAGCAAGCGACAATGGTACTGCCTCGAACTCAAACTTTGAAGTTTCTGTGAAAGATGGTATGTTTGTATTGCCTAAAGATGAAGATTCATCTTCAAGCTACCTTGCACTTCAAGTCGAAATCAAGAACAATCGTGATAAACAGTTTAGTTTTACTAGCCAAGATATTACGCTTTATAATGAAAAAGATGAAAAATTACAACCAATTCAAATCTACGAAAGCGACAGTAAAACGAAATTTATGTCATATGGTGACAGTCTTTCTAAAGGAAAGAGTGTTGCTGGTTATGTAGTGTATGAAGTCGACAAGAATGCTAAGTATGAACTCCACTTCGCACCTAGCTTTTATGATGACATCAAAGAGAATTCTAAAAAGAATAACGATGTAGCCATCAAGGTGGATCCAAGTCAGTATGAAGACAATATTGATGAAGCAAAAGATGTAATGAAAAAATATGTCGATGCTGTTTACCTTAATGGGGAAAGCTCTGGTGGTGGAACGAACCTAAGTGCTACTGACAATAAGTCGCAAGTTGTAGCACTTGCTGATGATAAAAAATCTTCTGATAATAGTGCTGAATTCACAAACGATGCGAAAGCTGATAAAGAAGAGTTTATCAAGAAATTTACAGAGTCATTCGGAAAAGGTTTCTATAACTACAAACCTTCTGATTCAGAACTTAGAACATTCGCAGATGCTTACATCAAAGCAAATGCTAAGAGAGCAAAAGTTGATTACAAGGTGAAGACATACTTGCCAGATTATGCTGTTGTTTATGTTCGACCAGAGACAATCGACTTGGATAATTTGAATGTTTATGAATTGAGCCGTAAATTCTACGAAGAAAACAAAGGTAAATATAGCAACTACTCTGAAGCTATGAAAGCTGGTGAAAAATATATTTTAGAAAACGCACCGAGTCAATTTGATTCAACTCCTCTAGACACTAGTGATAACATGAAGAAAGAGGGTTATGAAATTAAAATGACTAAGAAAGATGGAAAATGGACCATCGATACCTCTTCTAAAAACTATGAATTGAAAGATATGGCTCGCACATTCCGTGGAGGCATTGGATACTAAGATGAAAGGTTCGGGTATACCACTCGAACTTTTTTCATTGCAATTGTGCAAAAGAGAAAAAGATAGTAAAATAGAGATATGATTATTTTACAAGCTAATAAAATTGAACGATCTTTTGCTGGTGAGGTTCTCTTTGAATATATCAACCTGCAAGTAGATGAACGAGACCGAATTGCTCTTGTTGGGAAAAATGGTGCAGGTAAGTCTACTCTTTTAAAGATTTTGGTTGGAGAAGAGGAGCCAACTAGTGGAGAAATCAATAAGAAAAAAGATATTTCTCTGTCTTACCTAGCCCAAGATAGCCGTTTTGAGTCTGAAAATACCATTTATGATGAAATGCTCCATGTCTTTGATGACTTGCGTCGGACAGAGACACAACTGCGTCAGATGGAGTTGGAGATGGGTGAAAAGTATGGTGAAGATCTAGATAAACTGATGGCGGATTATGATCGTTTATCAGAGAATTTCCGTCAGGCTGGTGGCTTTACCTACGAAGCTGATATCCGCGCTATCTTGAATGGTTTCAAGTTTGACGAGTCTATGTGGCAGATGAAAATTGCTGAGCTTTCAGGTGGTCAAAATACTCGGCTTGCTCTGGCCAAAATGCTCCTTGAAAAACCAAATCTCTTGGTCTTGGACGAGCCGACCAACCACTTGGATATTGAAACCATTGCCTGGTTGGAAAATTACCTAGTCAACTACAGTGGCGCTCTCATCATTGTTAGTCACGACCGTTATTTCTTGGACAAGGTTGCAACAATTACGCTCGATTTGACCAAGCATTCTTTGGATCGCTATGTGGGGAATTACTCTCGTTTTGTTGAACAAAAAGAGCAAAAACTAGCAACTGAGGCAAAAAACTATGAGAAACAGCAGAAGGAAATCGCTGCTCTGGAAGATTTTGTTAATCGCAATCTAGTAAGAGCTTCGACAACCAAACGTGCCCAATCGCGCCGTAAACAACTGGAAAAAATGGAGCGATTGGATAAACCTGAAGCTGGTAAGAAATCAGCTAATATGACCTTCCAGTCTGAAAAAACATCTGGTAATGTTGTCCTGACAGTTGAAAATGCAGCCATTGGTTATGATGGGGAAATTTTGTCAGAACCGATAAATCTTGACCTTCGCAAGATGAATGCTGTTGCTATCGTTGGACCAAACGGTATTGGGAAGTCAACCTTTATCAAGTCAATAGTAGACCAGATTCCTCTTATCAAAGGAGAGAAGCGTTTTGGAGCAAATGTTGAGGTTGGTTACTATGACCAGACTCAAAGCAAGCTAACACCAAGCAATAGTGTCCTAGATGAACTTTGGAATGATTTTAAACTAACACCAGAGGTTGAAATCCGTAATCGACTTGGAGCCTTCCTTTTCTTAGGAGATGATGTTAAGAAATCAGTTGGCATGCTGTCAGGTGGCGAAAAAGCTCGTTTGTTACTTGCCAAACTTTCTATGGAAAACAACAACTTTTTAATTCTTGACGAGCCGACCAACCACTTGGATATTGATAGCAAGGAAGTGCTAGAAAATGCCTTGATTGACTTTGATGGGACCCTTCTTTTCGTCAGTCACGACCGTTACTTTATCAATCGTGTAGCCACTCATGTTTTGGAATTGTCCGAAAATGGTTCAACCCTCTACCTTGGGGATTACGACTACTATGTTGAAAAGAAAGCAGAAGTAGAAGCGATTCAGACAGCGGAAGCTTCAACTAGCAATCAAGAAAAAGAAGAAAGTCCAGTTAATGACTATCAGGCCCAGAAAGAAAGTCAGAAAGAAGCCCGTAAGCTCATGCGACAAATCGAAAATCTAGAAGCTGAAATCGAAGAGTTAGAAACTCAAAGCCAAGCCATTTCTGAACAAATGCTGGAAACCAATGATGCTGAAAAGCTCATGGAATTGCAGGCTGAACTGGACAAAATTAGCCACCGTCAGGAAGCTGCTATGCTTGAATGGGAAGAATTATCGGAGCAGGTGTAAAGATGAAACATCTAGGAAAGGTATTTCGTGAATTTCGAACAAGTGGGAAGTACTCCTTAAAAGAGGCGGCAGGTGAATCATGTTCAACCTCTCAATTATCTCGCTTCGAGCTTGGGGAGTCTGATCTAGCAGTTTCTAGGTTCTTTGAGATTTTGGACAATATTCATGTGACTATTGAAAATTTCATGGACAAGGCTAGAGATTTTCAAAATCATGAACATGTTGCCTTGATGGCACAGATTATTCCGCTTTACTACTCAAATGATATTGCAGGTTTTCAAAAGCTTCAAAAGGAACAGCTTGAGAAAGCGAAGAATTCGACCAATCCCCTCTATTTTGAGCTGAATTGGATTCTGCTACAAGGTCTGATTTGTCAAAGAGATGCTCATTACACGATGAGGCAGAGTGATTTGGAAAAGGTAGCAGATTATCTTTTTCAAACAGAAGAATGGACTATGTATGAGTTGATTCTTTTCGGTAATCTCTATACTTTCTACAATGTGGACTATGTGGCTCGGATTGGCAGAGAAGTCATGGAGCGGGAAGAGTACTACAAGGAAATTGGTCGTCATCGAAAACTTGTTTTGATCTTATCTCTTAACTGTTACCAGCATTGTTTGGAAAATCGATCCTTTGCGGATGCGGACTATTTTGAGGGCTATGTGGAGAAGTTGATTGGAAATGGTATCAAGCTTTATGAGCGCAATATCTTCCATTATCTCAAAGGTTTCGCCCTCTACCAGAGAGACTTGAAAGAAGAGGGTTGTAGTCAGATGCAGGAGGCTATGCATATTTTTGATGTGCTTGGACTTCCAGAGCAAGTGGCTTACTATCAGGAACATTATGAAAAATTTGTAAATGCTTAAATTTCCCAAATAAGGGAAAAATAAAGAGACTCCTTTCAGTTTTGATACAATAGTTTCAAAATTTGAGAGGAGTTTTTTATATGAACCGACATGCAATCCAGTTGATTAGTCGTGGTGCTATTAATAAGATAGGAAATATGCTCTATGATTATGGAAACAGTGTTTGGTTAGCATCAATGGGGACGATAGGACAGACTGTTCTTGGGATTTATCAGATTTCTGAACTCGTCACATCGATTCTGGTCAATCCCTTTGGCGGAGTGATTTCAGACCGCTTTTCACGTCGCAAATTTTGATGACGACGGACTTGATTTGTGGTATTCTCTGTTTAGCTATTTCTTTCATCAGAAATGATAGCTTGATGATTGCTGCCTTGATTTTTGCCAATATTGTTCAGGCGGTTGCCTTTGCATTTTCTCGTACAGCTAACAAAGCCATTATAACTGAGGTTGTAGAGAAAGACGAGATAGTGACCTATAACTCTCGCTTGGAGTTAGTTTTGCAGGTTGTAGGTGTTAGCTCCCCTGTACTTTCTTTCCTCGTTTTACAATTTGCCAGTCTCCATATGACGCTCGTTTTAGATGCCATTAGTTTTTTCATCGCATTTACCTTAGTAGCTTTTCTACCCAAAAAAGAGACTCAGTTACAAGAGAAAAAGACTTTCAGCTGGAAAAATATTTTTGCTGATATGAGGGAAGGACTTGGCTATATCTGGCACCAGAAAGAGATCTTTTTCCTTTTGGTAGTAGCTTCGAGTGTTAATTTCTTTTTTGCAGCTTTTGAATTTCTCCTCCCTTTTTCAAATCGACTATACGGGGTAGAAGGAGCTTATGCAACTATTTTGACTATGGGCGCTATTGGTTCGATTATCGGAGCTCTTCTAGCTAGCAAAATAAAGGCAGGTGTTTATAATCTTTTGATTCTATTGGCCTTGACTGGAGTTGGGGTTTTTATGATGGGGTTACCATTGCCAACTTTTCTTTCCTTTTCTGGAAATTTAGTTTGTGAACTGTTTATGACGATATTTAATATTCACTTTTTTACTCAGGTGCAAACAAAGGTTGAGGGGGAATACTTGGGAAGAGTACTAAGCACCATTTTTACCTTAGCCATCCTATTTATGCCGATTGCAAAAGGCTTTATGACGGTGCTACCAAGTGTCCATCTCTCTTCTTTTCTGATAATTGGAAGCGGTGTCATCGTCTTGTCTTGTTTATCCCTCGTTTATGTGCGAAGTCATTTTAAAAAAGAGTTATAATTTCTTTTTTTAAGAAAATATTACACTACAAACCATTTTTCAGTCCTTCTCTATTGTGAGGAGGGCTTGCTTTGTGGTAAATGGGATTATGAATGAAAGAATGAATGAGTTAGTTGCCTTACTTAACTGCTATGCGACCGAGTACTATACGAGTGACAATCCCTCGGTTTCAGATAGCGAGTATGATCGCCTCTACCGAGAGTTGGTCGAATTGGAAGCCGCCTATCCGGATCAAGTTTTAGCGGACAGTCCGACCCATCGTGTTGGTGGTAAGGTTTTAGATGGTTTTGAAAAATACAGTCATCAGTATCCTCTATACAGTTTGCAGGATGCTTTTTCACGTGAAGAGTTAGAAGCTTTTGATGCGCGTGTTCGAAAGGAATTACCCCACCCGACCTATATTTGTGAGCTGAAAATCGATGGTTTGTCTATCTCGCTGACGTATGAAAAGGGGATTTTGGTTGTCGGTGCCACTCGTGGTGATGGTTCTATTGGAGAGAATATCACTGAAAATCTCAAGCGTGTCAAGAACATTCCTTTGACCTTGCCAGAAGAACTTGATATCACTGTTCGTGGAGAGTGTTACATGCCACGCGCTTCATTTGACCAGGTCAACCAAGCTCGCCAAGAAAATGGAGAGCCTGAATTTGCTAATCCTCGTAACGCAGCTGCAGGAACCCTCCGTCAGCTGGATACAGCAGTAGTGGCCAAACGCAATCTTGCGACTTTCCTCTATCAAGAAGCCAGCCCTTCTACTCGTGATAGTCAAGAAAAAGTCTTGGAGCATCTTGAACAGCTTGGTTTTGTAGTTAATCCTAAACGAATATTGGCTAAAAGTATAGATGAGATATGGGATTTCATCCAAGAAGTAGGACAAGAACGGGAGAAACTTCCTTACGATATTGATGGAGTGGTCATCAAGGTCAACGACCTAGCAGGTCAAGAAGAACTCGGCTTTACTGTTAAAGCGCCCAAGTGGGCAATCGCCTATAAATTTCCCGCTGAAGAAAAAGAAGCCCAGCTCCTTTCAGTTGACTGGACAGTAGGTCGTACGGGTGTTGTGACTCCGACTGCCAATCTAACACCTGTTCAGCTTGCTGGGACAACTGTTAGCCGTGCAACATTGCATAATGTAGATTATATCGCTGAAAAGGATATCCGAAAAGATGATACGGTAATCGTTTATAAGGCTGGAGATATCATCCCTGCTGTTTTGCGTGTTGTAGAGTCTAAACGTGTTTCTGAAGAAAAACTAGATATTCCGACTAACTGTCCGAGCTGTGACAGTCAGTTGCTTCATTTTGAAGATGAAGTGGCTCTTCGTTGTATCAATCCTCGTTGTCCTGCTCAAATCATGGAAGGCTTGATTCACTTTACCTCTCGAGACGCCATGAATATTACAGGACTTGGTCCATCTATTGTTGAAAAGCTTTTTGCTGCCAATTTAGTCAAGGATGTGGCAGATATTTACCGTTTGAAAGAAGATGATTTCCTCCTTTTAGAAGGTGTCAAGGAAAAGTCTGCTTCTAAACTGTATCAGGCCATTCAAGCATCCAAGGAAAACTCTGCTGAAAGCTCTTGTTTGGTCTGGGAATTCGCCATGTCGGAAGCAAGGCTAGCCAACTCTTGCTCCAACATTTCCACTCTATTGAAAATCTAGCCCAAGCTGATCCTGAGGAAGTAGCAAGTATCGAGAGCTTGGGTAGTGTGATTGCACAAAGCCTTCAGGCTTATTTTGCTACAGAAGGGTCGAATATTCTCTTAGACGAGTTGAAAGAAGCTGGAGTCAATCTGGACTACAAAGGACAGACAGTAGTAGCGGATGCGGCCTTGTCAGGTTTGACCGTTGTATTAACTGGAAAATTGGAACGTCTCACACGCTCAGAAGCCAAAAATAAACTCGAAAGCCTCGGTGCCAAGGTCACAGGCAGTGTATCTAAGAAAACGAATCTTGTCGTAGCAGGAGCAGATGCAGGAAGCAAGCTCCAAAAAGCACAAGAACTTGGTATCGAAGTTCGAGATGAGGCCTGGCTAGAAAGTTTGTAAAGAATAGTTGATAACTAGATGTTAGATAGTATGGAACTATCTCTCCTGATGTGTTTTTATATCTATTAGAACTATTCTCTATTGTGCTGAATTTCCCGCTAAATTCTTCAGCATGACTTAAAAATTAAAATTGAAATTAGGAATTAGGAAAAGAAATGTATAGATACCCAGTAGTCATCCATTTTCACCGAAAAAATGGGGATTATGATGCTTGTTCATTCAGTAGAAAACAGGCAGATATTAAAGAAAATTTGTATTATGAAAATGACTATTTTGGAGCAAAATTCTCCTTTACAGTCACAAGTGCAGAAAGGCTCAATACTTTGACCTTTTCTGTCGAAATAGATGGAAAGACAAAAGACTATCTCCTACGGTTTAACTATTATCCACTGTTGACTGAGGTTTGGATCTTAGATGGTGATGAGACGGTTTATTATTCTGAAAATCCTGCCATTGCAAGTCCTTACTATAAAGATCGAAATCCGTTTGCTTTTGATAAAGCCTTTCACAGTGAAAGCTTTGATCACCATTGGGGATATCAAGGAGAGTTAGGTTACAGTATCTCAGACTACCAGACAAGCTTTAAACTCTGGGCTCCAACAGCTACAGCAGTCCAAGTGGTCGTTTATGAAAATACAAGTAACGACGCGCCGATTTGGAAAACCTTTAACCTTGAGCGTGGGAATAGCTATTCATACAGCCATAAGTACAATACCATTGGTGTTTGGAGTGTAGACCTGGATGAAAATCTTGCAGGTAAAGCCTATCAGTATCAGATTGAGTTTCCGCACCACCAGACTTTGACACGAGATCCTTACACTATCGCTACAAGTGCTGACGGGAAACGTTCCGTAATTCTCTCTCAGCGAGATAGACAGGTAGAAGGATTTAAAGTCAAACATGGGACAGACGCTCCTTGGCGTTTGGAAAATCCATGTAAAGCTGTTATCTGTGAAATGCATATTCGTGATTTTACAAAATCGCCGACATCTGGAGTTCCAGAAAATCTTCGAGGGACCTTCCTTGGGGCTACCCAGACTGGAACAGTTAACCAGTATGGTCAAGCAACTGCCTTTGACTATATCAAAGAACTCGGCTGTAATTATGTTCAGCTCCAACCAATCTTTGATCGCCATAAGGAATACGACGAGGACGGAAATGTAACCTATAACTGGGGTTATGACCCTCAAAACTACAATGCGCCAGAACCAAGTTTCTCCAGCAATCCAGATGATCCAGGACAAGTCGTTCGTGATCTGAAAACGATGGTTCAGGCCTATCATGATGCTGGAATCGGTGTCATCATGGACGTTGTTTATAATCACACCTTCTCAACGGTTGATGCACCTTTCCAGACAACAGTTCCAGATTATTACTACCGCATGAACCCAGATGGAACCTTCCAAAACGGAACAGGTGTTGGAAATGAAACCGCAAGCGAACACGAAATGTACCGCAAGTATATGATTGACTCACTCCTTTATTGGGTGAAAGAATACAATATTGACGGTTTCCGTTTCGACTTGATGGGAATTCACGATGTCAAAACCATGCAAGCGATTCGTTGGGCACTTGATGAAGTTGATCCACGTATTATCACCTATGGAGAAGGTTGGGATATGGGGACTGGTCTTGCACCTTATGACAAAGCCAAGAAGGATAATGCCTACCAGATGCCAAATATTGGATTCTTCAATGATGATCAGCGTGATGCCATCAAAGGAGGAGAAGTTTATGGCTCAATCAAGGCAGGATTTGTTAGCGGTGCAGCTACAGAACCGATTGTAGCCAAAGCTATTCTTGGTAGCCGAGAGTTGGGCTCATATCTTAGTCCAAACCAAGTTCTTAACTATGTAGAAGCCCATGATAATTACAACTTGCATGATTTGTTAGTGACCCTTCATCCAGATCACAGTTCAGATAAGATTATGCGTCAGGTTGAGACAGCAACAGCGATGAGCATTCTTATGCAAGGGATGTCCTTTATAGAGCTGGGTCAAGAATTTGGCCGCACCAAACTCCTTGCTACTGGAGAAAATGGCGAGCTCACTGCGGCAGATAGAGAACGTGCCATGAATAGTTACAATGCTCCAGATAGTGTCAACCAGGTCAACTGGGATTTAATCAATGAGAGACAAGAGAGCATTGACTTTATTCGCCAGATTATTCGCCTAAAAACACAAATGCGTGCTTTCTCTTATCCTACATACGAAGAAGTTTATCGTCATGTCTTCGTCCATACAGCTGCTGAAAATAGTGGGTGGATTGTTTACGAGATTCACGGTGGAGCAGAGCACTTATTGGTGGTATTCAATGCTAAAGGAACTTCCTTCTACTTTGAAAATGCAGGAAACCTTGAAATGCTGGTGTCCAATAGTCGTTCTAAAGAGTCTAATGTGATTGATGATATCAGCGTTGCAGTCTTGAAGGTACTTTCATAGTAAATGCCACAAAAAGGTTTAGTAAAACTAGACCTTTTTTTGATTATGTGACTATTAGTCCGTCTCGCTCCGTAAGGTGCGAGACAAATAAACCACCCGCTATGCGGGTGCGCGTCGAAGGTTATACCAAAAAACTCCAAACGCGATACAATAAAGGTGTTCAAGCCAATTGTAAAGCGAAAGGAGAAAAATATGGCACAAAAGGCACATAGTTTATCCCACACAAAGTGGATGTGTAAATATCACATTGTGTTCACCCCTAAGTATAGACGAAAAGTCATTTATAATCAATATCGGAGCAGTTTGGGAGAAATATTTCGCCGATTATGTAGTTATAAAGGTGTTGAGATTATCGAAGGCCACTTAATGCCTGATCATGTACATATGTTAGTAAGTATTCCACCAAGGATAAGTGTTTCAAGTTTTATGGGGTATTTAAAAGGCAAAAGTGCACTCATGATGTTTGACAAACACGCCAACCTCAAGTATAAGTTTGGCAACCGGCATTTCTGGGCGGAAGGTTACTACGTGAGTACAGTAGGACTTAATGAAGCCACAATTAAGAAATATATTCAAGAACAGGAAAAGCATGATATAGCGTTGGATAAATTGAGTGTAAAAGAATATGAGAATCCCTTTAGGGATAGTGGCAAGTAATGCACACACCTCTTTGAGAGGTTTGTGACGAGTCAAGAGCAATGAGGCTTGAACAAAGTGAAAGCCAGCGTCTTTAGGCGCTGGCTGGTGATGTGGGCTTATAGCCCTGGGACAAACCACCCGTTAGACGGGTGGTTATGATTTTTATTGAAAAACCAATATCTAATAGGAATAAATTTCAAATAATTTGAAGAATCAAGCTTGTGAAAAAAATATCAATATTTTCCAAAAAGGGGTTGTAATTTTCTGAAAATTTGATAAAATAAGGTTTAATCATTTTCAGGAGGAAGAGAATTTGACAAATTATCAGAATTTAGTGAATGGAAAATGGAAATCATCAGAGAATGAAATTGCCATCTATTCTCCCATCAATCAGGAAAAGCTGGGGACAGTTCCCGCTATGAGTCAGGCTGAAGTAGATGAGGCTATGAAAGCAGCGCGTGCAGCTCTCCCAGCATGGCGTGATTTAGCACCCGTTGAGCGTGCAGCCTATTTGCATAAGACAGCAGACATTTTGGAACGTGATAAAGAAAAATTGGTACAATTCTTGCCAAGGAGGTTGCAAAAGGGATTAAAGCAGCCATTGGAGAAGTAGTACGTACAGCAGATTTGATTCGTTTTGCTGCTGAGGAAGGTCTCCGTATTACTGGACAAGCAATGGAAGGAGGCGGTTTTGAAGCTGCAAGTAAAAACAAGCTAGCCGTTGTCCGTCGTGAGCCAGTTGGTGTCGTTTTAGCTATCGCGCCATTTAACTACCCAGTCAACCTTTCTGGATCTAAGATTGCTCCGGCTTTGATTGCAGGAAATGTCGTTATGTTCAAACCACCAACACAAGGCTCTATTTCTGGTCTCTTGTTGGCTAAAGCATTTGACGAAGCAGGAATCCCAGCAGGTGTCTTTAACACCATCACTGGACGTGGTTCTGAAATCGGAGACTACATCATCGAACACAAGGAAGTGAATTTCATTAACTTTACAGGTTCAACACCGATTGGTGAGCGTATTGGTCGTTTAGCTGGTATGCGCCCGATTATGCTTGAGCTTGGTGGAAAAGATGCTGCAATTGTCTTAGAAGACGCAGATTTAGAAAATGCAGCTAAGCAAATCGTAGGTGGTGCCTTTAGCTACTCTGGTCAGCGTTGTACCGCTATCAAACGTGTTTTAGTTGTGGAAAGCGTAGCAGACAGATTGGCAGAATTGCTCCAAGCTGAAGTCGCTAAGCTAACAGTGGGTGATCCATTTGACAATGCAGATATCACACCTGTTATTGACAATGCTTCAGCTGATTTCATCTGGGGATTGATTCAAGATGCTCAGGAAAAAGGAGCCAAAGCGCTCAGCCTAATCAAACGTGAGAATAATCTCATTTGGCCAGGACTTTTTGATTATGTCACAAGAGATATGAAATTAGCCTGGGAAGAACCATTTGGACCTGTTCTTCCAATTATTCGAGTTGCAGATGCCAATGAAGCACTTGAAATTGCTAATGAATCAGAATTCGGTCTTCAATCTTCAGTCTTTACAAATGACTTTAAGAAGGCATTTGAAATTGCTGAGAAACTTGAAGTTGGTACCGTTCATATTAATAATAAAACACAACGTGGACCAGATAATTTCCCATTCCTTGGTGTAAAAGGTTCTGGTGCAGGAGTGCAAGGAATTAAATATAGTATCGAAGCGATGACAAATGTTAAATCCATTGTTTTTGATGTGAGATAATTTATAAAATCAGGAAAATAACTTCCTGGTTTTATTTTTTTCAAAAAAATACAGTAAAAAATTGATAAAAAGCGAATATTCTGGTATTATAATAAAAAAATATATGGAAATTGTTTCGTGTTCTATTTTCTGGATATCTTTTTTAAAATGCAAGGTAATTTTTTGAAGGCTTTCATAAAAAAATATGATTTCCTTCGTAAATTACTTGAAAGTTATCTTAAAAGAGTGTATAATAGAATTATAGAAAACGCTTACAAAAGAAAGGGGATTGAATGAATAATCAAGAAGCATTAAGAACCTTTACTACAGGTGAGAACTTTCACCTTCAGCATTATTTAGGAGCGCATAGAGAGGAGAAAAACGGAGAAATTGGCTATACCTTTAGGGTTTGGGCGCCAAATGCACAAGCAGTTCATCTAGTTGGTGATTTTACGAATTGGGTTGAGAATCAGATTCCCATGGTTCGTAATGAAGCAGGTGTTTGGGAAGTCTTTACAAGTCAAGCCCAGGAAGGTCAGATTTATAAATATCATATCACGCGTGCAAATGGTCACCAGATTATGAAGATCGATCCGTTGGCAGTTTTTTTTGAAGCTAGACCGGGTACAGGAGCTGTTTTGACCAATATCCGTGAAAAGAAATGGAAAGATGGCCTTTGGCTAGCACGTCGCAAACGTCTGGGATTTTTCGAGAGACCAGTTAATATATATGAAGCCCATGCAGGATCTTGGAAGAGAAATCCAGATGGAAGTCCCTATACTTTTTCGCAACTGAAAGACGAGTTGATTCCATACTTAGTTGAGATGAACTATACACATATTGAGTTCATGCCTTTAATGGCTCACCCACTTGGATTGAGCTGGGGCTATCAACTTATGGGTTACTTTGCTTTTGAACATTCCTATGGTACACCTGAGGAATTCCAAGATTTCGTTGAAGAGTGTCATATAAATAATATCGGTGTTATCGTCGACTGGGTTCCAGGTCATTTCACTATTAATGATGATGCATTGGCATATTATGACGGTACACCAACTTTTGAATACCAAGACCACAACAAGGCTCATAACTATGGTTGGGGTGCGCTGAATTTTGACCTCGGGAAATGAGGTCCAGTCTTTCCTGATTTCAAGTATTAAATTTTGGATTGATTTTTACCACTTAGATGGTATTCGGGTCGATGCAGTGAGCAATATGCTGTATCTAGATTATGATAATGCTCCTTGGACTCCAAACAAAGATGGTGGAAACCTTAACTACGAGGGTTATTATTTCCTTCAACGGTTGAACACAGTGATTAAGTTAGCTCATCCAGACATCATGATGATTGCAGAAGAAAGTTCATCAGCGACAAAGATTACTGGTATGAAAGAAATGGGTGGCCTTGGATTTGACTATAAATGGAATATGGGCTGGATGAACGACATTCTCCGTTTCTACGAGGAAGATCCGATTTATCGCAAGTATGACTTTAATCTTGTGACTTTCAGCTTTATGTATGTTTTCAATGAAAACTATCTCCTGCCTTTCTCACATGATGAAGTGGTTCATGGCAAAAAGAGTATGATGCATAAGATGTGGGGGGATCGCTACAATCAGTTCGCAGGTCTGCGCAATCTCTACACCTATCAAATTTGTCATCCAGGTAAGAAACTCTTGTTCATGGGTAGTGAGTACGGGCAATTCCTCGAGTGGAAGTCTGAGGAGCAGTTGGAATGGTCTAATCTAGAAGATCCGATGAATGCCAAGATGAAGCATTTCACTTCACAACTGAATCAATTCTATAAAGACCATCGCTGTCTGTGGGAAATTGATACTAGTTATGATGGTATCGAGATTATCGATGCTGATAATAGAGATCAGAGTGTCCTTTCCTTTATTCGTAAGGGCAAGAAAGACGAAATGTTAGTATGTGTCTTTAATATGGCACCAGTTGAACGTAAGGACTTTACGATTGGTTTACCTGTTGCAGGTATTTACGAAGAAGTTTGGAATACAGAATTAGAAGAATGGGGAGGTGTGTGGAAAGAGCACAATCAAACAGTTCAGACTCAAGAAGGCTTATGGAAAGATTATGAGCAGACTTTGACCTTTACCTTGCCTGCCATGGGAGCAAGCATCTGGAAGATCAAGCGTCGTTTGAAACCAGCTAAGAAATAAGAAAAAAGAATAATGAGCTATTGATTATAATTTTTTAGATTTTAAAAACGAATGTACTTGTATTGGACTTGAAACACAAGAGAAATGGATTTCCTATTATTTTTATAAAAAAGTTTGACTTCCGACCTTCTTTCGATTTTAACGTTCACATGTCTTTATAAAGGAGTAGAAAATGAAGAATGAAATGCTAGCTTTGATCCTTGCGGGTGGGCAAGGAACACGTCTCGGAAAACTCACTCAAAGCATTGCCAAACCGGCAGTGCAATTCGGTGGGCGCTACCGTATCATTGACTTTGCTCTTTCCAACTGTGCAAACTCTGGAATCCATAATGTTGGTGTGATTACGCAGTACCAACCTCTTGCTTTGAACAACCATATTGGAAATGGTTCGAGCTGGGGATTGGATGGTATCAATTCAGGTGTCTCTATTTTACAACCTTATTCAGCCAGCGAAGGAAACCGTTGGTTTGAAGGGACTAGTCACGCTATCTACCAAACATTGACTACATCGACAGTGTTAATCCTGAGTATGTTTTGATTCTTTCTGGTGACCACATCTACAAGATGGACTACGATGATATGCTTCAGTCACATAAAGATAACAATGCCAGTTTGACAGTAGCTGTCCTAGACGTACCTCTCAAAGAAGCTAGCCGTTTTGGTATCATGAATACAGATGCCAATAACCGTATCGTTGAATTCGAAGAAAAACCTGCGCAACCTAAGTCTACAAAGGCTTCTATGGGGATTTATATTTTTGACTGGAAACGACTTCGCAATATGCTTGTTGCTGCTGAAAAGAGCAATGTGGATATGTCAGACTTTGGGAAGAACGTTATCCCTAACTATCTCGAGTCTGGTGAAAGTGTCTATGCTTATGAATTTAATGGCTACTGGAAAGATGTTGGTACGATTGAGTCACTTTGGGAAGCCAATATGGAGTACATTTCGCCAGAAAATGCCTTGGATAGCCGCAATCGTCAGTGGAAATTTACTCAAGAAACTTGATCTCACCACCCAACTACTTTGGAGCACATGCACACGTTGAGGATTCATTGGTCGTGGATGGCTGTTTTGTAGATGGAACGGTTAAACGTTCGATTCTTTCAACAGAAGCACAGGTTCGTGAAGGAGCCGAGGTCGTTGATTCTGTCATCATGAGTGGGGCTATTATTGGCCATGGAGCAAAGATTACTCGTGCTATTATCGGTGAGGGTGCCATTATTGCTGACGGCGTAGAGATTGACGGAACGGACGAAGTACAAGTAGTAGGATACAATGAAGTAGTGGGGGTAGCAACAGATGAAGATTGATAAATATTCAGCCATTTTAGGAAACACAGTTGGTTTTCATGATATGTCAACGTTAACAGAACACCGTCCGGTGGCTAGCTTGCCTTTCGGTGGGAAATACCGTTTGATTGACTTCCCCCTTTCCAGTCTTGCAAATGCAGGTGTTCGTAGTATCTTTGGTATTTTCCAACAAGATAATATCAGCTCAGTATTCGACCATATTCGTTCAGGTCGTGAGTGGGGCTTGTCAACCCTTCTAAGTCACTACTATCTAGGAATTTACAATACTCGTGTTGAAAGCAGTACAGTTGGAAAAGAGTATTACCAACAGCTTCTTACCTACTTGAGACGTTCAGGTTCAAACCAAACCGTTTCGATTAACTGCGATGTGCTGGTGAATATTGACTTGAATCAAGTCTTCCACCTACACAATACAACGAATGGTCCGATCACAGTTGTATATAAGAAACTTCCAAAGAAAGACATTTCAGATGTGAATGCTATCTTGGAAATCGATGAAACTGACCATGTTCGTTCGCACAAACTCTTTGATAATAAATCTACAGATGAACTCTTCAACATGTCTACAGATATCTTTGTTGTGGATACTCCTTGGTTGATTGAACGACTTGAAGAAGAGGCTCAGAAAGAATATCCTGAAAAGTTGCGCTATGTTCTTCGCGATTTGGCTGTAAAAGAAGGTGCTTTTGCATACGAATACACAGGCTACTTAGCAAACATTCATTCTGTTCAGTCCTATTATCAAGCAAATATTGATATGCTTGAATCTAAAAAATTCTACTCTCTTTTCTCACCAAATCAAAAATTTATACCAAAGTTAAGAATGAAGAACCAACCTACTATGCGAATACTTCAAAAGTAAGTACTTCTCAGTTTGCTTCTGGTAGTATCATTGAGGGTGAAGTAGTTCAGTCAGTCCTATCTCGTAACATTTATATTCACAAAGATAGTGTTGTGAAGAACAGCGTTTTGTTCCCTCGTGTTGTGATTGGTCAAGGTGCCCGAGTTGAATATGCTATCTTGGACAAGGGCGTTGAAGTTGCAGACGGTGTTGTCATTCGAGGCACAGCAGAACATCCAGTTGTAGTTAAGAAGGGTGAAACAGTAACAGAGGACATTTATTCATGAAAATTTTATTTGTAGCGGCAGAAGGAGCACCCTTTTCAAAAACAGGTGGTTTGGGCGATGTTATTGGCGCACTTCCCAAATCACTTGTAAAAGCGGGGCACGAAGTTGCAGTTTTCTTGCCTTATTATGATATGTTAGAAGCTAAGTTCAGTGACCAGATAGAGGATGTTCTCCACTTTGAAGTTAGTGTGGGATGGCGTAGACAGTACTGTGGTATTAAGAAAACGGTTTTGAATGGCGTAACCTTCTACTTCATTGATAATCAATATTATTTCTTCCGTGGTCATGTGTACGGTGATTTTGACGACGGTGAACGCTTTGCCTTTTTCCAACTGGCTGCTCTTGAAGCCATGGAACGCATCGACTTTATCCCTGACCTTCTCCATGTTCATGATTACCACACAGCCATGATTCCCTTCTTGTTAAAAGAAAAGTACCATTGGATTCAGGCATATCAAGGAATCAGAACAGTCTTAACCATTCACAATTTGGAATTTCAAGGTCAATTTTCTGAAGGGATGTTATGGGATTTGTTCGGTGTTGGCTTTGAACGCTATGCTGATGGGACCCTTCGCTGGAATGATTGTCTCAACTGGATGAAATCAGGTATTCTCTACGCAGATCGTGTCACAACCGTTTCCCCTAGCTATGCACATGAGATTATGACCAGTCAGTTTGGCTGCGGTTTGGATCAGATTCTTCGCATGGAGTCAGGTAAGGTTTCAGGTATTGTTAATGGTATTGACGCAGATCTTTATAATCCTCAAACAGACCCACTTTTAGACTATCATTTTGATAAAGAAGATTTGTCTGGAAAAGCTCAAAACAAAGCAAAATTGCAAGAGAGAGTTGGGTTGCCTGTGAGAGCAGATGTTCCGCTAGTTGGGATTGTCTCTCGATTGACGCGCCAAAAAGGTTTTGATGTTGTTGTAGAAAGCTTGCATCGTTTCTTACAGGAGGACGTTCAAATAGTCCTTTTAGGAACAGGTGACCCGGCTTTTGAACATTCCTTCTCTTGGTTTGCGCAAGTCTATCCTGACAAGCTATCAGCAAATATCACTTTTGACATCAAACTTGCTCAAGAAATCTACGCAGCTTGTGATCTCTTCCTCATGCCAAGTCGTTTGAACCATGTGGCTTGTCTCAAATGATGGCGATGCGCTATGGAACTCTACCATTGGTTCATGAAGTGGGTGGCTTGCGTGATACGGTTCAATCCTTCAATCCGATAGAAGGAACTGGAACTGGATTTAGCTTTGATAATTTAACACCCTACTGGCTTAACTGGAGTTTCCAAACAGCCTTGGATGTTTATAAGTACCAGCCGGAAGTTTGGAGAAATCTACAAAAACAAGCTATGGAATGTGATTTCTCATGGGATACAGCCTGCAAATCTTATCTGGACTTGTACCATAGTTTAGTCAACTAATAGATAAAATCGTATGATTCTTTCATACGATTTTTGGGCTGTTTAGAAAGGAAAGCTTATGTCTCAAGTAAAAGGCTTGTGTGTCATGGACGTTGACGGCACCCTGATAGCAGAAGAAGTGATTGATCTTTTAGGAAAAGAAGCAGGTTGCGAAGAAGAAATATCGCAGATTACAAGCCAGACAATGCGAGGTGAACTGGACTTTGAAAGGAGTTTACGAGCGAGAGTGGCTTTGTTAAAAGGTCTTCCAGTTTCGGTCTTTGATACTGTCTTCAAATCCATTCATCTGTCCAAGAATGCTCAAGAATTTATCTCCATACTTCAAAAGAAGGGCATTCTAGTCGGTCTAGTGTCTGGTGGCTTTATTCCAATAGTTGAGAGATTAGCAAAATCCCTTGGTATCTCCTATTTCTCCGCCAACCAGTTGGAAGTCAAAGACGGTTTTTTAACAGGTCGACTAGTTGGTGAAATTGTGACAGATCAAGTAAAAAAAGCTACGCTTGAGATTTGGAGAAAGGAATTAGGACTTTCCAAAGAAAGAACGATTGCTATAGGTGATGGCGCCAATGACCTCTTGATGTTAAAGTCAGCAGGATGCGGTATTGCATTTTGTGCTAAAGAAATCGTAAAATCTGAGATAGCTTGTTATGTAGATACGAGGGATTTTTTAGAAGTTCTAGCTTTGATTGATTTCTTAGAATGAGAGGGAACTATGAAAATTGTAATTGCACCCGATTCTTTTAAAGAAAGTTTGACGGCAGAAGAGGTCGCTCAAGCTATAAAAAGAGGATTCCAAAAATCGATAGCAGATGTAGAATGTCTGCTTTGCCCTGTAGGTGATGGCGGGGAAGGAACTGTAGACGCTATCCGACATTCTCTTGAACTCAAAGAAAAATGGCAAGAGGTTACGGGACCTTTTGGCCCAAAAGAATCCATGCGCTACTTTCAAAAAGGTCAAATAGCGCTCTTTGAAGTTGCTGACTTGGTTGGTCTTGGAAAGATTCCGCGGGAGAAACGAAACCCTCTCCACATCCAAACTCGCGGTATCGGAGAATTGATCCGCCATCTCATTGATCAAGGGATGAAAGATATCTATGTCGGCGTTGGTGGTACGGCTAGTAATGACGGTGGGATAGGCATTGCTGCTGGTTTAGGTTATCGTTTTTATGATAAGAATGGAAAAGAATTGCCAGCTTGCGGTCAGACTTTGCTTGAATTCGAGTTAGTTTCAGACAGCGAGTTGTATAGGATACCTGAAGATGTGAAAATCCGCATTTTAGCAGATGTCGTGAGCCCTCTATGTGGTCTTCAAGGAGCGACCTATACATTTGGAAAACAAAAGGGCTTGGATCCTGCTTTGTTTGAGACAGTAGATTTGGCTATACAGCGGTTCTATGAAAAATTTTCACCATCAACCCTCTCTCTTAAAGGAGCAGGAGCCGGCGGTGGGATTGCGGCTGGGCTCTGTGCCTTTGCTGAGGCCACTATCGTATCTGGGATTGACACTTGCTTAGATTTGATTGACTTTGACAAGAAGGTTGCAGGGGCCTACTTGGTTATCGTTGGAGAAGGTAGACTGGACAGTCAAAGCTTTGTTGGAAAAGCTCCTATCGGTGTAGCAAAAAGAACTCCTGAAGGAGTTCCAGTTATCGCTATTTGTGGTAGTCTTTCCGAGGGTTTACCTTCCCTACCATTCGAAAATATCCAAGCAGCCTTTTCTATTTTAGAAAAAAGTGAACCTTTGGAAGACAGTCTGAAAAATGCAAGACTCTATTTGGAGCACACATCTACTAATATTGGTCGTTTATTAAATTTGAGGAAGGATTAACCAAACCATTTTTTCCAGATGGATTTTTTAGGTGGCTCTGCCTTTTTCTCTTCCCAGAGGCTTGAGAATGCAAGTCTAAGGTCCTTTTCGTCTACTTGAACAGGTTCATTTGTATGAATGACAAGACCGAAAGGAGAGGTGATGTGATCGTCTGAAACAATAGTCGCCTGACAGTTGCTTTCCTTTGCTTGTTTTAAGTAAAAGACCTGTTTGTCAAACTCGATATTTGGTGAGATTTTCACAAAAAGTTCCTCTACCTTTTCTTGAAAACCCTCTAAAATAGAGAAAAATCCATGTTCTAATTCAGGACTATTGGCAGTACTGATATCCGCGTAGCCAAGAACTCTTTCCTCGAAAGTGCCGAGATAGCGGCGTTGTTCGTCAGGGTTTAATTTGGGCCCACCATGAGCTTTTTCTAGTAGTTGTTTTGATAAATCTGTCATAAAAACAGTATATCACAAAAATCGCAAGAAAACAGACAAAAGAAAGCGATTACTTTATAAAGTTAAGGAAAATTTGCACAAAGATAACGTTTTTTCTTGAAAAACGCTTATTTTTAAGGTATCATAGAGGTGTAAAAAATTTAACTCAAAGGAGAGTAAAAAATGTCAATTATTACTGATGTTTACGCTCGCGAAGTCCTAGACTCACGCGGTAACCCAACACTTGAAGTAGAAGTTTATACTGAATCAGGTGCTTTCGGACGTGGTATGGTTCCATCAGGAGCTTCTACTGGTGAACACGAAGCAGTTGAACTTCGCGACGGTGACAAATCTCGTTACGGTGGTCTTGGTACACAAAAAGCTGTTGACAACGTAAACAACATTATTGCTGAAGCAATCATCGGCTACGATGTACGTGACCAACAAGCTATCGACCGTGCTATGATCGCACTTGACGGTACTCCTAACAAAGGTAAATTGGGTGCAAACGCAATTCTTGGTGTGTCTATCGCTGTAGCTCGTGCTGCTGCTGACTACCTTGAAATCCCACTTTACAGCTACCTTGGTGGATTCAACACTAAAGTTCTTCCAACTCCAATGATGAACATCATCAACGGTGGTTCTCACTCTGACGCTCCAATCGCTTTCCAAGAATTCATGATCGTACCTGCTGGTGCACCATCATTCAAAGAAGCTCTTCGTTGGGGTGCTGAAATCTTCCACGCTCTTAAGAAAATCCTTAAATCTCGTGGTTTGGAAACAGCCGTAGGTGACGAAGGTGGATTCGCTCCTCGTTTCGAAGGAACTGAAGACGGTGTTGAAACTATCCTTGCTGCGATCGAAGCTGCTGGATATGTTCCTGGTAAAGACGTATTTATCGGATTTGACTGTGCATCATCAGAATTCTACGATAAAGAACGTAAAGTTTACGACTACACTAAATTCGAAGGTGAAGGAGCTGCTGTACGTACTGCTGCAGAACAAATCGACTACCTTGAAGAATTGGTAAACAAATACCCAATCATCACTATCGAAGATGGTATGGACGAAAACGACTGGGACGGTTGGAAAGCTCTTACTGAACGTCTTGGTGGTAAAGTTCAATTGGTTGGTGACGACTTCTTCGTAACAAACACTTCTTACCTTGAAAAAGGTATTGCAGAAGGTGCTGCTAACTCAATCCTTATCAAAGTTAACCAAATCGGTACTCTTACTGAAACTTTCGACGCTATCGAAATGGCGAAAGAAGCTGGTTACACTGCCGTTGTATCACACCGTTCAGGTGAAACTGAAGATTCAACAATCGCTGACATCGCAGTTGCAACAAACGCAGGACAAATCAAGACTGGTTCACTTTCACGTACAGACCGTATCGCTAAATACAACCAATTGCTTCGTATCGAAGACCAACTTGGTGAAGTAGCTGAATACCGTGGATTGAAATCATTCTACAACCTTAAAAAATAAAATAGTTCGGTGAACTATTTTATCCCGAACCTTGAAATTCAAAAGTTCGGCCGTTGATTTAACAACGTTTCTAGCCCCTCGGATTTTTTCCGAAGGGCTTTTTTTCTGTTCAGGGGGCAGAAAGGGGACAGTGTTTATGGTATAATAGACAAAAACACTTGAATTAGAAAGAAATTATGTCTAAAGAAATTGATATTGAGTATTACCACCAGCTAGCCTTGCAAAAGCAGAAGGAGCATCGTAAAGTTTTAGCTAATCTAAAGAAAAAACCTCCTAAAAACTTAGATAAGATTGCGCAGCAGATTCACCAAGAAGTCTTTGCTGAGATTGATTGTACTGCCTGTGCTAATTGTTGCAAGACTTTGGGGCCCGACTTTAAAGAAGCAGATATCACCCGTATCGCTAAGTACTTTAAGATGAAATTACCAGCCTTTGAAGCAGAGTTTTTACAGGTGGATGAAGATAGGGATAAGGTTTTCAAATCTATGCCCTGCCCCTTTCTAGGAGGAGACAATCTCTGCTCAATCTATGATGTTCGTCCCAAGGCCTGCCGTGAATTTCCCCATACAGACCGTAAAAAGATTCATCAAATTAACCATTTGACGATTAAGAATACCTTGACCTGCCCTGCAGCCTATCTCTTTGTTGAGAAATTAAAAGATAAGTTATAGAATTTACACCTTTAAATCTTGTACAAAGATTCTAGGGTGGAAGTATCTTGTATTTGTTAGAATATAGATAGAATTGAACACGGCCTAAAAGCTATGCGAAAAAGAAAAAATTACCTAGAATCAGAAGAACCAGCGTTAATTTTCCAATTTTCACTTTGCTTTTAACGACCTTTGTATCTTGTGGAGGTAAGAAAAGAAGAATATGATGCATCAATTCAATCAAACCATGGATTATTTGGAGCAGCAACTGACTGGAGAAGTGGATATGAAAAGATTTCAGCAGCTATCGGGCTATTCTTACCCTCTCTTTAGCAGGCTATTTCTATCCTGGCAGATATGACATTAGCAGAATACTTGCGCAATCGCAGGCTATCAGAAGCTGTGACAGACTTGCGGGAAAGCTCTGAGAAAGTCATTGACATAGCGATGAAATACGGCTATGAGTCTGCGGATGCCTTCAGCGCAGCCTTTAAGAAATTCCATGGTGCGACTCCCTCAGAAGTTCGGAATGGAAAACCTTATCGGGTCTTTCCTAGACTTCAATTATCCTTAAAGATTACAGGAGGAAAGAATATGGATATCAAGATTCAAAAGAAACCTGCTTTTACTGTAGCAGGCGTCCTATTGGAAGCTATCGACAATAGCCAGTGCCCGTCTGCATGGGAGCAGCTCTATGCCCATCACAGCTTTGAAAGCCTAGAAAGTTTGGGTAGTGGCCAATCCTTCGGCGTCTGCTCGGATGTCAAAGAAGGCGAAATCATCAACTATATGGCTGCTTATGATGTGACGGATAAAACTAAAGCAGAAGAACTAGGTCTGTCCATCAAAGATATCCCAGCAGCTGAATATGCTATCGTCCCAGTCAAAGGCCCTATACCTGCTAGCATTCACAATGCTTGGAAATATGTCTTGGAGGTCTTTTTCCCAGAAACTGGCTATCGCCACTCAGGCTCACCAGACTTTGAAGTCTATACCGAAGGTGACATGTCGTCACCTGACTATCAAATGGAACTCTGGATACCAGTGATTAAGTACTAGATCATTTTCTGACATTTTATAAAGATGCAAATCGAACTCTGTAGAAGATAGCTTTTACAGAGTTTTTCTTTCTTTGATTACACGAATTTATGAGAAGAACAAAAAAATTGATTTTACTTAAATTTAAGTATAAGGAATTTTTAAGCATTTACTTGTATACTTTTCCAATCATCAAAGAAAGAGGTGTAAATATGAACTATCTAGTTATCCCAGCTTACGAACCTGACTACAATCTCATCAAATTGATTGAAAAGATTCACAATAAGAGCGATTTTTACATCATTGTCATTGATTATGGAAGTTCGGCAGAATGCCAAGACATTTTTGCTCAAGCGGAGGATTTTGTGACGGTCCTTCGCCACCAGGTCAATCAAGGAAAAGGGCAAGCTCTGAAAACAGCCTTTGAGTACATTCAGTCTCTCAATAAACCTGGGACTGTGGTTACAGCAGATGCAGATGGCCAACACAGAATCTGGGACATCTTTCGTAGCTTGACCAAATCAAATGAAAATCCTAATACACTTGTCCTTGGTGTCCGTGCCTTTACTGGCAAGGTTCCCTTGCGTAGTCGTTTTGGAAACAGCTTGACTCGTATCTTGTTTAAACTGCAAACAGGTGTCGCTGTATCCGATACACAGACAGGATTACGTGCCTTTTCAACGGATCTGATTCCTTTTATGCTTAAGATAGAAGGACAACGGTATGAATACGAGATGAACATGCTCCTTGAAGCAAGCCAAGCCTACCCAATCTTAGAAGTTCCGATTGAAACGGTCTATATCAACGACAATGATGCTTCTCACTTCAGACCTATTCGAGATGGTTTGATGATTTATAAAAATATTTTAAAGTTTGCGCTCTCGTCTTTTAGTAGTTTTATCGTAGATTATGTGGTCTACGCTCTCTCTATTCTATGCTTGAGCTTTATTCCGACAGGTCTTCGTGTTCTCCTCTCAAATGGTTTGGCACGTGTGACTAGCTCTATCTTTAACTTTTCCACCGACAAAAAATTGGTCTTTAAGAACAAGGCGAGCAGTTTTAAAACAGGATCAGGCTATTTTGGACTAGCAGTTGGTCTCTTTATCTTAGACACCATCCTGATTCGTCTCTTTAATTCAGGTCTTGGAGTCAATTTGCTGATTGCGAAGATACTTGTCGGAATCATGCTCTTTATCCTCTCTTGGACCATTCAAACTCGCTTTATTTTCAAAGAAAGGACTTGTAGCCCATTATGAAAGTTTTAAAGAAACCCTATCTATACGCCTCGGTCTTGGGCTTGCTCCTGACAAGCTCCTTTACCTATTCGATGTTGAAGACCTTTGTACTCGCTGAAACGATTTCCACTGTATCTAATACCGGCTCAACCTCTAACACCGCAGCAGCAAGTCAGGCAGCAAAAAATGCTCAAGTGACGGATACCAGCTATTCAGATGGAAATATCAGTGTCACCCTCACTGAAAAGACTGTCAATGAAACGCAAGTCTATGTGGCAGATATAACCCTTAGTTCATCGGATTATCTCAAAACAGCTCTAGCTCAAAACTCCTATGGAACCAACGTCACAGCTAAAACCTCTATAACAGCCGCTAAAAACAATGCTATTCTAGCTGTCAACGGAGACTACTATGGTGCCAATAGCTCTGGTTATGTTATCCGTAATGGAGTTGTCTATCGGGACAGTGTTCGTGAAGACGCTAGTAATGGCGACCTTGCCATTTACAAGGACGGTTCCTTTAAAATCATCTACGAGGACCAAGTTTCAGCCGATCAGTTGGTTCAGGACGGTGTCGTCAATCTACTGGCATTTGGTCCGTCTCTAGTCGAGAATGGAGAAATATCTGTTGATACCAATACAGAAGTTGGTCAGGCCATGTCATCGAATCCTCGTACAGCTATCGGGATTATCGATGAAAACCACTACATCATCGTCGTTTCGGATGGTCGTACCTCTGAAAGCAAGGGATTATCACTTTACCAGATGGCAGAAGTGATGAAATCTTACGGAGTGAAGACAGCCTATAACCTTGATGGTGGTGGATCCTCAACTCTCTACTTTAACGGTCAGGTAATCAATAAACCGACTACAGGTGGAAGCAAGATATCAGAAAGGGCGGTGAGTGATATTGTCTACATCGGTTACTAAAATCAAAAACAAACGCCTCAAAAAGACACTCGTAGGTTATAGCCTTCTCACTATTTTCTTATTTGCATTTAGCCGTATCTACGAGTCCCTTAGTTTTGGGGAGACCTCGCTTCATATGCACTATCTCTTTGTAGTTCCTCTAGTAGGAGGCATCGTTCTAGCATTATTGTTGAAAATCAAACCAAACTTAGGACGAATCAGCTTAAACTTGTGGAACTCAGCAGTTGCAGTCCTAACAGCTGGAATGCTCTTTCGAGGAATTGTCAATCTATCAGGTCGTTCAACGACCTTAGACCAACCCTATTGGTATGTTGGTATAGTTTTTGCTATTTTGGCTATCGCCTCGCTTTTCTTTCATAAGAAAAACAGTCAAGAATTAGCTTAAAATTTGAAAACTGGTTGTTGAGAGAAACAGCCAGTTTTCTTGTTGAAGTTCATGACTATAGATCACAAACCCCCATATTTTTTGTTTGGATTTTATGGGGCATGCGAATAGTTTTCTCGGTATAATAGTCCCATAGAAGATAAGGAGGCAGGAATATGCAGATGTATTTTGGAGATGTGTCACTTTGCTATAGTTATTCATTGGCAATGGCACTGGATGGCTATGGCTATGACTTTAAAGCAGAGTTTTTAGAGGCAATTATGGTGATGGGAAATGGAGCTAGTATCGTAAAGGAAGATGAACGACACCCTCTAATATTCTTTGATAATGGAATGCCAGATCTTTCCATCTCTCATTCTTTAAAAATACTTGGGTTTGACTATGAGGACTTCTATCTAAAAGATGGAGTGAAAGTAGATTTGGAAGAGATTAGAAGAAAGTTGAAAACCTTTCTGTCCAATGGGCCTGTCGTACTGGGGCCTCTTGATATGGGGCATCTGACCTACAATCCCAATCACACAATCCTTTATGGTGTGGATCACTTCGTAACCGTGTATGACATTGATGATCGGTATCTCTATTTGCATGATCCAGCTGGTTTTGCCTGTATGAAGGTTGCTTTTAATGACATACTAGAAGCATGGAAGGCAGAGGCTATTGACTATAAGCGCGGAGCCTACTCCATGTGGGGAAATTTTAAGAAGGTCAAGAGTCCGAGTCAGACTGAAATCTATCAGGAAACAGCAAGGATTATGAAGAGTCGATATTTGAATGGCCAAAACGGTGTTTTGGAATGCTATGCAAAAGCAGTTGCTGAAAACGGCTTAAATACAGAACAAAAACAATTGCATCAGTATTTCAGCTTCAAACTTGCGGCTGTTCGAAATCTCTATCTCAGTCAATTTTTAAAAGACCATGATCCGAAAGGTGCACGATTAAAAGAGGAATTGGCTGCTCTATTTGGTCAAGCCCACCTTTCATGTTTAAAAGAAGATTACCAAGAACTGTCCCACTTTCTCTATCAGATAGCAGAAGTGGATGGTCGCTTTAGAGATTTATATGTAAAGTAGTGACTATAAGCATAAAAAATAGTTCGTGAAAGCGGTTTTTCGTAAAATGAAGAACTGCTTTTTGATTATGGTATAATGAAGTAAGAAAATAGCTTATTCTACTTAAAAATGAAGGGAGAACTCCTATGCCTAGACCAAAAACAAAAGAGGAGCTAGTGTTAGCCTCTAAGGAAACTATGAAAAGCTCAATCACTTTATATCTAAATTAAGTGAAGAGGAACTACAGACTCCTTTTGATTTTTCAAAAGACCAAAAGAAAAAAGAAGCTCACTGGAAAAGAGATAAAAATCTACGGGATGTCCTGATCCATCTCTATGAATGGCATCAGTTACTTTTGACCTGGGTACATTCTAACCAAATAGGTCATGAGAGACCTTTTCTCCCTGAACCTTATAATTGGAAAACTTATGGGGAAATGAATGTCGCTATTTGGAAGAAGCACCAGAAAACGTCTTTAGAAGAAGCGACTAGACTACTAGAGCAATCGCACGAAGAGGTTTTAGAGTTGATAGAAGGCTTCAGTAATGACGAATTGTTCACAAAAGGTATCTATAAATGGACGGGTGGGACAAGTCTAGGCTTCTATTTTGTGAGTGCCACTTCCAGTCACTATGACTGGGCTCTGAAAAAACTCAAAGCTCATCAGAAAAATTGTAAGACTAGCTAGTTGAAATGCTATTGAAATTCACCAAAGGTTCTTCTAAGCTTCGAATAGCTTGGTGCTCGTAATTTTAGAGCTATTCTAGCTTTAGAATCCTTCTAAAATTAAAATTTAGGGTTGTCATAAACCTAGAATAGCACCAAAACATTTATATCAATGCAATTCTAAGTTTAGAATTACATTGATATTTATGAAGTCGAGCTGTTCGACGCCTAGATTGCCTTGATTCTGAGAAATGTTGACTAGAAAATGGAACAAATGACTTTTTTCTGATATAGGATGATAGATAGATGGGGGAGATGATGAGCATACAAAAAGAGAAAGTTAGAAAAGAGTTGGTGTCCCTCTGCTTGGGAGAGCTTGCAGCCGTTCTATCCTTTTGGTTGTGTTTTTTCCTTTTGAAAAATAGGCTTGGTGATTGGAGGAGTCTAGTCTCTATTCTCTATCCGTTGTCTCTGCTGACATTTATTTTGCTTCAAGGTTCAATCTATTGGGCAATTTTGATTAGAAGACTGTCAAATCCTCAGTTCGGAAGTGGAAATGTCCCTAGAATATATGGTGGGCTCAGAATACTAGATCTTATTTTACTTATTTCAGGCTTTCCTTTTATTGTCTGGAATACACAGAATGTCCAAGTTACTATCTTAGCCACACTGATACAGCTTTTTGCCCTTATTGAATGGGTTAATTATTTCCTCGTACGCCTATCTTATAGCTTGAATCCACTTGTTTTATGGAAACGAATTGTTAAGGGAAAACTTGAAAAAAGCAGAATAGCCAATGAGTTGGGGTAGGGGAGTGTAGTATTGGAGAGTTTAAGTTATTCAAACAATGTTAACTTCAAATTTTCATTTATACTATAATGTTCTTAATGAATATTCAGGCAGAAAACTAAATGCCCAACAAATTTCTATTCTTTGAAACATTTTGCTTACAAAGGATTTTCTAGAGTATTGAACTTGAAGTTACTAATTGAGCGGATAAAAGTGAGTTTGATGTCATCGCTATACAAAATTTTACCTTCTTTCATACTTATATTGATCTATATTGTCAGTATTTTCGTGATATAATATTATCAGAATAAATTAATGGAGAATCTGAATGAGAAACGATATTCAACCGGCCTTACAAACAGTCAAAACTTATTTTGAAAAATCAGAATTTTACATTCCTACCTATCAGAGACCCTATGCTTGGCAAGTACCACAATGTGAACAACTCATTGAAGATATTAATCTTCATATGGAAATTTCGATGATAGTTCTCAAGACAATTATTTCTTTGGAGCTGTTCTCATTGCTCAAGAATCTGGAGAAGAGCATGAAGTAACCTTGATTGATGGCCAGCAAAGAACAACGACATTTATGCTACTTCTTAAGGCAATCTTATTGAAGATTGATAAGGAGCTTGAACTTCAACCGACTCTAGATACTGATGCACGCAGATTAGTGAAACGTCTTAATGGTCTTAAAGAGCAGATTGTTACAATGCTTTTCAATGTTTCAGATGACGAAGAAGATGATTTCGTTGATGGATTGTATTATCCTAGTGAGGATAGGATAAAGTATCTAAATCATTCAATCTCGGAAAAATATGCTAGTGAGATGACTACTATCTTGTTAGGTAGAGATTTCACTTCGATTAAAGAGAAAGTTTATCAAATTTATCGTCGTCAAAAAGATAATCGTTATACAAATTATTATAAAAACTTTAGATATTTTTATAATATGTGTGATGATTTGAATGTTTTTAAACTCATCAATTTTGCTAATCATTTCATTGATAACTGCCAAGTGATCACCATTACAAGTTATAATACAGATCAAGCAATAAATATTTTCAATTCTTTAAATGGGACTGGTGTCCCATTGACCCCAATTGAAGTAATCGTATCTAAGACAACTGCAAATGCATCAGATAGGAAGAACTTCGAAAAAAATTGGCAAGAGATTGTACAACGTACCGATTCATCTAGATTAGATTTGAATGCGTTAATTACTCATTATATTTTCGTAAAACTCTCAGAACAAAACGGTGCTGATCGAAGAAATCCTGGTATAAGAGCCTTTTTCTCAAAAAATAAGCATCTATTGAATGAAGATATTCTGTTTACTTCTGAACTAAATATAATCATAAACAATTTTGAACGAGTATCTGATACTATTAATGGTCAATTGATAAACAAATTAAACGGTAATTTAAGACCTTTTGTTAGTAGTTATCTATTTTTCAGACAAGACAACACATATCTGGAATACTTACTTAGACTTGGAGTTTTAATTGAATTATCCGAACTCTCGTATAGCCATAAACTTTTTAAAGGCTTCTTAGAAGAAATAAATTTGTTGTATAGTCAAGTCGATTCAATTTCAATAGACGAACTTATTTCAAAAATAAGAAACCATATTCATGACAATTTTATTTATGAAGATGTTAAACAAACTTTGACTGAAAGTGGCGTTTCAAATTCGATTCTATATGTAAATGAATTCCTATTTGCATTGGAAAAAGGTATTGACTTTAATTTAGATGGGAATATTGATATTGAACATATTATGCCACAAAGTGGTTTAAATCGAGAAAATATTATGTCAGATGCAGGATTAGAAAGCCAGGAAGAATTCAGGGATTATGCTGAGAAAATTGGTAATAAGATACTCCTAGAAGCTGATATTAATCGAAGTATACAAGATGCTTGGTTTAGGAGTAAGAGAAAAAATACAATCACAAGCGGCCATGGCTATATAGGAAGTAAGTTCCCAATAGCTAAATCTCTTGTTAATTATGTAAATGACACTTGGACTAAAGCTGACATTGAATTGGCAACTGAAAAAGCTGCAAAACGAATTGCTGATTTTATTTTTGAATAAACTAGATCGATAGAATTAAGAGGTAAGTTTTAATTATGTCATTAAATCAAGTTACTTTAGAAATTCCATTAAATATTCAGAAAGGATTAGATTCTGGAATTTATAAACGTTATGGTTCAATAATCAGAAATTCATCTGGTAGTTAAAATTTTACTTAATATTTGTTAAAATATTAGAATATTTTCCCCTTCAGAAAGGAAACTCAATGCCCTACAAATTTCTACTCTTCGACCTCGACCACACCTTGCTTGATTTTGATGCTGCTGAGGATGTGGCTTTGACGCAACTTTTAAAAGAAGAAGGGGTTGCGGATATTCAAGCCTATAAAGACTATTATGTTCCGATGAACAAGGCTCTCTGGAAGGACTTGGAGCAAAAGAAAATCAGTAAACAAGAACTGATTAACACGCGCTTTTCTCGTTTATTTGCCCATTTTGGACTGGAGAAAGAAGGTAGTTTTCTTGCCCAGCGTTACCAATTTTATCTCGCCCAGCAGGGACAAACTTTTTCAGGTGCTCATGAACTCTTGAACAGCCTTATCGAACGTGATTATGACTTGTATGCTGCGACAAATGGCATTACTGCAATCCAGACAGGGCGTTTGGCTCAATCTGGTCTGGCTCCCTATTTCAACCAAGTCTTTATCTCCGAGCAATTACAAACTCAAAAACCTGATGCACTATTCTATGAAAAAATCGGTCAGCAAATTGTAGGATTTAGCAAAGAAAAGGCCTTGATGATTGGAGATTCTCTAACAGCTGATATTCAAGGTGGCAACAATGCTGGGATTGATACTATTTGGTACAATCCCTATCATTTAGAAAATAAGACGCAAGCCCAACCGACTTACGAAGTTCATTCTTACCAAGACTTACTAGATTGTTTGGATACTATCTAGTGCTTTTCCTAAGAGGTGTTGATATGGAAACTAAAATCATTGAAGAGATTGACAACTTACTAAATCTCATCGAGCAGTATCAGTTAAAAGGTGTGGTTGCCCAAGAAAATTCGTTAAAAGAGTTAAAGTATATCATAAGCAATCATATAGAGCTAAGTACTCGAGAGAAGATGAATATCCACTATTCACTCTTTCTCCCTAGGGGCGGCTTATCTGAACTCTACTATATGGACGCTAATATTGAACGGATGATGTCAGTAAATAATCAACTTTCCTATGCTATTGATACAATCGAAAAGTTTCTAATAGCTGATTGATACTGTAAATACTAATGTCCAATACTAGGATGAATAACAGTATATATAAGAACTGTAAAAAGTGGTTTCAATAGCCACTTTTTGCTATAATAGAGGCAGTAAAAATAAAGGAATGGTAAACGATGTCAAGGCCAGAACTTTCTCTTTATGAACCATTGTATACACTAAAGGAAGTTGATCAAAATATCTGGATAGTAGATGGTGATTTGATTCAAATGGACATGAAGATCTTCAAACTTCCTTTTCAGACACGTATGACAGTGATAAAGTTAAACGATGGAAAAATCTGGATTCATTCTCCGATTGCGCCAAATGAGGAGCTCTTTACGGAACTGGATGCTTTGGGCAGAGTCGCTTACCTGATTTCACCTAATAAGATTCACTACGCCTATATTGCAGATTGGAAAAAAAGATATCCTTATGCACAAGTTTGGTCTAGTCCAGGAGTTGAAGAGAGAGCAAAAAGTCAGAATGTCATGGTGGAATTTGATGCTCCTTTAACAGATAAGGCACCTGACTTATGGTCTGATGAGATTGATCAACTTATTTTTAAGGGAAGTTCTGTCATCGAAGAGGTCGTGTTTTTTCATAAATCAACTAAAACACTTATAGTGACAGACCTTATAGAGAATTTTGAACCAGAAAAGATAGCTAGTCCAATCCGAAGAAAAGTTTATCGTTTAGCTCGTGTAACAGCCCCTGATGGTCAAACTCCTATTGACTATCGGATGACTTTTTTAGGAAGACAAAGGGAAGCAAAGGTTTCCTTTTCCCGTATGTTAAACTGGAAACCGGATAAAATCATACTTGCACATGGTTTATGCTTTTTTAAAAATGGTACGGATGAATTAAGACGTGCTTTAGATGGATATGATAAAGGAGAGAAAGATGCAACACTCATCATGGCATGCTTTGATTAAGGAGCAATTACCTGAAGGTTATTTCGGGAAAATCAATCAATTTATGGAACAGGTCTATGCTCAGGGAACTGTATATCCACCTAAGGAAAAAGTTTTTCAGGCTCTCTTGACTACACCGCTTGAAGAAGTGAAGGTGGTGATTCTAGGGCAAGACCCCTATCACGGGCCAGGTCAAGCGCAGGGTTTGAGTTTTTCTGTACCCGATGCTATCCCAGCTCCACCGTCCTTGCAAAATATCTTGAAAGAATTGTCGGATGACATCGGAGCTAAGAAGTCCCATGATTTAACGTCTTGGGCTGAGCAAGGTGTCTTACTTCTTAATGCTTGCTTGACGGTTCCTGCTGGGCAGGCCAATGGTCATGCTGGGCAGATATGGGAGCCTTTTACTGATGCCGTGATTCGGGTTGTCAATAATCTAGACAGACCGATAGTCTTTGTGCTCTGGGGCGCTTATGCACGCAAGAAGAAGGTCTTGGTTACCAATCCTCACCACTTGATTATCGAATCAGCCCATCCTAGTCCGTTATCGGTTTATAGAGGATTTTGGGGTTCCAAGCCTTTTTCCAAGGCTAATGCATTTTTAAAAGAGACAGGACAAGTGCCAATCGATTGGCTTAGATAAGGAGAGAATATGCCTCAGTTAGCGACGATTTGCTACATTGATAACGGAAAAGAACTGCTCATGCTTCATCGTAATAAGAAACCCAATGATGTCCACGAAGGCAAATGGATTGGTGTGGGTGGTAAACTAGAGCGAGGGGAGACACCTCAGGAGTGCGCGGCGCGTGAAATCCTAGAAGAAACAGGGCTCAAAGCCAAGCCGGTTCTAAAAGGTGTTATCACTTTTCCAGAATTCACGCCAGATTTAGACTGGTACACCTATGTTTTTAAGGTGACAGAGTTCGAGGGTGAGTTGATTGACTGCAATGAGGGAACCTTAGAATGGGTTCCCTATGATGAAGTTTTGAGCAAGCCAACTTGGGAGGGTGATCACACTTTTGTTGAGTGGCTTTTAGAAGATAAACCCTTCTTTTCAGCCAAGTTTATTTATGATGGGGATAAATTGTTGGATACCCAAGTTGATTTCTATGAATAAAGGAGAAAGCAGATGCTACTTATCAAAAATGGTCGTGTAATGGATCCTAAGTCTGGTTTGGATCAAGTGTGTGATATTTTAGTCCAAGATGGAAATTGTCAAAATTGCGCCTGAAATCAAGGAAGAAGGAGCAGAAGTGATTGACGCTACTGGTCTTGTGGTTGCTCCTGGACTGGTTGATATTCATGTTCATTTCCGTGAACCTGGTCAAACCCACAAGGAGGACATCCATACTGGGGCACTAGCGGCTATTGCAGGTGGTTTTACAACGGTTGTCATGATGGCTAATACTAGTCCAACCATTTCGGATGTAGAGACTCTTCAAGAAGTTCTCCAGTCAGCTGCCAAGGAAAAAATCAATGTCAAGACAGTTGCGACCATTACCAAGAACTTTAATGGCCAAGACTTGACTGATTTTAAGGCACTCTTAGAAGCAGGTGCGGTTGGTTTCTCAGATGACGGTATTCCACTTGAAAGTAGTAAAGTTGTCAAGGAAGCCATGGAAGAAGCCAAAAAACTCAATACCTTTATCAGCCTTCATGAGGAAGATCCCGGATTGAACGGCATTCTTGGGTTTAATGAAAACATCGCTAAAGACCACTTCAAGATCTGTGGTGCGACAGGGGTGGCAGAATACGCCATGATTGCGCGTGATGTTATGATTGCCTATGCAACCAAGGCCCATGTTCACATTCAGCATTTATCTAAGGAAGAAAGTGTCAAGATAGTGGAATTCGCTCAAGGTTTGGGAGCGCAAGTCACAGCAGAAGTAGCGCCACAGCATTTCTCTAAGACGGAAGCTCTCCTTTTGACACAAGGAAGCAATGCCAAAATGAATCCTCCGCTTCGTTTGGAATCAGACCGTCGAGCCGTTATCGAAGGTCTCAAGTCAGGTGTTATCACAGTTATCGCGACAGACCACGCGCCTCACCATTCAGATGAGAAAAATGTAGAAGATATCACCAAAGCGCCATCTGGTATGACTGGCTTAGAAACCTCTCTTTCTCTTGGTTTGACTTATTTAGTGGAAGCTGGTGAGCTAAGCTTAATGGAATTGCTAGAAAAAATGACTCTTAATCCAGCCAAACTTTACAATTTTGAAGCAGGTTACTTGGCTGAGAATGGTCCAGCTGATATCACTATCTTTGATGACAAGGCTGATCGTACTGTTGGTCCAGACTTTGCTTCAAAATCAGCCAATTCACCATTTATCGGTGAAATCTTAAAAGGGCAGGTCAAATATACCATCTGCAAGGGACAAATTGTCTACCAAACTAGATGGGATTCTGCTCTATAAACTATAAGAATAGAGAGCGTATATGAATCGAACCCATCAATTTAAAGATAAGTTTATTTTATTTCTTAAGATATTTTTTCCTATCCTGATTTATCAGTTTGCTAATTATTCTGCCTCTTTTGTTGATACAACCATGACGGGGCAGTACAATACCATGGACTTGGCTGGCGTTTCAACTGCAACGAGTCTATGGAACCCTTTCTTCACTTTTTTGACAGGGATTGTTTCGGCTATGGTTCCCATCATAGGCCATCATCTAGGACGAGGTAAAAAGGAAGAAGTAGCATCGGATTTTTACCAATTTATCTACTTGGCTTTCGGACTGTCATTGGTCTTGCTTGGCATGGTAGTATTCTTAGCGCCCCCTGTCTTAAATCATATCGGCTTAGAAAATCAAGTGGCAGCTGTTTCGGTTTCTTATCTTTGGTACTTGTCTATCGGAATTATTCCCTTGCTGCTTTTCAGTGTTATCCGATCGCTACTTGATTCACTGGGCTTGACCAAGCTATCTATGTACCTCATGCTCTTATTACTACCTTTAAATTGTGGATTTAACTATTTGTTAATTTACGGTGCCTTTGGGTTTCCAGAGTTAGGGGGAGCAGGAGCAGGGCTAGGAACTTCGTTAGCTTATTGGTGCCTCATTGGAATCTCAGTCATCATCCTTTTAAAGCAGGAAAAGTTAAAAGAGTTTCATTTGGAAAAACCACTTCCGCTTGATCTAGTGAAGATCAAAGAAGGGATTCGTTTGGGCTTACCAATCGGTGGTACTGTATTTGCTGAGGTTATTATTTTTTCTGTCGTTGGTTTGATTATGGCAAAGTTTTCGTCTATGATTATTGCCAGCCACCAGTCAGCCATGAACTTCTCAACTCTCATGTATGCCTTTCCAGTAAGCATTTCTTCTGCTATGGCAATAGTGGTTTCTTATGAGGTTGGGGCAAAGCGTTTTGATGATGCCAAGACCTATATCAAAATTGGTCGTTGGATAGCGTTGATATTTGCAGGTTTTACCTTAAGCTTTCTCTATATCTTGAGAGATGCCGTAGCCAGTTTATATGGAAATAATCCAGACTTCATTAAACTAACATCTACCTTCCTAACCTATAGTCTATTCCAGTTAGCTGACACTGTTGCAGCTCCTTTGCAAGGAATTCTCAGAGGTTACAAGGACACGGTTGTTCCCTTTTATCTTGGAGTAATTGCTTACTGGGCTGTGTCCATTCCATTAGGTTTATTCTTAGACCAAGTAACAACTTTGGGAGCCTATTCTTACTGGATTGGTTTAATAGCGAGTTTAGTCGTTAGTGCTATCCTCTATCAATGGCGCTTGCAAACGATCATGAAAAAAACCAACTAATTTTTGGAAAATAAATTGAAAACAAGTTTGTGAAAAAAATATTCTAATTAAAGAAAACCCTGTTTCGTCGGGGATTTCTTTTTTGTGTTTTGTGAATTTTTCTTAACAAATACTTTGACAGCGTATACTAAAAAAGGTAAAATAGTAAGGTAAGAACAATGTTAGAAAGGCAAGATTATGTCAACTTTAGATAAAAATCTTTTGCTAGAGATGTTCCGTAAGATGGAAGAAATCCGTCGCATGGACTTAAAAATCGCTCAGTTAGTGAAAAAGGGGAAAGTTCCCGGTATGACTCACTTTTCTGTCGGAGAAGAAGCTGCTAACGTCGGAGCGATGCTGGCCCTCAATCCAGATGATCTGATCACTTCAAACCACCGTGGTCATGGTCAAGCTATCGCCAAAGGGATTGACCTCAACGGAATGATGGCTGAAATCCTTGGAAAATACACTGGAACCTGTAAAGGAAAAGGTGGTTCCATGCACATTGCTGACCTTGATGCTGGTAACCTTGGTGCCAATGGTATCGTAGGTGGTGGTATGGGAATCGCTGTTGGTGCAGCCCTCAGTCAGCAAATGCAACATACTGGTAAAATCGTTGTCTGCTTCTTTGGAGATGGTGCGACCAACGAAGGTGTTTTCCACGAAGCAGTGAACATGGCTTCTATTTGGAAACTTCCTGTTATTTTCTACTGCATTAACAACGGTTATGGAATCTCTGCGGATATCAAGAAAATGACCAATGTGGAGCATATCCATCAACGTAGTGCGGCATATGGAATTCCTGGAATGTTTATCGAAGATGGAAACAATGTCATTGATGTTTATGAAGGATTTAAGAAAGCTGTAGACCATGTTCGTGGTGGCAATGGCCCAGTCTTGATCGAAAGTGTAACCTATCGCTGGCTTGGTCACTCATCATCTGACCCTGGTAAATATCGTACGCGTGAAGAAGTGGAATTGTGGAAACAAAAAGACCCAATCGAAAACCTTCGCAACTACCTCATTGAAAACAATATTGCAAGTGCCGAAGAATTGGAAGAAATCCAAGCACAAGTCAAGGAAGCAGTAGAAGCTTCTGTTAAATTTGCAGAAGAAAGCCCATTCCCACCACTAGAATCAGCATTTGAAGATATTTACGCAGACTAAGGAGAAAGAGATAAAAATGGAAACAAAAACAATGTCCTTCCGTGACACCATTATCCTTGCTATGTCTGAGGAAATGCGTCGCGATGAAATGTGTTCTTGATGGGAGAAGATGTCGGCGTCTTCGGAGGAGACTTCGGAACTTCTGTTGGAATGCTTGAAGAATTTGGCCCAGAGCGTGTCCGTGACTGTCCGATTTCTGAAGCTGCTATCTCTGGAGCAGCAGCGGGAGCAGCCATGACGGGACTTCGTCCAATCGTCGATATGACCTTTATGGATTTCTCAGTCATTGCCATGGACAATATCGTCAACCAAGCTGCTAAAACACGTTATATGTTTGGTGGTAAAGGTCAGGTTCCAATGACTGTCCGTTGTGCAGCTGGTAACGGAGTTGGTTCTGCTGCCCAGCACTCGCAATCCCTAGAGTCTTGGTTTACTCATATTCCTGGACTTAAGGTTGTAGCACCAGGTACACCTGCTGACATGAAAGGACTTCTCAAGTCTTCTATCCGTGATAATAACCCTGTTATCATCCTTGAGTACAAGTCAGAATTTAACCAAAAAGGAGAAGTGCCAGTTGATCCAGACTACACAATCACACTTGGGGTTGGGGAAATCAAACGCGAAGGTACAGATGTAACAGTCGTTACTTATGGCAAAATGCTTCGCCGTGTAGTTCAAGCTGCTGAAGAGTTAGCAGAAGAGGGAATTTCAGTTGAAATTGTGGACCCACGTACCCTTGTTCCGCTTGATAAGGATATCATCATTAACTCAGTGAAGAAGACTGGTAAGGTGGTGCTTGTCAACGATGCTCACAAAACAAGTGGCTATATCGGAGAGATTTCAGCTATTATTTCAGAATCAGAAGCATTTGATTATCTAGACGCACCAATACGCCGTTGCGCCGGAGAAGATGTGCCAATGCCTTACGCACAAAATCTAGAAAATGCAATGATTCCAACAGTTGAAAGCATCAAAGATGCAATCCGTAAAACTTATAACAAAGAATAAAATTACATAAAATAAATTATGTAAAAATAGTTTTTAACTTTAGCAACTTGAGATATGTTTTGTATCTAAGTTATTTGTAAAGTTGCGACAGGAGGGAGTCGAATCAATTTTATTCGACGAACGACTTAGTAAGTCTACAAGGTTGACCGCCTAATAGCGGCAACCGTAATAACTTGAGACGCGTTTCGTGTCCAAGTTACTTGTAGAGTTGAATTCGGACGGAGGTCTTCGAAAAAAAGATAGATTTCCTTGTGTTCATCGAACACATGGTCAATCTCCTATTTTTTCATTGCCCTCTTCGTCCTTAATATCTTATATTCGAACACGGGCTAAAAGCTCGGAAAAAAGATAAATCTTCTTGGCTTCATCGAAGCCTGCGTAGATTTCCTATTTTTCAGTCGCTTTTTACGCCCTTAGTATCATAATTAGAATTGGAGAGGTCATGGCTGATGACAAGCTAAGAGCGACTCCTGCGGCTAGAAAGTTAGCGGATGATTTAGGTATCAACCTCTACGACGTTTCTGGCTCAGGTGCAAACGGTCGTGTCCACAAAGAAGACGTGGAAACTTATAAAGACACAAATGTGGTTCGCATTTCGCCACTTGCAAAACGAATTGCCCTCGAACATAACATTGCTTGGCAGGAAATCCAAGGAACAGGTCATCGTGGCAAGATCATGAAGAAGGACGTTTTGGCCTTGCTTCCTGAAAATATCGAAAACGATACTATCAAGTCTCCTGCTCAAATCGAAAAAGTAGAAGAAGTACCAGATAATATCACTCCTTATGGTGAGATTGAGCGTATTCCAATGACACCAATGCGTAAGGTAATCGCCCAACGTATGGTTGAATCCTACCTAACTGCGCCAACCTTCACGCTCAACTACGATGTTGATATGTCTGAAATGCTAGCTCTTCGTAAGAAGGTCCTTGAGCCAATCATGGAAGCGACTGGTAAGAAGACTACTGTAACAGACCTTCTTTCACTCGCTGTTGTGAAAACATTGATGAAACACCCATACATCAACGCTTCATTGACAGAAGATGGCAAGACCATTATCACTCATAACTATGTCAACCTTGCGATGGCGGTTGGTATGGATAACGGTCTAATGACACCAGTTGTTTACAATGCTGAGAAGATGAGCTTGTCAGAGTTGGTCGTTGCATTTAAAGACGTGATTGGTCGTACCTTGGATGGCAAATTGGCTCCAAGTGAGTTACAAAACTCAACCTTCACAATCAGTAACTTGGGAATGTTTGGTGTTCAGTCCTTTGGTCCGATTATTAACCAACCCAACTCAGCTATTCTGGGTGTAAGTTCGACAATCGAGAAACCTGTAGTTGTCAATGGTGAGATTGTCATTCGCCCTATCATGAGCCTGGGATTAACCATTGACCACCGTGTTGTAGATGGTATGGCTGGTGCTAAGTTTATGAAAGACTTGAAAGCCTTAATTGAGAACCCAATCTCAATGTTGGTTTAAAAATACAGTATTTATTTTTAGAGATATAGATAAAGGAAGTAAGACATGGCCTTAGAAGTAATTATGCCAAAAGCCGGCGTAGATATGACAGAAGGACAAATTGTCCAATGGAATAAGAAAGTCGGAGAATTTGTAAAAGAAGGAGAAATCCTTTTGGAAATCATGACTGACAAAGTCAGCATGGAATTGGAAGCAGAAGAAGATGGATACTTGATTGCCATCCTTAAAGGAGATGGTGAAACTGTTCCAGTAACTGAAGTTATCGGTTACCTTGGCGAAGAAGGGGAAACATCCCAACAGCTGGAGCAGCTACGTCAGAAGCTAGCCCGGCGCCTGCAGCTAGTGCTTCAAACGACGACGGCAAGAGCGATGATGCCTTTGATATCGTTGTGATTGGTGGAGGTCCTGCTGGATATGTAGCGGCCATTAAAGCTGCTCAACTTGGTGGTAAGGTTGCCCTTGTTGAGAAATCTGAACTCGGTGGAACCTGCTTGAACCGTGGATGTATCCCAACTAAGACCTACCTTCACAACGCTGAAATCATCGAAAACATCGGTCATGCAGCAAACCGTGGTATCGTCATCGAAAATCCAAACTTCACTGTAGATATGGATAAACTCCTTGAAACCAAGTCTAAGGTTGTCAATACTTTGGTTGGTGGAGTTGCAGGTCTTCTTCGTAGCTACGGAGTTACTGTTCATAAGGGAATTGGTACCATCACTAAAGACAAGAATGTCTTGGTAAATGGTTCGGAATTGCTTGAAACTAAGAAAATCATCCTTGCTGGTGGTTCAAAAGTCAGCAAGATCAACGTTCCTGGTATGGAATCATCACTCGTGATGACAAGTGACGATATCCTTGAAATGAATGAAGTTCCAGAAAGCCTCGTAATCATCGGTGGTGGTGTTGTCGGTATCGAACTCGGTCAGGCCTTCATGACATTTGGTTCAAAAGTAACTGTTATCGAAATGATGGACCGTATCGTTCCAGCTATGGATGCGGAAGTTTCTAAGAATCTTCGCTTGATTTTGGAACGCAAAGGTATGACTATCTTAACAAGTACAAAATTGCAAGAAATCATCGAAGAAAATGGTCAACTTCGTATCAAGGTTGAAGGAAAAGACGATATCATCGCAAGCAAAGCTCTTCTTTCAATCGGTCGTGTGCCAGACCTTGAAGGTATTGGCGATGTTGAGTTTGAATTGGATCGTGGACGTATCAAGGTCAACGAATACATGGAAACTTCTGTTCCAGGAATCTACGCACCAGGTGATATCAATGGTACTAAGATGTTGGCGCACGCAGCTTTCCGCATGGGTGAAGTTGCCGCTGAAAATGCCCTCAAAGGAAATCATGCTGTTGCCAAATTGAACTTGACTCCTGCAGCCATCTATACTCTTCCTGAAGTAGCAGCAGTAGGTTTGACTGAAGAACAAGCACGTGAGAAATACGATGTAGCCATCGGTAAATTCAACTTTGCTGCCAACGGTCGTGCCATTGCATCAGATGCGGCTCAAGGTTTCGTTAAAGTTATTGCTGATAAGAAATACGGAGAAATCCTTGGTGTGCACATCATTGGTCCTGCAGCCGCAGAATTGATCAACGAAGCATCAAGCATTATCGAAATGGAAATCACTGTTGAGGAAATGCTGAAGACCATCCACGGACACCCAACCTACTCTGAAGTGATGTACGAAGCATTTGCGGATGTTCTAGGAATGGCTATCCATTCACCTAAGAAAAAATAAATAAGATTTTCAACTAAATTTTCTTAAAGTAGTACGGACGGCAGCGACCTCTATTAGAGTTCCATGCCTAAAAATTGAGCCTCTTGTCTCAATTTTTCCGAGAAATGTAACGATAACACGTTACATTTCTTTTTACCACTTTAGAAAATTTGATTGCTATGAACAGAATTTAAAAACTAAATTTTTGGAAATACTATGAAATACATTATCAATCATTCAAACGACACTGCTTTTAATATCGCCTTGGAAGAATATGCCTTTAAACATCTTTTGGATGAGGATCAAATCTTCCTACTTTGGATTAACAAACCTTCTATCATTGTTGGTCGTCACCAAAACACTATCGAAGAAATCAACCGTGATTATGTTCGCGAAAATGGTATTGAGGTAGTCCGCCGTATCAGTGGTGGTGGAGCTGTTTATCACGATTTAAACAACCTCAACTACACCATCATTTCAAAAGAAGATGAAAACAAGGCCTTTGACTTCAAGAGCTTCTCAACTCCAGTTATCAATACATTGGCTCAACTAGGCGTTAAAGCTGAGTTTACGGGGCGTAATGACCTAGAGATTGATGGCAAGAAATTCTGTGGAAATGCCCAAGCCTATATCAATGGTCGTATCATGCACCACGGTTGCTTGCTCTTTGACGTTGATTTGTCAGTCCTTGCTAACGCCCTCAAGGTTTCAAAAGATAAATTTGAATCAAAAGGTGTGAAATCCGTCCGTGCTCGTGTCACCAATATTGTCAATGAATTACCAGAAAAAATCACAGTTGAAGAATTCCGTGATTTGCTATTGGAATACATGAAAAAAGAGTACCCAGAGATGACTGAATACGTTTTTTCTGAGCAAGAATTGGCGGAAATCAATCGTATCAAGGATACCAAGTTTGGTACTTGGGACTGGAACTACGGTAAATCACCTGAATTTAACGTCCGTCGGGGAACAAAATTCACTAGTGGTAAGGTTGAAGTTTTTGCCAACGTCATTGAATCAAAAATCCAAGATATCAAGATTTACGGTGACTTCTTTGGTATCGAAGACGTTGCAGCTGTAGAAGATGTCCTTCGTGGCGTTAAGTACGAACGTGAAGATGTCCTTAAAGCTTTAGAAACTATTGACATTACACGCTACTTCGCTGGTATTAGCCGTGAAGAAATCGCTGAAGCAGTAGTAGAATAAATCAAAAAGAAGTTGCTTGTTTTAGCAGCTTCTTTTTATGAGTGGTATTTTACATAAATAATTTTATGTATTTTATAAGCTATCCAAAGCATTCTTTTGTTCATCATTGACGATATGGGTATAGAGGTCAGTGACTTGTGTACTGGCATGTCCTAGCTGATGGCTGACCAAAACTTGCGATTTAGTAGCATCATAGAGCCTAGTCGCCAGGGTATGGCGTAGTTTGTGTGGAGTTACACGGACTTTGAAGTCCTCAGAGTACTTAGCAACCATCTTTTCAACACTAGAAGCATCAATACGATTGGGAACGCCACGATATAAGGTCAAAAAGAGAGCTGTATCTGTCTTTTCCGTCTTATAGCGTTGATTTCGAATGGCTAGATAATTCTCTATGTAAGGCTTAGCAAAAGCAGCGACATTGACAGAATCACGTTTCCCCCCTTTTCGAGTGACATCGATCACCATCATTTTGAGATTGAGGTCTCTTAGATCTAGATTAACAGCTTCAGATAAGCGGACACCAGACGCTAGGAGAAGGGCAATAATGGCCAAATCACGTTCTTTGTTCTTATTAAATGATGAGAGAGCGCGATTTGAGAGCTGTTGTGGGTACTCCTGATCGATATAAGTTAGAAAACCTTCTGTTTCATCACCTAGAAAGAGTTTTTGCTTGATGTTTTCAGCTCTAGCAGCAAGTGTTTCTTTCTTTTTCTTGGTTGAAACTTTCTTCATTACATTACGATAGAAATAGGGTTCTCCCAGGTCGTTTTCAACCTCCTCGGTCAGATACTTATAAAGACTAGAAAGTGCTGATAAGGTCCGATTGATGGTCGTCTGAGAGACACCTTGCTTGGTTGTATTAGCATTCAGCAATGGACGTTCACGTAGATATAGGATAAAAGCTTCCATATCTTTCTTAGACATATTTTCCAAGACAGATAAAGGAATATCAGACATTTTATCAGCATTTGAAATTCCAGACTCTAAAACCCAGCTGAAAAATCGATCGTATTCCTTGAGATATTCGTACAAGGTTGTAAAACTGTAGGGCACAGCAAGCTTTGATTGGTAGTATTCCAGAACATACCAGGGCATGATTTGTTTTAGTTTGTCGATTCGTTCCAGTAAAATCTCACGTTTCATGTATTTTCTCCATAATTAAGTCTACTAGTAGTATAGCATAGACTCATATATTTTTCAAGAAAATTATAGTTTTTCGGAAAGATGTTATAAGAAACTTAAAACTGAATTCTAACTTCCCCCAGTTATCCTGAATCCTTTGTTAAATTTCATCATACTTGAGCAACATATTCGGAATCTTTTCTTCAAGACTCTTGCGAACCTTACCTTGAATTGCAGTGTCCATTTGGCTGTTTATGCTTGTAATGGTTGATTTGGTTTCTGTAGCAATTTTCTTAGCTGCCTTATTAAAGTTATCTTTTAATTTATTCTTTGCTGTTATCGCTAAATTTGCTTCCGTAATGATTCGATTTCTTTCCATCATTCGATACATTTGTTTAGAGCATATTGGTATTCTTCATCTGTGTAGTATTCATTCATTGGTGCTTGCATAATCTCTCCTTAATCTTTGAAATTCTTCGTCTAAATCATTTCTTTTTTTACGAAACTCGTTATCGTATTTTTCTCTCTCATCTTCGAGTTTAATTTTATGATCTCTGTATACTTGATTCGAAAAGTGTCTCAAATTTTCTATTTCTATAAAATAGTCTCTAACATCATCAGCCGTTGACGAAAATTTTCTCAAAGTATGATACATTTTATCAACTTCTTCGGAAATTAGTTTTTCTAAATTTGCATTTCGTTCGTCTAGATCAAGCGCTTTGTTATCGAGTTTCTTCTTTTCTTGATAATATCGTTCTTCTAGAGTATACAGTTCTCTCTCTTTTTCTCTAATTTCCTCCGATTTTACATCTTTTCTTTCCATTGTCGAAACTCCTTGCCTAATTGCTTGTCAGTTGCTACTGTTTTTTCGATAACTTCCTGTAATTGTTTATCCAAATTTTCAAATGCTTGGGCGGAAGCATTCATCTTAGTGGCTGTTTGATTTGTCTCTGCCTGAAACGTATCGATAAACTGTGCTTGAGTAATACCTTGACTAGCAAAAATGGCATCAACCTCATAGGGAGCTAATGCTGTGTAGCTCGTAAAGTCGATTTTTGACCAAATTTCTTGTAATTCCTGATTGGCTTTTTGGGCTAAGGCGCTCACTTCATCAGCTCCAGTTCTTGCTGCTGTAGCCATTGATGATGATAGGATAGAACCTTGAGCTGCATCTAAGTATATTTCCTCAGAGCTACTAATACCACCTGATGTCAATTTTGATTTCAAGTCCTTGTAGTGAGCCATTCCTCGGAGACTGTTGGCATAGGCTCGATAAACGCCACTAATCAAGGGCTTCCCACCTTTACCATCAACAAGTTGACCAGTTACAGGATCAAACTCCCAATCACCTATATTGTGGCTAGTTCCGTCAAGCCAATATATGGTATCAGGCATTTCTAAAAATGATTTATTGAATAATTCAGGATGGTTGAAATCATTTCCAAACACAACAACATCATAATTCCTTCTATAATCTATAAACATAGCAGGATTTTTATCTATGAATGCTTTTTCCTCATTAGAAAGTGAATTATAAAAAAACCAAGCATTGAAGGTAGTCGTAGGGATGTGGTATTTAGCTCCTACCTTCAGCATATAAGAACCTTGTGAATAGCCAGATAGTTGACTGACTTCATATCGGGGATCATCCATAATTTCTTTTACAAATCGGTCTGCTACATAATATTGAGGGGATAAACCTGACTCTCTTTCTGCAACTGCTGTTCCGACATCAATCTTAGTAGGACTCCCAGGGTCCGTCCCCGCAGCAATCACAGCTATACTTTTATAATCTGGTTCACCGTTGACTATTGGTGCAACCGCTAGTCCATCAAACCTGTTTCTTTGTGAGACTTAGTCGCAATAACACGGAATTCTTGACCATCGGAGGTGGTTATAGTGTTGGTCTCTTCGAAATCAGATGAAGAAGGATTCGGATTAGGAGTTTCGGTAACCAAAGGTTTATTATTTCTCTCAGCATATTCAGCATTGACACTGTATACATTCTTCCCGTGATTCAATTCATTGAGTTGTTTATCTGTATAATTAAATACCACTACTGTTCCCCTCTTTCTTTGTTAGAGTATGTAACCGTAACTGTATTAGTTGTTATTCCTTTTCTTAGGTTAAGAAAATCTCGTTGTCCATAAGTCATACGACCGTTATAATTTTCTTTCTCATCTAAGTTATGTGGAATTCCATAAAAAATTTTTTCTCCATCTTCAAACAAAATATCAACCTTACAAGACCAGTCGCCAGGAGGGTTCGTATATGTTGGATTGGTAATTTCGATTTCTTCTATCCCTTGATAAGAATTCTTCAAGGCATTTACCAGACTAACTTCATATTCTCTATTTCGACGCTCTTCTTGGGATTTCCCTAACATGCTAAACATAAATATACCTCCTGCTGTGATAATTGCGAGTGACAAAACGATTAGTAATCTTTTGTGATTTTTTTTAGTGCTGGAATTGTTCATTTAAGCTTTTCTCCTTTTCTCTATTCTACTATAATTTAAAGATAAATAACAGTAGAATAGAGAAAATCAAGCCAATTGTCACAGATACTGCATCAAATTCCGATACTGGGTCAGACTTAGTCGCAATAACACGGGATTCTTGACCATCTGAGGTGGTTATAGTGTTAGTTTCGTTTTTAGGATCAATATTAGACTTTTCTACAACCTGTTTTGTCTTTTTTCTACTTGAAAACTCTTCGTTCACACTATAAACAGCATAATCTTGGTTTAAATTATTCAAGTGTTAATCAGTATATTGGAAATTCATCATAGTTCTCCTTGCTCACTATCAGAATAAGTAATTTTCACTGACTTTAATGTTTTCCCTTTATGAGAATTCAATATTTCCCACTGGTCGTTTATTTCTTTATTTGTTTTTCCATTAACAAAACCATTATAATTTTCAACGTCATTTAAAGAGTGGCCTACACGGTATTCTATTTTTACTTTATCTGAAAATAGAATATTTACATCACAAGACCAGTCGCCCGGAGGGGTTGTATATTCTGGATTAGAAATTTTGATCTCTTCTATCCCTTCATAGGAATTCTTTAAGGCGTTTACCAAACTAACTTCATACTCTCTATTCCGATGTTCTTCTTGGGATTTTCCTAACATACTAAACATAAAAACACCTCCTGTTGTGACAGTTGCGAGTAGTAAAACTATGAATAATGGTTTATAGCTTTTTCTTAATCTGTTTTTACTCATTGTTATTTCCATTCCTCTCAGCATAATCAGCATTGACACTGTATACATTCTTCCCATGCTTTAATTCATTGAGTTGTTTATCAGTATAACTAAATGCCATTACTGTTCCCCTGTTTCACCATTTGAATAAATCACTTTTACATTTTTTTCTGTAATTCCACGATGGTTTATCAAATATTGATTATCATCTTTTCGAGAACTATTTTGAAAATCTCTACTTCTTATTTCGTTATTTTGTTTATTAAATGCAATTATATAACTTAGTTGTTTGCTATCAGAAAAAAATATTTTAACTTTGCGCCCCAAGAATCAGACGGAATTGATGCATATGAAGGGTCGGTTATATGTACCTCCTCAATCCCTTCATAGGAATTCTTTAAGGCGTTTACCAAACTGACTTCATATTCTCTATTTCGACGTTCTTCTTGAGATTTCCCTAACATACTAAATATAGAAACACCTCCTGCTGTAATGGCTACGAGTAACAAAACGATTAGTATCCTTTTATGGCTTTTTTTATTGCTGGAATTATTCATTTAAGCTTTTTCTCTTTTTCTACTTGAAAACTCTTCATTTACCATATAAATAGCAAAATCTTGGGTTAAATTATTCAACTGTTTATCAGTATAATTAAATACCATTATTGCTCTCCTGTTTCACCATTTGAATATCGTACTAATATTGTAGATTCTGTTTTACCAATGTGTTTTTGAAGTATCGACCATTGTTGATCAATTTCTTCATTAGTATTCTCTTTCATAAGACCATCATGGTTTTCTTTATAGGTTAATCTGTGATTAATTCCATAAGTAATAGTTTCACTATCATTGAACTGTACTGAAATATCACAAGACCACGAACCCGGTTTGTCATTATAGTAAGGATCCATAATCTTAATCTCCTTAATCCCTTGGTAGGAATTCTTTAAAGCATTAACCAGACTTACTTCATACTCTCTATTTCGATCCTCTTCTTGAGACTTCCCTAACAACCTAAACATAAAAATAGCTCCTGCTGTGATGGCTACGAGTAACAAAACGATTAGTAGTCTTATATATCTTTTTTTATTGCTGGAAATATTCATTTAAGCTTTTCTCCTTTTTCTCCTTGAAGACTTTTCGTTCACACTATAAACAGCATAATCTTGGTTTAAATTATTCATCAGTATAATGGAAATTCATCATAGTTCTCCTTGCTCGCTATCAGAATAAGTAATTCTCACTGACTTTAAAGTTTCCCTCTATGAGTTTCTAAATACTGCCAATCTTCGTTTGTTTCTTGACGGCCACCATAATTGGTTTTATAGTTTAAATGATGATTAATTCCATATGAAAGAGTTCTTTCATCTTTAAATTTAATTTCGACATCACAAGACCACGAACCAGGAGGGCTTGTGTATTCTGGATTAGAAATTTTAATCTCTTCAATCCCTTCATAGGAATTCTTTAAAGCATTCACCAAACTAACTTCATACTCTCTATTCCGACGCTCTTCTTGGGATTTTCCTAACAACCTAAACATAAAAACACCTCCTAATGTGATGAATATGAATAGTAAAACTATGAATAATGGTTTATAGCTTTTTCTTAATCTGTTTTTACTCATTGTTATTTCCATTCCTCTCAGCATAATCAGCATTGACACTATATACATTCTTCCCATGCTTTAATTCATTGAGTTGTTTATCAGTATAACTAAATGCCATTATTGCTCTCCTTCGTCATTATTAGAATAAGTTACCCTAATTTTCGAAGCAGTTTTACCCTTGTTTTCATTTAAAAATTGTCGATCTTTTACTCTATTTTCCCATTCCAATGAAGTATCTGTTATTTCTTCAGTGTCTAGAGAATATCCAACACCATACTTAATTTTTCTTCATGTTTAAATTTGATTTCTAGATCACAAGACCACGAACCAGGAGGGCTTGTGTACTCTGGATTGGAAATTTTAATCTCCTCAATCCCTTTGTAGGAATTCTTTAACGAATTAACCAGACTCACTTCGTACTCTCTATTTCGACGTTCTTCTTGAGATTTTCCTAGCATACTAAACATAAAAATAGCTCCTGCTGTGATGGTTGCGAGTAACAAAATGATTAGTATTCTTGTATGACTTTTTTTAATTCCAGAATTATTCATTTATGCTTTTCTCCTTTTTCTTATTATACAATATTCTAATCATTCTTAACAAAGTAAGGGGTAAAAATTATACTATATACTGAAAATCAGATTTCTAATTCTTAAAAAACCAAATCATTTTTGATTTGGTTTTGAAGGTTTATATTTAATTTTATTTATACCGATTATACTCATCTTTTTTATGTATTACCATATAGCAGGATACCAAGATGACGAAGATTTTAAGCAGGAAGGTTTCGGATCGATTAGTATCTATGGTTAGCTGAGACAAGACATTAATGATCGAATGTGTCATAACGCAAATCCAGAGATTCTTTGTTTTGTTATAAAGAGCTGAGAGTATGAAAGAATTCGTCAGCAATCCAAATAAAAACGGTAGAATTTGCAGTGTTGCTAGGGAACCATCTATGTAAAAGAACAACAGATGCCAAATCGCCCAGCTGAAAAAGGTTAAGATTGTTGAGTAAAAATATGGCAACTTTTCTTGTAAGATTGGTTGAAAAACATATCGCCATCCAATCTCTTCTATACCGCCAAAGACAATAAATTTGAAGAACATCAAAAATGGGAGATACCAGCTAAATTCTACTATTTTCCCACCAAACATTAGAAAAGAAAAATCAAGGATAATTAGGAAAAAAGATAATAAATAGTGTTTATAACTGGTATGAATGTTTAAAAAATCGTTAACGATCTTCTTAAAAGGAATATGAAAATAGTGATTTGCAACAATTATTCCCCAAAGAGCTGAAGAAATGCCACCTAAAATGATTCCTAAAATAGTTAATAGATTGGACTGAACAGAAAAATGATTCAAGAGAAAGAAAAGGAGACAAACTGATACTAACTGGCTAAATGTGCCTAGCAAATATACCGCAATTGCCTTATTTCTTTTCATTGAGAATCCTTTCAATAATGTTTTACGTAAAATAAATTATGTAAACAGAACTTATAACAGCAAATCTTTGACTTTTCCAATTTCACTTTTTGGAATCACTAGGTGAATCATATCACCCAGATACATTCTAGTTGAGCCGTTAACGGTTTGACTTTTGCCATTATGGACTTGGGTTGTGATGAGTACGTTATGTGGCAAGTTTAGTTCGTGAACTTGTTTTCCAGCGATCTTATCTGATACAGGGATTTCAATAAGAGTGACTTCTCCTTCGTCTGTCGCTTCTTCTGGTAGCATTTTTTCTAGCATGGCCTCATAGACTGGCGCCCCTTTGAGTAGATCCATGACGATGTAAGCAACCAAGGTTACCAATCCAAGTGACATGAGGTTGCGAATATCTCCAACCATCTCAGTTACGAGGATCATGGCAGTTAAGGGAGCCTTGGAAATTGCCCCAAAGTAGCCACTCATTCCTAAAATAACAAATATAGGGAATTGCTCCTGACTGACAAGCCCAAGGTTGACACAAATGACACCAACTAGGCCACCAAGTAAGGAACCGAGCGCCAAAATGGGTAGGAAAATTCCTCCTGGGAGACCACTTCCATAGCTAATCATGCTCCAAACAAAGCGAATCAAAAAGTAAGCTAATAGAACTTGAAAACTAAAATTTTGCTCAGTCAAAGAAAGAACGACCTGATTTCCACCACCAAGGATTTGTGGCAAGAAAATCCCGACTGGTATGATAAGAACAAAGGCCAAGATTGGATAATAAGCTTTATCCAAATGGATTTTTTGACCGATCCAGTCATAGACTCGACCAACATTGAGTACAGCTTTCTCATAGAGAAAACCAGAAAGCCCGAGAAAAACTCCCATAAGGAGGTATATCCAATACTGGTCTAGGGTCATGAGAGGAATATTGTCTGGCATATCCAGCACAGGTGTTAGGCCAAATATGAGTAGTGAAACAAAGTTTGCTACGATGCTGGCTGCTAGAGTTGAGACCCAGAAAAAACGTGAAAAATGGTGATAGACTTCCTCTACAACAAAAAGCAACCCAGCAATCGGTGCATTAAAGGCAGCGGCTAAGCCTGCAGCAGCTCCACTGGCAATCAGGGAACGTTCTTCAACTGGGCTAGATTTTAGCCACTTGGCAATACCTTTACCACCAACAGCTCCAAGTTGAATGCTTGGCCCTTCTCGTCCTAACATAAGTCCACTGGCAATAGCAAGAATCCCTAGGACATATTTCTTCCAGAGGACACTCCACCAGTTAAGAGTCATGAGTCCCTTTAATTCGGCTTCGACTTGAGGAATTCCTGAACCCTTGATATCTTTTTCTGACCGAGTTAGTTTCGTACTAAGCCAGCAAACGATTACATAAAATAGGCCAATGATAAAAAAGATTGCGCACTAGGTGCGCTTGATCTTGATAAAGTCCTTGTATCAGGTGGAAGCCCTTTTCAATTAAGAAACGAAAGGATCCGACGATGAGCCCGACGACGAGACCAACAATGATTCCTCGGCCAACTTGGGATAATATGGTGCTTGAGGCAAAGGCAAATTCTTTCTTGGAGCGGAGTATTTCTGACTGTTCCTCCATAATCATTTCCTCTTACTTGTCTTTCTTAGTTGAAATCAGTGTTTTGACTGGTTCAAAACTGGTTCGGTGAATCGGGGTGACACCTAGTTTTTCTAGTCCTTCTAGATGTTTAGCTGTTCCATAGCCTACATTAGCTGTAAAATCATAGCCAGGATATTGCTGATCGTATTTCTTCATCAATTCATCCCGTGTCACCTTGGCTACTATGGATGCAGCTGCGATAGAGAGGGAGTTAGCATCTCCTTTGATAATGGAGGTTTGTGAAATTGGTAACTCCAGTTTCATGGCATCTATCAAGAGGTGCTCAGGTTGGGGACTGAGCTGAGAGATTGCCTCTTTCATAGCAAGCTTGGTCGCTTCATAGATATTGACATGATCAATGATGTGATTATCCATGATACCAATACCGATTGCCAAGGCTTGGTCTTGAACAGCTTGATAAATTTCCAGATGTTTCTTTTTAGGGATTTTTTTGCTATCGTTGAGGCCTCTAATCTTAGAATTTTTTGGCAAGATAACGGCTGCAGCGACTACGGGTCCAGCAAGAGGACCACGGCCAACCTCGTCAACACCTGCAATTAGAGTCAATCCTTGCTTATACAGTTCTTTTTCATAAGAAAGCATAGATTCCAGGCGAAGGTCTTCATCTAGTTCAGCCTGGATGGCTTTTTTACGCTTGCTGATTTCTTTTTGAACTCCAGAACGAGGATCCATTTCCAGTTCAAGAAAAAGGGGATTGTCTAATTCTTTGACAGTGGCAAGAAGTTCTTTGATTTCTTTAATCGTCGTCATCGATGTCGTCCAATGTATCTAAGGTGTAGTTACCGAGTTTTCCATCACGGACTTCCTTGACGAAGAGGCTGTAAAAGCGGTCGTAGTCGTCTCGGAAACCAAGGGCACGGGTCATATCCATGATAATAACAGGTGCTTCTTCTTCTATTTTCATTTGTTTGAAGCGTTCAGCTAGCTTTTCTGGATAATGTTTTTTGAAATAATTGAGACCAAAAATGGTCACTTCATCCATTGGGAGTAGTTGATCTTTAATTGCTCCAGTCAAGGCTAGTTTCAAAGCAACAGTTTCGTCTTCAAATTTAGGCCAGAGAATCCCTGGTGTGTCTAGGATTTCCAGATCTTTATTGGTTTTAAGCCATTGTTGCCCCTTGGTAACACCTGGTTTATTGCCGACAACCGCAATCTTTTTCCCAGCCAAACGGTTCATGAGAGTTGACTTACCGGCATTTGGAATTCCGATAATCATGGTTCGCAAGGTTTCGATCTTGATACCGCGTTCTTTCTGGCGTGCAATCTTATCAGCCATGAGCTTTTTAGCGGCATCCGTCACAACTTTTACAGTCACTTGCTCTTTGGAGTTGATAGCCAGAGTTTGGATTCCCTGTGATTCAAAATACTGACGCCATTCTTTGGTCATTGCAGGATCAGCCAGATCTGCCTTATTCAAAATCAAAAGCTTTGGTTTATCACCCACAATCTTGGTTAACATAGGATTTTGACTAGATAAAGGTAGCCGAGCATCCACCAAAATCGTCACAAAATCAACAAACTTTAAATTCTCCTGAACTTGTCGCCGAGCCTTAGACATGTGGCCCGGAAACCATTGAATAGTAGCCATAATATTTTCCCCTTCCGACTAAAAAAACGTAATAAAACGTTTTCTTTCTCACCATCTATTCTATCATAAATTAGGTGTTTTTGCACAGGCTTTGACCACAATAAATGACAAATAGTATGGGTGCAAAACATTCTTGATGCCAGTCAGGATTTACTTGACTTTTTTTGCTAACAGGTATATACTTAGTGTATATTAATTCGTGGAGGTAGAGCAATGAATACAGTAAAGACTCGCAAGGTAGGGAATTCTCTCACTGTGACTATTCCTAAAAATTTGGGGATGACAGAAGGTCAAGAAATGGTTGTCTACAAAGGGATTGACGGAGTCATTGTCTTAGCTCCAAAACTGAAAGATCCTTTTGATGGGATTACTGATTTGAGAATGACAAATGATTTTGAAGGGGTAAGATCACTTGATAGCGAAATCTGACTATATTCCTGAAAAGCAGGATATCATTTGGCTGGACTTTGATCCATCAGTCGGTCGGGAGATTCAGAAAAGGCGACCTGCCTTGGTAGTTTCTAGGAGAGAATATGCCTTGCAAACTGGTTTTGTGGCTGTCTGTCCTATCACTCACGGCCAACGTCGTTTGGCAGAAAGGCTTGCTCGTTCCTGTCTCGTCGGACAAGGTAGATGGCGCTGTCAATCCATTTCAACTGTATACCTTTGATTTTCGGATGCGTAATGCTCAAAAAATAACAAGAATGGACACGCAGTGTTTTCAGAAAGTCGTCCAACTTTACCAGTACATATTTGGTGATACTTAAATCCTACCATGCATAGACAAGGTAGGATTTTTTCTATATGAGTAACCTATCTAAAAACGGATGAAGACAATTGAGGAGAATCCCTCTAGTCCAACTTTCTTGTGCAGATGATAGATGTTCTGCCTGAAGGCATTCTTTTAGAAAATCGCGGACTTGTTCTGGTGCAATTTCAAACTCAAAGGCTTTCATCTTGTAGAAAAAATCGATGAGATGCTCAGATAAGTATTCATCTGAAAAGAGTACTTCTCCACTTTTTCGATATTCTAATAGAAGCCGAGAAAATCTAGCTTTTTCATCAGGCAAATCCCGAAAATAGGAATTAAGAAGCCAAGTCTGCTTCTGCTTTCGTTCAATAGGATCTTGATTTGCAATTCGCTGATCCTTTTCCAACTCCTTTTGGTTTTGTTTAACCTTGATAGCCCGTTCGTCTCTATTTTTTCCAAAGAGGATTTTTTCCCATTTTCGTTCTTCTTGGGTCAAGGTTTCTGTAAAGCCAAAGTAATCTTGATAGGCTCGTTCTGCAGGTCCCATGGCAAGAATGAGGTTGTCAGCGTATTGCTTGGCGATTTTATCTCTTTTCTTGCGTTCTTTCTCTGCTTGAATCCGTAGATGCTGCTCGTAGTCGATTTTCTCCTTGCCTAGTTTGACAAGGTAGAGTTGTTCATCGGTCTTACCAAGTAGAAAAGGTTTGATACACTTTTCCAGCACTTCTTCCATACGAGCCGTCTTCTTTGGCTCTGCCTTGGTCCAACTTCCGCCTTGAAAGACCTCTAGGAAGAGCTGATAGTCTCTCTCAGGCGCAAAATGATTGCCACGATTGGCTTTGAAAACACCTTTTTCCCAAAACCATTTTAAAAGTCGTTCGTCAAAGTCGCTTTTATTGACCTTGATTTTTTCCTTTTTCTGAGCCTTTCTGGTTAGGTTTTCAAGTTTTCTGAGAAGCTTGTCTTCCTCTTCCAGTTGCTGATCGAGGATAATACGATGAAAATGACGGACGCAGTCACTACCGATTGGAAAGAGGCGTTGGCCTGTGACACCATTAAAGAGTTCGTAGGCGTATTTTATGGCATTCCCGCAAACACAATTACTACGGCCAATGCCATTAAAAATCAAGGAAACTTCATTCCATTCCTTGGTAGCTTGATCCCAAGTATCGGCTTTTGAAGCCTGTAAAACCGCATCGTGCAGGGATTTTCTAACTGGAAGTGTCATGAGGTCTCCTTTCTAGGTTATACTTTTACAACTTGAACCTCGTCTTTGCCGAGCAAAATCAAGTATTTTTCTATGTTTTCAATCGAATAGGTTCTAGATAAGCCTCTCCGTATAAGGCTAACTGACCACGATAGCGGTCTATGAGTTGACTTGGTTCATCGTAACGGTCAGTCTTGTAGTCAAAAAGAACGATGCGATCCTCATAAAGCAGATAGCCATCCAAGATCCCACGGACAACGAAGTCTTCCTGACTCTTTTGGTCTAGTTTGAGCATGGAGAAAGGTTGCTCGCGATAGAGATGGTCGGTATTAGCGAGAATTTCCTGACCAAGTGCTGTATCAAAGAATGCGAGAATTTTAGAAAGATTGATCTTGTCTCTTACAGCTGGACTAGTCTGAACTTGTTTGAGAGTTTCTGTCAGGCTAGCAAGTGTTGGTTGTTGACTAAGGTCAATTCTCTGCATCAGTTCGTGGGTTGCACTACCAATTTCTGCTCCAGTTACCTTTTCTTTAGTTGAAAAATCTGGTAAATCAAAGCTGATTTGCTTCTCAGTTAATTGAGTTTTACCAGCAATTTGTACCCCTTCCATATCCATAACGGGTTCGTAGAATTTCTTGATTTGGCTTGGGGTTTGAACACTAGGAAGCTCAATAGCTGCGCGGTGAAGACTATTATAAACTTCCACTTCTTTCAGCATTTCCAAAGCTTCCTTGATGGTTTCTGACTGGCGGTTGTCTGCTTGGGATCTATCTTGTAGAGAACTCTTGTTTTCCAACTGACCAATAGCTTCTCTAGTCAACTGGTCTTCACCAATAAAACGATAGCTAAAGTTGAGATTGTCCTTGGCAAATACTTTACTGATAGCCCAGATCCAATCTTGGAAATTTCTTGCTTGCAGTCTGGTATTGCTATCTAATTTTCCATTGTTTGCTGCTGGGTATTCCTTGGCTTCTAGCTTTTCACGAGACCCCTTACCGACAAGATAAAGTTTTCTCTCCGCCCTCGTCATGGCAACATACAGCAGACGCATCTGCTCTGAATAGCTAGCCAGTTGCAATTCTTCTTCATTCTGGGTATAGGTAAGGCTGGGAATGGAGAGTTTGATGGTTTTAGGATAGTGTGCTTCCACTGCTCCTGTTTCCACTTTGGCAATGTATTTGACACCAAACCCATTTTGACGACTGAGAATAACTTCTGACATCGAGTCTTGTTTGTTGAAGTCCTGATCCATGTTGAGGATAAAGACGTAAGGAAATTCCAATCCTTTGCTCTTGTGAATGGTCATAAGTTCCACGGCATCTTTAGGCGGTGCGACGGCTACGCTTGCGAGGTCATGCTGGGCTTCTAGGACTTGGTCAATCATACGGATAAAACGAGACAAGCCCTTGAAATTGCTCTTTTCAAACTGGTCTGCTCGCAGAGCTAGGGCATAAAGATTGGCTTGTCTGGCTGGACCATTGAGCAAAGCACCAACATAGTCATAGTAAAAACGGTCATTATAAATCTTCCAAATCAAGTCGTAGAGTGAGTGAATTTTGGCATACAAGCGCCAAGAATCTAAAATATCCATGAATTGATTTAGTTTTTCAGCTAGAGCGGTGTGGATTAAGTTTTTCTGGCTAGCTGCTTGTTTTTGAGCATTGACCAGTTTCTCATAGAGATTTTCTTGGACCTTATCTTCTACTTTCTGAAGGGACAAGCGTGCCAACTCGTCCTCATCGAAACTAAACATAGGAGACTTCATCAGAGCTACCAAGGCATAGTCTTGCAGGGGATTGTGAATGACACGCAGGGTGTCCAGCATGACTTTTACTTCTAGGGATTGGAGGTAATTATTTTGCTCACCGTCGGTTTTGATAGGAATTCCGTACTCAGACAGGGCAAGTAGAACCTGGTCATTACGACTCCGACTGGAAGTCAAAAGGGCAATTTCTTTGAAGGCTACACCTTTCTTGATGGAGCTTCAGGATTTCCTTGATGACTAGACGCATTTCCCCAGTGAGTTTCGTTTCTGCTTGGCTCTCTTCCTCCTCTTGCCCGCTGTCGCCCTTATCGTAGAGGAGAAATTCTGCCTTGTTGTCTGGATTGGGAGTTAGTTTGGTATTGGCAAAGACAAGCTGGTGCATGCTATCATAGTTGATTTCGCCGACCTCTTGGTCCATAAGGCGTACAAAAACATCATTGGTTGCAGACAGCACTTCTGAACTGCTACGGAAATTTTCCTTTAGGAGAATCAACTTGCCCTCTTTAGGATTTTGCGCATAGCGTTGGAATTTCTCATTGAAAATCTGGGGATCTGCCTGACGGAAACGGTAAATGGACTGCTTGATATCCCCCACCATAAAGCGATTGTGACCATTCGACAGCAATTCCAGCATCCGTTCTTGAATATGGTTGGTATCCTGATACTCATCGACCATGACTTCGTGGAAGCGCTCCTGATAAGCCTCGCGGACTTGCTGAAAATTCTCTAAAATCTCAATGGTGTAATGACTGATATCAGCGAATTCAAAGGCATTTTCTTGGCGTTTACGTTCACGATAAGCCTCCACAAAATCACTCATAAAGGTTTGGAAGGTTTTAGCTAGCTCCCAAGTATCTTCATGATAATGTTCTTGGTAGTCGAGAATCGTTATCTGGTCCGCCAGTTGTCCTAGTTTAGCAAACTGGGTCTTTCTCTCATCGTTATAGGCATCAGCCAGTGGTTTTAAATCGGCCTTACGACTGGAGTTAGCCAGAGCTCGACCATTTTTCTCCTTCGAGATGGCGACAACACGAGCAAGCACTGCTTGATAAGCCTGGCTATCGGACTCTTGATTTAAGAAGCCAATTTGATCCAGAACCTGTTGAACAGCTTCTAAATAGGCAGCTTTTGGAAACTCCTTGGCATCATTATCCAGATGATAACGGAAGAAACTTTCCAAGTCCCAAAGCGCCTGCTTGATTTGCTCGGTCAGTTTGTCTTTTTCAATTGCAAAGTCAGCTTCTTCAAACCCTTTGAGAAAAGAGTCGCTCAGCCATTTTTGGGGGCTACTGGTGGATTGAAGAAAATCATAGATTTTGTAGACTTGCTGGCGCAGACCTCGTTCATCCTTGCCACGCCCAGCAAAGTTTTTCACCAAACGACTAAATTTCTCTTTGTTTTCACCTTGATAATGGTCTTCAAAAACCTGATGAAAAACTTCATTTTTGAGGATTAACTGTTCACTTTCATTTTGTAGAATACGGAAGTTCGGTGCGATATCAATCAGATAACCATGCTTGCCAAGGAATTTTTGCGTGAAGGAGTCCATGGTTCCGATGGCAGCGTTTGGCAGGTCTGCCAACTGACGTCCCAAGTGTTGTTTGAGCTCGACATCATCGGTTTCTTGGATTTGTTGGCTGATTTTTTTATCCAAACGTTCCTTGAGTTCTGTAGCAGCCTTGACGGTAAAGGTCGAGATAAAGAGTTGACTGATTTCTACACCACGCGCTAACTGGTCAAGAATGCGTTCGGCCATGACAAAGGTTTTCCCTGAACCAGCAGACGCTGAAACAAGGATATTTTGCCCTGCCGTATAAATGGCTTCGATTTGCTCGGCAGTTTTCTTCTGTTCCTTGCTCGAATTCGCTTCTGCTTCTTGCAGTTTTTGAATTTCTTCCTCAGTTAAAAAGGGAATGGGCTTCATCGATTCAACTCCTCTCTCATTTTCTCAAACCAAGCTTGCTTGAGCTTTTCTCCAACTAGACGCTTGCCATCAGCTAAGTCCAACTTCTCTAGGAAACGGGCTTGTCCTAAGTGGTAATTGGCTTCAAATCCAGTGATGGCTTGGTGTTGCTGGACATACGGGGCAATACTTCTGCCGTTTTCTGTGTATGGATTAATGGCAAAATGGCCTTCTAAAATCTTCTCAGCTGCCTTCTTGTAAAGATGGGCATTGTAGTCCAATAAGAGCTGGAATTCCTCGTCTGTCAGCTGATTAGCCTTATTTTTGTTATAAAACTCGCCCAAGTGACTGCTTTCTTTTTCTAAAAAGAGCCCTTGATATTTCATAGACTTGCTGGCTTCTACTACTGCTCCTGAAAGATTTTTAACTGCTAATAAGGATTGGACAGGTTCAGCCATTTCTAGGTACATAGCTCCGAAAAAGTTCTGCTCTCCTTCTCCCTTAAGAGCAGCAAGATAGGTTGGCAGCTGGGAATTAAGGCCATTAAAGAAATTCGGAAACTGGAACTGAGTTAAACTAGACTTGTAGTCTACCACTCCTAACGCTCCATCAGCTTTCAGGCGGTCAATACGGTCAACCTTGCCTCGCACATGGACATTGCGACCATTATCCAATTGAATAAAGGCTTGATTTTTACCTCCAAATGTTGCCTCCTCTTGGATGGTTTCAATGGCTGGATTATGACGAAGGATGTGACCAGTTGTCCGAGCCACATCAAGCAGAACTTCCTTGGTAAACTGGGCTTCCAAACTTTCCTGATAAATGGCTTCAAATTCGCGTTCCTGACTGGTTTCTTGGATAGCCTGTTCCAGACGTTGGTCAAAGGAATCTTCATTAGGCAGTTTCAAGGCACGTTCAAAAATACGGTGCAAGAAATTACCATGACTGCGAGCATCTGGGCGCAGGCGCAATTCTTCCTGCAAACCTAAGACATAACGGAGGAAATAACTGTATTCATTGCGGTAAAACTCTGTCAAACCAGAGGTAGAAAGGTAAAACTCTTTGTCAGCAGGGTATAGAGCCTGCAAGGTCTCTTTCTCTAATGGCTTGCTGCTTGGACTGGTTGGGAGAGCAGGATTTGCAAGACCTTTTTGATCAAGTTTTTTTCCCCCATGACACGAGCCAAAACCTTGATAAAGGTCACATCTTGCTCAGTATCACTTGTCTCGCCCTGCTGATGATAGGCAACCAGACTAGACAAGAGACTGTGATAAGAACCCATATCTTCCTTAGACAGCCCTTTGTGATGAATCTTCTTCTCTATTCGGCTAAATCCAAAACTCACCAGTTCCTGAAGATAGGCCGATTCCTTGCTCTCATTTTCATTGAGGAGACTTGGAGCGGATAACACCAACTGCTTACGAGCAGCATTGACTAAAGAAAGCATGGTATAGCGATTTTTCTTGAGATTTTCGCTACTTGCAATCAGTAATTGAGCTCCCTCTTCGGTCGCTTGGTTTAGGCTTTGTCTTTCTTCGTCTGTCAAAAGACTGGTGTTTTGCGCGATTTTTGGTAAATGATCCTGAGTCAGCCCAATGGCGTAGACAAAATCAGCTGTCAGAGGGGCAATCAGATCGTAACTCTGCACCAGAACAGTGTTCACTGTTGCTGGAATAGTACGGTACTGAGAAAGGCTCATCCCAGAATGGAGCAAGGCTAGGAAATCCTCTAGACTAACCTGTGAACCAGCAAAAACCGTCGCAAATTGTTCTAAAACATGGCAGAAGGCTTTCCAAACTTCGTCTTGTCTTTCCTGTTCTAGAGTTTCCATAGTAGCTGTCAATTCTTGCATCTGCTTGCTTAAAGCAGCATTTTTTAGAAAAGTATTCCACTTTTGCAAGAGATTTTCAGTCTTTTGCTTCCGACTGGCAAATAAGGTTTCAAGTGGCGCCAAAACTCGCAGACGAAGGGCATTCAAGCGTTCTAAATCAAATTTTCCATGATGGGAATTTGTGAAGTTCTGCTGAAAAGCTGGCAAGCCATTGATGCCAAGATAGCGGATATATTGCTCAAAAGCATCAATATCCGCTTGGCTAAGGTCGGTATATAAACCTGTTCTAAGAAGATTAATCAAATCTTCCTGACGGAAACGGTAGCGTTTCAAACGCAAAATAGATTCGACATACTGGGTTAAGGGATGATGGGCCATGGATTCACTTCTACCTAGATAGAAAGGAATCTGGTACTGGTCAAAAATGGTTTTCAGTGATAACTGGTAAGAAGCCACATCCCCTAAGAGAATGCGAAAATTCTTGTAACTCAGTTCTGGATGGTCATGTAATTTCTGACGAATAGCGCGAGCCACCAGCTCCAACTCTTCCTTTTGTGTCAAACAAGACCAAATTTGCAGATTTTCACGGTCCTTCTCATCGATATCCAAGGTGAGTTCTGAGAAATCATAAGAAGACTCCAATAAACGAGAGGTCTTATCAAAACTATCCATTTTCTCATGCGTCTGAGAACGATCCTGAGCAGGTGTTTGGTATTTTGCTCCCAAATGATGAAGAAATTCCACACTGGCTTGGTAGAAATTCCCTTCAGTGAACGGACTGGTATAGGCTTTCTTGCTTGCATAGGCCCCAATAACAATCTCGGCACCTTTGCGATGGAGTAGATCCACTACACGCTCTTCCTCAGCAGAAAAACGAGTAAATCCATCAATAACCAAGGCAATCTGACTGAAATCACTACTTACCTTATCGTTCTCAATAGCCTCAATCAAATGGGACAACTGACTCCCCTGAGCCAACTGGCTTTGATTAAGATAGGCAGTCACTTTCTCAAAAATCAAGAGTAAGTCTGCTCGCTTATCTTCATCTGTTAAACTTTCCAAGTCTAAAAAGTTCATCTGAGCAGTCATCATCTCATGATAAAGTTCAACCAACTGCTGGATAAATTGAGGATCCTGCTTAATCGCACCATAAACACGCAAGTCCTTGGGATCTAGTTCGGCAAGGCACTTATAAAAAGCCATCCCAAGCCCGATGTCATCAAGACTGGTCTTGGCAGGCAAATCATTTAAAACCAGGTAACGAGCCATTTGAGCGAAACGCGTGACGGTAATCGCAAAAGAAGCCTGCTGGGACAAGCATTCCAGCACGGCGCGTTCCTTTTCAAAAGAAAGAGAGTTGGGGGCGATGTAGAAAACCCGCTTGCCTGCAGCAACTAGCTCTTCTGCCTCTCTCGTTAAAATTTCAGTCAAAGAAGTCCGAATATCAGTATAAAGTAATTTCATCTCTGCCTCGTTTGCTTTATCAAAGTTTCTTACTCTATTATAGCAAAGTTCGTTTCACAGTCCAAATCCAAAATTCTAGTTGACAATCATTTAATTTGCAAATCAATCATATCTCATCATCCACTTTCATATGCTGAAAGATATGGAGGAAAAAGTCTTTGGAAACTTCAAATGCCCATAACGAAGTCGAGAAGTATAGTCTCTCCATTCAGGATGCTGTCTGGCTATTTCTATGGAACAATCTTTGACTGGCTGATAATACTCAACATTTCGTCTAAAGGGAAAGAATCCTTCAAACTGCTCTACTTGATAAGCCTTGTCATCTATAATTTTACCTACGGCCACAAAAGCCTGTAACTTATCTTGACCATTCATATCGTATTTTGGACTATAGTATAAAAGATAGTCACCTTTTTTCATACGATTTAAGGGTCCGCTCTTTCCATGACAGACCTGACAAAAATTTCCTTCAACTCCTCTTAAAACATGGTTCTTCGAAACAACTCCGACCCAATATCTAGGCATTTTTATCCTCCAACTCTACCAACAAACGATTAAAAACTTCTCTATCGTTAGATAGTTTTTCAAAAAATTCTTCATCAACACCTTCTACTAAAGGTAAAGCTTGATTGACCTTCTCCGCTCCAGACTTCGTCACTGAGACCAGTTTTGCCCGACTATCCTTTGGATGTTGATCACGTCTAATGTAGTCCTTCTTCTCCAGTAGCCTAACAATCTGGGAAACCGTCATGACATCCATACCGGTGAACCGAGCAATATCAACTTGCGTTACATATTCCTCTCTATTAGACAAAAACAAGAGCGAGGTTAAAACGATAAATTGAGGCAAAGTGAGACCAACTGATTTCAAGACTCTTTTTAAATTGCTTTCCCACTTGTTGTAGACTTTGATGAAAAGAAGACCTGTAGATTCTGTTTCATCATTTTTGTAAATTGAATTAAAGTGATACTTTGACATTATTTCTCCTTGAATATTAAGTATACATATTATATAAGAATTTATTTTGTTTTTCAAGAAAAGGAAGCTTGAATTTTACAATTCTGTCAGACATTTTATAGTCTATATGCTATAATAAAAGCAAAACACCTAGAAAAGGAAGTCTTATGATTAAACTACTAGCCTTGGATATGGACGGAACCCTCCTTAATGAAGCCAAGGAAATTCCACAAGCCCACATTACTGCCATTCACCAAGCCATTGAAAAAGGTGTCAAACTGGTTCTCTGTACAGGTCGCCCGCTTTTCGGTGTCCTTCCTTACTACAAAAAACTGGGACTGGACCTTCAGAATGAGTATGTCATCGTCAATAACGGTTGTTCAACCCACCAGACCAGTGACTGGGGGCTAGTTGACTGGCAAGAACTCAGTCCAGCTGACATCGAATACCTCTATGACCTAGCAGAAAAAAGCGACGTCCAGTTGACCCTTTTTGATGAGGAACATTATTTTGTACTCGGTGGCAAGCCTAATCAAATCGTTCAAAATGATGCCAAGCTAGTCTTTTCAGACCTGACTGAAATTTCTCTTGAAGAAGCGACTAGTGGCAAGTATAGGATGTTCCAAGGTATGTTTTTAGGAACAAAAGAACAAACAGACGATTTTGAGCAGCGCTTTGCCAAGGAGCTCTGCCAACGATTTAGCGGCGTTCGTTCGCAGCCTGTCATTTACGAAGCAATGCCCCTTGGAACTACCAAGGCTACTGCTCTTTCTCGACTAGCAGCGATTTTAAAGATCGAGCCCTCAGAAATTATGGCCATGGGCGATGCCAATAACGATATCGAAATGCTTCAGTTTGCAGGACTTGGCATTGCTATGGGGAATGCCAGTGACCATGTCAAATCCCTTGCCAATGATGTTACAGCCAGCAACGAAGAAGACGGCGTCGCGCGTGCGATTGAGAAGTATATTTTATAGAGAAAATTCCCAGTTAAATCCTTAACTGGGTTTTGTTTCTTTTAAGAATCACAAAACTTTAGAAACTCTTTAGAATTACTTGAACTTTCTTTGATTTCTATAGCTTATACTAAAGTTAGAAAAATAAATCAAAAGGAGAAAATCATGAAAACAGTACTCGAAATTCATGGACTGACCAAAGAATTTGGTAAACAAGCTATTCTTCAAGATCTTAGTCTAACGATAAAAGAGGGAGATATTTATGGTTTAATTGGAAAAAACGGAGCAGGTAAAACTACTCTTATCAAAATCATTACACAACTACTGTTTGCGGATAAAGGAACTATTTCCCTCTTTTCTAGTCAAGAACAAAATGAATGGACCAAAGCTCTATCTCGAGTAGGTTCAGTTATCGAATCGCCTGTAGCCCATAATCACTTAACAGCATACCAGAATCTGAAATATTATTGTATGATACGTCATATTCCAAATGCTGATAAGGTGATTCATGAAACCTTGGACTATGTTGGCTTGTCAGATACAGGGAAAAAAGTCTTTCGTGATTTCTCGCTAGGAATGAAACAAAGACTTGGTATCGCCATTGCCCTCCTATCCAAACCTGATTTCCTGATTCTTGATGAACCCATTAACGGTCTCGACCCAATTGGGATCAAAGAATTTCGTCTCATGATCCAGCGGCTCAATCAAGAAAAAGGCATAACTATCCTCATTTCTAGCCATATCTTGTCAGAACTCTATCTCTTAGCTAATCGCTTTGGTATTCTGGATCAAGGTAAGATTATCCGTGAAATCAGTAAAGCTGAGTTTGAAACACTGAGTGAGGATTATATTGTGCTTAGAACAGGCGATAAAGAAAGAGCTTGTCAGGTATTGAAAGAACAAATCCAGCTCCAGTTTAAGGTTGTGAACCCTGAAAATGAAATCCATATCTTTGGAAATGAACAAGATGTCAAACAGATTCTTAAGCAACTAACTTTGTCCGATGTTGCTATTGACGAGATTTACTTTGCCCGTCAAAACCTAGAAGAATACTTCACCCAATTGGTAGAATAGGAGAAAAATCATGATACATACCATTCAAGCAGATTTTTACCGTCTTTTCCGCTCCAAAGGATTCTGGATTACAGAATTCATTCTCTTTGTACTTATGTTACTGGGTGCTACTATTGGAGCTACAGGACATCTAATGTCCGTTCAGCCAGCACCACCCGAGACTCCTACCCATGGTTGGAATGGGATAGAAGCTCTAATCAACGTGTCAAATAACGGCTCAAATCTCGTTTTCCTCTGTATTATTCTAGTATGTTTAGTTCTTGGGGTCGATCTAATCGGTAAGCTTTATAAAAATAATTTGACAGTTGGCGTTTCTCGTACAGAATTTTTCCTTGCTAAATCCTTTGTTCTAGCAAGTATCGCTCTCTTACAACTCATCACCAGTCTTGTGATTGCCTTTATTCCCGCGACTCTACTAAACGGACTTGGTACAATGCCTGATGGTTTTGTTACTAATCTCCTCTTGACGATTTCCCTTCAATTTCTCTGCCTTCTAGCTTGGCTTTCCATCGTTTCCTTTATTCTCTACCTAACTCATTCTTATCTTGCTGTATTTATTGGTTATCTGATTAGCTCTATCGTCATTTCTATTCCAATGCTTGTTTTCCCAGACATTGAAATTCTACGATATTTAATTCTAGATTTTGCCTATGCTATGACTACTAATAGTCAAGCTATTCTCTATACCATCACGGTTTGCGTAACAGTCATACTTTTCTTCTCTTTCAGTGGACTGATTATTTTCAAGAAGAAAAGCTTATAAAAAAGACCTCCTCTAGGATATAGAGGAGGTTTCTTCTGTTAAAAATAGATAAAGACCGAAAACCATTCTCCATCAGCAACTAGATTCATATCCGCTCCAAGAAGATGAACTAATTCCTCAGTAATATAGAGACCTAAACCAGAGGATTCTTCAGTATCCGACATATTTTCAGAATAAAAACGATTACTGAGATTGTCTATATTCTTGATAGGTTTTTTGACAAGGTTATCAATTTCCAAAATAAGCCTATTTCCTTCCTTTTTCAAAGAAAGTCGAGCCTTCTCCTTGCCGTGCTTGAGAACATTTCCAAGAAGGTTTTGTATAATTCGATCAAGCAAGTCCTCATCAGTCGCCGTTTTCAATCCTGGTTCAACGTTAAAATCAAGAACAATCTGTGAAGATTGGAAAACGTCGTAATAAGCTAAAGTCTTTCGTTATAAAAGTTGATAAATCAAGCTCTTCCAGTTTCGGTTTGACTGCTCCTTCCATCAAATGACGGTATTCAAGAAGAGCTTCCAAACGTTTGGAAACCAAATCTTGATGATGGGCTATTTTGTTTAAAGTTTTCTGACTATTATCGGGGTGTTTTATTAGTTGCTGAGTATAGCCTGAAGCGATTGTCAAAGGTGTCCGAATATCATGAGCGATGTTACTGATTGCCATATCTAGGGTACGTTTTTCATGCTTCATGATTAGCTGATTTTGCTCCACTTCTTGAAATAGATTCTCAATTTGCTTATGTAGACGCAAAATGGTCTTTGAAAAGAAATTTAGCCCGATCCTCTTCATGCTACCAGAGCGAATCTTTTCTTCGATTTGTCTGCTTAAATCTCTAATTGCTATATGATAGCGAATAAAAGAAATCGCCAAAATAATGTTAGTAAGGAGTAATATTGATATCAAAATGTAATTCATTATTTATCTCCTTTTAATCGAACACCAACTCCCCAAATGGTTTCGATGTATTCGTGATTTGGATCCAGTTGATGCAGTTTTTTACGAAGATTGCTTAGATGGGTGTTGAGCGTATTGTCTCCAGGCAGGTAACTTTCTTCCCAAATCAATTCATAGAGTTCTTCTTTGGTGAAGATCTTTTTAGGATGATGGAGCAACATTTGGAGAATCTGACACTCTTTCTTTGCAAGGCGAATAGTTTCAGTAGAATTGCTTATTTCAAAACTATCCGCATCGAACTGGATATTTTTAAAGTTTTGTACGAGGTTATCAATTTCTCCTCGATTTTCTGACTGATGTTCACCACTTTGGCGTAATTGCACAGTGACTCTAGCAAAAACTTCGTCCAAATCAAAAGGTTTTACTACATAATCATTGGCACCGTCTAGTAGGTATTGGATGATGAGCTTTTTATCACCCAAAGCAGTGAGTATGATGACCGGAGTCTGACTCGTTTGTCGAATAGCTTGCAAGACTTGGTCACCATTTTTCCCAGGGAGCATGATATCTAGTAAAACGAGATCAATGCCACCTTTATCAAATTGCATGATACCTTCTGTGCCAGAAAAGGCTTGTATCACCTCGTGTTCCTCTGTAAGAAGGGTTCTTAAAATTTCCTGGATTTCATTATTATCTTCAATAACCAATATCTTAGCCATAAATAACGTCCTTTCTAAAACTATTATAACATGTTTTGTTGGGAATTCCAGATACAGAAAAGCTCCTCTTACATTTTAAGCAAGATGGAGCTAATGGAAATTGAATCTACTTAACCAAATAAGCAATCAAGGTTATGATCCATAGATGAGCTGGGTAGAAAATATAAAGAAATATTTGCTCCAGTTGCTTTCCTTTCCTCTCTGTCCATTATAAAGTGCCATAAAAGGAAAGACTGTGATAAAGAGCCAGTCAGAATTGTAAAGCATCATTTCCAGTGTTTGGTGCCAAGTGTCGTAAATTTGGATGGAAGTCACTAATAGAAAGGCCCAAAGGAGAGTATAGAGGAGATTTCGCAATCCCTTACGATTTCGACAAGAGTAACTAATCAAGAGAAATGGTAGCATGGTGATGCCACCCTCAGTAAAAAGACTACCGAAAATCAAGAGAGCAGCAACTCCAATCCGACGCCACAACTTCTCTTTTTTATCCAACTCTTTTCTGGGAAAACCAATCCAAAGCATGGTGACACCGATGGCCAACGTCAAGAAAATATTATTAGTGACCATTACTCCCTTGGATGCAAATAGAGCGTTGAGGAAGCTATTTCCAGCAAACATGATAAGCACCCAACTCCAGAGGCGGATGAGGTAGTTTTTCAAATTTCGAGTATGGATGAATCCTTCCATAGTCATATAGGCAAACCAAACTCCTACACAACGAGTCATCGCGTGGAAAATACCTTCCCACAGAGGAGAAACGATTCCGGTGATATGAGGAATATGGTCTAAAACCATTACTGCCGCCATCAGATACTTCAACTGTGTCGCACTCCATTTTTTCATAATAAACCTCTTTCTTTTTGATCTACATAGAGTATAGCATACATTTCCACGTATAATCGTACACCCATCTTACATTTAAAAAGCCTATCTTACATTTTTGTAAGACAGGCGTGAATATCAAAAGTTTATTATGAAAGATACCTTCTAGTCCGTAATTCGCTTGTACATTTCTGGTCTTCTATCTCGAAACAAGCCCCAGTTTAGGCGCTCGCTTGCTCCCTTATTCAGGTCATAAGTTGCAATCAGAACAGCCTCACCTTGCCTTTCAGCTCGCTCTAGAATAGCTCCTGTTTCATCCGTCATAAAGGACGAACCGTAGAAGTCAAGACTGGAACTCTGTCCACCATTTTCTTCACTAGGAGTGACTTCTTCCAAACCATAACGATTGGCTGCAATGACTGGGACAATATTAGCTGCTGCGTGACCTTGCATAGTACGTTGCCAGTGACCACAACTATCTGTATCCAAAATTGGCTCTGAACCAATAGCTGTTGGGTAAAAAAGCAATTCTGCCCCATTCAATGCAAGACAACGGGCTGTTTCAGGGAACCATTGATCCCAACAGATACCAATTCCAATCTTAGCATAACGAGTGTCCCAGACCTTGAAGCCAGTGTTACCAGGCGTAAAGTAAAATTTTTCTTGATAATAATGATCATCTGGTATGTGGGTCTTCCGATAAACACCCAGCACTTCACCATCTGCATCAATGACGGCGATTGAGTTATACAAGACATTGCCATCTTTTTCATAGAAACTGATCGGTAGAACAACCTGTAGTTCCTTAGCAAGCACTTTAAAATGCTGAATGGCTGTATTTTCTGTCACTGACTGGGCATACTGGTAGTAGTCATACTGGCGTTCCTGACAGAAATAGGGACGTTCAAACAGCTCTGGCAAGAGGATGATTTGTGCGCCTTGTTCCGTAGCTTGACGTACTAGACGTTCCGCTGTTTGGATATTTGTTGCCACATCCTTGGCACATTGCATCTGGATCGCTGCAACTCTAACATTTCTCATCTTTCTCCTAATCTGGGATTTGTTGGGTGATACAGTGGATATTGCCACCACCTAACAGAATGTCTCTTGCTGGTATTCCTACGACCTTACGGTCTGGGAAACACTTGCTGAGAATATCTAGGGCCACTTGGTCGTTTACATCCTCAAACTGGGGCACTAAGACAGCCTTGTTGGCAATATAAAAATTGACATAGGAAGCTGCAAGACGCTCGCCCTCATAACGCTCTTCTTCCCCTTCTTCATAGATGTAGCCTGGCAAATCCTCTTCGGTTACAACTTGTCGAACTGCAGGGATAGGCAATTTATGAATGGTGAAGGGATGCCCTTTTGCATCCGTTTCCTTCTCTAAAAGCTCTAAATCAGCTACTGACATGGCATACTGGGGATCGTTTTGATCATCTGTCCAAGCCAAGACAAGCTCTGCAGGACCGACAAAGGCAGCAACATTGTCAACGTGTTCATTGGTTTCGTCCTGATAGATACCATAAGGAAGCCAGATAACTTTTTCAGCTCCAAGGCTCTCTAATAAGGTATGTTCGATTTCCTCTTTAGTCAGGTGGGGATTGCGACCAGGACTAAGCAAGCAACTTTCGGTTACGAGAAGCGTTCCTTGACCATCACTGTGTATCGCTCCACCTTCCAGTACAAAAGGTTTGGCATCGTAAACAGGCATTTCCAAGGCCTGAGCAAAACGACTGGCTACTTGGTCATCATCTTCATAGTCTTGGTAGAGACCATCTACAGCTCCACCCCAAGCATTGAAAGCCCAATCGACTGCCAACTTTTCCCTTTATCATTGATGAGAATGGTCGGACCTGTATCACGAGCCCAGGCATCATTGGTGGGAATGTCTAAATAGACGACCTTGTCTCCAAGATAAGATTGGGCTTCAGATAGATGGTCCCGGTCCACCAAAAGATAAACATTTTCCCCTTCTGATATGGTCTCAATGATCTGAGTAAATGCTCTTTTAGCAGCTTTTCCTTGAAAAGGCCATGATCCTGGTCGAGTTGGCCATATCATGAGAGTGCCATGATGGGGTTCGTACTCTGCTGGCATACAGTAGCCTAATTTCTTTGGACTGTCTATCATGATAATCTCCCTTTAAAGTCTTGATAGCCGAAGGCTTTGACTAAGTTGCAGTCTCCCTGCTGGTCCATAAGATAGAGACTTGGCAATCCAATCCCATTAAAAGTATTATTTTTAACAAATGAGTAAATAGCCATGTCTTCAAAATAAAGTCTATCACCGATTTGGACTGGATCTTCAAAACTATAATCACCAATCACATCACCCGTCAGACAGGTATTAGAAGAAAGTCTATAAGCATGGGCTTTTTCCTGTGCCTCAAACCATTTCTCAAAGGTGGACGATAGGGCATCTCAAGTACGTCAGGCATATGGCAGGTCGCAGAAGCATCTAAAACTAAGATCTCCATACCATTTTCTACTATATCCAAAACTTCAGTTGCTAGATAACCCGCATTGAGCGCAATGGCTTCACCTGGCTCGATATAGACGTCAAGATTGTAAGTTTCTCGGATACGCTTGATTTCAGAAATCAGCAAATCCACATCGTAGTCTTCTCTTGTGATGTGGTGTCCGCCACCCATATTGAGCCATTTAAGGTGATGCAAATAGGTTCCAAACTGCGCTTCTACTGCTTTCAAAGTTGTCTCTAAATCATCTGAACCTTGCTCGCAAAGGGTATGAAAATGAAGTCCGTCAACCAAATCCAGCAAATCACTAGGAATTTTATCAAGTGTCACACCAAAACGAGACCCTGGTGCACAAGGGTCATAGAGCGCGTGATCTCCTTGAGTTGAACATTGAGGATTGATACGCAAACCGACACTGATACCAGCCTCTCGACAACGAGCCCCATGTTTACGCAATTGTCTCTCGGAGTTAAAAACGATATGATCCGTTATCTCAAGCAATTCCTCTAAGTCCGCATCCTTGAATGCTGGCGCAAAGACATGGACTTCTCCCGGGAACTCTTCTCTAGCTAGTTTGGCCTCATAGAGACCACTCGCAGTTGTACCAGATAGATACTGGCTAATCAAAGGATAGGTCTTATAGAGGGAATACGCCTTCTGGGCAAGCAAACCTTGCAACCAGCTTCTTCTTGTACATATTGTAAAATGCGGCAGTTGGCTTCTAACTTGGCCAAGTCAATAACATAGGCTGGTGTTGGTACTTGTTCTAACTTCATTAGTCCACCATTTGTGGATTTTCAACCACAACCCAAGGCAAACCATACTCATTCAAAGCTTCCATAAATGGATCTGGATCCAACTCTTCAAGGTTGTAAACTCCAGGTTGTTTCCAAGTACCGTTCATAACTAATTTTGTCCCAATCATGGCTGGAACGCCTGTCGTGTAAGAAATAGCTTGGGAACCAACCTCTGCGTAACATTCTTGATGGTCGCAAACATTGTAGATGTAGATGGTCTTTTCAACGCCATCTTTGATCCCTGTAAAGATACAACCGATATTGGTCTTACCAACAGTTCGCGGTCCAAGGCTTGCAGGGTCTGGAAGCAAGGCTTTCAAGAACTGAATTGGAACGATGTCTTGTCCGTTGAAGTTAATCGCATCTGTACGAAGGAGTCCGACATTTTCCAAGCATTTCATGTGCGTGAGATAAGATTGACCAAAAGTCATAAAGAAGCGAATTCGTTTGACACCTGGAATATTTTTTGCCAGTGATTCGATTTCTTCATGGTGAAGGAGATACATATCTTTTTGCCCAACTTGAGGGAAATCATACTCACGCTTGATAGACATAGCTTCGACTTCTACCCATTTTCCATCTTCCCAGTAAGAACCTGGTGCAGAAACCTCACGTAGATTGATTTCCGGGTTAAAGTTGGTTGCAAATGGATATCCGTGGTCACCACCATTACAGTCTAAAATGTCGATATAGTGGATTTCATCAAAGTAGTGTTTGAGAGCATAGGCTGAAAAAACACTAGTCACACCTGGGTCAAAACCAGAACCAAGAAGAGCAGTCAAGCCAGCTTCTTTGAATTTCTCCTGATAAGCCCACTGCCATGAGTAGTCAAAGTAGGCTGTAAAACCAAGTTCCTTACAACGTTTCTCATAAATAGCGCGCCACTCAGGATCTTCTGTGTCCTCAGCCTCGTAGTTAGCAGTGTCGATATAGTGAACACCTGTTGCCAAACAAGCATCCATGATGGTCAAATCTTGGTACGGCAAAGCTACGTTTAAAACAGCTTCCGGTTTGTAACTTTCAATCAAAGCAATCACTTCTTCTACCTTGTCAGCATCAAGTGCAGCTGTTTCAATCTTAGTATTTGTTTTACCTTCTAATTTAGCCTTCAAGTCATCACATTTTGACTTGGTACGGCTAGCAATCATAATTTCTGTAAAAGTTTCGCTATCTTGGCAAATCTTTGAAATAGCAACTTGGGCAACGCCCCCACATCCAATAACTAATAAACGACTCATTTTTTTCCTTCCTCTTCTTCTAAAATGTCCTCAACATACTTGGGCAGCATAAAGGCTCCAACGTGTAAGTTTGCAGTATAGTATTCCGTGAAAAGCTGGCGTTTTTTCCAGCCTTCCTTGTCAAAATCTTTAACAGGATGGTATTTTTTCGATGCAAATCCAAACAACCAATAGCCAGCTGGACTGGTTGGGATATGCGCCTGATAGACCCGGCTGATTGGAAAGGCTTGATTGACCTTGCGGTGCATGCTTCGGCAAGCTGACTCATCCTCGTCAAAGAAGGGACTCCCATGCTGGTAGATCATGATGCCGTCCTCTTTCAAGGCTCTGTAACTGTTTCCGTAAAATTCCTTGGTAAAGAGCCCTTCCGTATGTCCAAATGGATCTGTCGCATCGTTGATAATGATATCGTAATCATCCTCACAGTTTCGTAAAAAGCGTAAACCATTTTGGTAGTAAATGGTAACACGAGGATCATCTAGCCCTGCAGCAAAGTCTGGGAAATACTCACGACAAACCTCAACCAACATCTCATCTGGTTCTACAATATCGATTTGCTCCAGTTCAGGATAGAGGGTTAATACTTGGGCAACACCACCGTCACCACCCCCAATAACCAAGACTTTCTTTGGATTTGGGTGGACAGCCATGGGAACGTGGACCGTCATTTCGTTGTAGACAAAATCATCCGCATCTGAAAACAAGACGTGCCCATTTAAAATCAGTATTTTCCCAAAAGCTGGCGTATCTAATACTTCGATATCCTGCCATTCACTCTTACCAGCGTAGAGTTGCTTGGCTGTTCTCAGGGACAATTTCACATCTGGAGTATGAACTTCAGAAAACCATAAATCCATCTAGTTCTCCTTTCTCTTAATGACGTTGATGTGATTGACATCTGGATCTTCCGTTCCTTGGAGGGAACAACCACGTTCTTTGGCAAATTGGATATAATCCACAATCTCTCGTGTAATACGTTCACCAGGAGCCAAAATTGGAATCCCTGGAGGATAACACATGACAAATTCTCCACAGACTTGTCCAACAGACTCATCCAAAGTCAAACTTCTTCTCTCTGAATAAAAGGCTTCTTGTGGAGATAGGACTAGCTCAGGCTGAATATATTCTCCAGCTATCAAATCTTTTCCATCTCTCGAGTAAAGTCTCTTGATATCAGCCAAAGCACCGACCAAACGCTCGATGTCTTGAATGCGGTCCCCTATCGAAATGTAGGCCAAGATATTCCCAATATCCCCAAACTCAATTTGAATATCGTATTCGTCTCGCAAGAGGTCATAAACCTCGATACCTGTTAAGCCAATACCCTGAGTGTAAACTGATAACTTGGTCACGTCAAAATCACAGACCGACACTCCGTCTATTAACTCTTTTGAGTAGGCATAGTAACCACCGATAGCATTGATTTCACGACGAGCATACTCGGATAGCTCAATAACTTTCTCAAACGACTCTTTTCCGCGAAGAGCAAGGTTGCGACGTGAAATATCCAAACTAGCCATCAACAAGTAAGAGGCGGATGTTGACTGGGTCAGGTTGATGATCTGACGAACGTATTCAGGATTCATCTGCTCACCGATAAGTAAAATGGAGCTTTGGGTCAAACTCCCACCAGACTTATGCATAGAGACCGCCGCCATATCAGCGCCAGCATCCATAGCAGACAGTGGCAATTTGTCTGTAAAATGCAAATGTGCTCCATGAGCTTCATCGACTAATACCAACATACCTGCTTCATGAGCCATTTCTGTTAAACCCTTTAGATCTGAACAAATCCCATAGTAAGTAGGATTGTTAATCAAAATGGCCTTGGCATCTGGATGCTCCTTAATGGCCTGCGCAACACGGTCATTTTCAAGACCTAAAGCGATGCCGATTTTGGGATCTACACTCATCTCGATATAGATGGGAATGGCACCACATAGAACCAGCGCATTGATAGCAGATTTGTGAACATTACGTGGCAGAATAATCTTATCTCCTGCCTTACAAGTCGAAAGAATCATGGTTTGAACTGATGAGGTTGTTCCTCCAATCATGAGAAAGGCATGGGCTGCACCAAAAGCATTCGCAGCTAATTCCTCCGCATCCCGAATAATCGAAATGGGATGACCAAGATTATCCAAGGGTTTCATAGAATTGACATCAATGCCAACACATTTTTCTCCTAACAGTTCGACAAGTTCAGGATTTCCCCGTCCACGCTTGTGACCTGGCACATCAAAGGGAACAATCCTTTTCTTGCGTAGCTTGACCAAGGCCTCATAAATTGGGGCTTGGTTTTGATCTAACTTCTTCAAGACAAACTCCTTTACCGTATTTTTAGCACCTCAAGAAGATAAAGGCGACTAAAGGTTGACTTATGAAAAAAGAGCAGGTTTTCACCTGCTCTGCAATCTTCTGACGTGTGTATTTTGGTTTCTGTTGAGTATGTCTGTTCCTGATGTTTCCTAACTCTCTAGTAGCAAATATTACGTACTTTATTGATCGTTTCACAAGATGACGTGTGCTTTCACCACACTAAAATTTATGAATTAGGACAAGCGTCCTAACATCAACTTATAAAAGTAGGCTTTTAACCCTATCAATAATGTGGCTTTTCAACCACGCTTCGGCATTCAACCCTGCCTGTCCGTAGGCATTTTTTACTCGGGTTTATATTTGCTAGAAAACATCATCTCATTTTCTAAGCCTTATAACTATATCATGTTTATAAGAGCTTGTAAAGTGTTTTGTGAAACTTTTTTAAAGAATTCCGTTTTTTGTTCGTCAAAATCTATTGAACTATAAAAAGAAATCGCTTTAAAACGTCATAGACATAAGAAAAAAGAAACTACAACCATTAGATACTTCAATAATTCTTAAAGTATGACTTGATATTAAAAATCAGTTCTTTTCATCAGATTTTATAAATATTTTCAGCTAGGAAGTGGGAATCAACTGCTCCAATTCTACTTCTGAAAGCTGGCCTTGATTATAAAGTTTTCTAAGTAAATCCTCATCTACAGTAATTGAATAGTAATCCGTCACAAACTCATGAAATTTCTCAAAACTGTCAAAGAAATAGGATAATAACCATTCGCCACCGTCCTGATCTTGGTAGCTATTTTGATGCTCTTGACCGTCATACCAGATAAAAAAAGTTGTTTCATCTTTTTGCTCTTCTGAGTAAAGGTTTTGATACTTTTCTTCCAGTCCTTTATAAAATCCGTCTATGATGTCTTGATTCCACTCATCTGCAGCAAATTGACTCAAACTACTTTCATGATCAAAGCCTTTTATAAGGATTATTTTATCAGTAAAGATCACATCTAGAGAATCACCAGAACCGTTGTCGATAAGGTAACGGACTCCGTAGCTCTCCTCAGCCTTAACAATCAATCGAAGCCAGGTCTTGTTTGGATCTGTTCGATACTCATCAATGACAAGCAAGGCATCTAAACGTGTCTTGGCATTTTCCCATTCAACTTTTCCCATCTCTTTAATCCTCCATCTTAAAGTTTAAAATTTATTAAGATTACAAATTCTATAACCTATTTCTAACTATCCCGTCCGACTATACTGTGGAATATCTCCTTCACCAGACAAATTATCAGGTGTTCGACTTTCTAGATGTACATTCATCACGCACCTGACTAACAGTTGGAAAAGTACTTAACCAATAGTCACTAGGACATTTCCCTTGAGAGTTAAGATTTTCTTATAAAAGTTCTTCATTTTCACAAAGCAGGTTCGAATATCATCCTTGATTTCTTCCTCTTCATCAAGATAATCCCAAATATCGGGATACAAATCTGCCTTCTTGCATGCTTCCATGCTAAAGTTAGCTAAAGCCCTATCCATGTCAAAATTCTCTAATGCTTGAACAATCTCAGCTATCTTTGAGTGTTCAGTATAGGCTATATACTCTGATACATTTTCTAAAGGAGTTACTCCCAAGACAGCTTCTCTCAAGGGGTCGTCATCCATAAATTCTGAACTACTAAAACCTGTCATAACAAAGAGTAAGGCATCCCACATTTTGTCAATATCTATCAACGTATCATTTCCCTCAGGATAATCCTCTACCAAGTCAAGTAAATCCTCTTCCTGACAAGAATACCGCTTCATTTGGCTTAATTTATTGTCAGATAAATATTGATAATTAGCAATCATTCCCATAATGTTTCCTCCTATCAGTTCCTTAGGATAGTACTGATGTTACTAGTTCCCTTTCTTGAAAAGGCAAGAAATCTACTGTTTTTGGATTCTCCTCCTTATTTCTCATTCTCATCTTCTATCACTTCCCAGACTTCTGACTGATAGCCCTCACCATCTATATCATAGCGCTGCATATAGCCAATAAATCTTTCCTTTTTATTTGCCTTACGAGGCTTGAGAATGTTTATAGCCCAGAATCCGATAAAAATGAGAACTAAAAGCGCTATTACAGTCTCCATATTACTTCTCCTTTGCCTATCTTAATAACCTTCAACCCACTTTTCATTATCCATGATAAAAGGCTTAGCTAATCCGTCACCAGTGTAATCCGCATACTTTGTAGCTAAATACTTGTAACAATCCTCCTTGCTCTCAAACTTAATAGCTTGATAAGGCTCTTCAAAAGTCAGTTTCTCTACAAATAAGAAACCCTCCTCAGCTGGCACTAAAACACCTACGTGCCCAACAAAAAGAAACTCTCCATCCAAATTGTCATGCAACACAACAGACAACATTCGAGCTTTGTCATTGAATTGAAACTGGGAGAAGAATTTCTCCATCTTCTGCGCGTGAACTTTTACATCCGTCGTTGCTTCCGTCTCCACCCTAGAAATAGAATATCAAACTCTTCCTTATCTTTCGCATCAAATACTTTTCCCTTATCGATAGCGTCGTTATCCATAAAAAGCAGCTGATCATTCTTTTCAAGTTTTGGAATTGTGACCGAATTTTTCAAGAGCGCATAGCTATTAATACGGCAGTTGGTCCCGACAAAGTCACCCTTTTTTTCATTCCATAGATTACTAATTTTCTCTACATCGTATTCTGTCTTCGTAAAGGAGGCAAAATTTCCACTTAAGCCAGTAGAGCCGACAGTCGCATTATAGTCTGTGACAAGATTGAAAAATGCATCAACACTATTTGGGTCCAAGTGAGCTGATAAGAGAGATTTGATCTCTTCGATACTGACCTGATTGTTCAGATTGGTATATGAAGCCGTCCAAGGAATTTTATCTGAGCTGACTTGTGTCTGATTTCCAGCTTCAGTCCTCGTATTATTTTGGTGACAAGCAATGAGTCCAAGTAAAAAGGGTAAGCATAGTCCCAAGGCTACTGCTTTTTTCGTTCGTTTCATGCAATTCTCCTTCTAGAGTACCATTCTCTATTACTTTTTAAACACTCTTCACTAATCCCTCATCCGGAATCCGTGACTTAGCTATATTATACTACATAAGTCAAAAAAAGACTGCACGAATCACCCATTCATTACAGCCTTTTTAATCCTATTTTTTATTGAATGACAAAACCTTTAGGCAAAATCGCCAGTTGCTGTTCCAATACTTCGCAATGACTGGCTAGCGCTACAGTGTCACTATTGACAAGATAATTTTCAGATGATTGGTTAAAAATAGCTTGGAGTTTTTGTCCATCATTATTCCATTCTATAGAAAGCACATCAGGCTTGATTTCTTGCAGACTATAGCTTCCATGTTGGATAATGCCTGAAGCATCCTTACGAAGCTGAATCAATTTCTTCATAAAATTCAACATCTCATTGCTATCGGAAACACGTTCCCAAGGCATGACACGACGGCAATCTGGATCTGGTCCTCCATCTAACTCCAACTCCGTTCCATAGTAGAAACACGGTGTCCCTCTTTGTAAAAAGAGGAAAGCAAGGGCAGACATAACAAGTTGGGTATCTCCCTTAGCAGTAGCCAAAATCCGCTCCGTATCGTGCGAATCCAGAAGATTGAACATCACTTCCGAAATCTGTTGTCTATAGTACATAGACTGGCTATTTATTTCATCGATAAACTGATAAGGATTCTTAACCCCTCGCAAGAAATAATCCTTGATACTGTCAGAGAGAGGGTAATTCATGACTGCGTGGAATTCATCGCCATTTAGCCAAGGCTGAGAAGTGTGCCAGACTTCTCCAAGAATATAAAGGTCAGGTTTTATAGCCAGGACAGTCTTACGGAAATCTCGCCAAAATTGGTGGTCGACTTCATTCGCCACATCCAGTCGCCAAGCATCAATATCAAACTCTTCAATCCAGTAGGTCGCAACGCTTAGCAAATAGTCTCTCACTTGAGGATTGGCCGTATTGAGCTTGGGCATATAGCTGGCAAAAGCGAAGGTATGATAAGGGAGTTTTCTTGGATTTCCAAGCTTATCCTTGGTCACTGGGAACTCTTGAACATGGAACCAGTCTTTATATTCCGACTTTTCACCATGCTTGAGAACATCCTGCCACTGCGGAGACTGATCCCCGATATGATTGAAAACAGCGTCCAGCATGATTTTCATCCCTCTCTGATGGGCTTGGTCCACCAGTTGACGGAAAGTTTCCTTATCTCCAAAATGACGGTCAATTTCGAAATAATCCGTCGTATTATACTTGTGATTGCTTGGGGATTCAAAAATCGGACAGAGATAAAGACCTGTAATGCCCAAGTCCTGCAAGTAATCCAGATGGTCAATAATGCCTTGTAAATCACCACCAAAGAAATCGCTCGTCTTTGGCTTGATAGAGAAATCCCAAGCTAGCGCACCTTCAGATGAAATCCCAGGGTTCCCATTAGCAAAACGTTCTGGGAAAATCTGATACCAAACTGTATTTGCTACCCAGTCAGGAACATGGCAAGCATCAACCTCATGGATGTACGGAATTTTAAAGCCATTTCCTTCATAATGAAGGTTTTCTAGCGTATTTCAACACATCCCTTATCGCCATAGAAAATACTCTGACCTTGCTTATCCTTGAGTTCAAAGAGATATTGGAGTCGCGCATAGCCAACCGTAACTTCCACTTGCCAGTAATCAAATAAGGCATCAGAAGTCACTTTAACCATCGCCTTGTTTGCTTCATAGTGGTCCTCTAAAAAGATAAAAGTGTCTCCATAATGCAAGTTGATGCTTTCAATATCATCTTTCTTAGTCCGGATACGCATGTGCATTATCTTATATTTATAAAGATAGGCATACTCCGACTCTGGTCTATGGTAAATTGCTGTTAATTCCACTGTTTTGTCTCCTAATTAACTTGAGTTTATTTGCGACGCAAACGTTTTCATAATTGTGATTCTAGTATACTACTTTCGTATTTTATTTTCAAGACTTGTCCGTAGTTTTGAGTGGATTGTTTTTGAGAATATAAAAAAGCAGTAAGACTTAATACCTACTACTTTCTGATTGATGATTTACAAATGCCTTTCCAGCCAATCTATCTTTTTAAAATCTTTATTGTTATTGTGGTCATTTCGATAGGAATCTTGGGAAGAAGCTTTATATATACTGAAATACTGTTCTAAACTTGGAACACGAAACGTGATGTCCTCGAGATGAATCAACTCTATATCTGATTCAGATACTCCTGCAAAATCAGGTAAGGAATCGATACTCCCAAATTCAACACTCACTCTATCCTTTTGGAATTCATGCTCATGAATATCTGTTAAGACGTAGCCTAAGTCTTTCATCACTTTCATTATCTTGTCCCAGTCATAAATTCTGAGATGATCAGGCGCTTCCCAGCCTCTAGGATCTCCAGGAACATGAATATCAATGTCAGATGGCTCCCATTCTTCATTTGATCGGTATTCAAAACCCAAAGAGCCCATGAGTGTTGGTATGATTCCGACTCGGTTTAAATGAGAACAAATTATTCGAAATTCATCAAATAGAGAATTCATCCCTCCTCCAATCCTTGATAAAAACTTGATTTCTAAGTGAAAGACAAACTTGTTTCTATCTTCTACTCTTTCGGTTGTGAAAAGACTTCAATATGCTGGCCTAGCACCTTAATCTCTACAGGTAAATTATCCGACTTATCGCCGTCAACATCTGACTCCAATTCACTATCTGAAGAGATTTTAATATTGCGTGCTCTGATATACTCAATATTATCATTTCCGACAACATCCCCTTTTAGTAAATCTGGAATGACAGATAATTTAGAGAATAGAGAAGCATCTTTTAGAATCAAAATATTGGCATAGCCATCTTTGTCTTCTTCAAAGATTTTCTTATCAGCGAAGTAATTTGTCAAGAGAACCAAACATGACTCGCTTCACCATCATAATTTCCATTTTCTGTCTCAATCTTAATGTTAAAGACCTGATCCGTCATCACAGACTTCATAGTATTTACAGCATAGGCTAAAATACCGAATTTTGTCTTGTCCTCGATTTCCACATTGTGAATCGCCTCAGGCAGAGAACCAATACTAAAGATATAACCAAAATAGTTGTCATTTGCTTTACCAATATCAATCTTATTGGTTAAATTAAAATCGAGTTCATCAATCGCGCCATCGATGTCTTGATTGATTTCCAACAGTTTCGTAATGAGGTTGCCTGTACCGCCAGGGATAATCCCTAACTTCGGAGTGTAGTCTCTCTCAGCAATACCCGAAATGACTTCATTGACAGTCCCGTCTCCACCGAAAACAACCACTGCATCGTACTGCTCACGAGAAGCTTCTTCAGCAAAATGTGTCGCATCCAGCGCTTTTTCGGTAATTTTGGTTTCCACATGCTCAAAATAATCTTTGGCCTTATTCTCCAGCTTGACCTTATAATCCAAGGCCTTTTCCCCACCAGAGGTAGGGTTAATAATTAACATTGCTTTTTTCATTAATAATACTCCTTTAAAAGTTACAAAAATTCTAGTAACTAATTATATCACTTGAGTTATGGAAACGCCATCCAAATGCTTGGAAAATCCACTAACTAGAATAGAGACGTTAATTTGTCAAATAAAACACTCAACTTTTAAAAATTCTTTAGACTTCCGTACGATATAAAGCTTCTCATCTTCTTGAGCGAGTTTTCTAAACAACTCATTCGCCCTGTTCACCTCTCCTTTTAATTTAGAGTTCAAAGCTTGATAGTAACTGATTTCCAATTGTTGGTACTTAAACTCGTTTTTCAATTCTTCAAAGTAATCATTGGATTGATTTGCAATTGTTAAATCGTAAAGCGCACTGCTCACGCTTTTTGTTTTCTCAGCTAGAGTTGGATCTGATATGGACATTTTATTTAACATGAGTTCAAGCTCGTTCCTGGTCAGGTCAGGATGCGCAAGAATACTCGAGCGAATGAGGTAACTCTCTAAAAAATCTCTGTATTTCGGCTTCAGTTTTTGATTAGTCAGTGCTTTAGAGGATTCCTTGATGGCAGCATCAAAATCACCAATCATATAGGAATAGCCGACAGATGTTAGCGTTACATCCATTTGTATAATTGCCCTTTTTGCATCTTGTTCAACTCAATGTATTGCTTCCAAGATGGTAAATCTAAGTCCATATGCAGTAACTTAGTACCATTTCTTAAATACCCTCTTCTGATTATCGAGATGGAAAGGAATAAGAGTGCATTTATGAGTAAAATACAAAGAAATTGAATAGTCCTATCTTTCACCATCCAAACTACAAAAAGAATGAGAAGAACAGCCAAAACAATCGCAACTTTTCTATAAAAAGCATATCTTATACGTAATTCTAAGTAATTCATTATTACTCCTTTTCTAAATTACAATGCACCATTATAGGAGCTGTCTTGAACTTTAAATGAATCGTTTACCACCCAAACACTTTCTGAATTGATTTAATACCTGAATCAATGTCATTTCTAACTTCTCGACATTCTGTATTTATAGCTCTTCAATTTCAGTTAATGTTAGTGTCTTATAGTAGTCTGGGATTTGTGGCATTCTTAATAGTACAAAGGACCACCACGAAATTATGCCATTTATAACCAATATAGCACTTTCATAACCACTATTAAGTCCTATAAAAAATGCCAAACATATAATGTTAATTCCAAGTGTGAAAAACAACCAATCAATTATTCGTTTACCTTTGGGTTCAAAAACAAGTCGACAGCGTTTGCTGTTTTGGGGAACTCTTGATTCAAACTTCCCTACCGCACTTTTTTCATAAAAGACAGCCATAAGATAAGACAAAAATACAGAGAAAGCAAATATCACTATTTTCATTAAAATTTGCTGATTGATTCCCCAACTAATAAAGGCATCTTTCATCAGCCTATGAGAGAAGCCCACAAGTGGCTGAATCATGATCACTAGAGCTGTAGATGCACCTATTGGTGTCTTCGATTTTATTCTAAAACTATCATTGGATGGAGATAGCTCGACCATCTCAGCAGTAACCTCTTTAGGAAGTGAACCGAAGAAATAGGACTTACCTTTTATTGTAGTAGGATCTAAGATATAACTTTTATTCTTAAACTCAACGATTCTAAAAACTGCTATATTTGAATATTTAAATTTTAATTCCACATTTACCACCCAAACACTTTCTGAATTGATTTAATGCCTGAATCAAAGGCTTTATTTAATTTCTCTAATTCCTTCAAATGTGACGTTTCTAATCTTATAATCGGAAAGAATGGGAACCTTGCCAAAGTCAATTGTTAGAAGGAAAAATGTGATAATACTATTGATAACGAGAACAAGCCCTTCTCCTCCATCATTAATTGACAAATAGAGAACCAAACATGCTATTATGGGAATTTTAAAAATATAGGCGTCAAAAACTTGCTTTCTTGCAGATACTGGTTTAAAAATCATCTCATATCTTCTACTAGAAGAAGTCAGTAAATCTTTAACATTTTTTCGATCTTTCTCTCTTGTAAAATAAAAAATGAGGTAAGAAATAAGCATTGATGCGCAAAATACTACTAATTTTAAAATTATCTGTTGGCTAATATTGTACTCTTTAAAAAAAGTTTTCAATAAAGAATAAACAATCCATACAAGCGGTTGAACCATGATTGCCACATATGAAGCTTTAAACTTATTAATCGGGGTACTAAAATTGATATCCTCTCTATTTAGTTCCGCCATCTCAACCGTTAATTCCTCCGTTGGAACACCCCAATAGTAGAACTTAGGAGTCATTGAACTTGCATCTAATATGTATTTTTTCCCATTTAGTTCTACAAGTTGATGACAAAAATATTTCGTTTCTTTAACATTAATTTCCAAAATTTTCCTCCAAACACTTTCTGAATTTTATTATAAGTTACATTATACCTTTTTCATTTCTTTAAATTCTATGTATTTCTTTTGATAAGCATAACTCAATGGAATAACGCCAGATTCAATCCAAATAAATAGATAGGCCAACAAACCATTCAACACTAGAATTGCAGCTTCTGTTCCATCATCTTCTCCCATATAAATAGAGAAAGAAATTGTATGTAAAATGAGAAATAGATAGGCATGGAATTGTCTTTTTTTTCTTATTATTCTGAAAGACTATTTTAAACCTCTTCTTTTCCTGCGATAAACGACTTGAAATCTCTTTCCTTGATTTGATTAAAATACTTTGATAGACAATATAAGCTACCAAAATAGATATAGGAAATAAAGATACTTTTAAATATAGATCATGACTAATATCATAATATCTAAAAATTGATGTTACTACTTTATACGAAAGAAGACCAAAACCAATACCTACCATACGCATTCCTGAAGGACCCATCTTAATCTTTTTATTAAAATTTTTATTCTGACTATCAAGTTCTATCAAATCAACTTCAAGAGTTTCAGGGGAAAGTCCCCAATAATAACTCTTTGGTGTTGTGGAGTTGGAATCAAGAACGTACTTTTTCTCTCCCATCTCTAACACATCAAAATAAGCAACGTCTAATCCTCTAAAATTAATTTTCACATTTACCACCCAAACACTTTCTGAATTGATTTAATACCTGAATCAAAGGCTTTGCCAACATCTGATATACTTTTATTAAGATTGTCGCCCATCTCGTTTGCTATGGTTTTAATCCCCAAAAAGTTATTATAAATTATAACTTCTCTATTCTATCAAAAATAATCTCTTGCTTTTCGTAACTTTCTCGGAGTGGTAACATACCTAAGATAACCGTAAAGAAACCCAAAAATAAAATACTGTTAATGATAAGGATAGAGGCCTCTGTCCCATTATCAGTAAATATATAAAACCCCAAACATCCTATAACCGCAACGAAAAGAATAGGCAGAAGTTTATACATTTTCAACTGACGTTGTGGCCTTGCTAATTTGAAAACTATTTGATACTTCGTTTCTTTACTTGAAAGCTTTTGTTGAAGATTATGACGAACCACAAAAGCAATGAACCTGAAAGTAAGATAAGCCAGGGCGATAAAGAGGAAAAATAAACCTAATTTAAAAGAAATATTATGGCTAATGTCATAACTCTTAAAAGCATTCGTAACAATGCCATAACAAGCTCCACCTATAGCTACACCTATTCCAATACCAAGAGATTTGCCCATAGTTGGAGCTAAGCTCTCAAAACTCGTATCTCTTTTATCTAACTTTGTGCATTTAGCTGTGATTTCACTAGGAAGAGAACCCCAGAAATAGGTTTTTGGACTAATGCTAGTCATATCCAAAAGATATTTTTCACCTTTAAATTCTACAATTTTATGAAAAGTTTTATTTGTTTCTTTAAATTTTAATTCCACATTTACCACCCAAACATTTTCTGAATTGATTTAACAAATCTTGATTCAATTTCTCAAACACTTACAAATATTTCTTTTCTAATTCAACGCTACTTTCGATAATACTGCAGATATTTCCACTCGCCTATTACTTTTCTCGATTGAATTCATAAATTTACTTTCCTTTCACTAAATAAATTGCAGCACTAATTTGAACCAATTTTTCTTTAGATTCTAAACTTAGGAGTATATCGTATCTGTCATAGTACGCATATCCAAGACTAACTGAAAGTTTTGTGTCAGATGGAAGGTTATACTTTTCCACTATTTTTTTGTATAACTCTGATTGATTTTCTGGTTGGTAAATAATATCACTCAATTCAGTTTCTGCGCTCTTAAATATTTTTTCCACACCTAAGGAAGCGAAATAATCTCTTGAAATCGCTAAGTTAAGAATCTCTTCATCAAATAAGGGGGCTGTATCTGATTCGTAATGCAAGGTCCCACTAGAGTATGTAACAGGAACAGTTTCTTTATTCTCCCCAAGTGTTATTGTGTAATCACCCTTAATTGCTGATTCAGTAATATCTAAATCAATCTCATAATCCTTTACTTGTTCTCCGACTTTTATATAAACATCACAATTATAAGCCTTTAATCCGGTAAAATCTTTCTTGTCTTGCTCTAAAAATTTAAACATGGGTTCAAAGGTTTTTTCAAATTCGTACTGTTTTTTTGTTCTGTTTTTTGGAACGGTCTCACCACCCAAACTACATCCATTCAATAACGATGCTGTCATAAGAATAACAAGAAGGCCGGTTGCCCATAAACACCATTTTAACTTTTTCATTTTTTACCTAAATTATTCATTTTCCTTTGAATTTTGATGATTTATATCTTGATTATCTTGTTGAAAAGTGATCGTCCCATCGCCTAATAACATCCTTTAATGGCTTATCTAGATAGGAATAGGCCTTTTCCTTGATCCAGTCAGGAATACCATATGCCGCCTCAGCTATACTTCCTGTAATTGCAGCCAGTGTATCACTATCGCCACCAAGGGAAATGGCATTCCTGATTGCATCTTCAAAGTCTGTACTTTCCAGAAATGCAATAATGGTCTGAGGAACTGTTTCCTGGCATGTTTCATTGAAACGATAAGTAGGATGAATTTCATCTAGTGATTGAGAAAGGTTATACCCATACTCCTGCTCTATGTGTTCCTTGATGAATCTCTTACACTCCGTAGGGTTGTCGTTGATCGGTTTTCCATAGTCGCTACTGTAACCTCCAAAGTAATAACGACACATAAAGATAGCATCAGACGTCGCCATAGCTCCTTTGATCCCCTCTGGATGGTTATGAGTCACCTCTGCAGAAAGTCGCGCAAGAGCTCTTCTGGACGGCCAAGCTCCCGTTCGTGCACAGAAACTACAATCCATGACCCAGGCACATGGAGAAACACGCATTGCCGAGCCATTGCCAAAGCTATTATAAGGTTCTCGATCGTCGTCATCAATCCAATTACCAAATCTTGCACCGTATCCTGCATCAGGATACATTCTACCATACTTCTTCATGGCATCAATAAAGTCATCCTTCTGACCGCCATTCATAATTGCTTCTGCCACAGCACAGGTCATCACCGTATCATCTGTGAAAAAACAGTCCTCACAAAATAATGGAAAGTCTTTCGTTTTAATATTGTCCCATTCGTAAACAGAACCAACAATGTCTCCAACTATTGCTCCAAGCATAAGATTCCTCCTTATGAACTATTGGTTGAGACTGACATTTCTACTTGCCATACTCTTTTATTTTATCAGCATATTCAGTCAAAAGATTTTTTGAATAAATTTTTTCATTACTTGAATTTCTAACTTCTTTCCAAAGAATAGAAGCTACTTTTAGTTTATTCGAGTAATTGTGACTATTTTCGTCTGCACAGAAATCCTTTAGAAATTGGTTCCATTGACAAACTGAATGATCATACTTGGCATAATCTGAATTTCCATAATAAACTTTTAGCATATCCTGTATTGTGAAACTCAAATCATTGTCGCTTTTTACTTTTCTCCAAGCAGTAGCCATATCAGCAGTAAATTTAAACGGTGAAACCTCTGTTAAAGTTGAGAAATATTCTCTAAAGTGTGCATTAAAGGAGAATCCACATTCAAGTAAAGGCGTATCTAAGGTAAGGACTTCTACTCGTTTCTTTTTCCTTTTTATTGATGATTTTTTAATCAAATTCCCCTTAAAGTACTGCTCAATAATATGATTGAGTTCTTGTTTTGTACCTCTATATTCAAGTCCTAATGACTTGCATATCTGTGAAAGTTCATCACGGTACCAATAGTACTTATTAAATTCATCAAAGGATACGATTTTATCAAACTCAGGTCTGCTCTCTATCAATATTTTACCTCCTTAAAACCTCTTTAGGTTTTCATCTTAAAAGAGTGAAATTTTACTACCTTTGTAAGGAAGAAATAATCAAAATTTTAAAGCAGATTTTCCATAAGATTATAAATTTAACTTATGTGTTTACTTTTTTATAAATAAAGACATATAGACTTTATTTATAAACTTTAATCAATCTTATCAAGGTCTTTTTCTATATTTTTTCCTTGCTGTATACTAACGTCTGAAATACCTCTTCGTATAGCACCTAGCAAATAAGTTAAATAATGATCCAACTCATTGTAGTATATATGACCTACTACATTTTTTCCAACACAAAACCATTCAATATCATAATCATAATTCTGATTGTTCTGGTTCAGATATTCAAAATATTTCCATCCATCGAACATATAATCGTCTATGTGCGATTCTGGCTCTGACTCATAAGAGTAAGGAAAACGTTTCTTATATTCCTCTGTTAACCAACTTTTATCTTTATCGTCATTTTCAAGGAAATTTTTAAAGAGTTTTTCATAATCTCCCATCGTTTTTGGTATCGATTTTAAATAGTTTGATATTGGTTCGGAAGATATTAATTTGTTTTCTCTCATTTTATGTCTGAGATATGTTATTAGTTCAATTGTTGCTGGATCATCACCGTATTTACCACATTTTACATTATTATCTCTATTTTCTATTACTTTATTATATAATGGTTCAATGTCTTTCAAACAATCTTTTCCGAACACTCTTTCAATTGTTTTTTTAAATTCTTCTACATTGAGTTTACGTTCATTTTCCATATTAAGCCTTACTTTCTTTTTTAGTTAAATAATTGAATAATCAATGTTTTTTATTTTCTAAATCAAACTAGTTTTTTGAAAATTTATTTAGTTTAAAACAGATAGCCCATAAGCTATAGGAGCAACTTTCCAACATGATATAGCTTCATCAACTACACTAGGATCAAATTGTGCATGATAACTACCTGTATAGGGTCTTACATCAAATACTTGAGCATCAAACAAAAAACAACCCATTCTGCTATGAATGCTACAACCTAACTAATATTATATCTATAACAGAAAATCTTTCCCTTATTACTCTTTGTTCAAAGATTCCAGTATTTCTCTATAACCTTTGTAGAAACGTTCTCTTGTAACTACTTCACCAAGATATTTTTTCAAGAATCATTAGGATTGATTCCTTCATCTAATTAATCTTGATACAGTAAGCTACATAATCTCATTTCACCTTTATTTAAAAATTTTAAAAATGGTCCATATATTGGAATCATTGACAATAGATTGTATAGACTCTTTTTCATTGTTTTCCTTTTATCTAGGTTTATTAATTTAATCAAATATAACTACCTTATCATTACTAAAATTATTAAAGGTAAGATTTAGTTGATCATAAACTTCCTGAGTTTCCTTATAAATCTTATCCGAAACATATGAAGCTCTCAATTCAGATTTCTCAATAAGCACCCACTTAAACTGAGAGTATGAATATTTTGCAAAAGTGATCCATTGTGCGTAATTTATTGTCATAGGGTTCTTTGTAAAATAGATTTTCCCTGCATTAGCAGATGCAGCTGTAGAATGTCCAATAAATAGCATCGTATGTAATTTTGGATGTTTCTCTCTATCCAACGAAAAAGGAATAGAATCTTTTATTGAATGTCCTTCGTTGATTTTCTTAAGTGCATACCCAATTCTGATTATAACTTCAATAATCATTGTAGAAATAGCCATACTATTAAAATGAATGAAATTATAACCTTCGTAATACATTCCTTGTACTATTTCTGCTATTGTTTGATCCTCGTCTCCAATTTTTCCAAACTGAAGCAAATTAAATAATCCCATCAATGGTGCAGGTAATCCCATTGATGTTGTAATATCAGATTTAAAATGAATTATCTGCTTTGCTATTGCTACAAAAATATCACTTTCTTTTCTATCTGTGTAATTCTCCATAAATTGAGAAACTATTTTCCCAGTTTTGTCAATAGTAGTCATCTTACCATTTAGAATATCACATACACCAATCACTAAACCAAGAAGTGGATCATGTCCAAGAGATAACAATCTATGATAGTATGCAGATAGTCCATTAACATTTACTTTGGTATGACGATTATCTTGAGCATCAAAAGGGACTTTACTGACCTTTGAATTTGCCAACTTTTCCATTTCTTCTTCAGGGAATCGTTGATTGAACCAATCTCTTACATAATTAGATAAGGGGCCACCTTTTAAACCATGCGGAGTTTTCTTAGGTATTCCAATTAAAAGAATATCAATAATCGCTGCTAATATTCCAGCTCCTGCACAAATCGATATATCAATTTTATCAAGTTTATGAATGTTATTAAAATCATCTTGCAATGATTGAATAATTGTTTGATTAAGTTCCAATTCTTCGTTTGTGAAGAGTGCATCTAGTTCATTTATTGAACCAACTTCGCACTCCGCTTTTATTACTAAATCTTCCCATTTAGGTACAACGATAGTTTGTTTTTTAGTTTTGTTATCTATTATTGGTAAATCAGTGAGAGTATAGCCTAGCTCTCTTAATAATTTTTCACTTTCCACTATACGTTCTTCTGCAATAGACATCTCAGGTCTGTTTATTAAATCCAACTCTTTTGTTTGATAAGTTAAAATATTATTGAATTTTTGTTCTTCATCAGAATAAATGAATTTACTCACTGTTAGTCACCTAAATCATTTTTCAAATCCTTAATTGCTTGAGTTAAGAGGATATTTAAACTCTGTAAATAATCTAGGCGTTCCTTATCAGCATCTGCCTCAGTTTTCAGAGCTTCTATAATAGCTTCATGTTTTTGCAAAGCTTCTTTATATAATCGTTCTTTTTCCTGTTTAAGTTGTTTATTTTTTAGATTAGAAGCTAATAGTATACCACCTCCAGCCAATACAACGACTGGAGCAGCCATTACAAACACTCCAGCTACCATACCACCTCCAACGACACTGCCAATAGCTGCAAGACCAGAACTAATACCAGCCGCTGATAACCCTACAGTACCTAAACCATAAAGAGCAGCAAATGAACCTATCCCACCAATACCTGCCCCCAATGCACCAGCTAACACTTCTGGAATTGGACTCTCTCTTATTGTACGTGTTTTATCATTAAGAGCTGCCGCTGCCTCATTAATTACGTTTACAACTTGTTGTAGTGATTCTACACTTTGAAATACCAGTTCTTTACTCATAAAAAATCCTCTATATTTTATCATTTTAATTATACCATGCATAAACTGAAAAACTGCAACATAAAAGTTACAGTCTAACAATATTTATCCAAAAACAGTGTGAAGTACTCCCATACCAACATGATGTATTTGTGGACTCTTTTGAGGATTAGTTCCGTTTCTCTAACAAACTGACACATTTAACATGTCGTGATAGCAAACTTCTATATTGTAGAATGAAAGTGTGTAAAAGTGATTTTGGAATTATACTATGAACGGAACTATTAAAATTTATTTAGTAAGTAAATCCCCTAACTCACTGACCAATCCTTGCTTTATAGAACAGAAATTAATACTCTGAACTTTCGTCTCACGTAATGTAATTTTTTCTTCAGTAATATAAAAATCTATTTCATCTTGAGTGAAGAAATCTAATGCATCATATCGACGTATAGGTATAAGTTTTTCATTATAATAAACCAGCATTTTAATCGGATTAGCTCGTAATACCTCAGCCACCCCAGAATCCGCAGTTGCAAAATAATGAAGATAAATCACATCTGGGTTTTCAATATAATCGAATAAAGCACTTTGTTCCAATAGTCTTATATGAAAAATATCCCATGCTGTATTATGTATTTTATCAATTAAATTCTTAGCACCTAACTGCAACTTTTTAAATATTTCTTGAACCGAACTATCATTTTTTAAGAAAAGTATTAATAAAGCCAATTCCAATTCTAAAAATACACATAAATCCTCAAAACAATAGCGTTTAAACTCAGCAACTTTAGCTTCTGTAGAAAGATTTTTTGTATTTTTTAAAATGAATGCTTTCAATATGTAGCAACACACAGCCTCATAATGTTGTATCACCTCATCATTGCTTAGGTAGTTTTCTGCATCTTCCCAGATTTCTTTCATCCAAATATATTTATCTGGTTTTAGAGTCTGAGGCACATTAGATTGAAATAATTCAAAATTAATGCTATCAAAATAAACATAACTTTCAATCATTTTAGCTAATAATTCACGATTTATTGGGGTGGTATATCTTTCCATTAAAGCAGTTGAAATATTATTTGTTAGACGCAACGATTTAATCTCGTGTAAAAATCTAATTAAATTATCCTTATCTGGGACATTTCTTCCTCTATATAAATCATGTATGTAGGTAAAAATGTTTAGGTCGTAATTGATAATTCTGGCAACAGGTAAGAAATTATCCTTAGCATTCACAGTATTTTTATCAATAACCCAAATTTTTTGGTAATCTCCCAAACCAATCAGATTAAACTTTCCATATCTAAACGATTTGCCTATATTACCAAAATTTGACTTTTCTTCATCAAATAGCAAAACTCTAGACTCATGAAGGTTCCATCTATTGAAAACTTCCATTTTCTGTATGGTCGTTTCACAATTAATTAGCTCCTGAATAAAAGGATATATTTCAAGCATAAGCGTTTAACCTCAAAAAATACTCAGTTGTCTTGTTCATAACGAATAACTTCTGCCCAATAATCATACTCATCACAAATATACAATATTGAATTAAATAGCTTCAAAAACTCTTTTTCTTCGATTTCTTTCTCCCACCGACCATGTCCAATCATATGTCGATTCGGTTCATCAAGTGTAAACCTATTTGTATCTTTGAAGAAATTATACAACCAGTGCATCAGTCCTAAATCGCTAAACGACTTATCAATAAATATATTATCAATTTCTTTGATCGCTCAGTGACCTACTGGTATTCTTTTCTCTAATGAAGTCATTTCTGAAATTCTATTGAGTGCACCATCAATTGCCAAACTTCCCAGAGTGTATGCTGCATAAAAGTTTCGATTAAAGTAGCAATCAACCATTGATTTTACAAGAGGAGCCGAGTAACACTGCGAATTTTGTAAGGCAATAATAAAATTCTTATTTTTTAGTTTATCCCTAAGCAACTCAGTCCATTCGTCCTCCAAGATATTCCATTCCTCAGCAAGTACACGCTGATAAACATTTCTATCACGAAAATAAATAACCCATCCATTTTCTGCCAGCAGTTGAACTCGAGATATAATCTGCTCAATTTCATCTTGTGTGTAAATCGAAGGCAATGACTTTAAAAGTTCATTGATGTCACTAAAAATCTTTGAATAATCAATTTGATAGCTAGCAATTAAATTTTTTGCAGAATCTGCAATGTTTTGAATTGCTTGCAAGTGTGTACTTGATAACGTTTTATTGTACGACGCAACCACTTCTGACATGACATTAATAGCGCTTTTTTCCACTTGAATTAATGAAGGCAGACTTACTAAAGGAGTCGTCAAATTAGCAAAATCTACTAATTTAGCTGAACTTAATACATTTGAAGTTGCAATTAATTCTGAAATAATGTTAGCGTTTACAGTTGCTTGAAAGTTACTAAAGGTATCAGCCAAAACAGAAATAGATGTAGTATTTTGTCCCAATTTTATCTTCTCAGAGACGTTTGTTGAGCTGTCTAAGGGAATTTTTTTAGAGTCTATTTCAACTTTCTTCACTTTAATACTATCAGTCATTTCGTCCTCCCAAAACAGCTTATTCATATTGTTTATTATACCACTAAAACTACAAAAAGACCTTAACCATTCGGTCACAGTTACTGACAATTCTACCTTAGTCCATCTGTCAATTTTTCTCTTTCTATGTGCTAATTATTCTGTCCATTATCTAGCACATAATTAGTCCATAAAAAAAACATTTTATACTAAAGACTAAGAATTTTAATTGTTTACTGAAGTAATATTGTAAAAAGTTATTAACTCCTGTAAGTTAGTATTGTTACTATAAATTTTCTAGATTTTTTATAAGAGTATAAACTACTTTTCTACCTTCACTTCTCTACTCTGTAGCTCGTACAAGCAGTGATACCGCCTCAACATGGTGCGTCTGTGGGACTCAAAAGGTTTGGGTGAACCTTTTGAGGTTTAACTACGTTTCTCTAGCAAACTTACACACTCGACGTGCGTTGTTTTCTTTATTTGTACACTTTTTTTCTTCATCGGTTACGGAATTAAAACACAATTTATCATTATCTATTTTAGCATTCTTTCTTTTAGATTTGTAAGATTTTGCATTTTTAGTCGAAGAATCTCCCGTTTTAAAAATTATAGTCAACATTGCTGGATCAATTTCTCCATCAGAATTTATTCCGCCTACTATTATTTTTTCAACGATACTTTCAAAAATATCCTTGTCAAACTCCGTCAAAGTTTTTTGTGAAGTTAAAATTTCTTTAAAATTCTCTAATCTACTTTTTATATCAACTTCTGATTTTAAAGTTACTTCTAAATTTACTTTTTCTTCTAAAAGTTTTTCTTTCTCAATTTGTATTTGATTGAATTTATCTTCATATACAGAATCACTTATTTTTCCATCTAGATTCATTGAAACTAATTTTTCTTCTTTTTTGTACAACGAATTTAATTTACTAACTATCTTTGTCAACTCCACTTTTAAGGTATCATCAGTAAGCTCTTCTTTTATAATTTCAAGAAAGTCTTCAGTTAGGTTATTATTTTCATAAAACAACTGTTGGTAGCTCTGTAAAAAAGCATTTTCTATTGCTTTTTCCTCTATTCCTTTACTATGAGTGCAATACTTTTTACCTCTCTTTATAGATGTTGTACAGTGCCAAATAATCTTTTTGTACTCTGAACTAGAGTGCCAACTTCTTCTAGACAAAAACAGTACCACAAAAAAACCACATTCTAATCTACTGCTAAAAAGGGTACATTCTTGAATATCTTTCTCGTTTACCTTTTTATATTTGCTATGGTTTTTTTGTTTCCTGATCTCCGTAATCGAATTTCTTGCGCCTGTGTAAAAATTTCTGGACTAATTATCGCATCATGATTATTTTTAATGTAGTATTTATCTTCTTCACCGAAATTTATTAAACGTCTCTTACTAATGGGGTCAACAGTGAAAGTTTTTCCCATTAGAATATCACCTTTATACTTCTCGTTTTTAATAATTCCTAAAACTGTTGTATCTTGCCAGTGATCAAGACCTCTCGGAGTTTTATAACCTAGTTCATCAAGTTCTCTAGCTATTGCCCTACCCCCAATACCATCAATGTATCGTTCAAAAATATAACGTACTATCTTGGCTTCTTTTTCATTTATTGATATTGACTTTGTATCTTGATTATAGTCATAACCAAGACAACCTTGAAAACCAATAAGTTCTCCACGTTGCATCTTCATTTTTAACCCCTTTTTAACATGGGCAGATGTATTTTCAACTTCCTGTTGAGCCACTGAACTTAATATCGTCAATAGTAACTCACCATCCATAGTTAAAGTATCAATATTTTCTTCTTCGAAAAATACACCAATTTGTTTATCTTTGAGCAAACGAACATATTTGAGAGTATCTAATGTATTTCTAGCAAAGCGAGCAATGGCTTTGGTAATGATATAGTCTATTTTTCCATCAAGGCAATCTGAAATCAATCTTTGAAAATCTTGTCTTTTTCCAACTTGAGTTCCTGAAATCCCTTCATCAGCATAAATGTCAACCAAAATCCAATCTTGGTGCTGTGATATATACTCTCTATAATGACGAACTTGAGAATCATAGCTATTTTTTTGATCATCACTATCGGAACTAACACGACAATATGCTGCTACTCTCCTCGATAAAGAACCACTATTATCATTTCTTCTAGTTACTAAAGGATTTGCTTTTATAATTTCAACGTTGTTTGACATGGCTTAACCTCCTATTTCTCTGCATTTATTTTACCGCAACCAATAAAAAAGGTCAGCTAATTTGTGTATATTTTACGCAGTTTCAGCTTTATTTTTTCATATTCTTTTTCGCTAATAAGTTTTTTTAAGAATAATAGATTTAGCATCTCTAGCTCGACTATATAATTTTCTAAATTTGATTTCAAAAAATCACTTCCCTTTTATCTTTTATCAATCTCCTCCATGGCATGACTGATGAAGTCATCATAAGAATTTCACTTGCTGCTCTTTCACGGTGGCAGCCTGAACGGTCAGAAGTATCATTGTATATCATTTGTATCGTGGCATATAAAGTATCGCTCTATTTTATTGATGGTTTAAAAATCGCTCTTATCATGGCGAGCCATTCAAATCTGCTCCACAAATGAGGAAAGTACCATTTTGGACTATTCAATTGTCAATGTGCTTTCTTAACCTACTACTTTTTGGAGTAATGGTCTTCTTTATTATCCACTCGACCTACAAGGTAGTCTAAACTTACCTTATAAAAATCTGCAAGTTTGATAAGGTCATTTATAGAGATTAACCTGCTACCAGCTTCCATTTTAGAATAAGCTGATCTTGTACAATTCAAAACGATTTTCGCAATATATTCTTGTGTCAAATCATCATCTTCACGTAAATCTCTAATCCTTTTCAACATCAAATGTCTCCTAAAACAAGTATAATATAGTTATTTTCTTATTTTTAAATATGTGACAAATTGGCACATGAAACTATTCTATATATACTTTTTAGGAAACTGTTTACTCTAAATGTATCTCATTTTCCTTAATAGATTTCATATTTTGTTTTTTCTTATATTTCTTTATTGTTTTATTAAACATTTCAAATAAATTTATTGCTTCTCTATGTTGTTCCTTCAGTGTTTCAATCTTTCCTTTGTATATGTATAAATCCTTCTCTATTGTATCTACTGAACTTTTACCTTGAATATTATTTTCTAAATTGCTAGAACTATTTGTCGAATCATTCAACAATGTTTCTTCTAAATTACTCAAATCATCAATTTTATTTTGTACGTGGTCAATCATATTCTCTAGGTATGATATTTGTGCAATGAAATCCTTGGTTATATCCTCAAAAGCATTCTGGCTATTTTCTGCAGACATAAGAAAATCTAATTGTTCTATTTTTTCTTTAATTTACTAAGAGGTATTCTTCTATACATATACTGCGGTTCATACTGAAGATTAAATTGTCTAATCAAAGTTTTACCTTTCATAAAGCGATTTTTTTCTGCTGAATCTTTATGATATACATAGTAAGAACTAGTTTCTCTGAGAAATACTTTAACTTTTTCTTCTTCCATATTGATTTGAATATTTGGTACAAAAATAAGTCCTTCTTGTCGGATACCAAACTGTACCTTAATGTAAATTCCATCGTCTACTACTTCTTCTATTTGATTAAGATTCAACTCTACTTCAAACTCATGAACAGCATCCCTCTTTCTCTTGAAATCTTGATAGGATTCCCATACCATATCTTCTGTCGGCAACTTTTTTTCTTTAATTAGCTTTTCTTCATTGTAAAGTTCAACTAAATTTTTATTATCTAATCCGAAAGTATCATTTTTGTTATTAAAATAGTCTTTAAAATAACAAACACTATACTGTTTCGTTTTTTCCAATCCCTGTTCTGAAAGCTTAATTCCATCAAATTCAAATAGAACATGTTTTTCTTTCGGAATTATTTTTAAACCAAACAATTCTGCTTGTTGAATCAATTCATTCATATTCTTCATTTTTGGAAGTAGAAATTCTAAGATATTTATGATTTCCCTTTGAACAAACTTTTTCTTAAAATATGTTTCATCATAAGGTTGTTTTCTATTCAATTTATTATCACGCACCACCTGTTTCATAGTTGAATCCGTCATAAAAAAGGTGACATGCTTGTGTCTAAAATCAATTTTTAAATTTAAAGCTCTAGCTTTTTGCTTAAGATCTTCAAAATTTTTCGAGTTCTCGATTAGAAAATATACCCGTTGTTTTATTTCATATTTGTAATTTGTTTTGCGATAAACTTCATACTGACGATGCGAATAACGATTTTCTATAATTTTTGCCCCTGCAATTTTTGAAAGACGATCAGAAACCATTCGTAGATTATGTTCTGCCTTATAATTCCACATAAATTTTTTATCAGAATTCTGATCAATTGAATTTAGGATGATGTGATTGTGGATATGATCTTTATCGACATGAGTTGCTACGATAAAACGAAATCTACCTCCTGTCAACTCTTTAACTGTCTCATAACCAATCCGATTGATTTGTTCGGGAGTAAGATGGTCATCTGGAGAAAAAGACTGAATGATATGATGAGAATGAATTTTTCGTTGATTTACTTCTTGCCTATCATGACGAAATTCATAAAGACCATCATTACTTAAAAAATTATCATTGTACATCTTCACTAGTTCTTTATAACTAGGAAAATCTAAATAATTTCTCATACCAAAATCTGAAACTAGTGCTAGATTTTTTGTTTTACTTGGATTCAAAATATATTTGATTAGTTTACTACGATAATTTTTTCCATGAATCGCAAAGTGTTTAGTGATGACCATAAAATTTCCTCAATTTTTCAGATTGAATAAGAAAATCTTTCTCCACTTCTACTATTAACTCTTCTATACCTTTTCTCAATTCATTTAACTCAACTTCCGTTATTAAATTCGAATAATTTATGCTTCTGGCTATTTGATTAATATTGTTTCCGATTCGTTTTAATTCAAAAATCAAATCTTGATAACCAGTTGTATCAATGGTGATGAAATTCATGCCAGGGTCAAGTAGGGTTCGTCGAGCATATTCTGAAAAAGATTGACAACCGCTTTGGTCGATACAATGTTTCAACTGACTCAATTCGCTATCAGACAGAAACACTTTCTTGAGATTGGTTCGGTAACGATGTTCCATGTACTCACCTCATGTATTTATCACGGAAGTCTTGGCTGAGGGGAATGGAGTTTCCAACTTCTTTAATCAACTCCTGTACGCAGGTTAAGAGAATAGATACATGATCTTGGGTAACTTGATGTTCGGACTGTGCCAATATTAAAACATCATGAACGTCACGACTGATTTGTTCTAGTTTTTGGGATTGCCAGAGGGCAAACCACTTTTCAGCAGTCATTTCAAACTCTTCCTCCAGCAATTTATTTCGAGCAAAGGGCGAAAAATGTTCAAATCCCTTATTTTTCATTATCACTTCAATCATTTCCAATTCATTTGCGGTTAAATTAACCTCTTTGCGAATGTCTCTGTATTGTTCTGACATACTATTTCCTCACTTTCATCAATGGTTGGACAATCCCCGACCCCGTATTAACCACGGGAAACTTGCAAAGACAAAATCTGTCATCTTGTAAGGCTTTGCGAGCTCAGATATTGTGTCCACAATATCCCAAAAATCATATCGCCTGCCATTTCAAACCTCACGGTTCAAAAAACAAACGATATGACAATGTGGTGGCTCCGCCCCCAAACCCCCAAGATAAATCTAAATTAAAAAAAGTATAACAAATACTTTTTGATAAAATTATCACAGAAAAAAGAGCCCTGTCGGACTCTTACAAATTAAAACAATGTCTCTGATATTCATACTGTCTAATACCACTACTGTCTTTGTTCATCTTGATAGAAAAAACAAAGTAATGATCACGACCGTCTAAAGATTTACTTTTGTTAAGTTTAAAATAATGTTTTTGAGACATAGCCATTGTGCGTAAAATATCATCTGTGATAAATGTTAATGGTATATCTAAAGCTGAATACTTGTAAAAAAATCTGACTCAAACTGTAAATAAGAATCTGAAAAAAATAATCTAGCTGTAATTTATCATCATATAATTCTTTACGATTCATGTAATTCCTCCCCTTCTATCTGTATATCGAGTATATCTTCCCATTTTAATCGAAGAAAACCAGTGTCTGATTTTATAGATATAAACTCTTTTCCAATCTCTTTAACAATACCTGATACTACTTTTTCTTTGATTAGAAAAGCTTACAAAACAAAAAGTTGCAGGGAATACATTCGTATAAAGTTGACGAACAAATAGAACTTTCTCTTCCAATGATAGGGAAATGGAGATATCTTCTTTATTTTTTTCTGCCCAAAGAGAACTGGAATGTTCTGATAAAAAGAAGCCCATCCACTTTAGCCATGCCCACGATCCTGATATACTCAGGGCAGACTCAAAAAGGTAAATAAGAACGATTCATTATTTTAGTCCATCTAATCCTCCAGCTGAATGACCACCAATGAGTTTGCTTCTAGCAATTGTTCTAGAAGCTTGATCTAGGGCATTACCTTTCAATAGTGAAGTGAACCCAAATTCTGTTCGAATAGCATCGATTGCGGACTGGAGCCTTTCTTCTTTTTTTCTATTTTTCTCAATATCATCAAATAATGAAATCAATCCAAAGGATTCATCCACTAAACCAGAATAGTTAACCGCAACATTCCTGATAGCTCCTGAAGTATATTTAGTGTGAAATAACTTTAAAACGTAGTTTGTCAGTAGTGCTGTTTGATTAGTTGGTTCAATTTTCATTTGAGTATTGATAGAACGCTTTTGTTCCACTTTAGAGTAGCCTAGATGTATAGAAACTACTGTTGCTTTTTTACCAGATCTTCTCAATCTAACTGCAACTTGTTCTGCCATCTCACGAAGTATGATCTCAATATCTCTTTGTTTAATATAATCTTTTGGTAAAACTTGAGAGTTCCCTATCCCTTTTGACTTTGGCTTATAAGGTTTATGAACATTACTTTCATCAATCCCATTGGCATGGAACCATAACTCTAGACCCATGATACCAAGCTCTTTTTTAATCAAGTCAGGATTAGCCTGAGCCAATTCTTTAATCGAAAAGATACCTAAATTATGTAATCTTTTCTCCATGCGATTTCCAATTCCCCAGAAATCTGTCATTTTAGGAATAGTCCATACTTTCTTTTCGACATCCTCATAGGACCAATTGGCTCTCATTGTCGGAGTCTTTTTAGCTTCATTATCAAGTGCCAGCTTAGCTAATAAGGGATTGGCATTAGACATGCCTACAGTTGAATAGATTCCAGTTTTTCTCCAAATCTTTTTTTGAATAGCAGCCGAAATAATATCTAATTTATCTTTCCTACTAATACTTTTATCTGGTACAAAATAATTTAATGAACTTGTTAAATCAATAAATCCTTCATCAATTGAGTAGGGATAAATATCATCTGGTGCTGCAAAATCTTGAAAGATTTTTTGAATCTCCATGTTGACAGCAATGTAAGTATCCATTCTCGGAGGAACAATCACGGTTGATTTTGCCCATTCCTCTATATAGCGGACATAGTCTATCGTTGTCGGTAAACCTTGCTTCTTAGCATTATAATAAGAGAATTTGCGAGTCTTTACATCAAATGGTAAATCATAGGAACGTCCAACGTTCGACTTTCCAAAGACCTTTTTAAACATAGGAGAGGAAGCAAGGATTAAACCCGCAGAATTATCTGCACGACTCATAACACAAAGCGAAGTCTTAAGTGGGTGTAATCCTCTATCTACACATTCTACACTTGCGTAAAAAGATTTCATATCAATAAAGGCAATGTCACTTTGAGGTTCGAGACTATAATCAAACCAACTCATACTTAGTCCTCTAAAGGCATAAAGTTCCCAACTATTTTCCCTATAATGCGAGGATTCTCATCATAAGGCGCAAACTTATCTGAATAGTTCCGATTGAGTGAAACTAAACGAAGCCCATTTTCTTCACGATACACTTTCTTAATATATGTTTGACCATCCCAATCTATGGCATAGATAGCCCCGTCATAATCAAATCCCGTTTGCTTAATAAGGGCTACAGAACCATCTTCATATGTCGGTTCCATTGAATTTCCAAACACCCATGATGCAAAGTCATAATCAAATTGATGATTAAAATAAACTGTATCGTAATTACCATCATCAAAATAAGCTGTTCCTGTACCAGCTGATAATTTTTCGTAAACTTTATAAGCAAAACGCTCAGGAATTTCTACAACCTTCGCATTCTGTTTGTTCAATAGTTCTGTAGCATAATGAAGTGTTGCTTCTTGATTCCTTTCCGTTAGTTTGAGATAGGTTTCTACTATTTCATACTCTGATTCAAAATATCGAGGGTCTACATTCAAAATCTCACTCAATTTGCTTAGATTATTTTGATTAGGTTTTGTTTTACCTGATTCCCAATTAAAGTACGAAGCTCTACTAATTCCCAAACTGGATGCAAGTTGAGATTGAGATAATCCTTGACTTTCTCTTTTTTCTTTTAATTTAGTAGGTGAAAACATTTGTTCTCCTTTTGTAAGTTTATTAACTAACAAAAGAATACCATAGCTTCTTGAAAAAATCAAGAGTTTAATAACACCCAGGATTTAAAATAATCATAAACTACAAGAAATCATCACTGAAGAATGCTAAAACTTTTGAAAAAATTTGAAGAAGAAAATAGAGAATATAAAAAAGGATCGTTATTTTTTAATTGACGATCCAATAGACTTTATTTTAAAATTCTAACTCTAACAACCATTTCGATTAGTTAAATCTTTCAATCTTTCTTCTCCAGATTTAAGCATCTCTTTCTCAACTTGATTCCATTCTCCAAATAGTAAATCATGAAGAACGGTTGCTGCTGAAGTTGTATTTTCTTTTGCATCATATACACAACCTCTATCTCGTTGGTAAATTTGAATTCTTTCAAAGATAGCTAGTTCTTCCAATTGTCGTGTATTATCAACTAGATGATTTACAATGAAATCATGATGTTCTTTTGGAGTTGCGCGTGCTTGATTTGGGTTAATAGCGTACAGTTCTTCGTATCGGATAAGGGTGCTCAGATAGGACAGCTTAGGCTTTGTCGCAATCAAGGCTAATTGTATTTCATATCCCCTACTTTTCAAGAGTTGTGCTGTTTTCTTTGGAACATCAATAGTTCGTAAAGTTCCCTCTATCAAAAGATTGTATCCCAAATGACTCAATTCTCTTACTAAAGACTCTACCATTTTACCTGCAAAATATTTGGTGTATTCAACACTGTCTTTGCCATATTCTTGCTGAAGTTCTAAATAGTGTGGATGCTGAGAACGAAAACTATCTCCATCTATGATAACAATATTTCCTTGAAATTCTTTCTGTTTAATACGATGAATTGTAGTCTTACCGGCACCACTTTGCCCTCCGAGCAAAATCGCTATAGGTTGCTTACTGGACTTTTTTCCTCTTGTCAGTGAACGAAGATTCCGTGCTAGAGCATGTTTGAATTCACTGTCAGTATAATCTTGGATTTCCACTAGGCTACCATCCGTTTTTCAGATATCTCTAACATACGTTCAATTCCATCCAAATAGCCGCTATATCTCTCTATTTCATCAAAAGTTTCTACTAAATAGATATTCGTATGAATCAAGTCAGATAGATCATCACTCATTAAAATCCAAGGATTAGATTCATCATCAATGCTAATTCCCTGACTATCTTGATAACGATAGAGTCGAGATAAAAGATTAGCACCTCTTTCTTTCACAATTTCAATTTTTAAAGTCAATTCATAGTCTTCAACAGGATTGAGCATTTTATCTTCTCCTACAATATCGACATAAGATACATTAAACTTCTGGCAAATGATGTCTATTAGTTCCGTAGAAACTGAACTCGTTCCATTTTCATATCGACTCAGACTATTACGTGAAATACCTACAATCCGTGCAAATTCGGGTTGGGTTAAGTCATGTGTTTTACGTAAGGATTTTATGTTCTTTCCAATCATAGCAAACTCCTTTATTTTTATAATTCCATTATAGCATAAAAAAGCATAACGCACCAAAATTGGTGCGTTATTGACTGTTTTTCCTAAACCTCTCTAAATTCTTCTCCAATTGTTCCTTATGAAGTTGATTCTTAGCTTCCTTTAATGTGTCGTCCAAAGTTTCTTCTCTGTAAGTTGATTCTGTTTTTAGTTGTTCTGATCCTTGATCTGGAGTGAAAATGATATCTAGCAGTCGGTCTATTTTTTCAAGATCTTGGGAAGACATATCAGATAGTCTATGAATCAGCTTTTTAAATATATCACTATTGTCGTGATTTTTCTTAAAAAATGTTGTAAACATCTATAACCTCTCAAAAAAAGCAGCCTATCAGGACTGCTTAGTGTAATTCGGAAATCGCATCATAAATGGACTGCAATTTCTTATTGTCTTTATTCTTTGTGTCAATCAACGTATGTAGCTCTTCAATTTTCTTTTGACTGCTTTCAATATCGCTATTGTTATCCGCAATCAGTCTTTTAAGATGTTGCTGATAACTTGTAGTGATATCTGTCTCTTTTCCTGTTCTAACCTCTGTAACTTTGGGTTTAGAACTAGGATTTGATTCCGTCACAGGGGCTTGTTTTCTCTTTTGAAAAGCTGCTTCATAATTTACATCATTACCTCCTTGATGATTTCCAAATAAGGCCGCAATTTTATCTGGATCTTCTTGATTTTCTGATTTGCTTTCTAATGGTTGATTAAATTCCAATCTTTTGTCATTCACTCATTTCATCCTTTCTAAATTCAGAATCATCGAATTGTCTTTCTTTACCAAAGGCATGGTCAAGAGCTTCTTCAAAACTCATGTGACTAATGCTTTGACGCCTTTTGAACGTCGCAAACATCGCTGTCTCTAGTTGCTCTTTGTAAGCAGCTAGTTTTTCTGTTTCTCTTGCTACCTTACTCTCTTGCCTAGTGACCTTTTCTTCTAAGCGTTCGATTATGGTCATATACGATCCTCCTTCATACTAATATTAGCTAAAACATCTTGATTTTGTTATCACAATTCTAAACATTGAGAAGTTTGTCTTACTGGTGGATTTCCAAATGTCTCTTTTACAGTCTCAAGCATAAATTGTAAATCTGATTTCTTTTCTCGAAGAATATCGTTCCAGTCTCGTTTTTCTTTCCCAGATTCATTATCAGGTAAATCCAGTAAAACAGGCAATCCTGATTGAGATAACTTATCAGAAAAATCTTTACCTGCATCATCACAATCTACTGCCAGTGTCAATAAATCAGGATGATTATCAAAATAGCTGGTGGTATCACGAATTGTATTGATTAAAGGCAATAACTTTGAAGGTATTACTGTATCTAAGAATTCCAATTTCTGATTTTCTTCAGCTATCAGTCGTAAAGTTTGATAAGCGACAACAGACCTTTTTAATCCCTCCATAGATACCAAACGAACATCTGATAGACTTTGTTGATGTAGCTCGTAATAGCTCATCAAGTCGATGAACGATTCACAAAAGACCAGTCTATTGGGGTGACCAATATCAAAGGATATTCCAACATGTCCATGGCTTCCTTTTAGAATCGTTTTCAACCTCTCTCTTGGAAGAGAATGATTCTTATAAATCCCTTGTAAGCTTGCTGCCTGCAGTTTGTGACGATGATCAAAACTTTTTAAAACAATAACAGGTTCAACAGTTTCATTTGTTTTCCAACTGGCTTGTGCTATCAAACCTTGTTGAATCATCTTTTGTACGATTTCTTCTGAAATTCCTCTACATTCTGTTAAGTAATATCTGGCCAGACTACAGTTAGAATCTTCTATTCTATTTAAAGGATAATAAAATGGTCTCTCTCTTTTTTCTTGAACAGCTTCTTTTTGAAAAGGTTCTTCAGAAAGAAATGCTAGAGCTTTTTTAAAGGAAATTCCCTTAACAAGTCGAACAAAATCAATGACATCACCTTGAATATCTCTTGAAAACCATTTAAAAGTATTTGTATTCGAAAAAATCCGGAATGAATCGTGTTCAGGATGTTCATAGACACTGCTAGAAACTTGTTTAAAGGAGATACCTAAACGACTTGCTACATCAAGAATTGAAATTTGCTTACATTCTTCTATTTCCATGTAATATCATCATTTTGTCGTAGTATTTGGCAATGATGGAACTGATGATGATTCTTCTAAGGTTTTAGGAGTTGCCTTATCTAAATCATCTAATCCAGATTTCCAAACCTGCACTTGATTGACCAATAACTTACCAGGTAGTTTAGAATAGGACAATTTAACCGTTCTGGTTTCTGTCTGATTGGTCTTTGATTGGTTGGCATTCTTTAAATCGGATACATAGGTTACATTATAAGAGACCATGGCAATGGCTTGATTCGTAGTCTGATTGACAAAGATATCAGCTTTTTCAAAATGATAATCCAAAATATAGTCCTTATACACTTGGTTCATGGCATCGTTTTGACTTGTCAATTCTTGAGAATAAGCCGATTCAGTCATATAAGGTTGAATACGTATATTATTTTCCCCTAGTTTTTCTTTCGTATAGTACTGTGTCAAAAATTCTTTTACAGTATCTGATGACAAAATACTTGCCTTATCTTCTGCTTGTTTGTCCTCTACAAGTTTAGCTGCAGCCAATTCGATTTCTTTGCGACTTTGTTTAGCAGTAAAATGTTGACCAGCAGTATATCCCATCATGAGAATAAAGCTAGTTGCAGCCACTGCTCCAACACTAATTAAGGCTTTAGTTTTGACTTTATTTAACATCTTAGACCTTCTTTCTATAAAAACTAGGTCAAGAATAACAAAAAGGACTTGTAAGTTTTATCACATCACAACGAAAGTTAATTCCTACATTTCAGGCGCAAAATCGTACAGTTCAGAGAAAAATATCAAAATTAGCTGTCTTCAGCTTATAATATAAACATGAACAAATTAAAAGAAGAAAATTTGAGAAGAGCTCTTTCTCATATTGAACGCCATAAACAAGCCATAAATACAAGTAATAATTGTGAGGATAATGATTTTCATAAATTATTACTCCAATTTAGCTATGATGTATATGAAAGAATCAAGGCAAATAAAAAACCCTATCCGAATTTAGATTCAGATAAAGTTTTTTAACCATCTAACAAGTTTACATACTTTCCTTAGTTTTGGAGTTTATGAAACGCCAACTGAATCCTAGAACCAACATCAGATTGATGAAAAGGTACACAGCCGTAAAACTAGTTAAACCATGTTGTCTGATATCATCAAAGTATAAAGTCGGTTCAGTAAAGAACAAATAAATTCCATAGACCTCCACGAAAATAAGAAAACTGACAAAACCAATCAGGAAAAGTCCACTGGCAATAAGAAAGAGTCTCCATAAAAGAATGAGAATTCCTCCTACTGCTAAAAAAATTACTGGGATAAGGAGTAAATCATTCATGACTTTCTCCTTTCTAGTCAATCAACTGACGATAATGGGTGGCAAGAGAGGAATCAAACTCTTCTAATTTTTGAACTAAGTCCAAATACTCCTCTTTTTCATGTTCTTCAAAGTCCACACCTCGATGATTTTGAAGAGTGATTTCCAATTGGCTAGTGAGTTCTCGTTTAGAAAAACTGTAATCTCCTGTCACTTCCTCATAATGTTCCTTTAACTCCTTATAGGCTTGGTATTCTTCAAGTGTTTGAAATCCCTGTACCAAAGCCTCTTCTAATTGATAATAGGTATCTTCCATCATAATCGTTACCTCGTTTCTTTCTATCTTTATTTTACCGCGCTTTTCTTTTCTTGTCCGCTATTTGTATCTATTTTTTAATCTAATTCAAAAGAAAGTTGTTCTTGCCTTTCTTTTCCTTTTTCGTGGAATTGTCTTAAGGCCTGATCAATAATATCTAAATCTGTTTCTGTTTCAATCAATGGCGCGAGTACATCGTATTCGGCCTTTTTAGTTTGATAATCCTCTTCCTTTGGAAAATTTTTCTCAATTTCTACTCTAGCAGTAGTCCATTTATCCTTTAATTCATCCAATAAGTTCTGAGTTTTCACTTGGTCCTCTTTAATGTGATCAATCGTATGCTGAAGTCTTTGAATTGTCCCCAAAGGAGAATACAAATCTAAACTGACAGAATACTGATTTTCTCCTACAATCTTAACAGAGAAGGTTTCAGGAAGAGGTTGATTTGTTGGAAGACTAAGCATTTTAATCTCAAATCCTCGATAGCTTGCTAGGGTTCGGAATTCTTTGCTGTCAGCTTGATTATGACGGATAAGACGGTGTAGGGATTCCCCTGCTTCAGATCGTTGATCAAAAGCTTGCTTACCTACCGTCATAGAAAATGCCTGGTCTTTCGACATTTCAGACTGTTGAATGTCTCCTTCATATTTGCTTAATCGTTTCTCAAGAATGGGCATATTTTCTTCACAGTAGGAGATTGTATGACGATAGTGATCCTTGCTGCGTTGAAAGGCGCGTCTTTGATTTTCTAATAGAGTTAGATCATTCTCTAGTTCCATCTTATATTTGAGATAAGGATTACCTGTTGCTAATGCCTTAAGTCAGAAGCCGTCATAGTCTGTTCATCAATGTCTTCTGCAGCACGAATCGGCTCCTTAGAAGTCATAATCTGCTTAATATAACGGAGTTTGTTCTCCTGAGTTGCCCATAGATAATTATCAAACGAACCTTTGGTAATATAGTGGTAAATATCTACTTCCTTGTTTTCATTTCCCTGTCGGATAATACGTCCATTGCGTTGCTGAATGTCACTTGGTCTCCAAGGGACATCCAAATGATGAACTGCTTTCATCTTGCTCTGAACATTTAAACCTGTTCCTCCTTTTTCAGTTGATGCAAGTAAGATACGCACCTCTCCTGCATTGACCTTTCGAGACAAACTATTCTTCTTTTCATCACTATTGGCATCATGTACAAAGGCAATTTCCTTACTAGGGATTCCTCTATCAACTAATAAAGCCTTTATTTCAGAATAAACATCAAAGCCATTATCCTTTTTCTTAGGTGTGCCAATATCTGAAAAAATCATCTGAGTAGCCTTATTTCCCATTCCCTCACGATAAATTCTTTCAACATTATCCACTACCTGAAGCAGTTTATGATTGTCTGCTAGACTATAACTAGAGTCCAATAAACGCATATCAATAGCTAGTTTTCGTGCCTCACCCGTAATCTTTAACATGTTATCCTGGCTCGGATCAACTGTTCCACATTTGACCGCATCTGACCTCATAACCAATTCTTCTAGATAGAGTTTCTGGTTTTCAGTTAACTCACTCTCAATAGGGATAAGATGAGCTTCTGGAACAGGTAAATCCAACATATCTTGTGTTTGAATGTCAGCTGTTTCTTTATAGATTTTCATCAACTCAGGTAGATTGACAAACTTTTTAAATCGTTTCTTAGGTTGGTACTTATCCCCTGTAGGAGCTAATTCCATAGAGTTTTGAATTTCTCCAAAAGCACCTACCCAAGAGTCAAAATAATCAACTTGATAGCGTTTTAAGATATCTGGTTGAATATAGTTCATCATAGTATACAACTCACTAATAGAATTGGAAACAGGTGTTCCTGTCGCAAAGACAATGTTTTTAAAATCATGCTCTTCCTGAATCTGTCGAACCTTCATTTCCATATCCACGTTCTTCTTAGAGGTTGTATTGGTAATCCCTGCTACATTTCCAAGTCCAGTAATGGGACGTATATTTTTAAAGTGATGTGCTTCATCCACAAAGAGAAAATCAATTCCTAAGTTCTCAAAATCAATAAAACTATCACGATTAAAGCGTTGCAGTTCTTCCAATTGTTTCTCTAGACCACTTATTGATTGTTCTGCTTCTTTAACGGTATACTTATTTTCAGAATGTGTTTTAATCTCTCGTAGTTCATTGAGTTTATCCTCTATATAGTTCATCTGTCTTTCCTTACTGACAGGGATTTTTTCAAATTGAGAATCCCCAATGACAATGGCATCGTAATCTCCTGTAATAATACGAGAAACAAATTGTTTTCTTCTCGCCTTCACAAAATCTTTCTTAGTGGTCACAAAGACTTTTTTTAGTAGGGAAAAAAATTTCATGATCTCTTGGCCAAATTGAGCAGACAAACTAGAGGGCACCACATACAAGGGCTTATGAACCATCCCCAACTCCTTTAATTTAAAACCCAGCACCAAGCATGGTCAAGGTCTTTCCTGAACCTACCTCATGAGCTAACAAGGCTCTTTTTTTCTTCTACGATTCTTTGAATGGCGTTCTCTTGATGAGGGCGAAGGCTGATGTTTTGTGCCAAGCCATCAATAACTAGATGGCTACCGTCATACTCTCGACTAACCGTCCGATTATAAAGACGATTATAGCTTTCTTCAATAACTTGTTGGACTTCTGAATAACGTGAGACAAAGTCTTGAAAGAGTTCTTGTAAATGCTGCTCTTTTGCTCTTAGAACAGAGGTTTTTTCCAAATCTGTGATGGTCTTTTTCTTTTCTCCTTCCGTAACAGTCATAGTAATAGTTGGTTGGTTCGAATTAAGTAAGTTCTCAAAAATCTTTCTTCCTGTATCATAACGTGAGCCACTGACTCCAAGACTACTATCTTTGGCACTTGGATAGCGATAAGCAAATGATGTCCTTAAATGAACCTGTCCATCGACAGGATTAGCTTCAATGACCTGTTCAACATCAGGCGAAGACAATTCAAATTCACGATTGGTAAAACATTCAAAGGCAAATTTACCATAAACGGATTGAGGAATCCAACGTGACCCTATTTTAAACTCAATATCTGCCAGATGAATCCGTGGAGGGCGAACAGATTCTAACAAATCTAAAGCATGGGACCAGTCATATTCTTGGTTGTTTTCCTCTGCTAATAGTTGAACTACTTCTATCTTATTGAGAATGTCTCCTGATAAAAACTGATTCTTAGAAAGGTATTTTCTTTCCCCTCTTAAATAGCTTTCTGGATCCATTAAAATCTGGTCTCCTAACTCATCTAAAATAGCAGCTTGGCTATGTTCGGGATAAATTGATACCATATAGTCTAAATCAACCCCTCTACCATCCGATAAACTGGAGTTTAAGGCATCTAAAGCTGTTGATACTCTTGTAATCACTTTCTCCGGCCTAACCAATGCTTTCTCAAAGGCTAAAGATTTTTTATATTTTACTTTCTGGTCTTTAGAATCGATGTATTCATCTTCTAAACTTGCTAGTAAAGAATACTTATCGTCACTATCAAATAAGTTCCGATTGACTGAGGCATTCAAGTATCCAAATTGACTTACAAAACGGTCATAGTTACGATTGAGTTTACTAAGTAATACCTGAAAATCTGTTCTACTATAATCTTGATGGCGTTGAATTTCAATTAAGGATTGATAGGTCTCTCTTAAATCAACCATTCCCTTAATGCGACTAATGTCCTTATCCGATAAGGGACTTTCATAAAAGACCGTTTTTTTGAACAAGCCCTTATATTTCCCTCTTTTACTCGCTTCTTCTGACTTGTATACATCTAGTGCTTCCTCATCTGTCAAATGAAGTTGCACGAATCGATCTATTTTATGTACAGACAAAGAACTGTCCCAGGCTCTAAAATCTCCCTTCTCGTCTACATAATAACTAATTTCGTCCACTTTTGAACTTTTCCGAATGCCATGCGTATCTCGGTAATAAATTTGATTTCCCTCATATCCAAAAGAATAGAGCGCTAAGTCCTCACGTATACGACTTGGAATAGAATTATCCACTTCTTCTTGGATAAAAACAGGTGCTTTCAAAGAATTGTCAATTGGTTTAGGTTCTTCCACATTCTCTAATGCTTCCATTATGTCAGTAGCTAATGTTTCTGATACCCCCTTAACATTGAGAGTTCCTCCATTAAAATTACGTACCTCATATTCACCCAAAACTTGTGTGTTGTATTTCCCATCAAAATAAGGATTGATCCAGACACGCTTATCCTCCTCAAAGAGAATAGAACCACTAAAAACAAGTTCCTCTTCATTAAGATTCTTTGCTTGATCCTTTTGAAAGAAGAGGAGATCTGTGGTCACTCGAGTACCTGCAATCTTTTTAAAAGCCGTATCCGGCAAACGAACTCCCCCTAAAAATGAGTGTTGGATTTAATCTCTTGTAAGACATTATCTGTCCGCTTATCCATTGTCCCAATAGATGAGATAATCGACACTTGTCCTCCGTCTCTTACTAAATCAAGTGAGTGTTTGACAAAGTAATCATGAATCATATAAGGTTTATCATAGTTTTTATCGGCAATGCGAAAATTTCCAAAAGGAACATTCGTTAAGACTAAATCAAAACTATTATTTTGATAGGGCACTTCTTCAAATCCTCGCACTTCAATATGGGTATTGGGGTGGAGTTGTTTTGCGATTGCGCCTGTCACACTGTCTAATTCAACCCCATAGAGTTCTGATTTCTCTCGTATACTTCTAGGCATAGTCGCAAAGAAGTTCCCAGTCCCCATAGAAGGATCTAATATCCTTCCTCCCTCAAAACCATCAACCAGTAACTTTTGCCAAATCTGGCGAATAATCATTGGATCTGTATAATAGGCTGTGAGAGAACTTTGTTTCATGGTGGAGTATTCTGATTTACTTACTAAACTCTTAAGAGTTAAACGTTCTGCCTCATACTTTGGATTGAGTTCATCAAAAAATTCATTGGCAAGACCACCCCATCCGACATACTTGGCTAGTAGCTCTTGTTCTTCTGGATTCGCTTGTCGTCCTTCTTTTTCTAATCTTTTAACAAGTTCAATTGCGGCGATATTCGTTTCAATTTTTTCTCGATTTGTCTTAGGATAAAAGTCCTCTAAATCATCTGGAAAAACAAAATCTTGAACGGGGACATCCGTCTCTTCTATATCTGAAATAAGCGTTTCTGTTTCCTTATCCTTATCATTTTCATTATCTTCTTCCAGATAGGAAAACAAATCTATTTCCTGACTTTTACTTGATGAATCAATCTCAATCTCTGAATCTTCTTTTTCAAGTTCTACGAGAGACAATACTTGTTCAATCTCTTCCAAACTGTTCAAGTATAAGATAGGATTCTCTTCAAATAACTGGTTGGAATCATTGAATAACTCTAGGCGAACTAAGTCATTTAACTGTGCATTTTCAATCGAAACCAACTGAAATACTTGTCCTTTATAACTTACTTGTGAACCGACTGGATATTCCCTCAAAGCTTCTTCTACAATTTTATCTACTTTAGATAGGGAATGAACTTCCACATTTTCTTCTACCTGGTCAATATTATCTAAAGGTAAGACTGCTTCCTCTACTTGCTTAGACTTTTCTCTTATAGCCTTTACTTCATCAAAATGAGTAATAATCTTTAGCTTTTGTGTCAGTGGTAGTTGTGTGTAGTTTTCTTCATGATGGACAAGTTCCGTTACTCTATCTAAAGTAGCCATCAATTCTGAACCCAAATAGGCTAGAACATCTCCCTCTTTTTCTTCAAAATGAATCTCAAGAACTTCTTTTTTAAGCTCTTTTGAGTCAACCATTAGAAGAAATTCCTCTATATCTCTACTAATACGGTCAGATAGATTATTCGCAACCCGATAGACATTGACTAAATTGACATACTGATTCTGATGACATACAAGCTCACTTAATGGTTCTAACTTCTCTTTTTCAGATTGGATGTAAAATCGAGTGGAAAGGTTATAGGTTGCGACTTCTAGCACCAAGTTTTTCTCAAAATTACTTAATTGAGATAATTTACTTAGACCTGCTTGTCCAAAATTTCTTGTGTAACTTTCTAAATCTTGGTCATTATTTTCAGAACTAGCCTCTAGGAAAGAAATAATATCTTGATGAAATGAATAGACATGAGGTATCTCTTTTATCTTGCCCTCTTCAGCCAAAAAACTCTCTACCAAGTCCTGCCATTTCTCATCAAAATGTTGCGCTTGATAACGAAGGAATAAGTCCATTTTCTCTCTATCTTTGGGAATTGTTCCACGAAACATAGCCAATAATTGCATTACTTCCATACTCGCTCCTTTCATCTATACGAAAATAGGAGAATCACATGATTCCCCTACAACTCTATCTCCATTTCAACCTCTTGAGGACTGGTTTCTAAATCACTAGACAAAAGAGAAACGGCATCTGTTCTCATGTAGTAAGTATATAAGTCTTCTAGGTCTTGTTGGTTTTCAATCCCTGTTTCAATACTAATCAGAGCCTGTATAAATTCCTTGTAGTGACTCTCCATCATATCTGAAATCTTTTGCTTCATTTCCATAAATACTGAAGATGGTTCCGTTAGACTTGTTTGGTCTATGTCTTGTAAATCCTTTTCTAAGGGATTGGTTCCTTCTTCTACTTCCACTAAATCTGAACGACCATCACCATCAGAATCTGCGCTAAGAGGATTGGTTCCTAGCGCCAATTCTTGAGCATCAGTTAGTCCATCTTGATCCGAATCACGTTGATAAATGGCTTCCATATACTTCCTTCTTTCCTAGTTAATCTTTTTTCACTCCAATCCTATCAAATATTCCTTGAAAGAAGTATCACAACAAAAAAAGAGAACGAGCCAAAACTGCGTTCTCCTTAAAATGTAAAACATTACTATTAAAGTAAAAAAGACGACTTACAGAACCTGTAAGCCACCTAGTCAGTCGGTTTATTCTGGTGTCTACCACCGCTTGGCCCTTGAGATTTCAAAAACTCATAAATATGTTTTGCTCATTCAAACTCATCCCCACCAAACTGACTAATTGCTGGTAAAATAGTAGTCTGAAGTTGAATGACTTTTGGGAAATAAAATTGAAGATTGACATACACCAATTTTTCTTTCTTGTTCTTATACTTTTGATAAGAAACTTTCAAACCTGTATTATCTGGTGTTTCACCGATAACATCACCCGTTAGAACTCTTGTCCCCTCAATCGCACGGCCATTATGAATGGAATATAAGGTTAAACGACTCCCATTCTCTCCTTTTCCGTTAGTGATAATAAAAAAGGAGGACTTCTACACTTTGGCGTAAAAAGTCCTCTTTTAGAAATGTATTCTTTTTCTATTATATTATTTAATAACGCATAAAAATTTTCCTAAACAAAAATATCTTACTTTCACACGATAAAAAGAAATTCACATACACTTATATTTTTCTATTATCATGTCATGATATTTCATATTTTTATCTCCTTACATCTTTAAATCTCCTTTATTTTGATTTTTCAAATATGAGTATCACTATGGATATTTACAAATATATAACATTGTCAGCTATCGAATTTAAAAATTCTTGGTCATGTGAAACAATGAATATTATTTTCTTATCGCTTTTACATTCGTTGATCAGATGGGATATGTTCATCATATTGCAATAATCCATTCCACTAGTAGGCTCATCAAAAAACATAAGTTTAGATTTTTTACATAGTACAGATGCAATTGCTACCCTTTGCTTTTGTCCACCTGACAAGCTCATTGGATGACGATCTTTTGATTCATATAAATCAAGTTTTTTCAGAATATTTTCAACATAACTACTTTCAATATTTTTTATTCCAAGACCTACTTCACTTGCAATAGAATCGGTAAAAAGCTGATGATTAACATCCTGCATTACAAGGGATGATATTTTTAGCCTATCTGATTTTGAAAGTCTTTTGCCGTCCAAATAGATTTCATCCTTCGATTTTTCTTTCTAAGCCTATAAGGCATCTGAGCAAAAGTGGATTTACCAAGTCCGTTTGTTCCTACTATGCCGTAAATTTTTCCCATTTCAAAAGAGAGGTCTTTTAAATGCAATTTTTTATCTATGCCATTAAACTTAAATTCAATGTTTTTTACTTCTAAATTTCCCTTATTTTCATTTTCGGGTACTGTAAGTTTTACTCTATTCTTATTTCTTAAACCTAACTTCTTTAGCTTTTCAGACGGTATTTTCATAAAATCTATTTGAGTATATTCCTTTTGTATTTCCCCATCTTTAATCAAAAAAACTCTATCTACAATATCCATTAGATAAAATATTCTATGTTCTGAGATTATAAGAGTTTTCCCCTTATCTTTAAGTTTTATAAGCATTTCTTTTATGATTAAAATGTTTTCTTCATCAAGATTTGATGAAGGCTCATCTAAAACAATGATTTCCGTTCCAGATATATAACTTGCAGCAATACATAAAATCTGCTTTTCTCCACCCGAAAGCTTAAAAATATCTCTATTTAAAAGATGTTCTATCGGAAACAAATCCAACATATCATTTAGTCTTTCATCCATTTGTTTTTTTGAAAGTCCTATATTCTCCAAATAGAGAAGTAATTCAAGAGTAGTATTTATATTGAAAAAGTGTGTCTTTGGATTTTGAAATACATTTGATACTAAGAGCGATATTTCGTATAATTCGAGGTTTTTAATATCTTTATTATCAATCCTGATGGTACCACCCATAGAAGCTCCATCATATCGTACAGCTAACCCATTGATAGAATTTATAATTGAAGATTTTCCGCTACCACTTTTCCCAGTAAATAATACACATTCGCCTTTTTTTACATCTAAAGAAATGTTTTTTAACACTTTAGGAGAATTTCCATAAGATAGAGATAAATTTTCAATTTCTACCATAAAGCTCCTCCTATAACCATAATCAGTATTGAAAGCACATAAACAAAATCAACTGTTTTTCGTTTTGACGGATATGTACCTAGTTTTTTTTAACAGGATTTTTCAATACATTTTTGTTTCTGCTGCCTTTTGCAATATCATCAGAAATATTAGAAGACATAACAAGTAAAGGCACAATTACATACTCGATGTATGAAATTGGATTTTTTTAAAATGTAATACCCTTATTTTTCATAGCAAGTTTTATATTGTGACTTTCTTCCCTAAATGAAGGAAAAAACCTAAACATTACAGCAATTGGTATAGAAACAGTACGAGGTAAATTCATTTTATCCATTGAGGATATTACACTTCCTACATCCGATGTTTTTAAAAAAAAACTTCCCGCACTAAATGGAAGATAAAACATCTTACATACAGCAAATAGCATAAAAAACATCATTAAAATCGCATTCATATTTCTAATTACATCAAGATTAGGTATCAAAGAAAGAACCCCAAAAAAATGATATGTTTTTTTAAGGCTTCTTTCTTAAATCCATTCATTAAAAAAAGAAATGAAATAAGAAGCACAATTCCCCATTCAAAATAGGTATTTACTTTATAAAATACAGCAAATCCAAGTGAAAAACTTACTAAAATTTTACTAATTGGATTGGGATTATATGGATTGTCTAAAGAAACGAGCATTATACAATACCAGCTTTTTCGAAATGCTTTTTTTCAAAAAAAGACTTTACCGATATATGCGCCGAGTATCCCGCCGACAACAGCACCGATATATACTAATACCATACTTCGATAATTCAAAAGTGCTATGAGCTTCATTATATAATCGTGACCCATACCGCCTGTTTCCGCCAGTTTAATAACCTTGTCTTTAGCCAACAAAACTTGCATAAGGAAACCACAAATCCAAGTGTTGAATACGGCAAATGAGAGCATATTAAATTTAAATGATTTATATTCTCCTTTTTTTCTTAAAAGTTCCGCAATTGCCATACTGATTACAGCATGTATCAATATTACATATGTATTTCCCATTGCAATTGCTAAAAGACTACAAATCAACCCAAGTATAAATAATCCCCATGATTTTTGAACTTTTGCCATAAAGAGCATTATAACTATTCCTGTTATAATGCCTGCCAGTGTAGGGTATGCCAAGTATAAAATCGGTACAATACCAATCATTCCCGAAGCAAACATAAGTACAAAATATATTACTGTAAATACACCTATCGTAACTAAATCTTTAATTCTTAATTTTTCCATTTTTATATTTTCCTTCTAAATAAGTTTTCACTGAATATTTGATTTTCTAAGCATTGCTTTTATAAAAATTCCGAGCTTTTTACAAAGTTCTTCATCTGTCCCTATCGCTTCTATTTTTTTCCGGCATTTAATAAAAACGATTTTTGTTTGCATTTCTTATTGTTCTTAATCTATGAGCAATAACAATTGCCGTTTTTTCTTTTATAAGTTCGGATAAAGCCTCTTGAATTAGACTTTCATTTTCAACATCCAGAGATGCTGTAGCCTCATCAAGCAATATGATTGGTGCGTCTTTTAGTATTGCCCTTGCTATTGAGATTCTTTGTCTTTCTCCGCCTGAAAGTCTTTGTCCGTTTTCACCTATTACTGTATCTATTCCATCCGGCATTTTGTCTATAAATTCATAACATCTTGCTATTTTAGCCGCTCTTATAATCTCTTCATCTGTAGCATCTTTTTTACCGATTTTTATATTATCTTTTATGCTTGAATTAAAAAGAGTAACATCTTGGAAAACGATAGAGAAATTTTTAAGGAGTGTTTCCGGATCAATTTTACCGATGTCCTCTCCCCTATCAAAAATCTTTCCTTTATCTATATCCCAAAAATCTTGCAGCAAGCTTGGTGAGAGTTGTTTTTTTCCGCTTCCGCTTGAACCGATTAGCGCAGTGATTTCACCCTGCTTTGCAGTAAAGCTCACACAATTTATTACAGAATAATCATCATATCCGAAATAAACATCCTTGAACTCAATATCGTAATTTTTAATGTCAATATCTTTTTTGCCTTTTTGAACAGGCATGGTCTTTATTTCCTTTATTCTCCCTACAACCGCATCAAGCATAACTATCATTGACATAAAGGTGATTATTCCTTCTATAGGAAGATAAATACTTGCTGTAAGCATTAAAAATGCGATATAAACCAGCGCACTTACCTCCCCTGCCATAAGCATGTTGACGCCGATAACGGCAACACTTATAATTCCAAGCTTTAAAATTGCGGCAGCTATTCCTGTAAGTGTTCCGGCTACAACTTCACCTTTCGTCTTCTGTTTTGTGGATGCATTTAATTTTTCAAAAAAATCATTTAACATCCTATCTTCTAAGTTGTAAGATTTTATTTGCTCTATCTGCTCTATATTTTCCTGTAGATTATCAAAAACCTTACGATTATCATCTATCCAGCCTTGTACTATTTTTTTTCTGACTTTTCTTTGATAAAAATATAATCAAAATAGAAATGGGAATTACCCAAAGGGCTGCAAGTGCAAGTTTCCAATTATAGAAGATAAGCATTAAAGCAATAATACTTGTGGATATAGCCGTTGAATATATATGAGGTACAGCATGAGAAAAAATTGTTTCATATAAGTTCATGTCATTCATCATGGTTTCCGCAAGGTCTGCCAAATCTCTTTTACCAAAATAAGAAAGAGGTAATTTCTTTAACTTTTCCGCTAACTCAATTCTTGAATTTGCACTCTCGTTGTACACATTGGTGTAAAGTCTTACATAATCCCACCTCGCTATTAAGAACATCACAATCATCATTACTACAATTAGTGCAATATAATGAATAGAAGTAAAATTGTAACTCTCAATACTTTTTAAAATGCCTATATACTGAAACAGAAACATAAAACCGATCATTGGTGCGAACAATTTAGTTAAATTAACAAGCGTGTGTGAAAATATGGCTTTTTTTAAGTTAAGAGCGCCTTTTTCTGACATCGCATATTTTTTCATAAAATAAGAAACCATATGTTTAACCTCCTATCTTCCAATTTACGGATTTTTGATATTCTTCCCAAAGTTTTTTGTAATGCCCACTCATACCGATTAAATCTGAATGCTTGCCTTCTTCTACAATTTTCCCCTTATCAATAACAAGAATTTTATCCGCATCTACTACTGTAGATAATCTATGAGCAATCATCAATGTTGTCTTGTTTTTTGATAGCTTCTTAAAAGACTCTTGAATCAAATGTTCATTTTCAGGATCTGCAAAGGCTGTAGCTTCATCTAAAATGATAATATCTGCATCTTTCAAAAAAGCTCTCGCTATAGAAATCCTTTGAGCCTCTCCTCCTGAAAAATATGTGCCTTTAGTTCCGTAAACAGTATCAAGTCCTTTATCTAAATTTTTAATAATATCTTTAGACCCTGAATTGATTAAGGCATTGTCAATTTCTTCATTAGTTGCATCAGGCTTTCCGATTAAAAGATTATCTCTTAAACTCATTTTAAATAGTTTAGAGTTTTGAAAAACAAAAGCAATTTTTCTCATTAAAGCCTCTTTTTCAAAATCTTTTATATTAATTCCTCCAATATAAATTTCACCTGTTTTAATATCGTAAAATCGTGCAGCAAGCCTTGCTATAGTAGTTTTACCACTGCCTGATGATCCGACTAAAGCAACTCGTTCTCCTTTATTCACCTTAAATGAAATATCGTCTAATACATTTTCATCTTCATAAGAAAAGCTTACATTTTTAAACTCTATCCCAACATCAGAACTTGTTTTATTTCCATAAACAAAATCATCAAACTCAAGTATATTTTCAATTTTATCTAAAGCAAGTTCTGCAAAATAACTGTATTGTGTAATCGTCGCAGTTCTCATAATAAAAGTAGCAAATGCCGGTCCTATTAGGAAGTAAATAACAGAATCTGCAACTACATTAGATAAGTTTCCATTAAATTTTATTAAGAGTAATGCCACAGGTACCAAGAAAAATGCCGTCGATGTAGAAACGGTTTCAAACCACGACATTTTATTCGTATAACTCATAGTAAGCTTAAGTACATTGTCTTTTGTTTTTATGATTAACGAATATAACTTATCAAAGCTCTCAACACTTTGTGCAAATGTTTTAACAACAGGAATTCCTCGAACATATTCCACAGTCTGAGAGGATAAATCGGAAAGTCCTGCATAATACTCATCCTTCATTTTTTTTGTTTCGGTTGTCATCATAGATGACATCAATGTCATACCGATAATCATCGGTATCATACTGGCAAGTCCTAACTTCCAGTTAAACACGAAGAAAAATACAAGCAGGACGATTGGCGATATAATGGTCATCGCCATATCAGGAAGTTGATGCGCTATAAAAGAATGGGTTTCAGACGCTCCGGACACAATTACATTTCTTATCCTTCCGCTTTCTTTGTCATCGAAATACCCAAGCGGTTTGTTTATTAGTTTTGTTACGGAAGTCTTAATAATGTTATCTTCCACTTCAAATGCAAAAATATGGGATAAAATTAAACCTATTAGGTATATAAAAAGCCCCAGAACGGCAAAGACTGCTGCATAAATTGAATTTTCCTTTACATAATCAAAATTCACCATCCCATTTAAAATTAAGTTATTTACAATTCTATGAATATATACCATAGGCATCAAAACCATGACACCTGATACAGCAGACATAACAATAGCAATATAGAGTAAAAAACTTTTTTCACCACCGTAAGCCATTAGTCTTTTCAGTATTGATTTCTTCTTATCCTTCACTGAACAACTCCTCCTTTTTTTAAAATTAGCAAACCCTATAAATAGCCTTTTTAGACTGATTTTAGAGGCTTGTTTTCAAACTCTTTTGCAATACGCATAGTTTTTCTTGTTTTTATTTATCATTTATTTTATAATAAATGAGGATTTCAATCAATTAGATATGGCTAAATAAGTCTATTCGGGATAATGTCTATTCGGGATAAAATATAAAGCACGGAGGTATAATATGAGTGATTTTTATAACTTTGTTAAAAACTTTTTTTCTACAGATGAATCTATCGATAATACAAAATACTCCACTGTAGGACATGAATTCCGTTTTAGCACGGATAATGCAGAAGGCATATATTGGTTTTACGAGGGCGATAATTTCACTATTGATATTTATGATGTTTTCATAAAAAAAGAAATTATCCATACAAGTTTTTCTGGTTTGAATAATTTCTATTCCCTTTATTTATCTTATTTAGTTACAGCAAACGGTGAATGTTTTTAATCCTTATCAAAAATCTTTCTTCAAATTCACTTTATACTATAAATACAAAAAATTCTAAAGACTTTAGGTTTATACTTCACAAAAACTCTCCTTATTTAGGAATCGGTATAAATTTCAATCAGTCCATGATAGAGCAATGCCTGTCCTCTTATAAGAATAAAGTCTGTAACTATGAAGATTTATTTTTTAATACCAGCATTATAATAAACAAGCCTTTAGAAAGAATCGCAAAAGATATCCTTAATTGCAAGATGGCATCTCCTGCTGCTGAAATCTTTTTTGAGTCAAAGGCAAAGGAATGGTTAAGTATTACAATAGACTCTTTTTTAAATAAGTACAGCAATCCACTATCTATTGCCGATGATGAGGCTTTGAAAAATGTCGCCAATTATATAGACGATCATTATGCAACATCTATCTCACAGGATACTTTAGAAAAAATATCCACTATGAGCGGCACAAAACTAAAAAAGTTATTTAAGCAAAAATATCAATGCACAATTACAGAATATACTCAAAGACGGAGAATGAATATGGCGGAATTACTCCTACTGAACTCTACCCTTAAAATTCAAGATATAGCAGAGGCTGTAGGATATTCCTCTCACAGTAAATTTAGTACATGCTTCAAAAAATATAAGGGATTTTATCCCAAAGACATAAAAAAATATGCGAAAAATAATCTTTCTGATTAAATACATAAGGATTTAACTTTGGGGACGGTTGAGTTAGACCTTATTGGATAATGTTAAAGTCATAATTGGTAAACCTAAATAAATTATACGTTTAGGTCTTGTTATTATCTTGTAAAATCAGTAAAGTAGCTAATTCTACTATTTTTAGGGAGTTAGTCACAAAGAAAATCAAACAGTTAGACTGACTGTTTGAGTATGAAAAAAGCAGATAAAAAATCCCTTGAGTAAATAACTTAGGGGATTTTAAAGGTTGGGATAGGGTATTGAAAAGCTCGTACAAAGTATAATAAAAATCCCCACCAAATTTTGAAAATCTATTGAAATGTATTGAAGTTTATTAGCAGAATACATAAGTGGAAAGCTTGATTTTAATACATTTAGAAGATTAATGAAAAAGAAATATCACACTTTCATTCTTATTAAAATCCTTATAACTGTATTTTGAATGATTTTCCCCAATCAAGCATCCCTCTCTCTTATAAAATATATACATTCAGTTGTATGAAATGTAATATTGTTCTTATCAGACTTGAAACTTTTACTAATCCAACTATTTATCTTACACATTTATTTTAAACCTACAGTATCCTATTTTCTTAATATTCTACAGTGTAACACTGCATTTATATTATAACGCTAATATGTTCAGAAAAGAAATACTTTGTAAGTCAATGTCTGTTATAACGGAAATTGTTAGAGATGTCTATCATAACAGAAATTGAGATAATGTCCATAACTTCCCTGAAGATAAATTATGTAATCACAAACTATTTCATATCCAATCTAGTGTAGGTTGTTTAGAGCATATCATCAACAAAAAAAGAACGAGCCAAAACTGCGTTCTCCTTATAATGATAAAATATGTTTTATGCCACAAAAGATATGTAAACTAATCTTTTAAATAATAAAAAAGTTCCGACGTTTGTAAATGTTTTTGAGTAAATTGAAATTACTTTTTTTGACCTTTTGGAAATACTGTCTTTCTCTTCAAATCTAATAAAGATTGAGGAACAATTTTCCTTGATGTCTCTTTCAATGTTAATGCTAGTATCTGTTTTCTTGTACGTAGAGCATAATCAAACTCCAAATACAAATAACGTCCTGAACCAGTTAGATGAACATGGTTTCCCAATAACTCCTCAATGGATCCTAAAACTTGCAACTTTTGCATCGTGGTTCCATCTTTTTTTATTTTCAACTCATCAATTATGACATGTCTATTTAAACAATCATCAAAGAAACTGCCTGCACCTTTTAGGTAATCAACACCACATAGGTGCATGAAATTAGTAGGTGAAAAATGAAGTTCAACACTTTCTATTTCCGTTTCATAATACATGATTTTGCCAACAAAGTGTTCTTTAAAAAAAGAAGCCGCAATTTGTAACTGAGTAAAAAAACGCTGAAGTTTTATTTTTTCGGTGTAATTTGGATTACGATAATCTCTAGAATTTTCCATATTTTCCTCACAAAAAAGGTGGTTTACAGAGTCTGTAAGCCACCTAGTCAGTCGGTTTATTCTGGTGTCTGCCACCGCTTGGCCCTTACGTCCAAGATTGCTATCGGATTTCGTTCTGGTGTCCGCCACCGCTTGGCCCTTATGTCCAAGATTACTATCAGATTGACCATGAGCCGACCACTCATTTACACCATTATTCTAACGAATATGAGCTACAAATGCAAGAGAAAAACTTATTTTGGATTTATACACTATAGAAAACATACACTATCTTTAGATTGAACTTTTGTTCAAAATAAGCTATAATGAATTTAAGTAGAAACAGGAGGTAGAACAAATGGCTACAATCAGTTTAACACGTGATATAAAACTAACAAACGAAGATGCTCTAAAAATTCTTAATCATAAACCATCTAAAAAGCTACAAGCAGTCTTGAAATCTATTGAATCACAAAACGCTACCGCTCCAACGAAAAATAAACTCATTTCAAAGTATCTGTAAGATGACAATTCAAGTAACACCACTTAAACAATATCTTGAAAATATTCAAGTGCTGGCTCCTGATAAAACTGAGAAACAAGTTCAGGAGCTATTTAAAACTATCATTTTAGAAAATGTTAATTTCAACGGTAATGAAGAGATGTTGACTTATCTATCTGATAAAGCTCCCAATTTTGAAAAACAACATCGTTCTCGTAATTTTATCGTTGAAGAAACTGAAACAAATAACATCATAGGATTCTTTAGTTTATCTCTCAAAGTTGTTGATATTTCTGATTTAGAGAAATCCTTAAAAAAGAAACTCGTCCTAAAAGGGAAAAGTCCCAAAAATATTGATTATCTCCCTGTGTTACTTATCGGTCAATTCGGCAAAAACACAAAGCTAAATAAACTATCAGGACAAGAGTTATTTGAAATTGTAATTCAAAAAATTGAAGAATTTCGAGCAATTGTAGGAACTCAGATGGTATTTTTAGATAGCATCAATCATCCTAAAGTCATTCAATTTTATGAACAGTTCGGATTTGTTGCTTACAGTCAATTGATTAAAGACGATCATCAAGTAAGTTATCAGCCTATGGCATTAAATATGTCACTCTATAAAAAATAAGAATCATGTCATCAGTTTAGATGACATGATTCTTTTATTTCACCGTATAGGCAAAACTGATGGCACTATCTGCTTGAGAGATTTTTCTAAAGGTATAGTTAGGGTTGCCACCATAGTTGGTTTCAGACACAAGGAAAGAACCGTCATCATATACTTTCTCGACAAAAGCCACATGACCGTAGATGGCTGGTGTGCCATGTGTACCTCCTACAAAAGAAACAATAGCACCTGATCTTGGTATAGAGCCCGTTTCCCCTCCAAGACTTGAAGCTGTCGCAACCCAGTCCTGACCATTTCCCATGGTATTAATGATCGAAATCTTTTCTCCATTTCTACCTTTTAATTTTAAGCCTAACTGATTCATACGAGCCGCAACACCCCATGTACATTGTCCATAGGCATAGGCCATACCATCTCCACCACCAGGAACAGAATGCTCATACAAGTCTCCACGAACCCCTTCAAGGGATTGCGGGTCACTCTTTGCCTGTCCTCCATTTGTTTGGCTAAAGCCTTTTTCAATTTGGTAATACCATTCCGTTGCTCTGGTTTGTCTTTCCAGTAGTTTGTCACCAGAATTTCCCTCCCAATAGGTAAGGAAGAGTTGGGCCAGATTGGCTGCACTGCCCGTATTTTTAAAGAAGTCCTTTAACCAACTTTGATAGTAAGGACTATCCCCGTGAAGCATAAAATCAAGTTGGAGGTCTAAATCATACCACTTCTTATTTTTGATATGTGCATAATTCAATAAAGCTGTATGACGTGTTGAACCATCTGCGGTATCCGTCCATTGACCTAAACCTAGACCTCTATGAAGAATATTAGGATAAGCACCACTATAAATGGCTGGTCCTCCTATCGCTAACCAGCTTTCATCATCCCATGAGGAATCGGTAGCGCCAACTGGAGGAGATAAATAATCTCCCTCAGCTCGTTTAGGATTGATAGAAGACTCTACCGACCAATTTCCTAAAATAGCCGCAATGGCTTGGGGACTTGCCCCTTGAGATTTCAAAAAATCATAAATATGTTTTGCACGTTCAAACTCATCCCCACCAAACTGACCAATGGCTGGTAAGATAGTTGTCTGAAGTTGAATGACTTTTGGAAAATAAAATTGCGGATTGACATACACCAATTTTTCTTTCTTGTTCTTATACTTTTGATAGGAAACTTTCAAACCTGTATCGTCTGGTGTCTCACCAATAATATCACCAGTTAAGACCCTTGTCCCCTCAATCGCATGGCCATTATGGATGGAATATAATGTTAAACGACTCTCATTCTCTCCTTTTCCGTTAGTGAGAATAACATTGTCACCATCTAGAGATACAACTCCATCCATTGGTGCGACAATCGTTTGGTGAGCCTTCGCTTCTAGTAGAATGTACTCCTGAAGGGTAGATTTCCGTCTAAATCATAGTATCCATAACGATAAGTCATGGTTAGACTATCTTCGTTGCTTTTCCCCTCAAATGGATTGTCCAATTCCTGCATGGAAGCATAGACACCCTCTTCTTTTAGTTCCTTTATTTCCTCTTGATCGTCTTTCGATAGTTTATACTTAGGAGTTTCATAGAGGTCTTGCATGGATTTCAAATCATCCCCATCGTTTAAATCATGCCACAAAGTAGACAGATAATCCTTGTAAGTTTCTGAACTAAATAAGTGAACTGGTTTGTGTAACTCATAGTCATGGAATTTAAAGTTCATATACCCCATCACATCATCAACTTTTGTGTAATAGGTAATTCCTTTGTCATTGGTTCGGGTATGTTCTGCGTCTTCCCAAGTTAGGTGGGTATAAGCTTTTGTTAATTCAAATTCATCTTGTTGAATTAAACTAGCAGATGAAAATCCTAAAAAGAAGCTCATCATAAGTAAAAGAAGAAAGACTATTCCTCCAACTATCCAGGTTGCAGGATTCCCAGCCGCAAATGTAAAGAAGGAAAAGGCTGCTTTTAGTTTTTGATAGATATTTCGGACACTTGTAAGACCTTGTTTCTTTAATTTTCGATACCGATTTTTAAAGGAACTTGGATTATCTTTCGCTAGTTTCCATCCTTTTCCATCCTTAAAATGATGGTATCGCTCTTTTGTGTTGGTCAGTCTTTTCTTGGTAAAACGACCTGTTGCTTGTCCTGTTTTGACACTAGCTTTTCCAAGATTATAAGAAAGCCGACTGTAGCGTTTCCCTTTTCTAATGGTCTCTTGAAGTGTGCGATAGCCTTCTAAATCTTCATTTTCTGAAGCTAACTCTCCACCTTCACGTCCAAGGACATAAAGAAAAGTTTTGGCTTTCCTACTGACTTTTTTGGACTTATAGGCTTGTTTAGTAGATTTTAGATTCTCTTTTGCGGTCTTGACTTCTTTCTTAGCTTTTAATTCTTCTAAACTCTTCCCTTGAAAGAAAAAATTGGATTTTTGTTTCGATTCCTGACCATAAAGAAATTTTTGATTGGTTTTTCTTTCTTTACGACTCTCTTTTCTTTCTTCTTTTGCTTCTACCTTGGCTTCTCTAAATTGCTTCTTGGCTATTTTCAATCGTTTCCTAGCATGAGGCAACCGTCTGTCTCTTAATTCTTTGCGATTCAAAAGAGATGGAGGACTATTTGAAGAATATGATTGTAGTCTTCATTTGCTTGTTTTACTCTCTCCTTTGAAGCTTCTCTCATCTCCTCTAGCTTTTCTTTTATCTCTTTTTTCCATGCTTTTTCATCCAGTACAGCGGAATCTTTTTTCTGTTTCTTCACCTCCTTCTTTCCTTTTTTCAAGAATTTTTTCTCATCTTTTAGACTTCTTCTAAATGCCTTTCGGGCACGTATGATTTCTCTTTTATCCTTCATTTACCTTCCCCTTAATTAGAAGCCATTTTATCAGGATCCGTACTCATGATATCAAACAATTGAGTACCTTGAGGAATCTTATTTTTAAAGGGAACGACAACGGAACCAGCTTTTATCAGTCCTGCCCCTTTTTCTGGATTGACTAGATATTTTTCGAGTTCTTTTGACAAGCCTAAGAGTTGAACCAGTTCTTCTCTATCATTTTTTGCTTGCTTGAGGAGAATCATAAATTCACTATTTGCAATAATCCGTCTACCATTTGGATCTAACAATAAGGTTTCGACATTTTGAGTTATCCCAGTCGGACTAGCTCCATATTTTCTGACACGACTCCACAATTTAAAGAAGAAATCACTGGCATATTTATCTAATAAGAGAAGCTGCATCTCATCAAAATAAATCCAGGTCTTCTTCCCTAATTTTTGATTCCGAACGACACGATTCCATATTTGATCAAAAACAACCATAAGAGCGATTTGTTTCAGCTCATCTCCTAACTTTTTAACGTTATAGATTAAGAAGTTAGATCCTGTCTGAATATTGGTCTTATGAGAAAAAATATCAAGAGAACCTTCGACATACAGTTCCATATCAAGTGCCAAATTCTGCGCTTCTTCTTCTGGTTGTTGACTCAAGACAAAAACCCATTCTTCCAAAGAAGGCTCTTTAAATGACTGATAGGTGAGTCTGGTGACTCGGTCGATAATCGATTTTTCTCTTCCATCCATTTTCCTATCCAATAACTTGCCGATAAAGGATAAAAGAAATTCTGATTTTACCTTAACAGGATCCTCATCCATATTTTCATCAGACAAGTCAAGGACATTGAGATAGGTTTGGGAATCTGGCGCAATATCAATCATTTCTCCCCCAAAAGCTCGTCCAATGACACTGTATTCTGCTTCTGGATCCACGATGATAATTTCGGTATTTTCACCAGATTCCTTGATTTGGTCGTGATAATCTCATGCTTAGTTGCCATCCCTTTCCCAGCTCCAGATGTCCCTAAAATCAGACCAGACGGTGTATTTAATAAGCTTCGATCAATGGTAATAATATTGCTTGAGATTTGATTGATACCGTAATATTTCCCACTGCGGTCTTGTAAGTCTACTGAAGTCCAAGGTGAGTTCACTGCTACATTAGATGTTAATAAACTCCGTGATACTCCCTCTAAAAAATCACAACCAAATGGCAGCAAACTATTAAAGGCTGCTTCTTGCATATATGGAAGTTTATCAATCATTAGATCATTTGAGCCGGCCACTTGTTGGATCGTGTCTAGGGCTTGTTTGAGTTCTTCTTCATCCTGACCAAAAACACCAATCAAAAAGACTGTTTGAAACAGTTTATCTCCTGTCTCTGTCATGGTTTTTAAGAGTTCTTCAGCTTCATCAATATTGCTTTCTAAAACATGGCCTACTTTTTCCAAATAGATACCTGTACGAGCGAGTTTTTGTTGTTCCCCAATCTTTTGAGATTCCATCAAGGTCTTCTTTGTTCGTAGTTTCTTCATGGCATCTGCCTTGGTCGAACTTTGAGCATGGAGGCTAACAATCAATTCCAAATCTCCTTGCATGAGGTCTCGAATAAACTGATCTCCTAATTCCATACCGTAGTCTCTCACATAGACAATCTGCAATAAGCGGTCATTGATTTGTAGGTAATTCTTGTTTTTAAAATCCAAGAGATTAGGGGCTATGAAGTGACGAGTTGTCTGACCAGATCTCGTTAAATCACGGTAAGAAAAAGGAAGATGGTGTTCTCCTCTAAGCATATCTGCCAACAAGTTGACACGGTCTTCTCCAGCCAAGGATTCAAAGCGAGCATCAATTTCTGAGAAACCACTCTTGAAATATTCGCCAATTTGAGACAAGGAACGATAAGCTTGTTTGGGATTAGTATCCTTTCTACCAAAGCTAATCAGTTTTACAGCTGAAAAATTATTTTCCCCACTGTCTAAATTCTGATTCATCATCCGATTCAATTCTTTACGGTAGGTATCATATCCATCTTCTTTTTCCTCATACAAAACACTTTGTCTAAACTTTTCTAAATTCAATCTTTTATTAAAGATGGTCAATTGGAAGTTGGTTTGGTCGTCTAGGGAGTTAATCAAATCAGAATACTTCTCAATGATTGCGCCCTTATCTTCTAAACCAACGGTCTGGTAATTGACATCACCAAGTAAATAGCTTTGTGAGAAATAATCTTCTTTTACCTGCATCAGACCATTTTGATACAGGGCTTGATAGGAGAGAGTATTAGCCGTTGATGGTAACACTTCCTCTTTTTTTCCTTTAACTACTTCTTTCTGATTAGTCATTGAAGTTTTTTGTTTCTTTAATGTATTTGATTTTCTTTTCATGTTCAGGTCCTTTCTTTCCTGTAATTGTGCGTAGGGGAACCGTTAATTCAAAATGAAGACGGTATTTCAAATAATGTTCAAAATATAAATCATTGGGTTTATAGACTCCAAAAAGCATGAGGGGAATGGTAAAAGCAAACACAAAACCGTAAACAAACCAATCTCCAAATTGCCAGAAAAAGAGATTCAAGCCCAAAACAATAATTGTGACAATAAAGGCTGGTAGGACAAAGATGATTTGCCTTGTAGTGAAGCCTAACCAAGCCCTGTGTTGGTATTTTGAGATGTCTTTAAAGACACGTGTATTCATGACTTTCCTTTTCTAAAAAGGCTAAGAAGCATTCACTTCCTAGCCTTTATCTAATTACATACCTAAGATTGAGCGAGCCGTACGTTGAGAACCAACGAGGGCAATAATCAGTAAGATAGCTTGTACCAAACTACCAAACATAATCGCAAGTGATTGCAAGACTCCTGCACCATTTGAAACAGCTATTTTCCCAGCAGATTCAAATAAAGGAACAAGAGAAACAATCAGAAAAATAAGAACCCCTTGTACCGCATAGACCATAATATTTTTTAAATAGCCAATACCAATAGACTTCCACTCATCACTTAAAAATGTTGGAATCGTAAGAGGGGCAAATGGGATCATAAGGTAGAGTTGAATAAATCGAATAGATACCAAAAGATTGACCATGGCTACACTTACTATCCGAACAAGCCAAATGAGGAGGGCGAAAAAGCCCACAATCATCCGGCCAATAAATCCTGAACCTTTTAATCCAGAGATGGTATCATACTTTGCCCCACCATGAGCCACAATCGAGGCCACTTGTTCAATGGCATGACTCGCAATCCCGATGATGGCTTCTACAATAACGGTAGTATTGGTAATTACCACTGCGACCATAATATAACTAATCAACATCGGCGCTAATGCTTCAAAGGTCATCGCTCCACCAGAGTTAGCAATTTTCTTTGCCATCTTTGAAAATTCTAAGATGAGAACAACTGATAAAATCGCAACTCCAAGAGGCTGCATGACACTTTTAGTAATACTAGACATATAAGTCCAAACGGTTGGATTGTAGCTAGATAGAGATTTAATCAGATCTACCGTAGATTGTAAATCTACATTAAATCCTTCAAATAAATTTTCAGCTGATATTTTTTCAGATGCAAGATAAACAAAGGGTGAGACTAAACTAAGATTCATGTCATTGTTTATCCTCCTAAATTGAAATCTGGGTTACAAAGGCTCCAGCAGCCCCTACCATAACACCACCGACAATTTCAAGAATGGCATTCCGAACACCTGGTCCACCATCTTTAATGTTGGTTGCAAGGTTGACAATCCCTACAACAACGAGAAAGGCACCAACCGCAATCAATCCCTTCTGTAACAAAGACATAGCTTGTGCAAACATAGCACTAGCGTCTACTCCATAAACAAAACCTTTAAAATGCGTAATCATCTATTTCCTCTTTTCTATTTTTATTTTAAACTAGATTCAAAAGTTAAATCACGAATTCTAAGGCCTTCAAGATGATTTTCTTGACTTTGATTCAAAGGATTGATCTGATAGTTCCACCACCGTTCATCAGTTTCTTGATTGGCTAGGTACTTCCAGTTTGGATGCTTGATGGAATTGTATTTTTTGCTTTTAAAGACAGGCATATTGGCGATTCGAACCAAGCATTCATGCCGTTTCATATTTCCGACTTCATCAGGTGTCATTAAATCACGAGCAATCTTTTGATGAGAAAGGGATCCTGAACCTGTCTGGCCAAAGGAACGACTAGTATTTCGAACATCAATGGTTTGTTTACCGAGTAAGCCACTCATAAATTTAAAGGTATCTTCATCATTACCACCTAAGTAGACTAAGCTATCACAGTTCCCAAGAATGGTTTTCCAAGCTTCTTTTTCTTTATAGAGCCCTTGAAGTTGGGCAATATTTTGTAGAATAGGAACGAGACTCATGTTTCGAGAACGGACTGTTGAGGTTTGTTCAGCAAAATCTGGAATTTCTCCGATATTTGCGAACTCATCTAAGTAGACTCTCACATGAAGAGGCAATTGACCCTTAAAATCAATATCTGCTTGTCTTGTTAGGGTTTGAAATACGGTTGAAAAAAAGAGGGCTGAAAGAAAGCGAAAGGTACTATCGTTATCTGGGATAACTAAGTAAACCATTGATTTCCTGGCCCCATGTCTTCATATCAAGGGTATCTCTTTTGGTCAAATCCATGACACTTTGAATATTGAAGAGGGCAAATTTAGCAGTGGTTACAGCTATAACAGAATCCAGAGTCTTATCCTTATAATTTTGAAAATCTGCCCAATTTCGCATGGTAAAATTTTCAGTCCCATACTTTTTAGCATAATTTTCAAATAGAATTTCTAAGACACTTTTTTCTTGGTTTTCACCCTTGGATAAGTGTTTAATGAGTTTTGAGATTTCAGCAAAACTTGGATAACGCTCTCGTTTTTTTCGCTCTTCCACTTCTTTTTTTTGACGTTTCAACAAGTCTTGGTATTCTTTTTTACTTAAACGACTTTCTTCTATGAGCTGTTCTCTTGTTTTAGGTGGGTTATAGAAATCGACCAAGTAAGAGGCTAAAGCTCGTACCAAAGTCATAGAAGCTTCATCCCAAAATGGATCACTACGGGAGCCAGAACCTTTGGTGTTATTGAAATAAACCGTCAGCATGCGATTCAAATCATTTTCTGTCTCTATATAGCGAAAAGGATTGAAGCCATCTGAGTTCTTCATATTAACTAAATCTAACACCTTTACTTGGTAGCCATGTTCTAAAAAGAGTTTGCCTGTTTTCTCGGCCAAGTGATCTTTAGGATCCACTACAATATTAGAAGTATTCATCTGAATCAGATTGGGTTTCACAAAGCGAAATGTCTTCCCACTTCCTGAACCTCCAATCACCGCAATATTCTTATTTCTATCATATTGGGGTGGTTTTTTATCTAATAATGTCAAACGAACATCTTGTGCTAAGATCGTATCATGAGAAAATTCCTTACCGTAAAAGAGCTTTTTTTCTTTTAGAGTTCCAAAACGGGCGCTCCCGTATTCTACCCCTTCTCGATATTGTTTTTTACCAGTCTCTAAATAGAGATAAACCAGCAACATCATCACAAAACCTAGTAGAAAAAAAGCACTTGATTTCCAGTAAAGGAAATATTCCATGGCGACTGAAGAACTTCATCTTGACCTTCCATTAGAAGATGAGTCCATTTATCTAAGGTATTTCCAGTATAGGAATCATACAAAAGCGTCAAACGATGAAAAAGATAGCCTAGTAAGATACCTAACAGTGAGAATAGTAGGAATTTTTTTCCACTGTACATCATCTCACCATCTCTTTCTGTTTGACGGCTCCTTCTTGTCTAAAGGTAATTTGGGATTTAGCCTCATCAATTGCTTGGTCTAATGACTTATCCATGGTAAAATCAGCTAATTTCTCTGGATCATTAACCATTTTTTCTAACAGATGGTCTAAATGATTGTCTAGAATCGAACGGTCTTTCGTATAGAAATGTAGAGAATCCCCTTGCCAAGCGATGGCTAAAGGAATCTCTTCTTTTTCTAAAAAAGCTTTAAATTTCTCTATATCAATTGGTTTGTCTAAAAAATCTTTTTTCAGATTAATCGTATCAATCGAATAAGGAGATTGTAGCAATTCTTCTAATTTCTGTACTCCTATCTTATAGGCAGAATCCTGTGCTAAAGCCTGACGTCTAGACCATTCTAGAATTTTTAAGAGACTTTTTACAGTAAATAAAAGACTACGCTCTGCATATTGAACTGCCATTCGTTCCTGTTGTTCAGAGGACATCTGAGGCCTCCTTCTTAACAAATAGCAGCTTTCCTTCTTTATAACGATAAGCAATCAATTTCTGACGTTGCTTAATAGACTTGACAACCTGCAGTAGATCTCTCGAATAAGGTTCTCGAAGAGTAACTTCTACTGCTTTCCCATCAAAGATACCAACACGTTTAAATTCAATGTAGTCTTTTTTGAGATGTCCTAAGCCCATACCAAAAGGAAAATGATGGATCAATTGGATGGTACAACCACCTTTATTTCCCATTTGTTTCAAATCATACAAGTTTACTACCTTCATGATTAACTCCTTTATCTAGTTTGTCGCATCGTTTAAGTCTGGTAACGATAAACTCCGTGTCTGTTAGAAAATTCTCACACACGTCTTGTGCCAGTTGCCCTTCACAGGGAAATACTCTCAGTCCCTACTTACACAGGCACGCTAATCAAGACGGAGTGGATTCAATTTTCAAAGAACAGGTAGCTTTATTATAGATAAGAGTAGTTGAAATTTTTATCACATTTCTTATTTTTCTGTCGAGCTAAATTCATATTCATCAAAGAGTTTGAAATAAAAGACTAACATTGTTACATAACGTTAGCATTTCATTTCCCTAAAACAAGCTAATTTGGTCTAAAAAATCAGCAAACTATAAACTAGTAGGTTCCACACCAAATGTAGTCCCATACTGCCCCATAAGTCCGATTTATAGCGTACCATCCCTAAAAACATTCCCAAGGAAACATACAAACACCAAGCTAGAATGGTTCCTGGATGATGAGCTAAAGCGAACAAAACGCTTGTCAAAGCAACTCGAATATCTAATTTTCTGACCAAGTTCCATAAAATTTCTCGATACAAAAATTCTTCAACCATACTCGCATTGATTAAGAACAATAAAAATGAAAACCAAGGAACTTGATGTTGAAGCCCAATTAAGTTTGCTTGATTCGTGGTTCCTTGAGCATGAATCAGACTAAAACATAGACTTATAATCAGTAGACTAACGAATCCAATACCAAGCCATTTCATCCTAGTTTTCATATTGACCTTGACCACTTGTTTTCGTTGACCATACATCCATAAAAAAGAAATGAGTGACGCACCATAGAGAATCTCTAGTATAGTTAACTCACCAATACAAAGCAATTTCAGTAAGTATAAGGAAACCAATAGGACATTTACTTGTTGGAATATATAAACTGGAATTATTCTTTTCATAGTTACCTCCGAAATAAATCTTCATAATCTAAATCTAATACCTGCACAATCCTTTCTACCCATGGACTTTGAGGCATTCGTTGTTCCATCTTGTAGTGACGAATCTTTTGATACAAACGATTCAATTCACTTGGATAGTGAAACTCTCCCGCAAACATTTTTCTGGTTAACTCAATCCAGCTGATATTTCTTTCAGCCAAAATAATGGACAAGTTCTCCCAAAATCGTTCAGCCATATTGCTTCTCCTTTAACTTGATAAATAATGTGTTTGTGTCATGTAAATCAATTGTTTCGTATCTCTGGGCAATAAAGCTCTAGCCTCCTCTAGATTCAGATTTGGATAAACTCGCTTATTTGAAACCGCAAGAGGAAGTCTAATGGTTAGTTCAGGATTTTTTAAAATCATCTCAACGAAATCCGTTAATCTTAGATTGTCACGGTTCTTAAATCGCAATAAATTGGGAGATAAACTCAAAACAATCTGAAGAATAACTCATCATCTCAATTAATTTGTCCTTTGTCATTTCAGAAACTGAATGACAAGATACCTCGATACCATATTTTTGAAAGAAGTCTAAAAGAAGTTGATTTCTTTGGCTATTTTTACTTAGATAGAGATCAATCATGGGAGACCTCCCAAAGATTCGGTTCCATTTGATATTCTGAGACTATTAAGGAATCTAATAAATTTGCGAAGTTAATCGGTTTCTTATCTTCATCATAAGCTTTTACAGTTACTTGGGTTGTAAGTATTCCCTCTTTTCCCTCGGCTCGATAGCCTTGCCCATATAAAACAAAAACAAGATTATGATTATCATCTACAAAGGCATCAGCTCCGTTCTTTATATCCTGACTTTCAAGGAATTCCATAATGTTTTGAAGATAGGATTCATAAAATAGTGGGTAATTGTGTTTTTTATGGTAATAATCTAAAAATGTCACTTCAAACTCACATGGATAATTGGGCATCAAAAATATTTGTTCATCCAACTGCATCATTTCTGCATCATGTAATTCTGTTTCTAATTCATCACAATATAGTATTGACTCTTTATTTAACGCTTTCATCTTTTTCCTCTATTTCTTTTAATTTCTTTGCGATTGCAGCAATCACAGGAACGGTTACACTATTACCAGCTTGTTTATAAAGCTGACTATTACTAGAGACTTTTCTAGTAGCTTCAAAAGCCCAATCAGGAAAACCCTGCAAGCGAAAACACTCTTTAGGAGTGATTCGTCGTATCCTCAGACGGTAAAATTGTCCATTTATTAAAATACCAGCAACATGGTAAACTTGCTTATCTTCTCCTTCATAGCTAGCCACTACTACTCCCATTTGACCACTAGTTGTTAACGTATTAGCTATACCTTTGCCAACTCTACCACGACGATACTGAGAACTTGGTCTTTCCAAATTGATTGAATCTCCTATTTCTGCTTGAGCATATCCTTTTTTCGTTGCCTCTCGGACTTTTAGAAATTGGATTGGTTCTGGAATCAGTATTTTGGGGATTTTATCTCCACCTTGCATCGTAGTCAGTGTTGGAGATAGCCCCTCACTTCCATAGACGCGACCAGTTTCCTTAAAGCTAGTTGGTAAATCTCCAACAACGACAATACCATGGCGATCCTGAGTATTTAAAGTAAACATTGGCTCTTGATTATCCTTGAAACGTCTACCATTTTGTCTTTTTTCTAATCTGTCTGGTGTCATACAAGGAATCGCAACTTTAAATCCTTCTCCTTTTCCACGAACTAAGGTTGGCGCAAGACCTTCTGAATAATAAACTTTACCGCTCATTCCACTTTTTGATGGATTCAAATTTCCTAGTGTTTTTAAAGTCTCAGAGTTAGTTGCTTGACCTTCTCGTCTGAAAGGAAATAGGAGTCTGGTACCTTTCTTTCTAGAATGTCCGATAATAAACACCCTCTCTCTGTTTTGGGGAACGCCAAAATCCTTACTGTTAAGCACCTGCCACTCAACATCAAACCCCAACTCATCAAGTGTGGTAAGGATTGTGGTGAACGTCCGTCCCTTATCGTGATTGAGTAGGCCTTTAACATTTTCAAGAAAAAGAAAACGTGGTTGGATTTGTTTGGCCGCCCGAGCAATTTCAAAGAACAAAGTTCCTCTAGTATCTTCAAATCCCAATCGTCTTCCTGCGATTGAAAATGCTTGACAAGGGAATCCCCCACAGATGACATCGACTTTCCCTCTAAGTTTTTTAAATTCGTCATCTGAAACATCTCGTATGTCATGAAATTCTATTTCTCCTTCCGTTTGAAAAATGGACTTATAAGATTTCCTAGCAAATTTATCAATCTCACAAAATCCAATACACTCGTGTCCAACACTTTCCATTCCAAGTCTAAATCCACCTATACCTGAAAATAAATCAATAAATCTCATTTCTTTATCCCCCCTTTCTGATCGACTATCAATGTCCAAAAAGTCACACCACTTGAAATTAAAATGAGCATAACTAATATCCACTCGATTGGCGACATTTTAACCACCTCCTTTTCTAACACGGTTATTCCAAACAGAATACAAGCCGTTAAACACAAATTCAGCCAAAACTTCCGCTCGTCTAACAAAGCGAACATTGTCAAGAGCATACTGATAGATTCTTTCAAAATCAGTCATAGCTATATCACTTGCTGTTTCAGAAAAACCTTCTCGTCTAAATTGATCTTGTACCAATCCCCAAATATAATCTCGATCATATTTTGTGACCTTTTCTACTTTTCTTCTCAAGATAGGTTGAGTATTCCTCTCCTCCTCATCCTCAATAAATAAAGAATCAGTCTCACTATATTTAGTCTCACTAACTTCAGTCTCACTAGGGGCTGAATGTGAGACGGGGGGACGTTTCATTTTCAACCTGCCCTAGTCTTTTTTTAACACTAGGCCTGTTTGAATTACCTACTGGGGTAGAAGACAACTCCCCTAAATAAATCTTATTAGCTAGTCTTCCTTTCTCACTTGAAGACTGTTGAACTTCATCAATTAAGTCATATTCTTTAAGAATTTTTTTTATGGACAGTAATTTTGACTTCGAACAACCTAACAGCCTCATCAGTTTAGAATTAGAAAATACTAAATAGACTGCTCCTTCTTCATCTATCCAACCACGACTGAGAGATAATTCTAAACGATCTTTTAAAATAGAATAAGCCACCTTTACTTCTAATTTCATATTCATATATTTCTCATCCTCAAAAAGAATTTTAGGTAATTTATAATACCGTTCTGAAGTTTGGTATTGATTTGCGGTAATTCGTTTCATAGCGCTCCTCCAAGTTCTTTGAGTATTAAATCTCCACTTGATTCCAATCGAACCAAGCCACTTTTTTCCAATTCAGCCATAAGAGAGATGGCTTCAATAATATCAATTCCCATTTCACGTACTAAAAATGAAATGACAATATAGCGTGATGATTGTAATTCTTTTGTCATTTTCCCTCCTGAAAATAAAAAAAGGAGAACAATATTCAATTGTTCTCTCTTTAGATAAATATTTATTGTTGTATTCATTTTTCCGATGCGCAAACGACATCTACAAATACATATACATCTATGTGCCTTTTTAGGACTTTTTTGACGTCAAAATTGCCTTTATCTACAAAGACAAAATGCTTGTAAAACAGCTTAAAATCAAGGATTTTCACCCTTTTTTTCGTTGTAGCAACACTACACACTCCACGTGGTGCGTCTGAGGAAACAGATCCACCGGCTGGACTTTCCTCAACTTATATCCCAATTCTTGGTAGAGTTTGATATCACGCGCCATGGTTGCGACATTGCAGGAGATATAAGCAATGCGGTCTGCCCCTGTTTGACTGCTTGCCTTGATAAAGCTTTCAGTGAGTCCTTTTCTCGGTGGGTCCACTAATATAACACTTGGTTGAATACCGTCTTTGAGCCAATTCTTCATGGCATTTTCTGCTGTGTCACAGACATAGTGAGCATTTGTAATATTGTTTAATGCAGCATTCTTCTGGCTATTCTCTACTGCTTCTGGAATCACTTCAACACCGTAGACTTCTTTGACATGCTTGGCGACTGATAAACCTATCGTTCCAATTCCTGAGTAGGCGTCAATCACCACATCATCTTCTCTCAACTCTGCAAAGTCAATAGCTGTTTGATAAAGTTTCTCTGCCATTTCAGTATTTACTTGATAAAAAGCTGGTCCAGCGATTTGGTAGTTATTTTCCAACATCTGATCCGTAATATAGCCTTGACCATAAAGAGTCTTCCACTCCTTACCAAAAAAATCGCATTGGTATTTCGGTCGTTGATATTTTTGCATGACAGAGACAATCTCTGGGAACTGCTTGATGACTTGTTCAATCAATTGCTCCACTCGGAAAAACTTTCGGACGAGTTGTTACTAAAAATGACCATGATTTGTCCTGAATAGTGCCCGCGACGCACCACAAGATTCCGAATTAAGCCAGACTGCTCCTTTTTCATCATAAGGTTTCAAATCAAAACGACGGAGCAAATCGCGTAGAGCTACTACGACTTGGTCAATAACAGGATCCTGGATAAAGAAATCTTCAAGGGGCATAAGGTCGTGCGAATTCTTACGGAAAAAAAGCCAGTTTCAAGACACCATTCACTCGACGAACGGGCACCTGTGCCTTATTTCGATACTTGACTGGATGGTCCATACCAAGCGTTTCCGCAACCTCTACATCAGCAATTCCTGCAATCTTGTAGAGACTGTCTTTGACTTGCTTACTTTTTAAACTTGAGCTGCTCTGGATAGGCAAGATGCCCCAAGTCAGCGATTCCTGAACGTAGATAAGCTAGGTCAAGGTCTTGGTTACGATGCGGTGAATGTGTAAGGTATTCTTCAACTTTCCCATAGCCAATCTTTTTTTATTGACTTTAAGGACTCGCATGAGGATTTTTCTCAGTTGGTAGAGCATTTTCTACAAAGAAAACCAAACCTTCTATCTTAGCAACCCCAGCACCTTCATGGGTCAAATCAACAATCTCAACTTCTACAATATCATTTTTTTCTTTAACATATTTTTTTCACTTTCTATCGTCCGACAAAAAAAGACGGCAACATTTCTGTTACCATCTATTATATCATGAAATGACCTAAGCACCAAAACTCTTGAAGAAGTTGACAATCGCTTGCCAAAGGGAGCTAAAGAAGTTGCCCCCGTCTTCTAGCGCTTTATTGGCATCAAAGTTGAGGTTGATATTTTTAAAGCTATCTCCAGCTTGGGAAACAATGCTTTGCTTGAGGTCATTTAATGTTTTAGTGAAATCAGCATTGTTCAAAATGTCACTCTTTGAGAGATTGAGGGCAAAATTGATGATGATATTGACCTGGTTTCCTGTTATAACCTGATCGAGTTTATAGTTTTTTAGTGTGTCTTCAACGATTTTGCGGACATCTTCCTCTGTCAGATTTCCTTTGGCTTCTTTTGCCTTTGCAATTCCTGCCTTGATATCTGCCAAAGCGACATTGAGTTTATTGGCATCGTAGCCTGATTTGTCCTTGTTTTCAGCATTAATATCGGATAAGGCTTTTAGCTCCTCTTGGGCCAAGTCTTTATTGGCTTGCGGTACTTTGGCACCATTGGCCTCTAACGAGTAGTAAATCCCTGCTAGGGCGCTTTCTCCTGTAACTGGAATGGGTGCTGCAACTGTGATTTTTGCATGCTCCACTCCCAGCGTCACCGCTGCGTTACGGTACATATCCTGCGTCACCTTGGTGATATTTTCAGGCGTTTCAATCTTGACTTCTAGAGGCGACTTATCACCTAGCTTTTGAATCTTAGCTGATGAATAGAGCTGTAGACTAGCATCATTAGCCACATTCATAATTTTCGAATAGATATCAGGTGTCATAGTTTTGATATCTTTGGTGTCTTTTGATGCGTCATAGCCAAGTTTGCTAAGAGTTTGATTTTTCTGGTCTTCAGATAGAGAAGAACCTAGAACATATTCAGGTTGTACATAGGTTTCATCGATTACTTTTTGAACATCAGTTGCTGCGTGGACGCTCGTCATAGCTGTTGCGGCCCACAATATTGCAGCACTTGTTAGAAAGAATTTCTTTCTCATGGGGTATTCCCTCCTTTACCTTTCTAGGGTAATAAAACAATCTTAAAAAAAGCTTATAGTGAAACACCTGGTCAAACCAGATGTTTAGAAGAAATTAAAGAATTTCATAATATAGAGATTAAAGCGAACCTGTCTCGAGTAGTAATAATTTCCACCATTTTCATAGAGTTCGGCTCCGTGAAAGATAGAAATAGGGTTGATATAGGTGTAGGTCTTCCCTGTAGTATTACCAAGGATAGGAGCGACCGTTTCTCGGGAGTAACGCTTGGCTAGTGCCAGAGTATTTTCCTTGCCATTCTGAGCGATAAAGTCGATATAGGCAGGCCCAAAATTATAGGCTTGAACAGCGGTCCAGACATCTACTCCTTTGCTCTGTGCCAAATAGAGGTTATCTGTTAGCGTCTGTATCCCTTGACGAATACTAGAGGCATCGTCATTGATGGTATTGGTAGCGCCACTAGCAGACTCACTAGACTGCATGACATCCCGCTCTTTTCCCTTCGTTTCGGTATAAATCATAGCGAGAACTAACTCTTCATTAGCTGGAGTATCTCTTTCGCTCAAGATTTCTCGAACCATAGGTTGGTAGGTCATGACTTGCTTTACATCCTGACGAATGTGATAGGCTTTGTATCCAGCAAAAAGAAGGACTGCTAGCACTAGCATTCTTCTTATAAATTTAAACATTATTTACTTTGAATATCCTCGATATTTTTGATTAAGATAGAATAGGTTCCATTGTCATTTTGAATAAACTCAACAGACTCGGCGTCTTGGTAAACATTATTTGGAACGATGAGCTCAATTCCATTTGACAAGGAAAGTTTTTGGTTTTCAAATTTCTTGAGCTGACGACTGGCATCAATTTCATCGAACTGGACTGGTTCTGGTACGGCTTCCTTGACTTGGTCGATAAAGCTTAAACGAGCTGTCAGATTATTATCAAAAAGGTCGTTAGCCAATTTCTCAGGAGACAACTCATTGTTTTCTTCAAGATTGTTGAAAATCGCTGATTTGACCTTGGATTGAAATTGAAAATCATCTGTGTTAAAAGATTCAGCAATTCTCTGGGCTGTTTTTTCCAATTCCTTTATGGATTTCTTTGGCGAAATCTTAGGGGCAACAGCTAGCAGATTTTCTGAAAAGTAGTTCAAAAAGTTCCATTGTACTTGATTCGTTTCTCGATCAGGTGGTACTTGCGACTTTGAAGATTGATCACCAAGGCCTCATCAGCCCCCGTTCCAAATCCAGGCAAGTTATTCTGAGTTAGCTTGATTGGATTATCAACTTCTCCACCGAGGTGGGTCAAGGTCTCACGCAGGGCAATTCGTAAGAAAGCGAAATGCTCTATACCTTCTTTAGAAAACTGAACAAAAACCAAGTCATTGGTCTTGAGATTTTCAGAAATGCTGAACTCCTCTTTCCAGAGATTAGCCAGTGTTACTGATGTCTCCAATAAATCATCTGTGATGTGATTGAAGAAGGGATTTTCTTCTTCGAAAATCCCAGTCTTGGCTTCATCTGAATACACACGTTCGATTTTTTTGCGCAAGTATTCTTCGATTTTTGGAGTGATATTGAGAAATTTATCCGCTAGAAACAGCTCGGTATCATCTGGGCTGAACTGATGGATAATAGCTTTCTTAATATAAATATCCATAAAAGTATTAGTCCTCGTATAGTGGGAAGGCATCTGTCAACACTTTGACTTCACTTCTCGCTTCTTCTAAGACAGCTTCATTTTCTGCATTCTTAAGGGTTTTAATGATGAGTTCAGCCACTTTACGGCATTCTTCTTCACCAAATCCACGTGCAGTGATGGCTGCAGATCCGATACGAATCCCACTTGTCTTGAATGGTGACAAGGTTTCGTAAGGGATTGAGTTTTTATTTAGGGTAATATTAACTTCATCCAGCAAGTTTTGAGCAACTTTTCCGTTTTCTACAACCTTAGTCACATCAACAAGGAAGAGGTGATTTTCAGTACCGCCAGAAATGATACGGAAGTCAGGGTCTTGCAAGAAGACAGCTGCCATAGCCTTGCTGTTTTTGATGACATTAGCAGCATATTCCTTGAAGGCTGGATCTAAAACTTCTTTGAATGACACAGCCTTGGCAGCAATAACATGCTCCAAAGGTCCACCTTGGATACCAGGGAAAATAGCTGAATTGATTTTCTTCGCTAGGTCCTCATCATTTGTCAAAATCAAACCACCACGAGGTCCACGAAGGGTTTTGTGGGTCGTTGTTGTAGTGATATGAGCGTATGGTACTGGGCTTGGGTGAAGTCCAGCTGCAACCAAACCAGCAATATGAGCCATATCGACCATGAGCTTAGCCCCAACAGCATCTGCGATTTCACGGAATTTTGAGAAGTCGATAATTTGAGAATAGGCTGAAGCACCTGCTACGATTAGTTTTGGCTTCATTTCTTGGGCTTGTTTCAAGATGGCATCAAAGTCCAAGAGTTCCGTTTCAGGATCCACGCTATAAGAAACAAAGTTGTAGGTTTGACCAGAGAAGCTAACTGGAGCTCCGTGGGTCAAGTGTCCACCTGCTGCCAGATCCATTCCCATGACCGTATCACCAGGCTCAATCAAGGCCATGTAAGCAGCACAGTTGGCTTGGCTTCCTGAGTGAGGTTGAACATTGGCAAATTTAGCCCCGAAAATTTCTTTCGCGCGTTCAATAGCTAAAGTTTCTACAACGTCTACCACATTTGTTCCACCATAATAACGGCGTCCTGGGTAACCTTCGGCGTATTTATTCGTCAAGATAGACCCTTGAGCTGCCATAACAGCCTTGGAAACCACGTTTTCCGAAGCAATCAACTCAATGTTGTTTTGTTGGCGTTCTTCTTCTTTGGCGATAGCATTCCAGAGATCAGCATCGTATGCTTTAAAATCGTCTTTGTCAAAAATCATAGGTCTTCTCCTTTATAGTGTGACTGGTCCTTTAGTTTTTTTCCAATAAGAAAAGATACTAAAAGATGCGAATAAACCGTTTTTGCACTTTATCACAAGTATAACCAACTTTTTCATAAAATGCATGAGCTCCCAGACGATGATCGGCAGAGTTTAAACGGATAAACTCATAACCCCGTCTTTTTGCTTCGTCTTCCAACCCTTGCAGTAAGCATTTACCGATACCTTGTCCTTGAGCTTGAGGTGATACTGCTAAACCTAAGATATTAAATCCTGCTTTGGAATAGAGGGATTCATAAACTTCAGCATGGACATATCCAAGTAGGACATGGCTGGCTTCATCCTCATAGCCAAGTAGGAAATGATGGGAATCCTGAGACAGTCTAGCTAGTTGACTAGCTGTGTCCTCTGGACTAAAGAATAACCCAAAGCCTCTTTGTTAATCTCACATATAGCATTCACATCTGTTTCTTGCAAATCTCTTAGCATCTCATTCCTCCTCAAAAGAAATCTCTGGCAACTGTGCAAGAATATCTTCTCGCTTAATGGCTCCTTGGCGTAAGATTTTCACCTTTTCTCCAGACAAATCCAGAATAGTTGAATCGTGTCCTGTTAGAAAAGCATCGTCTTCCAGACCCAAAACCTCTTGGTCAAAATCCTCTAGAATTTGAGCAAAGGTCACTCCACTCGCCTGACCTGAAATATTGGCGGACGGCCCAATCAAAGGACCTGTCTCTCGAATCAAATCAAGTGTAATGGGGTGACTCGGCATCCGAAATCCCACCGTTGCAAGTCCAGAATTGACCCAAAAGGGAACTCTGTCATTGGCTTCGAGGATAATGGTCAAGGGACCTGGTAAAAAGGTCTCTACAAGCTTTTGTAGATAAGTTGGCTGATTCTTTGAAAAGTGCAAGATGTCCTCTAGAGAAGCAACATTAAGATTGAGCGCCTTGTCTCTAGGACGATGTTTGAGTTGATAAACATGGTCGACAGCTTTTTCATCTAAGGCCTTAGCAAAGAGGCCATAAACTGTCTCTGTAGGCAGAACAACAGCTCCGCCCTTTTCCAACTCTTGTCTAATCCTGTCCATCATCAACTACAACCATCCTATCTTGACCAAATTGGTCCTTGAGTGTTCGTACCCGTTTTTCAGGAAGATGTTTCCTAAAAAGCGCAGGAACACTTTGACCTTGCTTGTATCCAATTTCAAGGTAAATCTTACCACCATCTGTGAGATAGTCTTTTGCATCTTCCGCAATTCTGCGGTAAATAGCTAGGCCATCCTCATCTGCAAAGAGAGCTAGATGAGGCTCCGAATGCAAAACATTCAAACCGACCTCTGACTCATCTTCACGAGAGATATAGGGTGGATTGGATACAATTATATCATATTTTTCAGAAATTTCTGCAAAACAATCAGATTTTTTAAAAAATATATTAAGATTTTGATTTCTAGCATTCTCTGATGCAAGCTGCAAAACCTCTTGGGAAATATCTGCTGCTGTCACTGACCAATCTGGTCTGTTTTTTGCTAATGCGAGAGCCATGGCACCACTTCCAGTCCCGATATCTAGAATATTAAGACTTTCCTCAGGATTTTCTGTGAGGATAAGTTCCACCAACTCTTCTGTTTCTGGACGAGGAATCAAAACTCGCTCATCCACTTTTAACTGCATTCCAAAGAAATCTGCGTGACCAATGATATACTGAGCTGGTTTGTGAACTGCTAACTGCTGGTAAATTTCTTCTACAAATTGTTTTTCTGCCTCTGTTACCTCTTGCTGGAGGGCAAAGACAAAGTCTGTAAAAGAGAGTTTTTTAAGGCTACGATAGACAAAAGAGAGGCTTTCTGCTTCCTCTCCTTGTCTTATCAACTCTTCTTCAAAATCTGAAAAAAATTGAGCTAATTTCATTATTTGTTTAATTCTTCTAATTTTTGTGTTTGGTCATAAAGAACCAAAGCATCCACAACTTCATCCAATTTACCAGACAAGATGGTATCTAGTTTTTGGAGGGTCAAGCCAATACGGTGGTCTGTGACACGGTTTTGTGGGAAGTTATATGTACGAATACGTTCTGAACGGTCACCAGTACCGATAGTAGACTTACGTTCAGCGTCTTGTTCATCCTGGGCAATTTGTGCAAAGTGGTCAGCAACACGCGCACGGATGATTTTCATGGCCTTCTCACGGTTTTTCTGCTGGGTACGTTCTTCCTGCATCTCAACCTTGATATTGGTTGGCAAGTGAACGATACGCACGGCAGTCGCAACCTTATTGACGTTCTGACCACCAGCACCAGATGCGTGGTAGATATCAACACGAAGGTCTTTTGGATCAATATCGTATTCTACTTCTTCGACTTCAGGCATAACAAGAACTGTCGCAGTTGAAGTGTGGACACGACCTTGGCTTTCTGTCACAGGGACACGTTGCACACGGTGGGCACCTGATTCGTACTTAAGCTTAGAATATACAGATTGACCAGAAACCATAGCAACCACTTCCTTGAAACCACCGACACCATTCATAGAAGCTTCCATGACTTCAAAGCGCCAGCCTTGTGCTTCCGCATACTTTTGGTACATGGTTAGAAGGTCTCCAGCGAAAAGTGCTGCTTCATCTCCACCAGCTGCTCCACGGATTTCAAGGATGATGTTCTTATCATCGTTTGGATCCTTTGGAAGCAGCAAGATTTTCAATTTTTCTTCGTATTCTTCTTTTTCAGCCTTGGCATCTTTCAGCTCTTGCTTGGCCATTTCTTCCAAGTCCGCATCTCCACCTGATTCCTTAATCATTTCTTCAGCATCGACGATGTTTTGAAGGACTTGTTTGTACTCACGGTAGGCTGTTACTGTGTCACGAGTGGAAGCTTCTTCTTTGGACAATTCCATGAAACGTTTGGTATCAGATACCACATCAGGGTCACTGAGCAATTCTCCTAATTCTTCATATCGGTCTTCTACAGCTTGTAGTTGATCATAGATGTTCATTTTTCCTCATTCTCCTTATTGATTTCAGGGGCAAAATAATGTTTACGGCAGACTGAGATATAGGTTTCATTGCCACCGATTTGAATTTGTTCACCATCATAGACTGGCACACCATCGTGCGTACGCAACACCATAGTCGCCTTTTTCTTACAGTACTGACAAATGGTCTTGATTTCGTCAATCTTGTCTGCTAAGAGCAAGAGGTATTTGGAACCTTCGAACAATTCATTGCGAAAGTCATTCTTCAAACCAAAAGCCATGACAGGTATGTCTAGCTCGTCCACAACACGAGCTAGGTCGTAAACATGGTGACGCTTGAGAAACTGGGCCTCATCGACCAACACACAGTAAGGTTTTTCAGGTAAGTCTCGGATATAGCCAAAGATATCTGTCGTTTCCTCAATCGCAATGGCTGGGCGTTTCATGCCGATTCGACTCGACACATAGCCAACACCGTCACGCGTATCCAGAGCCGAAGTCATAATCACAACTCCCTTTCCTTGCTCCTCGTAGTTATAGGCCACCTTGAGAATCTCAATCGTCTTACCAGAGTTCATGGTCCCATAACGATAATACAACTGTGCCATGCTTCTATTTCACGTCCATTTCTAAATTTTTGCTACATTCTAGTATATCATAATTTTCTGAAGCTTTAAACGGCAAAATGTGGTAAAATAGAAGAAATCAAAAACTAGTGGAGGAAGCTATTATGCCATTTGTACGCATCGATTTATTTGAAGGTCGCACGCTCGAGCAAAAGAAAGCTCTTGCTAAGGAAGTAACGGAAGCTGTTGTCCGTAACACTGGAGCCCCTCAATCAGCCGTTCATGTCATCATCAACGACATGCCAGAAGGGACTTACTTCCCACAAGGAGAAATGCGCACCAAATAAACCAGCTTAAGCAGTATTGCTTTAGGCTTTTTTTCAATCTCCAAGTAGCATCCATTGAAGAAATAGTCTAATTTTTGTTACAATTTGAAGAGATGCTTGGATACCTATCCTAAGAAAAAGAAATACAAAAAGGAAATAGTATGATTACACGTGAATTTGATACCATTGCTGCTATCTCTACTCCTCTTGGAGAAGGGGCCATTGGTATTGTCCGCTTGAGCGGAACAGATAGTTTTGCCATTGCGCAAAAAGATTTTTTTAAAGGAAAAGACTTGAGCAAGGTTGCAAGCCATACCCTCAACTACGGTCACATTATTGACCCGCAGACAGGGAAGGTCATGGACGAAGTTATGGTTGGAGTTATGAAGTCTCCAAAGACCTTCACTCGTGAGGATATTATCGAGATTAACACTCACGGTGGGATTGCGGTGACCAATGAGATTCTCCAACTAGCTATTCGTGAAGGAGCTCGGTTGGCCGAACCTGGTGAATTTACCAAGCGTGCCTTTCTAAACGGTCGTGTGGACTTAACACAGGCTGAGGCGGTGATGGACATCATCCGTGCCAAGACTGACAAAGCTATGAATATCGCAGTCAAACAATTGGACGGTTCTCTTTCTGATCTTATCAATAATACTCGTCAAGAAATCCTCAATACACTTGCCCAAGTTGAGGTCAATATCGACTATCCTGAGTATGACGATGTTGAGGAAGCCACTACTGCAGTCGTCCGTGAGAAAACTATGGAGTTTGAGCAATTGCTAACCAATCTCCTTAAAACAGCTCGTCGCGGTAAAATCCTTCGTGAGGGAATTTCAACTGCCATCATCGGACGCCCCAACGTTGGTAAATCGAGCCTCCTCAACAATCTCCTTCGTGAAGACAAGGCCATCGTAACGGACATCGCTGGTACTACCCGTGATGTCATCGAAGAATACGTCAACATCAATGGGGTTCCTCTCAAATTGATTGATACAGCCGGTATCCGGGATACAGATGATATCGTGGAACAAATCGGTGTCGAACGTTCTAGAAAAGCCCTCAAGGAAGCTGACTTGGTACTACTAGTACTAAATGCCAGTGAACCACTGACCGCCCAAGATCGCCAACTCTTAGAAATCAGCCAAGATACCAACCGCATTATTCTACTTAATAAAACGGATCTTCCTGAAGCGATTGAAACTTCAGAACTCCCTGAAGATATCATCCGTATTTCAGTTCTTAAAAATCAAAACATTGATAAGATTGAGGATAGAATCAACAACCTCTTCTTTGAAAATGCTGGTTTGGTTGAGCAAGATGCTACTTACTTGTCAAATGCCCGTCATATTTCCTTGATTGAAAGCAGTTGAAAGCCTACAAGCTGTTAACCAAGGTCTTGAGCTGGGTATGCCAGTTGATTTGTTGCAAGTTGACTTGACCCGTACTTGGGAAATCCTAGGAGAAATCACTGGAGATGCCGCACCTGATGAACTCATCACCCAACTCTTTAGCCAATTCTGTTTAGGAAAATAAGAAGAATCCATGATCGTTCTTGCAGTCATGGATTTTATTGTCTTCATTAGTAATCTGGTCTAAGGACACCTGTTACGGTTGCCTTAGTTGCTTCGTAGTCACCATCTACGACAACTTTGATAATGCGTTTAGCATCTTCTTCTGGTGCTGGAACTAGAGGTAATCGAGTTGGTCCAGCTTCAAATCCCATATAGTTCAAAACAGCCTTAACCGGAGCAGGACTTGGATAAGAGAAGAGGGCGTTGACCTTAGGAATGAATTTACGTTGAATAGCTGCTGCTTTCTTCATATCGCTTTCTGCAATGGCAGTGAGCATCTCGTGCATCTCATCTCCATTTGTATGGGAGGCAACAGAAATAACCCCATCCGCACCAAGGTTCATGGCATGGAAGGCATCTCCATCTTCACCTGTATAAATCAAGAATTCTTCTGGCTTGTGCTCAATCAAGTAAGCCATATTGGCCAAGCTGGTACATTCTTTAACACCGATGATATTTGGATGGTCAGCCAAACGAAGCAAGGTTTCTGGAGTTAATTCAACAACTACACGCCCTGGAATGTTATAAATGATAATAGGTAAATCTGATGCATCTGCAATAGCTTTAAAGTGCTGATACATGCCTTCTTGAGAAGGTTTGTTGTAGTATGGTACGATCGCAAGTCCAGCAGCGAAGCCACCAAAGTCTGCTACTTCTTTGACAAACTCGATCGAGTCACGCGTATCATTGGTACCTACACCCGCAATCAAAGGAACACGTCCATTAACAATCTTTTGTACAGCCGCAAAGAGTTCCAACTCCTCATCGTGGGTCAAGGTCGGACTCTCAGCAGTCGTTCCAGCTAGAAGAATGCCGTCTGTGTGATGGGCCAATAAATGCTCAATCAAGGCTGGAATGGCATCAAAGTTGATGGAGCCATCCTCATGGAAAGGGGTAATAAAGGCCGTGATGATTTTACACTCTTTTAAATCTTGATAAGACATGAGAAACACCTCTCTATTTCAAAGAAGGAGTTCATCTGAACTCCTAAACGATATGACTATTTTAATTCAAATTTCAACTCAGCTGTTGGACGAACCAATCCACGTTCATGAAGCGTTTCTGCAATCTGAACTGAGTTCCAAGCAGCACCTTTGAGAAGATTATCTGAAACAACCCACATGTGGATTCCTTTTTCAGCATCCAAGTCTTTACGGATACGACCAACAAAGGTATCACGTGAACCAACAGCATTGATGGCTTGAGGATAGATTTGATTTGCTACATCATCCTCCAGAACTGCACCTGGGAAGGCTGCGATAGCTGCTTTGACTTCTTCGATTGGAGCCACTTCTTTGTTTCAATGTAAACAGACTCAGAGTGAGCTGACAAGACTGGAATACGCACACATGTTGCAGACACTGCGATGCTATCATCTTCCATGATTTTCTTAGTTTCCTTGGTCATCTTCATCTCTTCGTAAGTGTAATCATTGTCCGTGAAGACATCAATTTGTGGAAGAGCATTGAAGGCGATAGGATAGTGTTTCTTGTCTCCACCTGAAGGCAAGATTTCGGCATGTAAATCACGTGGATTCACACCATCATTCAAAACTTCACGAAGTTCACGCTGTGTCTCAAGAATTGCTCCCATACCAGCACCTGAAACGGCTTGGTAAGTTGAAACAATGATACGGTCCAAGCCCCATTTTTGACGAACAGGCTCAAGAGCCACCATCATTTGGATTGTGGAACAGTTGGGGCAAGCAATGATTCCATTATGAGCATCCAAGGCATGAGCATTTACTTCTGGGACAACCAATGGTACATCTGGATTTTGACGGAAATAAGATGTGTTATCTACTACTACTGCCCCAGCTTGAACTGCGTATGGTGCATACTTAGCTGATGTCGAACCACCTGCTGAGAAGAGTGCAATATCAACACCCTCAAAGGCTGTCTCAGTTGTTTCTTCAATCGTAATATCTTGGTCTTTAAATTTCAAAGTTTTGCCTGCTGAACGTGCAGAAGCAAGGTAACGAATTTTATCGATTGGAAGTGTTGATTCTTCCAACATTTTTATCATCTGAGCTCCGACAGCACCTGTCGCGCCGACTACAGCAACTGTATATCCCATAAATAACCTCTTTCGGAATTTTCTAAAAATTTCTATAATAGATGTATTATACTACTTTTTCCAGAAATTGAAAAGCATTTTTAGACTATATTTTCTGAAAACTAAAAATCCCTAGTCATTGACCAGGGACTAAGAGGCATCTTCATGTGATGAGCAGGTTCACACAACTCATCAAGGTCCGCTCCTGCGTTGTGACCTCCTTATGCTCAATAGCAGTCCGAAGACTACCTATCGACTCATCGCATCTACTATTCTACTAGATAGAGTCACTTTTGTCAACAGCCAAAACGCTTTGCTTCATTTATACAGGTGCATAAGAAATATCTTTGAAAAATTTGGGGCAGACATAACAAAAACCCTTGTAAATAAGGGTTTTTCTATCTATTTAATGCTAATTGCCGGGATTGAACCGGCGACCTCATCCTTACCATGGATGCGCTCTGCCAACTGAGCTAAATCAGCTTACCTAAAAAAAGTATACTATAGTTCTATGTTCTTGTCAAGCGCTCTCTTTTAATTTTATGGAATGAAAAAAAGCTAGATTTAGCAATAATCTAGCTTATAAACTTCTTATTTTGTTAGATCGATTCGCTGTCCCAGTTTACCAATCAAAAATCGCTCCCACAATAAGTGATGCAAACTCACCAATTCCAGTAGAGAACCATGTGAAGAAGAAGGGAGCTTCTGTCAAAATATGGAGTTCAGCTGCAATGGTAATCATTGAAATGGAGAAGAGGATTGAAAAGAAGAAATGATCTTTTCGAATCAATCCGTTAAAGAGGTAATCTTTGCTGTATTTTGCAAAGAGCAATACCCCTAGACTAAGGAAAACTAGGGTAGAACCTCCACCAACAAAGACATCTATTAGGCCAAAACTACTAAATAAATTAGCAATCATACATCCAATTGTCACACCGAAAATGTATTTAGAATTGTAAAATGCCAAGAAATTCAGCATTTCTGAAATCCGGAACTGATACACCCCAAAACTAAGAACATTGATTGGTGGCGTAATAGTCAAAACCACATAAATAGCAGCAACAATAGCAATATCTGCCATGTCACGAACAGTTAAATTTTTCATGTTTTCTCCTTTGGCGGTTTCCCGCGTAAAATATGCTTGGTGAAAGAAGCTAAGCACCAAGGGTTGAGATTATCAACCTTACTAGTATAGCACATTAGCTAGCATTATGCTATACTAAAATCATGAAAAAACGAATAAAAGCTTTCTTTGATAACGAGATTCTCTCCTACCTATTTTTTGGTGGCGCTACGACTTTGGTTTCTATTGTATCTCGTTTACTTATTTACCATATCAGCCACCAGGAAATCCTCGCAACTGCCCTCGCAAATATTATCGGGATTCTCTTCGCCTTTCTCACAAATGATACAATCGTCTTTAAACAAGAGAGAAGGAATTGGCCACCCCGCCTGGCTAAGTTTTTCTTAGCTCGTCTTTCTACTCTTGGTCTTGACGTTCTTTTAACTTATATCTTTGTTACAACTTTCCCTGATATTATTGGCCAGTTTATCGAATTTAATATAGATAGGGTTAATACGATTGAAACTATTCTAGCACAAATCTTGATCATCATTTTAAACTATATTTTCAGTAAAATCTATATTTTTAAAGGGAACAACTGACCACTTTGAGCGTTCAAGTTGCTTTTTGTCACAATTTAGGATATAATAAATTAGAAAATTAGGAAAGGAATTTATGAAAATGTTAAAGGATCTTAAAGAATTCTTGCTTCGTGGTAATGTCGTTGACCTTGCTGTCGGTGTGATCATTGCCTCTGCATTTGGTGCTATCGTTACTTCATTTGTTAACGATATCATCACTCCACTTCTATTGAACCCAGCTTTGGAAGCTGCGAAAGTACAAAACATCGCTGAGCTTGTATGGAATGGTGTTACATATGGTAAATTCTTGAGTGCTATTATCAACTTTCTCGTTGTAGGTACTGTGCTTTTCTTCGTTATTAAAGCTATGGAAAAAGCGCAAAACCTTCGTAAGAAAGAGGAAGTGGTTGAGGAAGCACCTGCTGCTCCAACTGAACTTGAAGTTCTTCAAGAAATCAAAGCTCTTCTTGAGAAAAAATAAAACAGATAAAGGATTTAGCTTAAAGCTAAATCCTTTTTTCTTTACTCTTTTGGTAACTTCCCAGCCTTTTCGAGCATTTTCTTAATCAAGTAAGGCATCTTCACATTTTCACGGCCTTTTTTCTCAATGAGTTTTTTGACAAATTCTGGCATCTGAAGGTCGTCTGTCTCCTCCATGATGTCCTTTGTAGTTGCCGAAGGCGCTAACTCATCGAAGGTTTCTTCTTCTGGGAGAAAAGCTTTAAATTCTTTGTCTTCATTGGCTCGTACAGTAGCAACTAAAGCGTCAATTAAACGGCTATCTGTATTGGGCATAGGTGGACGATGGTAGGTGACACCTAATTCTTGACACAACTCATAACATTCCACATCGTTATCAAACAAGACTTCGATGTGCTCACTGATAAAGCTAATCGGGACAAAAATATAATGCTCTGGATGTTGCTTTTGTTCTCGTAAATATTCTAAGACATCTGGCTTGATCCAAGGGATTCCAATATCGCTTTCGCTCTGCCAAGTATTGGTATACTGGTCGGTTGTTAGGCCGAGTTGTTCAGCAATGAGCTTGCTATTATCGAAAATCTGATCGATATAAGGATCTCCATAATCCAAGGCAAAAATGGGAACACTGTGAGCTGAAAAGATTACCTTGAAAGATTCTTCTCCCACATGGTTTCGTAAAATTTTTCTAATCTCATCTGTCCAGAAGTCCAGCAAAGGCTGTTGCTGATACCAGTCCTTAATAACTAAAAATCGGATCTGCTGGCTTTCCAAAAACTTTTCATACCCCATGACTGAGTAAAAGGAATAATGAGGTTCCAAAATCAAACAAATACATTCTTCAATACCATCAGACTCCATCTGCTTGATCACATCAGGGATAAAGGGCCGAGAAAACTTATTGGCAAAGTAGATACCGTACTCCTCGCCTAAACGTTCCTTGACTAAATCAACCTCCTCACGTGTAATCCGCTGCAAGGGCGTCCCACCGATAAGGACATAGTTGTCATAGAGAGTCTGAATCTCGTGGTCTTGGGGTCTAACACCACGACGAATATTTGTAAAAAATTCTGCTACTCCTTCAAAACTAATCTCCTCTGGAGATCCAAAGGTCATCATTAATATAGCTTTTTTCATGTTATCATCCTTATGATATTATTTTCACTATCTATTCTATCATGAAAGAAAAAAATAGTAAACGCTTCCGACGTCTACTATTTCTTTTGTTCTTTTGTCTTTCTATCTCGCCTTATGATTAGGATGATAACGACAAGGAGTAAAATAACGATAATCAGGAGAAGAAAGGCAAGGATATAAATCCAATGCGTTGGTAGGCCTTGATCGAAATACCGCGTCCCTACTGCTTCCCCACTTTTATCCTGGGCTGCTTTTACTGGTGTATCCGTTATTTTAGCTAAGAGGATATGCCGTCCGTTGGTAATATTAAGGAAACAGGTGCTTAATAAAACAATCTTGTCCGTTGAGGTCAGCGAAACATCTCGCTTGTACTTGGCTTTACTTAGCAAATATTGATAGTAGGCCTGGTGTTCCTCATCGTTGGAACTCAAAGTTCGGTAAATCTCCGCGTCATAGGCATCTACTTCTAAAATTCCAAATATCTCAAGCCCTCGTTCACGGCCGTTATAATAGATAGAGCCATAACGATGCTTTTCAAAAAAATCTTGATCCGCAAATTTTTGAATCTCCCCAAACATAGCACCAGAAGCCATGGAGTGACCATAAATGATGGTGTTAAAGTCCGTAAAATTTGGGTTAAAACGATAGTCTAGGAATATAGAACCTGACACAGTATAATCGCCAAAGGCATTGCGGTCAAGGTATTTGACATTGTCCTGACTCTGTAAGAGAGGATAGTCTACCTTGGTCCCATCGAGGCTAATCCAACCACAAACATCCTTGTTGAGGTGTTGCAAGGTTTCAAAGCCCGTACTGCTGGCATCCTTTTCAATGGGATTATAATGATCGTAGTCGCTCGCAAGAGCTCTATCAGCTGTAAAAAGACAGAAAAAAGCTAGAAAGAGGGATAGAATGGCCTTTATGGCTTCGCGACTTGTACTTGTTTTCATATTTCCTTCTTTCTCCTTTCTAGCCTTGAAAATAAAAGAGCAAGAGAGGCTGTCCCTTTCTCTTTTATTGGTAGTTTAGTCAGTAATGGTATCTGCCCCTTCTTCCTTTGCTTCTCTTCTACGACGCAAGATCAAGTAGAGGATGATGAGCAAGAAGATCAATAGCAAGAGCAAGATAAACAAGATGATGTACCATATCCACAAAGGAATCGATGAGAGAAACCGTCCGAGCGACGAATCATCAAAGACGCTGTAAGGAAATGGTTTTGATTTTTTCGTATGGAAGGTGTTCTTTGGAACCGTATCCGTAATCTTGGCAACTACGATATGTCTCCCATTTGTTACGTCTAGGAAACAGGTACTGAGAAGGATGATATGGTCATTTGGCCCCAGTGTAATGTCTCGTTTGTGGATGGCAACCGAGAGTAAGTGATCGATATATTCTTGGCGCCGATCATCCCCATTAATACCTGGATCGTAGATGTTAAAGTCATAGGCGTCCACCTCGAGCATTTCAAAGATCTCAAGACCTTTTTCTACGCCATTATAGTAAATACTACCGTAGCGATGCTGATCAAAAAATTCCTTATCAGAAAACTTTGCTACATCTCCAAACATAACCCCATTTTCTACATGGTGTCCGTAGATGATGGTATTAAAGTCCTCGAACTTGGATTCATTTCGAGCCTCAAGGAAAATAGCCCCTGTAGCTGCAAATTCTCCCTTGGAATCCTTGTTCAGGTATTTTTCATTGTCTTTGGCTTGGACTAAGGGATAGTCGATATTGGTGCCATAGACATTGATCCAACCGAGAACCTCTGGATTGACTTGCTGTAGCTTGTGAAAGCCAGAAACTAGCAAGCTCATCTTTCTCAGTAGTACTCACTGGTTTATAGGCCTCATACTCACTTGATGAAGCCTGAGAATAGACCTGATTGGCATCCCAAAGAGCGTAGAAACCAAAGAGAAAGACTAAGGATGCCAAGAGGAGCAGGATATGATTCATCAATGCATCTACAGCAAGGACCAGACGCCTAGACAAACTCCTTTTTGGTTTCTCACGCTTGATTTTCATCGGTCAAACCACTTGCTTAAGCTTGTTTGCGTTTTTTAGACAAAACAACAAATCCAGCCAAACCAAGACCAATCATCAAGATGAAAGGAAGGTTGTCAATCAAGAGACCAGTAGGGGTAACGTCTTGGAATTTATTGGTAAAAGTGTTGTCGTTCAATTTTTCACCGACAAGAACATTTTCAACTGTATAATCTTGGGCTTGAGTACCATCTGATTTGGTTTTACTTTCACCATTCTCAGTATATTTAGAAGTAGCGGTATATCCTTTGCTTCCGGTTTCTTTTACAGTATAACGAGAACCTGCTGGAAGATTAGCAATGGCAAACTCTTGACCATGCTTCAAAGTAAAAGTTTTAGTAAATGTGACTTTATCGGTAGCAACATCAATATTTTCAGTTTTATCACCATAATGAACTGTAATTTGTGTTACAGGAGATACTGCTGTTTCATTTGTTTTGGGTAATTTTACAGTTATCTCAAATTGGAAATCTTTTGTACGATCCGCAGTCCCTCCGTCAACTTTTTTTAGAATAGTTAAGGATTTTTTTGCATTGTCTGTTATATCTTTTGTTGGTTCATTTGGGTGTTTAGGATCTGTTGGATCAATTTTCCCTCCGTTTTTAGTATATGTGTTCTCAAATAAATCATATTTGAAAATATTTGAATTTGAAGATGGAGCAACTTTAGCAGCGCCAGGTTTATTCTCTTCTCTAAAGTAAACAGAAGAAATAAAGGTACCTGAATTTTCTTTATTTTTGACAATTACATGCATTTTATAAGTGCGAGTATCATATTTCAAAGCATCTATATCTTGATCATTTTTATCTTTAATAGGTGTATAAGTTTTATCTGTTTCCTTTACGAGGTAAACATACTCGCCTGCATGGTCATATGAAACTCCAGCAAAAATGTCACCTGTATCTTTTTTAATGCTTGATTGACCACTGGCTAAGCGATCAGCTTCCGAATAAGTCACCGTACGATCAGGAATGAATCCCTTATTACTTTCCGAATTTGAAGCCATTTGATAAGGAGCATCATTTGAAGAAGTTCCAGGTTGTGGAGTAAAAGTAAACCTAAAAGTCGCTTTCGGTGTTGTAATTCCTTCAGCAATATTCAGTGTTTTATTAATAGCTATTTTTGCACTTGTTTCACCAGTTGCTTTAGCAGTTGCCACATCATTATCATCCGCAAATGTTGGCACTCCTCTAAAGACCGACAAGGCGGTTACAGCTGCAATGCTTGCAGTAACTAATTTTTTCAAAAATCTTTTTTTCATGATTATTCCTTTTGTTTTTAAATTTCTTTTTTCATAAATTATCATCAAAAGCCCCGTCGCCTTAGGACTGTTACCACCTTGCCATGGGTATCCTGTATAGGAATGGTTCCAAAAGCACGACTGTCTACAGCCGTTGTTCGATTATCCCCGAGGACAAAGAGTTGTCCTGCTGGGACTTTCATCGGGAAGGTAACCCCTTCCTTATAGAGCAGCGTTTCTTTGTAGATATCTTGCTCTTGTTGAGGAGAACCATTGATGATGAGACCATTTTCATTTATATCGATCGTACTTCCTTCGGTTGCGATGACACGCGCCACTCTTTCCTTACCTTTATAACTATAGACAAGCAAATCACCAATCGAATAGCGTTTATCCAACCTATAATAGACGACCAAGTCGCCATCTTTTAAGGCGGGCTTCATGCCATCGTCATTGTATCTTAATAGTCCAAAGACGAAAAAGTAAAGGGTGGCTAGTACAAATCCAACCATCAGAAGTTTACTGACTAAGTAAAGGATATCTCCCCAGACACTCGGCGGAGACTTATCCCGATTGACTTGTGTTACTGGTTTCTTATGTTTCTTTTTAAGTAGCATTATTTTCTCCTATGTACCACTAGATATCCGAGTAGGATTGTAAAGAAGATTCCTCCTAGAGGAAGGATTATTCCTAACACGAGTGTACTGCTGAGGAAGTCAATTCCAGTTTCAGGTACACTATTTTTATTATTCGTGACTGTCGCATACTTGTCCGCATCAAGCTTGCCTTCTTTATTTTCATAAGTAACCTGATAACCAATCGAAGAGTTTGATTCTTCTTCTACGGTATAGGAGCTATCAAGTGGTAGCCCATAAATTTTTATCGTGTGGTCTTTGTTAAGATCAACAGACGCTCGACCGTCAGTAAACTGCAAGATCGTTCTTTGTTATTCACCAATACATTATAGGAACCATTCAATGGTCTATTCTGAGCATCCCTGATGTTAATGGTAATCTTGAAGGATTTTAATAGGTTGGCAAATACACCTGTAACTTTTTTTGTGACTGATAAACTTGGAAGCTTGTGGTTCGTGACAGTACTGGTCTCGTCTTTATTCAGATCGCCCTCTTGATTCTCATATGTAACGTGGTAACCAATTGTTGATGTGGCTTCTTCTTCAACCTTGTAGTGGGTTCCTCGAGGAAGATAGCTTAGAATACCTTTCCAACGTTTTCGTTTGTCAACACGAATCTTCGCTTCACCATTCACAACAGTTATCTCACCAAAAGTTCCATTCAATGGCGTAGAATCAGGAGAGGTTAGTTTTACCTTAATCCAAAACTCCTTGTTCAAGTTGTTTTCGAATTTCAACACTTTTTTGATTGTCAGGCTTGGTAATTGTTTATAGATTACCTTAAAGGATGGTTTAGTTTCTGTACCAACATTTTTTATTTCTTTGGTAAAGGCTGGGACGTCCGGTGCAATTAAATCGTATTGATATCCTTTGGCAACTTTTTCAAAGTTCCTCGTTTCATTAGATACGTTTTTACCAACATTCACATTGGTTTTTCGATAGTCTTGATTATCAGAACCTCCGTTCTTGTTCTTTTGAACCAGTTTCAGTTCAATATTACTCGGTTGATCAGCTGTAATAACAGTTCTCGCACCCGTCACACCTTGCCATTCAACTTCCACTGGTACCGTTAATGGATCTGAAGGCTTAAATGTTGGGTTGTCAGAGTATTCTTTGGTCTTGGTTTGGGAGGTGCCTATTCCATAGGAATAGGTGACACTGGCACCTTTATTGGAGTAGAGTTTATTGACATCAGAACCTTCAGCATCACCAGCCTCTATCTTTTTATCACCAGCAATGGCATCTAAGGCTTCTTGACTAGATGTAACAGTAAATTTGAGAGCGTATCGAGCCCCATCTTCCAAGGAATAATTCGGAGAAAATTTAGCCGTAACTTCCACTAATCCTTCTGAAGTTGTTTTGGTATCAAAAGTTACTTGCTCTTCGGTTAATGTTTCAATACCCCCAGCATTTTCTTTCACTACACGAAACTCTGACGATCCGTTCGGTAGTAGCTGGACATACTTAGAAAGAACATCTTTGATAGTCACATGGTGAATTCCCAGAGGCAAAATCTTATCAGTGATATCTTTGAAACTGTCTCGTAACTGGTCTTCATTGTTTGCGGATAGGATTTCATTAGGAATGGAAGAATTGTGGTACCTGATATAATACTGCAAACTGGTAATACTATCGACATTATTTGAATAACGAAACTTAATAGAGTAAAAGCCAGCTAGTTTTGGAGCGAGACTATAGGCGAGATTATTGATAGATACATCTAAATTATTCCAGAACCAATCTGGTGCCGTTTCTGATCCATCTTGATTATTATAGTTATAAACTGTATAACCACTGTCGTTGTAATACATATTGGCAAAACCATCTGATAGAACAATAACAACCTTCTTGGCATTTGGTCTTGCACTATCTATCAATTGATTAGCAATACGAATACCCGCGCTAATATTGGTTCCTGTACCGATTCCTGATTCAGTCCCTATTGATTGACCACCAGCAATTCTCATATTACTGACTGCAGTCTTTGAACCACTAGCATCGTTATTCCAATTTAAAATTGTTTCCGCATCATCCCATGGGGATACACCATCATAAAATGCTGTTCTCTCTTCATACGGCCAATACCGATACCCCCACTCCCATTTTCGGTAGTAGGAATTCCATGCTTGTTCCGCAAACTTATTATCAATCTTTCCACCAAAACCTACCATGGATAACCGATTATTTGAATTGGATAAAATCGTATCAATTAATCCCTGACGATTTCGAGTTCCTTTAAGGGTATTTTAAAGCATCCAATCTTGTAATTGTTCGGCCAGTAGAAGAAGGAACATCTCTCTTGCTCATACTTCCAGATAAGTCTGCTACAAGTACGACATCTAAAGGATCTGACTGTATCTCAGCACCAAGAGCAGACGTGATATCCAATGACAACTCATACTTGTCATCCTGTCCTGATATCGGAGTAATCGTTTTATGAAGAGTTGTCTGAGGTTCTGTAGTAGAATCTGCATTTAACAGACTTATCGGAGCACACAAAAAGAGAATAGCTAACAGTGTAACTAAACGGCGCGCAATAATTTGAACTTTCTTAAAATCGAAGCGAATGTTCATTTTATTCTCCTTAACTAGAATGTACTAATATTGTTACTATATCAATCTAGGACATTTACAAGATAATTGTACAATAAAGTTCACGCAGTGTCAATTAATATGATTAATTTTATATTATGTTAATTAATAAAAAAGTATGATTCTTCTTTGTCTTTCAAACTATTCTATGGTAAAATGAAAAAAGAATAAAAGAATTTCATAAAAATACAAATGCATATATTTTTATTCTAAAAAAATCCAATTATATATATGAAAATCTTTTGAATTTAAATTATTATATTTTTTTCAAAAATTCATGAGATTTCCTAAATCATATTTTCCCGAAGTTTTGTATTCCATTTTATGATAAAAAAAGGAGTTTTTATGTCTTATCCGAACCTTTTGGAACGTTTTCTGACCTATGTCAAGGTCAATACGCGTTCTGATGAACACTCTACTACTACTCCAAGTACGCAAAGCCAGGTAGATTTTGCGACCAATGTTCTTATTCCTGAAATGAAACGTGTCGGTCTGCAAAATGTTTACTACCTTCCAAATGGTTTTGCTATTGGGACCTTACCAGCAAACGATCCCAGCCTGACACGTAAGATTGGATTTATCTCCCACATGGATACAGCTGACTTTAATGCTGAGGGAGTTAATCCGCAAGTCATCGAAAACTACGATGGTGGAGCTATCGACTTAGGTGATTCTGGCTTTAAACTAGATCCTACTGATTTCAAGAGCCTTGAAAAATATCCAGGTCAAACGCTTATCACAACAGATGGTACGACCTTGCTAGGTGCTGATGACAAGTCAGGGATTGCTGAGATTATGACTGCTATTGAATATCTGACTGCTCATCCCGAAATCAAACACTGTGAGATTCGAGTTGGTTTTGGTCCAGATGAAGAAATCGGTGTTGGAGCTAACAAGTTTGATGCTGATGACTTTGACGTTGACTTTGCCTATACTGTTGATGGTGGTCCGCTAGGAGAACTTCAGTACGAGACTTTCTCAGCAGCAGCTGCTGAACTCCATTTCCAAGGGCGCAATGTCCACCCTGGTACTGCTAAAAGACAGATGGTCAATGCCCTTCAGCTAGCGATTGATTTTCATAATCAACTTCCAGAGAATGACAGACCTGAACTGACAGATGGTTATCAAGGTTTCTATCATCTTATGGATGTGACAGGTAGTGTCGAGGAGGCGCGTGCAAGCTACATCATTCGTGACTTTGAAAAGGATTCCTTTGAAGCTCGTAAAGCAGCTATGCAGTCTATTGCTGATAAGATGAATCAAGAGCTTGGGAATGATCGCGTTAGCTTGACTCTGACAGACCAGTACTACAATATGAAGGAAGTCATTGAGAAAGACATGACGCCTGTTACCATTGCTAAGGCTGTTATGGAAGATTTAGGTATCACGCCAATTATCGAACCAATCCGTGGTGGAACAGATGGGTCTAAGATTTCCTTTATGGGTATCCCAACTCCAAATATCTTTGCTGGTGGTGAAAACATGCATGGACGTTTTGAATACGTCAGCCTTCAGACTATGGAGCGTGCGGTGGACACCATCATTGGCATTGTATCTTATAAAGACTAAAAAAGACGAGGTAGCTCAGCTACTTCGCCTTTCTTTTTATTAGTTTGATTGAGCACTTGGCTCAGACTCACTTTGCGCTTGCTTTTCTGTTGGTTTAGAAGTAGCTGTTTCACTGTCTTTCTCAGACTTAGATTGGCTGCCAGTTTCACTTGCTTTTGAACGAAGTTCTTGGTTCAAGCTAATGATCTCTTTAGCTAGAGTGAGGAGACCTTCTTTATCACTGCTTTTGGCTGCAAGTTGATCAAATAGGGCATCAACACGTTCAAAGTCTGCATCGGTTCCTTTGTTATCCTCTAAGTACTTGTGAAGAGAGAGCAAGACATTATAGAGTTTTTGGTAGATGATCACCGTTTGTGGATCTTGTTCCGCTTCTTTTTTCTCTCGTTGGATAGTCGCTGCAATACGATTTAAAAGATCCTCAAGTTGTGTTTTAGCTTCGTCAAGGTCTGCATTTTCCTTTTCAGTAGCCGCTTTGATATTAGCTGCTTCTTCAGCTAGGGATTGTTTGACCCCGTCTTCTTTGACACGCGCTAGGAGTTGAGCAGCTTTTGTTAGAAGAGCATCCACTTCTTCCTTCTTAACATGGCTAACCCGCTCTTCTGGCATAAAATCACCGTAGAGTTCTTTTAAGAATTCATAGATGGCAGTCTTAGCAGTTTGACTATCTACTTTTTCCGTATCTAGAATAGTCTTACCAGCTTTTGTAGAAACTGGTTCTTCTTTGAGAGCTTCTTCTACTTCTAGCTTAGTTTGGTAAATAGTTGGGAATAGCTTGTTCAAGTCGGTTGCTTTGAGGAAAGATTGTGACTGGTATAGTTCCCATGTCAACTTGGCAACACGGTTCCGAAGTTCTTCTCTCAAACGGCCATCAGATACATGTTCATAGAAATACTTGATGTACTCTACTGTTGTAACCCCTGTTCGATCTCGGAAATCTTGCAAGGCCTGCAGTTTCGCTTCAATCGCATCCAACTCTGTCTCATCCTGTGCTAGTTTTGCTTCCTGCAAATGTACCAAAAGATCTTTCTTAGGCAAGCCATAAGTATCTGTATCCAATGTATTGATCTTATCTACTAGGGCTTGGTACTTCTTATCTAAAGGTGAAGTTTCAACCGGTGCCACACTTTGATCCACATGGATATACTGTTTATCAAAGAGATCCAAGGCTGCTAGATATCCAGCAGTTGAGTTTGTTGCCAGTTTTTTCATATTTTCGGTGAACTGCCCCAAAGCAAGTTCAACACGTCTCTGCATGATTGGCTGGTCTTTGTAGAGATTTCTGCTATCTGCTAACAGTTGATCCACCTTGGATAGAACTGTTTGTTCATCAAATGCTCCAGGTTGATAGGTCGATTGTAGGGCTGGAATCTTGTTTTTCAAAGCTACTTCATAGCCCTTAGTTTGAACCTTGATGTAGTGATTGTGGTCTCCGTGAGGAATCACAAAACTACCACTTTCTACCTGTAAACTATAAGGAGATACCCCATCACGTAGAGCAGTCGTATACAGTTCATTTAGGAAATCCAGTTCTGGGTTCCCAGTTTGGAGAGGAATACGAACATGTTCTTTTCGAACAGCATAGGGATGGATATGGGTTGGATCATAGGCTTGATCCGGATTTCCAAAGACAAAGAATCCATTTGAAATGCGAATCGCTTCGAGCGGAACCCCGTAGGTCTGTGAGATATACTTGATTTTTCTTCATCGCTAGCATCTCTTGAGAAACTTTCCACAGTCTTTGCAAGTGGTTGAACGTGCTGCGGCTGATGATTTTCTTTCAAGTGATCTTGGGCAGCTTTGATTTGTGCTGCAGTCAAGTCCTTCTTAAAGAAATAATGAGCGTGGTCTCCGTGAGATACTACAAACCCTTGCTCATCCTCACTAATGACGCGGTCTGTTGCAAAACCATGATCATGTTCTTCACCGTGGTGGTGGTCATGCTCCTCTCCATCATGGTCATGATCTTCGTGGTTGGTATCCTGACTTCCATGGTCACCGTCTTGGTCATGAGGATGATCTGGTTGAGCTGGATGTTCTGCTGGTTTGCTTGGATTTTCCAAAGGAGCTGGTTTCCCACTGTCGCTAGATAAAGGAATCATTCGCGCAATCTTTTCTTCCAAGGCAGAAAGCTTTGTATATGGGATGAAATGATAGTGATTTCCGTGTGGAATCGCTACGCCACTTGGCGTTCTACTTGAAATCTTAGCAGGGTCAAAAATCAAGCCATCTGATTCTGCATAACGTTGAGTACGTGGAAGTGCATAGAGCTGTTGCAATAGAGTCTGCAAGCTCTCTTCTGTATTGCTTGGTGTTTCAGTTTGTTCACTAGAATTAGTGGTTTGACTGGTTCCATTTTGACTTGGACGATAGTCCGTTACAGTCGTTTGTTTTCTAGTTCCAGATAGGTAGGCTTGAGCAGCTGCTAATTCGCTAGCAGACAAGGAACTCTTTGGAATGTAGTGGTAATGTCCACCGTGAGGAACAATATAAGCATCACCAGTATCTTCTATAATATCAGATGGATTAAAGATGTATCCATCATCGGTAGTATAGCGTCCTTGTGATCGCGCAAGTGTCACTGCACTGTTAGAAGTTGGTGCATCGTGAGTATGACCTTGTTTTTGGCGTTCAATTTCGTCCTTCGTCCGAACGTTATCTGCATGTGCTGTATCCTTAAGGTAAACATAATACTTGCCATCAACCTTGATAATGTAGCCACCTTTGATTTCGTTGACAATGTCAGCATCTTTCAGTTGATAATTGGCATCTTTCATCAACAGTTCTTCGCTGAAAATCGCGTCAAAAGGAACTTTACCATTGTAATAATGGAAGTGATCACCGTGTGAAGTCACATAACCTTGATCGGTGATTTTCACAACAATTTGTTCAGCCTGAATGTCTTCTTTTTTGCTAACTTGATCTGGTGTCTGATTCTCTGTTTTTGAGAGTCTTGCTTCCCGTCGACATAAGACACACGGTTATTATCTTTGTTTCCTTCTACCTGGTGTTGGTTCAATGCATAGATGCAAAGACTTAGGGAAAGGACAAGAGCCGATCCTGCTACAAGATATTTCTTCTTCATTTTCATCATCTCCTCATTTTAATTCTTCTGCAAGAACATTCATGTTTTCTTCTAGATTTTCTAAGTAAGTTTTGTCATTTTCAGGATCTGCTTCTAAAGGATTGAGTGTCTTTAGGCTAACTCCTGTTGATTTGACCAAGGTCTCAGCGACTTTAGAAGAAGCATTGCTCTCAGTAAAGATGGTTTTAACCTTATAGGTTTTAACAAATTCCTGAATTTCTGTTAGTTGTCTTGGACTTGGTTCTTGTTCAGGAGAGATACCTGCTATACCAAGTTGTTTCAAACCAAAGCGTTTAGCGAGATAAGAAAAGGCTGTGTGTTGCGTAACAAAAGTCTTTTGACTCGCTTTTTCAAAAATAGGCTGGTACTTCTTAGTCAATTCTTGGGCTTTAGCGATAAAGTTTTTAGCATTCTTTTGATACGTTTCCTTATTAGCACTATCAATCTCCGAAAGTTTGTCAGCGATAATCTGAGCTTCTTCACCTGCTTTTTCTGGATCTAACCAAGTGTGAGGGTCGTAGAGTGTTTTTTCATCGATGCCGTCACCAGCTTCAACATCTTCCAAACCTGGTACACGCTCCAAGGTCATTCCTTCAGAAGCTTCTAAAACCTTAACTTTTGAGTTTTTCAAGTTAGGATCCAGACTTCCAGCCCAAGATTCGAGCGTATGAGAATGGTAGACAAAGACATCCGCGTCATAGATAGCAGCAATGTCATTTGCTGACGGTTCAAAGGAGTGAATCCCACTACTTGACTGAATCATCCGTACGTCATTCAAGTCACCTGATACCTCTTTGACCATGGCATAGATTGGGTAAAAACTTGTTACAATCTTCATTCCTTTTGCTTCTTGTTTTTCTTTTTGACTACATGCTCCTAAAACAAGAACCAAGAGACCTACCACTAATAATAGAAATATTCTTTTTTTCATTGTTACTCCTTAACTAGTATTTAACCATTTAATTAACTAGTAAATAGTTTATCTTTATTTACACTATATGTCAAGATATTTTACATATTTTCATGAAAAAAATGAGAACTAGAACTTACATTCTGTTCTCATTTTCGATTTTAACTTTTCTAGATCTCCTATCCTGTTTTTAGGATCTAGAAAATGCTTCTACCTTTACTTGCTCTCCTTTAATAAAGCCAACAACTTTTCAGCATCAGCCATAATGGTATTGTTATCCTGAGCACCAAATAGCAGGTTATTTTTTAAGCCAGTGAGAGTTTCTTTGGCATTGGACTTGATAATGGGGTCTTGGATCTTTGCAAGTAGCTCTTCAGCCTCTCTCAACTTCGCTTCAACCTTTTCAGTCTCGACCTGAGGTTCTTCTGGTTCCTCTGGTGATTCTTCTTCCGGCTCCTCAGTTGGTTTTGGAGATTCTGGTTTCTCACTTTGAGGCTTCTCTTCGCGTGGCTTTCTTCCTCAGGTTTGTCTGTCCGAGGTTTCTCCTCTGATGGTTTTTCCGTTTGATTGGTATCAGCTTGACCATTTTGGTTTCTTTGAACATGATCACTTGCATTGCCCCAACCACTATCTGAATGCGGACGTTCGTTTGGATGTTCAACATAGTACTTCACAGTCGCAAAGAGATCCTCTAAAGTATACCCCTTAGGCGCCTCATAAAGACCTTCGTCAAACCACTCAAATTTGATGTTATGGTAATGGTCATAATGAGGAATAATCAAACTTCCGTTTTTGACTTCCACAGTATGTTGGAGATTGTAAGGCATACGATCAAGTGGCACCTTCTTAGCTGCTTTCACGCGATTGTAGATAGCTTCTGCTCCTTTAGCCTCCGTATTTCCTGAATCCTGATGGTCATTCGAAGGAGGTGTCAAACCTTTCTCTTTAGCATAAGCCTGGGCTGCCGCTCTTTCGGCTTTAGACAAACTATCTTTCTTAATCCAATGACTGTGGGACATATGCGGAGTTACATAGGCATCCCCCTCATCACTGGTGATATCACGAGGGTCAAAGATATAGCCATCTTCTGTTGTATACTTGCCTGCCAACTTGGCTACTTGAATCTCATCATCTGTATAAGCAATTTGCGCATTTGGTTTTCCTAAACGTTCTGGATGACGAATCGGTGCTAAGAAGGCAAGAATATCATCCACTAAGTTGACTTTATCACTTGAGACATCATTGAGACGTTCTAACAGTTTATCCAAAGCTTCAAAATCAGCTTGGCGCCCTTTATTATCAAGTAAATCTTGATGAACTCTTGCTAGTAAGTCATAAGCCTTATTGTAAAATTCTCGGTCTCTAGATGGAAGGTTGGTTTTCTTAGATCCAAGCTTATGAGTTAAACTTTCTTGCTTGGCTAGTTTACTATCAATGGCTGCCGCTGTTTCTGCGGAAAGTTCCTTGGCTGGGATATAACGAGAAACTCCATTCTCTTCAAAGACATAACCATCAGCTACTTTTCGAACCGCTTGTTTGACCAGTTTTTCATCAATTGGATTGCTTGGAGCTGGTTGCGGACTTGGACTAGGTTCTGGAGTCGGCTGTGGACTTGGTTCTTCCGGTTTTGAATCCGGTAGCCAATGGTTCGAACGATAACGAAGAGGAATAATACGAGAGATTCGTTCTTCCAATTCAGACATCTGTTCATAAGGGATAAAGTGGTAATGGTTACCATGAGGGACAGCTACACCTCTGGCTGTGCGACTTGTGATTTGCGCTGGGTCGAAAACAAGGCCATCAGATTCCACATGTCGTTGGCTGAGCGGTAAGGAATAAGCTGTTTCAAGAGACTATCAATGTCATCACTTTGACTTGCTTGGTTATCGTCGCTACTGTTGTTAGCTGTGTTCGTGTTCGTATAGCTGTTGTTTTGATTGTTATAGCTGTTGCCTTGATTATTATAGGATGGAGTCCATCTATCTACATCGCTGCTAGCACTGTTGTTATTGGTACGGCGATAAGTAGGCGCCTTTGATTGGCCACTTCTACCAGATAGAAAGGCTTCTGCTGCAGCCAATTCGCTGGCTGATAACTCGCTCTTAGGAATGTAATGGTAATGGTCGCCATGAGGAACGATATAAGCATCACCAGTATCTTCAATGATATCGGATGCATTAAAGATGTAACCATCATCTGTGGTGTAGCGTCCCTGTGAACGTGCCAAGGCTACCGCACCATCGTTTGCTGAAGTCCCTCTTTCACGATGCTGACTATGTTCTTGTTTTTGCCGATTGATTTCTTCTTTCGTACGGACATTATCCGCATGGGATGCGTCCTTAAGGTAAACATAGTATTTTCCATCTACCTTGATCACATAACCGCCCTTGATTTCACTGACAATATCCTCGTCCTTGAGCTGGTAGTTTGGATCATTCATCAGCAACTCTTCACTGATGATAGCGTCATAAGGGACCTTGCCATTATAGTAATGATAGTGGTCGCCGTGCGAAGTAACATATCCTTGGTCTGTTATCTTGATGACGATTTGCTCCGCATTGATGCCTTCTTTCTTGCTAACCTCATCAGGAGTCAGATTCTCCGTTTTTGCGCCGCTTGTTTTCCATCTATATAGGAAACACGATTATTTTCTTTGACTGTTCTAGCTTGATACAGTCCCAACTCGTAAGAGCAAACACTTAAAATTAAAGCTGCCGCAGAACCAGCAAGGTATTTTTTATTAATTTTCATTGAAACTCACTTTCTTTTTGATATTTTTAGTTACAATTCATTTCTAAATTGCAGAAACTCCTCTCTATTACTTAACTGGTTAATAGTTTACTCCTAAATTTGCAACTTGTCAAGAATTTTATGAACCAGTTAAGTATTTTTTATTCTTCACCGCTACTTTCTCTAGAATGGAGTTTATATAAGAAAGATTTTCTTGAAAGTTCTTAAAAAAAATCCCTGCAACTGGGTTGCAAGGACTTTTCGATTAATCAAAATTAACGTATTCTTTGAAGTTCAAGAACTTCTTCCATTGTTGAGCATTCTGTAAGGGCACGATTTGCGTACTCTTCCATCTTAGCTGTATCGAGTTTCTTCATCAAGCTACGTGTACGAAGTACAGATGTTGCTGACATAGAGAACTCATCCAAGCCCATTCCGACAAGAAGTGGAACAGCCTGTTGGTCACCAGCCATCTCACCACACATACCTGCCCATTTACCTTCAGCGTGAGCTGCTTTGATAACGTTGTTAATCAAACGAAGGATTGATGGGTTGTATGGTTGGTAAAGGTATGAAACTTGTTCGTTCATACGGTCTGCTGCCATTGTGTATTGGATCAAGTCGTTTGTACCAATTGAGAAGAAGTCAACTTCTTTAGCAAATTGGTCTGCAAGCATTGCTGCTGCTGGGATTTCGATCATGATACCAACTTGGATATTATCCGCAACTGCAACACCTTCAGCAAGAAGGTTCGCTTTTTCTTCGTCAAAGACTGCTTTCGCTGCACGGAATTCTTTCAAGAGCGCAACCATTGGGAACATGATACGCAATTGACCGTGAACAGACGCACGAAGAAGGGCACGGATTTGTGTGCGGAACATAGCATCTCCAGTCTCAGAGATAGAGATACGAAGGGCACGGAATCCAAGGAATGGGTTCATTTCGTGAGGCATATCGAAGTAAGGAAGCTCCTTATCTCCACCGATATCCATTGTACGAACGACAACAGGTTTACCGTTCATTCCTTCAAGTACAGCCTTGTAAGCTTCGTACTGCTCGTCTTCTGTTGGGAAGTCTTGAGAATCCATGTACAAGAACTCTGTACGGTAAAGACCAACAGCTTCAGCACCGTTGTCATTAACACCTTCAACGTCTTTTGGAGTACCGATGTTGGCAGCCAATTCAAAGTGTTTGCCATCAGCAGTTACTGTTTGTGCATCTTTCAAGAGAGCCCATTCAGCTTTTTGTTTCGCATAAGCTTCACCAGCAGCCTTGAATTCAGCTGCTTGCTCATCAGTTGGGTTGATAATAACCTCACCAGTGATACCGTTAACGGCAAGAATGTCACCGTCTTTAACGATTTCAGTGATGTTGTTTGTACCCAATACTGCTGCAATTTCAAGCGTACGCGCCATGATAGCTGAGTGGCTTGTACGTCCACCAATGTTTGTTACAAAAGCTTTTACAAAGTTTTTGTCCAATTGAGCTGTATCTGAAGGAGTCAAGTCATGCGCAATCACAATTACTTCTTCATTGATAGAAGCTGGGTTTGGTAATTTTTTACCAAGGAGGTTTGCCAATACACGTTTTGTCACGTCGCGGATATCCGCTGCGCGTTCTTGCATGTATGGGTTGTCTTCCATGCCTTCAAAGATAGTGATAAACATGTCTGTTACTTCTTTCAGACCCGCTTCTGCATTCACTTTCTTCGCACGGATTGTTTCCTTGATTTGGCTGATCATTTCTGGGTCAGCAAGAACCATTAAGTGAGCGTCAAAAACTTGAGCAGCTTCTTCACCGAGCGTACCTACTGCTTTCTCGCGAATAACAGAAAGCTCGTCTTGTGATGCCTGTAGAGCGGCATCAAGGCGAGCTTCTTCTGCGTTTGTATCTTCGACTGTAATAGTCTCAAATGACAAATCCGGTTGAACGAGTAGATATGCTTTTGCAACTGCAACACCATCAGATGCTGCGATTCCTTTAAGCATTTCTGTCATTTTCCTTATGCCAATCCTTCTTTTTCCATAGTTTCAGTGATAGCAGCGATTGCGTCGTCAGCATCTGCACCTTCAGCTGAAATTGTAACGTCAGCACCTTGGCCAACACCAAGACTCATAACACCCATGATAGATTTAAGGTTTACTGATTTACCTTTGTATTCAAGAGTGATATCTGAAGCAAATTTGCTAGCTGTTTGAACCAACAATGTTGCTGGACGTGCGTGAATACCTGTTTCTGCCACTACGTGGAAATCTTTAGAAGCCATAGTTTGACTCTCCTTTAGTTATTTCTTTTTTGGATTATATGTGATAACCCTTACAAGACTGTATTATATCACCTTCTAGATTATTTTTCAAGTGTTTTATGGACTTTCTTCTATTTCCTTTCAGATAACTTGCTGAAAATCTTCTATTTATCTTACCAATATACAGTATATAGTTTTTTTGTTTTGATAAACTTTGATAGTTCAATGAAAAACCAATTTTACACTCTGACAAAACACTATATCTTGTGCTTTGTTTTTGAAACTGTAACTTTTTAGCACAAGATTTAGTTTAAAAAGTTTGACAAAGTTTTTTTTTCTGATATACTAAGAAAGTAATCTATTTTGAAAGAGGAGTTACGAAAATGGTAACCGTTTATTCTAAAAACAACTGTGTCCAATGTAAGATGACCAAGCGTTTCTTGGACAGCAACAATGTCGCTTATCGTGAGATCAATCTCGACGAGCAACCAGAGTACATCGATCAAGTTAAAGAGCTCGGTTTCAGCGCTGCTCCTGTTATCCAAACACCAACTGAAGTCTTTTCAGGCTTCCAACCAGGAAAACTGAAACAATTAGCATAATCTTAGTACATCATCCAGAAGAGATTGCTTCTAGGGCTAACTTAGAGGCCTTTCTTTTGTAATTAGATAAAGGAAATTTTATGGGATTAAAACATCTTGAGGACGTAACTTACTTCCGTCTCAATAACGAAATCAACCGTCCTGTCAATGGACAAATCATGCTTCATAAAGATAAGGAAGCCTTGGATGCCTTCTTTAAAGAAAATGTGGTTCCAAATACAATGGTTTTTGATTCAATTACTGATAAAATCAACTACCTCATTGAACACAACTACATTGAAACTGCATTTCTTAAGAAATACCGTCCAGAGTTTTTGGAAGAATTGCATCAATTTATCAAGGATCAAAACTTCCAATTCAAATCATTCATGGCTGCCTATAAGTTTTACAACCAATATGCCTTGAAGACTAATGACGGTGAATACTACCTTGAAAGTATGGAAGACCGTGTCTTCTTTAATGCCCTTTATTTTGCTGACGGGAACGAAGCGATTGCGACTGATATTGCCAATGAAATCATCCACCAACGCTATCAACCAGCTACTCCTTCCTTTGAACGCAGGTCGTGCTCGTCGTGGGGAGTTGGTATCTTGTTTCTTGATTCAAGTAACGGATGATATGAACTCTATCGGACGTTCTATCAACTCAGCTCTTCAACTTTCACGTATCGGTGGTGGTGTAGGTATTACTCTAAGCAACCTTCGTGAAGCTGGCGCACCTATCAAAGGTTATGAAGGAGCAGCTTCTGGTGTCGTACCAGTTATGAAACTCTTCGAAGACAGTTTCTCTTACTCTAACCAATTGGGTCAGCGTCAAGGTGCTGGGGTTGTCTACCTCAATGTCTTTCACCCAGATATCATCGCTTTCCTTTCCACTAAGAAAGAAAATGCCGATGAAAAAGTTCGTGTTAAGACTCTTTCACTCGGTGTTGTAGTACCCGATAAGTTCTACGAATTGGCTCGTAAAAATGAAGAAATGTACCTCTTCAGCCCGTACTCTGTAGAACTTGAGTATGGTGTGCCATTCAACTACATCGACATCACTGAAAAATACGATGAATTAGTCGCAAATCCAAATATCCGCAAGACAAATCAAGGCGCGTGATTTGGAAACTGAAATCTCTAAATTGCAACAAGAATCTGGTTACCCTTATGTCGTCAACATTGATACAGCTAACCGTGCAAACCCGGTTGATGGTAAGATTATCATGAGTAACTTGTGTTCTGAGATTCTTCAAGTTCAAGAACCAAGCTTGATTAACGATGCTCAAGAATTCCTTCAAATGGGAACAGACGTTTCATGTAACCTTGGATCAACCAACGTGGTCAACATGATGACTTCACCTGACTTTGGTCGTTCTATCCGTGCGATGGTTCGTGCTTTGACTTTCGTTACAGATAGTTCACACATCGTAGCTGTCCCTACTATCGACCACGGAAACAGTTTAGCTCACACCTTTGGTCTTGGTGCTATGGGGCTTCATAGCTACCTTGCCCAACAACTGATTGAGTACGGATCACATGAGTCAATTGAATTTACAAGCATCTACTTTATGCTTATGAACTACTGGACCTTGGTAGAATCTAATAACATAGCGCGTGAACGTGGTATCACCTTCCACAACTTTGAAAAATCAGACTATGCTAACGGAAGCTACTTCGACAAGTACGTGACAGGCGAATTTGTTCCAAAATCAGACCGTGTTAAAGAACTCTTCAAAGATGTCTTTATTCCAAGTGCTGCTGATTGGGCTGAACTTCGCGAAAAGGTTCAAGCAGATGGTCTTTATCACCAAAACCGCCTTGCTGTAGCTCCAAATGGTTCTATCAGTTACATCAACGATGTTTCTGCATCTATCCACCCGATTACGCAACGCATTGAAGAACGCCAAGAGAAGAAATCGGTAAAATCTACTATCCTGCTGCAGGTTTGTCAACAGATACTATCCCTTACTACACTTCTGCTTACGACATGGATATGCGTAAGGTGATTGATGTTTACGCTGCTGCGACTGAGCACGTGGACCAAGGGCTTTCACTCACCCTCTTCATGCGTAGCGACATTCCAAAAGGTCTTTACGAATGGAAGAAAGAAAACAAACAAACGACACGTGACCTATCTATCCTTCGTAACTATGCCTTTAACAAGGGTATCAAGTCTATCTACTACGTCCGTACCTTTACAGACGATGGTGGAGAAGTCGGTGCTAACCAATGTGAAAGCTGTGTGATTTAATTTTTATCTGAGGCAGCCACGTTTTCTCAGACTACTGATTAAGTTAACCGCCAGACAAAACTTGATAAGTATCTTAAATACTATGAAAAACTAAAAAGTCGGGTTTCCGACTTTTTGTGCGATACTCTTCTCAGACTATGATAAAATAGAGATGATTCGGCAATCGCATTATTACATACAGAAAGAGATTTCAAATGGAAACTTACTACAAAGCCATTAACTGGAATGCCATCGAAGATGTCATCGACAAATCAACTTGGGAAAAGCTGACAGAGCAATTCTGGCTCGATACGCGTATCCCCTTGTCAAATGACCTAGACGACTGGAGAAAACTATCAAACAAAGAAAAAGACTTAGTAGGAAAAGTCTTTGGTGGTTTGACCCTTTTGGATACCATGCAATCTGAAACAGGAGTTCAGGCGCTTCGCTCAGACATCCGTACACCGCATGAGGAAGCTGTTTTCAACAACATCCAGTTTATGGAATCTGTTCACGCAAAATCTTACTCTTCTATCTTTTTCAACCTTGAATACCAAGGCTGAAATTGAAGAAATCTTTGAATGGACCAACACTAATCCCTACCTACAAAGAAAAAGCAGAAATTATCAATGAAATCTACCTCAATGGTAGCCCACTAGAAAAAGAAAGTTGCCAGTGTCTTCCTTGAAACCTTCCTCTTCTACTCTGGTTTCTTCACCCCCCTCTACTATCTCGGTAACAACAAATTGGCCAACGTTGCGGAAATCATCAAACTGATCATTCGTGATGAGTCTGTTCACGGAACTTACATTGGTTACAAATTCCAACTTGGTTTCAATGAATTACCTGAAGAAGAGCAAGAAAAGCTCAAAGAGTGGATGTACGACCTGCTCTATACCCTCTATGAGAACGAAGAAGGTTATACAGAAAGTCTCTATGACGGTGTTGGTTGGACCGAAGAAGTTAAAACCTTCCTTCGTTACAATGCCAATAAGGCTCTTATGAACCTAGGACAAGATCCACTCTTCCCAGATTCAGCTGATGATGTCAACCCAATCGTTATGAACGGTATTTCAACAGGAACTTCTAACCACGACTTCTTCTCTCAAGTCGGAAATGGTTACCTCCTTGGTGAAGTTGAAGCCATGCAAGACGAGGATTACAACTACGGTTTGGACTAATTTGACCAATCATTCAAAATATCATGGTTTGTTTAAAACAACCATGATATTTTTGTTTTTGTTTTATTTTGTTTTTTTCTATTTGATTGATTGAGCGTTTTATGGTAAGATAATAATAGTAGAAATCGAGGTGATAAGGATGCTAAAGCAAGAAAAACTAGATAGTATTCTAGAAGCAGTAAACACAAAAGGCACTATTACTGTAAAAGAGATTATGGAGAGTCTTGATGTGTCAGATATGACAGCTCGCCGCTATTTACAAGAACTAGCAGACAAGGATTTGCTGGTCCGTGTGCATGGTGGCGCTGAAAAACTTCGTACAGGTTCTCTCTTAAACAACGAACGCTCAAATGTTGAAAAACAAGGCTTGCAGATTGCTGAAAAACAAGAAATTAGCCGTTTTGCCGGCCATTTGATTGACGAAGGTGAAACTATTTTCATCGGGCCAGGAACAACCTTAGAATGTTTTGCTCGTGAGCTCCCAATTGATAATATTCGTGTTGTAACAAACAGTCTTCCTGTTTTTCTCATCCTAAACGAACGAAAACTAACAGATTTAATCTTGATTGGTGGAAATTATCGCTCTATCACTGGAGCTTTTGTGGGAACACTTACCCTGCAGGATTTAGCCAATCTTCAGTTTTCTAAAGCTTTTGTAAGCTGTAATGGTATTAAGGATAAGGCAATTGCTACTTTCAGTGAGGAAGAGGGCGAAGTACAACGAATCGCCTTGAACAATGCCAATAAAAAATACTTACTGGCAGACCACAGCAAGTTTAATAAGTTTGATTTTTACACTTTCTACAATATCTCAGAGATTGATACCATCGTTTCAGATTCCAAACTGAGTCAGGAAACATTTGAAGATCTATCGAAACAAACAACCATTCTTTTATCAAAACCATAAAAATTCCCCTGCCTTTTGGCGGGGAATTTTTGTTGAATTTTAATCAATAAGTTGTGTCTCAGCTAGATTCTTGTACCAGTGAGCTGATTTCTTTGGATAACGCTCCTGGGTTTCAAAATCAACATAGAAGAGGCCATAACGCTTTTCATAGCCATTTGACCAAGAAAAGACATCCATCAGCGACCAGATAAAGTAGCCTTTGACATTGGCTCCATCAGAGATTGCATCTGAAATCACTTCCATATGTTTCTTAACATAATCAATCCGCCCATCATCGTAGACTGTCCCATCCACAAACTCATCTTTGTATCCGAGACCATTCTCTGTGATGTAGATTTTTTTGTAATTTGGGTAATCTTTCTTCACGCGCATGATTTGATCATACAAACCTTGAGGATAGATAATCCAGTCCCAGTCCGTACGTGGGACATAGTCAGGCGCCACTCGCCGTCCAACTCCCTTAATCTGATATTTAGAACTTCCTTTTTCACCTTTTCCATTGTGGATGATTTCCGTTTCTCCATCAAAGGCTTGCATCCAATCACTCATGTAGTAGTTAATTCCAAGGAAGTCGTTCAAGTCTTTTGCAGCTTCTAATGCATCGAAGTCTTCTTCACGCAGATCTAAGCTTCCACCATTGACGGATAAAATATGGTTGACGCCTTCCATGGTTTCTTCGGAATATCGTCCTAGATAAGTAGCGTCTAGGATAAACTTGTTATGGATAATATCTTCTAACTCAGCGGCACGGACATCTGCAGGATTTTCAGGATCCAGAGGATACTTGGTAGGCAGGGCGTGAACCACACCAATTTCCCCCTTGTAACCCTTATCCTTAAAAAGTTTTACTGCACGCGCATGCGACACCATCATATTGTGATGAGATTGAAAGACTTTGGCAAGATCATACTGAATACCTGGAGGGAATTTCCCAACCAAATACTGACCATCTCCTATCGGCCCAATTTCATTAAAGGTTGTCCAATAGTTTACTTCTGGGAATTCTTCAAAACAGAAAGCCGCGTAGTCTACAAAGTGTTCAATGTTTTCACGGTTTAAGAAGTCTCCATTTGAATGTAGAGCTTCTGGCGTATCAAAGTGATGAAGAGTTACAAAGGGCTCAACATGCCGTTTGTGGCACTCTGCAAATAGATTATGATAGAACTCAACTCCCTTGGCATTGACTTTCCCGTAACCAGTTGGAAAGATACGTGACCAAGCGATTGAAATACGGATACCATTGACACCATACTCTTCTGCTAGTTTGAGGTCAACTGGGTATTTGTGGTAGAAATCACTGGCTGGTTCAGCAGTATACCAGTAGTTATCTTTGAGGTATTTGTCCCAGGCGACTGGCCCTTTACCATCAGTATGTGTAGCACCTTCTGCTTGGTAGGCTGCTGTTGCCCCGCCAAAAATAAAGTCTTTTGGAAGTGTTTTTGTCATTTGATTCACCTTTCAAGAAATAGAAATGAGATGGGGGTATAGTTGGGAGGAGTTCCTCCATCTCACTTCTTCGCTATTTACATTTTATTCTTCGAACTGCGCTTGAACAAAGGCAAGAGCACCTTTTCCATCGCGAGTCAATTTAATGTATTGGCCACCTTCTGTCTTGGCAAGTTTGATACCAAGTTTGTCGGTTTCGGCCTTCATGTCTTCAAAGTTTGAAGCAACTTGAGGAGCAAGGATAACCAGATCAAACTCAGGCAACATTTCACGGTGAGCACCATAGCCACCAGCTGCTGCTTTAACAGGAACTTTGTACTCTGCAGCTGCCTTGTTTAGAGCATTTGCAAGGAGACCACTTGTACCTCCTCCTGCACAGAGAACGAGAACATTAGTTTCTTCTGTGATTGTGTTTTGCGCTTCTTCTACACCTGCTTTTTCAAGAATAGCATCCGCTTTGGCAGTATTGAAGTTTGCAGCTACTTTTTCTTTCAATTCATCATTGGCTTTACCAGAACGCTCTTCTTCAAGAATTTGTTCATCATAAACCTTGAGGAATGGATAGTAAATGGCTACGTCAACAAGGATTAACAAAGCAGCAAGAACAAAGGATAAGAATTGGAAGTTTGTACCGAGAACAATACCGAGCGGTCCTGGTGTTGTCCAAGGAAGGTTAGCAGTAAATGAGTTCATGCCAAGTGTCTCAATAAAGAATTTAAAGATCCATACGTTGGCAATTGGCGCAAAGATAAATGGAATAAAGAAAATCGGGTTCAAGACAAGTGGCGCACCAAACAGGATTGGTTCGTTTACTCCAAAGAATGTTGGAACAACAGACGCACGTCCGATTGCACGGTTACGTTTTGATTTTGTTAACCACATGAACATGAATGGAACAACCAGTGTCGCACCAGTACCACCCATGGTAACGATAAACATTTGTGTACCAGAAGTAAGGATCTTGTCTGCATGCATCCCTTGTTGGAGAAGATTCAAGTTGACTTCAGCATTTGCATAGGTAATCGCTGCGATTGCAGGTTCGACGATTGAAGGACCGTGGATACCAACAAACCAGAAGAAGGCAAAGGCACCAAAGATAATGGTAATACCTAGATAGCCATCTGCAGCTGAGAATAATGGTGCAAAGAATTTACCGATTGATTCAGCTACGCTTGCACCAACAAAATGACGAGCTAGTAAATCAAGAGCATAAAGAGAAACCACTGATAGAGTGAATGGAATCACATCTTTAAAGACTTGTGAGATATTTGGTGGAACTTCGTCAGGCATACGAATGGTAACGTTGTTCTTAACACAAACCTTATAGATTGCTACGGTAACAAAGGCAGCAAGAAAGGCCGAAAGCAAACCTTTTGTTCCAAGGAAACCTGTCGCAAAGCCACCTTCAATCGGATCAGCTGCCAACATCAACAAACCAACAATTGCTGCCAAAAGTGTTGACATATAGTTGATTTGGTTGGTTTTCTCCATGCTACGGTTTACTGAGTCGGTCAATGACTTAGCTGTTGTACCAGCTACCAAGAGAGCCAAAATTCCCATTGAATAGCTATAAGGTTTCATGAGGAGAGTGACAACATCATCAGACCATTTAAAGCCCCATGAGTTTGGTACAAAGGCAATCAAGATAAAGATACTTGAGAAGAGAATAACGGGCATACCAGCAATGAAACCATCACGAATGGCACGAAGATAAATATTACGAGATAGTTTTTCAAAGAAAGGTTTCCCTTTCTCGATAAATGCAATTAGTTTGTTCATTACTTAACTCCTCTCTTGTAGAGTTCGATTAAATGGTGCATCAAATCTTTTAACAAAATGGTAGTCATCAAGTGGTCTTGACCGTGCATCATGGTTACACTATAGGCCAAATCTTCACCAGCTGCCTCCTTAGTCAAAAGGCTTGTTTGCGCGTGGTGTGCCTCAGCGATGCAACCACCAGCTTCCTCTACTAAACTATCCGCTTTCGCAAAATCACCAACTTCAGCAGCCTTCAAGGCTTCCAATAGTTTTGAACGAGCATCGCCAGCATAGGCTACGATTTCAAAACCTAACAATGTTACTTCTTCTCTATTCATGATAGAATTCTCCTTATGTATTTTTAATTAAATTTTTATGACAATAAACGTTGGATATGTAGAACTAGATAAACTCGTTCACTTTTATACAAATCAAGACCCGTATGATGCGTAATCACATCATAGATCTTGGAGCCAATCTCGAACGCTTTTGGATAGGATTGTTTAATATGATCTTCCATATCCAGAAGTGATTGGTTATCATCTCTAGATCTGTCTAGATAATCCAAGAAATAATTCAAATGAATCATAAAACGATCATAGAAATGATTATTCTCTTTGGTTCGTTGAATTGCATAACCCTTTAGCACTTCTTCGACATTCCTGAGAATTTCTTTCCTCTTATCAATCGACTCAACCACTTGAACTTCATGCTCCCCTTCGGCATTGATGAAATGATAAGCGATCCGAATAATTTCATCCTCAGGGAAATGATCTGTCAACTTCTGACGATAGATTTCAAAGGCTTCCTTTGCGATTTGAAAAGCGACAGGATACTTAGTGGAAATATCTGGCAGATTACTATCCTTGTACCTTCCTTGTGCTAGAGCTTGGTAAGAGCAGTAAATATGATCTGTCAAGGTTACGTAGAGATACTCTTGAATCGGATAATGATATTTCTTTGATAGCTTATCAATAATCTCATAGGTCACTGTGATAAAATCAAGCGGAACATCTTTGAGCAGAGCCATAAAATTTTCTCTGGACTCTTCTGTCTTCATCCGAAAGATTTTCTCAACTTGATTTTCAGCAATCAAATCCCCCTTCTTTTTCCCAAATGCAATCCCCTTACCAATCACAATCACCTCTTCTCCTTTGTCATTTCTGACAAGCGAGACGTTGTGATTCATTGGGTTTAGAATTCGATACATGGCAACCTCCTTTTATCTCTTAAAGGTATATGAGTACAAAAAATGACCACAAATGAACTAGAAAATCCTTTGATTTCTAATCCACCTGTGATCATGCCTAATATTACTTAGTAACACTCACCTTATATTAACTTGTGATTTAAGTATAGCACAAGTAAGTTTTTTTGTAAACCTTTACATTCAACTTTTTTTTAAAATTTTTATTTAGATCAATGTTCCTAAGATTAGGGGGGAAAACTTATACACGTTCAGTCCATGAAGTCGCTGTGGTTTGAAGAACTTTGTTGAGTTCGTCAATGTTCTCAAATCCAGTTGTACGCAACCACTCACGAGCTGCTGCTTCACCGTCTTTGATGTAGGCTTCAACTGATCCAGCCCATGTAGCACGGCCACAAAGAACTCCGTTGAAGTTTGCGCCTGATTCATGAGCAAATACAAGAGTATCTTGGAAAAGTTTAGCTGATACACCCGCACTCAAGTAGATGTATGGCAAATTAGTTGCTTCGTCTTGTGCTTTGAAGAAGGCTGCTGCTTCTTCACGTGTATGCACAATTTCACCATCGCCAAAGCCTTCAACGTATTTAACATTGACTGGAACTTCCACTTTCAAGACATCAATGTTAAAGCGTGGGTCTGAGAAGACCTTCATGGCACCGATAACCTTGTGTGGTTTCACTTTTGCGTATTCTGCAGAACCTGCGTCAGCGATTTTTTCATCGTAAGCCAAGATTTCAAGGAAGAAAGGAATGTCTTCTGCCACACACTCAGAGCCGATACGTTCGATGTAGGCTTGTTTTTGTTGGTTGAGTTCGTCAGAACTGTCTACATCATAGTAAAGCAAGAATTTGACTGCATCCGCGCCTTGTTCCTTGATGCGTTTTGCAGACCAAACATCCAAGCAGTCAGGCAAGCGTTTGGTGCTTGTTGTGTCGTAGCCAGTTTTCTCATAAGCAAGGAGAAGACCAGCATTGGCATCAAGCGCTTTTGTAGCTGGAAGACCATACTCAGGGTCAAGAAGCATAGATGATGCGTATTTTGTCAATTCATCTGCAACCAAGACTTTGAGTTCTTCCATTTGAGCAACAGTCGGCTCTTCTGTTTGGTATTGAGCCATGAGGCGTTTCAAAGCACCACGTTGGTCAAAGGCAAGAGCGGAGATAATGCCATTTTCATCTGAAAGTTTTTCTAAGCGTGCACGTTTTTGTTCTGTTAAAGCCATTTTATACCTCTTTTACTATTAATTGATCATATAAAGCTTGATAGTTGGCCATATTGACATGACCTGTCATCTTTTCTTGGGCATTGAGCATACCAAGGACATTGGCCTTGATGAGGAGTTCTTGATCAGATTCCTTATGAAGAAGACCTGATGAAATCCCTGCAACAGTAGAATCTCCAGATCCGACAGGGTTCACTACCTGAATTCTTGGAATATCTACCTTGTAGAAAGTGTCCCCATGTTTTTGCAAAAAGCACCATTTGCACCAAGTGAAACAATTATCCACTCAATCCCTGCAAATAGAGGCTCTTGAAGAACTTCTTTTAATTCATCCAAATCCTCAGAAACTTCTTTCCCAAGAAGCTGAGACAATTCTTCGTTATTTGGTTTAATAACTGTTGGTTTTGTGTGGTGATTCAAGGACCGCCTGAAGAGCCGCACCTGAGCAGTCTAGAACAACTGGTTTCTCTGCTTTTATTAGCAAGCTTCACTAAGTTTGCATAATAGTCAACTGGAAGACCAACTGGAAGACTACCTGAAATGGCTACTACTTCTACAGTTTCAAGAAGATTCTCGAAATGAGCCAAGAAATCTTGCCCTTCTTGTTCTAGAACTTCAGGCCCTTTTTCAAGGATTTCTGTTTGATTGTCTCCGTGTAGAATAGCAATACAGTTACGAGTCTCTCCTTGAATGGAGAAGAAACGTTTCGTTACTTTATCATCGATATGCTCTACTAAAAACTCACCAAGTTTACCACCGACCAAACCAGTAGCAACAACAGAATCACCAAATTCTGAAAGAACTCGTGTAACATTGAGACCTTTACCACCAGCTGTCTTGGTCACGTCCACCACACGGTTGACAGTGTCAATTTTCAATTCATCCAGAGGATAAGAAATATCAATGGATGGATTCATTGTGACTGTTAAAATCATGCGTCACCTCTTAGTCGTGGTATTCACCGCGATCCCATTTTTCAAGGAATTCTGTAAAGAAGTTTGCATCTGCTTGATGAGCATTGTGAGTTTCAACGTGCTCAATTTTCGCAATCAATTTTTTATTTTCTTCTGATGGTTTGTATTCAGCATTGATGAAAGCTTCAATGATATCGCACATGAGCAATTCACCAGTGATTTTACCACCAAAACCAATAACGTTGGCGTTCAATTGTTCTTTTGCATAAAGAGCTGTTGTCATATCACGAACCAAGGCAGAACGAACTCCTGGAACCTTGTTGACAGCGTTGTTGATACCAACACCTGTACCACAGATACATACTCCAAGATCAGCTTGACCGCTTGTAACGGCTTCACCAACTTTTTTACCAAAGATTGGGTAGTGAGTACGTGTGTGGTCATAGGTACCAAAGTCGATGACTTCATATCCTTTTGATTTCAAAAATTCTGAAACCGCCATTTTTTCATCTGTTACGATGTGGTCACATCCAATTGCAATTCTCATTTTTAACTTACCTTTCTTACTGTAATCTAATTAGCACATTTTGTTCAACATATCAACACGAATTTGGTGACGGCCACCGTCGTATTTACCGTTAACAAATCCTTTAGCAATATTTTTAGCCAATTCATCACCAACAAGTTGTGCACCCATAGTGATCATACGTGAGTTGTTGTGGCCACGAGTCATATAAGCTGAACGTTCGTCAGATACTTCTGCAGCAACCATTCCTTTGATTTTAGTTGCAACCATGAATGGACCAGCTCCATAAGCATCAATCACGATACCAAGATTTTGTTCTTCTTTGTTTACTTCTGCAGCAACAGCAAGAGTCACATCAACAAAGTCTTGACCTTCAGCTGTAACATCCACAACGTGGAAGTTTTCTTTTTCCAAGAAGTCTTTCACAACTTCTTTCAATCTCAAACCTGCAGCATCTGCACCGATAACAATAGACATATTGTATACTCCTTTTTATTTTTCTAGGCTAGTAAAGACTTTTATAGTTAGCAGTTTACCTACAAAAGATTTTCTAGCAGTTTATTGACAAATTTGATTGAATGAGATGAATATCACCTTATCCAAGTCCAGGAAATCAAGTTCCTAGAAACAAACTTTCTCCTCGAAAGAGAATATAACAAGTGATTATTTGTTTGTTGCAAACATCATTTGTTGCTTACAAACATAATATACTCCTATTTTTATAAAAAGTCAACAGTAAATGTTTGTTTTTGTGGTTTTTTATCTAAAATATTTCAATATCAAAGCCAATTTGGTCTACTTGACCGGGTTCCAAGAGACAAACGTTTTTCTTATCTTCTAAATGATCTCCTTCTTCAAGAGATGTTGACAAGCCAGACCATGGTTCAAAAGCAATGAATGGTCCCTTATTCAAAGTTGACCAAATGACAAGATTTGAGAACTCTTGGAAGTGTACTTTTAATCCCTTCTCATGCTTACGAGAACGAAGGGCAATTGTTCTGGATTGCAACTCATCCAAAGTCACTGCATCTGTGCTAAACAAATCATAGCTAATGTCTAATTCTTTTTGCCCATCCAACCATGGACTTCTATCTTGGAAGTCTAACATGCCTGTTTCTGGGAAAGGACGTGGAACAGAGCAAGTCTCTTCTTTCTCAAACTCTAAATAGTAATCTTCATAAGTTTCGCCATCTAGCAGAGGACAATTAAAGCCTGGATGTCCACCAATAAAGTATGGCATGACCTTGCTGGTTTCTTTATTGAAAATCTTGTATTGAGTACGAACTGTCTTGCCAGTAACCTTATAAGTGATTTCAAGACGGAAATGATAAGGATAGTTTTGATAAGTATTCTCATCATCTTCGATAGCAAAGGTTACGCTGTTTTCTGTTTGATCAACTAATTCAAATTCTTTTTTACGGACCAAACCGTGACGAGGAATGTTTCCTTTCGTCTCCGTTCCATCTTCATGACTGTAGAAGGCTGTATCTTCTCTTAAAGAGCCGCAGATTGGAAAAAGTACTGGGGCTTGTCCACTCCAGTAAGTGGCATCACATTGCCACAAATACTCAATGCCTTCTCGGTCCTTGATTGACGACAAGGCGCCACCTAAGGTTTTAAACTGAACCGTTAACTGATCTGATTTGATTTCAATTACCATAATATTCTCCAACTATTTTTAGATTTTTATACGAAAAACTAGGTTGTCACTCCCAATGTAGGAAATTAACAACCTAGTTTTCACAATTTACATTTTATAGGAGCGAATTATTTAGCATTTGCTGCGTATTCTTCGTTACGTTTGATCATTTGTTTTCTATACCAAGCAAAGATACCTACATAGAATACAAGGAAGACTGCTGCACCAAGGATTGCTTTGATATCACCTGTTGTAGCATTACCGATTGCCCAACCAAATAGTTTCAATTGGTCCTTCAAGAGTTGAGTGAGTGATCAATTGAGTTTGGCTCACACCTTCTGGGAAGGCACCTACACCTTTAGCAAGTTCAGTTGCAAATGGAGCGATAAGAGTACCAGAAAGAAGGAAGAGAGGCAACAAGAGTGTTCCGAAGATAATCATACGGAGCAATTTACCACGTGTAACAACCAAGAGAGCTGGAGTCACACCCATAGCGATGATACCTGCAAGTGGCAAGATACCATTACCGACGTTTGAAAGAAGCACAGCTTCTACTAGCATGATTGGAGCAAGTACGTTAGCACAAGCCCAGATTTCAGCACGACCAGCGATGAAAGGCCAGTCAAGACCGATGTTGAATTTACGTCCTTGAAGACGTTTAGTAGCAACGTTTGTAATACCTTGTGAGAGTGGTTCTACGGCTGCGATGAACCATGATCCGATAAGTGAGAAGAGTTCCAAAGCTACACCGGCTGTCAAACCAAGAGACAACCAACCTTTAATAACAAGTTCCCATGAAGATGCATCTTCTACTCCAGCAACTGGGTGTGGAGTCCCCATCAAACCAATAACAATACCAAGGATGAAACCGATAAAGAATTTAGATCCCCAGAAACCGATTTTTTTGTTCAATTTTGCAGCGTCAAAGTCATATTTATCGAGACCAGGCAATACTTTATCAAAGATCTTATCCAAGACCATGATAACTGGGTTCATCATGTAGTTCATGTGAGTTGAAGTCATTGGTGATGAACTTGGTGCATTAAGAAGGTCGTCGAAAGTTGGTTTCATCAAATCAGAGTTGATGATTTTCAAAATACCTACAAGGACAACTGCTGCAGTTGCGATGAAGAGTGAAACCCCTTGGCTTACACCGTTGTTGTCTGCATACCATTTAATCAAAAGACCAGTGATTGACAAGTGCCAGATATCGAAGATATCGACGTCAAGTGTATCTGTTTTCTTCATTGCAAGCATCACAATGTTGACAATCAACATTACAAGCAAGAAGTAAAGTGTCCATGCAGAACCCCAAGTGATTGTTGCAAGTGGTGCCCAACCAACGTCGGTGATGTTCAATTGGATACCAGTGTTTTCAACGAATTTCGCAAGTGATGCTGAGAAAGCTCCGTTAAGCATACCGATGATAGCACCGATACCAGTAAGGGCGATGGCAAGTTTGATACCACCTTCAAGTGCTTTGGAGAATTTCACTCCAAAAAGTAGGGCCAATACTGTCAAAATGATCAGCATGATGATAGGGCCACCCATAGCCAAGATAGGTTTGAAGATATCGTTGGCCAGATTGATAATGACATCCATAATAGTTCCTCCCGTTTTTTTAGTTATATGAATGTTAACAAGATAAAGAATAAATTAGCTTAGTCCGTGTTCTTTGATAGCTGCTTCAATATTGTCAAATACTGGAGCGCTCATTGCAGGAATACGGAACAAGATTGGTCCAGCTTCGATTACTGGAATACTTGGTTCAAACCAAGATCTGTTGCAGCGATTGGAGTAAAGATATCGTAACCTTTCATAAGGTCTTCGTTCACATCTTTCACCATGACGGCATCACAGTGAACATCATAACCACGGTTTGAAAGTTCTTCTTCTAGAGCACTTTTAATTTGGTGACTTGAGTTAACACCTGCACCGCAGGCAGCAAGAATTTTAATCATTTGGATTTCCTCCGATTTTATTTTTTAATAGACAAGATTAAGCGGTTGCTTCGGAAATGTAAGCATAAAGTTTTTCTGGTTCGGAAATTTTTGATAGGTCTTCCAGATGTCCATTTCCTGTGAAAAAGTCCATCAACTGAGCCAGAATATTTGTTTGACTTGAACTTGAGTTGTTAATGATAAAGAAGAGTAGGGATACTTCTACTTCCTTATCAGGAGCAATCATATTGTGAAAAGTTACTGGTTTTTCTAATCGAACAACCACCACTTTCTCAGCTAGATTATGAACAATATCTGTATGAGGAATCGCCACATTTGGCAAGTCCTTTCCTAGAAATTCCATATCTAAACCAGTTGGAAATGACTTTTCACGCGTGATCAAGGCTTCACGATAAGTTGGAGTGACAATTTCTCGTTCTTCCAACAAGCTTGCTACCTGATCAAAGAGTTGTTCTTGATTATCCGCTTCTAAGCAAAACACCAGGTTTTTGTCAAAGAAATGATCTAATCCCATAACATTTTCCCTTCTTTCAATTATCTTTTATGTAATAAGTATAACACTATATGAAATCGTTGTCAATAATTTTTGTTTTATTTTGTTCATTTTTTTGTAATTTTTGTTTCATTTAAAGAATACAATCAATATCAAACATTCTTGTTATAAAATACACAAAAAAAGAAGGCCCAAGCCTTCTTCTATTTCCTTACTCAATAGTAGATAAAATCTCTTCTAATTTATGGTAATCTTTTACACTATCAATTTCATAGATGCTATTTCCTTCTAATTCTTCGACATAGACATCCAATTCTTTGATATTATCCTTAACCATGTTGTCCCAGTAGAGATCAACAAATTCACCACTTTCGTAAGCTTTGTCAATAAAGCCAACAATCTTCTCAGCAGTTGGTGCATCCCAGAATGATACTCCGCTCAGAATGCGACCAGCCTTGCTGTCAACAATAATGTCTTGAACCTTGTAGTCATCACCGTAAACCAAGAACCACTCGTTGGTACAGTCTTCACGATAAACGCTAAAATAAGTAGAACGTTTAAGATCGTTTCGAAACATATTTTTGAAAAGATAGTTATCTGCATCGATGACGTAGCTGTTAGCCAAATCTTCTTTTACTAGATAAAGTGAGTAAAAGTTATTGTAATCAGCATACTTGTCGTTAAAGACTAAACGGACACCATATTTTTCTTTTAGGTAGTCAAATTGTTCTTTGAGGTAACCGACAACGATGATAATCTCATCAATTCCTCTCTCTTTCAAAAACTCAATTTGGTATTCTACCAAGGGTTTTTGATTAACCTTAACCAAAGCTTTTGGTGTATTTTCAGTCATAGGGCGTAGACGAGTTCCTAAGCCCGCTGCTAAAATAATCGCTTTCACACGAATCTCCTTTATTCTTTAATAATAATATAAACACCAGCCATAACAATAAGTGAAGTGATGATTGTCAGCATATCTAGCGGTGCACCCAAGAAAATAACTGCAAATAAGACAGTCCAAACTACATAGCTCACATTCAAACCTGTCGCTTTCGCAGGTTGCAAACGATTAATGGCGATATAATAAGCTAAGTAGGAAATCATATTAAAGGCCGCAAAGACAATCAAGAGGCCGAATAATTGCCCATCTGCCACTTCTGCAAATGAATGGTGAGAAAAGAGCACAATCACAAGATAGGACAAGAATGAGGTTACTTGTCGAATTAGCAAGGCCTCAATTTCACTTAAATCACTTTCCATAGCATAGGAGCTGAGAACACTTTCACTCCCCCAGGCAATGGCACAGACAAGGGCGCAAAGAATCCCAATGTAAAACGAGTTTACTTGTTCAACCTTGTAGGTTTGAGCAATGATCGCTGCAATAATCAAGAAAACACCGAATACTGTATTCTTTGAAACCTTGTGTTTCAAAATGAAGAAGGCTAGTAAAACTGAAACTGCTGGGTAAATAGCCGATACAGATGAAGCTAGAGAACTACCAATATATTTAACCGCATAAAGATTGGCCTGCATACCAATAGGTCCTGCTAGTAAAGCACCGATAATTACACTCACATTTCGAATATTTAAGAAAATCGAAAGACGAACTTTTCTTTCTTTTACCAAAAGAAAAGCTAATAAAATAAAGATACTCAAAAAGTCATGTGCCGCTGCCACCACAAAAGGCGAAAGATTGGTAAAAATTGAAAAGATATAAGCACTGATTGTCAGACCGAGCCCCCAGAAGATACCTGAGAGCAGGCCGAAAGAAACACCCTTTTTATTCTTCATCCTAACCTCCATAATAAGTCAAACCGTCAACAGCTCTTTGGTAACGACTCACACCATAATCTCCAAAGTCAGCTCCTTGAGCTTCTTTGTACACTGTCCACAAACTCCAGATGGTATCTTGTAAAATTTTATAGATTCGAATCTTTTCACGAGATACTGGAGTTTTATCACTCTCATAATAAGCAAGAAAATCTTCTTCTTCCTGATTTGTAAAGTCAGACTCCAAAAAGAGAGCTGCCAAATCCCACATTGGATCATTCATGGAAGAGTATTCCCAGTCAATCAAGTACAAACGACCTTTAGGTGACTCGATAAAGTTTTCTGGAACCAAATCTATATGACAAGACTTTCTGTCAACACCCAAATCAGCCAATCTTTTCTCTAGTGAGAATACTTCTTTTCTCACAGCATCATAGTTAGCGTATGGGATATTTCCCTCAATCAGGGCTTCGTATTTTTTGATTTCTTCAAAAGGTGCAAATTCCCCTCTTAGTTCTTTGCCTGATGCATGAATGGTCTGTAGCATTGGGGCAATCTTTTCAAACTTGGTCTTAATCGAAGTGGAATCAAGCGTTGTTGCAGAATCAATGTACTCATTTACCTTGATTCCTGACTCAATATCAAAAAGATAATTCTTAACATCAAGATTCAAATCTTTCAACAATTCAAGATTGTATTTTTCATCTTGACGATTGATAAGCTTTTCTGTCCCTTTTCCGAAAAATTTAACGATATACTGCTTATTGGTTGTCTTGACCAAATAGTTTTGGTTGGTCATGCCTCCCAATTGTTCAACACTGAGGACTTCCTCTTCTTCAGATAGTAAAGAAGAAATTTTTTCTTTGATGATTTTCTCCACAATTAGCCTCCATCTCTTACACTTCCCACTTAAACACTGTTTTGAAAGCAGTATTTAGGTCTGTAGCAAAGACACGATGAATGTCCTTGATTTCTCTCACCGGTTCTTCGACGTAAAGAATATTTTTCAGACGATTCGCAAACTTTTTAACTTCCATCATCTGTATTGCATTTTCAAAATCAATTCGTCCTGATCGAGACGAACCGACCAATAATAAACCTTTTTCTAAAGAGTCTCGTGTATTGATATTGACCTTGTACTCGCTCACTCCCATCATGAGAATCGTTCCCTGAGGTCGAATGTAACGAATCAAGTCATTGATAGCTGGTCCCGTACCATCACCACCGCAACACTCAAATCCATGATCAAAGGTCAAATCTTCTGGAATATTATCAGTAATGTAGCATTCTTTTGCAAAAGAGAAGAGCTCCAGTTTTTCCCAATGCCGACCAATCACGATAATCTCAGCTTCTGGTAGAGTGTAATTGATAATATTGGCAACCACAAAAGCCAAACTACCATCTCCGATAACAGCGATACGCTCCCGTTTGCTGTGGGCAAGATTTAAGAAACGATCCATAGCATGCATACCCACACTCACAAACTCGGTAATGGCAGCAACTGTATCCTCAATGTCATTATAAGACACAACACGATCTTTTGGAAGAGAGACAAATTCTCTCATAAAACCATCATAACCACTAGATAGGAAGTAGGTTCCTGTCATGTAGTTCTCGTAGAACTCCTTGTCACTCTGCATAGGCGGTTGATTTGGAATCATAACTACCTTTTGACCGACTTCATAAGTACCAGTTGGATCTGAGATAACAGTTCCACAAGACTCGTGAATCATAGCCATAGGAAGCTTTTTAGCCAATATCTTTGGATCACGTTTCCCTTGATAGTAACGTTGATCCGCATGACAAACCGCCATATAATTTGGACGAATCAGGATATGATTCTCCTGATCAATGTCCTCTTCTTGGTATTTTACATTGATAAACTTTGGTTTGGTCAGTTGATAAATTTGATTAATCATAGCCTTAGTCTTTCTCAATCATGCTTTTCGCGATTTTCAAGTCTGTCACAGTCGTGATTTTAAGGTTTGAATATTCCCCTTTAGCTAGAGCAACATCCTTCCCTTTGATAACAAAAATCTTACATGCATCCGTTAGGATTTCCTTTTCTTTATCAGATAGGGATCCATACAAGTCCATGAAATCCTTGCATCGGAAGGTTTGAGGTGTTTGACCTTGATAGAGGTGAGCACGATTTGGAACATCCGTGATAAACTGACCATTGGTACTTTCAACAATGGTGTCAACCGCTTCTACTACTGTATCAACCGCATCATGATTTTGGGCGAGTTTGATATTGTCCTGAATCATGCGAAGTGTGATAAAGGGGCGAACAGAGTCGTGGGTAATCACAATATCTTCTGGAGTGATTGGACGATAGGCATCAATGGCTTCTATAATCTTCTCGATACTGGTATTGCGATCAGCACCCCCCCTTGGTGATGATGATGCGATCCTTGTGGAGAGAAAGATACTTTTCAACTAAGTCCTCAGCATGAGAGACCCAATCTCCATGAACTCCAACCACAATTTTTTCAATACTTGGTTCTAAAACGAATTTTTCAATTGTGTGAATCAAAATAGGACGATCACCTAGCTCCAAGAATTGTTTTGGTAAATTACTGATTCCCATGCGTGTGCCAGTTCCTCCGGCTAGGATTCCTGCATAGATCATTTATATTCTCCTTTAGTTTATTCTAAAAAACTCATTACTATCTATTATATCACAATCTGCCTCCATCATGAAGAAAAGACAGAGTGTCATTTAGTCTAATCAACACACTATTTAAGATAAAAAGTGAACAATGTGTTGCTAAATCCGGAAAGACCATAACAAATTAAGAAATAAAATTAGGTTATCCTCTATATTCTCCTATCAACGTTCGGTTAATATAGAGTTCTTTAGAATATAATAGAAACCTTAAAGAAAACTTAAATGAAATTATTTGTTTAGCAAAGAATACTAGGTGTACATAGTAAATTTCTTAAAAGTTTTTTGAGAGACTCATTATAAAAGGTCATATATCTCATGAATTAAACAAATAATAGACTTTTGAACCTAAAATTGATAAAATAAAAAAGAAATAAATAGAAAAAAGGAAACTGTAAACCGCCATGATGAACATGCAAAACATGATGCGCCAAGCACAAAAACTTCAAAAACAAATGGAACAAAGCCAAGCAGAACTCGCTGCCATGGAGTTTGTTGGAAAATCAGCTCAGGACCTTGTCCAAGCAACTTTGACTGGAGACAAAAAAGTTGTCAGCATTGACTTCAACCCAGCAGTTGTAGATCCAGAAGATCTCGAAACACTTTCAGATATGACTGCGCAAGCAATTAATGCTGCTCTTGAACAAATTGATGAAACGACTAAGAAGAAACTAGGAGCTTTCGCTGGAAAATTGCCTTTCTAATCCACAAAAAAAGAGAAACATCTGTTTCTCTTTTTTTTTCTTAGAATCAAAGAATTCCATTGCTTTCTTTAAGAGTAATTCCGTATATTCCGGATCGTCTTGAGTCATTGTGACTTGTGACTGGACCATTTCAAGATCATCAGTAATCATGCCATCTGCGCCGAGGCGAACGGCTTTATCAAATGCCTCCGAACCATTTACGGTCCAAACATAGAGTCTCTGATCAGTTGTCCAGAGTTTATTGACAAAGTATTCATCCAAAGTCGAGTACTCCATAGTGTAACCCGTTGCCTTAGTTCTTGGGAAGATACTGTTATAGGGAAGAATAAAGTAAACTGGAATTTCAGAATCATAAGTCAACACTTTATCAATCACATGGTAGTCTAGTGATTGCATCTGATGTCCATTTTTCTTGATAGTCGCCCCATACTTTTCAAGGAAATGGTCCATCATTTGCGGACTATCTTTTTTACTGGTTTTAATCTCAATCAGCAATTTTTGGTTTAAAGCATTTGCACGCTCTAAATAGGCATCAAAGCTTGAAATCTTTGTTTGATAACCATTCTCGTAAATATCTGTATTTGTTAATTCATCCAGAGTCAAATCTTGCGGTGTAGCATTAATACCTGTTAAATTTTTGAGGTTAGCATCGTGCATCATCACGAACTGACCGTCTTTCGTTTCCTGCACATCCATTTCGATGAGATCTGGTTTTAGTTGAGCTGTTTTTTCTAAAGACTGCACAGTATTTTGAACACCGTTTTTATTACTTACTCCTCTGTGCGAAATCACTAAAGGTGTATTGGTATCCGGAGATTCCAGATAAACGTAGCCTTCTATGGCAAAAATGATACTTGCACACCCCATGACACCCCATCTCATCAGATGATCTTTCTTTCGCCTTGGCATAATCTCTAGCTCTTCTCCTGTCAGGAAGGAAACAAACTTCACTAGGAAATAAGTCAGGGTCATGTAATGGAAATTTTTAATCAAGACAAAATTAATCACTCCGAGAATCAAGGATTCTTTTTGAGTTAGATTATCCATCACTGCTTGCGCAAAAAGCAAGGGAATTAACAGACCAAAGAAGAAAAGATAGGTTTTAATGATAATGAGTAAAAGATGCCAAGAGAAGAAAAGAACGTTTTTTTTCGTCTTTTGGAGACTATATTTCACACTTTCTCTTACGGTCTTTCTTTCAAAGAGAATCTTAGGCAGGGCAAACATAAATCGGACTGAAATATAGAGTAAGATCCAAGCGGATGCTATGATCATCAGACCTACCAGCCAATGCTTACCTTCCCAATAATTCACAATAAAATCAGGGATAATAATTTTGTTTAGGTAATAGATTTTTAAAATCTTACGGATGAACGGGAAAAGCATAGCAATGTAAAAAAAGACAAAGGCCATCTTACAAAAGCTCAATCGCTTAACAAATAAAAAGCTCTGGTGAAATACTTTTCTACTGTACTCAATTAAGGTTCTCTTTTCATGATAGAGAAGGTGACGAGCCCCGATAAACAAAAGACAAATCTGGAAATAGGCAACCAGGAGATTGATTGCAATTAAGATGAGAAAGGCTAAACTGATAAAAGGCGAGCCTTGTATAATCGCCCAAAAGTTATTGTAGGAGATAAACAAATAGCCGGTTTGTCTCAGAAGGATGCCAGCAATCCATGAATTTAATGGTAGCCAGACAAACTCAACCATCATAAATATCAAGAAAAATAGAAATAAAATCTTATCTAGGTTATAGTATATCTTCCTAAAACCTAGCTTTTTAGGTTTTTCAGGTTTCATAAGCACTCCTAGTCTAAAAATTGGGATAAATCTAAGCCACCGAAAGGATTCATCGAAAAACTACTCTGGTCTTCTATTAATAGCTTTCCTTCATCTGATTCCAAAAAAGCTTCGTAAACACGCGCCGTCATGCGGGCATCCTCTAAACTGTTATGAGACTTCCCGTGAAAGCCTAAAAAATTCGCTACAGTTTGCAATTTAAGATTGGCTATGCCGTGTAGATCAGAACTACGGCGTTCAAAAGCCTCCTCATATAGATCAACCTTATACTGGTCACGATAATCAATACCATGATCCAAGAGAATAGGCAAATCACTCTTAGCTGCATTGTAACCAACGATAGGTATGTCGCCAACGAATGCTTGAAAGTCCTTTAAAACTTGTTCTACTTTTGGCGCATCTTTCAAGGTTTCAGCTGTGATTCCAGTCAAACCATTGATAAAACTCTTCAATGGGGCTGTAGTATGAACATAAGAGTCAAAAGCAGCACATTCTTGCCCATCTTGAAAATGGACTGCTGATACTTGAATTAAATGGGTAACCCCCTCGTGTTGGTTGAATTCCAAATCAAAGGCGATATAATCTCTTAATTTTTCCATTATTTACCTCAATTACTACCCAAACTAAACTATAAATAATAAAAGAAGCCATTAGGTTAGTGAGTAACCCAAACAGCTTCTTTATTTTCCTCCAAAAAGGCGAGCAAAAAAGCCTTTTTTGGTTGCTTGGACTTCTTCTTTTGCTTGGTCCAACTCGAGTTTCAAGGTTTCTTGATCCTTCATCGCTTGAAGAGTTAACTGTTGCTGTTGGTCCAACTGTTTGTCCTTTTCAGCAATCTGTCGGTCTTTGATACGCATCTGTTCATCTTTTTCTGATAATTGGCGGTCTTTGGCCTTGAGCTGCTCGTACAAACGAAGAATTTCAGCATTTTTCTCATCGACCAAGATTTCCATCAGTTCACGTTGTTTGACATCGTCACTGACAGGCTCATCTTCAAAAATCGTTTTTTTGTAGATTTCCTCTAGCTTGATCAAGCCACTTCGAGTAACTACAGTTACACCTTTGTCATTTTTTTTCGTGTCCTCTTCTGGAAGTTCTTTAACACGATTGTTGATTGCTTGACGAGATAGTCCTAAGACCTCTGCAATCTCACTGACGGTCATTTCAATACTCATAATATCCTCTGAAACGTTTTCTAGCTTTTCTTTATTTAAATCTTATCATAAGCTAGATAAACTGTCAAATTTCCGCTTAATCTAAGGCCTTTAAAAAGGCTAGTAAGACTTGGGCAGAACGACGTCCAGCTTCGATAATAAACTCATCAAAAGAGATAGAGGCTTCATGATTGGCATTGTCACTCATGGCACGAATGACTAGGAAAGGTAGGCCAAGAGCCTGAGCCGCTTGTGCAATGGCTGCCCCTTCCATTTCAACTGCTAAAACATCCGGAAAGTGTGTTTTGATACTAGCAATCTTATCATCTCCAGCTATAAAGCTATCTCCTGTAGCAATCAAGCCTAGATGCCAGGTCTGTTCTAACTGAGATAGACTCTCTTGGATTTTGGCTACAAAGGTTTTATCTGATTCAAAGTAAAGAGGTTGACCAGCCATTTGTCCATAAGCATAGCCAAAAGCAGTCACATCCACATCATGGTAAGCCAACTTATCCGCAATCACTACATCTCCAACAGCAATCCCTTCAGCAAGAGCACCTGCAGATCCTGTATTGATGATAGCTTCTACTTGGAAGTGGTTAGCTAACACCGCTACACTCATAGCCGACATGACCTTTCCAATCCCACTCTGAACTAGAACGACTTCTGTATTGCCAACAGAGCCTGTGTAGTATGTATTTCCTAAGACTTGGACTTCTTGAGGTTTATCCAAATTCTGAGTCAAATATACGAGTTCTTCTGGCATGGCAGCAATGATTCCAATTTTCATTTCAAGTCCTTTCAATTACAAGAGTTTCATCGCTAAAATTAACAAAATCAAAAGTAGGATGACTGCAAACAAGATACGATTGAGTTTCGAATTAAAAACATTTCTCTTAGTGTTCTCAATGCGACGACTCTTATGAATCGTTGGCTCTACTTCGATTGTAAGTGTATCTTGACTAAAACCGTGGTCTCTAGAACGTGAATAACCAAAATGTTGTGAAGACGTTGGTAGGATCTTTGTTTCCTCATCATCTTGAAGAGGTGGTCCTGAGATTTTCTCACCTCGATTGGCACGTTCAATCATTTCGTCTGTTAATAAAGGTTTTCCCATGGGTTTCTCCTCTATTTCTTTTGTAGTTCCCAGTACTGAATTGCCATAATGGTCTTGGCATCACAGATATGACCTGACTGGATCAGGTTCTTGGCTTCCTCTAGGCTTACTTCTAAAACTTCCAAAATTTCATCATCATCTTGTGGGCGAGGATTTTCCACCTTGACCAAATCACTAGCGAGGTAGAGTTTTAGTTTTTCATTACAAAATCCAATCGCAGAATAGAAATCGTACAACAGTTCTAACTTAGATGTGTAGGCAACTTCTTCTTCCAATTCACGAAGGGCCGCCGCCATTGGATCAGCATTTTCACCAAGTTCTAGTTTACCAGCAGGAATCTCATAAGAAACCACCTCGATAGCTTTTCGGTATTGCTTAACGAGAACGATTTTGTCCTCCGCTGTCACAGCTAGTACACAAACAGCTCCATTGTGAAAAATCAAGTCACGTTGGGCAGTCCCCTTTCCTTCTGGTAGTTCCACCTTGTCTTGTACTAGTTTGAAAATAGGACCTTGATAGATTTCCTTCCGACTAATCGTTTTTTCTTCAAATTCCATGACAAACTCCTACTGGTTCTTGGGATGATGAGGGAGGCGAGTAGCATATTCATCTTTGTTGACCTGACGTCCACGGCCGATAGCAATAGCATCAGCAGGAACATTCTTGGTAATGGTTGAACCCGCTCCAACCAGAGAATTATCCCCAAGTTCTACAGGAGCAATAATAGTTGAGTTTGAGCCAACAAAGACATTATTGCCAATGACAGTTTTGTATTTATTTGCCATCGTAGTTGACTGTAATAGTTCCGGCACCGAAATTAACGTTGCTACCCACTTCACAGTTTCCAATATAAGTCAAATGACCCGCCTTGGTATTTTCACCGATTGAAGATCCTTTTACTTCAACAAAATTTCCAATGTGAACTTGAGCAGCCAGATTTGAACCTGGACGAATATGGGCATAAGGACCAACTGTTACACCGTCCTCAACACTACTTTCCTCAATCATAGAGTTGGTAATCACGGCTCCAGCTCCGATAGTGCTATCCACTACATAAGTACCGTTTGTCAAAATAGTCTCCGCACCAATCTTCGTTTGACCTTTTAAGGTAACGTTGGCTTCGATTTGGACTTCGGGAGCAATCTCAACATCAATATCAATGTAAGTTGCTTCCGGATTAACAAAGCTAACACCATTAACCATGTGCTTTTGATTGATACGGCGACGCATCACTGATTCCGCAGTCGCAAGAGCTACACGGTCATTTACGCCAAGACTTTCATCAAAATCCTTGAGAGTATAGGCCCCAACTTTTTCACCCGCATTACGGAAAATACCAATCACATCTGTAATATAGTACTCACCTTGTGCATTGTTGGTGTTGATGTTTTTAAGGGCTTCAAAAAGACGTTCATTGTCAAATACATAAGTTCCTGTATTGATTTCCTTAATTTGCTTTTCAAAGTCTGTAGCATCTTTCTGCTCCACAATGCGAAGAACTTCAGCATTATCGTTACGGACGATACGACCGTATCCGAAAGGATTTGCCGCTTCAGCTGTTAAAATCGTAGCAACATTTTTGTGATTGATATGGAAATCCAAGAGGTTTTTCAAGCTTTCACCTGTAATCAGAGGAGTATCTCCAGCGATAACCAATGTGTGGCCTGTACGATTTTGGAGAATAGGCTCTGCCATCATGACAGCATGCCCAGTTCCTAGTTGTTCTGATTGGGTAACAAAGTCTGTCTGACCGGCTAATACTTGCTCAACTAGCTCTGCCTTGTGACCAACTACAGTAACTGTTTTTTCAGGTTGAATAGCACCAACACTACGAAAAACATGTTCCAACATCGAAATTCCAGCTACTTTGTGAAGTACCTTTGGAAGATCTGATTTCATGCGAGTACCTTTACCCGCTGCTAAATAATGGCATAATTTGACATAATCTTCTCTTTTCTCTAGAAATTCCCTTATATTATACCATAATTTAGTTTCTTAGGAGTAAACAAACAGAAAAATAGGGAGAAGACGCCCATTTATTCACTTTTTCCGATGTTTTCTTTGATTTTTTTATCTATTTACGTTAAACTATTTAAATATGAGAAAAAAGATTCATCCAGCTATTATTTTTACTTTATTTACTATATTTATAGCTATTTTGATCCTCAATAGACCAACTTATGAAGACCATCCCGTCAAGTCAAAACCAAATGCTGTCCAGGTTGAAAATCAGGCCTTGCATAATCTTGACAAACCTATTATTGATGTCTCTGGTTGGCAAAGACCTGAGGAAATCAACTACGATACCTTGTCTCAAAATATTTCAGGTGTTATTGTTCGCGTCCACAATGGGGCTCAACATACTGAAAAAAATGATGCGGCTTATGCCAATGGTATTGATAAAGCCTATAAAAGTCATATTACAGAATTTCAAAAGCGTAATGTCCCAGTTGGAGTCTATGCCTATCTAGCTAGCCCCAGCAAGGAAGAAATGGAAAAAGCCGCTGAAGTTTTCTATAATGCTGCTTCTCCTTACAACCCTAGTTACTATTGGTTGGACGTGGAAGAAAAAACAATGTCTGATATGAATGAAGGGGTTGAAGCCTTTCGTGCTAAACTGGAATCTTTAGGTGCTAAAAACATCGGCATCTATATTGGTGTTTATTTCATGCAAGAGCATAGTATCAATACAGAGAAGTTCTCTGCTGTCTGGATTCCATCTTATGGAACGGATTCAGGTTACTTTGAAACCACGCCTAATACTGATTTAGACTATGACCTCCATCAGTATACTTCAAAAGGAAGAATTGCTGGATTTGAACACCATTTAGATATTAATCTCATTTCTACCTTGAAGGAAAAAGAAGAAACCTTTAGAAAACTATTTTTAAGACCATAAAACAAGTGAAAATTGCTCTCTTTTTCACTTGTTTTTTCATTTTTTTCTCGTCTGTGTTATAATTGATAGAATAGAGAAAGAATTTTATGAAATTGAGGATTTTATGATGTTTTCATGGATTGCAAGAGTTATTAAAGGAATCGTCATCGCCTTAGGATTTATCTTACCAGGAATTTCAGGCGGTGTTTTGGCAGCTATTTTGGGGATCTACGAGCGAATGATTAGCTTTCTGGCTCATCCTTTTAAGGATTTTAAAGCGAATGTCCTATACTTTATCCCAGTAGCAATCGGGATGTTGCTAGGCATTGGTTTGTTTTCTTATCCAATCGAGTATCTGCTAGAAAATTACCAGGTCTATGTTTTATGGAGTTTTGCTGGAGCTATTATCGGTACGGTTCCTAGCCTCCTTAAAGAATCTACTCGGGAATCTGATCGTGATAAGATCGACCTAGTCTGGTTCTGGACCACCTTTATCCTTTCAGGTGTCGGGCTCTACGCGCTAAACTTTGTTGTTGGTTCTCTCAGTGCTAGTTTCGCTAGTTTCATCTTAGCGGGTGCTCTTTTAGCTTTAGGTGTCTTGGTGCCTGGTTTAAGTCCGTCAAATCTACTCTTGATTTTAGGACTGTACGCTCCAATGCTAACTGGTTTTAAGACCTTTGATTTATTCGGAACCTTCCTTCCTATTGGGATTGGTGCAGGAGCAACTCTTATTATCTTTTCAAAATTAATGGACCATGCCTTAAACAACTACCACTCCCGTGTTTATCACTTTATTATTGGAATTGTGCTATCAAGCACCCTCTTGATTTTGATTCCAAATGCTGGAAGTGCTGAAAGTATCCAATACACTGGACTTTCTATCGTGAGTTATGTTCTCATCGCCTTCTTCTTTGCACTTGGCATTTGGCTTGGTATCTGGATGAGTCAATTGGAGGATAAGTATAAATAATGGCAAAAAAAGTCAAGATTAAAAAAACCTTGGTCGAGCAAATCTTGACCAAGGCGGGTATTGACCATACTGGTATTCAGATCAACGCGCTTGAGGGTGAACTTCCTTCGGAATATGATCGAACACATATCTTTAAAACCTTGGCTCTGCTGGGTGATAAGACGGGGCCAATCATCGGAATCATTCCCATAACAGAACACCTCGCTGAGAAAAAACTAGCAAAGGTTTCTGGTAATAAAAAAGTGAGCATGATTCCACAAAAAGACCTAGAAAAAACGACAGGCTATATTCATGGGGCTAATAACCCCGTCGGCATTCGCCAAAAACACAATTATCCCATTTTTATTGATCAGACTGCTTTGGATTTAGACCAAATGATTGTCTCTGCTGGAGAAGTCGGGCACAGTATCATCATCCGACCTCAAGACTTAGCCAGCTTTGTAAAAGCGGACTTTGCTGATATCTTGGAGGAAAACAACTGATGAAACTCTATTTTGTCCGTCATGGTCGCACCCTCTGGAATCTGGAAGGACGTTTTCAAGGTGCTAGTGGCGACTCGCCCCTTCTTCCGGAATCCATTGACGTTCTACAACAACTGGGCCAGTATCTCAAGGAAATACCTTTTGATACGATTTATTCAAGTGATTTACCCAGAGCAGTTAAATCTGCTGAAATTATCCAAAGTCAACTCCAGACCCCTTGTCCTTTAGAAAGTATTCCTGACCTGCGTGAATGGCATCTTGGGAAACTTGAAGGTTTAAAAATCACAACTCTCAATGCCATCTATCCACAACAAATCAAGGCCTTTCGCTCTAATCTGGCTCAGTTTGATACGAAGATGTTTGAAGCCGAATCTCTCTACTCTACGACTCAGCGAACCATTCAGTTTATCAAATCTCTGAAAGAAAGTCCGGCTGAAAGAATTTTGATTGTGGGGCATGGAGCAAATCTCACTGCTAGCCTACGTACCCTTCTAGGTTATAAAGAGGCTAACCTTCGTAAAGATGGGGGCTTGGCCAATGCTAGTTTGACAATTTTGGACACTGAGGATTTTGAAACCTTCACTCTGGAAAGATGGAATGACACTTCCTATCAAAGAAATAATGGAACTTGATCTTAATAGTCAAGTTCTTTTTAGTTTTCAAAGAATATCCGTGAATTTCTCTGCTATTTATGATAAAATGGGAGTATCGCAAAAAATGACTCATCGTATCAAATTTTGAGTAAAATTAGGAGGAACCCATGTCTACAGAACATATGGAAGAACTAAATGACCAGCAGATCGTTCGCCGTGAAAAAATGGCTGCGCTCCGTGAACAAGGAATCGATCCCTTCGGAAAACGTTTTGAACGTACTGCTAACTCTCAAGAACTAAAAGACAAATTTGCAGAACTTGATAAAGAACAATTACATGAATTAAATGAAACTGCTACTATCGCTGGACGCTTAGTAACTAAACGTGGTAAAGGGAAAGTTGGCTTTGCCCATCTCCAAGACCGTGAAGGTCAAATCCAAATCTACGTTCGTAAAGATGAAGTCGGTGAAGAAAACTACGAAATCTTCAAAAAGGCTGACCTCGGTGACTTCCTCGGTGTCGAAGGTGAAGTCATGCGTACGGATATGGGTGAACTCTCTATCAAGGCAACTCATATCACTCACTTGTCTAAAGCACTTCGCCCACTTCCTGAGAAATTCCACGGTTTGACAGATGTTGAAACCATCTATCGTAAACGTTACCTAGACTTGATTTCTAATCGTGAAAGCTTTGAACGTTTTGTCACTCGTTCAAAAATCATCTCTGAAATCCGTCGTTACCTTGACCAAAAAGGTTTCCTTGAAGTGGAAACACCTGTTCTCCACAACGAAGCTGGGGGCGCTGCTGCTCGTCCATTTATCACTCACCACAATGCCCAAAATATCGATATGGTTCTTCGTATCGCGACGGAGCTTCACTTAAACGTCTTATCGTTGGTGGTATGGAACGTGTTTATGAGATTGGTCGTATCTTCCGTAACGAAGGAATGGATGCTACTCATAACCCTGAATTCACTTCTATCGAAGTTTACCAAGCTTATGCAGACTTCCAAGATATCATGGACTTAACGGAAGGTATTATCCAACACGCTGCTAAGACAGTTAAGGATGATGGTCCAGTTAACTATCAAGGTACTGAAATTAAGATCAACGAACCATTTAAACGTGTTCACATGGTGGATGCTATCAAAGAAATTACTGGTGTAGATTTCTGGCAAGACATGACTTTCGAGGAAGCTAAAGCTATCGCTGCTGAGAAGAAAGTTCCAGTTGAGAAACACTACACTGAAGTTGGTCACATCATCAATGCCTTCTTTGAAGAATTTGTTGAAGAAACCTTAATCCAACCAACCTTTGTCTACGGACATCCAGTAGCTGTGTCTCCACTCGCTAAGAAAAATCCTGAAGACGACCGCTTTACTGACCGTTTCGAACTCTTCATTATGACCAAGGAATACGGTAATGCCTTTACTGAGCTCAACGACCCAATCGACCAGCTTAGCCGTTTCGAAGCCCAAGCAAAAGCTAAAGAACTTGGTGACGACGAGGCAACAGGCATCGACTACGACTACATCGAGGCTCTTGAATACGGTATGCCACCAACAGGTGGTTTGGGTATCGGTATTGACCGTCTCTGCATGCTCCTCACTGATACAACTACTATCCGTGATGTATTGCTCTTCCCAACAATGAAATAATACTCTTCGAAAATCTCTTCAAACCACGTCAGCGTTTCCTTGACGTATGTATGGTTACTGACTTCGTCAGTTCTATCTACAACCTCAAAGCAGTGCTTTGAGCAGCCTGCGGCTAGCTTCCTAGTTTGCTATTTGATTTTCATTGAGTATAATCTCTTATCCTCTGGTACTTGCCAGAGGATTTTTCGATGCAAAAAGAGACTGAGAAAAAACTCAATCTCTTTTCTTATTCTTGATTTTTAACTTGACTGGTGGCTACATCTTCCCCAAACCATTTCTGGCTGATTTCCTGGAATTTTCCTTCTTGGTATAGTGATACAAAAGCTTGATTCAGAGCAGCTAGCAAGGTTTTATCAGCAGGTCTAACACCCACTGCAAAAGCTTCACTTTCAAATCCAGCTGAAAAGACATTGTAGTCATTTAATATTCCTTCCGACTGGAGATAATAATTGGCATATACTCGGTCAATCAACAAGGCATCAATCCGATCATTTTTTAAATCAATCAAGGCTTCATTGAAACTTTGGTATTGATTGGCCTTCTGATCTCTCACTCGATTCTTGAGTAGTTCTGGTTGTCCTTCAAAATTCAAATAGCCAGAAGATCCTGCCTGGGCCCCTAAAACTTTGTCAGTCATATCCTGAATTGAGTGGATATTTTGAGACTTTTTAGAGACCAAAACTTGTTGATTTTCCATGTAAGGAAGGGTAAAAGCAACCTTCTCTTTCCGTTCATCTGTAGCTGTATAGCCATTCCAGATAGCATCAATAGTACCATTTTGTAGTTCGGTTTCTTTCATATCCCAGTCGATGGGTTGAAATTTAATCTGAATTCCTAGTTTTTCAGAAACAGCTTGGGCCAGGTCAATATCAAAACCTGCATACTGGCCATTCTTTTCCTCAAATCCCATGGGAACAAAGGTATTGTCAAAGCCAATGGTAATGCTTCCCTGTTTTTGATATTTGGCCCAATTATCCTGATTTGGACCACTTGCCTTCTGAGTACAAGCCGTCAGGAAGAAGCTGAAGAAGCTAAAGAACAGAGCAAGTACAAGGGCAATTTTCTTTCTCTTCATAGGCACCTCCTAGTCCTACTTTGGATCAACCTTAAGGATCTGATCAGCAATATTTTCCGCAAACTGAAGATCGTGGGTCACAACAATCTGAGTCATCCCACGCTCTTTATTTTGAAGGATAAGTTTTTCTACTTCTAATCGCAATTCTGGATCTAAGGCCGATGTAGGTTCATCATATCCAATAATTTCTGGGTTTATCATCATAGCACGTGCTAAGACCACCCGTTGTTTTTGCCCACCTGAAAGTGAGAACGGAAAGGCATCTGCATGCCCAGCTAACCCAAGTTGTTCTAACAAACCACGCGCCTTCTTCTCAGCAACTTCCTTCTCCATGCTCATCGTTTTTATGGGCGACAGAGTTAAGTTATCTAGAACTGACAAATGCGGAAAGAGTTGAAAATCTTGGAAAACAAATCCCAGAAGATTGCGCTTTTCTAGTTCGTCTATAGCTAGCGATTCGCCGTTATAGTAGATTTCCCCCGAATCGATGGTTTCCAGTCCAGCTAGCATACGTAATAGGGTTGTCTTTCCGCCTCCTGATGGACCTACGATTGCAAGGATTTGCTTTTCAGGAATTGATAGGCTGAAATTGGTTAAGATTTGTTTGCCACCAAAGGCCTTGTTAATGTTTCGTAATTCTAACATAGCAATCCTCCTATCTGTAATAACTGTACTTCTTCTCAAGTTTTTTCGCTACAATGGTTACAAGACCAATCATAATCAAATAAATCGCTCCAGCTAAAAAAACATAGGCACAAGGCTGGCATCTCGATTGGCTGCTGTCCGACTAGCCAAAAATCAAATCTGAAATCCCAAGGGCATAAACCAATGAAGTATCCTTGACCAAACTCATAATTTCATTAAAGACGCTCGGTAAGACAATCTTTGTAACCTGAGGCAAAAATAATATAGCGCACTGTGTCAAATGGACTAAACTTCAAGACCTTAGCAGCTTCATACTGTCCTTTGGGAATGGTTTCAATTCCACCACGAAAGATTTCAGCAAAGTAGGCTGCATAGTTCAATACAAAAGCGATCACAGCAGCAGGCAAACGATCTAAACGTATCCCAATGCTAGGAAGAACATAGTAAATAAAGATTAATTGCAAGAGCAAGGGAGTCCCTCGCATCACCCAAATATAAAGGTCAATCAGATAATGGAGGGGTTTCCAGCGGACTTGTAAAGCAAAGGCAACGACAATACCTAAAGGAATTGAAAAGATCAAGACCAGAGCAAAGACTTGAAGTGTCATACTTGCACCGTTCAATAAACTTGGTAATATCTCAAACATATAAGACATACTGCACCTCCTAAAAATTATTGTTCCTATTATAGCATAAATAAACAATTTAGCAAGGTTTTTTGTAAAAAAATTCTATTTTTTCAAAAAAAACGTATCTGCCTAATTGACGGATACGTTCTTTTAGAGAGATAACTTTTAAAGTGTTTCTAAGAGCTCTTGCATCTGAACATCATCTGGAATGAGTTTTAAATAAGCTTCAGCTTGTACCTTGGCTTCCTCAAAATATCCCAATTCACGCAAAAGATAAGTATACTGCTCCAGGAACTCAGGATTGTCCTTGAGATCAAGCGATAGTTCCTGATAGAGCTCATAGGCCTTATCTAAATCCTCAATTTCCTGATAAGAACGGGCAATCATCCACTTGGTCAGGAGGTTTTCAGGTTCTTGACTTTGGAGACCGATAATGTCCTCAAACCGTTCTTGTTCCATATAAATGGTTGCAAGGCGAAGGAAAATTTCTTCTGTATCCTCTGCATCTTCTTTAGCAGTAAGGAGAAACTGCTCTGCACTACTAGGATCATGCAATTCATACGAAAACTGTGAAGCAGCAAGCAAGAGCCGAGTTTCAAATGGATTTTTCTCCAAACCTTGTTTAGCGATACGAAGGGCCTCTTCCACCTGATGTTCCTTATGCAAAGCTTGACTATAACCATATTCATATCCTTCAAAATCAGGTGAAATAGTATCAATCTGCTTAAAGTAAAGAACAGATTTTTGATACTCTTCTTGGTCAAAGTAAAGACTAGCCAGTTCAAAGGCAGTTTGGTCATCGTATTCTAATTCTAAAGCTTTTTCTAAGAATTCAGTTGCAACTTCAAACTTGCCTAACTGGGCATAAGCGTAGCCAATTCGTTGATAGGTTGAGACACCCGTTTGCTCATAGATAGAGCGATTGTCTAATTGAGCATAGCCCTGAATAGCTTCCTGATAATTTCCTAACTCGCTATCCAACTCAGCCAAACCAAAAACTAATAAGGCAGCGTCTGAGTAATTTAAGGCTTCCAGTAACTTTTCACGCGCTACATCTGTCAATCCTTCCAATTGATAGAGGTCAGCCTTCAAGGCCAAGGCCGACACGTACCAGTCACTTTCGGGTGTGATTTCCTCAAGGTAAGCAAAGGCTTCCTCAACATTGCCATCCTCGCTAGCAATGCTGGCTAAGTTCAGATTCACTTCTGGAAATTCTGTAACGATATGTTGGTAAATTTCTTTCGCTTGAGGATAAAAGCCAATTCCCTCTAGATAGCTTGCTAGTTCATAGAGAACCTCACTTGAATCTGTTTCGAGGGCTTTGTGAAAAAACTGATCCGCTTTGGTTAAATCCTGTTCATCCAAAGCCTGGAGCATGCGTTGACTATTGTTCACTCTTGATTTCCTCCCCATCTTCTTCATACAAACCGCTGACTTTCTTATACCAGTTAAAGATAGCTGAGATAACGACCTTGGCAGAAGCATAGACAGGAATTCCCAGCAAGACTCCCCAAATACCAAACATGGATCCTGAAGTTAGGAGAACAAAGAGGACATTGATTGGATGGATGTTTAGCTGACTACCTAAAATAAGCGGAGAAACGAAGCGACCTTCAATCGTTTGTTCAACAATAAAGACAATAATCACTTTCAAAAAGCATGACAGGCCCCGCTATCAAGCCCAAAAACCAGAGCAGGCAACATCGCTAGAAAAACTACCCAGGTAAGGTACTAGATTGAGGATACCAGCCGTGATACCAAGAGTCACAGCATATCTGAGACCAATAATCTTAAAGAAGATAATAAACATAATTGCCACGATAATAGCAACTGTAACCTGTCCTCTAACGTAGTTTGATAACTGTTTATTAACATCTGACAAAAACTTGTCCAACAGGTTCTTTTAACTTGTTTGGGATGAATTTAGTTAGGTAATCCCGCAAGCCTTTCCCATCTCTCAAAAGATAAAAGAGCATAAAGGGTACGATAATAACCGCTACAATGACCTGGGAAACGCTACTGATAAAGGCACTAACCCAGTTAACAGCTTGAGAAGAGATTTTGCTGGCCCACATGGTCGCCTCACTAGAAACATTGGAAAGAACCTGCTCCAACTGTGGTCTAAAATCATCTGGCAAGCGTTTGGTTACAAGGTCATTGATCACCTTATCAGCATCTTCCAGGTATGTCGGCACATTCTTCGCAAAATTTAAGACTTGACGTTGCAGATTAGGAATTGCGACTGCCAGCCCCCAAATGATAAAGAGTCCAATAATAACAAAAACAATACTAATGGCAAGGACACGATTGATCTTGTGCTTCTCCATCCAGTCAACAATCGGATTGAGGAGGTAATAAAGTAAACCAGATAAAATAACTGGCAACATGACAACTCCTAGAAAATCCAAAACTGGTAAAAAGATAAAACTAATCTTACTTAGAATAAAAATGTTTAGCCCCAGTAACAAGGTTACTAAAAATACAGTGATGGCTTTATTATCTAAAAACCACTTAAAAAACCAAGATAGGCTAAAATGTTTCTCTTTATGTTCCATAAATACATCCTTTCTGTCATTCTCTCATTATACCATTTTTAGACTAAAATAACTCTTTTTTAAAGTGCTTACATGGATGAATCTAGTGCTTCATGACTGCCATTTTGTGGTATAATGAACTTATCATTATTAAGAGGTATGGACATGAAAGAAACTGTTTATTTTGGAACTTACACTCGTCGCTTATCTAAAGGGATATACAAGGCAGATTTTGATACAGAAACAGGCCAGCTTGAAAATCTTGAACTCTTTGCTGCTGAACCAAGTCCAACCTACCTTGCCTTTGACCAACAGCAACACTTATACACTGTAGGGAGCCAGGATGGCTTAGGTGGAATCGCTGCATATAAGACAGATGGCGCTTTGCTAAATCATGTGGTTGAAGAAGGCGCTCCCCATTGTTATGTGGCAGTGGATGAAAAGCGTGGTCTCGTTTATGGGGCCAACTATCATAAGGGTCAAGTTCTGGTTTATAAACGTCAAGCAGATGGTAGCCTCATCCAAACGGATCTAGATCAGCATAGTGGACAAGGTCCTCATGAAAACCAAACTTCCCCACATGTACACTTTACAGATCTAACACCTGACCAGTACCTCGTCACTTGTGATCTAGGAACAGATGAAGTAACAACCTACGATGTTAGTCCAGAAGGAAAACTAAGTAAACTCTATACTTATCACAGCCAAGCTGGAGCAGGTGCACGCCACATCGTTTTCCACCACCACTATAAGATTGCCTATCTCATCTGCGAACTTAATAGCACGATAGAGGTCTTGATTTATGATGGAGTTGGTGAATTTGAACGCATGCAAGTTATTTCAACCTTACCAGATGGATACGAAGGCTTTAATGCTACTGCTGCCATTCGTCTTTCAAAAGATGGCAAATACCTCTATGCATCCAACCGAGGTCATGATTCCATTGCGGTCTATACAATCCTCGCTGATGGTAGCTTGGAATTATTAGAGATTGTACCAAGCCATGGTAAAAATCCACGTGATTTCGACCTGAGTCCTGATCAAGAGTTTCTCATTGCTGTTCATCAAGATTCTGATAACGCAACCGTCTTTAAGCGCAATCCTAAAAGTGGTCGTCTTGCAGAGCTTTCTAACGACTTCCATGTCCCTGAAGGAGTCTGCATCAACTTCCCACATTAAAAAAAATGAACTTGAGTTTCAAGTTCATTTTTTATAGTCTATTTCCGACATTGATACGGTTGATAGCACGTTGCAATGCGATTTTTTT